>Ga0210394_10000005_pt1 | contig 547201 bp, 444 predicted proteins | sample IncBWC12MmetaG_FD_160121 | JGI IMG/M metagenome (GOLD analysis project Ga0210394, IMG submission 160121) | Forest soil microbial communities from Barre Woods Harvard Forest LTER site, Petersham, Massachusetts, United States - Inc-BW-C-12-M | ecosystem: Environmental > Terrestrial > Soil >... | reverse complement strand
ACCCGCTGTTCCAGACTGACATAGCTGAACACCCCATCCTGTTGCTGATCGTCTCCGCGCATGCCTGCTTTCTTACCCTATTTTCCTGTGCAAGGCATATGAGTTTTTCAGCACTCTGTGAAGCCCGCCATGATTCCGGCGCGGGACGGAACGGGTGGAAGCCGTGCTCTTCCCAAACCCATCGACAGAACTACTCTAGTCTTACAGCTTCTCGAAGAACTCGCAGGCCGAGCAGGAGATGTAGACTCCGCCCGGGACGCCGCGTTCGCGGTCTTTTACGCGCTTGACGATGCGCGTGGTCTTGCCGCACTTGGGGCAATCGGTGCTCTTGGTGGTGTCCATGATTTTCTTGCGGTCGGCTGTTTTTGCGATCTTGGCGCCTACTGCCATGTTAGGTGTCTCCTGATCTCTGCGATATTCGAAATTTTGCGCAGCGCGATCCGCTCCCGCGGATGTTGTGGATGGAGTGTTTTCCGAAATCCTGCCCGGAACTGCGGGGATCCACTCTGGAAGACTGCAGCTGCGTCTCGACTCTCTTCCGTCGCTGTTAATTTTACAGTAAGGTGGTGCCGGCTGTCTTGTAGATGGAAAAGAAGAGCATCAACCACGAAGGGCACGAAGTATCACGAAGGGGTTCATCGGGTAGTTTAGATACCTTAGAAACGATGGATGCCACGAAGAAAGCCTGGTTCACCGAGCGGTCGATGCTGATCTTCTGTATCGGGCTGGGCGCAGTGCAGGCCTGGATCTGTCGATACTGCATGATTTCGGATGGCGTCTCGTACCTGGACATCGGCGACGCGTATATGCGCCGCGACTGGGCGATGGCCATCAACGCCTATTGGAGCCCGTTGTATTCGTGGTGCCTGGGGCTCGCGCTGTACCTTCTGAAACCTTCGATCTGGTGGGAGTTTATTACCGTCCACATGGTGAACTTCATCATTTATGTGGGAGCTCTTTTCTGTTTTCGTTTCTTCCTGCATTCGGTTTTGCGGGCGCTGCGTGAGGAGAGCACGGCCGCCGCGGATGATTCTGTTCCTTTGTCTGAGGACGCTCTGCTGGCGCTGGGATACAGTCTGTTCCTGTGGTGCTCGCTGGTGTTGATCGATGTTGGCCGAGTCACTCCCGATCTTCTGGTGGCGGGCATCGTGTTCCTGATTGGAGGCTACCTGGTGGAGTTGCGAGTCCACCCGTCTTACGGCAAATTCGCGATGTTTGGCGCGCTGAACGGAGCGGCTTATTTGGGCAAGAGCATTATGTTCCCGGTGGGCTTTGGATTTCTTGCGATCTTGCTGTTCTCCGGCAAGAGATCGAAAGCCAGAATAATCGGCGTATTGTTGGCTGCGGTGGTGTTTCTGGCGGTGAGCGCGCCTTTCATCGTTGCTCTCTCGAAGGCGAAAGGAAGGTTCACGTTTGGCGATACGGGAAAACTGGCCTATGCCGCGATGGTGAGCCCAGGGACGCCGCAGATTCATTGGCAGGGCGAGCCGGCCGGAGGCGGGACTCCGCGGCACGCGACCAGACAGATTCTGGACGATCCTCCGGTGTTTGAGTTTGGCGAACCGGTCGGCGGGACCTACCCTCCATGGGGCGATCCGTCTTACTGGAATGAGGGAGTGAAGCCGAGCTTCAATCTGCGAGCGCAACTGCGAGTGCTGCTGCAGAGCGCCTTCGTGTACGAGAAGTTGGTGCTCGGGCAGTTAGGATTGCTCGCGGGCGTGCTAATCTTCGCCTTCATCGGCGGCAAGCCAACGCGCAAGGCGATCGTGTCCAACTGGCCATTGCTGGCAGCTGCAGTGCTCAGTCTTGCAGCTTACTCGCTGGTGCTCGTCATCACGCGGTACGTGGGCGCGTCGCTGGTTCTGTTGTGGGTGGCAATCTTTGCCGGGCTTCGGCTGCCGAAAGACGACAAACTGGAGCGCATCGCGAAATATGTGGCTGCGGCTGTGGCCATTAGCATCGCTTTGTCGGTTGCGGCGCACCTGGTCGATCAGGGTTATACAAACATGACGGTCGGCGCGGAACCGTCACCGAAAGACCAGCTAATCGCAGCGCTGGGTTTGGAACGCATGGGGTTGCGGGCAGGAGACAAAGTCGCGGTCGTGGGCTACGGAAATCTTAATCATTGGGCGCGCCTGGGGCGGTTCCGGATTGTCGCCGAGGCCGCGGCTTCGGGCCTGCCCGCTCGCGAATTTTGGGCCTCATCCCCGGAACGCCGGGCCTTGGCGTATGAGCGCCTCAGCAGCACTGGAGCGAGGGCGGTGATTGCGTGGAATCCGCCAGCGAGCGCGAAGGAGCCGCGCTGGAAAAAAATCTCGGACACGAATTACTACGCCTACTTTTTCACACCCTAGCTTCCGCGGCCTTCCTGTATCATTTCAGCAACTTTTGAAGTTCGCAGCGGCGTTACATCTCTGCAGAAGGAGTTCGAACCGTGGGTGTCCCCCTAAGGGCGGAATTGGATCGTCAGCCGGTGACCATGCCGGTGCAACAGACGGAAACAATCGAAGTGTCGGTAGTCATGCCGTGCCTGAACGAGGCGGAGACGCTGGAGACCTGCATCGTCAAGGCGCAGCGGGCGATGCGGGAAGCGAACATTGCCGGAGAAGTAGTGGTCGCGGACAACGGCAGCACCGATGGTTCGGTGGCGATTGCAGAACGGCTGGGCGCCAGAGTGGTGAATGTACGCGCCAAGGGATACGGCAACGCCCTGATGGGAGGGATCGCGGTTGCGCTGGGCAAGTACGTTGTGATGGGAGATGCGGATGACAGTTACGATTTTGGACACATCCCACGATTCGTGGAGCAGTTGCGCAAGGGCAGCGACCTGGTCATGGGCAATCGCTTTCGGGGAGGAATTCAGAAAGATGCGATGCCGCCGTTGCACCGGTACTTCGGCAATCCGGCGCTCACGCGGTTGGGACGGCTGTTTTTTCGGAGTCCGGTGGGAGATTTCTACTGCGGCATGCGCGGCTTTCGCAAAGATGCCTACGAGCGCATGGGGCTGCGCACGACTGGCATGGAGTTCGCCACCGAAATGGTGGTGAAGTCCACGCTGCTCGACATGCGGATCGCGGAAGTGCCGACCACGCTTTCGCCGGATGGGAGGAGCCGTCCTCCTCATCTGCGGACCTGGCGTGACGGCTGGCGTACTCTACGCTTCTTTCTGCTCTATAGCCCCCGCTGGCTGTTCCTGTATCCGGGAATGGCGCTCATGCTGGTGGGATCGCTGCTGGGGCTGTGGTTGTTGCCGGCGCAGAGGACGGTGGGGAGCGTGACGTTCGACGTTCACACCATGGTCTATGCGGCTGCATTTGTGCTGCTGGGGTTTCAGGCCATCGCGTTCGCGGTATTCACGAAATTTTTTGCGATCTCGGAGGGGCTGCTGCCGCCGGACCGGACTCTGGACAAGCTGTTCCAATACATCACGCTCGAAGTGGGACTAGCGGTGGGGACGCTGCTGACGATCGCCGGGCTCGCGACGGCGGTGTACGCCGTGAGCACGTGGGGGAGCCAGCACTTCGGGCCGCTCGACTACGCGCACACCATGCGGCTGGTGATTCCCTCCGCGCTGTTTCTCACGCTGGGGGCGCAGACAATTTTCGCCAGCTTCTTCATGAGCGTGCTGGGGCTGCGACGGCGGTGAGCACGCCGGGAGAAGGGTTGAGTTCGGCCCAGCCGATACGACATCCTTGGCGGGAGGTTCTGCACCGGGCCCGCGATCCCCGCTTTGTAGCCGACAGCGCTCTGCGGGTGGTGATGGAAGGATGGGACCGGGTCTCGCCGTCCGAATTTTCCCGGCTCTATCGCCAGGTTCGCACTCGCACCATGTGCAGCAATGCACGACTGCGCGGTTTGTACCGGGCTTTGCACTACGTCGTTAGCCGCGACATCGCTGGCGATGTGGTGGAGTGCGGGGCTGCGCAAGGGGGCAGTGCGGCGCTGATGGCGTTGACCCTGCGACAGCTCGAATCGCGGCGAAAGCTCTGGGTGTGCGATACGTTTGAGGGGCTGCCTGCGCCGAGTTCCGCAGATCCCGACTTCGAGTTCGCCGATCTGTTTACGGGAACATGTATCGGAACATTGAACGAAGTGCGCGCATTGTTCCAGCGGCTCGGAGTGCTGGAGGATGTCGAGTTCGTCAAAGGCTTGTTTCAGGAGACGCTGCCGGTCAGCCGTATTCCACAAATTGCAGTTCTGCACATTGACGGGGACTGGTACGAGAGCGTGAAGGTCTGCCTGGAGTCTTTGTACGACAAGGTCGTTCCTGATGGCGTGATCCAGTTGGATGATTACGGATACTGGAAGGGTGCGCGCAAGGCGGTCGACGAGTTTTTCGAACAGCGCGGAATTCAGGCGCCGCTGAAGCGGCTGGATTACTCCGGACGATTTCTCATCAAGCCGGGGCCCATCACGAGCGCTGCAGAAGCGCGATGAAGTGCAGTTTTGCCCCGAAGATCCAATCGGCGGGCTTGGGATAGAGACCAAGCTTGGTCAGCACGCGCTCGGGCTGAAGTCCGACTTCGCGCCAGGCCGCGTGCCATTGTTGCTCGGTCCAGTAGTTGTAGGGCAGCGCCACGCCGAACCTCGCGTTCCCCACCCAATCCATGAAGCGCAGCCGGGTGTTGGCGGCCAAGCCCTCGCGGTAATGGTCTTTGATAAGAACATGGCGCGCGGAGACGCGGCGCGCTTCCCGCAGCAGGATCGTGGGGTCGACGGTATGGTGGAGCACGTCGGAGAACAGGACCACGTCGAACGAAGCGTCGGGACAGGGGAAATGGGTGCCGTCGAAGATTTCGACGGGAATGTGAGTTCGTTCGCGAGGAAGTACGTCGATGCCCCGCACCTCGATGTCGCTCCGCTTCGATTGGAGAGCGGCGGAGATCAGTCCATCGCCGCAGCCGACGTCCAACACCCGGGCTCGAGACGGAAGCAGCTCGGCGAACCACTTGGCCAGAACCTCGACCCGGCGGTTCAACACCAGCTTGTCGTGCATGACTCCGACGGCGCTATGGCTGGGAGCGGTGGATTTGGTTTTGGCGGCTAAGTCGGTTGTCATGGGCCGATACGCCTGGGTCTCGCTACGCTAACGAGTTTACATCGCCGCTTACGCGCCGCTGAAAGCGCCGCTCTTCCCCGCGAAATAAATTCCAGCTTTGCCGTCATTCTCCGACGCGGCCGCGGAGGATTGTGATTGACGCCTTCGGAATCTGGTACAGCGCTTCCGCACCGCCGTCCACTTTCGACTTCGACGGAGGTCCGTCGGGGTCGGCATGTCCGGCGGTGCCTTCGCGGTGCCACTGATATTCGTTGGAGCCGAAGGTGATGCGATCGACCTGACCTGTAAAATGGCGGTCGTGTTTGCCGCCAGCGAACTCGACTTTCACGGCGTGATCGTTGAACTGGTCGCGGTTGACGAGCATCACCGACCACTGGCCGTCGGGGCGCTCGACGGCGTAGGCGGTGACCAGAACATTTCCCGCCGCGTCGTTGACGTCGCTGGCGGCCTTGAACTGTTTGTGAAGCGCGTCGATGGGCTGCACCCACTCTTTGGTGATGAGTTGCGCCGCCAGATACTGCGGGGGATAGCCCAGCACGTTATAGTTCTGGTCGATCCACAGGAAATTTCCGAAGCCGCCCATTTCTCTCGGGTACGGCATGTAATGGAAATAGTAAGTCGCGCCCGCGCCCTCGCTCATCATGGTGCCGACGTAGTCCGCGAGCCACAGCCCGGCCTTGACGCTCGATGGCGGCGCGCCGCCGCCGATGTTGCCTTCGGTCATGAAGAAAGGAATGTTGGGCGGCAGGCCGTTGTCTTTCCAGACTTGCACGATGTGTTGCACGTATCCCGGCTCGGGATACAGGTCGGCCCAGGAATATGTGGGACGATCCTGATACGGATAATGCTCGAAGGAAAAGAATGTGAAATCGTTGAGCCGGCCGCGGGCCTTCAGGTAATCGAAGAAGCGGCCAATCCAGGAAACTTTCCCGTTGGCGTCGGGCCAGACTTCGACGTCGCCGAAGGTTCCTTCGAAGGGCGGGCCGCCTAGTTTTGCTTCAGGCACGAGCTTGTGAATCGCCGTCGCGAATTGTACATACAACGCGCCGTAATCTTCGGGGAGCATGTGCTGCCCGTCGGCTTCCTCGCCCATCTCGATCCAGGAGATGGGATAGTGGCGTTTGTACAGATACGCGATTTCGTTGGCCGCGTCTTCGGGCGTGGCGTAGAGCATCGCGATCGGGACCATGGTCGGAAGGCCGCGCGTTATGCCGCAGGTCATGAAGAAATCGAAGCCGACCTGGTCGCCGCGGGATTGATCGATATCGGTGGCCGCGTGCCAGGGGTCGACCGAAGAGGGCCAGGTCACGGTTTGATCGCGGCTGGGAAAATGCGTGACGTAGTCGTTGAAGGCGCCGTCAGCCGAGAGCGCCCCGACGTAGAGTTCGTTGATGGCGTAGCCCACGCAGTTCCGCTTATCGGCGGAGCCGTGGCTGTCGCAGGTGTTGGACGATTCAGTCATCCAGATGCGGAGGTAGCGGACGGGGATCATCCAGTCGACAAGTTTGAGGGTTGCTGTGCCGCCCTTGCCTTCGGTGATGTTGCCTAACGGAAAAGTTTGCCACGTGCCCTTGGTGGTGCCCTCGTAGAACGGCTCGAGCTCGCCGGTCCAGAATTGCACCGCGTAGCGTTTCGCGTAGGGATCGGCCCAGGCGATGCGGATGGCATTGACGTCGATCTTACTGCCCAGGTCGATCATGACCCATTGCGGATGCAGCGAGTCGTCTTCGCCGGTGAAGGCCTTGGTCAGATACGGATTGCTTTTCCAGTACGACTTGGGATCGCCGTCGGTGAGGCGCGACCATCCGTTGCCGTCGCCGCGGCTGAATCCGCGATGCGGCAGCGGGGCGGCCCAGGAACTGTGGATCATGTCGGCGGTCGGCTCGGCTTGGCCGACGAAGTAGCCCTCCTGCTTGTCTGCGTTGCTCCATTTTCCTGCGGGATTCCAATGCCAGGCCTCGACCATCAGCTCGGTGTTCTGGCGATAGGTCACGGTCTGCCATCCCGCGCCGAGGATTTCGTGCAGCAGCGGATCTTTCAGCAGATGATCGGGCGTGCCGGTTCGGAGGCGGTCGATGGCCGCGCCCAGCGAGCGGACGGGGCTGAAGGTGTTGGCGATGTGGGTGGGGTCGGCGTCGACGGTGACTTTTTGGGCGAGCGCGTTACTCGCCGCTAACAGAGCAATGCTCATCACAAGAACTGAAAGAATCCTGCGCTTGATACGTGACGCCATGATGCCTCCGCGATTTCATTCAGCGGCGGCCTTGAAGTCTCCGCTGGTAGTGAATCGATTTAAGACTGGGAAAAGTCCGCACACAGCATACACCGAACTCTTTGCAAAAATAAAAATGCCTTGACCCGGATTCGAGTGAGGAAGATGCCGGCAGGAAACCGATTACATCGTTTGCGACCAAACGCCGCTGCCCGCCACGGTAAAGGGATGAGTATCGACCGCGCCTTTTCGCGATGCCTCATCAGTCAGCGCCTGCTGGACACTCGAAGCGGGGGCGCCAGCCGACAGGATGGGATAAATCAACAGAAGCTGGGTGTCGATCGTTAAGGCAGGAGCCGGCGTATTTGCGAAATGGGCGCCCGGAAGCCGCGTGATCGTTTGCGGGAACGGTGTCCGAGTCACAGGAAAGATGTGGTCGGCCGTTTGGCCTATGGTTTTGACACAGGTGTCATTGAAATACCAAGCGTGCGAAGGAAACAGCGAGCCTTGACCGTAGAGCTTGAAACGTCCCGCGACGAAAGTGAGCAACAGTTCGCACCACACCCAGGGCACATGGAAAGCGGCTCCGACGTCATTCACTCCAATATCGTCCGTGTGCTTGCCGGCACGAAACTTGATCAACGCATTAACCAGAACCGTCTCGTTGGCCGGAACGCTGGGAATCGTCGAGCTCGCGTGCCGGTTCTGAGTTGCAACGATGGACACACTGCTGGCCTCACCGGCAAACTCCGATATGCTGTAGATACTCATGTCAAAGCTGAGGATCGTTGAAGGCCAATGGCGCATCTTGAATGCGGGAGTCCAGCCTGGATCGTGCAGGGCACTGACGACACTGAAGTTGGTGATCGCTCCGCCGATGTCGTCGATGTCCACCTGAAAATCACAGAAGGCCATGGCCCGAAAATCGTGGGCGTTCTGATACGCCTTGAAGTCTGTCAAGGGATCAGGCGGTGCCGAATTCGAGGTAGCCGACAACCCGAGGTACGTCTTCGGAATCCAGTCGGGGACCAAGGTCACAGCTTGCAGGGTCGAGTATATCGGGTTCGGCAGATCATTAATCCAACTGACCATACCGACCTTGATTTCTTTCCGCATGGATAGAACTCCCTCGCACGGTTCGGGCAACGGACAACTTTGGGGTGGGATATCGATATACGCCGAAAAAGTTGGGCCAGTGTATCCCTCAATCCCCATTTGCGTCAACGTGAAATGGCGCATCTGAATTGGCGCGCGTTGACCGGCGTCCCGCGCCCCTGCTACCGTCATATGTTTGCCTAGAGGCGACCAGCCTCTTCTGAGCGCACTTCATCAGGAGATCATCATGCCTGCCATCAAATTTCGCGGTGTCGATTTCATCCAGTACGATTCCCTGCTGACGGACGAAGAACGCCTGGTGCGCGACTCGACGCGCCAGTTCATTGAAGACAATCTCGTCCCCATCATTGAGGAATGCAACCGCGCCGGGCGGTTTCCGCGCGAACTGGTCAAGCCGATGGCCGAGATGGGATTTTTTGGGGCGTCGCTGAAAGGCTACGGCTGCGCCGGGATGGGCAACGTGGAATACGGCCTGATGACGCAGGAACTGGAGCGCGGCGACTCGGGCGTGCGCAGTTTTGTGAGCGTGCAGTCGGGGCTATGCATGTATCCGATTTACGAATTCGGCAGCGAAGAGCAGAAGCAGACTTGGCTGCCTCCCATGCAAAAGGGTGAGAAGCTTGGCTGCTTCGGCCTGACCGAGCCAGATTTCGGGTCGAACCCCGGCGGCATGCGCACGCGCGCGAAAAAAGTCGGCAACGAATATGTGATTAACGGCGAGAAGATGTGGATCACTTCGGGCACGATCGCTGACGTCGCCATCATCTGGGCGAAGGTCGAGAACGAGAATGACAAGATTCGCGGATTCCTGGTCGAGACCGACCGGCCCGGATTCAAGGCCGACGACATTCACGGCAAGTGGTCGCTGCGCGCGTCGGTAACGTCGGGACTGTCCCTGCAGGATGTGCACATCCCGGAGGCGAATCTGCTGCCGAAGACCGGCGGGTTGAAGTCTCCGCTGATGTGTTTGAATCAAGCCCGGTACGGCATCGCGTGGGGAGCGCTGGGCGCGGCCATGTCGTGCTACGACTGCGCTCTGCAATATTCGCTGCTGCGCAAGCAGTGGCGCGATCAGCCGATTGCGTCGCATCAACTCGTGCAAGATAAGCTCACGTGGATGATCAGCGAAATCACGAAAGCGCAGTTGCTCGTGCTGCAGGTCGGCCGACTGAAAGATGCGGGCAAAGTCGAGCATCAGCACATCTCCATGGCGAAGCGCAACAACGTGTGGATGGCTCTGGAGTGCGCTCGCCTGTCGCGCGATATTCTGGGCGCGAACGGCGTGGCGGACGACTATCCCATCATGCGCCACATGATGAACCTGGAGTCGGTCAAGACCTATGAGGGCACGCACGATGTGCACTCGCTGATCATTGGGCAGAGCGTTACTGGGATTGACGCGTTTTAGCTGCGAGTTGCCTCGCAAAACGTAGGACACCTTCGTGGAAATCTGAGACTTTGCGTGCCGGGTAACTTTGTAGGGCAAGGAAACTCACCGACCACTCAACTCATGCCCTGAAGACGGCGACCTTGTGAAAAAACGCGACGATCTGGACGACGTAATACGAGAAGAGCGGAGCCGGGGCAAGAAGCAGCCCATCAGTACCGATGCGATCAAGAATCAGGAAGAACGAAAAAAACGCGGTGCTGCAAATATTTCGGCGTAGCACTCGGGAGGACCTGCGGGCACTTCTGAAAGCTTGGGGTTATTCCAAAGAGGAAATCGACGCCGCACTCAAGGAGTACGACGCTGCACTTGAGCAGCAATCTTCTTAGTCTGAGCGTCGGCTTGGGCCCGGTCCTCGGGAGTCATCTTGGCGGCGCGCTCGTTGATCTCGGCTGCGATGCGGTCGGCCAACTCTTCCAGCCGGTCTTCGTTCGGACGCTTTAATTTGGCTACAGCCATTGGGTTCCTTTGCCGGCGATTCTACCACTTCCATTGTCGCTTGCAGGCTTGGATGATGCAAGACTGACTTTGGTAACTTGGGGCTGCGCCCGGCGGACAGCCGAGGGCGGCTGTCCCCACAAAACCACTCGCAGGATTAGTCCCCGATGACTCCAGACAAGAAGTGGCGACTGACGAATGCGGTGGGATTTCTTTCAGGCTTGCTGGCTTGCCTGGATGCTTTGCGTGACGTGAGGGTACTCTGGCCTCCGGATGTGGTGTGGGAAGCGCTGCGTAGTTCGCAGCGGCTCGAACTGGGCGGCGGGATCGCGCTGATCGTGGTCACTCTGGTCACTTCGGCGCTGCAGCGGCGGACGGCAGCGGGGCGGTAACGATGCGCATTTTTGCGACGATGACTGCGGCCCTCGGGTGGTTCGCGCTGGCGCTGCAGTGTTACCTGACGGTCACTTTATCCATCGCCAATGGCAAGACCCTGATCGCGGGCGTCATAACCTTCGTCAGCTACTTCACCATCCTCACGAACTTGCTGGTGGCGGTGGTGCTCAGTTTCTCGGTTTGGACTCCGGGCACACGGCGGGGCGCTTTCTTCTCGCGTGCTTCCGTGCAGACTGGGACAGCGGCGAACATCGCGATCGTTGGCATCGTTTACTCGCTGCTGCTGCGCCAGATCTGGGATCCGCAAGGTTGGCAGAAACTCGCGGACATGCTTCTTCACGATCTGATTCCATTGCTGTACGTGGGGTACTGGGTGATTTTCGTGCGCAAGAATTCTCTGCGCTGGAAGGATGCTTTCTGGTGGTTAGCTTATCCGGCAGCGTATTTTGCTTACACGTTGCTGCGCGGAGCGGCGTCGGGCTGGTATCCGTATCCATTCCTCGACCCTCACGGGTTGGGATATTCCCGGGTGTCTGCTAACGCAGTGCTGTTGCTGGCCGCCTTTCTGCTGACGGGGCTACTGTTTGTCGCGATTGGCCGGTGGATGGGGCGCAAGGAAGGTGAAGGTTCCGATCTCCGCTAGGGGGTGCCGCTTCCGGCCGGGTTGCGCCCGGCGGACAGCTGGGGCGGCTGTCCCTACATAAACATATTCAACTGTAGATTTCTTCCAGCAACTCATACGCTCGCCGCAGGTGCGGGATGACGATGCTGCCGCCGACTACCAGGGCCACGTTGAGCGATTCCTCTTGCTCGGCTCGAGCCGCACCCAAACGATACGACTGAACGATGTGATAGATGATGCAGTCGTCGCAGCGCAGGCAGGCGGAGGCAACCAATCCCATCAACTCTTTCGTCTTAGCCGGTAGCGCGCCTTCGAGGTACGCGTTGTGGTCGATGTTGTAAAAACGCTTCACCAGGAAATTGTTGGTCTTGTCGACATTGGCATTCAGGCGGGCGCGGGTTTCGATGAAGCGGCGCGCAATCTCGCTTTTGTCGGCTACGTGTTTCTCGGTGAAAAGGTAGGCCGGCTCTTTGCGTTCATGAGTTGCGTGCTCGGCGGTGCGTTCCGCTGGCGCCGAATGTTCGCTGCTGGTGGTGCTCATGGGCAAATGGTAGCAGAGATGCCAGCGCCGAAGAGGCCGCAGTCCGCAAGAAGCCTATTGAGATGGCACGGCGCCGGGCGGGATCATTCGCCTAGTCCGGTTCCCAAGTTTGACCGTGTCGCGAGATCGTCTGATGACATCTCATCGGTTTTCGGCGGCAGCGTGGGATCTGGCTTGCCGCAGAACTCGCTGGATCTGCCCGCGGACCGGGGTATGGCGGACCGAGCTTCGGAAAGATCCTGGCGGCGAATTCCTACGGCAATAAGCCGCCGCGGCAGATTCAGTTGAGTTTGCGGTATGCGTTCTGAGTGCATCTTGAAGCGACGCGGGAGATCGGTGCAACTTGCGAACAGTTACACGGATCCTTCGCTTCGCTCAGGATGACAGGATTGATTTTTGATGCCCTAAGTCTGCATTACAATCTAGCTCGTGCCTGTGCTGCACAATCTGCGCGTCACGCTGGAGATGATCAAGTGGGAGCACTCGATTTTCGCGCTCCCATTTGCGCTGTGCGGAGCCATGCTGGCGGCCGGAGGATTTCCGTCGGTGCACCAACTGGTGTGGATTGTGGTGGCCATGGTCGCGGCGCGGTCGGCGGCGATGGCGTTCAACCGCTGGGCGGATGCCGCCATCGATGCGGCGAATCCCCGCACCAGCACGCGCGCCTTGCCTGCCGGACATCTTTCACCCGCGTTTGTAGCCACGTTCGTGGTCGTGTCGAGTGCGATCTTTATTTTTGCCGCGAGCCAGCTGAACCGACTGGCGCTGTTGCTGTCTCCGGTGGCGCTGGCCGTGCTGCTGCTTTACTCCTACACCAAGCGAGTTACGCGCTGGTCGCATCTGGTGCTGGGATTCGCGTTGGGGATTGCGCCCTCGGCGGCATGGATCGCGGTGCGCGGCTCGCTCGATCCTCGCATTCTGCTGCTCACCGCTGCGGTGACGTTCTGGGTGGGCGGCTTCGACGTTCTTTACGCCTGCCAGGATTTCGATTTCGATCGTCAGAGTGGACTGCATTCCATCCCACGTTTTGTCGGTATTCCCACGGCGCTGTGGATCGCGCGCGGGTTTCATGTGGTGATGGTTGCGCTGCTGGTCGCTCTGGTGATCGTATTCGGCATGGGAAAGCTGGCGGCTTGTGGCGTTGCGGCGGTGATCCTGCTGTTGCTCTATGAACATTCCCTGGTCCGGCCCAACGATTTGTCGAAACTCAATGCAGCGTTCTTCACTATGAATGGCGTGATCTCGGTGCTGTTCTTTATGTTTGTCGCGGGGGATTTGCTGCTGCGGAAATAATTCCGTGAGGATTACTCTTGTAACCGCCGCCGGGGCAAAGCGGGTTGCCCCGGTTTTCGCGGACCCCTAAACTCTTGAGTGCGAGCTATTTATTGAAGGCCTCGCACCGACTCGTGCCGAAGCAAACCAATCAACCGAAGGGAATGATCGATCGCCAGGGCGCGATCAAGCTCGGGCTTACGGCGGCGTTGTTTGCGGCGATCCTCGCGCTGGCGCTCAATCGGGATTTCTACAGCGATTCGATGACCTCGGCGTTTCTTTCGCTCGCGCTGGCCAGCGCTCTGATTATTTTGGTGATGATTCGGCGGTCCTGGTTCGATTTGATTTGGGTTCTGACGGGCAGCCTGTTCCTGGCGGTGCTCGACTATCGCGTGATGGAGTTTAAGCCGGTGTTCATGGCTGGCTTTTCGTTCGCAGGCCTGGCTGCGCTGGCGGTGCTAGGCACGCACACAATCTGGGCCGAAGGGGACGAGCGCAAGCTGCTGCTGTATGGATTTCTGCCGGCAGTGCTGTTTGTCGGCTCGGAATACATGGCGAGCACGCTGCTCGATATTACCGAGACGCTCCATCCGAAGACGTTCGATCTTTTCCTGTACTCCTTCGATTGCAGTCTGCGAGTGCAGTTCAGTTTTCTGATGGGACAGCTTTTCTGGACGTGGCTGTGGGTGCGGTTTGTCTGCCTGGTCATCTATATCGCGCTTCCGTTGCCGCTGGCGCTGGTCTATGCGGCGCAATTGCGCCGAAAACGAGAGAATGCGCTGGCGGTGATGTTGGCTTTCTTAGTTACGGGGCCGGTGGGGGTTCTCTTCTACAACATGTTGCCGGCTTGCGGGCCGGTGCATGCTTTTCCCGCTGCGTTTCCCTTTCATCCGCCATCCATTGCAGACGTAATGCACATGAACGTAATTACCATTCCGCTCAAGGGTGCGCGCAACGCGATTCCGTCATTGCATATGGCGTGGGTGCTGCTGGTATGGTGGAACTCCAAAGGCCTTTCGCGATGGATACGCGCGATTGCGCTGCTGTTCGTGGTGCTGACCACGATGGCGACCCTGGGCACGGGGGAACACTATTTCATCGATCTGGTGGTGGCGTTCCCGTTTTCGCTGATGGTGCAGGCGCTGTGCCAATACTCACTGCCCTTCAGCAACGGCGCGCGGAAAACGGCTTTCCTGTTTGGCACGTTTGTGACCTTGATCTGGCTGGCGTTGCTCAGCTTTACCACGAGCATTTTCTGGGTCTCGCCGATCCTACCTTGGACGATGGTGATCGCGACCGTCGCGCCCTCGATCCTGTTCTGGAACCGGCTTATGCGCGAAGGGGAGCAGGAAGCACCCGTCCGTTCCCGGAGCATGACTGCCGGCGCGACCGCGTAGAGGTCTCATTCCCAAGTCTTGAAAGCCGGAAATGGAGAGTTCTCATCGAACGTCTTCCTTCTTCCCTAAGTCGAGGGGGCGTGCACACGCTTGGGTTCTGTAGGCGTTGAATCTTTCGCCCGTACTGGAATCTGCGAAATCACTGTTGGCGGGGCGAAACGTGGCCATCGGCCCAGTCCTGCGATATCATCAAAAGGATGGCTGCCACACGCTCATCTCATGACTTTCAGACCGACGACCGGCGGCTGGAGCCGATCCACGCCAAAGTGTTTGCCGGCCAACGGCTTGATGCCGAAGACGCTCTCGCCCTCTACCACACCGGCGACATTCTCGCCGTGGGGTGGATGGCCAACTCCGTGCGCGAGCGCATGCACGGCGACAAGACGTATTTCAACGTCAACCGCCATATCAATCCGACGAATGTGTGCGTGGCGGCGTGCCGCCTGTGCGCCTTTGGCCGCAAGAAGGACACGCCCGGCGCCTACACCATGGCGCTCGAAGAGGCTTTCGAAACCGCGGCTTCGGGATACACCGAGGCAGTCACGGAATTCCACATTGTGGGCGGATTGCATCCTGACCTGCCGTTTCAATATTTCCTTGATCTTTGCTCGGGCCTGAAACAGCGCTTTCCGCAGGTGCATCTCAAGGCCTTCACCATGGTTGAGGTGGCGTATCTGTCGAAGCGGGCCAAGCTCTCGATCCGCGAGACGCTGGAACAATTGAAAGCGGCGGGCGTGGATTCTCTGCCCGGCGGCGGGGCTGAAATTTTTGCTGACCGCGTGCGCCACATCATTTGCGACCACAAGATTGACGGCGGCGAATGGCTGGAAACCGCCAAGATCGCCCACCAGATCGGTCTCAAGTCAAACGCGACCATGCTGTACGGCCACGTCGAAAACGATGAAGACCGCGTCGATCACCTGCTGAAGCTGCGCGCGCTGCAGGACGAGACCGGCGGCTTCCAGACTTTCATTCCGCTGGCCTTCCATCCCGACAACACAGCGCTACAGCATCTGCCCAAGACCACCGGCATGCTCGACATGAAGCAGATCGCGGTGGGCCGCCTCGTGCTCGACAATTTCCCGCACATCAAGTCGTACTGGCAAATGGTGGGATCGAAAATGGCGCAGATCTCGCTGCGCTTCGGGGCCGACGACATGGACGGCACCGTGATCGAGGAAAAGATTTATCACGACGCGGGCGCGACCACGCCGCAGGGCATGCGCCGCGAGGAGCTGGAGCGCTTGATCCGCGCCGCCGGGCGCGAGCCGATCGAACGCGACACGCTCTACCGGCCGGTTACGCGGACTGAGACGTCGGTTACGGTCGCGGTGTAGTTCTCCCCCTCGCCTTTCCACACAAGCTACTCCTGTCATCCTGAGCGCCGTCCGGCGCGAGCGAAGCGAACGCCGGCAAGCGAAGGATCTATGCAACTTGCGCTGCTCTTCCCTTCAGCGCGTTGATCAGATTTGAATCGACAGGTGGCCACAGCACACTGCATAGATCCTTCGCGTTGCTCAGGATGACAACGAAGAGATTTAGCGTGACGACTGTGCCGCCAGTTTGTGCAACTCCTCTGGCGACGCATTCAGCAGATTCCTCAACACGGCCACCTCGGCCACGATGCCCGTGTGCAGCGCGGGGTCCACGTCGGGAGCGAATAGCGAGGAATGATTCGACGGGAGCGAGGTTCCCGTGGCCTTGGCTTCCGCGAATTTCGCGGGGTCGGCTCCTCCTAGACTGAAGTAGAAACCGGGAATGCCCTCCTCAACGTAGTAGGAAAAATCTTCCGAAGATGTGATCGGCTCGGCGGTGGCAACATTGTCCTTGCCCAGCGCCGCCTCTAACGGAGCCCTGAGCCGCTGAGCCAGCGACGGATCGTTGTACACCAAGTCGTCGCCTTGATAGCGATCGATCAAGGGTTCGCGAGGAGCGCCCGCTGCGGCAGCCTCGCCTTTGGTGATGCGCGTGATGGCGGCGAGGATCTGCTTGCGCACCTCTTGTTTGTATGTCCGCACGGTCAACCCCATTTCTGCCTGGTCGGGGATAATGTTGTTCTTCGTTCCAGCCTGGATATAGCCGACCGTCACCACCGCCATCTCGCCCGGTTTCACTTCGCGGGACACGATGGTTTGGAGTGCCAGGATCGTTCGAGCGGCGATCACGATGGGATCGACTGTCGTGTGGGGCGATGCGCCATGCCCGCCCTTGCCATAGATCGTGATCCGGATCGAGTCGGCATTCGTGTTGTAGACGCCGGGCGTGATTCCGACGATTCCCGCAGGAAATGTGTTGGAGACATGCAAAGCCACAGCGACGTCCGGTTTGGGGAAGCGCGTGAACAAGCCGTCGTTGATCATGATCTTGGCTCCCCCGAACCCCTCCTCGGCGGGCTGGCCGATCAGCATCAGCGTTCCATGCCAGGTATTCTTGCTTCGCGCCATGATCTCGGCGGTTCCCAAAACCGCGGCCATGTGCAGATCGTGCCCGCACGCGTGCATCACCGGGACGTCGCGTCCAGCATCATCTTTGGTGTGTACCTTGCTTGCGTAGGGCAGGCCGGTCTTTTCTTCCACGGGCAGGGCATCGAGTTCAGTGCGCAGCATAATGGTCGGGCCAGGCCCGTTTTTCACGAGGGCTACCACCCCGGTCCCGCCAACGTGCTCAGTGACGTCATAGCCAGCGCTGCGCAGGCGGGCGGCCAGTTTCTCGGCAGTTTGCGTTTCATGCTTCGAGAGTTCGGGATGCTCATGCAGATCGAGATAGAGCGCATGCGCGTCAGGGTAGACGGCTTCGACTTCTTTGGATGATGAAGATTGAGCCCAGCCAACGGCAGTGAGCGCGGCGAACAGAATGAGTTTTGACCAGATCATCGTCACGGGATCATACCTGCCCGTTGCAACCTCTGCAAACCGACGCTGGGCTTAACAATTTCTTAGACGCAACCATTCCCAAAGCCGATCTTCTTAATTCTTGAGGCGTTGAATTCTCCGCTTGCCTTTTTTCCACCGGGTGTACAATTCGGCTTAGAGAGCACTTGGTTGCGCACTACGTAAAGCAAGGCCGAGGCGCTATGAACGTTCACGTCAGCTACCGTCTTCATAAGATTCCCGCCGTCGAAAAAGACATCCAACACCAGATCGAAAAACTGCAGAAACGTCTACAGGTTTTCCGTCCGGAACTCATCCACCTGAAGGGCGTGGTGGAGGAAATTTCGCCGCGCGAGGGCACCAGCGTGTCGCTGAACCTGCGCTTGCCCTCGGGCCAGATGGCGGTGCAGGCCTCGGCGCCAACGGCCGCGGCTGCGGTGAAGGGCGCGTTTGAGGACTTGCTGCAGCAGGTCAACAAGCACAAAGATCTCCTGCGGGCATCGCACAAGTGGCAGCGCGGAAAGCGCGGGGACAGCGCCCGGCCGGGCACGATCGTGCACGAAGTCCCGTTCGAGCAGACGCTGGCCGCGGTCTTTGCGCCAACCATTTCCGCGGACGACATCCGTTCTTACGTGAATGTGAATCTGTCGCGCCTGGAGCGGTTTGTAGAACGGGAAATTTATTTCCGCGAGGCGCAGGACTTGATCGCCGCGGACAGCCTCTCGAAGGAAGAGGTGATTGACGAAACCATCGCCGCCGCGCTGGGAAACGGGCAGGAGAAGCCAGAACGCCTCGCGCTTGAGCCCTGGCTTTACCGGCTGGCGCTGCAAGCATTGGACGACCTCTCGCGCACCGACGAGAGCAATGGCAACGCCATGCCATTGGAGGATTCGGCGCGCCAGCGCAACGTGAAAGGCAGCGACGAACCGGGGCTGCAATTTCATCAGCCGGACGAATCCATCACCGGTGCGACCGTTATCGCCGACGCGCGTGTGGCCACCCCGGAGCAGATCATGGCCTCGGACGAACTCTTGCGGCTGATCGCTTCTGCACTTCGCGACCTGGGCTCGGGACCGCGCGAGGCCTTCATCCTGCATGCCATCGAAGGCTTCAGCGTGGATGAAATTGGAGCGATTACCGGCCAACCGGCCGAGCGGGTGCTCACCTTCGTTTCCGCCGCGCGCGACCACTTGCGCAAAGCGCCCGGGCTGGCCAAACAGTTTCATGGCCGGTTCGCTCCCACGGGCACCGCTTAGATCCAATCTCAATTTATTGGGAGGTCATTCATGACCATTACTCGCGAACAAATCCGAGAGTTAGCCGAATTTCAGGATGAAAAATCTTGCGCTGTCAGTTTTTATTTTCAGCCCTCCACGCCGCGCAACAAGGCGCACAAGGAAGACGTAATTCTGGTGAAGGACCTGGCGCGCGAAGCCCTGCGCAGCCTGGAAAATAAGGGCAAGAAGGATTGCGCCCGCGCCGACTTGGACCGCATCCTGCGGCTCTCTGGCGAATTGCGAACCAACGGGACCCACGGTAAGGCCGTGTTTGCCTGCGCCGCCCAGAACATTTGGCGCGAGTATGATTTGCCCGCCAGCCTGCCCGGAACGCAACTTTTCATCGACCAGCATTTCCATCTCAAACCGATCGCGCACCTGCTGGGCGCAACCCCGCTGCTGGGTGTGGTGCTGGTCGACCGGCACCGGGCTCGCATTTTCGATCTTCGTCTCGGCGAGTTGACCGAGCGCGAAGACCTGTTCCAACCGCTGTCCCGCAAGGGCCGCAGCGACGGATATGCCGGCTATGACGGAGGTCATGCCCAGCGCCGCGTGGAAGACGAGACGCGCCAGCATTTCAAGCATGTGGCTGAGTCCTTGAAGGAGTTGCTGGAAAAAGGCGTGTTCGAGAAATGGATTCTGGCCTGCCCGGACTCCCACCGCGCGCTGTTCGAAGCGCAGCTACATTCCTATGTGAGTCAGGCGCTCATCGGCCGCTTCCATGCGGATCTGGCCCACGTGACCCGCGACGAGATCCGCACTCACGCGCAGGCGATTAAGGAACAGTGGAAAAGCGAGCGCCGCCGCGAACTGGTGAGCCAGGCGTTGAGCCAGGCGCGCAGCAACGGACGCGGGGTTACGGGGTTGCGCCGCGTATTGCGCTCGCTGGAATTGGGAGAAGTGCAGACTCTGCTGATCGGAGAAAACCTGCAGGCGCACGCCGTCGAATGTTCGGGATGCGGGCACATCGACGCCCATCTCGTCAGTTTCTGTCCGGTTTGTGGCCGGGCGACGCAGGAGATCGTCGACGTAGGTGAGGCGATTCTGCCCTGGGTCATTCGCCGCGACATCGAAACGTTTTACGTGAAGGATGATCCGGAGTTCGACAGGGTGGGCAACATCGCCGCGCTGCTGCGTTTCCGTTCGGAAAATGTGCAGCCGATTTCGGCCAGGGCGGCGGACGAACTGGGCAAGGCCGGCGCCGCGTATCCTGGCCGGCTGCGGAGGTTCGCCAGCCGGTGAACCGCCGAGGCGGCGCGCGAGCGTGCCGCCGACGAAACTTTGAAGCCGTCAGGGAATGAAACTATAATTGCGACCCACAGATGGCACTCTCCTCGGGTACGCTGCTGGGGCCTTACGAGATTCAATCGCCGCTAGGGGCAGGCGGCATGGGCGAAGTGTATCGCGCCCGCGACACCCGTCTGGACCGCACCGTCGCTGTCAAAATCCTACCCGAGCATCTCTGCAGCAACCCGGAAGCAAAACAGCGTTTCGACCGCGAGGCGCGCGCGATTTCGTCACTAAGCCATCCCAATATCTGCCACCTCTACGACGTCGGCCAGCATGACGGGATCAGCTACCTCGTCATGGAATACCTGGAAGGCGAGACGCTCGGGGAACGGCTGCGCAAGGGAAGGCTGCCACTGGAGCAGGTATTCCGTGTTGGGGCTGAGATTTGCCAGGGGCTGGAACAGGCGCACCGCAGCGGTGTGGTCCATCGCGACCTGAAGCCGGGCAACATCATGCTGACCAAGTCGGGAGCGAAACTCATGGACTTCGGCTTGGCCAAGGCGCCGGCGGCTCCTCTGGGGAACTTGTCCGCCTCGAACACGCTGGCCACGATGTCGCAGCCATTGACCACGGAAGGCACCATCGTGGGCACCATTCAGTACATGGCTCCGGAGCAACTGGAAGGGAAAGAAGCGGACAAGCGCAGTGACATTTTTGCCCTGGGCTCGGTTTTGTACGAGATGGTCACGGGCAAGCGCGCGTTTGAAGGAAAGACAACGGCCAGCACGATTGCCTCGATCCTGGCCGCCGAACCCAAGCCGCTGAGCGCGATGCAGCCCCTGTCGCCACCGGCCCTGGAGCAGGTGATCGCCACCTGTATCGCGAAGGATCCGGAAGAACGCTGGCAAAGCTGCACCGACATTTCGCGGCAACTACAGTGGGCTGCGAAAGCGCCCAAGGCCGCCGAGATCTCTCAGCGCAGCGGACGGGTTATCTGGACGGTGGTGCTGGCCGCGGCAGTGTTGATCGCCGCCGCGTTTGTGGCGGGTACACGATGGTCGAAGGGCCCGGTGCGCGTGAGCCAGTTCGAAGTGAACCCGCCGCCCAACACGTATTTCAACTTTCGCGGTCTCTCCGGGCCGCCAGTCCCTTCTCCCGATGGAAGCCAGATCGCGTTCGTGGCTTTCACGCAGGGCAAAAGCGGAACGGCCGGTGTGTGGCTGCGAGCGCTCAATTCCACGGAAGCCCGGTTCCTTCCAGGCACGGAAGGAGCCCTTTATCCGTTTTGGTCGCCGGATGGAAAGTATCTGGCGTTCTTCGCCGGGGCCAAACTGAAGAAGCTCGATCTGGCCGGGGGAAGCGCCATTCCCCTCTGTGAGGTCCTTGAAGGTCGCGGCGGAACCTGGTCCACGGACGGTGTCATCCTATTTGGCCTTCGTGCCGGCCCGCTGTTCCGGGTGGACGCTTCCGGTGGCAAGCCGGTCCAGCTTACCAGCCTGGACGAGGCGCGGCACGAAACCAGCCATCGCTTTCCCCAGTTTCTTCCCGATCAGAAGCACTTCCTCTTTGTGGCGCAGGCTCCCCTAATCCCTACCGCCCACGCGTTTGTCGCCTCACTGGATGACCCCAGACCGGTCCTGGTGGAAGATGTCATCTCGCGCCCGATGTTTTCCAATAACCATCTGCTTTATGTTCTGGACAACAGTCTGCTGATCCGCGGCTTCGACCCGGTGACGCTGCACTTTACCGGCGAGCCCGTGGTCGTGGCCGAGCACGTGCAAAATGATCCTCAATTCAACTTTGCCGCTTTCTCCGTAGGGGGCTCTTCTTTGATTTACCAGACCGGCGCGGTGGCTGCGGGAACGCGCCTCGTCTCTTGTGACCGCAGCGGGAAGCAGACCCTGCTGAGCGAGGAAAAGGACCTGCTTCAGACCATCGTTCTTTCCCCGAACGAGGAGCAGATGGCCGCCTCTCTGGGGATCACCTCCGGCCAGTTAAATGACGTTTGGGTCTTTGATCTGCGCAAGAACACCAGCGCCAAGCTGACCTTCGACCAGCACTCCTTCATGCCGGTGTGGTCGCCGGACAGCAAGCGACTGGCGTTCGATCGCGTCGACAGCGACGGAGACGCAATCATCGCCAAGGATGTATCCGGGAGCGGCGCGGAGGAAGTTCTGTTCAAACTGCCGACTCAACGGGGGAACGCGGGAGGAGAGTCCGTGCCCCAAAAACTGTACCCCATCGTGTGGAGCCCAGATGGGAAGCACCTGATCTTCCGTGGTCCCGATCAAGTCAGCGCGCTGGCGCTCGACGGCAGTCGCAAATTGACTTCCCTGTTTCCTGCCAAGATGGGAACCTTCGGGGTGGCCATGTCTCCGGACGGGCGATGGCTGGCCTATTCCTCGAATGAATCGAGTCTGCCGGAAATTTACGTCGTGCCTTTCCGGACCGCACCGGATGGAACTCCATCGATCGCCGGCGGCAAATGGCAGGTATCGAACGGGGGCGGGACTTTTCCGGTGTGGCGAGGGGACGGAAAAGAGCTGTTCTTTACCAACACCTCAGCGAACACGCTGATGTCGGCCAAGGTCAGCATCACAGGCGATCATTTTCAGAACGATAAGCCCCAACCCATTTTCGATCTCGACGCGCATCCGGTCTCGAACTATTACGCCGTCACCCGCGACGGCCAGAAGATCTACATGACCACCTATGGGGCAGGTAGCACGGCGCCCTTTACGGTGACGATGAATTGGCTGGACTCGTTAAGGAAATGAGCCCGCTGGCGAGCCACGTTTCTGCTGAGTAACGGAACCAGACCGGCGTGAATCCTCGCTCCGGCACATGATATGCTTCCGCTTCGCATTCAAATTCATGGTCGCATGGGGCAGCGATCTGGGAGGACCAGTGACATTCTCGCGCCGTGATTTCGTGAAGACGTCCGTGCTCGGAGCCGTCGCCGCAGGAGCGCACGCTGCGATCCCCGAAGCGCTCGCCGAGAGCAGCCAACAGGGGCACGCTTCTCAGTCGGATTCCCCCAAGCGCCCGATCATCCTATGTGCCCAGAACGGCTATGCCTATGCGGAGGCGGCGTACGCCTTCCTCAAGAGCGGTGGCGACACGCTCGATGCCGGAGTGCGCGTGGTGATGGGCCCGGAGAATGACCCCAACGACGATTCGGTCGGGCTGGGTGGATTGCCCAACGAAGAAGGCGTGGTCGAACTCGATGCCTGTTGCATGCACGGGCCCACGCGGCGCGCGGGGTCGGTGGGCGGCGTGCGCAATATTAAGAATGTGTCCATGGTTGCGAAAGCGGTGATGGAGCACACCGGCCACGTCATGCTGGTGGGAGAGGGCGCGGAACGATTTGCCGTGGCCATGGGATTTCCGCGCGAGAACCTGCTGACCGAACGCTCGCGCAAGATCTGGCTGCTGTGGAAGGAAACTCATTCCGATCGCGACTGGTGGGGGCCGGGCATGGCCGACCCGCACTGGCGTCCGCCCGTGCTTGACTCCAAACCGCAGGCTGATCTTTGGCAGGACCGGATTCGGCAATTGCAGCAGCGCGCTGCCGATCTCGGCATTGAGCCCGAGTTTCAACTGGCGGCGGTGCGGCGCGTGCTGTTTCCACCGACCGGCACGATTCATTGCTCGGTGTTGAATGAAAAAGGAGAGATGTCAGGTATCACCACCACCAGCGGACTGGCGTTCAAACTCCCCGGCCGTTGCGGCGATTCGCCCATCATCGGCGCCGGCTGCTACACCGACCAGGACATAGGTTCAGCCGGAGCGACCGGCGCCGGGGAAGAAAACATCAAGGTCGCAGGCGCTCACACCATCGTCGAGAACATGCGCCATGGCATGTCTCCGCAGGAAGCCGGACTGGACGCGCTCAAGCGCATTGTCCGCAATTACAACGGCGACATGAGCAAGCTGCACTTCATGGACATGACGTATTACATCCTGCGCAAAGACGGGGCGTACGCGGGCGTGTGCTTGTGGGAAGGATCCTCGGCCGGCAATCCGCACAAGTTCACGGTGCATGACGGCACGCTGCGGTCGGAGAATGCGACTCCGCTGCTCAAGGGATATTCGCTGGAGTGGCCGCCGATGCCCAACGTCCCGGAGGACTTGAAGAAAGATTCGTATTATCTGAAGTAGGAGAGGAACAGCTGCCAGCCCGGATCACTTGAGTCGCAGGTGCTTCGTCTTCAATTCCTCATCACTCGCAATGGTGCCATCGGCGCGCTGCGCCGCAAGGTTCGAAAGGTTGGCAAACAATGTATTCATGCCGTTCTTCAACTTGACGAATAGGACGGCTTCATCCGCCGGGGAGAAGCACACTCGATCGACACCGTTCTGCTGCGGTCCGTATCCTTCTTGGATGATGACGAGAACAGCCACCTCCCCTTCGGTTAAGGCCCGTTTTTGCTTTCTTTCCATAGACACCCCACTCGTCCGCGACTCTGTTATGAGAATCTTACTTTCACATCCGGTCCCTTCTCCAGGTGAATGCTTTCCACAAAGCGCACTTTGCCGGTGCGCAGGGTCAGGATCGCGGAAGACGTCCGCGTACCTTCGCCAAAGAAACGCACGCCTTTGAGCAGCGCGCCGTCGGTGACGCCGGTGGCCGCAAAGATGAGCTGCTTGCCTGGAGCCAGGTCTTCCGCTTCGTAGATGCGGTTCTTATCTTTGATGCCCATGCTGGCCAAGCGTTGTTCCTGATCGGGCTTCACCACCAGGCGGCCGAGCATGTAGCCGTTGAGGCAGCGGATGGCGGCGGCCGTGATCACGCCTTCGGGCGCACCTCCCGAGCCCATGACCGCATGTACGCCGGTGCCGATGACGGCGGCGGCGATTCCGGCCGAGAGGTCGCCATCGCTGATCAGGCGAATCCGCGCGCCGGCCGCGCGAATGTCGGCAATCAGCTTTTCGTGACGTGGGCGGTCGAGCACAATCACGACCAGGTCCTCCACGTCGCGCTGTAACCGCTTCGCAATATTCTTCAGATTGTCGGCAACGGGCGCATCCAGTTCGACGGCGTCTTTGCAGGATGGGCCGACGACGATCTTTTCCATGTAGCAATCGGGAGCGTGGAGCAGGCCTCCGCGCTCGGAAGCCGCGAGCACGGTGATCGATCCGGGCGCGCCCGTGGCGCACAGGTTCGTGCCTTCGAGCGGATCGACCGCGATATCGACCTCGGGAACCTCCATGCCGTGAGGAAACTCCGCACCAACTTTTTCTCCGATGTAAAGCATCGGCGCCTCGTCCCGCTCACCCTCGCCGATCACGATCGTGCCGCGCATGGGGATGCTGTCCATGGTTCGCCGCATGGCTTCGGTGGCAACCTGGTCGCTAAGCTTGCGCTCGCCTTGTCCCATGGTGCGGGCGGAAGCGATCGCGGCCACTTCCACCACGCGCAGGAAGCGCGACGCCAGGTCGCTCTCAATGTTCTCACCGTAAATGCGGGCCTTGCCTTCCGACCGAGACTGCATACCCATTCCGTGTTCCCCGAGCGCGCCAGGATGGCGCAGTTGGGCGCCGGGTTGAGACTATAGCGCAACCTTGGGGAAGATGGGAAGACGAGACGCACCCGACGCCGACCTCACAAAGATCGGGGGTGATCCGATTCTGAGTTGCAGCACGGAGCGAACCGGAGTCACCGCATCTGTTGGGCGGCAGCCAACATCTCATCGGCGCGGGCTCGGACCCGGATGTCTTCGGTGAAGTTGGTCCAGCGCACCATCTTGGACGAATCGACGAGAAACTCGGCGGGCCGTGCGATGTCGTGCTGATCCTGAGCGCCGCCGGGGTGCAGTAAATGATATTGCCGAATCACCGTGGTGTCGGGATCAGAGAGAATCAGGAAGGTATACCCCGCCTTGTGGACGAGATCGCGCGACACCTCCGGCGCGTCGACGCTGATTGCGACTGGGCGCACGCCGGCTGCCTGAAACTCCGCAAGCCGTTTTTCGACGCCTCGTAACTCGAGGTTGCAGTAAGGTCACCAATAACCGCGGTAGAAAATCAGCAATACCGCTTTGGGGGCATGGGACTCGGGAGAAGACGCGGAGGAATTCGGGGACGGAACAGGAGCGAGAAGCTGGTCCAGCGATACGAGTTTGCCCGAAGTATCGGGAAGAGTGAAGTCCGGAACCTTCTGGCCGACCTGTGGCGCGGCCGTTGAGCTGGGCAGCCTTCGGGCGGCGACGAAGACGAACACCGTGAATCCGACAGGAAGCAGCGCAATCACGCCCAGCACGACGCTGAGCACTTTACCGCGATAGACCTGCGCCTGGCCGAATGCCCGCCACAGCCCGGTGACAACGAAGATCAGCGCGAGGGCGGCGAACAACAGGCTCAGCCAGGGAAGCGTCCCCTGCAAGGGAGGATTCACAAAAAATGCGGCGTTGCAGCCTACTGCACCGATGGCGAACAGAAGCCCGAACCAGGGCGCGATGTTCTTACGGCGTTGAACGGCATCCGGCATTTGCCCAGAGTGTATCAAAGACAGAGAGCGGAATCCCGGCCCGATTTTCTCTCCCTGCCGGGTCTGGGGATACTCGCGCGATTGTTCAGGACTAATTGTTCAGGACTATCGGAATAATCGATCCTCGGACCGCGGGTAGCGTGGTATCCTCGCAGTCCTGCTGCGAGAAGAACCCCATGCCTGACGCCCGCCCACTGACTTTCCTGTGCATCACGACCTATGAGAAGGGGCAGGAGTTCATGCGCGAGTGCAAACGCCACGGCTGCCCTGTGATACTGCTGACGGCAGAGAAGCTGCGCGACGCCGACTGGCCGCGCGAAAGCCTCGACGATACTTTCTACCTCCCGGCCGATATTGCCCTCAACGACGTCGTGGGGGCGGTGACGCATCTGGCGCGCTCGCACAAGCTCGACCGCATCGTCGCGCTGGATGAATACGACATGGAAACGGCGGCCACGCTGCGCGAACATCTGCGCGTTCCGGGGATGGGCCTGTCCACGATGCGTTATTTCCGCGACAAGCTGGCCATGCGCATGCGGGCGCTGGACCGCGACGTGCGTGTGCCGGATTTCGTGCCGGTGGTGAATCACGACGACATTCGCTATTACCTGGAGCACGTGCCCGGTCCGTGGGTGCTCAAGCCACGGCAGGAAGCGTCGGCCATCGGCATCAAGAAAATCCACGCTGCCGCGGAATTGTGGCCGCTGCTCGAACAACTGGGCGACAAGCAGTCTTCGTTCCTGCTGGAGAAATTTCTTCCCGGCGACGTGTATCACGTGGACTCCGTGGTTTCAGAGAATGACGTGGTCTTCGCCAACGTCAGCAAATACGGCAAGCCACCTATGAACGTGGCGCAGGGCGGCGGAATTTTCACGACGTTCACGGTGGCGCGGGGAAGCCCGGACGATTCCGGGCTGCGGGAGATCAACCGCGACCTGATCGCCGCGCTCGGTCTGCTGCGCGGAGTCGCGCATACGGAGTTCATTCGCGCGCACGCCGACGGGCACTTTTATTTTCTGGAATGCGCGGCGCGCGTGGGCGGGGCTTACATCAACGAGATGGTCGAGGCGGCCACGGGAGTCAATCTGTGGCGCGAGTGGGCGCGGATCGAAATCGCCGGCGGGGATGGCAGCTATCGATTGCCGCCGGTGCGGGAAGAATATGCCGGCGTGATTCTTTCCCTCGCGCGACAGGAGAATCCGGACACTTCGGCGTACAACGATCCGGAAGTGTATCTGCGGATCAAGAAGCACCACCATGCGGGATTGGTGCTGCAATCGGCGGATGCGCAACGGATTCCAGGGTTGCTTGAGGGTTACGCGCGGCGCTTCGCGGAAGAATTTCTCGCGATTGAGCCTCCACGCGAAAAGCCGACCTCGTAGTCTACGGCGGGCCGGAAATTAACGGAACAAAGCGGCAGAGTTCGCGCAATGTGGTCCGCGGCTGGCCGTTTTCCATGCGGATCAACTGCAGCTGTTGAGAATCGGGCGCACCCACCGGGATGATCATTCTTCCGCCTTCCGCCAGTTGCGCCAGCAGCGCACTCGGCACCTCCGGAGCGGCCGCCGAAACGATGATGGCATCGTAGGGCGCACATTCCGCAAATCCTTGAGTGCCGTCACCCACTATCACTTTCACGTTGGAGTAGCCTAAGCGCGCAAGCACGTCGCGAGCCGGATCGGCGAGCACGGCATGGCGCTCCACCGAGAACACCTGCGCTGCCAGTTCGGCCAGCAATGCCGTCACGTAGCCCGACCCGGTGCCGACCTCGAGGATTCGATCAGCCGGCGAAAGGGCCAAGGCTTCCAGCATGAGCGCAACGATGTAGGGCTGGGATATCGTCTGGCCTTCGCGGATCAGCAGAGGATGATCCTCATACGCTTGATCGCGACAGGGCGCGGGCGCGAACTCGTGCCGCGGCACTCGCGCCATGACCGTGAGCACACGCTCGTCGCGAACGCCCCGCGCGCGCAGTTGAGATGCGACCATCTGCTGGCGCAAGGCCGTCAATATGGCGGGGTCGGTGGAGGAACTCATGCGGCGTAGCGGGAATGTGCGTCCCGTCAGAATGATTCTATTTGTGGCGGCGTCGAACGCGCACATCGAAGCTGATCACGCCATTTTGATCGCGCGTGCCCACGATCGAGATGTTGCGATTGATGTAGTATTCACCCTGAATAATCTGTTCCGAGCTCTGCGAGACGTTGGTACTGTAACTTAGAGAAATATTATTGGCGAACTGCTGTTCGATGGTGACCTGTGGGCCCCGGGCGGTAGGGTTGGTTTCCGTGGTCAAGCCCTGGGGATCGATCTTGATCCGGCTGACTCCGAAAAGTTTCTGCATGCGGCTGCTCACGGTCGAATTGATGGCCTGGCTGATGATCAGGTTGGTGGCCTCGTCGGTGAACACGCCCTGCCCCGACTGTTGCTGCAATTGCTCGGACTCCTCGCTGGTGCGGCCCAGCGCCAGCAGCGCAATAATGTCCGACTTGGGCAGGGGCGGCTCCGAGCGATAGTTCACGGCCAGACGATCGGGCGTTCCGGTCACGGTGACGTCGAGATCGTAGTTGCGCACGTGAGTCGTGGCCTGCAGATTGACCTGGGGTTCAATCGCGACCGGATTCGCAAATGTGATGTCGCCGCGCTCCAGCCGGAACTTGATGCCGTTAAAGGTCGCATCCCCCTCCAGAATGTCGGCCCGGCCGAGTACGCTGGGACGCGCCACCGACCCGCGCACGCGCAGGTCGGCATCTCCCGACAGCCGGGCCACCGCGGTCTTCATTTGCAGTTCGGGCGCGGTGCGTACGGCCACGTCGAGCTTCACGTTGTACAGCGGTGAATTGGCGGGCGCCAGCGCAGCCGACTGGCGAGAGCGCTCGAAGTAGGAGCCGAAGTCGAAACCGGGCGTCACCGCCAGCTTCGTGACCAGAATGTCCCCGGAAACGGTCGACGCCGAGCGGTTTCCAACCCAGTGCAATTCAGCAGTGGCGGTTGAGCTCACACCCGGCGGATAGCGCAGGCGCACTTCCTTGCCTATCGCCGTAAGATTGAAATTCAGTTGGCCGTTGTAGTTGGTCGCGTCGCCTTTCAGGTCCAGCGTGCCACCGCCGGTGCGAGCCGCGAGTTTGTCGATATGAAGGCGGTCCCGGGTGAACGACAGCGAGCCGTTCATCTCGCTCAAGCCGCTGGGCAACCCGGCATAGTTGGCAGCTCCGTCTTTAATCTGAATTCCGCCTTGCGGGAACGGCTGACTGATCGTGCCTCCCAGTGTCATATGAACCGTAGCCAGGCCGGACCCTGTGAGATTCGGAACCAAGCCGCCGAGCATCTTGAGATCAACTTGGCCGTCCGCCGCGATATCGAGTTCCTGATCGCCTGCCCAATGAATGTCGCCGTGTCCGACGACGTCGGTCCCTTCTCCCACCAAATGCGCCGGTTCGATGTGAGCTGTCTCGTCCGCGTAGGTGAACCGGACCGGGCCCTGATTGTGCATTTTGGCGTACTCGAATTCGAGGGCCAGGTCGGTCGCGGTTCCCAGCATCGTCCATTTTTGCGGATAACGCAACGGTCCCTGCATGGTGAGCGTGCCGCTGACCGCAGAGTGCCCCGTAAGCTGGCCAGGCAGATAGGCGCGCCAGAGGGGATCGAGATCGAGATGATCCGTTCGCGCCGTAATGTTCGCGGGATAGTCGCCGTGCATTCCGACACTGCCCTCGATGGCCAGGTTGCCATGGGGGAAGTCGGAGTGGCCCGTGAGGCGCAGTTCGCCGTCTTTGGTCGTCGCTTCGAGATACATGCCACCGGAAAGTTCGCGGTCGAACGTGAGGTTGCTCACGTGAACGGCGGCGCTGATGACCGGAGCATCGAGCGTGCCCGAGCCCTGCAGCGTAAAGTCGGCGTTGCCCTCGACGGGTAAGGGATCCAGATGAATCTGGGGAACCCGCGACAGGTCGAAATTTTCCCCGCGCAGGTCGAGCCGGAAACCGCGGGTCTCCGGCGTGTAAGCGGCAGTACCGGAAACGTCGGCGTCGCCATGGGTGAGTTGAATATTGTTGAGAGCCGTCTCGTTCCCGGCGATGTGCAGGTCGGCGTCGAAAGTCTCGATCGGCTCGCCGAAGGCCGAGGCATGCGCAGCATGAATGTGTCCCTGGGCCTGGGGATGGGACCGCGTTCCGGCGATCTGGAGCGATACGTCCGCCGTCCCAGAAACGGGATAGTCGAAGCCGGCCAGGGCTGCGGTTGACGCGACGTCCACATGGTGCAGGTTCACGCTCGCCGTATAAGGACTGCTGTCAGTGAATTGGCCATTTTGCAGCTCGGCGCTGACCTCGAAATCGGCGCTGGTGTCTCCGCGGCGCAAAGTTCCTCCCCGGAAAGCAAGTTCATGCGAAGACAATTGAATACTGGCCGCCAGGGAATCCCAATGCACCGGTTGCTGGGCGGTGCGGGAAGTTGCAGGCATGGTAAATTCGAAGTCCTCCGCAACCAGGTTTCCGGCGAGGGCGGGCGATGAAAAGGTTCCGCTGGCCACCCCGTTGAAAGTGGCAGAGCCGTCCACGCGGAACGGCAGGTTGGCGGGCCCGCCCAGTGCGGTAAGCAGCGGGCGCCATTCGTCCAGGCTCGCAGTCGATATGGAAACGTGCAGCGTCGAAGAAGCTGCCAGGATTCCGGAAGCCTGAATGCGCGAGGCGGGCGTCGATACGTTGAACTGCGTAAGTTCGAGAGCGTCGCTGCTGCCGCGATACTTCCCCTGCAAACGAGCGGTCACCGGGAGTTCTCCCGCTGACAGATGGGCCGGCGGAGCCACGTCGAGGGCAAAGCCGACTTCGGCGTCCTTATACGAGCCCTTCCATGCCGCGTCCACGGTGCCTGTGGCCAATCCTGTCGGATGAAACCGGCCCAACGGGTGCGCGGGCACATCCAGGGCCGAGGCAACCTCCCCCGCGGAAACATCTCGCAGACGAAGGTGCACCACACCGCTTTGCACCCCCGGCAGCTTCACTTTCTTGCCATTTTTCGCCGCGGGCCGGGCCGCGGTCATCACAGCAAAGTTTTCTGTGCCCTTTTTCACCTTGCTCGGCGGGGTCGGCGGAATGCTGTGCAGCCAGTTATCGACCTGGGCGTCGCCAGAGAAAGTCCCGCCCAGCAACTTGCCCTGCAACTTCGACAGCTTGATCTGCTCATCGGTGATCGAGTAGTCCACAGTCGCGCTGGCCTTCTTGAGCGCAAACTGGTCGTCCTGCCAGCCCAGGTCGCGCAGCGTGAGAGCGCCCGAGGCCGAGAACTCGTTAAGCAACCAATGGCCGCTGCCTTTGAACTCGGCGGTCCCGTCGCGCAGGTCATGCCGGCGGGCGATCGCGGCTGCCTCCGCCAGATCGATGTGCGCGTCATAGTCCGCGTCGAGGCGGGGATTGCGGAAATCGCTGATACGTCCCCGCGCCTCCAGTGACGAACGTCCGGAACTCCACTTCAACGCTTTGATGTCGGCGAAGGTCGTCCCCAGGCTGAAGTCGACGGTGGTGCTCCAGGCGAATGGACGGAAGTCTTCGAAGGCACTATCGACTTTGCCGAGCGTGAGATGGCTCTCGTAGCGCCCGCGCAGAAACGAGTAATCCATCACCAGGCCGGCGTCGCGAACTGCGAAGTCCAGGGGGATTTGTTGATCGCCCCACAACAGTTCGCCGTTGCGCAGAGTCAGGTGATCAATGGAGAGTGCAAACAATTGCTCGATGGGAAGACTCTCCGAAGGTTTTTGCGCGACCTGGGGGGCAGGAACATTCGTGGAGCCGTCCGGCCCAATGGTAATGTGCAGCACCGGATGATCAAGAGTGAGCGCGTGGAAGCCGAACTCGGTGCGCAGAAACGAGATGACCTTGACCTGCGCGACCAGGCTGTCGGCATGGGCCAGGGGAACATCGGACGGCGATTCCTTGCCATGCACAGTAATGTTGCGCACTTCGACCTGCATGTGGAACGGGACAATGTGGAAGGTGCCAACTTCGGCGCGCCCTCCGGTGATGCGCTCCACTTCGGCGACCACCCGCCGGCGCACGTACCTCTGAAAGGAGTCGGTAGTGATGTACCAGAGCGCGGCCAACAGGGCGAAGACGCCGACGCCGCTGGCGATCAGCAGATATTTCCACCAGCGTCGAGGTCTGGCGGGGAGCTCGGTCACCGCGTCTGTACTCCCTCCCCGGTGGACCCGGTCGTGCCCGGGACGGTGACTTTGCTCTCTGAGCGCAGGGACTGGAGCCAGGAAATCATCAGCTCGTTGACTTTTTCCTGGGTGAGCAACTCGCGGATCTTGGCGGCAACCTCGGCCGACGGAGCCTCGCCTGCAACGGGCTGCTTCAACTGCGGAACGAACTTCTCCCGGTAATAGGCTTCGATGGTCTTGGAGTCAATCTGCACCGCAGGGCGCAGGCGAGCGTCCACCAGGCGCATGAGATCGATCTGCTGCCGCACATGCGCCACCAGATCTTTTTCCGACAGTGCGAACCTGGCCAGCACCGCTTGCCAACCCTGATCGGTCGCCGCTTCCGGATAGTGCTTCCGCGAGTCGGCAACTCGAGCCGCTGCTTCAGACTCCGACGCTTGCTCGAACAAAGCAGATTTCATCTGCTCGCCGAGCAATTCCTGGTCAATCAGGCGGTCGAGGACGGCGCGCCGATCATCGTCAGTGAACTGGCTGAGCGCGCGGCCGTTGAGCAGGGCTTCGTAACAGAGCGCTTCGTCCCAATCGCTTTGCAGAATGATGTGACCGTTGACCTTGGCAATGATGCGGTCGATCACCTCTCCGGCGCAGGCTGCCGGAAGAATGAGCGCACTCATCAGCAACGTGAGAGCGATCAATGCCGTTTTCGTTCTTAAGCGAACTCTATCCATCAGAATGGCTGGCCTATGCTGAAAAATACGTTGAAATGACGAAGGCGCTGCGTCTCCAGCACAATCGTCGGTGGATTGGTACTGTTATTCGTGTACGTCTGAAAATATTTGGTCGGATTCAGATTGTATCCGAAGTCAAATCGCAAGGGCCCGATCGGAGTCTTGTATCGTACGCCCACTCCAAGGGCGTGCGAAGTGTAATCATACCCGGAGTTGCTGAACTCGGTACAGTCCTGAGAGGTCGTTGTACCACTGGCCAAGCACGCCTGGGTAGACGGCTGGTGCCAGCGCAGCAGTCCCTTCAGCATATCGTGCGGCGCCGTGAAGACGTTACCCATATCGTGGAAGATGGCGAGTCCGAATCCCTCTCCAAGATAGGGCAGCGTTAGAGGAGGAAGGCGCAGTTCGAAGTTGTTGACAAACAGCGCCGTACCGCCGACCGGAGAACCAGAGCCGGGATCGCGAGGTCCTGCCTGATTCAACCCGAATCCGCGATGAGAGTTTCCGCCCCCAGCAAAGAATTGTTCGGGCAAGGGAATGGTCGTAATGTCGGTGCAGGTCGGCTCTCCCGCGGCGTTCAGGGGGCATGACCCCGGAGGCAAAACCTTGGTGCCTCCAAAGGGCTGTTGCAGACCGATGCTGGTCGAGCGGGCAAACACCCACTGATGTCCGGCCTTGCCCTTTCCCCCAAAAGCATAATAGGTGGAATACTGCGCCAACGCGCGGCCGAAATCGGCTTGCGAGCCGAAGTAGGAGGAAGATACAAACGCGTCCAGCGTGAAATAGTTTCCCTTGGTGCTTTCCAGCGGATTGTCCCGCTTGTCGTGGATAAAGGTAAAGCCGGGTCCGCCCACACGGGCGGGCAGAGAAAGAATCGTAATTTCGCCGGGATCAAACGCTGTCGCGAAGTTGGTGGCCTTTACGCGACGGAAATCCCAGCGATAGGTAATCGAATTGGGCCCCGGCCGGGTCCCGGGCTCGATGCCGGAGTTTCCGATTTGTTGCCGCAGGTCGATCTTCCCTTCCAGCCTCTGAGATGTGAACGTGGATACGTCCAGACTGTTGTCATAGAAAATGGTGTAGATCACCTTCCACTTGTTGCTGTCGAACAGCTTGGGAATCTGATAGCTGATCAATCCCCGCTGTTGCAGCCTGCCGACGTGAGACTGGAACGTCACCGTCTCATTCCTCCCGAACAAATTGAGCCGGGTCACGTCGAACCCTACCCTCGGGCTTACTCCGGCGCTCGCTCCCGCGGGCTGCCCGGTCTGGAATTCGAATCCCAGTCCATAAGTGAAGGTGTAGCGTTTGGCCTCCTGCACCTGCACCAGAACATTTTTCTGGGGATCGGTTCCCTCGGGATTCTGCACTGCCGTGTCCACCTGGCTGAAGATGCCCAGATCGTAGAGCCGGGTCTGAGTATTGAGAAGATCCTGCTGGCTTAGCGGTTCTTTCTCGCGAACCTGCAATTCCCGTTGTACGACATAGTCGCGGGTATGTTCGGTTCCAGCCACCATGACCTGGCTTACCGTGAAACGCTCCCCTTCCTGGATGGTGTAGGTCACGTCTTCATGATTGGGTGGAGTGGCGGACGCCTTGGTGGTGATCTCCAGCGTGGCGTTGGGGAATCCGTGATCGAAGTAATAGCTGAGGATCCGCTCCCGGTCATTGGCCAGATCCTGTTCGGAATAGGGCTGGCCGGGCTGGGTGCTGAGTTCGGGGAGTTCGCTGGTCGCGACCTTCTGATTCCCCAGAATGTGTAGCTCACCAATGCGTGTCCGAACGCCTTCTTCAATGTGAATGTGAACCGCCAGCTTATTTTGCCCGTGGTAGTCGTCGTCCACTTTGGTCTGGATCTTGACGTCGCGAAAACCGCTGGCGCGGTAGAGGCTCTCTAGAGTTGCGACGTCGCTCTTCAGCAGGGTTTCACTGTACCGCCCGTGGCTCAACAGGCGGCTGGACCGCTCGATCTGCAGGTACGATCGCAGCTTCGCCGTATCCAGAAAGTCTTTGTTGCCGGTGATCTCGATCAGTACCAGCTTGTGCAGGGGCCCGGGATCGATCTGGTAGATCACGCGCAAGGTCTGGGCGTCGGTTTCCTTTTGAATGTCGACCTTGGCGTCGAAATGTCCGCGGGTCTGCATATAGTCGAGCAGGTTCCTCTTCCCCTCGTTCAGCAGATCGTCATCCACGGCGTTCTCTTCGTAGACCGGAACTTCCTTCTTCAAGACGCCGCGGCTGATGTGGAAACCGCGGGCAAAGATGACTACCACCGGGCCAGGATCGATCTGGAAAGTGAAATCCACGGAGTTTGTCTCTGGATGGTAGGGCTGTTCGGCGATGGAGACCTGGGCCAGGGCGCGACTTTGCTTTTGGAACCGCTTGCGCAGCCTTTGCAGCGAACCGCTGACCAGAGCGGCGGTAATGCGCTTGCCGCGATCCATGTGGGCGATCTGCTGCACTTCAATGGATGAGAGGCCGGACGTGCCCGTGACTTTCACCTCGCCCACCTTCGCCTGTTCCCCACGGGTGATATGAAAAAGAATGTCCAGCTGCTGCGTGGCCGCATTCGAAATGCTCTCGGCCGTGACTCGAGCCCGGTAGTAACCGCCCTCCTGCATCAACTGCCGGATGTTTTCGAGCGCGCGCTCCAGTTTCTCTTGCGTGTAACGCTCTCCCAATTGAAACTTCGACGCGTTCACAATCTGGTTCGACGTAGGACGGGTGGGAGCGCCCTCCACGTTGACCGCTCCCACAAAAAAATTAGCCGAGGTAATGAAGGCGAGCGCAACGCCGTCGCCCGACGGCACAACCTCCGCCTGGATGTCGGCGAAGCGGCCAGTGGCGTACAGGGCGCGGATGCTGTCACGGACGTGCCCGCGATCCAGAGGCTCCCCCGTTTTCTGCGGCAGCAGCTCGATGATATGCGCGCGATCCCGTTCGGCGATGCCGGGAATCTGAATCGATTGGACGAGCTTCCCTTCGTACGCGGAGGTCACCGACGGGGACGGCGGCTGGATCTCAGGCGGATGGGCCTCCTGCTGATGGATCTCCTGCTGAACTGTGGATCCCGGCTTCGCTTCGGAAGGACTGGACTGCGGGTTCGCTGGGGCTGGGTTCGCCGGGGCTGGGTTCGCTGAATTCTGCTCGGCTGCGCCTGCCTGCGCTGCGGCCACCGACACAATGCCCGACGCGACGACCGCCGACCACAGCAGGATCATCGCACTCAGAAGTGTGGCGTACCGTTTCAGCAAACAGGTGTCCTTGGGTCCGGGTGCTAGTGACTTCTATGGAAATGCACCCGGTTGTTGTTGTACGAGTTGTTCGGGCTCGCGCTTTCTGGCCGAGCCTGGCATGGTCAGTCCGGCTGGCAAGCCTGCCACTTATAATAAAGGTTTTGCAGCCCGCAACTGGTGATCTCTTTGGGACAGCAACCTCCACCTCATGAACGCGCTGGGAATTCGCAGGCGGATTCCCCGGTAAATGATTCCTCCGCCAATGCTCCCGACAATGCTCGCGACGAACGATATTCGAGGCAGATCCTGTTCCGCGGCATCGGTGCGGAAGGCCAGCGCAAGCTGGCGACGGCGCGTGTGGCCATCGTCGGATGCGGCGCCACCGGGTCCGCCCTGGCCGGGCTGCTGGCCCGCGCGGGCGTGGGCACGCTCCGCATCATCGACCGCGACTACGTTGAGCCGAGCAATCTGCAGCGCCAGTCGCTCTTCGATGAGAAGGACGCCGCGGAATCCTTGCCGAAGGCCATTGCCGCCGCACGTAAAATCGCGGCCTTCAATTCCCATATTGTGATTGAACCAAGAGTTGAAGATCTGGTCCCGGCAAACATTGAAGCTCTGCTTGAAGGAATGTCGCTGATCCTGGATGGCACAGACAATTTTGAAACTCGCTACCTGATCAACGACTATGCCGTAGACCGTTCTCTGCCATGGATCTATTCCGCTGCAGTCGGAAGCTACGCAGTCACCTTGAACATCCTGCCGGGGCAAACGGCCTGTCTGGCCTGCATTTTTCCCGACTCGCCCCGTGGCCTGGTCGAGACCTGCGAAACTTCCGGCATTCTTAACTCGGCGGTGAATCTGGTGGCGTCGATCGCCGCGACCGAGGCGCTGAAGATGATTGTCGAAGCGCCTTCAGGGGCTAAAGCCCAGGTTGAAGGACCCTCTGCGATCGCAGCGCTGAAGCGCGGCGCCACCCAAAGGCACTCCGAAACAACGACACTGCGGCGCACTCTGCTTTCGTTTGATGTGTGGACCAACGAGCATGCGGAAATCTCCGCCGCGAAACCTCGCCCAGGTTGCCGCGCCTGCGGGAAGCGGGATTTCATTCATCTCGCCGGCGAAGGCCGTCCGCACATCACGCTGTGTGGCAGGAATTCCGTGCAAATCCATGAGCGCCAACGGCCCATCGACTTCGTCGAGATGGATCGCCGGCTCCAGCCTCACGGGGTAGTTCGCCACAACGATTTCGTCCTGAAATTCTGGCACGATCCCTACGAGATGACGCTGTTCCCCGACGGCCGCGCCATCATCAAAGGCACCACCGACACGGCAGTGGCGCGGAGTTTGTATGCGCGGTACGTAGGGAGCTGAGATTCTGTCATGCTGAGCGGAGCGGCGAGGGGAGCGCAGCGATCCTCGCTGCGCAGTCGAAGCATCCCTATCGGAACTCAAAATTGAGTAGGGATGCTTCGACTCCGCGAGAGAATCGCTTCGCTCTTCTCTCGCCGCGCTCAGCATGACAAGTCGCGGTTGGTGTCGAGCACCTGCTCTCTGCTACTCTTTTCTGCTCATGCATCCTCACACCCCCGCCTCACCGGAAGAGAACCCGAATGCCTGAAGCCGCGCGTCCGCAGCCTCCCGTGTCCTACCGCTGGGCGGTTCTGATCATCATCAGCGTGGCCATGGCGGGGAATTACTACATCTACGACAGCATCAACGCCCTGGAGCGGATTTTCATTGACCGTCTCGGATTCTCTGCCACCCAGTTCGGATGGCTCAATGCGAGCTACAGCGTGGCCGCCGTCCTAACGTTACTGGTCGGCGGCATCATTATCGACCGCATCGGCACCAAGAAGGCGATCCTGGCGTTCGCCGTGGTTTGCCTGCTCGGGGCGGCCATCACCGCGTCCAAGGGAAGCGTCCCGATCATGATTGTTGGGCGCACGGTGCTTGGCCTGGGCGGGGAGTCTATGATCGTGGCCATCACCACCGCCCTGGCGAAGTGGTTCAAAGGCAAGGAACTCAGCTTCGCCTTCGGAATCAACCTGACCATTGCGCGGCTTGCTTCCGTGGCCGCCGACAACTCCCCCACATGGGCGAGCCGAGCGTTCTTCCCCCAGGGCCCAACCGGGGAACCCAGTTGGCAGCGTCCGCTGCTGATTGCCGTTGGTGCAGCCCTGCTCGCCATCGTGTGCTCAACCGTCTACTGGATGTTAGAAAGCCGCGCGGAAAAACAGTACGAACTGGGCAAGGCAGGGGAAACTGACAGGCTGGAATTCAAAGGCATCTTCCGCTTTGACTTGTCCTATTGGCTGGTGGTTGGCCTGTGCTTCACTTTCTACTCCGCCATCTTTCCCTTTCGAACCTTTGCCATCGATTTATTCACAAACAAGATCCTCGCCGCCCACGGTGGTTTAGCAGCATCCGAAGCAGTCAAGGTGATTGCCCTGAAACAGGCGGGCAGCCTCAACAGCCTGCTTCCCTTCACCGCGATGATCGCCACGCCCCTGTTCGGACTGCTGGTCGACCGAGTTGGCAAGCGCGCATGGTTCATGATGTTCGGCTCGCTCCTGCTCATGCCTGTGTACCTGATGATGGCGTACTCTCCAACTTCCCTGTATCTTCCGGTATCGATGATGGGGATTGTCTTCTCGCTGATTCCCGCCGTGATGTGGCCCTCCGTCGCCTACATCGTCGACCAGTCACGGCTGGGCACGGCGTATGCTTTGATGACCCTAATCCAGCAGATTGGCTTTTTTCTGCTCAACCTTCTGATCGGAAAAGCGAACGATTACTCGCATGCCGGCATCGGCAACCCTGGTGGCTATGCCTTGGGCATGTGGATTTTCTCGATCCTGGGATTTGTCGGAATGGCCCTGGCGATTCTACTTCGCATCCGCGAGACCGGCCCGCACGGACACAACCTGGAGACAATTACCACGGCAAAAAAGTGACGCGCCAAGGGAACGCAAATGTACCAATTTCCGAAGATTGCGACTCTAAATTCGGGATCGGGTTTATAACCGTTACGCTGGCTCACTCAACCTCGGGCAGGCAAAGGATTTCCAGTGGGAACGCATCTCAATCGAGAATCCCAAGATCGGTAGAATGCCTCTGATATTCTGAATATGGCTATTACTTTCGTGCCACCGCAATCGCCCGCAAGCCATACAACGCAAAGCTAGTTAGCCCGCATCTCAGAAGGTGCGGCCGGAAAAGGCAACTTGACCGACCCAGCACAGAAGTCAGGCAACGACTCGAACGAAGCCGAGCTCATCGAGCGAGCCAAGCAAGGGGACGCCCAGGCGTTCCAGGCTCTCTACGACAAGCACCGGCGCAGGGTGTACTCGCTCTGTCTGCGCATGACTGCGAACACGGCTGAAGCCGAGGATCTGACTCAGGAAGCGTTCCTGCAGCTCTATCGCAAGATTGGAACGTTTCGCGGCGAATCGGCGTTTTCCACCTGGCTGCACCGGTTGTCAGTGAACGTGGTGCTGATGCAGCTGCGAAAAAAGAGTCTCCCGGTCGTGTCTCTGGAAGAGACCACGCAGGGCGAAGAAGATACTCCGAAGAAGGATTTCGGGGCCGAAGATTTGGCGTTGGCCGGATCCATCGACCGGCTGCAATTGCAGAAGGCAGTGGACGATCTCCCTCCCGGCTACCGTACGATTTTTGTTCTTCACGACGTCGAAGGTTACGAACATAATGAGATCGCGACGATCGTGGGTTGCTCGATCGGCAACAGCAAGTCGCAGCTGCACAAGGCACGGATGAAGCTGCGCGATCTGCTCAAGATGCAGCGAGCCGAAAAGGCCGACAAATCCTGAGCAGGCAACTTTGATTTCAGGCAACGAGATTTCAGGCAACGAAGTGATCCAGCGCAGACTGGACACGGCGGTAACCTTGGCAGAGGCGCAACACTGCAAGCTGATTTGAATCGGCAGTACACTGATTCAACGCCGATTCGACAGAGGCTTGGGGAGAGCGGTATGAATTGCGTTGATTTGCAAGCGAGCCTGGCGGAGATCGAAGACGGCACCACCGCCGAACGAAGTCCGGAACAGGTGGCTCATCTGAAGACGTGCCCGGAGTGCTCGGCTCTGGTTGCAGAGTTGAACCTGATCGCCGCCTCGGCGATTGAACTGCGCGCGGCGGACGAGCCCAGTCCCCGGGTTTGGAATTCCATCGAAATTGCATTGCGGCAGGAGGGATTGATTCGGCCGCAAGATACGAGCCGTTCCCTTCTGCCAGCCCTCAGCAGCCGCTGGGTGTGGGCCCGCTGGATGGTTCCCGCGGCCGCGGTTCTGCTGATCGCGGTGGGCATTTATGTGCGCCAGAATTCACTGGCTCGGCAACTGGCGCGAGACGCGGCGCCAGCCACGGTTGTTTCCGATGGGGCGCTTGCCGGCCTGAACGACGCCGATTTGTTGCAGGAAGTGGCTCAACTGTCGCCCGCCATGCAGGCGCAGTACGCCGACAACCTCCGCCACGTCAACCAGTACATTCAAGACGCGAAAGGCGAAGTCACAGCCGATCCGAACGACGAGGAGGCTCGCCGCTCGCTGATGGAGGCTTATCAGGAAAAGGCCATGCTTTTTGAGTTGGCAATGGATCGCTCTTTGCCATAAAGTGGGGCAGTTCTCGATCTGCCGGCCTGGGGCTGGGCGGACCGAAACCGGGGCATTCAGGGGCATTCGAGGAGTCTTATGAGCGGGCGCACAATGCAACTTGCGGTAGTCGGCGCGATGCTGGCGGGGACACTAGTCGCCGAGACCCACAAGGACTATCACTATAACGTCGGGCCCAAGTCGGGAGTTTCGGTTAACAATCCCTACGGCTCGATCTCGGTCAAACCCTCCACGGGCAATGTTGTGTCGATCAATGCCGTGCTCGCTTCCGACAGAGTCGAAGTCGACAATAACCTGATCGGCAATCGCGTTGAAGTCCAATCCCACTTGCTGGCAGGCGCCGATGCGCAATCCGGGCGCGTGGATTACGAAATCCTGGTGCCCGCCGATGCCAGCATCACCCTGCACTCCAGCACGGGCCCGCTGCGCGCCGAAAAACTTCACGGGGATATAACCCTGGAAGGCTCAGCTGCAACGGTGGAGATCCGCGACATGACTGGCGGCCACGTGCACGTGAAGACCCTGAATGGCCCCGTCACGCTCACCAATGTGCAGGACGGACACGTGGAAATTGATTCCTTGAGCGGCGACGTCACGCTGAACGGCGTGACCGGCCCGCTGGTGCAGGTGATTTCGACCAGCGGCGGCATTAACTACATCGGCGACTTTGGCGACCGGGGCGAATACCGCCTGACCAGCCACAGCGGCGATATCGAAGCGACCGTACCCGATTCCACTTCAGCCGACGTGAGCGCGCGCTCAGTCCGCGGTGAAGTGCATGACGACATTCCTCTCCAACCCAAGACCCACACCTGGTTCCCCATCAAAGAGGGAAGTGCCTTCTGGGGTACCATGGGCCGGGCCGCGGTGTCATCGACCGTGGTGCTGCGCAGCTTCAGTGGTAAAATCCACCTCAGAAAACGCACTTCAAAACACTAGATCATCCGGATCCGTTTGAAGAAGGGTTCTGGCAAAACGGGGAACGCGAGGCTACGTGTGCGGCGCAAACAGCCTTCCGCCGTGGCCGGGGACCCGTGCAACTCTGTTTTCCTGGTCGGCTTCATGGGAGCCGGGAAAAGCAGCGTGGGCCGCGCCCTCGGGGAGCGGCTGAACTGGGTCTTCGAAGACCTCGACAATCGCATCGAGGCCCGCGAAGGCCGCACGGTAGCGGAGATTTTCCGGGATTCAGGAGAATCCGAGTTCCGGCGGGCCGAACGTGCAGCGCTAGAAGCTGTGCTGCTTGAACTGCGCGGCGGCGGCGCCAGAATCGTTGCTTTGGGCGGCGGTGCCTTTGTTCAGAAAGACATCGCGGCGCTGCTGAAGGAGTTCGGCGCGCCTACGATTTTCCTGGACGCTCCGGTCGAGGAATTGTGGCAGCGCTGTAGTACGCAGGCCGCTGAAAGCGGGGCGGAACGTCCGCTGCTGCGTAACCGGGAGCATTTTCGCAAGCTTTATGGGACCAGGCGCAGAAGCTACGCCAAGGCGCTGTTAAGGATTCAGACGGGCGGCCGCCCGCTAGAAACGATCGCGGCCGAAATTGCCGCAAAGCTGAAGCTGAAAGAAATCGCGCTTCGCACCGAAGAAGGAGAAGTCGAGTGAAGTTTGAAAGACCCACGTGCCGTGCCCTGGCCCTGATTCTGGCCTCATCCCTTGCGACCTTCGCAGGCGCGCACGCAGCCGACAAGAAGGACAAGCCGAAACCACCCGCCAACCAAATCGTCGACTCCGGTTCATTCGGAATATTCATCCGGGGCCAGCGCGTCGCCACCGAAACGTTCCACATTGAGCAGGAAAACGGCAACAGCATCGTCAAGTCGCAGCTCAAAGAAATTGCCGCAGGGGATTCTGCCACCCAGAGATCAGACCTGGAAATGACCTCCAGCGGCGAGTTGCTGCGCTACGAATGGAGCCAGGGTTCCGGCGCTTCGCTGAGCGTGTTCCCCGACAACGAATTCCTGAAGGAGAGAATCCTCACCTCGCCCTCGGCGAAACCCTCCGAGCAGGCCTTTCTCTTGCCCAGCGTCACGCCCATTCTCGACAACAATTTCTTCATTCACCGGGAAGTGCTGGCCTGGAAATATCTGGCCATAGCACCCTGCCGGGACGAGAATGGCCATCGCCACTGCGAGCCGGCGGACTTTGGCACGCTCGTCCCCCAGGACCATACTTCCATGAGCGTCCGCATGGAACTGGCGGGGAAAGAGAAAATCACGATTCGCGGCGCGGAGCGCGAACTGCTGCGCCTGAACCTGCACGGCGACCAGTTCGACTGGGCCCTTTGGGTGGACGAGAACGATCATTTCAAACTGATACGGGTAGCGATTCCTGCCGATAACACGGTAGTGGACCGGGACTGACAAGCTGAGCTAAAGTGGTTCCTTCCCGGCGGCAGAATCGAGATTGCCCTGGAAAACCTATTGCTGCTGACTGACTCACGCACGGCGCGCGCTCTGGTGACGGTGATGCTGTTCGCGCTGGCGCTGGGATTTCTCTACGTGGCCCGGGCCACACTGATTGCGTTCCTGTTCGCCATCTTTTTTGCCTACCTGATGAGCCCGCTGGTGAATCACCTTGATCGTCTCTTGCGAGGACGCGTCCGGGCCATCGCCGTCATCTATGCGCTGCTGCTGGTGCTGGTGGTAGGGTTCTTCGTCGCGGTAGGTCCGAAGGTGACGCGGGAGGGTGCAGTTCTGGGAAAAGCGTTGCCCGATCTCCTGACGCAGCTCAAATCCGGAAACATTGCAAACCGACTCGGCCAGGAGCATGGCTGGAATGAGAAGACCGCGAAGTTGTTGCAGGCGTTCCTGGTCAGCCACAGTGACGAAATCGAACAACTGGCCCAGCGCATCGGGTTGCGGGTGGCCGACGTCGCCAAACAGGCCTGGCTGTTCTTCGTGGTGCCGCTGTTGTCCATCTTCTTTCTGAAGGATGGCCGCTCCTTCAGTGACTTCCTGCTCTCGACCATCCAGTCCCGGCCGCAGCGCGAGTTTCTGGAAAACGTGCTTAACGATCTCAACCGCATGCTGGCCCATTTCATCCGTGCCCAGCTGACCCTGGCCGCGCTGACCCTCGTCATGTATTCCGCTTTCCTCGGCGCGATGGGAGTTCCCTACGCGCTGGTTCTCGGCACCATCGGCGGAGTGCTGGAATTCGTTCCCGTGGTCGGTCCCCTGGCTGCGGCTCTTATCATTGTGACCGTGGCCCTGCTGATGAGCTACCCCCACTGGCTGATCCTGATCGTATTTCTAGGCATCTGGCGCCTGCTGCAGGATTACGTTTCTTCTCCCCGCATCATGGGGGAGAGCATGGAGTTGCATCCCCTGGCCGCAATCTTCGGCGTGATGGCCGGAGGGGAAGTCGCCGGAATCCTGGGCATCTATCTTTCCATTCCGGTGATGGCCAGCCTGCGCATTGTGTTCCGCCGCTGGCGCCTGTATGCCGAAAAGAAGAAGTTCGGCCCGCTCACGGAAATTCCCTTCCGAAGCCAGGAAACACACCGCCCGTAGGTTCCGGTAGTGTGGGGCGGACACTCCTGTCCGCCGCTTTTGACTTTGCCTTTGCTTGTAGGCTCGAGCGAAGAGGGAGCAAAGGCAAGAGCAAGAGCAAGAGCAAGAGCGAGACCAACAGCAAGAGCAACAGCAACTGCGGCGGACATGAGTGTCCGCCCCACATAATCCCTGCTGCGCTAGTGGCCCGCCCCAGCTCCGGCCACTTTATCCACCGCGACCCTACGCAAGTACTCCGCGGCCGCTTCCGGCAGCACCGTGTTGATGAACATTCCCGAGCCCAGCTCAAATCCAGCCATGCGCGTCAGCCGCGGGATCACGCTCACATACCAGTGAAAGTGCCGCGCTCCCGCATATTCCGCCGGGCCGCTACGCACGGTGAAGTTCAAGTCAGGATTCCCCAGCCCGACGTAGATCTTCGCCAGCAGAGTCCGCAGAATGCGCGCCAGGTCGTTGATTTCCATCTCGGAGATATCTCCGAAACTGGCCATGTGGCGCAGCGGAAAAATGTGCGTGGCAAACGGCGTGGCCGAGGCGAACACCTCCATCGCCACAAAACGTTCGCTCTTGAGCACGATGCGGGTCTGGTCTTCGATCTCCCGCTCCACCATGTGGCAGAACATGCATTCCCCGGCGTCGTCGTAGTGGCGCAGGGCCTCGAACAGGCGGTGCCGCACCTGGCTTGGGATCACCGGCGTTGCGATCAACTGCGAGTGCGGATGCTGCAGGCTGGCGCCGGCGTCTACCCCGTGATTCTTGAAAATCGTAATGTGATTCACGCGATGGTCCAGGCTCAAGGTGTTGTAGCGCTGTTTGTAGACGCGCAGAATGCCGGCCACATGCGCATCCGAGAGCAGCGGCATGTAGCCGGAGTGCTCTGGACTATCGATGATCACTTCGTGAAAGCCGAAACCTTCAATGCGCCGCCGGAGGTGTTGCAGGCTGCGCGTGGGCTGCACATCGCTCGACAACGCCGCGAATTTGTTGGGAATCACTCGAACCGCCCAGGGCCCGCCGCTGACCGGGAACCGCAGCACCTCCGCTGGCGTGTTGCTTTCATTCCCCGGACAAAAGGGACAGCTCTCGACAAACACCGGTATGGGCTGCACCACGCGATGCGTTGCCAATTCCTCCGGCCGCTTGGCCCGCTCGGTAGCCATGATGACCCATTCCTTGGTGAAAAAATTCTGGCGCAGCTCGGGCATTTGAATCCCTCCACTTCTCCTATCGGCAGAAGGAAGGGATTCTGCAGTGACCGAACCAGATTCCAGCGATCGCGGCGTCCACGGGAGATCGGCGGAGGTCGTCCGCCTTTCGCTACTTGCGGACTCGGTTGTCGCCATCGAAAACTACTCTGGTCATTCCGACCCCAGACCCGGACGAAAACGGAAGAGCTTGTCATTCCGACCCCCGAGCGAACGCGAGGGGCGGAGGAACCTGCTTTTCCCCGACTGTTATAGAATTCCAACTACGATTAATTGAGACAATATGACCCGCAAAATTCCTATTGGTATTCTCGGCGCCACCGGCGTCGTCGGACAAAGATTCATCCAGATGCTGGAGCACCATCCCTGGTTTGAAGTGGCCTGGCTGGCCGCTTCGGACCGTTCCGAAGGCAAAGTCTACGCCGAGGCCGCGCGCTGGCGGCTGAAGACGCCGATTCCGTCGGCGGTCGCCGGGATGGCGGTTTCGCCGGCTACTCCCGAAGGCGCGCCGAAGATTATTTTTGCCGCCCTCGATGCCTCCATCGCCGCCGAACTCGAGCCTCGCTTTGCCGACGCCGGTTGCGCCGTGGTCTCGAACTCGAGCGCTCTGCGCATGAAGGAAGACGTGCCGCTGGTCATTCCCGAAGTCAACGGCGGACACATTAAGCTCATCGACATCCAAGCCTCGCGCAAGAAGTCCGGCGGCTACGTCGTCACCAATCCCAACTGTTCGGCAATCGGCCTGGTGCTGGCTCTGGCGCCGTTGCACCAGCAGTTCGGCCTTGAGACCGTCATGGCCGTCACCATGCAGGCCGTGAGTGGCGCGGGATATCCTGGCGTGGCCTCGCTCGACATTCTCGGCAATGTCATCCCCTACATCCGCAACGAAGAAGAAAAGATGGAAGAGGAGACGAAGAAGCTTCTCGGCCAACTGAACGGCTCCAGGGTGATTCCCGGCGACTTCGCCATGAGCGCGCAGTGCAACCGCGTCGCCGTCGAAGATGGACACACCGAATCGGTTTCCATCCGCCTGAAGAAAAAAGCCAAGCCGCAGGAAATCATCGCCGCCTGGAATAACTATCGCGCCGAGCCGCAGGAATTGAAATTGCCCAGCGCGCCGGAACGACCGGTTATTTATCTCGAAGCCGCCGACCGTCCGCAGCCGCGCTTCGACGTCGACATAGGCGCCGGCATGACCACGGCGGTCGGACGTCTGCGCCCCTGTGGCGTGCTCGACTGGAAATTTACCGTGCTTTCGCACAACACCATCCGCGGAGCCGCCGGCGCCGCCGTGCTGAACGCCGAACTCCTAAAAGCCAAAGGCTACCTGGGATGAAGAGTCGCCGTGGCTTTACCGTAGCGCCGCCGTCTCGGCGGCTGTCGCGGGGGCGTCTCGCCCGCGCACGTCAAAAGTCGGATCCGCGGCAATTTCCTTTCACCCTTGTCCCAAGGATGTCCCGATGATCGTCATGAAGTTCGGCGGCACTTCCGTCGAGGACGCCAAGGCCATCGACCGCGTCGCCTCCATCGTTAAAGGACGCCTGCCGCAGAAGCCCGTCGTCGTGGTCAGCGCCATGGCCAGGGTCACAGACACGCTGCTGACCATGGCGAAGGCCGCCGGCGCCGGCGAGCGCAAGGCCGCACTCAAACTTTGCCGCTCGCTGCAGGAGCGCCACTACAACACCGCCAGCGAGTTGCTCGGCACCGCGCGCTTCACCGAATTCCATTCCGAACTGGGCACGGATTTCGAATCGCTCGACGAACTCCTGCGGGGAATTTCCGCGGTCGGTGAAATCACGCCCCGCACCACCGACCACGTCGCCGCCTTCGGCGAAATGCTTTCCAGCAAAATTGTCGCAGCCGCCTTCGCCGCCCGCGGACTCAACGGCACCCACGTCGACTCCCGCGACGTACTGGTCACCGACAGCGCTTATATGGAGGCGGTCCCGCAATATGAGGAAACCAATGCCAAGCTTCAGGAAAGACTTCAGCCGCTGCTGGACATGGGCCAGGTCCCGGTGATGGGCGGCTTCATCGGCGCGAATCGTGCCGGCATCACGACGACGATCGGGCGCGGCGGATCCGATTTTTCCGCGGCCATCTTCGGCGCTGGCCTGGGCGCCGATCGCATCGAGATTTGGACCGACGTCGACGGCATTCTGACCACCGATCCCCGAATCTGTCCCGAGGCGCGGCGAATTAAAGTCATCAGCTTCGACGAGGCCGCCGAGCTCGCGTATTTCGGCGCGAAAGTCCTGCACCCGGCGACGGTGCTTCCGGCCATTCAGAAAAATATTCCCGTCTACGTGCTCAACTCGCGCAATCCGACGTGCGAAGGCACGCGCATCACCACCCGCGCCCCGCAGGGCAAGAACATCTTCAAGGCCATCGCCGCCAAGAAGCGGATCACCATTGTCGACGTGGCCGCCCCCCGCATGCTGCTGGCCCACGGTTTTCTGCGCTCGATTTTCGAGGCTTTTGACCGGCACAAAGTTTCCGTCGACGTGGTATCGACGTCGGAAGTCAGCGTTTCGCTAACCGTCGACTCCAATCAGGCGATCCCCGCCCTGGCCGCTGATCTGGCCAAGCTGGCCGACGTAAAATACGAAGGCCGCAAAGCGATTGTTTGCCTGGTCGGCGAGAGCCTGCGCAATACGCCGGGAATCGCGGCGCTGGTTTTTCGCGAACTCGCCGACAAAAAGATTCGCATGATTTCGCAAGGCGCCTCGGAAATCAACCTTACCTTCGTGATTGAAGAAGACGAGGTCCCTGACGTGATCCGCCGCCTGCACAAAACCTTTTTCTCGGAGCTGGACCCGGAAGTATTCGCGTAACTGAGAGGATCAAGGCCTTTGACCGCAAAGAACGCAAAAAAGAAGACCGCAGAGATCGCAAAAAAAAGCCTCAGGATTCTCTCAGCGTTCTCCGCGGCTTTTCTCGGCGGCCTCAGCGGTTAAAAGCTTCTTCCGATCGTATGAAATTGCTGATTCTAGGTCGCGGCAAAACTGGATCGCTGGTGGCGGAAGTCGCCGCCGCCCGCAAGCACCACATCCGCGTCGCTGGCGCTGCAGAGAATGCCGCCTGCGCCGCCCTCGCCCCAGAGAAGCTGAGCGACATCGACGCAGTCATTGACTTCACCGCCCCGCACTGTGTCCTAGCCAACATTGAAGCCTGCGTCAACGCCGGCAAGAACATGGTCGTAGGCACCACGGGTTGGGACAAAGATATCGACCACGTTCGCACTCTGGTCGCGCAGCACAAAACCGGATTCCTCTACGCCGCCAACTTCTCAGTCGGCGTGAATCTTTTTTTCGACGTCGCCCGCGCCGCCGCCGCCGCTCTGCGGCACGATTACTCCGGACAGATCTTCGAGCGACACCACCTCCACAAGAAAGACGCCCCCTCCGGCACCGCGATCGCAATCCAGCAAGTAATTCGCGAGTCCAGCGGGCACGGCTCTCATCAGTACGACGATCTGGAGATCACATCCTTCCGCGAAGGCGAAGTCGTGGGCCTGCACGAAGTCGTGCTCGAATCCTCCGCCGACCGCATCTACCTCTGCCACGACGCCAAATCCCGCCGCGGCTTCGCCGAAGGCGCCGTCCGCGCCGCCGAATGGCTGGCCGGCAAGAAAGGCTTCTACGATTTCAAGGATGTGTGGCGAGAGCTGTAGAGACGTTGCTTGCAACGTCTCCCCGTCCACGTGCACCGCTCCCGCCCCTCCCAGTTTTCCCTCCGCGCCCATTCGCGCTATCTTATTCCTATGCAACTCCGTGGCTGTGGTACTGCACTCGTCACTCCCTTTCATCAGGATGGTTCGATCGACGACGCGGCCCTGCGCAATCTGGTCACGTGGCAGGTCGAGTCCGGCATTGATTTTCTTGTGCCGTGCGGCACCACTGGCGAGACTCCCACTCTCACGCACGATGAATGGCTGTTTGTAATCGATACCACGATCGAAGTCGTCGCCGGACGCGTCCCCATCGTCGCCGGCGCGACCTCCAACGCCACGCATGACGCAGTCGAGAAGGCCAAAGAAATCGCCACACGCCCCGGCGTGAACGCAATCCTCACGGCTTCGCCGTATTACAACAAGCCCACGCAGGAAGGCCAGTACCGCCATTTCAAGGCGATCGCCGAAGCGGTAGGCAACAAGCCCGTGATTCTCTACAACGTGCCCGGGCGCACCGCCGCGAACCTCGAACCGGCAACGCTCGCCCGCCTCGCCGAGATTCCCAACATCGTCGGCATCAAGGAGGCCAGCGGCAACATGACCCAGGTTGCCGAAGCGATCAACGTCGTCCCCGAAACTTTCCTGGTCTTCTCCGGAGACGACTCGGTCACGCTGCCGGTGATCGCCCTCGGCGGGGTTGGGGTCATCTCGGTCGCAGGCAATGAGATCCCTCATGAAATGGCGGCACTCACACGCTCCGCTCTCTCCAATGACTGGACGACTGCGCGCACCTTGCAGCGCAAATATCTGCCGCTGATGCAGGCCAACTTCATCGAATCGAGCCCGCTGCCCGTGAAGGCGGTTCTCGCGATGATGGGAAAAATCGAAGAAGTCTACCGCCTGCCTCTGCTGCCCATGCGCCGCGACACGCGCTCGCGCTTGCAGAAAATCGCCACCGAAGTGGGATTGATTGCCAAGCCCGCCGGACCCGCCGCCGAGGCGCCAGAATTCTTCATCTACGAAAACTGGGCCGCCGGACCGCGCAAGATCGTCCTGCACCGCGGATCCTGCGGCCAATGCAGCCACGGCAAAGGACGTCCCGCCGGCCACGACGTGAACCACGCCCGCTGGCACGGCCCCTATACGACTCTCCCCGAAGCTCGCGAGACGGCCCACGCCATGACTGGCGTGCTGATCCGCAGCGAGTGCAAGTGCGTGTGAGAAAGATATTGCTGATTGTTGATTTTTGATTGTTGATTGAAAAGCACCACCCCAACTGTCATCCCGACCGAAGCGAGCAAAGGCGAGCGTAGTGGAGGGACCTTGCGCCATCTTCAGCTTTGACAAATCAGCAATCAGCCATCAACAATCAACAATTCATGTCATCTCTCAAATCCTCCATCGAGCGCCTCGCCTCTCTGGGCGAAGTCGAACACGATCCTGACGCGCGCAAAACGTTCCTGGAATTCCGCGATCAACTCACGCAGGGCAAAATCCGCGCCGCAGAAAAAATCAACGACAAGAGAGACGCCCGCTGGACCGTCAACCCCTGGGTCAAGCAAGGCATCCTGCTCGGATTCCGGCTCGGCGAACTCGCCGACATGACCTCCGGCCTATCCTTCGTCGACAAAGACACGTTCCCTGCCCGCCAGTTTACCGTCGCCGATCGCGTGCGGGTCGTGCCCGGCGGTTCATCGGTGCGCACCGGAGCCTACGTCGCTCCGTCCGTCATCTGCATGCCGCCCATGTTCATCAACGTTGGCGCCTACGTAGACGAAGGCACCATGGTCGACTCGCACGCGCTGGTCGGCTCCTGCGCGCAGATCGGCAAGCGCGTGCACCTGAGCGCTGCCGCGCAGGTCGGCGGAGTCCTGGAGCCCATAAACGCCGCCCCGGTCATCATCGAAGACGACGTTCTGGTCGGCGGCAATTGCGGAATCTACGAAGGCACCCTGGTGCGCGCACGCGCAGTCCTAGGAGCAGGAACAATTCTGACGCGCTCGACTCCGCTCTACGACCTGGTCCGCGGCGAAGTCTACCGTGCCACCGCCGACGCGCCGCTTGAGGTTCCGGAGAATGCAGTGGTCGTCCCCGGCTCGCGCGCCGTGAAAAAAGGCGCCGCCGCCGATTGGAATCTCTCACTTTACACGCCAGTGATTGTGAAGTATCGCGACGAAAAAACCGACCGCGGGATTGAGTTGGAGGATTGGCTGAGGTAGTTAGCTCTTATCGCACAACAATGCCATCCCAAGCGATTCGACAGGATGGCATTTTGGAAATAAACGTCACTTCCCTGATACCGCGTTCGTTTAATGGGTCACGACCACAATGCTCTTCGCGGACGCCATCTCTGTGCTGCTCGATACGTCCACCCGCTGACCGTTTTTCCAGTATCCAGCCCGTTGAATGCCTCCGTTAGCGCTTAAATCTCCGCTTATATAGACATCCGTCCCGTCAACTGTGACTTGCGAAGCATTGGATGTGTCGTTACCGTTCCACAGATCGCTTCTCGTGCCATCCTTCCAGGTCGTGGCGGCGTAGGTACGATTATTGAGATTGAGGTCGTTCCCGGCAACGTATACATCCGTCCCATTGGCCCAAATCCATGCGGCCCAGTTAAAACTATCGTTTCCGGGTAATTGCACGGCAGAGCCGTTCTTCCAGTAGGTTGGAATCAAATCCGTCGCGTACGTTGCAGACGAGGTGGCTCCTGCCACATACACATCGCTTCCCAAAAGGAAGATGGAATTCGCATACGCAGTGACTCTTCCGTCGGTCAAGTCAACCTCGTCGCCATTCTTCCAATACAAAGCGACTGGATAATCCACAATATGCGTAGGGTCAATTTGGGTCGTTCTATATTTCCAGCCGGCGACATACACATCCGCCCCCGACACAATAACATTACTAACCAGAGCGTTGGCATCCAGCACCACTGGCGCTCCATTCTTCCAATACATTGCCGCATCGCCGTCCCGCCCTGCCACGTACACGTCTGTTCCCTGAACGAAAATCGAATCGGCCTCAGCTTCGCTTGATCCGTCAGTCAGATCAGCCTCCACGCCATTTTTCCAGTAGACCGCAATGTCGTGAGTGCTTCCCGCAACTTGCCCCGCCACATACACATCATTCCCTGACACAGCTATGGCATAGGCTTCGGAAGGCTGCTGGCTCAACACGACTGGGTTTCCATTTTTCCAATACTTGGCGACGAGGGCTATAGAATTCAGAGAGCTATTTTCCCAGCCCGCAACGTAGACATCCGTAACCGTGTTCTTCTTCAATTGTTGTGACGAGGAATTGCTTCCGCATCCACTTGTCATCAGCGTGGAGACGTACACGCCAAGTATCGCCAGACTGCATGCGAGCACCCGAATACGCTGTTGAGCCATATTCCACTCCGCACAGACTGCTTTTAAGACAAAGCATTATATATTCATGTACTTACGAGCGACAAACCTCGCATCTTGAATTCGTCCGAAGGGCCCGTCACCAAAGGCAAGGCGGCTCGATGAGGTATCTCGCTCGACATCCCCGGTCATCGTAAAAGTACCGCGACGAAAACCGACCGCGGCATTGAGTCGGAAGACTGGCTTCGGTTAGGACAAGCCTCGTCCGAAGTGTTTGTCAGCCTGCTGCGAAAATCGCTCCAATTCTTGTCATTCCGACCGCTGGCGGAGCCGCGCCCAAGCGTGGCGAGACGAGAGAGGAATCTGCTTTACGGTGTACTGACCGCCAACCTGCCTGTACTCTCGAAACGAATCTGAATCTGCCCAAGCCGCTGAACAACGGCGTCGGCCTCCGCCAACTTCGCCGCCGCATACGTGCTCGTAATCCCCACCACCTTCATCCCGCCCGCGCGCGCCGACTCAATCCCCGCCGGCGCATCCTCGACCACCAGACAGTCCGCCGGGTCGAACCCCAACCGCTCCGCCCCCTTCAAATACGGCTCCGGGTGCGGCTTCCCATGGGCCACGTCATCCGCCGTGACCAGAACATTCGGAACCGGCAATCCGCAGAAGCGCAAACGCGCGCTCGCCAGTGAACGCGTCCCGGAGGTCACCACGCCCCACCGTCCCTCAGGAATCGAACCCACGAGCGCCGCCGCGCCCGGCATCACGCACACGCCCCCCTCCTGATGGTCGACCTCGCGTCTCTCCAGTTCCCGCACTTCCGCCTCAGCATCCAGATGCGGCGCCACACGCTGGATCACTTCAATCGCGCGCACTCCATGGGCAATGGCTACGATGGCATTTCCGTCGAGGCCCTTCTGTTGCGCCCACTCCCTCCACTCGCGGTCGACCGCGCGTGTCGAGTCGGCCAGAACTCCGTCCAGATCAAAAAGAATGGCTGAGCAGGAAAAGGTGGGCATCTTTCAGTATTTAATCACAACAGCGCGAAGTATCGGCGAGCAGCAACAACTACGCTGTCATCCTCAGCGAAGGGAAGGACCTATGTAACTTTTTGACACTGGGATGCTCTCGGCAAACTGCATGGGTCCTTCGCTTCGCTCAGGATGACAAAGCATCGTGGCTCGTCAGGGCCGCCTGCCGCGCCCGCTGCCGCAGCGCCAGGTGCCGCTGCCGGAAATGCATTTTCGCCCGCTCGCCCCAGGCGCGCACGAACCAATAATTCAGTCCGGCGCCGATGGCTGCGCTCGCAAGGGGAATCACGCGTCCCACCCACTTTTCCACGACTTCCGCGCTAGCCTTCGCCGCGATTCTCTGGATGACGCGGGGCACGAATTTGTTGACCACTTCCTTCTCCAGCAGCTCGCGGCTGATGTCGACCCCGGCCGCGCTGGCCGCGGCAATCCAGAGTTCGGCGATGTCATCGTCCGTCTTGAACTCGAAACCATAGACCAGGCTCAACTTCTCAATGGTCCGCATGGTGATCGCCGACAGAATACCGAGATCCGGCACGATGGTCATCAACCCGCCTAATCCGAATCCCGCGCCCTCCACGGCCGCGACCTTCATGCCGCTGCGAATCACCGAGTCGGCCACCGCATCGATCTCGCCGATCTCCAGCGAATACACGCCGTGATAGCCACTGATCGGCATGCGATACGCCGCGCGCAACTGCAGCAGAAATCTCTGCGGGTCCACGCGCACCGTCGAGTAAGCGCGAGTCAGCCCTCGCACCATCCCCGCTTCAATCCGCCGCCGAAGCCATGATTTGCGCTGCTCAGCCATTGCTTCCACCTTACCGCACGGGGAGCGAGAAAGCCATCGGGAGGATCGGCTTTCGGCTTTCGGCTTTCGGCTTTCGGCTTTCGGCTTTCGGCTTTCGGCTTTCGGCTTTCGGCTTTCGGCTTTCGGCTTTCGGCTTTCGGCTTTCGGGCCTGTGTCGCGGATCCGCCGTGTGTGCAGCCGTGGAAGAGCGGCCCTTCAGGGCCGCGTTGAGCGATCGAATTTTCGAGACGGCTTTAGCCGCTGCGGTCGAATTCGATTGTCGCGTCGACAATCACTCACCAGGGCTAAAACCCATCTCGCGCGGAGCCACACGCGGCGCTGAAGCGCCGCTCTTCCACGTCAACGCTCTTCTACCGCTCCACCCTTCCACCTCGCCGCGCACAACTCGCTCCCTGTGCTAGCATCATCTTTACTCAATGCCAACTGGAAAATTGCAGATTATCCCCCTCGGGGGCCTGGGCGAGTTCGGTATGAACTGCATGGCCGTCCGCTGGGGAGACGACATCATCGTCATCGACGCCGGACTCATGTTCCCCGAAGCCGAACTTCTCGGCGTCGACATCGTGGTCCCCGACATTTCTTATCTCGTCGAAAACCGCCAGCGCGTGCGCGGAATCATCCTGACGCACGGCCACGAAGACCACATCGGCGCGCTTCCCTGGATGCTCTCCGAACTCAAAGTCCCCGTCTGGGGCACCGAGTTCACGCTCGCCTACGTGGAGGACAAACTCGACGAGCACGGCCTGCTCGACGACGCCGACCTGCGCGAGATGCGCCCCAACGAGCGCTTCAAGGCCGGACCGTTCACCATCCATCCCATCCAGGTAACGCACAGCCTGGTTGACTGCGTGGCGCTCGCCATCCACACCCCGCTCGGCGTCATCATTCACACCGGCGATTTCAAGGTCGATCCCACCCCCACGGACAACAAACTTTTCGACCTGCATACTTTTGCCGAATATGGAAAGAATGGCGTGCTCGCGCTCTTTCAGGATTCCACCAACGTCGAGCGCAAGGGATACACTCCCAGCGAACGCGCAGTAAGAAGAAAGTTCGACGAAGTTTTTGCCCACACCAAGCGCCGGCTTTTCATCTCGTGTTTCTCGTCGTCGATTCACCGCATCAATCTCGCGGTGCAACTCGCCCACGAGCACGGACGCAAAGTCGCCTTCCTCGGCCGCTCCATGAACAATTCCGCCGAGATTGCCGAAGACCTCGGGTACATCCAAGTCCCCGACGGCCTGGTGATCAATCCCGGCGAGATGAAAAACTTTCCGCCGGAAAAAGTTTGCGTGCTCATCAGCGGCACTCAGGGCGAGCCTATGTCCGCGCTCTCCCGCGCCGCCGTCGACAATCACAAGCACGCGAAGATCGAAAAGGGAGACACTGTCGTCCTCTCAAGCCGCATCATTCCGGGCAACGAAAAAACTATTTACCGGATGATCGATCACCTCTTCCGCCGCGAAGCTTACGTCATTTACGAAGATGGAACTTCTCCGCCCATCCACGTCAGCGGACACGGCAGCCAGGAAGAACTCAAGCTCATCATCAACCTGGTCAAGCCGAAATATTTCATCCCCATCCACGGCGAGTACCGGCAACTGAAGCTGCATGCTGAAATGGCGGGCGCCATGCATGGTTCCGTCGGCAAAGTCATGTTGATCGAGAGCGGAGACGTGCTCGAATTCGACGAACTGGGCGCGCGCAAAACCGCCCGCATCAAGGTGGGCCGCGTCTGCATCGATTCCGGCAGCCGCACCGATGTGGTCGAAGATTTAATTATTAAAGACCGCCTGCACCTCAGCGAAGACGGCATCGTGCTACCCATCATCGCCATCAACAAGTTGTCGGGCGATGTGGAATCCGCGCCAGAAATCGTGACCCGCGGCTTCAATCCCGGCGAGGACGGCCTGATGGAAGGCTGCAAGCGCATCGTCGAAGACACGCTGGCGCATTCCAGCGACGAGGAAAAGGGCGATTACGGCGTAATCAAAGAAAAAATCCGCGCCGACCTGAAACGCTATATCTCCAAGCAAACTCAGAAGCGCCCGCTGATCATGCCGGTGATTCTGGAAATCTAAGCATGCCCCAGACAACGCTAGCTCAGCGGGTTCACCCACCGCAGCCCCGGAAATCGTGCGAAGTCTCGATCCGCCGTATGCAGCACGCCGCCGTACTCAACCGCTAGCGTGGCAATCTCGGCATCGCTGACCAAAGGGCCGGGGGCGCGCCCCTCAACCACCATCCGTCGAAGTAGCCGCCAGTGTTCGTCCCCCGGGGTGAGCACCTGCACAATGGGAAGCGCCAGCCAAAGATCAACGATTCCCGCTGCTTGTTCCACGCTAAAGCATTCTCCGGGTAGCCGTTGGTTGGTCATAACCCGCAGAAACGCGGACACGGTTTGCCAGGGAAGCCCCACCATCTCGATACCCGAAAAGGTCCCTTCCAGCCACGCGCGGGCCTTTGCGTGATGCGCCGAGCCGCGATTATAGGAGTAAATGAGCAGGTTGGCGTCGAGTACAATCACCGGTGTTCCGGGCCTTCCAGGTACTCGAGCAATTCTTCGACTTTGTCGAAATCCCGCGGCAGCCCCAGATTGATCGGCGTCACCTTGAACGGCTTCCGCGCGGGCTGCTTCGAAGCCGTCAGTCCCAACCGCAAATATCGGTTTACCACCTGCTTGAACGGCTCCCCAGTCTTGCGGACTTCTTTGCTCAGCAAGGTGGCCACATCGTCGTCGAGAGTAAGAGTGGTTCGCACATCATGATGCTATCAGTAAAGGCATCATGATGTAAAGCCAGGTTTATGTGGGGACAGCCGCCCTCGGCGGTCCGCCGGGCGCAGCCTGGCGTGGTCTTGAGCAGACAATACGGAACGGTTTGATCGAAAATCGGTATATTGAAGGCGCATGTTTATGGTCGTTACCCTCTCCGACATCAACCGAGCCCGCACCCGACTCCAAGGCATCACCGTCCGCACGCCCCTGATCGAACTTTATCACGGCGACTCCTCCCGCCGCCTCTACCTCAAGCCCGAAAACCAGCAACCCATCGGCGCCTTCAAGCTTCGCGGAGCCTACAACAAGATCGCCTCCCTGACCGACGAAGAGCGCAAGCGTGGCGTTATCTCCTACTCCAGCGGCAATCATGCCCAAGGCGTCGCCTACGCCGCTCGCGCGCTCGGCGTGAAGGCCGTCATCGTCATGCCCAACAACGCTCCCGCCATCAAGCGCGAGGCAACTGCCGCCCTGGGCGCGGACATCGTACTGGTAGGCCCCGGCAGCACCGAACGCCAACTGAAGGCAGAGGAACTGGCCGCGCAGCACGGCTACATCATCGTGCCGCCGTACAACGACGAAAAAATCATAGCCGGCCAAGGCACCATGGGACTCGAGATTCTCGAAGATATGCCCGACGTCGAAACCATCTTGTCTCCCGTCGGTGGTGGCGGCCTGATCAGTGGCGTCGCCGCGTCCATCAAGCTGAGTAAGCCGTCAGTGAACGTGTTCGGCGTCGAACCAGAACTGGCGGCCGACGCCCAGGCCAGCTTGCGCGCGGGAAGAATCGTCCAGTTCCCCGCCGACCAGGTTACGCGCACTATCGCCGACGGATTGCGCACCCAAAGTGTCGGCCCCATCAACTTCGATCACATGCAATGTTTTGTCGACGGCATTGTTACGGTAACCGAAGACGAAATCCGCGAGGCCATGAAACTGCTCGCGGCCAATCCCGACACCATAGCCGAGCCGAGCGGCGCGGTCGCGACCGCCGGATTTCTTTTTCGCGCCGATCAGTTGCCGAAAACAAGAATCAATGTGGCGATCATTTCGGGCGGCAATATCGAGCCCGCGACGTTGGAAGAACTCCGCCGCTCCAGTCCCCCTAGGGACATCTGAAAATAGCCTGGCGCTTCCAGGGCCGGGTGGCCGTCCAAGAGGGGGACTGCATCCCGGAGGGATGCTTGAAGTCGTCATGCGACGCTCGATCCACAGGTGAGAGATGTTCAATTAACCTTGACTTCAACCAAACGAATGATGATCCTGAGAACGCCCAAAGGATTCCCATGACAGCAGCGCCTAAGAGCGACCGTAAGTCCTTTATTGAGAAGATTTTGCCCGCAACTCATTGCAGCTCTAAGATTTTTTCGCGATTTTCCCCTAACTCCATGATTCCAATAGACCGGGGGGGAGGGGGGGTACCGACATCGAACCTCCGTTTCCCACTTCGGCAAACAACAGTTTTCCTCGCAACCCTTGCCCTCGCACTTCTTTTTTCCACAACCTTCGCCTACGCCCAGGCGCAACGCGGCACCCTCGTCCACGAAGAAACCATCCGCGTCTCTCCCAGCGCCGACACCGCCAAACTCGGCGAAGCTGGCCGCGGACACGAGCTCGTCATCATCGAAACCAGCCGCGACTGGACTCACGTGGAAGCCATCATCCGGGAACCGAAGAAAGATGCCGACGAGGATGACCCCGGCTCAGAAGGCAAGACCATTACCGGATGGGTCCCCAGCAAAGCACTGGTAAACCTGACCACACCCAACGGCGACAAGATTATTTTCGGCGAGGCTGCCGACTCCGAAGACGAGGCCAGCCGCCGCCGCGGCCGCCGCGATGCCGCGCAAGACGCCATGCGCCTCTACTATCGCGTCTACGATTTATTTCCGACTTCGCCGCTGGCCGCCGAGGGACTCTACCGCGCCGCCGACATCCGCTGGCAGATCGAGCGCTCCGATGTGCTGACCCGTCCCTCGGCCCGCGAGCGAGATTCCTACATGCGCGGGCAAATCGACGAACAGTGGATGAAGCTGGTCATGAAAAAATATCCCGGCACCAAGTGGGCCGACCTCGCCGCCTTCCATCTTCTCGAAAACAAACTTTGCGGCGACTGGCAGGCCGCTTCGAAGTGTCCCGAAAAAGAAGCTGAGATGTACGAGAAATACGCGAAGGAACACGAGCAGTCTCCCGCAGCGCCAGAAGCGCTGTATCAGGCCGCCTGGCGCCGCTCCGCGCTGATCGAGATTTTCAGAACCGAGGCCAATCAGAAAAAATCCGAGGAAGCGAAGAACCGTTCTCTGGAACTGGCGCAAAGAATTGTCAGCCAATATCCCCAGAGCGACTGGTCGTCGCGCGCCCTGACTCTGATTTTTTATGTCGAGCACAGCGTGCCGACGTATGGCAACGCCACCGACTAACATTCTCTTGCGCATGCAGGAGCAATGGGCCATTGCGTGATCGGCGGCTCATGTTTTACATTCAACAGGCCATACTAACCTCGGAAACACGGCGGACTAATCTTGCCAATTTATCAAGCGGTTGTTCTTGCGATCGTCCAAGGACTTGGGGAATTCATCCCCATTTCCAGTTCCGGGCATCTCATCATTGTGCGGCGCTTGCTCGGCTGGAATGAGCTTTCCCCGGCGCACGAATTGAGTTTTGACGTTGCCCTGCACTTCGGGACTCTACTCTCCGTCCTCTTCTACTTCCGGCGGACCTGGTTTCAGATCATCCGCGCGGCGCTGGGCGGAAAAGTCGTCCGCTTCTCCGAGTCCGGCTCGGCCGATGCGAATCTGACTGCCGAAGAGCAGAAAGAGGAGCGCATGCTGCTGTGGTTTCTGGCGATCGCCACGATTCCAGGAGCAATAGCGGGCAAACTGCTGGAGCATTCCGCCGAGGATTACTTCCGAGAACACATTTTTCTCATCGCCGGAGCTTTGATCGTCGTCGCTCTCTTCATGTGGCTGGGAGAGAAAGTCGGCAGCCTGCAAAAACCTCTGACTGGGATTTCCCTCCTCGATTCGCTGATCGTCGGCACTGCCCAGGCATTTGCCCTGATCCCCGGAGTTTCACGATCGGGATCAACCATCACCGCTGGCCTCTTTTGTGGGCTCACACGCGAAGCGGCCGTACGTTTTAGCTTCCTGCTGTCAACCCCGCTGATCGCCGGCGCCGCGGTCCTGAAGGCTCACGAACTTCAAAAAGAAGGCCTACCCGCCGGGATGCATGCGCCCGTTCTCGTCGGCATCATCGTTTCCGCGCTGGTCGGCTACGCAGCCATTGCCTGGCTGATCCGTTATCTGCAATCGAATAGTTTGCGGCTCTTCATCATCTACCGAATCGTTGCTGGCGTCGTGGTGATTGCGCTCGCACTCGCGATGCACCTTCAGTAAGTAAGCGAAGGGACGTCGCTGGCAACGTCTTGCCCCTGTCAAGGCACTTAGATTGAGTACGTTGCAAGTAATGTCTCTACTTGAATACTACCTCCGTTTTCCAGCATTGTCGGATCGTCGGCTTCTTGGCATAATGTAAGGGCTCTGGCCGATTGCGGCGCTGAAGAGTGTCGACTGTAGTGTCTTCAGTGTGTGAATCAGCCCACATGGATTATCTGGCAGGCATTTTTGTTCCCACCGGGAACCGGCGGCTCAATGAGCTGATCGGATTCCTGATGTGCGTCTCCGCGCTCCTCCTGTTCCTCGCACTCGTTTCCTACTCTCCGCTCGACCCTTCGTGGAACAGCGCCTCGGTGCTAACCGGTTCGCATGCCGCGCGCAACTGGATCGGCGTGGTCGGCGCGTTCACCGCCGACATGCTGCTGCAGTTTTTCGGCATCGGCGCATTCCTGCTCGTGATCTTCCCGACGATGCTGGGCGTGCGCTGGTTCCGCTCGATGAAAGTGCAGTCCCCGCTGGCGAAAAGCCTGGGCGGAATCTGGCTGGTGATGTTCGTCCCTGCCATGCTCGCGCTACTGCCCGGACACTTGCGCTGGATGAGCGTGATCCCCATCGAAGGCCTGCTGGGGCGCGTCGTCGGCGACTTCATGATTCACTACCTGAATCTTGTCGGCGCCTATATTGTCTGCGCCACCGTGCTCGCCGTAGCGTTGTATCTCTCGACGGCATTCTCGTTCTCGGCCATTCGACTCTGGGCTCCGACGAGGTTCGCCTTCGTCACCGCGCTGTGGAATCGCTACAAAGATTGGCAGGGAGAGCGCGCCAAAAAACGTCAACAAAAAGAACTGGATCAGCGGCGGATCTCGAAGCCCATCGTGAAGACGCAGTTGATTCCGTCGCGGCCAGTGACGCAGGCTTCCGCAGCGTCTGCGGAGCCGCGCCGCACCGGGATCGAGCGCATGATGGCGGAACAGGAACCGCCCAAACTCGCGCCCGCAACCGGTGGAATTCTGGCGGACCCTCTGGCAATGGATGCTTCACTCGAAGCGGACGCGGATCCTGAGGTCACCGAGCGTGGCGACAGCGGCAACAAGGCCAAGACCACGATGCCCCGCATCGCTGGCGGCTACAAGTTGCCGTCGAGCAGCCTGCTGCAGCGTCCCGACGAACAGCAGGCGGTCGACGCTGATGAACTCAAGCTTCTCGCGCAAGTTCTGACCGAAAAATACGCCGAGTTTGAGATTCACGGGCAGATTACGCAGATCAATCCCGGCCCCGTCGTCACCACGTTCGAGTTCAAGCCGGAAGCCGGCATCAAGTACAGCCGCATCACCAATCTGTGCGACGATCTTTGCCTCGCGCTGAAAGCCGAGAGCATTCTGATCGAGCGCATGGCGGGCAAAAGCACGGTCGGCATTCAGGTACCGAACCGGCAGCGCGAAATCATCTGGCTGCGCGAGAACATCGAGTCGCAGGAATTCATGGGATCGAAGTCGAAGATGACGATCGCCATGGGCAAAGACATCAACGGCCGCATCGTCACCGCAGATCTCGCTGGCATGCCGCACTTGTTAATTGCCGGATCCACTGGCGCAGGAAAGAGCGTGGCCATCAACGCCATGATCATGTCGATCCTGTACAAGGCCACGCCCGATCAGGTCCGCCTGATTCTCGTCGACCCCAAGCGTCTGGAGTTGGGGAACTACGAAGGCGTTCCGCATCTTTACACGCCCATCATCACCGAGCCGAAACTCGCGGCCAACGCGCTGCGCAACGCGGTGCGCGAAATGGAGCGCCGCCTGAAGCTGCTCGCGGCCAAGGGCGTCCGCAACATCGACCAGTACAACAAATTGTTCGATCAGAATGGCACGCTCAGTTTGTTCGACGAAGAGTCGGATGAGAAGCCCATTCCCTACATCGTCATCATCATCGACGAATTGGCCGACCTGATGATGCTCGATTCCAGCAACGTGGAAGAATCGATCACGCGCCTTGCGCAGATGGCGCGCGCCGTCGGCATTCATCTTGTTCTAGCAACTCAACGGCCCAGCGTGGACGTGATTACCGGATTGATCAAGGCGAACTTCCCGGCGCGCGTTTCATTCCGCGTGGCCACGAAAGTCGATTCGCGCACCATTCTCGACGCCAATGGCGCGGAGGCTCTCCTCGGCAAGGGCGACATGTTGTATCTGCCGTCGGGCTCGGCGCGGGTGCATCGACTGCACGCTCCGTTCGTGACGGAAAAAGAAATCGCCGCGGTGGTAGAGTTCTGGAAAGCGCAGGGCCTGGCCGAATATCAGCAACAGTTCCTCGAACCACCGAAAGGCGAGCGCGAGGCCGGAGCGGAAGGCAGTGACGGAGAGGCTGGCACGGACGGCGAGTCCGAAGACGATCCCATGTTTGCCGATGCCGTGAAGCTGGTGGTGGAGTTCGGCAAGGCCTCCACTTCCCTGCTGCAGCGGCGTTTGCGCATTGGCTACGGCCGCGCGGCGCATCTGATCGATCTGATGGAGCAGGACGGCATTGTCGGCGCGGCCGACGGTCCCAAGCCGCGCGAAGTGCTGAAGCGGCCTGACTGGATCTCGGAAATCGAAGAGACCACGCGATAGATACCTGCCAGTTCGTAGAGACGTAGCTTGCTACGTCTCGGCGCAGGCAAGAAAGACGTAGCAAGCCACGTCTCTACGCAGGTAGTTCCTCACAGTCCAACCCAGTCTAGGAATCGTCCTTTCATGCGGCGAACCCAGTTGGGCAGCCAGCTTTTGTAGCGCAGCACGACCGTGGCATGAACGGCCTTGGACGTTTTGGGCGAAGACTTGTTGCTGAAGATGAGATAGTAAATTCCCGCGCCCGCCGGAATGTCGGCCTGCACCGCGCCCTCAGCGACGTTTCCGCTGTCGTAGATAGAACTGGTCGCATATCCGTTCTGCCAGACGGTAAAGGCAGGTTCGGTGAGGACGAGGGATTCGATGCCAGTGTCGGTGTCGCTGGCTTTGTTGTTCTTGTCACTGTTCTTGTCGCTGGGCTGGCTCTTACGGTTGCCCGTGCTCTGGTTGTCGGCGGCCGCGGTGAATTGGCCGACAACGGCCACGTTCACCGATCCTTCGGGTAAAGCGAATTTGTAATACCGGAAAGTGTGCGGACCGACGGTAAAAGCGGAGTCGAGGATAGTGCGATCCTGCTTAAATCCGACAAACTCCTGCACTTCCTGCGCGGCCGTGCTGTCGCTGATCACGGTCCATAGAGCGCCGGCGGCAAGAATTACCAGCACAATCCAGAGCACCCAGCGGCGCTTGGGCCGAGGCCGCGCAATTTCTATTGCAGGAGGCGGCTCGACGACAGCGGGGCTTTTCGGCGAAGAACTCACTGGCTTGCCGCATTTCAGGCAGTACTGCGCCTCGTCGGGCAGGCTCGCGCCGCACTTGCTGCATCCCAGCAAAACCTTGGCAGTCGGCGGTGTAGCGCTGTTTGTCGACATACTGACCGGCTCTCCGCACTTCAGATAGAGCTGAAAACGTTGAAGTGTGAACCTTCAGGAAGAAATGCCAGCCGATATTAGCACAGGTTCGTGACGGCAATATCTATTTCCCGATCCGTTGCGGCGAGGAGAATTGGCCTTATCCGGCCTTGACCGCGCTTCCATCCAACCCGAGCTGCGGCGCGATGGGCTTCAGGGCTTCGATACAGAAGGCAATGTGCTCGTCCAAGTCAACGCCGAGCGCGAGCGCGCCCTGGATAATGTCGTCGCGGTTCACCTTGCGGGCAAAGGCTTTGTCTTTCATTCTTTTCCGCACCGACTTGGTGTCGACCTCGGCCAACGACTTCCCGGGCTTGATCAAAGCGACGGCAGTGATGAATCCTGCCAGCTCATCGCAGGCGAACAGAGCTTTTTCCATGGGCGAGTCGCGGGTAACGCCGGTGTATTCGGCGTGGGACATAATGGCGCGCCGGATCCCGTCGGAGTATCCACGCTCTTTCAGAATCTCGTTGCCCTTGTAGGGATGGTCTTCAAGGCTGGGCCAGCGTTCGTAGTCGAAGTCGTGAATGAGGCCGACGATGCCCCACAGGTTCTCGTCTTCGGGTGAGCCGTTCCCCAACTTGCGTGCGCAGGCGCGCATGCATGCTTCAACCGCCAGCGCGTGCTTGCGCAAACTTTCCGATTGAGTGAACTCAGTCAGGAGTTCCCATGCTGCCTCTCGGGCGTCCATTTCATTCATACTTACAAAGACTCCTGTTGACGGAAACTGAAGACGGGAGAATTATAAATGCGGCCAGGGGCAAGGCTCACGCTGACGCGTTCGCGAAGTTTTAGAGGGAAGCTGATCGGCGCTGGAACGACACCGAGCGTTGGCGACCCAATTCCTGCCACGCAAGCACAAGGTCCGCCGAAAGGATCGAGAAGGCGAGGCAAGCCCACACAATGGTTTCGTTCGCATGGACGTCGAGATTCTCGAATCCGGTCACACCGCCGATCACTCGCCCCTCCAGAAAAACCAGTGCGACGGCGAAGCTGCGAGTCATCCATCGCCGGTGTTCCTGAACCTTGCCTTTAAGAATGAAGGCCAACGCAATCGCGGTAGTAGTCATCCACAACGCGGCGTCCACCGCGGCGGCAATACTGAAAGACCGCGGATCGCCCATGCGTTCCTGGAAATACTGGATGTAAAAGCCGAGGGGCGCAGCCACGAATACACCGGCGACATAGATTCGGCCGACTACACGATGGAACCGCCTGAAACGATTGCGAAGCCGGTCGGAGAACTGCATCGGGCCCAGCAGCAGAGCGCACGCACCGGCGATTCCATGTGGCAACAGCCACCACTTAAAGGGTTGGTAGTGCTGCCACATCGGATCTTTCGAATGCACCAGAAAACTCTCATCGTGAGGAATAACGTACGCCAACATCAGGCCTATGGCGGCAAACAGCAAATATTTTGGACGTAACCACGAAGTCTGCTTGAGCGCCGTCAGTGTTGTGGTTGACATGGAAGAGCCTCCACAGTTCATTTCTTGTCCCCAACGACGACGGTTTGTGGGTCGGCGTAAAAAGGAAACCGCTGGCGAGGGACAGCGGTTCCCTGTTCCTCGCGATAGCCGCTACTCCCTCCGTGCGCGATGCGGCGCCTCTGAAGAGCTGTCCGCGCCAACGGCTTGGCCAACTCCACAATCGTTGCGGAGTTCGTTAGGAGCGCCTCTGGGCGGCGTGCTCGTTGTGTTGTCGATGCAAGGGATTGCACTCAGGTATTCGTATATAGCCTCGATCTGGTGGTCGGTCATGCTGTGAAACCCCGGCCATGGCATCACTTGGAGAAGATTGCCATCGACGGGAGGCGGAAGGCACGTTGCCGTAGTTGGATCCGACGGAGGTTCCGAGCAGGTCAGATGGATCTTATCGAAATCGGTTCCATGCCGCAGGATTTCCTTGAATTGTTCAAGCGTGCGGCCACCTTCCGCTCGTCCCGTTTTGTCCGGTGTCAGGTTGCGCGTAATGATATCGGGCCCTACGTATGGTCCCGAGGCTAGCCAATAATCTGGTGGCGGATATACCCCGGGTACTGGCGGTACGGCTGGACCAAAATCTGTACCACCTTCCAGGTAGGTGTTCGGGTCGGTTTTTGTGGGCTGGCCAAAATAGGGGTTTCCGCCTGCAGCGTAGTTGAAGTTTGGGGGCCCTCCGCCGGTGTGGCAACCGTTGCAGTCGCCAACCGCGTTCACCAGAAAGCTGCCTAAGCCCACCTTCCAGGGGTCTTTCCCCTCCAGGTTCAGCGGGACGGGTGCTATCTCGAAACCGATACGAACCAGCGACGCGTCTCCGTCGTCTCTGTGGTTGCCTCGGTGGTTGTCCTGCGCTTGCACGCTCGGCGGAGCGCTCAACCGTCCAGTTAGGGCAATCACTCCCAGCGTCAAGACAGTTGCCGAGGCTATTTTGACAAGTTTTTGTGCCTTCATTTGTGGTTTCTCCTTTGCGGATTTGTCCAGGATCATCGTGTTCGCATCCGGGCATCGCTGCCCGGCGCATACGCATGCAGTTCAAAAGCAAGGTCGTTTTGGAAATCACCCCATCAAGAACTCGGCCCGAATCGTGCTTGGGTTGTTCTTGAACTGGGGCGCATGATGTTGCAATTCGGGCGAGGGGGCAATGGAGAAGGTCTGGAGAGTTATGTATTGTTCTGTACTCGGAACTTGCTGAAAAGTCTGGCCTTATTGATTGCCCGAGAAGGGATAGAATTACTGCCGGCGCGAGTGGAGAGCTCAACCGTGGCTACAGACCTCGTCACATTTGATGAATTCGAGGCGGACCTTCGCGCCTACCAGTTGCGACGTTCGGGCCGCACGCTGAAGCTGGAACGAATCCCCATGGAAGTCCTGTTCCTGCTGATGGAGCGGCGGGGCCAGTTGGTGACGCGGGAAGAGATCATTGAAAAGCTCTGGGGCAAGGACGTTTTCCTCGATACCGATAACGCAATCAATACTGCAATCCGAAAAATCCGCCAAGTCCTGAAAGATGACCCCGAACAACCGCGCTTTATCCGGACCGTCACGGGGAGAGGTTACCGATTTATAGGCCAGATAGCCGAGGTTGTTATCCCGACCGCCCAAGGCCTAACTCAGCAGCAACCGGCTTCGGGTTCGCCCGCAACGACCAGCACCCCAACGGGTATTGGAAAGCGCTGGAAGCTGATTGTCCCCGCTATCGCGGCTCTGCTGGCGTTGTCCGTCGGTGGTTACTTCTATCTCGGCCGCACGCCGAAGCTCACGGACAAAGACACGATTGTCCTTGCCGACTTCAATAACACGACGGGCGATTCCGTATTTGACGGAACGCTGAGGCAAGGCTTGGCGGTGCAACTGGAGCAGTCGCCTTTCCTCAGTCTCATCTCAGAGGAGCGCATGCATCAGGTACTGAGGCTGATGGGCAAGCCAGCCGATGCCCGACTTACTCCAGAGATCGCCCGGGAAATCTGTGAGCGAACTGCAAGCGCGGCCGTTCTCGACGGCTCGATTGCAAGCCTTGGCAGCCAGTATGTGTTGGGCCTGCGCGCAGAGGACTGTCGCACGGGAGATGTTCTTGCGGATGAACAGGTCCAAGTGGCGAGAAAAGAGGACGTGCTGAATGCGCTTGGCCAAATAGCCAGCAAATTCAGAACCCGAGTCGGCGAATCACTGACCACGGTCAAGAAGTACGACGTTCCGCTCGCCGAAGCCACGACGCCCTCACTCGAAGCCTTGAAGGCCTATAGCGCCGGCTGGCAGGTTGTCTCTTCCACTGGTTCGGCGGCCGCTGTGCCGTTTTTCAATCGCGCCATCGAGATTGATCCCAACTTTGCCAGCGCTTACGCGGCGCTGGGGCGCATGTACGGAGACATCGGGGAATCCGTCCTTTCTGCGCAAAATACCAACAAGGCCTATCAATTGCGGGATCACGCCAGCGACCAGGAGCGGTTCTTTATTTCTCTTACTTACGAATTGCAGGTTACGGGGGATCTGGAGAAGGCGCAACAGATCTGCGACTTGTGGGTGCGAGCCTATCCTCGTGCGTCGCTGCCCCACGGACTGTTGGCAGGTGGAATCTATCCTTCGATCGGCAAACGTGAAGAGTCCGTCAAGGAAGCCAAAATAGCTGTCGGTATCGACCCGGACTTTTCCATAGGATACAGCCTTCTTGCCGACAGCTACCTGGCGCTGGAGCGCACTGCTGAAGCGGAGAAGGCTCTGCAGCGAGCGTCCGATCGCAAACTCGATATCCCCGATTTCCATGTCCAGCGATACGTCATCGCCTTCTTGAAAGACGACAAGACAGGGATGGACCGGGAAGCCGCTCTGCCTCGGGAAAAACCTGGCGCGGACGACTGGATGTCCAACGCCGAAGGGTTCGTATCGGCTTATTCCGGTCACCTGCAAGAGGCCAGGAAGATGTCAGGGCGGGCAGCGGATTTGGCGCGGAAGGCGGAGCGGCGGGATACCGAGGCACTTTACGAAGCGGATGCCGCGGTGCGGGAAGCCCTGTTCGGAAATGCATCGGCCGCAAGGCAGAGAGCCGGGGACGCACTTGCGCTTTCAAAGAGCAGGGATGCGGAATATGAAGCAGCCTTTGCGCTTGCTCTCTCGGGAGATTCTGCTCGATCCCAAGGACTGGCAGAGGATCTCTCCAGACGCTTCCCTGAGGACACGATAGTCCGATTCACGTATGTGCCGACGATCCGCGCACTGGTGGCGTTGAACCACAACCAGCCCTCAAAGGCTGTCGAACTGCTTCAAACCGCCATTTCTTATGAAGGCGGAACTCCGATTGAGGGCGGCTCTGAATTTCTATTGGGAGCGGGTAGTCTCTACCCAGCCTATGTCCGTGGCCTCGCCTATCTGGCGGCGCATCAAGGCGCCGAAGCCGTCGGGGAATTCCAGAAAATTCTCGATCACCGCGGGATCGTGCTCAGCGATCCCATCGGCGCATTGGCGCACCTGCAACTCGGCAGGGCTTACGCGCTGTCCGGGAATAAGACCAAAGCGAAATCCGCCTATCAGGATTTCCTTACGCTCTGGAAGGACGCGGACGCCGACGTCCCTATCTTAAGGCAGGCCAAAGCGGAGTATGCGAAGCTGCGTTGAACCGCGCGCATCGATTTGCATCACTCACCACCGGTGATCACCGGTGCGCTGGGCCCGTCGGCGAGCCCTCCAGGCCACCAGTTCCAATCGCCGGCAACGCGAAGAAGCGCGGGTCCAATCACAATGCGAACCAGGGTTGCGTCAATCAATACGGCGATGGCCAGGGTAAATCCGAGCATCTTGATGACCAGGAAGCTGCCGAAGGTGAATGCCGCAAATACCACGATCATGATCGCGGCGGCACTCGTAATCAGTCCTGCGGTTTTCGCGAGCCCTTCGGGGATAGCGTCTTCTTCGCTCAGCCCTCGCCTTCTCTCTTCGAGGACGCGCGCGACCAGGAACACTTCGTAATCCATGCTCAGTCCGAAGACGATGGCAAAAGCGACGATTGGCACAATGGGAAATATGCTGACCGTTCCCTCAGGAACTCCGAAGAAGCGAATTCCGTGTCCGTCCTGAAATACCAGAACCAATGCTCCGAAGGAGGCCGCAACCGAAAGCAGGTTCAGAGCAATGGCCTTCACCGCGGCGAAAAGCGATCGGAACCCGCCAAGCAGCGCCAGGAGCGTCCCTCCCACCACCAGCGCCATGACCGAAGCGAACCGTTCCCTGACAATCTGCTGGTAATCGGCGGTTAACGCCGGAATGCCTCCAATGCGCAACGTGGCGCCGGGCATTCCCGTGAGCGCTGCCGCGCCCGTCGTGCGCAACTCCCGCACCCAGTTGACCTGATCGTTCAAAGAAACGGAGGTGCCGGGTAAGACTTCAACCAGCGCCGCCCGCCCGTCGCGACTCAGGAACGCGCGACGCGTCTCCCGCGGGAGGTTGACCAGGCCAGACCGGTCACTCTCCGCCATCGTTGTGATGGAGATCACGCGGTCGGAACGAGGGTCACTCGCCAGCCGCTTGGTGAAGCGATCGAGCGCATTCCAGCCGGTGTCGGTTTGCGCAATGGAATCCACGGGAAGTTCGACAATCGCGCGCAACGAGTACACAATGCCAACCCGGTCCATTTTTTCAAGAGTGTGCAGCGCGCGAACCGATTCCGCCGCCGACGGCAGCCAGTCTCCTCGCGGGACGCTGGTATCGAGCCGCGCGGCCTGCGAGGCGAGCAGCAGTAATGGGACCCCCGCCAGAAAGATCGCAGTCCAGGGACGGGCAACAATCACCTTGCCCCATCGCCTCCAGCGGTCTTCCTTGCGCGCAGCCCGATGCTCATCCCAGCTCGCAATAAAGGGCACCCGGCCAGCGTTGATTCGGGGACCGAGAGCAGCCAGCAGTGCCGGAACGAGGGTGTTTGCCAGCAACACACTCATTCCCGCCACCAGGACTCCAGCTATCCCGATGGAACGGACTTCGCTGATGGGGACGGTCATGAGGGCTACAAATCCGATGGCTACAGTCGAGGCTGAAATCAGGAGGGTACGACCTGCCTGACGTGCCGCGATGGCCGAAGCTTTGAATCCGTTTTGCTCGCTGGCAATCGCTTCCCGGAAGCGGCTGACCATGAGGAGCGCGTAGTCGATTCCCAGGCCTAGCCCCAGCATCGTGGACAGATTCTGAACCAGAATGGACAAGTGCCATCGCAAGGCCAGGAATCCCGCAATGGCGAGAGCCGTCGCGATGGCAAACTGGCCAACGGCTACTGGAATCAGGGCAGCAACCAAGCTTCCGAAAGCCACCAGCAGAAGCGCGAGTGTGCCAGGAATCACGAGACTTTCGGCGTGGTGTACGTCGTCGGCGCTGGCTTTCCGAATGTCGAAATTAAGCGGTGTCTCTCCCGTGAGCTCGAGCTTCAGCGCCGGATAGCGGCCCCGCAGTTGGTCCTGAAGAGAGTTCTCGATGGCGTGAAGCTTGGGGACGAGGGCCTCCACGGGACCGTCAGTCGATGCGAGTCCCACCAGAATAAAAGTTCCTCCTCCCTTGCCCAGGAAAATCGAATCGCGAAAATCAAGCCGGGAAACGACTCCGGACACGCCGGGTTCTTCTTTCAGTTTTTCTTCAATGGTTGCTAAGGCTTGCTCGCCCTCTTCGGAATCGGCAGGAGGGAGTCCCTGAATCACCAGGACCACGCGGTCCACGAACGGCGAATGAAAGCGAGTGGCCAACTCCTGCGGGACCTTTCCCGCTTCGCTACCGTCGATGCGGGTCGCGGTCTCCAGATGGCGCTCGGCGTGAAAGGAAAATGGAAGCAGTGCGAGGACTGCGGCAAGGACTACCCCGGCCAGCCAGAAACGGCGCACATGCACGAGATTCATAGTTTCACGCGAAATCGGGTAGTGAGCATCTTCCTCGTTTGGCTTGTCGTAGTTTGAAATCCTAGAGGATCGAGGGAAAGATCAGCAACAGAGAATTAGCCACTACTCAAAATCGTTACCGTCAGCGAGATTCTCATCCTGCGCCTCGGTTTCGTATTATTTTAGTGTGTGGCAAGGATACTCGGGTTTCCCGGAGGACTATTGCATAAACTCGTATTGCTTGGTTTGATTGCCGCCGCTCAACTTGGCGCCGCAGACCCCCGTATTGGCTCCTGGACGCTAACCTCTGCGCAGTGTTCCCTGACTCCTCCCAACAAGCTCTCCATCACACGTATACACGATGAAGCGCACATAGTGATTTCAGGCGACACCCACCTCGATTTTACGGCGAAGTTGAATGGCCATGAAGGGTCCGTGCCCGGCAATCCGGCATTTAATCAAATCGAGCTGCGGAGGATCGACAAGCATCAAGTCGAAATCATAGAGAAGAAAGATGGAGCGCTGGTGGCGACGATTCGAGACAAGCTGTCGAGCGATGGCAACGAGTTAACCAGCCGGACGTCACAGACAGGCCGCGCGGAACGGATCACGGTGTGGACGCGGAGCGGGGGAAAGAAATCTGCCACTGACTTATTCGCCGGTGAGTGGACACAGGACCGGAGTAAGACTCGTTTGCGGCAAGGGATGGCGCTCAAGATCGAGGCGGACGGAAAAGATGGGGTCCGATTCTCGGGTGACTTCAGCTACAACGCCCGCTTTGACGGTAAGGAATACGATCTGAAAAACTCCAACAACGACACGGTGGCCCTCCAATTGGTCGACGCTCACACGGTCGATTCGATCTACCGGCGGGATGATCAAATCGCTCAGAGAGATCGGTGGGTGGTTTCTGCCGACGGAGCAGAGATGACGCTAACCACGACCGGCACACTGGAAACCGGTCAGCAGGTCAAAGAGACCATGGTGTTCCGGAAACAGTAACTATCGCTGGGCCACGCCGGCTGCACCCGCGGGTGAGCCGCTCACCGGCAAGTTACCCACGGCGCTGAACTCGCGCGGCGCAATCGTGATGATTCCCCTGCGGTGCATGAATTTCAGGATTCCGTTGACTGTTTCTTCGAGAGACGGATCCGGCTTGCCCCATGCGGAAGCATCCCGAGCCGCCTGATAGCAGGAACTGTCGTAGCGCTTGAACTCCATCGATGAGATGTTGTCCACCGAGTTCACCAGAAAGTCCAGCAGCGGAAACAGCAGATCTTCCTTTCTACATCTCCGGATCAGCTCAGGAACGAAGTCGGGAAGACTGAAGATTTCGAACTGCCGGCCGGTCGCCTTTGTAATCAGGCCGGTAATATCCAGCATGTTCGCGTAGTCGTCCCTCACCACGTGATAATCCCTGTTCTCCGTGCCCGGAGTGGTGGAAATCGCAACGATGTTGTTGGCCGTGATGTCCGCGGGAACGAAACTGACCTGGTTCAGGGCATCGACTCCAATGCCGTGATTCACCATGAAGGCAACCAGACGAACGGCTATGTCAAAATTGTTGCCGCCGCCCGTAATGGAAGGACTCACCAGAGCAGGACGGAAGATCCGCGCAGTAAGCCCGTGGCGGCGCGCATCCATAACCACTTGCTCCGATACCCACTTGGATTGGCTGTATCCGAAATCGAGAAGCTCCATATTCTCGTTGAAGTCGGTCTCGTACAGAACTTTCTTCACCGCCCATCCAAATATGAACGTAGTTGAGACGTAATTGAGGCTCTTGGGCCGTCCTTCGAACGCCAGTCTCAAAACCTCATTCGTCCCCAGCACGTTCGCGTCACGCATCCGGTCGTAGTTGAGCAGGTAGTTTACGGTTGCTCCGTTATGGAACACGGTATCGATTTCGTTGGCGAGGAAATCCCACGCCTTCGGCGTCAATGCCAGGCCCTTCTGGCCAAGATCTCCGCAAACGGGAACCACGCGAGCCTCGAACATCCGCATCAGATCCACCGGGCAAGGCCCCATCGATTCCATCGCCGCCCTCAGTCTTTGCCTGCCCTGACGCTCGTCGGTAGCCCGAACGAGAACGTGGATCTTCGCGTGCGTCTGTTCCAGCAGACTTTTCACCAGGAACGGTCCGATAAAGCCGGTGCCGCCAGTGAGCAGAACATGATTCAGGATTGGCTTCTCGGGCAATAACGCGGGCGCCGAAGGCTCGAAGATGAGCTTCCGGTCGTTCCTCATCATCCGTTGTTCCGCCACCCGCTGTTCTTCGCGGAAAGCCGCCAGGGACTGCCGCAGCGGAACCAGCGCTTCTTCAGGAGCACGCTCCAACTGTTCGGCCAGTTGAAACAACTCGGCTACGCTCACCCGCTGAATCAGGCCGATATCCACCTGTCTCGCCAGCATCTCGGCGTCTTTATTCTTGAGCAGTTCCTTGATCTCGTGCATGAACACAACCAGATCCAGGGAATCCAGCCCGGCTTCGACCAGGTTGTACGATTCGGTGCCCGTCAGGTTGTAACGGGCTTTCAATACGTCGAAGGGCGACTGACCGACAGAATCGCAGGTCGAGGATCCATCGTCTTTTTCCCGCGAAAACTCGGAGAGAACGGTAAATTGACCCTGCAGCCACATGTGCTTGGTTTTATGGCGCATGATCTTGCCCGAACTGGTTCTCGGTATGGCACGTGGTGCTATAAAAGAAATTATCGCCACTTCCACGTTGAGGTAATTCCTGACGGCGGCTGCAATCTTTAGCGCTTCCGGAAGCGCTTTAGGATTTTTCATCTCGGCGACGATCGCCAGCGCCGGCTCGCTGTCTTCGTTAATCTGGAACGCAGCCACGCAATTCGCCCGGACCAAGCCGGACGCCTTCTCCACCACGGCCTCGATATCCTGCGGGTAATAGTTCTGCCCGCGCAGAATAATCATGTCCTTGATACGGCCACAGACAAACAGTTCGCCGTCGTGGAAGAAGCCCATATCGCCGGTCCGAAGGTAACCATCGTCATAGGGGCTGTCATCCACCAGCCGCGCATGAAACAGCTTCATCGTCAGTTCCGGATTATTCCAGAAACCCGGGCACTTACTGCCTCCAGCGATCCAAATCTCGCCGATTCGACCCGGTTCCAGAGCGACGTGCTTCTCCGGATCTACGATCTTCACCGTGAGGCCCGGCAGGGGAGTTCCGCAACTGACAATCTGAGTGGCGCCGCCGATTTCGGAGACCTCCGTGGTCATGCGGGCCTTGCCCAGCGCGACGGCGTTCTTGTTGACCGAAATAATATTGCGGCCACGGAGCGAAACCGCCAGAGTATTCTCCGCCAGCCCGTAGGCGACGAAAAAGCTCTCCGACCGGAGTCCATAGGGCTGAAAGGCCTCCAGAAACCGTGTATAGGTGTCCGGTTTGACGGGTTCCGCGGCCACCATCAGCAATCGGAGCGAGCTCAGATCGCAGTTCTCCAAACTCTCCTTCGAAAGCCTCCCCGCGCGCAAGCAATAGTCATAAGCGAAGTTTGGCGCAGCCGAGGCGCTGGCCCCATAAGTCTTGATCGCGTCGAACCACAGGGTGGGGCGCTGAATGAAATCCGTGGGAGCGAAGCCGTAGGTCGTGCCGCCGGTAAGCGCGGGATAAAGGTAGCACCCAATCAGTCCCATATCGTGATACTGCGGAAGCCACGATACGACTATTGGCGCGGGATGGTCGATCACGAGCGGACAGTTATGCAATATGTTTTCGTGCGTGACCATCACGCCTTTGGGATCTCGAGTGGAGCCGGAGGTGTACTGGAGAAACAGAATGTCCGAAGCACCGTTGAAAGTCTCGTTTGAAACCGTCTCGACGAAGTCTTCCGTTACCAGCCAACGCAGACCGGAAATGTAGTCGACGTCGACTCCCGATGCCGAGACGCAGCTTCGGGCAAGATTTGTCTTCAGGGATCCGAGGTAGTCCCGGCTGGTGAGGACACCCGCCGCCTGGCAGTCCTTTGCGATATGGACCATTTTGTACAGGGCGCTCTGGAAGCCACGAGAACTGGGCGGATAGACGGGCACGGGGATCAATCCCGCGCGCACGCAGCCAAAGAACGCGCAGATCATTTCGAGCCCCGGCGGATAGGCAAGCAGAAGACGGTCCTGCGACTTGAAGCCGTGCTCCTTGCGCAGGTGTCCGGCAATCACCTTCGTCCGGTGGAGGAACGACTCGTAGGAATAGCCCCCAATCGGATGGCCGTTCACGTCAATGTACGAATAGAGAACTCTGTGCGGGTGCTGATCCCCAAGACTGTCCAGCTTGTCTAAAATCGAAGCAATCATAGATTCGGATCGGTCTCATGGCGGCGGCACCGCCATTCGCTAACCTCCTACGTTAAATGAGAATACTCCGTTACAAAGAAAACAAAACATTCACTGCTCCCCGCGCACGGGGGCCGACCGACTTCGAGACATAGGCACAGCCATGCCCAAGACCATGCGTCTCCCGTCAGGGGAAGACGCACCCCCGCCCCCGCATCGGCGCCGACTCAAGGCGTCTTGGTTCCAGACCCACCGAGCCGTGATGTTTACAGAGATGTGTGATGTTAACAGAGATTTGAAAAGGTTGGAACTGGGAAACAGCGTCGCCCCTTGTCATTTCCGAGACATGCCCAGTTACGCCGGTGCCGGGTGATCCCGAAATTCCCTTGATCTTCAATAAGTTTTAAGGCTAACATCGATTGCTCACGCCTGCGCCAAAGTTGGTGTCTGTACCCATGTCCGCCGGCTCGCCGAGTCGACCCTCGGCAAACCGGGCCGGGATGCATGGGGCCGACCTGATCTAAGCGCGCCGGTAATGACTAAGACGAGGCGGTAATTCATCTGAACCCGGAAATTGAGGAACTGGTACCGTCGGAGGCCTCGCTACGGGACTCCGTTTCCGACTCGACTCCTGAGTCCTCCTTCCCCAAAGTCTTGCGCCGACGCCTGGAGGAATTCTTTTCCGACGGGAACATTTCTCCTAAGGCCGACCTCGGCATGTGGGTCAAAATCGCGGTTGGGCTGGCCGTACTGGCGGGAAGCTGGATTGCTCTTTACGCACTCAAGCCCGATTCGTGGAGATTTGTCGGCCTCTACCTTTTGAATGCCATCGCACAGACCTTCCTTTTGCTGAACATTGCGCACGACAGCAACCATAACGCTATCTCGTCGATGCGGTCTGTAAACAAAGCGCTGAATTACGTCTTCGATGTTTGTGGAATCAGCTCGTACATGTGGCGGATTCTCCATCATCGAGGACACCACTCCTGCATCAATCTCCACGGCGAAGACGACGCGCTTACGGGGCGCGGCGTCTTACGGTTTACGCCCTACGAGCCGCGGACGCGCCTGCATCGTTTCCAGCATATCTATGTGCTGTTCATGTATGCGTTGTTTTCACTCGATTATGTGTTCCTGAGAGACTTTGAGTGCTTCTTCTTCCCTTCGCACGATTATCTGAGACGCGCGAAGCATCCAGCGCGCGAATACGTCATCCTTTTTGCCGGTAAAGGTTTTTATGTCACCTACATGCTCATCTTGCCGGTTGTGTTGCTGGGGAAATCACCGCTGCTGGTCGCGTTGGCTTTCGTGCTTTCCCACTTGATTATCGGTCTGAGCGTCGCGCTTGTATTCCAGACCACGCACGTGATCGACAGCACGTACTTCCCCTCGGACCGCAACGAGTTCGACAACTGGATCCAGCACATCTTCGCCACAACGGCCGACTACGCGACCGAGACCCCGCTGGTCGGCTGGCTGGTTGGCGGGCTGAATCATCATATCGTCCATCATCTGTGCCCTTTTGTCTGCCACACCCACTACGCTCCCCTGACTCGAATTGTGAAGCAGACCGCGGAAGAGTATGGTATTGCCTATCGGCAACATCCCACCATGAGCCGGGCGATCAAACATCATCTGCTACTCTTGAAGCAATTGGGGAATGAAGATCAATTTTCCAGGACCTAAATTCTTACAGATTCCCGCAGTTGTCCGCACGCGCAGGGATCGGGATTAGCGAGGCGTGACCTTGGCGCAAACCGTTCCCGCCGTTCCCCGCTTCCGCTCCTTCCTGGATTCGCGCGCCATGGCGCGCAATCCGGTGCAGGTTCTCTCGAAGTACACCGAACTCCACGGAGACACCTTCCGATTCTATTTCGGCGGCGTGAAGGAGGCGATGGTCACCACCAATCCCGTCGTCATTCAGCACGTGCTGAAGACGAATTCGGAGAACTACCACAAATCCGAAATCCAAAAGAAGCGGATGGGCCATTTCCTGGGCAAAGGTCTGCTCACCACTGAGGGCGAACCCTGGCGCACGCAGCGCCGCCTCATCCAGACAGGGTTTGAACGAAAGCAGCTCGAAGTTCTGTCGTCGATCATGCAGGACTCGCTCGCCGAATCGCTGCGGGATTTCGACAGACAAGCTCAGATCGGCCCGGTCGACATCTACCCGCTCATGATGAAGATTACCTTTGCGATGGTCGGCAGATCTTTGTTTGGCGCACGGCTGAAAGAGGAAGACATCGACCTCATCAGCCTGGCCATCTCGACCGTGCAGGAATTTATGGTTCGGCAAACCATTCAGCCCTATCTGAATCCCTGGTTTGCCGTCTCGGGCGAACTGCGTCGGCACTGGGACCTGCGGAGCCGCGCTTTCGGCGTGCTGGATGAATACCTGCAGCGGCGGCGCAAAGAGGCTCCAGGCCATGATCTGCTGCAGATCCTGATGGATGCTCGCTACAGCGACGGTCAAGGCATGAGCGACGAGTTGATCCTCAGCGAGAGCATGCAACTGCTGGTCGCCGGCCATGAAACGTCGTCGAATGCTTTATCCTGGCTTCTCTACCTGATAAGCACGCGTCCGGATTGTGTCGACAGGATACGGCAGGAGTTCGATTCCGTGCTGGGCGAAAAGCCTCTGAGTTACTCCGACGTTCCGAAGTTCGAGTTTACGACCCAGGTGATACTGGAGGCGCTGCGGCTCTATCCGCCGTTTTGGATGGTCGACCGAATGGCTCTCGCGGACGACCGCGCCGGCGATCTCGTCATTCCCCGGGGCTCGACGGTCGTTGTGTTCATCTACGGCGTGCACCATTCGCCGCAGTACTGGGAGAACCCGGAGAGTTTCGACCCTGAACGATTCAGCAAAGCAAAGGAAAAGCTTCACACCCCCTTCGCTCATTTGCCTTTTGGGGCTGGGCCGCGGGGATGCATCGGTGGCAACTACGCCATGCTGCAGATCCTCATGATTCTGAGTGTTCTGCTCAGAAAATACGATTTCCGTCTGGTTCCGGGGCAGACCATCGAAGCGCGCCCGATGGTGATCTTGCGACCGGAGCACGGAATCCGCATGACCTTTACCCAGGCAATCCCACGCGATGCCGGCCGACTGTCCGACTGTTTGCCCTGACCGAGCCTGAACACTAGTCTCAGGCTCTGACTATTCGGGGCGTCTTGGGGCGGCCATCTTCTCGTCTATACTTGGTCGGAGCCAATTGCCATGCGCCGATCTCATTTATTTCTAAGCCTGTGCGCAGCAGTCCTGTTTGCGGCTGCGAGCGAACTCGCAGCGCAGCTACCATCCACAACGGCGGTTAAGATCGATGAGATAGCCGCCAAAGAACTTGCCGCTAACGGGGCGCCCAGCGCTTCGATTGCGATTGTGCAGGGCGGCAAAGTTGTGTACGAGAAAGCATACGGACGGGCACGTCTGGATCCCGCGGTGGATGCCAAGGCCGAGATGCGTTATTGCATCGGGTCAGTCAGCAAACAGCTTTTGGCGGGCGCGGTCCTGTTGCTTGTCCAGGACGGCAAATTATCACTCGATGACCGCGTTTCGAGCTACCTTCCCAACCTGACGCGGTCGGGAGAGATCACCATCCGCCAGCTACTCTCCCACACATCCGGATACCAGGACTACTATCCCCAGGACTATGTGGCGCCGTTCATGCAAAAGCCGGCGACGGCGGAGAGCATACTCGATGAGTGGGCGAAAAAACCGCTGGATTTTGAGCCCGGCACACGCTGGCAGTACAGCAACACGAACTACGTGGTGGCAGGCCGAATTGTGGAGCAAGTCACAGGCGGCCCCTTCTTCGCCTTCCTGGCGAAGCGCATCCTGCAACCGCTGGAGATGACCAGCGCCATCGACCTGTCAGAGCACATGCTGGGGCCGATGGATGCAGCGGGTTACACGAGGTTTGCGCTGGGGCCCCTGCGCCCGGCACAGCCGGAAGGTCGCGGCTGGCTGTATGCGGCGGGGGAGTTGGCCATGACAGCGCACGATCTGGCTCTGTGGGACATCTCCCTGACGGAACATAAGCTCTTGACGCCCGCGTTGCTCGAATTGATGACGACTCCGGCGCGCCTGCGCAATGGCACGCCCACGGACTACGCGCTGGGAGTGGGAGTAGTGGACGACGAGGGGCACCCCAAGCTGGTTCATGGCGGCGCGGTATCGGGATTCGTAAGCTTGAACACGGTGTGGCCCGACCAAGGCACGGCTGTGGTGGTGTTAGTGAACCAAGACGGCTCTGGTGCGCCGCAATCCATCACGGGTCAGATCGCACCGCTCCTGTTGACACAGGAGGAAGACCCGCAAGCGGAAAAGGCGTTGCAGCAAGCGAGGCAGATCTTCGACGGATTACTGGAAGGCAAGATCGATCGGAGCCTGCTGACTCCCGATGCCGACGCGTACTTCACCGATCAGGTTCTGGGGGACGCATCCGCCAGCCTGAAAGCGTTGGGACCGGTGGAGTCCTTGAGCCAGATCTCCGTAGAGCTACGCGGCGGCATGACGTACCGCCATTTCAGGATCAAGTTCAAAGACAAGTCCTTACACCTGAGCACTCTCACAGTGCCGGACGGGAAGTTGGAGCAGTACCTGATTCAGTAGGCATCGGCGGTGCTCCTCTAAATCATTCCAACAAGCGAGAGAGGGACTTCACGTGTTCGTTGGCATTCTGCCTGTCTTAGTCGCCGGTTTACAATGTCGCCATGACTACAGTTGGTAAACACCACGCGAGTTCGCGACGGATCATGGTTTTCGCCTGTTTTCTCCGGGCTTCTGGCGTGTTGCTTTGGGTTTTACCCGCAAAATTCGCGGGGTTTCAGCATTTTAACCTTGACATCCACAGGCTGGATGCCGCAGATTGAGCCTGCTAGCAGGAATCTCCCCCAAGTAATTCCTGCAAGTATTTTTGTTCTCAGCATTTAAGGCTGTTAGGAGAGCCCGCTCTGGCACTCCCACAACCCGATGGCCACGACTCTTGCCCCGGTCGACTCACGGGAGGTCGTTCGTTGCGATCACTGCCTGCTGGTCCAGTTTCGCACTTCCAATAATAATTGCCGACGCTGCCACGCGTCTCTGGACGAGGAACCTGAACCTGAACCCGTCACGGTAGCGCCACCATTGATGATGCCCGTGCCCGGCACGAACGGCCGCGGACATCTGAACCTGGCGACCTCCATCCGCTCGCTGCGCCTGCGCAACGGGCTCAGCCAGCGCCAACTCGCGGGACGCATGTCGGTGCCGCGCACCTACGTTTCGAAAATTGAGAACGAAAAAGCCACGCCTACGCTGTCTTCCCTGGAACGGCTGGCGCGTGCACTGGAGGTCACCGTGCCCGATCTGCTCAGCGGCGGAGAACGCACCCGCCAGGAAGAAGTCATGGAACTGATGAAAGATCAGTTCATCGCGGAGTTGCTGCCATTTGTCGCGCAACTGAATGGGATGCAGATGTCGAGCATCCTGACCCAGGTGCGGGACTTGACGATACGTCCGCGGCGCAGCGCGTAGAAGCGGAGCGCGTAAAGTGGAAGAGCGGCCCTTCAGGGCCGCGTCAAGGATTTGAGAAGTTGAAGGGGCTTTAGCCCCGGTGGATCCAAACAAGTTTATCCGGGCAACCAGCCAACACTTGCCGGGACCGATTCTGGTCCCGGCTTTTTTACTTGTGGCGATTCCTGACATAGGATCAATCTTGGCGCCGTAACGCTAATTGGCTTGTCATCCTGAGGCCCGCGTTTTTTGCGGGCGAAGGACCTATTCACTCCACCGGCAGCAGCTGTGCTCCCGGCGATTTCATAGGTCCTTCAGCCCGCAAAAAACGCGGGCCTCAGGATGACAACGAGTTCATTCGCGGTTGAATCCCCAGCAGATCGACTAACATCTATCTTGCATGAACCAAGAAAACTTGAGCGGCTTCCCTGTCCAGAACGTGTTATCGAATCTCGCACCAAATAGCACTGGGTGGGATGAGTCTCCCCGCGAATCGACCGTCGCGCCGCAAGGCGCAGGCGACGATTCCCTGCTCGACGCCTATTCGACTGCAGTAACCGGCGCTGTGGAGCGCATGAGTCCGTCGGTAGTGAATATTGAAGTGCACCAGGCTGTGCCGGCTAACAACGCAGGTCGCGCCCGTTCGGGCGAGCCACGCGAACGACGCGGCGGCGGCTCGGGATTCGTGTTTACTCCGGACGGTCTGATCCTCACCAACAGTCACGTAGTGCATGAGGCGGTGCGCATCGCGGTGACACTTGCGGACGGCCGGCGCATGCCTGCGACCGTGATTGGCGACGATCCGGCGAGCGATCTGGCCGTGATTCGGCTGGATCAACCGCATGCTGGCGAGCCCGGCCTGACCGCGGCGGCGCTGGGCGATTCGCAGCGCCTGCGGGTGGGGCAGATCGTAATTGCGATTGGCGCGCCTTATGGATTTCAATCGACGGTGACGGCGGGCGTGGTGAGCGCTCTGGGAAGATCTCTGCGCTCGTATTCCGGGCGGCTGATTGACGATGTGATCCAGACCGACGCCTCGCTGAATCCGGGGAACTCCGGAGGGCCGCTGGTCGATTCCGCCGGGCGCGTGGTGGGCGTGAATACAGCGACGATTCTGCCGGCGCAGGGGATCTGTTTTGCCATCGGCATCAACACGGCGAAGTTCGTGGCCAGCCGCCTGCTGCGCGATGGACGCCTGCGGCGCAGCTACATTGGCGTCTCGGCGCAAACGGTGCCGGTGCACCGGCGCGTGGTGCGCTTCTACGACCTGCCGAAGGAAATGGGCGTGGTCGTGCTCGGCGTGGAAGAGAACAGTCCGGCCAAGCGCGCGGGGCTTCGCGAAGGAGATGTCATCGTCGCGCTGGAAGGCCGGCCGGTGGCGGGCGTGGACGATCTGCATCGTATGCTGACCGATGTGCGCGTGGGGGTGAGTTGTGCGCTGACCGTGCTGCGGTGGACGGACAAGCTGGAGCTGAAAGTGGTGCCGGAAGAAGCGCGGTAGGCTTATGTGGGGCGGGCACTCCTGCCCGCCAAAAGCCGGAGGACTACTGTGATTCCGCTAGCGATCTGAGAAAGCCCGGGAGCTTTGCTCCCGGGACAGCCGATGGCGGCTCTCCCCACATGCATCAGCCATGGCGGCGACATTTCGCGGGCAGGAGTGCCCGCGCCACATCACCCTTCGTGTCATTGCTAACCCCTTCCCGCCTGTGGTAGCCTCATATCGTGACCACTTTGTACGACAAAGTAGCTTCATCGGTACCCACGGGGCTGGACCGCAAGGAAACCGAAGTTTACCGGCGGCTGGATCCGGCGCGGCTGCCGAAACATATCGCCATCATCATGGACGGCAACGGGCGCTGGGCCAAGCGGCGCCACATGCCGCGCGTGGCCGGGCATCGGGCCGGGGTCACCGCCGTCCGCTCGACCGTAGAGACCGCGGCGCGTATTCATATCCCTGCGCTCACCCTCTACGCGTTCTCCGAAGAGAACTGGAAGAAGCGGCCCAAGAGCGAAGTCGGGTTTCTCATGGGGCTGTTGAGCCGCTATCTGAAGGCGGAAGTTCCCACACTGAACAAGAACAATATTCGCCTCGAATACATCGGCCGGCAGCACGAACTGCCTGAGGACGTGCAGGAGCGCATGGAATGGGCCCGCGAGGCCACGTCGCGCAATTCGGGGATGGTGCTCACGCTGGCGCTCAACTACAGCGCGCGCAGCGAACTGGTGGACGCGTTCCGCTCCATGGTGAACGCGGCGGCGCAGAATGGCGGGATCGAGCACCTGCACATCGACGAGGATGCGGTGGCGCGGCACTTGTATACGCGGCATCTCCCGGATCCCGACCTGGTGGTGCGGACCTCGGGTGAGATGCGGCTGAGTAATTTTCTGTTGTGGCAGCTGGCGTATGCCGAGATCTATGTGACGCCAACTTTGTGGCCGGATTTTCGCGGAGTGCATTTGCTGGAGGGGATCGCGGAATACCAGAAGCGCGAGCGGCGCTACGGCGGACTGAATCACGGCGACGGGCACGCGGCAACATCCGAAGCAAAATCTTAACCACAGAGGGCACGGAGGGACACAGAGGAAGGCCGAACGCCGTGATTCCGTGTGGCCTCTGTGGTGAAATTCCTGAATTCGTGCAAAGATCGTAACCGCCGCTGATCACAGCGCAAACCCACTTCCCTTGTTAAAACGCATCGCGACCGCGGTCGTCCTCATTCCGATTGTGCTGGTGCTCATCTTGCGGGCACCAGTGCCCGTGTTGGCCGCTGTTGCGGGCATCGTGGCGCTGCTCACCATTTATGAATTCCTGAAGCTGACGGAATCTTATGGCGTGCAGCCGCTGCGCTGGCCTACCTATCTCTTCACCGGATTATTCTTCCTGGTCGTGGCGATCAGTGCACGTGGCGAGACGCCACTCGCTTCCAGCGGAAAGTTCCTGGTGGTTCTGGCGTTCGCCGCGGCAATTGCGCCGTTTCTTTTTCTGACCATCGTGATGCGACGTGGGGAGCTGAGCAGCGGATATCCGGCGGCGGCGGCCTCAGTCTTCGCGTTCACTTATATCGCGCTGCCCATGGGAATGCTCGTGCAACTTCGCGAGCAGGCGGCGGGCGCGATTTATCTGCTTTACCTGCTTCTCGTGGTCTGGGCGGGAGATATTTTCGCGTACTTTGTAGGCAAGTCGGTGGGGCGCCATTTGATGTCGTCGCGCGTCAGTCCGAAGAAGACATGGGAAGGTGCAGCCGCGTCGATGATCGCCAGCATCGCCGTGGGATGGTTGCTCTTTCGTCATGCGGAGCCGATCAGTTCGGCGCTGCTGCGCTACGGATTGATCACGCGGCCCGGCGGCATGTATGGACTGGAAATTCCTGACATGGGACCGGTGATCCTGCTGACGATTGTGTTGAACATCGCGGCGCAGCTAGGCGATCTGGTGGAGTCGCTAATCAAGCGCGGCGCGGGCGTGAAGGATTCGGGAGCGATTCTTCCCGGGCATGGTGGCATGTTCGACCGCATCGACGCCCTGCTGTTTGCCGCGCCGGTGCTGTGGTTTTATACGGCCTGGCGTGCGATGCAGTAGGACCATTCAACGCGATGGTTGATCAACCTCGGTATCCGCCGCTTAAGTCGCTCCATCCCGACAGTTCCATCAACCCAGGGAAACTTGCGAAACTGGAGCGGCTTTCGACGGAAGCGCTGCTGGCGTCGTTATTGCCGGAACAGGAGGGTTGCCTGAAAACACGGCCGGAAGGAACTATACTAGATGGGCATCACCGCATCCACGTTCTTCGCCAGCGCGGAGTGGATGTTGACCATCTCCCTCGGCAAGTCGTCGTTAAGGATCAAGAGTAAAGGATGAGAAAGGACCTCTATTGGCTCAATGGACCGTGGCAGGGAAAGCTGGCCATGGCTGCCCGGCCGCGCGGCGGAGACTGGCTGGAGGATGACTTGTCCAGCTGGAAGCGAGAAGGTGTAGATACGGTCCTGTCGCTGCTCACGCCCGAGGAGGAGAAGGATCTGGATCTCGGACAGGAGGCTGGCGAAGCTAAGCGACTAGGAATGGACTTCGCTTCGTTTCCAATTCCCGACCGCCAGATTCCAAAGTCAGAAGCGAAGTGGGCGGAGGTCTTGGAAAGAACCACCCGCACTCTGTCGGAAGGCAAGAATGTGGTTGTACATTGCCGTCAGGGAATTGGGCGCAGCGGATTGGCGGCAGCTTGTCTGCTGGTGAGGAAAGGAATAAGCCCGGGAGCTGCTGTGGAGATGGTCTCGGCAGCGCGCGGCGTCCACATTCCCGAAACATCGGAGCAGCGGGATTGGATTGATCACTACGCGGTCGGATTGTCCGCGACGAAATAGCGACAATCACGTTCTTCGAATAATCATGAAACGCATCGCCATCCTGGGATCGACGGGCTCGATTGGGCGCAGCACGCTCAGTGTGGCCGAATCTTATCCTGACCGGTTTCAGATTGTGACGCTGGCGGCCGGGTCGAATCTCGAAGCCGCGTTTGAGCAAGCATCGCGCTGGCGTCCGCGCGTCATTTCGATGGCGTTAGAAAAAGACGCCGACGCTCTGCGGACGAGGCTGAAGAAAGAAGGTCTAGGCGAGATTGAAGTCGTGCACGGTGCGGCGGGAACGGTACGGGTCGCAACGCACGCGGAAGTGGACTTCGTGGTCAGCGCCATCGTGGGCGTGGCTGGGCTGGAGGCGACGTTCGAAGCAGTACGCGCGGGGAAAGTTGTTGGGTTGGCTAATAAAGAATGCCTGGTCGCCGCCGGAGAACTCATCACAGCTGAGGCCCGCAAGCAAGGCAAGCCCCTGCTTCCAATCGACAGTGAGCACAACGCCGTGCATCAATGCCTGCGCGGCGGGCGCATGGACGAGGTTTCGCGCATCTGGTTGACGGCTTCGGGTGGTCCATTTCTTAACACGCCCCATTCGGACTTTGCGTCCATAACCGTCGAGCAGGCGCTCAACCACCCTACCTGGAAGATGGGGCGGAGGATCACGATCGACTCGGCCACGCTGATGAATAAAGGCTTCGAAGTGATCGAGGCGTGCAGACTATTTCACATGCCGCCGGCAAAAGTGGAAGTGATTGTCCACCAGCAGTCGACAATCCATTCGATGGTCGAGTTTGTGGATGGCAGTATACTTGCACAGGTTTCAGTGACCGACATGCGGTTGCCGATTCTGTACGCTCTAACATATCCAGAGCGGATTGCGTCGGATATGCGCTTTGCGGTCAGTGACTTGCGTCATCTGGACTTCTGCCCACCAGACCTGACAAAATTCCCTTGTCTGCGTCTGGCGTACGAGGCCGCCGAGGCCGGCGGCGCAAGGACTGTGGCACTGAACGCGGCCGACGAAGTCGCCGTGGCAGCGTTTCTGGAAGGCAGCATCGGCTTCAACGACATTCCCAGGGTTATCGAAGACGTTCTGACGGAAACCAATTCAGGGCACCTGGAGTCTATTGGGAAAGTCCTCGAAGCCGACGCCGAAGCCCGCCAGCTGGCGCAACAGCGGGTGGCGGATAGAAAGAAAATTCATGGGCCCCGGGCAACGTCTTTCGCATAATTTTGGAATCTAACCAGCTGGAGAGTACGTACCTCGATTATGTCTGATTTCCTGACTTCCCTTGTAGCGGTGGTTGCAGTCCTTGGCTTCATGATCCTGATCCACGAGTTTGGCCACTATGCCGTGGCCAAGTGGCTGGGCGTGCGGGTGGAGCAGTTCGCCATCGGCTTCGGCAAGCGGCTGGTGGGCTTCCGCCGGGGCGAGACCGACTATCGCATCAACGCGATTCCGCTCGGCGGCTACGTCAAGATGAGCGGCGAGAATCCCATGGACGAGCGCTCGGATGATCCGCGCGAGTTCATGAATCACTCGCGCTGGCACCGGTTTCTGATCGCGATCGCCGGGCCAACGATGAACATTTTGCTGGCGATCTTCCTGCTCACCACGGTTTACATGGTGCATTACGAGTACCCGGCGTTTTTCGACGACGCGCCGGTGATTGGGTGGGTGATGACGGATACTCCGGCGGCCAAGGCCGGATTACAAATCGGCGACCATATTACCCGCATTGGCGATGTGCAGAATCCGACCTGGGAACAGGTGGAACAAGAGCAAGAGATGAGCCCGGGTCAGCCGCTCGTGATCGATGTGGAACGGAACGGGCAGACGCTGGAAAAAACGGTGGTCCCGGAAGCGAACGGAGTCGACGGGATTGGATACGCGGGCTTGTCACCGAAGGAGTCCACGGTCACGATCACCGATGTGCAGGAGAAAATGCCGGCGGCGAAGGCCGGCTTGAAAGAAGGAGACAAGATCCTCTCGCTGGATGGTAAGTCGGTCCCGGCACTGGGCGCGATGGTCGAGAGCCTGGAAAACACCAAGGACAAGCCGATCACCCTGACCGTGCTGCGGGACGGACAGGAGAAGACATTTACGATTCAGCCCGTGCTTTCGGAAAAGCACTTTCGCATCGGCATCTCGACCATGCAGATGAGGGTCAAGACGCTGCCCTTTGCGGCTGCCTTGAAAAAGTCCCTGCAAGAGAACCGGAATAATGCGCTGCTCATCCTGAAACTCGTGAAGAAGTTGGTGCAGCACAAGATGCCTCTTAAGTCGATTGAAGGGCCCATTCGGATCGGCCAGGCCGCGGGCGAAGCGGCGCGCAGCAAGGGCTGGACTCCGCTCATGGGCCTGACTGCGGCCATCAGCCTGAATCTCGGCATCTTCAACCTGCTGCCGATTCCCATCCTCGACGGCGGAGTAATCCTGTTCCTGCTGATCGAGGGCCTCATGCGCCGCGACATCAGCATGAACATCAAAGAGCGGGTCTATCAGGCGGCATTTGTTTTCCTGGTGCTGTTTGCCGCCATGGTCATCTTCAACGACTTGATCAAGGTTTCTGGAGTTGGCGGATAGACTGCTTTGGATTCTTCGGGCGTGCAAGAAAAAAAGGCCGGCGGCTGATTGAATCAGCTGCCGGCTTATTTTTTCTACCGACTGGTTCATCCCGACAGGTTCATACCGATTGGTTCATGCCGACCTGGTTGTCCGCTGGTGTTCGCCCTTAACGCTCTTGGGCGGTGGAAGCAACCGCTTCGACTTGGGCGCACACACCGTGGGCGCCTTCGCGTTGGAAACGGGGAGCATGGCAGCCCGCACGCTGGCCATGATTTGTTCCGGCTGCCGGCCCGCAGTGAGATCAGAGACAATGGCTGCAAACACCCTTCCCACCAACTCTGCCGTGCGAGGAGCGAGATGCGCCATCTGCAATGGATTGGCTAATCCGCCGAAAGGATCGTCGCTGGTGATGCCGTTCGGCAGGTTCTGGATTGCGTTCTGAAAGTTGCTCCAGGCATTGGACGCCGAGTCTGATGTCAGGTTCGCATAGAGTTGCGCCAATGTTCCGGAGTCGCCCAGGCTCACCATCGCCGGAGCGATCTTCTCCAGACCGTAGCCCTGACTAATCAGCCACGACAAAAATGCCATCCCACATCCGGTGCTGTCGGCGTTCTGGTCGGTGTTGTCGGTCTGGTCGACGAAGTTCGGCTCGCCATCCTGCACCCACTGTGGTGCGGTTGCGAAATCAGCCAGCGCGTTGTTGCCGACCACGCTGGCGCACCAGCGCGAGAGGGCTTCTCCGGTGCTAAAGCCGCAGAGGTTTCCGTTCATCGAGCACTCGCTTAATTCGGCTTCAAACAGGGCCGAGACGCGCGCCGAGTTGCCGAAGGAAGCGTCGACCTCGATCGCGGCTCCTGTGCTGTAATCGCAGCCCATGTGGTCGGCGCCGCCAGTGCCGTCGGTGGCGCCGCCCAGGGCGAACACAATCACGCTGACCGGCCCCCCAGTGGTGCCGAAGATTCCGTCGTTGGCGGTGACGACCCGATCGGCGTCGTTGACCAGATCCTGAGCGTTCTGCAGACCTTGCTGGCCGAGCGCGGAGTCAACAAACACGGTGACCCGGCCGCTCGGACTGGTTCCCACGAACTCAGAGTTTCCCTGAAAACTCGGCCATGCTGGCGCGACCGGATTGTGGCGGTGGATTTCGAGTGGTTTCTTCCCGGTTTGAGTTGCTTTGATGCGGTGATTCATAGGAAAAACCTCCATTCGGACAAAGTATGGTGAGAAATCGGAGTGCCGCGTTACAGCGGCGAGTGAATGCCCCAGATAGGTTCGGTCGTTCCCAATTGAGTGAAATTGTAGGCCTGGGGCTTTGACAGACGCTAAAACCGGCAATCCGTTACAAATTCCGCGTTTCTGGAGGATGGACGGGCAAACTCGGTCGGTTAAGCGCTTGGGACACAGCGATTCACGGGAGAATCCCAATTCGGGAAAAACGCCGGGCGCTGCCCCGCCCGAGTCGTTTCTTGTTACGAAATCCGTAACCCAGCAGGAAATTCTTAACCGATCCGCAGGGGTCGGGAATCAAGATCTGGCAGAAGCGGTGAGCCCGGTTTTGGGTGGCGCAGCGGTTCAAGCGCTGCGATAGAGTGCCGCGAAAGAACCCGGCTTCAGCCGCCGAGGTACCTCAGTGGCTGAAGCCAGTTATCTCGGGTACCTGGGTCGCAGCGCTGAAAGCGCTGCGCCACCCAAAGGGCCACCCAAAGCGTCACCCAAAAAGGGTCACCCAAGAGCCTCTGGAGTCCACTTTCCACGTGATAAAATGGAACTTCCCATATGGCTGATATTCAACGCAGAAAGACTGTTACCACCTTGGTCGGCGGGGTGCGCGTAGGGTCGGATGCACCGATTGTGGTGCAGTCCATGACCAACACCGACACCGCAGATATTCCCTCCACCGTGCAGCAGGTCGCGGCCCTGGCCCGCGCTGGGTCGGAACTGGTACGGGTCACCGTGAACAACGACGAGGCTGCCGCGGCCGTTCCGCACATCGTCGAACTGCTCGACAAGCAGGGTATCCGCGTACCCATCATCGGCGACTTCCATTACAACGGCCACGTTTTGCTGACCAAGTATCCCGAATGCGCGCGCGATCTGGCGAAGTACCGCATCAATCCTGGCAACGCGAGCATTGGGAAGACCGGCGACTCCAATTTCCGCACCATGATCGAAGTCGCGGTGAAGTATCAGAAGCCGGTGCGCATCGGCGTGAACTGGGGCTCGCTCGACCAGGTGCTGCTGACCCGCATGATGGACGAGAACTCGCGGCTGGACGAACCGAAAGACGCACGCGAAGTGACCATGGAAGCCATGGTGGTGAGCGCGCTGAATTCGGCGCAACTGGCCGAGCAATTCGGGCTGCGCCCCGATCAGATTATTCTGAGCGCGAAAGTCAGCGGGGTTCAGGATTTGATTGACGTGTACCGCGCACTGGCGGCGCGCTGCACCTATCCCCTCCATCTTGGACTCACTGAAGCCGGCATGGGCGCGAAGGGCGTGGTTGCGTCGAGTGCGGCCATGGGTGTGGTTCTGCAGGAAGGCATCGGCGACACGATTCGGGTCTCGCTCACGCCTGCGCCGGGTGGCGACCGCACCGAAGAAGTCCGCGTGGCGCAGCAGATCCTGCAATCCATGGGCATTCGCAGTTTCACTCCTCAAGTGACGGCGTGCCCCGGCTGCGGCCGCACTACCAGCACATTCTTCCAGGAGATGGCCGAGCAGATTCAGACTTACCTGCGCGAGCAGATGCCGGGATGGAAGGGCCGCTACATCGGCGTCGAAGAGATGAAGCTTGCGGTCATGGGCTGTGTGGTCAACGGCCCCGGCGAATCGAAGCACGCCAACATTGGCATTTCCCTGCCCGGCACGTTCGAAGAGCCCAAGGCGCCGGTTTACGTCGACGGACGGCTATTCACCACGCTCAAGGGCGACCGCATTGTCGCGGAGTTTATCGAGATTCTCGACGACTATGTCGACTCGCACTACGCGGCCAGAGAAGCCGTGAAGGAAGAAATTCCCGCCAAGGTCTAGCGCGGAACATTCGGTGGTCATCTTGCAATCGTCTACCAGCTCGCCCGCCTAGTTCTTTTCCCGCCTACTGTCCAGTCAACAAAAATACGGGATTCTGCAGTGGCGGTTGCTGGTTCGATTGGGGGGGGCCGGACCCGATCGGCGCCGGTAGGTCGGTGACCAACTGATCGGGTGTGTTGGTGCCTCCTGTAGCGATCGTGCTGGTCGTCGTGTTGACGATAGCCACCAAACCGCCGTCGCACAAGCTGGAATACACCCGGCTGCTATCAGGAGCAGCCACCGCGGACATGCGGAAACGGGCAGAGGCCGTTGTGTAAGTGGCGACCGGCGCGCAGAACGTGGCCGGCGCCAGTGCAAATGGGTTCGTTGTCGTCGTGGTCGTTCCGCTGGTCGTGGTGACCGGAGGCAGCAGCGGAAATATGGACGTCTTTACGGTCAACGACGCAGCGTCGAACACCGTGACTTGCGGAATAATGCAACCGGCGGGGGCGGTTGCGTTCGCGTCCGGACACGTTGAACCCGAACTCGAAGTGGCCGTCCCCGTGACATAGCTGGCGACGTAGAACCGGCTGCCATCGGGTAAAGCCGCCACTGACACGGGCATCGGCGCAGTGTACGAACATGTGTAGCTGAGACAGACGGTCGAGAGTGGGGCGGCGATTTGCGGAGCGGGAATGCTGATTTCTCCGGTTGAACTGCCCAAGGGCGTTGGCGGATCCGTGGTCGCATCGAAAACGTACACTGCTCCAGCGGTGGGATTGGTCACGTAGAGCCGGTTCCGGCTCTTGTCGTAGAGCACATAATTGGCCCCGACGCCGCCCACAGACTGAGGAGACTGTGGAATCACGGAGTTCGTGACCGTGTTAATCGTATACAGCATTCCGTCGCCTTGAGTGACTACGTACACCCGCCGCCCGTCCAGGCGTGAGACCGCCCATGCGGGTTGGTTTCCCACCGGGATCGTAGCGATCGTCGACAAGTCTGTTGGCGACAGATCCAGCACCGAATTGGTGGTCTGGTTGAGCACATAGAGATTCTGCGCATCGGGTGTCTCGACCATCGCAACCGGGTGAGCTGATCCCGTTGGGCAGGCTGACGCGGACGCGCAGAGGTACGCAATGTTGCTGATCGAGTTCGACGCAGGATTAAGGGTCACAATCGAGTCCGTGCTGCTCAGATTGCAATTGGGATCGCCTTCGGCTCCGTAGTTGGCGACGTAAACGGCATTCGTTTGGGTGGTCGTCACGTAAGAGGGAAGGTATGGGCAAAACGTCGGAACCGTAGCCGTCCCACCAGCTGCAAGTGCAGGCAGCGACGAATTGGGATTCACATATTGGAATGTGGCACCGTTCAGGGTAACGATCTTGAAACATCCGTCGTATGCGAAAGATGGCGGCAATGGCGGCGGCATCGGGATGACCACGTTGGCGATCACGACCTGCGATCCCACGGTGGCATTGGTTAGAGGAGCATTGAGGCCGACCGTGACCAGATTACCGGCTTCGCTAATCGCATTGATCGTGATCGGGGAAGGCTGAGTGGTTCCCACGTTGGGCATGCTGAAAGTTGTCGTGTTGCCCAACCCGGTCGCAGTTGAGCTGTCGCTTGCGGGAAAGAATGCGGTGACCTCATCCGTTCCGCCGCTGCACACGCTGGCTCCAGCGTTCGCCACGAAAACCCGCGAATTGTTGGGAAGAATGGCAGCATGGGTGGGATTGATGCCCATGTTGGCCTGGCCGATGTCGGTGTCTCCCGAGACATCGATCTGGAGCGCAGTGCCGGGGTTCGTCGGCACGTTGGCGCTAATGCCAAATACGGCGTGGAAGTTCGCCGTATTCGGCGGAATGACATTAATGGGAATTACCACCGGGCGATACACCTGGCCACAGGAAAGGTCGAACAAAACGGCTAGCGCGATCGCCGCAACCCAGCCCACACGTCGGAAACTCATCGGCACCCCGAAGAAGAAGTTCTGATTCGAATGATTACGTTCTGATTTAGACAGAAGCGATTATTGTAACGATTGTGCGCCCAACGCGCTAGGCGGCGGAGTCCGGCTTTCGGCTTCCGGCTTTCGGCCTTAGCACTCAGCACAGGGATGCGGCGGGAGCAATGCGGGATGCCTGCCGCGACGATTCAGTGGGGCTGCTGCAAGCCACTGCAGGCACTTGAGATTTGCGGAAGCCGAAAGCCCAGCTCGTCACCGTCGTCGCGATTTTGCCGCCGCTTCAACCGGTTCGTCAGACTTGATGGTGGCTGCCGGCTTCTTCTTACCTTCCATCTGAGCGAGGCTTTGCTTCAAGGCCGCCATCAGATCGACAACTGGGGCCAGTTTCTTTGGCTTCTCTACGGCGGCGACTTCCCCGCCTTCGAGCTTGGTCTCAATCAGCTGCTTCAAGTTTTCCTGGAAATTGTCTTTGTACTTCTCGGGATCCCATTCATCGGCCAGCGCCTCGATCAACTGGTGGGCCACTTTCACCTCAGCTTCCTTCAGTTCCACGTCAGGCGCGCCGAAGCCTTCCACTTTTTTCACTTCCTCGGCGTAGTACATGGTGTGCAGCATGATTCCGCCTTCGTGCGGACGCAGGAACACAGTGTATTCGCGGTTGTGCATGGTGATCTTGGCGATCGCGACATACTCGCTCTCTTCGAGCGCCTTGGTCAGCAGGGCATAGGGACGGCGGCCCGCTTCCTCGGGCATCATGTAATACGACGACTCGAAGTACACCGGATCGACGTCGCCCGACTTCACGAATTCGAGGATCTCCATGGTCTTCGCGGTCTGCGGCTCGATCTTCTTGATCTCGTCAGGCTCGATGATGATGTATTCGTCCTTGCGAAATTCGTAGCCCTTCACGATGTCGTTGCGGTCAACAACTTGGCCGTCCGCCTGGCAGACGTACTGCTGCTTGAGCCGCGACTTGTCAGTACGGTGCAGCATGTTGAACGAAATGCCGTTGCTGCGCGCGCCGGAAAAAAGGCGCACAGGCATGGAGATGAGTCCGAAGGTTAGGTGACCAGACCAAGTCGACGATGGCATAGTTCCCCTCGCTGGCAGTTCCCAAACAGCCCGCGTGGGCGGATTCGGGGACCGAGTAGCTAAACTCAATCGCTCAGAGAGTTTAGCCTAGAAAGCAGGTTGGATGCACCAAACCAGTGGCATGTCAGGGGCATGAGGAACCGAAATTCGAAGCCGGAGGGAATGGGGTCGGCCGGGGATGCGTACTAGCTGTTGTAGTTAACTGCGGGGGTTCCGGCTCTTGGCTTTGTGCTCGGCTTCGTGGTTCACGAGCAGGAACCGGGATTGGAAGGGATTTCTTGAAGCGATTGTCGCCCCTCGTTCATCTCCAATCAGAACCTCCAAACGGAGATACCATGAACGACCTGCGATATCCCATCGGAAAATTCCACTTCGACGGACCACTTTCTGAATCGCAGAAAGAGGCGTCGCTCGACACCATCGCCCACACACCGGCCAACCTGCGCGCAGCCGTGAGCGGATTGTCCGACGCCCAACTCGACACGCCGTATCGACCCGGCGGATGGACGGTGCGACAGGTCGTGCATCATGTGCCCGACAGCCACTTGAATTCCTATGTACGGTTTAAACTGGCGCTCACCGAGGACGAACCGACCATCAAGCCCTATGCGGAAGATCGTTGGGCCGAGCTCGCCGACACGAAAACAACTCCGATCGGAGTTTCGTTGACGCTGCTGGAATCGCTGCACGACCGCTGGGTGCGCCTGCTGCGGTCGCTCACGCCTGATGAATGGAAGCGCACATTCCGCCATCCTGCGCTGGGCGCGATGACTCTGGAAAAAACGCTCGCCCTGTATGCGTGGCATGGACGTCATCACGTGACCCACATCACTGCGCTGCGAGAGCGCGAGAAGTGGTAGGCAGAGCTCTCTCTTATCGAATTCCCACCCGCCACAGCAGATAACTCGTCGCTTCGCGGAGTACCGCAACCGAGCGCTGCCACGTGCTATGCGGTCGCGAGTCCGGGCGCGGGGCAACATATACGGGGGCAATGCCTTCGTGCTCGAGAAGCTTGCGGATGCGGAAGACGTGGTAGGCGTCGCTGACCGCAACACAACTGTGCAGGCCATTAGCGCGCATGATCACTCCCACGCGCATCGCGGATTCAGCCGTATCGCGGCCTTGTGTCTCGGCGATCAGGCTGCGTTCGGGGACGCCGTGGCGCATCAGATAATCGCGTCCAACTCCACCTTCGCTGAAACTGGGATCGCCAGCGGCCCCACCTGTGGTAATCACGACCGGCGCCACGCCACGGTGGAACACGGCGAGTGCATGATCGAGACGCGCCCGCAGCACCGGAGACGGACGCCCCGAATACTCGGCTGCGCCGAAGACGACAATCGCATCCGCTGGATGGATTTCTTCGAGGGCAGCAGTGTGCACGACACGAAAGGCGGTGATCGCCATGAACGATACGATCGCCACTGCCGCCAGAACCAACAGACGAAGCCACCAGCGAGGTTGCGGATGCTGGTTGGCGGTCGCATCGGTCATTAATTACGCGTTCATCCTTCGGCGGTCATCTTTCGGCGGGCATCTTTAAGCGATCATCTTTAGGCGATCAGCCCTGGGCGAAGAAGTTAGAGATTTCGTCGGCGGGAATCGCGCCTTCGCGAATGATGCGCCAGCGCGAGGCCTCGTCCGTAAGGTCGATGATGGTGGAGGCGACATCCCGCGGAGAAACGCCGCCGTCGACGATGATGTTGATGCGCCCCTCCAGTTGCTCGCGTACCTGCTCGGCGCTGGTGCATTCCGAAGCGCCGCTAAGGTTCGCGGAAGTCGCGGTGATCGGGATGGCCGCGGCCGTGGTCACAGCTAGCGGAATCTTTGCGTTGGGCACGCGCAGCGCAACGTTGCCGGTGTTCGCCGTCACTTTGAGCGGCAGACGCGAACCCGCCTTCACGATGATGGTCAGCGGCCCGGGCCAGAATTTCCGCGCCAGCGCGTAAAACTCCTCGGGCAACGGCTTGGCGAGTTCCTCCGCCTGGTCGGTGCTCGCGATCAGCAGCGACAGCGGCTTGTGGCGCGAGCGCGTTTTGATGTCGTACACCTTATCGACCGCCCGCAGGTTGAAGGGATCGGCTGCCAGTCCATAAAAAGTGTCGGTGGGCATGCCCAGCACTTCGCCGGAACGAATTTGGTCGGCGGCGTATTTCACCAGGGACGACTCAGGAGTTTCGCTATTAATTTTCAGGATCTCTGCGCGCACGGCGCTCCCTTCATATTGCGACAGGCTAGGTTTATTTAGACGGCGAAACCTACCATAATACGGCAAAACGCCGCAACATGAACCGGCAGCGTATGATTGCGTGAAAGGTCAACAGCCTAAACCACGAAGGACACGAAGTCCCACGAAGGAAACACGACAAGCCAACCTTCGTGATACTTCGTGTCCTTCGGGGTGGTTCGTGATTTTTCTCTTTATGACTCGAACCGCAGAATCCGCGCCCAGCGCCCAGCAGCGGCTGCGCCGCATCGAAGGCCGCCATAACGCCCTGGTGAAGGAACTGCGGCAGGCGTTCGCGCGGGCCGAACGCACCGAAGACGGAAGCTGCGCCGTCGAAGGCCTGCGCATTGTGGAAGAGGCCATCCGCAGCGGTCTGCGCTTTCGAGCTGTGTTCTTCAAAGAATCCGCGCAGAATCTGGCGGAGCGCCTGCTGCCCCAGATCGGCGCCAACGTCGACACGCTTCTGCTTCCCGACAAGCTCTTCGACGACGCGGTCCCAACCGAAACACCCCAGGGAGTGGCGGCGCTGGTTCGGCTGAAAGAATTCTCGCTGGCCGACGTGCTCGAACGCTTGCAGGTTGGCCCGGTCATCGTGCTCGCCGGACTACAGGATCCTGGCAATCTGGGGACAATCCTGCGCTCGGCCGAAGCCTTTGGCAGCGCGGGCGTTGTGCTGGGCGAGGGCACGGTCAGCCCATTCAATTCGAAAGTGATTCGCGCCTCGGCGGGATCGGTGTTCCGGTTGCCGGTCGTTATCGGGAAAAGCGGCGGCGGCCTGGAAGAGATTTCCGCCAAGCTGCGCGCGCAGGGTGTACGTTTGATTGCGACGTCATCGCACAAAGGCACTCCGCTGGATCAGGCGAACCTCACCGGGACGTCGGCAGTTTTCGTCGGAAGCGAGGGCGCGGGACTGCCCCGCGTGGTTCTGGCGCAAGCCGATGAGCTGATCGCAATCCCGCACACAGCGCAGGTGGAATCGCTGAATGCGGGCGTCGCCGGGAGCATCGTGCTGTACGAAGCAGCGCGGCAACGACGTCTTTCGTAGCGCCGCCGTCCCGGCGGCTGTCGCGGGGACGTCTCGTCCGCGCATGCGAGGGCAAGATGCCCTCGCGACAGCCGGCGTGACGCCGGCGCTACAAATTCTTTTTACGCAAGCCCGCCGCCATCCACCACCAACGCCGCACCGGTGACCCAACTCGCCATCGGACTCGCCAAGAACAACACCGCATTCGCAATATCGTCCGGAGTGCCGACGCGCCCTAGCGGACGGTTGGCCGCTTCCCGCATAAACGTCTGCGGGTCTTCACCCAGCTGGGCGCATTCGCTGCGCAGCATCGGAGTGTCTACGTCTCCCGGGCAAACGCAGTTCACGCGGATGTTGTGCTTGCCGTGATCGATGGCCATCGCTCGCGTCAGATTCACGACGCCGCCCTTAGCCGCGCAGTAGGAGGCGGCCCGCGGCCCTCCCTTCAGCGACCATCCCGAACCGATGTTGATGATGCTGCCTCCGCCGTTACGAATCATGTGCGGCACGACTTCGCGCGAAAGCAGATAGATTCCCTTCAGCGTCACATCGAGCGCGTAGTCCCATTCGTCCTCGGTGAGTTCGACGATGTCTTTGCGAATGGCAACGCCCGCGCAGTTGCAGAGAATGTCGACCTTGCCCGCCTCCTCAATCACCATTTTGACGGCGCGCCGGCATTCGGCCGCGCTGCGAACATCGCAGTTCAGGAAAGTCGCTGCGCCTCCCTGCTCCCCGATCTCCGCAGCACTCGCGCGCCCTTTAATATCGTCGACGTCAAGCAGGACAACGAACGCCCCCATCTCGGCCAGGCGAATCGAAATGCCGCGCCCGATGCCCGAGGCCGCCCCGGTAACCATCGCGACCTTGCCCACTAGCGAGAGAAGCTGGGCTGCCCGCTCTGCGATCTTCGTTGATGGCATATTCATCGCGAATGCCCCCACCGCACTTGAGATTGGAGCATAATGTCGATATTCATGCTTCGCAAACGATTCTCTGTCCGCGACAGTCAAACACGTTCCTGTTTCTCATTCAAACTTCCTGACACCCGCCCCCTCGGCGGACTAAAGAGAGCTTCATTCCGTGACCCTGCCGCGCTGCCAATGCTTCAGCAGATAGCTGAGGGCTTAGACGCCGAGGGGTATGAAGTCTCCAAGCCCAAACCCGGCAAGGCGTGTCACGGGTTTTGTCGGGTCAAATTTCCGGAGGTCGAAATTGCAGTGGTCTTGCTCGTTCGACGTCGCAAAGGGAAAGTCGAGTTTGAACTTCTTACCTGGCCATCTCAATCGTTGCGGCAGAGGTTCGTGGGTCGTGCCTTGTCCTCGCCGGATTGCAAAGAATGGAGCGAATTGTGCTCGGCAATCAATTCCATCCTCGCCCGAAATTCGCAGCTTGAGTCGCTGGTATCGACGACGTTCTCCGACAAAGAGAGCAGTGGCTAGGTAACGTTTCAGCGAACCGCCACTAGCAACTTTGTTCCAGCGCTCTCTCCGCTGCCTCCAGCGTGCGCTCCACATCCTCGTCCGTATGCGCCAGCGTAACAATCGAATGCAGCGCCGCCGACGGAGATGCGTACACCCCAAAGGGAAACAGCGACAGCACAAATTTCTGAAATGCAGCGCGGTCCACGAACTCGCAGAACTCGCGGTAGTCGCGGATTGCGGGCTGTTCGGTGAACATCAGCTGAAACATCGGACCCACGTTCTGCACAAGCACTGCCAGGCCTTTTCTCTGAAACAGATCCCTGTAGCCGTCACACAGCCGCTCCGCAATCCGCCAGGTGTGGCGGAAGGAGGCATTGTTGTCGCGAGTCAGCACGCGCAGGTTGGCGCGCGCCGCGTACATTCCGATGCGCGAGCCGTTGTGCGTGCCGTAGTGCAGGACACCTCCCCACTGCAGCGCGTCCATCACTTCAGCGCGTCCACACAAGGCGGCAACCGGCAAGCCGCAGCCCAACGCTTTGCCGAAGGTCACAAGGTCCGGAGAGAGTTTGTAGTATTCCTGACAGCCTCCGGGAGCGATGCGGAATCCGGTCACGGTTTCATCGAGAATGAAAAGAATGCCATTGGCCTTAGCGAGGTCCTGCAGGCCCTGCAGATATCCCTTCGCCGGCGGAATCACGCCCATGTTTGCCATGATGCCTTCGCTCACGATCGCCGCGATCTGGCCGGGATGATTTTCAACCGCACGCTGCAGCGCAGGCAGGTCGTTCCAGGGGACGACAATCGTGTCGTCGAGCGCGCTTCGATTCAGCCCGGAACTGTCGGGAACTTTGATGGGATCGCTCCGCAATCCCAGAGCACTCGGCGGCATCACATTGGAACTGACCAGCAGGTCGTCGTGCCAGCCGTGGTAGTGGCCTTCGAACTTGAGAATCTTCGGCCGTCCGGTCACGCCGCGCGCCAGGCGAATCGCCGCCATCATCGCTTCCGTGCCGGTATTCGCGAAGCGCACGCGCTCGGCGTTGGGGACCATCGATTGCAGCGTCTCCGCCACTTCCAGTTCAACCGGCGTTGCGCTGGCAAAGTGTGCGCCGGTGGCGGCGGCTTCGGCAATCGCTTCCACGATCTCGGGATGCGCGTGGCCCAGCGGAAGCGCGCCGAAGGCCATCATCCAGTCGATGTATTCGTTGCCGTCGACATCGTAGATACGCGAACCGCGGCCGCGCTCCATGAAGATGGGATACTTGCCGAAGGTCGCCGGACCGCGCGAAGAGGAACTGCTGGCCTCGATCAGAACGTCGATGGTGCGCTCGTAAGCCTGCTTCGATTTTTCCGTACTGAAAGCCAATCGGATCTCCGGTCCCTTGTAGCGCCGCCGTCTCGGCGGGTGTCGTGGCGGCGTCTCGCCGCCACTGCGAGGGCGAGACCCCTCGCGACAGCCGGAAGGATGCCGGCGCTACGCTTCGACTCGCTATGGTACAGCAGAGTGCCCGCCCGACGCGCTGAGAGCAGCTATGCGCTGGGAATCCTCACCTAAGATTCCGTGCAATTTTCTCCTACCCGAGCATTCTTACTCTGCATGGCCGACTCCCCCGAAACATCCCCCAGAGAAAGAATCGCATCCCCAGAGTAGTTAGAGTGAGGCTTGAACATGAATCGAATATTGAAAAACTCGATTTTCGCCGCGTTTCCGCAACTCAGACGATTCGTTCTGAGACCGCTTTTCCCCTGCATCGTGGCTGCTTCTGTCTGTTGGGGAGCCGCTGCGCAAGCCGCACCCCGGGCAGACGACAAGCCCGGCGAGTCTTCCCACATCGCGGGATGGGTCGTTATTCCGGTCGATGAATACCGCGTGCTGCGAGCGAAAGCCTACCCGGTTGAGCACGATCCCGAACCGCCTCCTACGGACGCAACGCTGACGCGCGTCGATTATGACCTGCACGTTGCCGGCGATCTGGCTGCCGGACGCGCCAGCCTCACCGTCGACGTTTTGAAAGACGGATGGGTGCGCGTGCCCGTGCCCGCGGGCCTGCTGGTTCGTGAAGCGCGGCTTGATGGGAAACAAGTGTCGCTGGTCCCCGGCACGCCGGGTAAAGGAGGAACGCATCTCTCGGCGCTCCTTTCGCACGCTGGGCGCTTCGAACTGTTGCTCGACGTGGACGTACCAGTCGCGTCGTCTGCAGGCGATGAGAGCATTTCCCTGCCCTCCACGGAATCGGGAGTGACCCGCGCGACGGTGTTGCTGCCGCGGGAGGGAGTCGACTTAAGAATCGGCGGAGGATTGCTCTCCGAGAAATCCGAAACTTCGGGCGAAACCAAGTGGCTGGCCTACGCTCGCGGAAATGAGGCCCTGACTTTCACCTGGCGCAAGAAGACCGAAGATCACCACATCGAATTGCCACTGCGCCTGCGCGGATCGTTGACGCAACTGACCAGCCTGGGAGAAGACTCGACGTCGATTTATGCGGAAGCGAATTTCGAGGTCGTGCAGGGCGCGGCTCGCGAGGTCCGCATCCAGCTGCCGGAAAAAATCACGATCAATCAAGTTTCCGGCGCCATGGTGGCCGATTGGGAGATGAAGAACGGCGAACTGGCCGTAACCTTCCTGGAGCCGGTCGAGCACACAGCACGATTCGTCATCAACGGCGAAGCTCGGCTGCCAAAGGACGGAATCATCGACATCCCACTGCTGCGGCTCTTGAACACGGAACGCGATACCGGAGGCGTGGCCGTGGAAATACTCGGCGCCGGCGAGATCAAAGATCAGAAAGTGCAAGGACTTGAGGACGCCGACGCTACCGATCTCGGCGAGATGGTGGCCAACCGGCAATCGCCGGCCCTGGTCGCGTATCGTGCCCGGGCGGGCGAAGCGGGCGCAACGCGGTCGTTGAGCCTGAACGTCGCGCGCTACGACCAGCAGGCAGTTCTGATGGCGAACATCGAGGAAGCCCGCTACCAGGTGCTGATGAGCGCGGACGGAAAAGAACTGGTGCAGGCACGCTACGCCGTCCGCAACAACCAGCGGAACTTCGTGAAAGTTACGTTGCCCACGGGAGCAACCGTGTGGAGCGTAACGCTTGCGGGCCGGCCGGTTCGTCCCGGCCAATCGCCCGACGGCAGTCTGCTTTTGCCGCTCGAGAAATCGCGCGGCGGAGACGATGCGCCTGCGTTTGCAGTCGAGATTGTCTATCTGACCAAGGCTGCAGCATGGCAGGAAAAAGGCCACGAGAAGGTAACGCTCCCGGCGCTGGATCTTCCCATTTCACGCACCGGACTGCTGCTCTACTACCCGCCTCTGTTCAAGGTTGCGGCCGAGCCGGGTACGTTTCGCGCGCAGGAATATGTGAATCCGACGTCGGCGGTGCTCACACCGGTGAGCGCCGGGGTCGGTGGAGTTGGAACAATGCCCTCGGCCGCGCCGGCGGTGATTGCCAAAGAGTTCGATCGCCTGGAAAATTTCGCCAAGCTGCAAGGGGCGGATGACAAGGAAAAGAAAGACTCCACCCTGGCTCTCCTCGACTCGTACAAAGCGAAGTCCCTCGGCGGGAAAGTAACCGGCATTCTGCCGATCAATGTTTCGTTCCCCGCATTCGGGCCGTCGATATTCCTCGTGTCCGAACTCACCAGCGAGAACCAGTTTCCCGCTGCCGAATTCAGTATCCAGCGCGACAAAAAGGGAGGCGTGCGATGAAAAACATATTTGTGGTGTTGCTGCTGTGCTGTGTGTGTGCGGCGCAGATGTGCGTGGCGGAAGATGCGGCCACGCTGCCGTTGCCCAATTCCGGCAATGTCACGCTGTCGCTCGACGAATACAACAAGCTGATGGAACTCGCGGCGAGGCCGCCGAAGAAATCCGACCTCGCCCCGCTTCCCTACTCCATCAAGCATGCCGATGTGAAGCTGCACGTTGAGAACGACGGCGTGCGCGGCACCGTGGAAGTCGAAGGCGAAATTTTCCGCAAGGGCGTGAGCAAGGTTCCGCTCACCAGCGGAATGACTGTGCTCGACGCGCACCAGAACGGCAAGGGAGTTCCGTTGCTGCAGGAGAATGGCACGCACATGGCTCTGCTGTCGGGACCGGGAGAATTCTCGGTCGCGCTCGACACCGGCCTGCCGCTGCGAATCGAAGCGGGACGCGCCTCGTTCAGCCTGCCCGCGCCGGCCGCGGGCAGCGTGCAATTGTCCCTTGTGATTCCCGGCGACCACACTTTCGCCAATATCAGCTCCGGTCTCATCACCAGCCGGAAATCGGAGAACGGGCATACTGCAATCGAAGCCACGCTGGTTCCGGGGCAGCCTGCGAACATCTGGTGGGCCACGCGGGAAGCGGTAACTCCAACTGTGCCTCGTGAGGTGCGGTTTCTCGCCGACGCCAAGACGCTCATTTCGGTCAGCGAAGCAGAGATGCGGGTCGCGGTGCTCGCCGACATCACCGTCGTGCAGGGTGAACCGTCGCAATTCCACATCGACGTGCCGGCGGGATACGAAATCACAGGCGTGACTGGACCAACGCTCGATTCCTCGGAAACGAACTCCGGCGTTCTGACCCTTAAGGTAAACGCTCCCAACCAGCGCAGCCACCAATTCCTGATCTCGATGGAACGATCGATCAGCGGTGAGAAGGCCGACGCGCCATTCCTCAGTTTCAAGAAAGCGCAGCGCGAGACTGGCGAAGTGCTGGTCGAAGGCACGGGCACCATGGAGCTGACTGCGACCGAAGGCGGAGGTCTCAAGCGCATGGATGTGAAAGAAGCGAATCCGTATTTGCGGTCTCTGGCGCATTTCCCGCCGCAGGCTGCATTCCGCTATCACAAGCAGGCCAGCGAAACACCAACGCTGGCGCTCCAATGGGTGCGGTTCCCCGACGGCAGCGTGCTCGCGGCGGTAGCCGAGAGCGCAACCGTTACAACCCTGGTCACGTCGGAGGGCAAGTCGCTTACTGAAGTGAGATTGGTCATAAAGAACCAGGCACAGCCGTTTCTGAAAGTTGCTCTGCCCGCCGGCGCCAGCATTCTTTCCGCGGACGTGGGCGGCGAGCGCGTGAAGCCGGTGCAGGGCCCGGATGGTAGCCGCGTGCCGCTGCTGCGGCCGGGATTTCATCCAACCGATTCGTATACCGTTTCGTTCGTGTTCATGCACTCGGGAGCTCCGTTCGCGAAAAAAGGCGGAGCGGAACTCAGCCTTCCGAACATGGATATTCCCATCAGCCTGCTGAGCTGGGAAGTCTTTCTGCCCGAGCAATACAAAGTGAAAGACTTCGGTGGCGACGTGATTGCCGCCAATGTCGTGCCGCAACCGTTTCGCGAGGAAGATGCCATCAACGCCGAAGGAGCTCGTAAGGAAGAGATCAGCAACCTGAGACTGCAAGCCCTGCCCGGTCAAATGGGAGGTTATGTGGTTGACCTCACCGGAGCTGTCGTGCCCAACGCGCGAGTTACGGTCACCGCAGGCAATGGTGCAAGCCGAACCACAAGCACCGACGCTCAGGGTCGATGGGTCATCGCTGGAATGGCGTCGGGAAACTACAAGGCCAAGACGGAGATGCCGGGCTTTCGAACCAGCATTTTCAACCTTGGCTACGATGCCAGTCAGCCGTCGAGCTACAACTTTCCAATCAACGTCGCGAGCGCGGCTGAGACCGTAGAAGTCACGGACCAGGCGGCTCAGATACAGACCGAGTCGGGGACGAATGTGTTTCACGGTGACTTGAACGCCTACTCGGTGAACGGCGTCGCGGGTGGCGCAAGCTTCGGTGGCCCGATTATGAAGGGCACCTTCAATGGACGAGGCCTCGAACGGTTGGGAGCGGGCCCTAGCTCTGCTAACCAAACACCCTCCGCCAACGTGATGAACTTGCAGAAACGGGTCGCCGGCGTGCTGCCGGTGCCGGTCGATGTCCCGCGCGCTGGCACTTCGTTCAGCTTCGTCCGGCCGCTGGTGTTGGATGAGGAAACGAAAGTGACTTTCAGCTATAAGAGCCGGTGAACACACAGTGGCTAGTGGTTAGTCGTTAGTGATTAGTCGCCGCAGAGACTGACCACTAGCCACTGATCACTAGCCACTTGCTGTCCCCGAACCACGTCGGCGCTAGCGTTTTTTGACCGATGGCATAGAATGTTGGTTCGCGGGCAGCCGCTTATGAGCAATCCTGAGGACTGGAAAAAATGGGAAGGCCGCGTCGACGGGAAATTTCCGCTGCGGCAGTGGCTGGGTGGCTCGGAGCACAGCGCGGTCTTTCTCACCGAGAGGCCCGGCCAGCCAAATCAACCGACCGCGATCAAATTCCTCGCGGCCGATGACGCCGCCGAGGCCGACCGACAACTTTCACGCTGGCGGGCGACGGCGCTACTTTCTCATCCTCATCTGATGCGCATCTACGAAGCTGGACGCTGCCGGCTCGACGGCACGCCATTGCTTTATGTATTGATGGAATATGCGGAGGAGGATTTGTCGCAAATCCTTCCGCAGCGGCCGCTGGCGCCCGCCGAAGTGACCGACCTGCTTCCCGCGGTTCTGGATGCGCTTTCCTACCTGCACGGCAAAGGATTTGTGCACGGTCGCGTCAAGCCGTCGAATGTGCACGCCATGGGCGACGAGTTGAAACTCTCCGCCGATCAGACCGTCTCGTTTACCGAATCGAACCCAACGCGCGGGCGCCGCGATGTTTACGATGCCCCGGAGACCGCGGCCGGAATCGTCTCACCCGCAGGCGACGTGTGGTCCATCGGAGTGACGCTGGTCGCCGCGCTCACACAGAACGTAACGTTCGAGGGCACGACTTCACACCACGATCCCGATCCGCCGGAAACCGTTCCGCCGCCATTCCGCGGCATTGCGCGCGAGTGCCTGCATCTCGATCCCAAGCGGCGCTGCTCAATCGCGGAAATTCAGGCGCGATTGCAGCCTGAGGGGCGCTCGGTGCCGGCTCCGGTGCCGACTCCGCCTATACGCTCGGCTTCCCCTTACCGCACCACATGGCGCATTTTCATTCCGATTGCAATCTTGCTGTTGCTGGGACTCGGCATTCGCGTTCTTTACGCGATCTTTCCGCCGAAGGCAGCGAGCAAGATCGAGCCGATCAATATTGCCGTCGCTCCTGTTGCATCACAGCCAGTGAGCCCTCAACCCGCGAAGTCGAGTCCTGCTCCTGCCAGTGCTCCGCCCCCCACTCCAGTTTCATCTCCACCAAAAGCGGCCGCGTCCCCTGGCGAAGTCCTCCATCAGGTTCTTCCCGACGTTTCCCAAAGCGCGCGCAATACCATCACCGGCACGATCAAAGTGGGCGTGCGGGTTGAAGTAGATCCGTCGGGCAAGGTGGCGTCAGCGGAGGTCAAATCAAATCCCGCCAAGAGCAAGTATTTCGAGCGCCTGGCTCTCGCAGCGGCTCAACGCTGGGAGTTTTCCGCTCCCGAGGTTGACGGAAAGCCAACGGCGAGCACGTGGCTGTTGAGGTTTCGCTTTAAGCGAACGTCGACTGAGGCTTCACCCCAACGCGTGACTCGCTAGTTTTTGTTCCCGAGACGCAGCTTCCACACAATCTGCCTCACCATGCCAAGCAGCAGCTTGGCGTCGTAGGCCTCCAGTTTGAAGCGCAGGATCAGGCGGCGGGCCTTCTTCTCGAACATGGCGTCCGTCCCCGGCTTCACGTAACCGCTCATCCGCAACGCTTCGAGCAGGATCTCGGTGATTTGCTCAGTCTGGCCCGCGGTCGCGGGTTCAATATCCTCATCCTGATCCTGTGTAGCCGTTGGAAGTGGCGCCACGCGCGCCAGTTCGTACAGACAAACAGCTACGGCCTGCCCCAGGTTCATCGAGATGTTCTTCTCTTTGGTGGGAATGTTCAGCAACCAGTGGCAGTGGCTGAAATCTTTGTTCGTGAGCCCGATTTTTTCGGAGCCAAAGAGAAGGGCGACCCGTTGGGTCTGCAGTTGCGTGCGAATCGGTGCACCGGCGGGCTCGTCAAGCCGTCGCACCGGCTGCCGCAAGGCGCGATTGCGCACCGCTGTTGTGCCCACCACCAGGGCGCAGTCAGCGACCGCCTCGGCCACGGTCTTATACTCCTCCGCCGTCTCGAGCAGATCAGACGCGCCCACCGCGGAACGAGCTTCGCGAAACCCCGGCGCGTACGGATTCACCAGGCGCAGCCGGTGCGCGCCGAAATTGCTCATGGCGCGAGCCGCGGCGCCGATATTCAACGGATTGCGCGGGCGCACCAGCACCACCACGAGGCCGTCTAGTTCCGAGAGCGCTTGCAAGCGCTCAATTCTACGACAGGCGCGGGCGCCGCCGAGCACTCACTGTTTTCGCTAAGCAACTGTCCTGCCGTTCCCTCTTTTTACACCGCCGTTAAATTGTAAAAAGAATGTCAAAAACGCCCATATCGGGCCGACTTTCGCGTCAAACCATTGTAAGCTTCAGAGGTCGAGCCACTTCCGGCGGGCCATTCGTTGGACCGGAAGTTCTCCCCCGATCAGAGGTCAATTTCTATTATGGGGAACCTTGCTACGCCAATCAGTACCGCAAGAGCAGCCAATCCAGCTGCCTCAACCAAGCCCTCCAGCCGCATCCTGGTCGTCGAGGACGACCCAGCCGTGCAAAAAGCTCTTCGCCGGCTGTTTGAGACCGAGGGCTATGCCGTGGAAACGCAGTCTGACGGCAGGTCCGCGCTCGACAGCTTCCAGTCTTGCGCGCCGGCCGCCATCGTCCTTGACCTGCGCCTTCCAAAAGTATCGGGCAGCGACGTATGTAAGGAGATCAAGGCCATCGCTCCGACCGTGCCGATCGTGGTGCTCAGCGCCGCCAGCGACGTCTCCGACAAGGTCTTGTTGCTTGAGTTGGGTGCGGACGACTACGTAACCAAGCCTTTCAGTCCCCGCGAACTCCTGGCTCGTGTCCGCGCCGCTCTCCGCCACACCGCGCGCACCACCGCCGATCTGCAGGTTGTGAGCTTTGACGGCATCTCCGCCGACTTCAAGAAGATGGAAGTGAAGCGCGACGGGCAGCCCGTGGTCCTGACCGCGCAGGAATTCAAGACATTCCACTTTCTGGTGCAGAATGCCGATCGGGTCATTAGCCGCGACGAGCTGCTGAACGAAGTCTGGGGCTACCAGAACTATCCTTCGACGCGCACCGTCGACAACCACATTCTCAAACTCCGCCAGAAACTGGAGAAAGACCCGTCGAGTCCGGTACATTTCCGCACGGTACATGGCATGGGATACAAGTTCGTCCGCTGATTCCCGTGAACCCATCTCCCGAACCCGTGCGCCCAGCTTCTCAGCTCGATGCGACGACCGACACTGCGGGCGCGCTGCTGCCGCGCCTGCGACTGCGGACCCGCTTCCTGCTCTCCATGCTGCTGATCACCACGGGCCTCACCACCACCAGCCTGCTGCTGGTGCAGCGTAGTTTTCGCATCAACGTGCGGCAGGGCATTGCGGTTAATCTGCGCAACTCGGTTGCCGCCTTCCAGGACTTCCGCCACGAACGCGAAACCATGCTGACCAGCGATGTGGCCCTGCTGGCCGACCTTCCCATCACGCGCGCCATCATGACCAGTCCTGATCCTGTCACGATCCAGGACGCATCGCAGGATATTTCGCAGATCGCCGCCAGCGATCTTTTTGTCATGGTCGATCGCGGCGGTCGAGTCGTAGCGCTCCATACCAAAACTCCCGGCTTCACCCGCGAAGCGGCCGAAAAGTATTTCCAGCAATCCCTCGATGAGGATCGTGGCGAGCCCAGCCACTGGTGGCTGGGAGAGCATCACCTCTACCAGACTTTTATCGAGCCCATCTATCGCGGCACCAGGACGGAAGGAACCCTACTCGGCTTCCTCGTCATTGGATATGAGATCAACGACCGACTGGCTGCGGAAGTCAGTAAAGTGGCCGGGAGCCAGGTGGCCTTCTCCTGCGGGAACGAGATCGTGGGCACAACGCTGACCGCAGCCCAGGTGCAAGGCGGCAGCATTCAGAACCTGATCGCCGGGTCGCTCCGTGACGATGCCCGCGAGATTGAAATCGGCAATGAACGCTTCCTCGCCACTTCCCTCGTTCTATCCGGTTCTCGACCCACGCCGGTTCGGTTGAGTGTTCTGGGTTCCTACGATCAGGCTACGAAGTTTGTCGATCAACTGAATCGCTATCTCCTTCTGCTCGGCTTGGCCGCGATCCTGGTGGGCAGTGGATTGGTGTTCCTCATCTCGCATACCTTCACCCGGCCGCTCGGGAATCTGGTGGGCGGCGTGCGCGCCCTGGAGGGCGGAGACTTTCACCATCCCCTCGACTCCCGCGGCGGAGATGAAGTGGGCGAACTGACCCGTGCCTTCGAGCGCATGCGCACCAGCCTTCTCAAAAGCCAGCGTGACCTGCTGGAGTCCGAGCAACTGGCCACCATCGGGCGCATGGCCAGTTCGATTTCGCACGATCTGCGCCATTCGCTCGCCGCCATCGTCGCCAATTCCGAATTCTTGTGCGACAGTCACCTCACCCCGGCGCAGCGCGAGGAGTTGTATCAGGAAGTCCGGTCCGGCGTGAACCTGATGACCGACCTCATCGACTCCCTGCTCGAATTTGCCCGCACGCGCGAGTCCCTGACCCCGGCTTACGCCAGCGTCTCGGAAACCATTCAGCGAGCCGTTCTCGCAGTCCGGCTGCATCCCCGGCATCACAACCGTTCCATCGATGTGCTGTGCGGCAATCAGGTTTCCGGATGGTTTGACCAGCGTAAGCTGGAGCGTGCTCTGTACAACCTCCTGCTGAACGCTTGCGAGGCGGCGCCTCCGGTGGGAGGCACGGTCGAGGTCACCGCCGCTGCGGTCGCGGATTCCATCACCATCTCGGTCGCCGACAACGGTCCCGGCATCGCGGAATCCATACGCGAGCGGCTGTTTCATCCCTTCGTCAGCTACGGCAAAGAGAACGGCACAGGATTGGGATTGGCGGTGGTGCAAAAAATCGTTCAAGATCACGGCGGCGAGATTTTTGTGGAACGTACGGCGCAGGGGAGAACGGTCTTTCAGATCGTGCTGCCCGCACGCGTGCAGGATGCCGCACGCAGCAGCAGCGTGGACGCAGCTTCGCTTGTGTCGACGCCGCAGGATGATTCCCAGAGGAATTCGATGTCGCATCCGGGCCCGTAGGCACGATCCCTCTCGTCTCCAAGTGCCTGACCCTGGATGGTGTAAGGAGGACGGTGTGAAGAGCTTTAGAGCCCGTGCTATGCGCGGGGCCGCGTTGGCGGCCGCCGCTTTCGTCTTATGCAGCGCATTCGGACGCGCGCAGCAAGCGCCCGTCGATAGCGCACACCCGTCGCGGGGTGATACGGCCAGCGCCGTCCGGGACCTGCAGGATCAGGTCCATCAATTGCAGAGTCTGGTGGACCAGATGCGCGCCGAAAATGCCGAGTCCCGCGCCGAAATGCACCAGCTGCGCCAGGACCTGCAAGCCACGCGCGCGCTGTTGGAACGGCCTCCAGCGCAAGCTGGCGGTTCTGAGACGGCAGCGGCCAGTTCCGCTCCGCCAGCAAATGGATCACAAGCGGCATCTGGCACAGTCTCTTCCCCACTCGAAGAACGCGTTCAAAAGCTCGAAGAATCTACTTCGCTGATTGGCTCGAAAGTCGACGAACAGTACCAGACCAAGGTCGAGAGCGCTTCCAAATATCGCGCCCGTCTTCACGGCATCGTGCTGATGAACGCTTTCCGCAATCTTGGCGGCTCCGACAATCTGGATTTCCCCACCGTCGCCCAACAGGTCGGCGCGGGCTCGCCGCAGGCCAGCCTCGGAGCGACGCTCCGCCAATCCGAAATCGGCTTCGAGGTTTTCGGCCCGAACATCGCCGGGGCGAAGACATCAGGCGATGTTCAGTTCGATTTTGCCGGAGGATTTCCCCCCACCGGCAACGGCGAAAACTTTGGAATCGCGCGCCTGCAGACCGCCAGCTTGCGATTCGATTGGGAACACACCTCCGTCGTGGCAGGCCAGGATTCCCTGTTTATCTCGCCGCTCTCCCCCACTTCGTACGCCTCACTGGCCACTCCTGCGTTTGCCTTTGCCGGCAACCTTTGGGCCTGGACGCCACAACTGCGAGTCGAGCACCGCTTCTCACTCTCCGACCAGCAGACTTTGACCCTGCAGGCGGGAGTTCTCGACAACCTCGATTGGGAACCGACCTACATTTCATTCAACCGCTCCGCGCAAGCCGGAGAAATGTCCGGCCAGCCGGCTTATGCGTTCCGCACGGCCTGGTCACGTTCCGTGCAAGAACATCCGCTTAGCCTGGGAGTCGCCGGCTACTATGGCCGCCAGGCTTGGCCTTGGGGGCGTAACGTCGACGCCTGGTCGGGTATGGCAGATTGGCAGGTTCCCATTATCGCCCGCTTGAGTCTGTCGGGTGAGTTTTATCGCGGCCGCGGAATTGGCGGGCTCGGCGGCGCGATCGGAACTTCTATTCTGTACGGTGGCGACCCCATGTTCCGCGGCACTCCGATCCGCGGTCTCGACACCGCCGGCGGATGGAGCCAGCTTAAGTTCTATGTGACTCCGAAGCTGGAGTTCAACGGCGCCATTGCGGAAGACGATGCCTTTGCCAGCGACGTCCGCGGCTTCGCCACCGATGCCAATAATGGTGGGATGATTCTGGGACGCAATCGCGGCGCGCTGGGCAATGTTGTGTTTCGTCCTCGATCCGACCTGGTGCTGGCCGCGGAGTTCAAACGATTGCGCACCTTCCCCGTCTATAGCAGCAGCAACGTGACCAACCAGGTCAACCTTGCGGTGGGGATCTTGTTTTGAGCACTCGCACGATCAAGGTTGGACTTTCGCTCCTCGTAATGCTGGCGGTAGCTGGGCGCGCGGCGGCACAGCAATCGCTGAAGGGGCATGTGCAGCTGACCCGGAACGGTCATCCCCTGGCGAACGCTTCACAGGCGGTCGTATGGCTGACGCCTATCGGCTCGAGCCTTGCACCACCCCAACAGGACGCTTCCCACATCCCGCAACTGGTGCAGAAGAACAAGAGCTTCCAGCCGTCGCTTCTGGTAGTTCCTGTGGGCGGCAAAGTGGAGTTTCCCAACCACGATCCGTTCTTCCACAATGTTTTTTCGCTGTTCGAAGGCCAGCGCTTCGATCTTGGACTCTATGAGAGCGGAACCACGCGCTTCGTCCAGTTCGACAAGCCCGGCGTTTCGTTCATCTTCTGCAACATTCACGAACAGATGAGTGCAGTGGTTATCGCTCTGCCAACGCCGTACTACGCCGTCTCCGATGCGCACGGGGACCTTACGATTCCCAACGTTCCGCCGGGCCGCTACCAGTTACAGGTTTTTCACACTTCGGTCGCGTCCGACGCGCTCCGCGCCCTGAACCACGAGATTACGGTCGCTCCAGCAGATACTTCGCTCGGAACCTTTACCCTGACGGAGACCGATGTCACGCTCGCCCACAAGAACAAGTATGGACACGATTACGACCGTCCCGACCCCGACAGCCCCGCGTATGCCAGACCGTAATTCTCAGGAATGAGAAAGGGCGTGCCGTTTAGCACGCCCTTCTCGCCTCTGTTCTTCACTTCGTTTACAGCACTTCTTACAGCAACTTTTCCGTAGAGACGGTGCCGGCAACGTCTCCAGCGACTAGCGATGCCCACCACTGGAGTGTCCACCGCCCCCGCTGGAATGGCCGCCACCGCCGCCGGAGGAGTGTCCACCACCGCTCGGCGCACTCACGTGGCCGCCGCCGCGCGAACCACCGGAGCTGGGTGCTCCATGCGAGCCTCCGTAACTCGGAGCGCGATAGGTTGGAGCGCGATAGACCGGAGCATGATAGCCACCGCTGCCTCCGCGCGGATAGCCGCCATACGACGGAGAGCGCACGATCGGCTGCCGCATATCCAACTGCGGGCGGGATGATGATCCGGGCGCGCGCCCGTAGCCGCCCGAGTACGAACCGTTGCCGCCGCGCTCTATCGAACTCGGGGCCGTCCGATTCCAGTAAGTGCCGCTGCTGCCGCGGGCTGCCGGGGCGCTCGATTCGCCGCGCGACACATTACCCGATGGCGGCGTGAACGGCCGGAATCCGTCACGGTTGCCAGCGGGAGCAGATTGCATCGTGCCGCGCTGCGGTTCCATTCCGGAGCCTGCATTCGTCCGTTCCGATCCCACCGAAGCCGGCGAACGAGTGCCGCTGCTCGGCGGATTAAACGGACGCGCTACGCCACGGTTTTCGTTCTGTGCCGACGATGGCGAATTTCCCGCACTCCTCATTCCGGAGTTGTTCGTCTCCCGGTTCGAGAGTGTGCCGGCGCTGGGTCGTTGCATCGTGCCTGTAGCAGGCGTACCACGGGCCATTGATTCGCCGCCCACGCGGCCGCCAGCTGGAATCGCGCCCACATGGTTCTGCTGCATGGTCTGCCGCAGATTAGCCGTCTGCTGCTGAAACGACTGCGGCCGCGAAGCGGTGTTGTGTACCGATCCGTAGAAACGCTGCGGACCGCCGTTGCGCACCGTGGACGGCGCCGCCGCGCGCCCGCTCGCCGACAAACTCGCGCGCGTTGGAACCACGGGCAGATTGCCCGCCATCATGCGAGCTCCATTAATCTGCTCACGGCTTGCCGCAGCCGCCGTCACCCGGCCTGCGCCGAAATGTCCTGCATTGACCGTCGACAGAGCCCGGCCAATATGGGCGTCATGCATGTGCGCGATGTTCGAAAAACGGTTTCCGCTGTGCAGCGGCCGGAAGCCGCCGTAGCGGTTAAAGCCGCCACGCCCAGCCCATCCGAACCGGCCGCGGTATCCACCCCACCACGGATGGAAGTAGTCGCACGGTCCGATCGGAAGCCAGCCGAATCCACCCCACCCACCATATCCAAAGCCGAAACCAAAACCTCCGCCCCATCCCCAGAACGACACGTAAGCCGGCGCCCAGAAGGGGTTGTAGCCCGCATATACCGGACCAGGCCACCACGCCCACGAATTGCCGTACCAGAACCAGCGACCGTAGTGATACGGCGCCCAGCCCCAGGGCTCGGCGCCAACCCAAGTCCAGCCGTAGGTGGGTTCATAGGTCCAGTTGCCGTTGCGATACGGAGCCCAGTCATCCGACTCGTTGGGGACCCACACATCGCCGTAGTCAGGAACGTTCTGCCACCGGCCATACGCGTCCAGATCCTGCGATCCGGTGTAGTACTTGTTGGTGTGATGCCACGAGCTGGCGTTGCGGATCATGTGATCGCGGTCGCTGTTCCAGCGATCCCAATCGTCACGATCGGGAGCCTGCGAAACCTTGTACTGCGCGGAATCGGCGTTGCCGCGCACGGTAGCCATTTCTCCGCTGCGGACTTCAGCGCTGCCCTGCGGCGTGGCAATCTGCGCTTCGCCCTGGCGCACGATCACGATCGTGTCGCCATCCGGCCGCACTTCGACGCGGAACACGCCATCATGATGCGCGGGATGGACGGACACGTTCGGAGTATCGATCTCAGGCTCGGCTTCGCTGTCTTTCGAAACCGTGAAGTTCAGGATGCCCTGGCCCAACTGAATCTGAATGTCTTTCTGCGTCAGGTTCGCGATGTTGACCTTGGAGTTTGGGCCCAGGCGAAGAATATTGGCGAAGTCGAGCTGCAATTCCGCCCGCGCGCTGTCGCCGGTCGAAACTTTGTCGCCGGTCATGACCGGCTGATTCAATACGACTGCCGACCAGTCGCCGGAATCACCGCGCTGCGTGGAGACGTCGCCGTGAATCAGGCTGATGCGCGCCACGCCCTGGTCCGTCTTTGCCGGAGCCTCGCCCGATGGTCCACCAGGCTGCGCTTCGGTGGGCTGTGCCTGCGGGCCAGCCTGATCTTGCGCCGTTTGGTCTTGATTCGTTTGACCCTGCCCCGTTTGACCCGGCCCCGGTTGCCCCATCTCCATCGGGGCGCTGGGCTGATCCGAGGGCGCCGGACCTTCCTCGGTGGTTTGCGCCAGCGCGCTGATCGACAACGCGCTTGATAGTGCCAAAGTTAAGACTGCCAAACTTGCCATGAATCTGCTCTTCATAAACCACCTCTTGCAATCGGACCTGACTCTATAAACCCGCATATTGAGGAATCTCTCTGTCAAAAGGATGGGCAACTGCCGTGCCAAAGCGAGCAAGAGGAACTGTCTGCAAATCGTTTGTTTTCAGCTAAGAACAGGACGGCCGCAACGACGGGAGCTCCCCTAATCGACGAAGTTGGCCGACCTCAGCCATGGGTGGTGGTTTTTGGCCACTTGCAGCTCGCAGAGTTGCGTCCCGGCGATCAGTGACCGAGACGCCATCCTGTCCGATCCCGAACAATGGATTTTGATATTGAACAGTTGAATGCTCCCAGCATCCCTTACCCTGATTCCTAACTGCTTTCCTCTCAGGCACATTCTCTCCGCTGCGTTTGGCGAAGGAAGTGCCTCCGCGATCCAGCAGAGGTGCGCACATGCTCCTTCAGGAACTTCGCTTGGCATGGAAACAGTTGTACAAAAACCCCGGCTTCAGCCTGGCGGTGACTCTAACGCTCGCGCTCGGAGTTGGGGTCAATACTGCTGTCTTCAGCTTGCTCAATGGCTTCTTATTGCGCCCGCTGCCGTACCCTGAGCCTGACCGCCTTGCTGTCCTGATCCTCCATCAGGAAGGCGTGTCGCCCAAGTCCGGTCAGTTCGTGCAGGACGACAACAACAGCCAGGACGGCGAAACCTGGGAGTTGATTCGAGACAACGTGCCGTCAGTCCAGGCTGCCTCCTTTGGCATGACGAGCGGCGTCAATCTGCAAGCCGGCTCAGATTCTGGTAATAGCGTTCGTTATGTCCAGGACATGCACGTTTCCGCGCACTACTTCGACGTGCTCGGGATCCAGCCTTCCCTCGGCCGTGGCTTCAGCGAGCAGGAAGATCGTCCCAGCGGTCCCAATGCCGTGGTCCTGAGTTATGCCATCTGGCAGTCCGTTTTCCACAGCGACCCGCAAGTCTTGGGAAAGCCAGTCATTCTGAAAGGCGAGCCCTACACGGTGGTCGGGATCTTGTCGCAGCGCGCGCAACCCACCGGCACCGCCGACGTTTTCACGCCCCTGCAGCCCCACCAGGGTGGCGAATGTGGCGGGGACAATTGCGAAATCCTTCTTCGCCTTGCGCCCGGAGCGACCTGGCAGCAGGTCTCCGCGCAACTCGCGCACCTGCGCAAGCCTTCCTTTGACCAGACGGCGAAGAACAACGGCCGCGCCTGGTTCTACGCTTCGCCTCTCGACCGCAATGTCGATAACGGAATGCGCGCACCGGTTCTCGGCCTCATGTCGGCGGTGGGATTCATCCTGCTCATTGCCTGCGCCAATCTTGCCGGGCTCACATTAGTCCGGATCGCGCGTCGAGCCCCGGAGATTGCCACTCGCCTTGCTCTCGGCGCCAGCCGCTGGATGGTCCTGCGTCAACTCTGGGTGGAAAACTTTGTCCTGGCTTTGGTTGGCGCTGGCATCGGCCTGGCTCTGGCACGCGGCATTCTTGCATCGTTGCCCGGATTCCTGCCGGATCAGATGATGCCGCTCGGCGGCATATCGATCGATGTTCGCGTTCTTGTCTTCACCTTCGGCGCCTCGTTGCTCACCAGCCTGCTTTTTGGTGCCCTGCCGGCTTTGCAGATTCGCCGTGTGGATCTGCGGTCGTCGATGGCCGCCAGCAGCCACTCCGTCGCCAAAGGCTCCAGTCGACTCCGCCAGTTGCTGATCTGTGGCGAAGTCGCGCTTACTGTCGTACTGGTTGCCGCGGCCGGTCTGCTGATCCGCAGCCTCATCTATCTGGAGACCCTGCCACCCGGCTTCGACGCCACCAACGTGATGACGGCCAAGCTCTCACTCGACGATGCCCGCTACCGCGACGCTGCTGCATTTCATAACCTGCTCGATCGCAGCGTGGCCGCGATGCGCCAGATCCCCGGCGTGGAAAACGCCGCCGTCGGGTTGAGCCTGCCTTACGAACGCGGCCTCAACGACGGGATCAAGATTGTGGACGGCAAACTTGCCGGCAAGGAGTGGGGCGCCAGCATGGCCTACGTGAGTCCGGAATACTTTCGCGCGCTGAGAATACCGATTCTCACCGGCCGCTCCCTCTCTGAAAGTGATACCCCAACTTCGGAATTCGTTGCCGTGGTCAATGGCGACTTTGCCCGCGAGTTCTTCCAGGAGCCGAATCCAATTGGCCGCCACTTTCAGAATGAGAATCACACCTATACCATTGTCGGCCTCGCCGCCAACGTCGCCAAGCGTCCCGGCATGGGTGGCGATGCACCCATGGCGACCGAGCCTGTGTTCTATCTTCCCGCCACCCAGATGGACCAGGCGCTCGTCAACATCGCGCACATCTGGTTCCAGCCGAGCTGGATTGTACGTACGACCATGCCGGTACAAGGTCTTACCTCGGTGATGCAAAAGGCCCTCGCCCAGGTTGATCCCAGCTTGCCCTTCTCCGGATTCCATTCGATGGAAGACATCCTCGCCGAAAACCTTGTGTTCCAGAGAGCGGAAGTAGCTTTGCTCTCGGCGCTGGCCGGGCTCGCTCTGTTGCTTTCCGCCGTCGGAATCTACGGGCTGGTTTCGAACCTGATCGTGCAGCGCACTCGCGAAATCGGGATCCGGATGGCCCTCGGCTCTCCGATCCGTCAGGCGATGGTGGATGTGGGTTCCGCCGGGATCGGGGCCACAGCCGTTGGCCTGATTTCGGGCTTGGGGCTATCGTTTCTCGCCGTGCGTGTTTTGCGCAGTCAAATCTATGGAGTCCGCGGTTATGACCTGCTGACGTTCACCGTGGTCCTTATTTTCATCGCGGTCGTAGCAGCGCTGGCGAGCTTCCTGCCGGCGTTGCGCATCACTCGCATCGATCCGGCAGTCACGCTAAGAATGGAATAAGCCGTCGAGTACAAGAAAAGATTGATCCTGCTCTTGATTACTTAGGCAGGCTTTTTACAAACTCCTCGAGTACGCGGTTAAATTTTTCCGGTTCATCGACGAACAGGGCGTGTCCGTCGCCGTCGAATCGCTCCAGCCGAAGTCGCTCGCCGAGCTTCGATTTCAGGAAATCGGCGGTCGGCTGCGATTCCGGCTGGTAGGCGAAGAGCACCGGGCGATTCATTTTGGCCAATCCGGGTGAGAAATCCTTGACCGCAATCATGTTGTAAACGAGAACGGCCGCGGTATCGGCCGGGACCTGCACGGAGGCGTCGACGATGCGGTGCAGGTAGTCCTCCGTCTGCGGCTTCTTGAACATGCTGCGCACAAAACCGTCCGCCTGTTTCTGGCGATCCTGTTGCAGCTGGTTCATCCATCCGGAGACGGCGAAGAACATTTCGGGACTGGTTTTTTCGGCTAGAAAGCCGTCCACCAGGACGAACCCACTGACGTTGTCGCTGCCGAACTCTTCGGCATACTTCACGAGCTCGCCGCACGCCATCGACCAGCCCACCAGGACGGGCCGCTTCAGGCCGAGATGCTCGACAAGTTCTTTGTAGTCGCGGGAGCGAGTCTCGGGCAGATGACCGTCGGTTGGTTTGTCGCTCTCGCCCTGGGAACGCGGATCGACCGCAACGACGTGGTACTTCTTTGAAAACTCATCGATTTGCTTCTGCCAGATCCATGCCGGCATCGTCCATCCCGGAATGAAAACGATGGCCCGGCCGCTGCCTGCTTCGATGTAGTGGATCCTGACGCCGTCGGATGTTTTGAAAGAGTCATTCTTCGGAGCCTGCGCCACGAGGCACGGCAGGGCCCACACGCACATCAGGATGACGGCTAGTCTGTTTCTCGTACTGTGTAGCAGCATGATTCGCTCCTGCCGATTCGCCTTCGTTTCAGTTCGATGCTTCACAAGCCAGACATCATTTCGCAGCCGCGGCCGCAGCCGCAGCCCGGGCCAGCTCTCGCCATGTGATCTGCTGAATGTGTTGCTGAGCCAGAACTTCGCGGAACTGATCACTGGTGAAGAAATCGTAGTCACGCTGTCTCCAAGCCGAGCCCCACGTGGAACGTTCCCGCGTGGCCGCGCGCAGTTCTTCATCGTCGAAACCGGGATGAATCACGAACTCAGTTACACCGGGCTTCAGATTCTTGAGCGCCGTAAGGTAGAACTCCGCCCATTTTTCCGGTGGAACCTCCGGTTCAATCGTAACCGTGTGGTCGAGCACAATATCACCGGGCCCGAGACTTGCCTGCAGGTATGGGTAGGCAGCGAACCAATCTCGCGTGACAAACACCGGCAATTTGTATTGGTGCGCCAAGCGCAGGAACACATCGAACAGTTCCTTGCCGTACATGATCAGCCGGTACTGATGCGAATCGAGATGCGTGGGCCGAACGCCCATGGCGAGCGCGCGCTCGATCTGGGCGCGCAACTCGACCTCGACTTCGTTCGCATTTACGTGCTGCTTGTGTTCCCAATCATGATGGAAGTATCCGTTTTCATCCACCAGGCTCGGCACCTTATCGATGGGCGCGACCGGTCCCCAGCGGTAATACACTCGCTCGCTGGTCAACGTAAGATGCAGTCCAAAATCGGTGTCGGGGTGGAACTTGGCGTAGTCCGCCATCTCCGGGAACCATGGGCAAGGCACCATGAGGCTGGCAGAATTGATCGTTCCGCCCTGCAGCGCTTTGATGGCGGCGGCATTCACCGCGTGGGTTTCGCCCAAATCATCGGCGTGGACAATGATGAGCTTCGTGCCGGGAGGGTATCCCAAGCGCTCGGCCAGAGTCTGCGCCGAGACCGCAACCGCACACAACAGGAAGCCGACGAGCAGCATTCGCAGAATGAATCGGGTCCTCATCGCCGACTAGTAGACCACACCTTTACGCACTCACCTAGAGACGATCGGCATGGAATTCGCTATTCGGTCTTCTCGGGCTCGTCGGCGATGCCGATCTTCGAGAGGCGGTAACGCAAGGCGTTGCGCGACAAGCCCAGCAGCCGCGCGGCCTGGCTCTTGTTGCCGTTGGCGCGGCGCAGCGCTTCCTGCACCATTTCATCTTCCCACTGCTCCAGCGTCATGCCTTCGGGCAAAAATCCGCCGGGCCCGTTCGCCGCTTTCGTTGGACGCACATCCAGATGGATATCGGATGGCGCAAGCACATTGCTTTTAGCCAGTGCACACGCGCGCTCCACAATGTTCTGCAGTTCGCGGACATTGCCCGGCCAGTGATAATTCACCAGAATCTGCATCGCCTCGGGTGTGATCCCCTCGACGGGCTTGCCGGATTCTCCGCTGAAGCGCGAAATAAAAAGATTTGCGAGATCGGGAATGTCCTCTTTCCGTTCACGCAGCGGCGCAATGTCGATGGGTACGACATTAAGACGATAGTAGAGATCTTCCCGGAATGTGCCTTGCTCGAGCGCTTCTCGCAGATCCTTGTTGGTCGCAGCAATCAAGCGCACATCGACCTTCACCGTGCGCGTGCCGCCCAGGCGCTCGAACTCGCGCTCCTGCAGGACGCGCAACAATTTCACCTGGGTCACCGGAGGCACGTCGCCGATCTCGTCGAGGAAGAGCGTTCCCTTGTCGGCTAATTCGAACTTGCCTGGTTTGCTGGCGACCGCTCCGGTGAAGGCTCCTTTTTCGAAGCCGAACAATTCGCTCTCCAGAAGATTCTCAGGAATGGCCGTGCTGTTGATTTTGAGGAACGGGCCCGAAGCTCGGCGCGATTTTTCGTGAATAGCCCGTGCGATCAAATCCTTCCCGACGCCACTCTCGCCGCCCAGCAGCACCGTGGAGTTCGTCGGCGCGACCCGCTCCACGGTCGCGAGCACTTCCTGCATCTTCGGGCTGCGGGCAACCACGTTGGGGTGCGCATAACGCTTGCCCAACGCCTCCCGTAGAGACCGGTTCTCTTCGCGCAGATTGTGGACGTCCAGCTCTTTGTGGATGACCATCCGCATCTCGGTCAGCGAAAACGGTTTCAGAACGTAGTCGCTGGCCCCTGCCTTCATGGCCTCGACGGCGGTCTCCACGCTGCCGAACGCAGTCATCACCACGACGGGAAGAGCCGCGTTCTGCCGCTTGATGGTTTGCAGAAATTCCAAGCCGTTCATGCCGGGAAGTTTCAGGTCGGTCAGAACCAGATCGATGGAATTCTCGCGGAGCAGCTTGAGGCCGGTCTCGGCGTCGCCGGCAGAGAACGTGCTGAATCCGTCGTCGCCGAGATTCAACTCCAGCAGGCGGCGCATCTTGGCCTCGTCCTCGACGATCAGAATTGCCGGCATGGTCGCGTCTTTCTTAATTCGCGAGACCTCACGAGATCACCAGATGAGCCGTCTCTCCCACCGCCGTCTGCTCGTTGGCGGCTGGGAAAAATATTACGAAGCTGGCGCCCTGACCTGGTGCGGCCACAGCGGGATGCTCGGCGCCTTCCACTCGGATCGTACCGCGATGCCCATCAATAATCTTCGAGACGATGGAGAGTCCCAATCCGACTCCGGTTTTCTTCGTGGTCACGAAGGGATTAAAGATTTGTTCCCGCAACTCCGGCGGAATGCCCGGTCCGGTATCTTCGATGCGCACTTCGACTCCGTCAAGGCTGCCACCGTCGCGGCTGCTGGCACGCGATTTCCGCGCCCGCACGCGCAGCTTGCCACCGCCGGTTCCCATGGCGTCGTATGCATTCTGCACAATGTTAACGAAGGCCTGCTCGCTCAGGCTCTCATCCAGCGGCACCAACGGCAACGCGGCCTCATATTCTTTTTCCACCTGAACGGGCGCGCCCTTCCAGAACTGCGCCACGTCATTCAAGGCGCGATCGAGAACTGCGGTGATGTCTTGCGGCGTCAGGTCGGCGTGCAATGGCCGTGCGAAATCCAGGAAGCGCGTGACCAGGGCACTGAGCCGGTTGGTTTCGGTCGAAATGTATCCTGCCAGTTCCGTGACCAGCGGATCGGCCGCCCCAAGCTTCTGGGTCAGCATTTCCGCCGACCCTTTAATCACACCCAGGGGATTGCGGATCTCGTGAGCCAGCCCCGCCGAAAGCTGTCCCAGCGCAGCGAGACGCTCGGAGCGCCGCGCTTCCGCCTGCGCGAGTTCCAAGCGGCGATTGGTCTCGGCGAGAGTCTCCGCCAGTTCCTGGTAGCGCTGGGTCGTGCGGCGGTTCTCGACCACGTGGCGATTCACGATCATCGCAGCCAGAAAGAAGAAGAGAACTCGGATGGCCAGCACGAAGTAGCTTTCCTGCGTGATCTCGTACTCTGCGATCGCGGGATTCAGGGTTGGACTTAGATACGAGCAATAGGCAGCCGATGCAAGAGACGTCCATACCAAGGTGGACCAGGGCCCGAAATACTCCGCGGCCGTAACGACCGGCAGATAGTAAATCGGATAATAACTGCTGTTGATGCTCAGCTCGCCGGTGTGATCGATGAGCAGTGTCGCTAGAGCAATCTTCAACAAAACAATATAGGCTGGGCCGCGCCTCGGCACGCGCGCAATCAGCCGGCCCTCGCCCAACTGGATCACGCCGAAGCCCAGCAGGATAAGCTGCTTGTGGATTTCCCGCACGGGCGGCAGAAGGGCCAGCCCCGCGAGAAACACCAGCCACAGGACATCCATCCAGTTAATCGTGGGACGCTTGGCTTCGGTCATCTCTCTTCCGTCTCGATGCTTCGATCAGGCTATCCCGACAAATGCTCTGCCGGGAAAGCCACTCTGCCACAAGAGACTACGCCGGGAGAGATCGTGCTTCTCCCGGCGTTTCCTTCATTGATTGTCGGATTCGCAAGCGCATCTCATGCGAACCCTATCACACCGCAAGCGAGCGGTCAGCGTCAACGTCACTTCTTTGCAGGCTTCGGCTCCGGAGCCCGCGGAGCAGGCTTCGGCGCAGGCGGCGGAGGCGCAGGCCGCTCCTGGTGCCACTGATTGAACTTCTGCTCCTGCTGCTGCTCCTGTTGCGGGCTGCGCTCCTGCACCGGCGGCGCGGGCCGGACCAGGGGATGCGTCTCTTGCGGAGCCGGCCTTACTTGCTCCGGTTGGGGTGGACGGAAGGTCTGGGCAGGCTGCGCATTGCGATTCTCCTGCGGCTGGACGTTGCGGTTTTCAGGCTGCCGGTTCTCCGGTTGCGAAGTTCCCTGCTGCTCGTAGACGCGTGGTTGCGTCTTCGGCAGTTGCTTCACCTGATTGTTGTTCGGTTTCTGCGTAAACGGCTTGAACCCGTCCTGCGTTGGCGCTGGCTTCGGCTGCGGACGACCACTCTGATTCATTTGGGCGGGCTGTGCCACGGCCATCGGACGAACCAACGCCTGCTGGTTCAGATGTCCACCCGCCTGCGCCTGGCGCTGTTCGATGGGGCGCGGCAGGGGAGGCGGCGTCCTCACCGCTACCACTGGACGGCTGATGACGGTTGCCGGCGGTTTGACCGCTGCGGGCCGTCCAGCGCCGATCACACTGGTGCGGATCGGTTCGGCCGCCACCACATGGCTTACCGGCGCAGCGGCGATTTCCTTGGGGTCCACTCTCATCACGTTCTGTGCCACCGGCCGCGCGTTCACAAACGCGTCGTGCGACACGACGGTCACGCCGTTGTTCACATGCTGGTTCACGTAGGTGACGTTATTGATGGTCGTGGACTTGTTCATGATTACCGTGTTGTAAACGTTCGTGACCTTCGTGATATTCACCGAAGTATTGGTGATGTTTACGTTGTTCACGTAAGCGCGGCTCACGTGGTATCCGGGCAAGTAGACTTCTCCCGGGGCCAGCGGGAACCATCCCACGCCAACGCCTGCCGAGAAGCGGAACCCCGCGCCGCCGCCCACGAACGCCACCAGCGCCGGCGCCCAGATGGGCCGGACCACCACCGGTCCCGGAACCCAGAACCAGCCGCTATTCACGAACGCCCAGCGACCGTAGTGGAAGGGAGCGAATCCCCAGGGCTCGTCTTCAACCCAGGTCCAGCCCCAGGGGCCGACAAAGACCCAGTGGCCGAAGCGGTAGGGAGCCCATCCCACGACCAGGCCGCGCGGCCGCCAGCAGGGACCGTAGCCGGCCACATAACTCCAGTCGCCGTTCTGGTCGAGATCTTCGTAGCCGGTCATTTCGCGCGAAACGTAATTCGCGGAGTCGGCGTTATCTTCCCGACTGTCGCGGTCAAAGGCCCAGCTATCGAAATCGTCGCGATCGGGGATCTGGCCGAGATCGTAGTCTACGTGCTGATCGTCACCGGTAAATGTAGCGGACTGCCCGGCCACCACGTTGTAGGAGAAACCTCCGCCGGTAACCCGGCCGCGGCCGTGCCAGACCTCGGCGACGGTCTGACGCCCATCCTCACTCACGTCCAAGCGGTACTCACCGGGCTGCTGGAGGGTGAGCGCGATGTTCGGTGTGTCGATCTCATAGTTGTCGTCGTCGTCGACGTGGCGAACGCGCAGAATGATGGAGCCCTGCGCCAGGCGGATCTGCGTGGTGTGGTCGTCGAGTTCGAGGAAGGTGATCCCGGTCTTCGCGCCCAGGCGGATGGCCGCCGAGCCAACATGCACTTCGGCGCGCGAATCTTCGTCAGCCCACAGGTCATCGCCTGTGACCATGGGGCGGTTGGGAACTGCGGTGACCCAGTCATCCTCGCCAGCCGGACGAAATGACACCGACCCTTGCGAGAAATTCAGTCGCGCGACCCGGCCCGGAGGATCCTGACTCTGATCCTGACTCTGATCCTGATCCTGAGTTTGATCCTGAACTTGCGCATCATCCTGCGCCTTCGCGATGGTCGAAATTTGCAGAACAAATGCAAAGCTCGCCAGTAGAAGCATTCCGATCCACAACTTGCGTGTATTCATATCTTCGCCCCGACGAAATAGAAATCGGTACGACTCCGATTTTAACGACATCCGTGTAAACCCAATAGAGACGGTTTAGTTTCCCGGGAGTGAGAAGTGCCTGGCGGGGTGGAACTTGCGAGAAAAAAAGCCCGCTTTGTCATCCTGAGCAACGCGAGGATCTCTGCACTCTCAGCCAGATGCACAGATCCTTCGCGGCAAAGAACGCCGCTCAGGATGACAAGTTGATCGGTTCAGTTCTTCAGCTTCGGGCGCTGGCAGGCATCCACGATCTTGGTGGGATCGATGGCGTCTTTGTCCACCTGCTCTTCCATGATCTTTCCATCTTTGCCGATCAGGAAGTTCACGCGGCGCGGGGCCTGGTATTCGTCTTTATAGATGCCGTACTCGCGAGTCACTTTTCCGCCCCAATCGCTGAGCAGGGGGAACGTGACTCCAATTTGGTCGGCGAAGGCTTTATTCGAGAACCAACTATCCATGCTCACACCCAGGACCTGGGTGTCGGCTGCTTCCAGCGCTTTCAGATTCTGCTGGAAGTTTTTCATTTGCAGCGTTCAACCACCCGTGAAGGCGAAGATATAGAACGCCAGCACGACGTTCTTTTTACCGCGGTAGTCGCTCAGCTTCACCTCTTTCAAGTCTCTGCCGTCTGAATACTTCAGCGTGAAATCGGGCGCCATGTCACCGACTTTCGGCATGCCAGAATCCTCCTTCTTGCTTTGTGCGAACGTTGGGGATGCGGCGGTCACCGTCAGCGTACCCGCCAGAAGCCACCCCAGCGCCAGAACTCCGAAGCGTCTCTTTTGCATGAACTCCTCCCTCCTCCCTCAGGAGTGATGGCCTAGCATACCCTGCCGGGCCAGCGCGGTAAACCGGGAAGTACCTAATGGTGACCGTACGCATTGCCCAAACCACCGGCAAAACAGTACAGTCTTGTTCGGGAGCCGGTTGCGGCGGCAAAACACAGGCCCCGAAAGACGCAATGAGCATCGCCACTCTGAACGACATTTTTTTCGCCGCGGTCGAGCGCAATCTGGACCGCATCATGCTGTACCACGATGCCGGGCAGTGGCTGCCCATCTCATCCCGCGAGTTCGGCATCGGAGTTGCCAGAACCGCGCGCACGCTGCATGCCTGGGGCATTCGGGCGGGCGATCGCGTCGCTATCCTCAGCGAAAATCGTCCCGAGTGGCCCACGGCCGATCTGGCCAGCCTGCTGCTCGGCGCCGTAACCGTTCCGCTCTACACCACGCTCACCGCAGAGCAGACTGCATTCGTCCTGAATGACGCTGGCTGCCGCGTCATCTTTTTGTCGTCGGACCAACTACTGCACAAGATTCTGTCGGTCCTGCACCAGACGCAGATTGAAAAAATCATCGTCATGGACCCGGTGGAGTTCAACGGCGACCTCGCTCCGTTCGCGGGCAAATGCGTCTCCATGAACAGCATCACGTTGCAGGGCCCGGAGATGCTTGACGCCGAGATCGAAGCGAAAGCCCGCGCCATCGCTCCCGACGATCTGGCCACCATCGTCTACACTTCCGGAACGACCGGCACCTCCAAAGGCGCGATGCTGACCCACGGCAACATTGCCTCGAATATTTCCTGCTCGCTGCTCGGGTTCAACATGCGGCCCGGCCTGGTCAGCATCTCGTTTCTGCCGCTCTGCCACATCACCGCGCGCCACGTCGATTTCTCCCTGATCTATCACGGCGTAACGCTGGCCTATTGCCCGTTTCTGGACCGGCTCGCGGCGAGCCTTCTGGAGGTGCAGCCATCCATTTTTGTAGCCGTACCGCGGGTGTACGAAAAAATCTACGCGCAGGCCGAGCAGAAAGCCAAGGGCCTGCCCAAGCGCGCGATTTACGATTGGGCCGTTTCCGTGGGACAAGACCACAAGCCGGAGATTCTTGCCGGAAAAACTCCCACTTCGCGCAGTTGGAAGCTGGCCAACCGACTTGTCTTTTCGAAGATTCGCGAGGGTATGGGCGGGCACATCGAGACTTTCATCTCAGGAGGCGCGCCGCTGGGTCGCGAGCTCGCCGAGTGGTACGCCAAGATGGGCATTCGCATTCACGAAGGCTACGGGCTCACCGAAACTTCGCCCGTGATCGCCGTGAATACGCCGATCAATCACCGCATCGGAACGGTGGGCAAGATTCTGCCGAATCTCGAAGTTCGCATCGCCGAAGACGGCGAGATTCTGGTGAAGGGCCCTTCGGTGTTCAAAGGCTACTGGAACCGGCCGGAAGAGACGAGGGCGGCCCTGGTCGATGGCTGGTTCAAGACCGGGGACATCGGCAACATCGACGCCGATGGATATCTTTCCGTCACCGACCGCAAGAAAGACCTGATCAAGACTTCTGGCGGAAAGTTTATTGCACCGCAGCCCATCGAGAATTCGCTCAAACTGAATCCTCTGGTAGGGGTGGCCGCGATTGTGGGAGACAAGCGCAAGTTCGCGTCAGTACTTGTGTCTCCCAACTTCGCGGCGCTGGAAGAGTGGGCGCGGGAGAACGAAGTCTCGTTTGTGTCACGTGCGGACCTGATTGCCAATCCGAAAGTACAGGCACTCTACGAAGGAATTGTCGAAGGCATCAACCAGAACCTGGCACGCTTCGAAAAGCTGAAGCGGGTATTGCTGGTACCGGACGAATTTACCGCCGACAACGGCGCCCTGACGCCAACGATGAAACTGCGCCGCCGCGTGATCGAAGATCGCTACAAAAAGCAGATCGACGAACTGTATGCGCAGGCAGACGCCGCGGCCGTGCCGTAAACCGGTCGCAACTTGTCATTCCGAGGCCGGGTGCCCCATTTCTCGCGCGTTCTTGGCGCGAGAAGTGGGGACTTTTACTGGCACCATTGCACTCAAAGAACTTACAATGATTCCATGTCGGACTCATTAATTATCGCCGGCCGCTCCTTCCGCTCGCGCCTGATCGTGGGCACGGGAAAATATAAATCCTTCCAGGAAACGGCGCGCGCGCTCGAAGCCAGCGGCGCGGAGATGGTCACAGTCGCTGTGCGCCGCGTCAATCTCGATCGTAGTAAGGAATCGCTGCTTGACTACATCGACGCCAAGAAATATTTTCTCCTTCCCAACACTGCCGGCTGCTACACCGCCGACGAGGCCATCCGCGCGGCGCGCCTGGGGCGCGAGGTCGGGCTCTCCGACTGGGTCAAGCTCGAAGTGATCGGCGACCAAGCCACGCTGTATCCCGACGTGCAGGCCACGCTCGAAGCCACGCGCGTGCTCGTGAAAGAGGGCTTCACCGTGCTTCCCTACACGTCCGACGACATTGTTTTCGCGAAGCGTCTGATCGACGCGGGAGCGGCCACGATCATGCCGCTGGGCGCGCCCATCGGCAGCGGCATGGGAATTCAGAATCAGGCCCACATTCGCATTCTCCGTGAAATGATCACGGGCGTGCCCCTGATTGTGGATGCGGGAGTCGGAACAGCCTCGGACGCCGCGATCGCGATGGAACTTGGCGCCGACGCAGTCCTGATGAACACCGGGATCGCTGCCGCGCAGGATCCCGTGCTCATGGCTGAAGCCATGCACCACGCGGTGATCGCGGGGAGGCAGGCGTATCTTTCGGGCCGCATGCCAAGGAAGTTGTACGCTACCGCAAGTTCGCCGCTCGAAGGGGTCGTGAGATAAATTGAGTAATTGGGAAATTTAGCAATTGTGTAATTGAAAACCGTTTTGCCTCGTCTTTCAATTACACAATTGCTAAATTTCCCAATTACTCAATCCCCGCAATTCTTCCCAAAAACGAAGAGGGCAGCTTCCGCCGCCCTCTAACCGATTCAATCCAGGGACCAATTACATCATCATCTTGACGCTGGCCACGTGCATGGAATCCTTCGACACGGTGCCGGTCACGGTGACGTGATGGCCCTCATGTCCCTTCAGAGCGTCCTGGTTGTCGACGGCCAGCACTTTCGAATCGCCATCGGTGACGATGACCATCTTCTCACCGCCAGCCACGCATTTCTTGGTGCAGGCCTCGCCGGCCGCATTGGCGCCCTTGGCGCCGCATTTAGCGTCGGTGATCCAACCGTTGACGGAAGTGCTCTTGCCCATGTCATCGAACGCCAGCGCCGACAAGGCAAACACGAAACTTACCGCAAGACAAATCAGCAGAACTTTTCTCATGGCCGGTTTTTCTCCTTTTTGAAGTTCGGGTTGCGGCCCCAAACCGCAACCACCCACGGTGCGTCGAAGATCGTGGCCGTCCCCATCGGGAACTGGCAATCTCCGCTCGATTGTGAAATTGAGGCACCGGAAATATACCACAGAGGGGACGAGGGATTGTCAGCGCGCTTGAAAATCCATTACTCAGAAGTTGCACGTCAGATTTGAAGATCAGCAAAAAGACAGCAGCCTATTTTTTCGCGGAGTGATTGACCGGCGGCGCAGGCTTCGGCGGAGTCGGCGGGACGTACACATACTCTCCCGGCTTGGCGTAGCCCAGTTGTTCGCGCGCCTCTTTTTCAATGGCCTTCTGATCGCTCTTCAGGCCCTGAACCTGCTGGGCGTAGCGGTCGTTCTCCAGTTGTACCTGCACAATCTGTTTTCGCAGAGCTTCATATTCGGCGCGCTTTTGCTTGTAGACGACCATTCCGTTCGCGCCAAACATGACATGCACAAACAGCGACGCGGCCAGCACAGCAACCGCGACGGTTGCGATGCGGCGCCGCAGGGAGTAGACGAGGACCGCCGTCGGCCGAACCCGCTCGATCCACGACGCCGCGAACGCCTCCGCCTGCGGCGCACGATCGACCATGGCGCGCAGGCCAGCTTCCGGACGCGGGAATCTCGCGATCTTGGAAAAGGACTTCAACATAGAAATGCGAAAACCGTCTCACTCGAAAATCCAGTGCTTCGCGGCCGTGCTCAGCTTCTCCAGACCCTTCTGGCTGCGCGCTTCGGTGTAGACGCGCACCACGGGCTCCGTCCCGGATAACCGGTAGCAGACCCACGACCCGTCGCTAAAGACCAGTTTCAATCCGTCGGTGCGGACGACCCGGCTCACCGGGTGGCCGCAGAAATCCCGCGGATCTTGCCACAACTTCTCAGTGAACTTGGCCTTGACCTCGGGCGTCAAGCGAAAGTTCTGCCGTTCCGGATAATAGGAACCAACATGGTTACACAGCTCCTTCAACTGTTCGCCCAGAGACTTGCCACGGCGCGCCACCGCTTCACAGCACAGCAGTCCAGCCAGCACGCCGTCTTTCTCCGGAACGTGATGCCGGATCGACAGACCGGCACTTTCCTCCCCGCCAATGGCGATCTTGTCCCGCATGATCAGTTCGCCGATATATTTGAAGCCCACCGGAGTCTCGTGCAACTCCACGCCGTGTTTCTCAGCCAGTGCATTGATCAGATTGGTGGTCGCGACCGACTTGGCCACCCCGTTCTTCCAGCCACGGCTCTCGACTAGATAGTCGAAGAGCAGAGCAATTACGTAGTTCGGCTGCAGAAACGTTCCCTCGGCGTCGACGATGCCGAAGCGGTCGGCGTCGCCGTCAGTAGCGATGCCGATCTGCGCTCCGGTCTCGCGCATCTTTTTTCGCAGATCTTCGAGCAGGTGATCGTCGGGTTCCGGAGCATGCCCCCCGAACAGCACGTCGCGGCAGTCGTGAACCGTGGCCACCGCCAGCCCCGCGCTGCGCAGCAAATCGTCAGAATATCCCCGCGCCGAACCCCACATGGGATCGAAGGCTACGCGCAGGTTCGACTTGCGAATCACTTCCAGATCGACGATCTCACCCAGGCGTTTCAGGTATGCGGACTTCGGATCGAGAGTTCCGTACTCTGCAGAAGCGTGCTCTGCCGAAGCGGGCTCCGCAGCAGCAACGCCTGGAATTTTGTCAGACGCGGCATCCCCCGCAACAATTTCGGCCTCGATCTTCTTCGTGACTTCGGGTAGTGCGGGGCACCCGTCGGGCGTCGAGAACTTGATTCCGTTATATTCCGGCGGATTGTGCGAGGCCGTGAAATTAATGACGCCGTCGGCCTGATTCTGAATCACGGCGTGGGCAAAAGCCGGAGTGGGGGCGGGCTCGGCAACCACCAGCGGCGTGATTCCCTGCGCCGCCAGAATCTCCGCTGCCATAGAACAAAAGGTCTCGCCCAGAAACCGCGGATCGCGTCCCACGATCACTCGCGCTCCCTTCGGCTTCTGGGAAGCCACATAGCGGGCGATTCCGCCCACGGCGCGCCGCACATTGGCAAAGGTAAATTCCTCGGCCATGACCGCCCGCCATCCCGATGTGCCAAACTTGATTTGCGTTAGCATATTCGACCTCACTCCACGGCAATGAGTGCTAATCTCTCCCTCGAGAAGCTGAAAGCTGATGGCTGGGAACTGATTGCAAGAGCTGACGGCTGATTTTATATGACTGACATATATGACCGACAAACGAATCGTCCTGTCCACCGCAGGGTCTGAAGAGGAGGCCCACAAGATCGCCCGTCATCTGGTCGAGCAACAGCTCGCCGCCTGCGTAAACATCCTTCCGCGGATCGAATCGATCTACCGCTGGCAGGGGAAAGTGGAGACGAGCCGGGAATGGCTATTGCTGATCAAGACGACGGCAGAGAGATTTCCCGCCGTGTGCGATGCCATTCGCGACTTGCACTCCTACGAACTACCGGAGTGCGTTGCGGTCAGCATTGAAGACGGAAGCCCAGAGTACCTGCAGTGGCTGGCAGATTCGGTGCAAACATAAAGCACCAGCGGTGTTGCCTGCTTATGATTTATCCGCGTAGATCCGCGCAAATCCGCGGCGAAAGTTTTTACATCGCTTTCAGCGCCTGGTCCAGGTCATCGAGAATGTCATCGACGTCCTCGATCCCCACGGAAATTCGTACGAGTCCGTCAGTGATGCCGATGGCCTTGCGGCCTTTCGCTCCCAGCCCCGCGTGGGTCATGGTCGCGGGATGCGAGATCAGCGTCTCGACGCCGCCCAGGGATTCGCCCAGCGAGCACACGCGAACTTTCTTGAGCATCTTGTTTGCGTTCTTCTGGGATCCCGTCTCAAAGCTGATCATCGCACCAAAGCCGCTCATCTGCCGCCGCGCCAGCGCATGCTGCGGATGATCCGGCAGACCGGGATAAAACACGGCCTTCACCTTTTTGTGTTTCGCGAGAAAATCGGCCACGATGCGGCCGCTGCGGTCGTGAATCTCCATGCGCGCCGCCAGCGTCTTCACACCCCGCAGCACCAGCCAGCATTCGAAGGGAGAAAGAATTGCGCCAGCGGCCTTCTGCAGGAACGCCAGTTGGTCGGCGTGCTCCTGCCTGGCGCACATCACCACGCCGCCCAGGCCGTCGCTGTGTCCGTTTAAGAACTTGGTAGTGGAGTGCACCACCATGTCCGCGCCCAGCGCCAGTGGTTGCTGAAAATACGAAGACATGAAAGTGTTGTCGACCACGAGCGAAAGTTTCTTCTGGCGGCAGATCTGGCTCACGGCCGCAAGATCCGTCAGGCGCATCATCGGATTCGTCGGCGTCTCCACGTACACCATGCGCGTGTTCTTGCGGATGGCGCGTTCGACGTTCTGCGGGTCGCAAGTATCGACGTACGAAAACTCCAGGCCAAATCCGGACATCACGTTGTTAAACAGGCGCGGCGTTCCCCCGTAGAGATCGTTACCGCACACCACGTGGTCGCCGGATTTCAGCATACTGACGATCGCGTTGATTGCCGCCATGCCACTGGCGAACACGCGCGCCGCCACCCCGCCTTCGAGCGCGGCAAGATTTTCTTCCAACCGCGTGCGCGTGGGATTCGATACGCGGGAATATTCATATCCCTTGTGCTCGCCGATTCCCTGCTGCACGTAGGTTGAGGTCGGATAGATGGGCACGGTGACGGCGCCGGTCAAAGGATCGGGCTCCTGCCCACAGTGAATGGCGCGCGTCGCAAAACCTGGCTCTTTGTTTTTTTTCATGGTGCTCTTCATCAACATAAATCCACCCCGTCATCCTGAGCGAAGCGAAGGATCTATGCAGTTTTGCTGCGAGTGCATAGGTCCATTCGACAGGCTCAGGGCAGGTCCTTCGCGTTGCTCAGGATGACAGTCCGTGCTTAGATCCCGCATTTCCAGGACGCTAGACTCCACCCTCAAAAATCTTCTTCGACAAATACCGCTCGGCCGAATCTGGAATGATGGTCACCACACGCCTCCCCGCCCCCAACTTTTTCGCAACTTTGAGCGACGCGAATACAGCCGCGCCCCCGCTCGATCCTGCCAGCACGCCTTCCCTCGCCGCCAGCGCCTTCACCGTGTCGAAGGCTTCGTCATCCGTCACCATCATCACTTCATCGCACACCGATCTTTCAAAGGTTTTCGGGATGAAGCTGGTCCCGATCCCTTCCACCTTGTGCGGCCCGGCCTGCCCTCCTCCCAGCGTCGAACCCTGCGTTTCGACCGCGTAGGCCAGCACGGCGGGCGACTTCTCCTTCAGGTAGCGCGCGATTCCAGAGAAGGTTCCGCAGGTGCCGCAACCGAGCACTACGGCGTCCACCTTGCCATTCATCTGTTCGAAAACTTCGTGCGCCGTGGTCTCGTAGTGGTAGTCGGGATTGGCGAGGTTCTCGAACTGTCCCGCCATAAATGCAGTGGGATCGCCGGCGACCAGTTCCTTCGCCCGGCGGATGGCGCCTTGCATGCCCTCGGCGTCAGGAGTGCGCACCACCTCGGCGCCCAGGGCCCGCATGATGATTACTTTTTCCTGAGAAAAATTCTCGGGCACAAATAGCCGCACCTTGTAGCCGCTGTTCACGCCGATCAGCGCCAGGCCGATGCCGGTGTTCCCCGCTGTCGCCTCGACGATGGTTCCGCCCGGCACCAGTTTCCCGTCTCGCTCGGCGCGCCGGATGATCCCGATGGCCGCCCGGTCTTTCACGCTGCCGCCCGGATTCAGGTACTCCAGCTTGGCGAATACGTCGGCCGACCCGACCGGAACCAGCCGCTTCAACTGCAGCATGGGAGTTTCACCGACCAGTTGGGTGATGTCGTCGGCAACGCGCAGGCGGGACATTTCAGAAGTTTTCGAAGTCACCTTACAGGGTACGGGGGAGCGTCGGGAATCGTCAATGGAACCAGCCTTCGGTGCCGGAAATGAACAGGTACTAACGTCACGCCCGCTTCATGTTTCGGCTCCATATTTCGGATACACGTTTCGGATACAAGTTTCGGCTTCATTCTTACGCTCACCGCCATTCAAGTTTCCTGCACCAATTACCGATCCCTAGAGTGAAGCCCGATCACCGAGGAGTTCGCATGCGCCGACGAATCGTCCACCTGGCCGTTTTCTGTTTCTGTGCAGGACTGACCGCTCACGCCCAGGAATTCAAGCTTTTTGATCGCGCGGTACAAGTCCACGGATTCGCCTCGCAGGGATTCATCTATACCAACCAGAACAACTGGCTGACCATGCACACCAGCCAGGGTAGCGGCGCGTTCACGGACTTCGGAGCCAACGTCTCGATGCAGGTCACCGACAAGTTTCGCATCGGCACTCAGGTTTACGATCGCAATCTCGGAAACCTGGGAGAATGGCACCCCTCCGTAGACTGGGCGATCGCCGACTACAAGTTCAAGCCCTGGTTCGGCATTCGCGGCGGCAAAGTGAAGACCGTGCTCGGACTCTACAACGACACCCAGGACTTGGATTTTCTTCACACCTTCGCGCTGTTGCCGCAGAGCGTGTATCCGACGGATCTGCGAGAGACCACGATCGCTCACATGGGCGGCGATATTTACGGCAAAGTCGCTCTTCCCCATCACCTGGGGGACGTCTCTTATACGGCTTACGCTGGACATCGCAGTGACAGCATCTACAGCGGCTATCCGTACCTCTTGTCCCAGTATGCGGTCCAAATCTCAAGCTATGGCGGGCTGCAATATGGCGGCGATCTCCGGTGGAACACGCCACTACGCGGCTTGCTGATCGGGGCATCACGAATGAATGAAGACATCACTGGCAAGGGGTCCGCCGTAAGCCCGTTCAATCCCAATGCCGGCGTGGCTCCGTACTACGAATCTTCGAAAGCCGACTGGACCAACCAGTTTTACGGTGAGTACGCGAGGGGCAAGTGGCGCCTCGACGCCGAGTACCGCCGCTATCTGCGTGACCAAATCATATGGAACGGCACTTCCGAGGCCGAGGGCGATGTACGCGGATGGTACTTTTCCGCGGCATACCGGTTGACGAAGCGCCTCGAAATCGGCACCTATTACTCCCACTACTCCCTTACCACCGCGTTTGGAGGGGCTTTCGCGGCATTCAGTCCGAACCAAACCGACACCAGCCTTCCCGGGAATCATATCTACGACAAAGCCATCACCGGGCGTTTCGATCTGAACCGATTCTGGAACGTCAAGATCGAAGGTCATTTCATGGATGGCTACGCCGACAACGCCTACCCAGATGGCTTCTATCCGCAAGTCAACCCCCAGGGCCTGAAGCCCCACACCAATGCTCTGGTCCTCAAGACCAGCGTGAATTTCTAAGCCGATGGAGGCACATACCAGGAGAACGCCATGAAGAAGCTGAGAATACTTCCCCTCGTAGCCGCCTTCGCGATTTTTGGCTCGATTCACACCCTCGCCAGCGACCTCAAAGTAATTGCCAACCCCAGCGTAAAGGCCGATGCGATTTCCGCCTCCGAGCTCAGAAGCGTTTTCCTGGAGGAAACACGATCGCTCAGTGACGGATCCCACGTCGAACCGGTCCTCTCGAAAAGCGGCGTCGCTCACCAGGCCTTCCTCAAGCAATACCTTGGGAAAAACGACGACGGCTTGCAAAACTTCTACCGCACTCTGGTCTTCACGGGCACCGGCGCCATGCCGAAGGTTCTCGGCTCCGATGTCGACGTCATCCACTACGTAGCCAAAACCAGGGGCGCGATCGGATACGTCAGCATTGATGCTCCCCTCGAAGGCGTCAAGATCCTCATGATCGTGCAGGCTCGACCCAACGCCGAACGTAAACTCGTCACCCACGTCGATCCGGAATATCCGGAGACTTTGCAACGACTGCAGATTGGTGGAACGGTGTGCCTGATGCTTACGATTTCCCCGAAAGGAAGCGTCGATGGCGTGAGCCTGCTTGGCGGGAACCCCATTCTCGCTGAATCCGCGATACGGGCGGTGAAGCAATGGATCTATGCCCCCGGCCCTTCGCGCGCAACCGCTGAGGTTTGCATTCCCTTCGGCAACAAGCGCTGAAATCGCGACGAAGCGTCCGGGTGCCCCATTTCTCGCGCGTTCTTGGCGCGAGAAGTGGGGATTTGGAACTAAACGTGTAGGGGCGAGCGCAACGCGAACCAGTTCACTTTGCAGCAAACTGAAAAGCTCACTTGCTTGCCGAGGCCGCGGGCTGCGCCCCCGCGTAATACCCGCTCTTGGTGCGCACCATCATCTTGCCGTGTCCTTTGGCCTTGGCCTCGACGCGAATCTGCCGGAATCCCCCGTTCCCCCTGGGATTGGTCGGCTTGTATCCGATGGCGTACTGATTGCGGATGTCGTGCGCGACTGTCTTGCTGATCGCGTCCACTTCATCCAGCGTTTTGGGAAAGAACGCAATCCCGCCCGTGTGCTGCGCGAGGATCTCCAGCGCCTTCCTGGCCCGCTTGGGATGTTCTTCATCGCCGAGGATTCCGATGGCATACACCGACGGCCCATTTTCTTCCTGCAGGTGCTTCACCGCTTGTTCCAGAGTCTCGTTGCTGGCGTTATCCTCGCCATCGGTGACTACGAAGAGCACTTTTTTCTCGAGGTGGGAAAAGCGCTTCAGATGCTCGGCCGACGCCACGATGGCATCGTAAAGCGCAGTGCCCCCGCGGGCGTCAATCTTGTCCAGCGCTTCCTTCAGCTTCAGCAGGTCGTTGGTGAAGTCCTGGTCAAGATAGTATTCGTCGTTGAAGTTCACCACGAAGACTTCGTCCTTCGGATTACTCGACCGCACCAGATTCAGCGCGGCCTGGTTCACCTTGTTCCGCTTCTCGCGCATCGACCCGGAATTGTCGATGATGATGCCCATCGACACCGGAATGTCCACCTGATGAAACGAGATGATGTTCTGCGGCTTGCCGTCTTCAAACACGGTAAAAGCGCCGCGGTCGAGCGTAGTGATGATGTGTTGCTTGTCATCGATCACCGAGGCATGCAGCAGTACTTCGTCCACGTCTTTGCGGAAGACGAAGACTCCCTGGTCATTCAGATCCCTGTTTTGGTCGTCTTGCTTGTCCTGGGCTTGCGGTACTGCAGGCGCAGGCGCCGGTGCGGCGGCCGGAGGAGTCGCAGTTGCCGGATTGACGGGACTGGCGGGGTTGGCGTCGCTCTGCGCCGGAGCAGCCTGCGACCAGGCGGGGGTCGCCAGCTGCACACAGACCCAAATCGCGAACGTGATGAGAAACAGAACCCTCGCGGCCCTATTCCGCAGGCGCGTAATATCCCGTCCTGGCATACACCCGTAGAGGCGGCAATCCTTTCGGTGGGAGCAGCTTCACTTTTATCTTACGCCATTTGCCGTCGCGCACGACTTTGGTCGGACGGTATCCCAGAACATATTGATTGCGCAGCTCGACCCCGATCTTGGTCGCCACATCCCCCAGGTCGTTGGGGTTATCGATGGTAAACGCCCGCCCCCCGGTCAGCTCGGTGATGTCGCTCAGCAGCTGCGGGCCCAGACGTTCTTCCATGGCGGAAGCGAAGCGGTCATAGATGCCGATAGCGTAGATCATCACATCCGCTTCCTTCACCAGCGACTTGATCTCGCCTTCGGTGTAACGGCTGTGATTATCGCCGCCGTCGGAAATGATCAGCAGCGCCTTCTTCGGGTATTTGGCCTGCCGCATCTTGCTGACGCCCATGTAGATGGCATCGAGCAGGGCCGTGCGGCGCCGGGGCACCGCATACACCAGCTTGTTCTGGATCTCGTCCACCGAATTGGTGAAGTCGCTCACCGCCTCCGGCTCGTCGGAGAAGGTGATCATGAAAAACTCATCCTGAGGATTCGCCGTCTTGAAGAACTCGATCACCGCGTCTTTGGCGCGGTCCATCTTGCTGGCCATGCTCCCGCTGGAATCGAAGATCACGCCCAGCGATACCGGAGCATCCTCGCTGGAGAATGTCCGGATTTGCTGCGAAGCGTTGCCTTCATAAAGCTGGAAATTTTCCTTGTCCAGGCCAGTCACCAGCCGGTTCATGGGATCGGTAATCGTGACCGGCACCAGCACCAAGTCCACATCGACCTTCAAGGGACGCACGTGCGCGTTCATCCCCGTCGAGGCGACCAAATCCGCCTTGGGAGGCTCAGGTGGCTTTGCCACTTCTCGAGGCAGAATGTGCACGTCATTGACGTCGGTTTGCCCGAACGCAGGAACACACAGCCACGCGAGTGCAAAGAGCGCGGGAAAAAGCCACAGTCTTACGATATTAGCGATGAAGGGATTTTTGCGCAGCCGGGCTTGCGTCGGGTCCCAGGGGAGAACCGGACAGCCACTTCGAACCCCACTTCCAACCACGGCCATCGGGCTCGATGACCAGCGCCCATCAGGTAGGCGGGCCATAAGTACCTCTACTGACGCGGATGTTAGCACAGCTTTCGCCCCGCGGCGCAGGGATTTTTGTCAATTTTCACGCACCATCCCAGAACTGCACTTTGAGTGTTGTTTTGGGTGACGGGTTGTTCTGACAGTTGACGGGGCGGATGGCTCATGCTTTCCAGTTCGGCATCAACACCCCACAGTGGGCCCCATCACTTCTCTTCCTTTACGAATGGCGGGAAACCGGAAATATAGTCTGCCCTGGCCGTTCCCTCGCGCCCTTCGTATCTTGTTACAATCAAAAGTTTCCATGGCTGACATCCACCCCTTTCGTGCCCTCCGCTACGACCTGCAGCGAGTCCCAGCTTCGCAGGTGGTGACCCAACCGTACGACAAGATCACTCCCGCAATGCAGGATCGCTACTACACCGCCAGCCCCTACAACCTGGTGCGCATCATCCTCGGCCGCCGCGACCCAGGCGACAATGCCACCAGCAACGTCTACACCCGCGCCGCCGCCCATGCCCGCGACTGGCGAAACGCGGGCATCCTCCGGCAGGATGCCTCACCCTCCATCTATACCTATTCCCAGACCTTCACCGCTGCGTCCGGAACCAGTTTCGAACGCCGGGGATTTATTGCTCTCGGCCGTGTCGAGGACTATTCCGCCAAGGTCGTCTTCCGGCATGAGCAGACTCTTTCCAAGCCCAAGGCCGACCGCCTCGACCTGCTTCGCACCACCCGCGCGCATTATGAACAGCTTTTCCTGCTTTACGAAGACTCTGGGAAGATTGATTCCCTGCTGGCGACTGTGCAGCCGCCAACGATCGATGTTGCCGACGAGTATGGAGTCGCGCACCGGGTCTGGCAGATCTGCGATCCCGAAGTAATTGCGTCGGTTCAGAGCGAGATGCGCGACAAGAAGCTGGTCATCGCCGACGGACATCACCGCTACGAAACTGCGCTCAACTTCCGCAATGAATGCCGTGAGGCAGCCGGTGCCAGTTCAAATCCTCAGGCTCCGCACGAATTCGTCATGATGACGTTCGTCAACATGAACGACCCGGGGTTACTGGTGCTGCCTACGCATCGCGTGGTGCATTCCCTCGAGTCCTTTTCGGCAGACGATTTTCAAAACTCCAGCCGCGCTTTCTTTGCAGTGGAAGAAATCGACCCCGCCCTCGACGCCGCCCGCGCCGCTGCTGTCTTACTCGAGCGAGGCCGCGTCGGAACCGCCCTGCTGGCCGTCACCGCCAACCGCGCCTTCGTCCTGCACTCGCCCAAGCCCGCCGCCGCGCAATTCTTGGCCGGCCTCTCGCCTCGCCAGCAAGCGCTCGACGTCGTTCAACTGCACAAATGCTTGCTCGAGGGTGTGCTGAAGCTTTCCGAGGAGTCCATTCGCAACCAGCAGAATCTCTCTTACCTGCGCGAAGCTTCCGAGGCGCTAACACAGGTCCGGAGCGGCGCCGCCAACATGGCGTTCCTGATGAACCCATGCCCGGTCGAGCAGGTGCGCGACGTGGCCTTCGCCGGAGAAGTCATGCCCCAGAAATCCACCGATTTCTATCCCAAGCTGCTCAGTGGATTGACTGCCTATGCGCTGGACTAGCAATCGTAGCGCGGTCGTCCCGCCGGCGATGACGACACGAGCCTCGAGTGTTAGTTTAGGAGAAACAACGGACTTGCAGCCCGACAATGTCCGTCAAGGTCGCATGGAACAGAAGATTCCCTCAGGAACGAACGAACAATTGGACCCCATGCGATGCCCAGAGTGCGGCACGAGGATAGAAGTGCGCCATACTCGATATCCGTCTTTCGCCTGTCCTGGTTGTAATAAGAAGCTCTGCGTGGCCGCTCGGTACTTGACTAAGCTTCGGCTGCTCACAGCCATTCTCGCTTTTGCGGTGACTTACTTGATCGGTTTCCGAGGCATGCCTCTAATCCTTGTCGGGGCAGCTGCAGCCCTGATAGTGGCATCAATCGCGACCCCAATCGGATTGGTTGTACTACCACCAATGATCGAGAGGCAGTTTTGACTCGGCCTGGACAAGGCACTCCGGTTCTCGCGACCTGCGCCCTGATCCTTCTGTGCGCGATCCTGCTCTCCGGCGCCCCGCCGGAAAAACATCTCACCGTCTACTCCGTAGCCGCCAACTATTCACTGCCTCTGGTGCAGCGCGAAGGCCGCTCCTACGTAGGTCTGCTCGAACTCCTCGAACCCCTGGGCAAGGTGAGCGCCAAGGCAGAGGGCGTGCGCTGGCGCCTGCATTACAACAACGTGGAAGGCGATTTCCTTCTCGGCAAGACTCGCGCCCGCGTGCAGGGCCGCGATGCCGATCTCGTGGGACGATTTCTGCTGGAAAATAGTCGTGGTCTGGTCCCCGTCGCCGCGCTCGCTTCCCTGCTGCCGCGTTTTCTGGGTGGCCCGGTCACCGTACATGAGGAGTCTGGACGTCTCTTTATCGGCAGCACCGCAACGCACTTCACCGCGTCTCTCTCCGCCGAAAATCCTCCGCGGCTGGTCTTTCATTTCACCGCTCCCGTGAACCCGACGGTTGCCACCGAGCCGGGTGCGCTGCGCATGACTTTCTCCCGCGAACCTCTGGTCGCGCCCGCCTCGCCCACTCTCACCTTCGGCAGCAGGGTTATCCCGTCGGCCATTTACAGCGAGAGCAACGGCGCGGCCGTAGTCACGGTGAATGCCTCCATCCCCGTGATGGCAACTTTCAGCAGCGACGGGCGCACGATTGCGATTTCTTCCACATCCACGCCCACGGCCGCAGCCGCGCAAAATATAAATCCATCCGAGCCAGGAACGACGACGGTTCCTGGCCAGCCAACGCCCGCAGGCCCGATCAACCCGCCGCCCGCAGCGCCCGCCGGCCGCCGCTATTTTGCCGTCGTCGACGCCAGCCACGGAGGCGACGATCACGGCGAGACTCTCAGCAACACGCTGCTCGAAAAAGACCTCACTGTCGCGCTGGCCCGTAGCCTGCGCCAGGAACTCGTAAGCCGAGGCATCCCAACCCTGGTGCTGCGCGATTCTGACGCGAACCTCTCCCTCGACCAGCGCGCCATCTTTGCCAACGCCGATCACGCCGCCATCTACATCGCGCTCCACGCGGCCTCTAATGGCCACGGCGTGCGCGTCTACACCGCCATGCTTCCCTACGATGGCGACGATCGCGGAGCCTTCCGCGCCTGGACCACCGCCCAGCACACCTCGTTGTCCCTGAGCCAGAGCGCCGCCAGCGCAGTCACCGCCGAGTTCCAGCGACGGCAAATCCCGGTTCGCACTCTAACCGCACCGCTCCGCCCGCTCAACAACGTGACCGGAGCCGCCATCGCCGTTGAAGTCGCACCTCAGGGATCGGACTCGTCCCAGCTCACCGCCCCCGACTACCAGCAACTCGTCACCAGCGCCGTAGCCACCGCGATCGCCGCCACTCGTGATCAACTGGGAGCCGCGCAATGAGGTGTGAAGAATGAGGTGCGAAGCATGATCCCTCGTCATCTCGTGATCGCCATGGCAGTTCTGCTGGTCGCAGTGTTGGGCCTGAGTATCTACGCCTTGCATGTGCGCCGGACCGTCGCCGCCACGCCAGTCGCATCCACCGATACCCGTCCGCTGGGCCCTCCGATTGCCGGACCGACCGAGCGCGTCACCCTCTATGTCGCTCACGACGACGATGGCACCTTGCGCGCCGAGTCTGCCCTGATTCCGCTGCCCTCAGGACGCCAGCAGCGTGCCGAAGAACTCCTGCGCGCCCTGCTCTCGCTCTACCTCGACAAATCCTCTCCCCACGTTCTCGGCCCTGGCGCCGATATCCGCAGCGTCTTTCTGGTCGACCCAGGAGTCGCCGTCATCGACCTGAACTCCGCCTTTGCCGACACCCACCGCTCCGGCGTCCTGGTCGAAGACTTGACGGTCGCCTCGTTGATCCACACCATCTCGACCAACACGCCTGGCATTTTGAAAGTGAAGATTCTGGTGGATGGCAAAGAGCGCGACACCCTGGCCGGTCACGCCGACCTGTCCTCGTTCTACGACGTCACCGCAGTGAACCAACTGGCCACGCAGCTGCAACCCGTACAGTAAAGAAAGCGACTCAGCCGTCGGACCGCAGCCCTCGGCCCGTCGGAATGAAAGTCCGAGGTCTGACGTCCGAGGTCCGAGGTCCGAGGTCCGAGGTCTGAGGTCCAACGCCCGATTCCTCATTTACAATCCCCCCATCATGTTCTATCGCTCTGATAACCGTTCTCCCGAGCAGCTTCGCCCGGTCGTCCTTACGCCGGATTTCATCACCACTGCCGAAGGTTCCGTTCTGATTGAAGTAGGCAACACCCGCGTCATTTGCACCGCATCAATCGAAGAAACCGTGCCATCGTTCATGCGCAACAGCGGCAAAGGCTGGATCTCCAGCGAATACAGCATGCTTCCCCGCTCCACCCTGACCCGCACTCCGCGCGAAGTGTCGAAAGGCCGCCAAAGCGGACGCACCCACGAAATCCAGCGCCTAATCGGCCGCAGCCTCCGAGCAGTCACCGATCTCACCCGCCTCGGCGAACGCACAATCTGGATCGACTGCGACGTAATCCAGGCCGACGGAGGCACGCGCACCGCCTCGATCACCGGCGCATTCGTCGCTTTGGGCCTGGCTCTGGAAAAGCTAGTGGATGCGGGGACGCTAACTTCCGTTCCGCTCAAGGATTTTGTCGGCGCCGTCAGTGTGGGAATTGTCGACGGAGAAGTCTTGCTCGATCTCTCCTACGAAGAAGACTCCCGCGCCGACGTCGACATGAACTTCGTCATGACCGCCGGCCACAAGCTAGTGGAAGTCCAGGCCACCGCCGAGCACCAGGTCTTCGACGACGCTCAACTGGCAAAGATGATTGCCTTCGCGAAGCAAGGCGTGCAGTCCCTAATCGCCAAGCAGCAGTCCGTACTGAGAACGCTGACGCTAAGGCAATAGCGGGTGGCCCACTCAAGTCGGGAGTTGGCTTGACTGGTAGGGTTCGCCATAAGCGCGGTTCGCATGATGTAGTTTCTATTTCCGGGTGAGCTTAACTCGCGCAAAAGGCGTTAGCTTGCCGCCGTCCTCGTTATCGATAAGCCAGCTCCAAGTGTCGACGCCTTTGTTGTAGACGAACGTTGTGTGGACGCCGCTGTCCTTATCATCTTTGTCCCTGAACAAGAACGCGATTTCGTCATTGCCCCGTTTGCCTTGGGCAGTAGGGGCCGAGAGACCACCGCCACCGGTCGAGTCGAGCCACAGGCATCTGTATTCCTTCGACGGTTCGTCCCATTCAATAAAGACGATCGCTTCATACGCGGGCTGGCCTTGGGTGTTCTTCTCGCGCGATGTTTCGTGGAGTCGCAGGTATTCGTGGCTCAGCACCCATTCCGACTCGATGTCGTGCGTGGTCTCGCGTCCAGCAATCGTGCCATGAAGGATCCAACTGCCGGCCAGGCGATCAAGTAAGGGATCTTTAGTTGTTGGCTCCTGTGCTAAAGCTGAAAATGAAGTCATGAAAAGCAAAGCCAGGATTGCAAGACTTGTCTTCATTGTTCGACCTCCCAGGTCGCGTCGTGGGAACACTTTCAAATGCCTTGTTACGGCGCTTATCGCAGGCGCCCCGCCCAAGTCTACATAGGGGTTCGGCTTCGCCGTCGAATCTCGGCGGAACGCATCGATGGAATCAGGCCCGCGATCGATTTTCCTGGTTCTACGCCACCCAAACCGTCTTAGCGTTCAGAAACTCTCGAATCCCCACCGCTCCCAACTCCCGCCCGTGCCCCGACTGCTTCACCCCACCGAACGGAATCCGCGGGTCCGACGCGACCATCTTGTTGATGAACACCATCCCCGCTTCCAGTTCGTTGATGAAGCGCTCGCGCTCCTGGTCATCGTTGGTCCACGCGCTCGCACCCAGCCCAAACCGCACGTCGTTGGCGATGCGGATCGCCTCATCCTGATCCTTCACCCGAAAGATCGACGCCACCGGACCAAAGAACTCCTCGCCATACGCCGGCGAGTCCTTCGGAATGTTGGTCAACACCGTCGGCGCGTAGTAATTCCCCTTCTGTTTCAGCGGATGCCCGCCGGTCAGCAGCTTCGCTCCCGCCTTCACCGTTTTCTGGACGTCGGCGTCGAGAGTGGTCACCGCATCGGCCGTGGCCAGCGGACCAAGCTCAGTCTTCTCGTCAAACGGATCGCCCACCCGCAGACTCGCCATGCGCGCCACAAACTTCTTCTCAAACTCGGCCGCGATCGGCTCAGCCACAATGAATCTCTTGGCCGCAATGCACGACTGCCCGTTGTTGAGAATGCGCGCCTCCACCGCGGTCTTCACCGCCGTATCGAGATCGGCCGAAGGCATCACGATAAACGGATCGCTGCCTCCCAGCTCCAGCACAACTTTCTTGATCCGCTTGGCCGCTCCAATGCCAACTTGAATTCCCGCCTGCTCGCTGCCCGTCAGCGTCGCCGCCACTACGCGCGGATCGTTCAACAGGGCATCCACCTGCCCCGAGCCAATCAGCAAAGTCTGAAAAACGCCCGCCGGGAACCCCGCCTCCAGAAAAATCTCCTCGATGGCGAGGGCACACTGCGGAACATTGGACGCATGCTTCAGCAGCCCAACGTTGCCCGCCATCAGCGCCGGCGCTGCGAACCGGATCACCTGCCAGAATGGAAAATTCCACGGCATCACCGCCAGAATCGGCCCGATCGGCAGATACCGGATGAAGCTGTTCCTCGCCCCGGTCTCGACCGGTTCGTCGGCCATAAACCGCGCCGTGTTCTCGGCGTAGTAGCGGCAGGCGGTCGTGCACTTCACCGCCTCAGCCACCGCAGCCTTGTAGGGCTTGCCCATCTCGAGCGTCATCATGTGGGCGAACTTCTCCTTGTCGCGCTCCAGGATCTCCGCCGCCTTCAGCATGCGCTTGGCACGCACAGGAAACGGCGTCGTGCGCTCGGCCTTAAACGCGCTGACCGCAAGCTGCAGCTTCTTCTCGATCTCAGCTTCCGAAAGCGGCTGAAATGTCTTGATGACTTCTCCCGTGGCGGGATTAATCGTTGCAATGGCCATGATGACAGTCTCCCCAAGTAAGCAAGCCCAATATAGCAAGAACGGCCTGCCATCCGTCGCTGTCGAGGAGGCTGCCATGCAAAATCTCATGTTGTCGAAAGCCCGATCCATGTATATACTACATGTATATACTACATGTATATACGAGGTGTCCCGATGACCACTGCCAAAGTATTCCGCTCCGGCAACAGCCAGGCAGTCCGGCTACCCAAAGAGTTCCGCTTCAAGGCAAAGGAAGTCGAAGTGTTCCGCCGTGGCGATGAAGTGGTCCTGCGGGAAAAGCCCGCCAATCTGGCACACGCCTTCGAACTGCTCGCGTCATTGCCCGACGACTTTGATCTACCTGACCGCGAGAACGAAAAGCCCCAGAAGCGCAAAGGGCTGTGATGGCCGTGGATTTCCGCTACCTGCTCGACACCAACATCTGCATTTACATTCGCAAGAAGAAGCCAGAACGAGTCTCGGAGCGTTTTCACAAAGTAGGTTCCGGAGAAGTTGCTATTTCGGTGATTACTTATGGAGAATTGCTCTACGGCGCCAATAAGAGCGGGCAGCGTGCCCGATCGCTGGCAACTGTACAAGAGTTCGTCCGTATGGTGCCTGCATTGCCCTTGCCCGAGAATGCAGCCGAGGCGTACGGATTTATCCGCGCGGAACTCGAAAGCCGAGGCGAGATGGTCGGGCCCAATGATCTATGGATCGCGGCCCACGCCTTAGCTTCCGGACTAACGCTGGTAACCAATGACGAAAGAGAACTCCGCCGCGTGCGCGGGCTGAAGATACAGAACTGGGCGGTATAACGTCTCAAGGCTCAAGCATTTCAGCCAGCAGCGGATGGACGATCGCCGCAAACGGATTCACCACCGTCACCCCGCCCCAGGTGAATCCTGCCTGCAAGTCTTCGGACAGCAAGAGACGGCAACCGGTTTCGGCGGCTGCGGCGAACATCACGGCATCCCAAATACCGATCTGGTGATCGACGGCGAGGTCCGTCGCTGACATCAAGACTGAAGAAGAAGTCTCGATCAGGGGGTACGTATCCCGATAGCGAAGAATCGTAGTACGCGCCGACCGCGGCGCAACTTTCGCTTTCCGCACCAGCACGCGGAAAAGTTCTCCGAGCGCCTGAACCGGCAAAAAAGTTTCTGATTCAGGCAGCTTGCCGAGGAGTTCTAGCGCAGCCCGTTGCCGCTCGGACCCGTTCACCCCGGCAGCATACGCCAACACATTCGTATCGAGCGCGATTCGCATGGGACGCCGCTCTAGTCGTCGTACAACTCGTCCCGAGTCCAGCGACCAATATCCTGAACCGGCTGTGCTTTAAGATGCGCCAGCAACGCGGCCTTGGCCCGGCCATTGCGCTTTTCCTTCACCGGCTCGATGCGCGCCACGGGCCGTCCATGGCTGGTCACAACGTAGCTTCGGCCTTCCTTCACCTCGCGCAATACCTGCGAGAACTTCCGGTTCGCCTCGGCTGCTGAGATGGTTTTTTCCATGGCCATTCTTAAGTAGTTATATTACCTACTTTTTCTAACTCCGTCAAGATGCGCATCGAGTGCTATCCTTGTCCAAACTCATGACGCTCGGCAGACTACTCTTGATTCCGGCGGGAGTTCTCGTAGCAACGCCGTTGTTGTGGACGCAGAACACACCGCCGGTTCTTCCGAAACATCCGCCCACACTCAAACTGGAAATCGTTCCGGTCAATAAGACGTATCTGGTGGGTGAGCCTGTGGTCGTGAAATACAAGTTCACAAACCTATCCGACAAGACGCTTTGCCTTCCGCGCCCCGATATCAAAAGTGAAGACGAGACCGATGGCTATATTCGCACATGGGCAACAGGTATCGGCGGAGAAACGGAAATGTTTCTCGAGGGTTTCTATCCGATAGGGACCACCGATCAGCAGTTACTCAATGAAGCGAACGAGAGATGGATTAAGCTCGCGCCGGGTTTGTCCTACATCACTGAGGCGGCACGCCCCGTGGGCAGCCTCGCTGCAGGAGATTGGAGGGTCCAGTCCAGATACATTCCCCCGGATCTTCGCGGCAGGGCGAAACTCATTGTCGACGCGCTGGGCTGCACTCCTCCCCAAATCGCCGCAACGTCTAAGCCCGTGATGGTCACAATCGCAGCAGTTGCGCAGAATCAGTAGATCTTCGCCCATCCGAAAAACCGGATACCCGGAAGCCCGGAGCCGAACACCGGAAGCCGCTTTTCACCGTCATTGGTTTACAATTATAGGTTCCACTGCATTCATCCCATCCGCTCTACAGGAGGATTCTCATGTCACTCACCCCGGGCAAACTTGCCGGTCTCAAAAAAGTCTCCAACGAACGCGGCATCATCGCCGCTGCTGCCATGGACCAGCGCGGCTCCCTGCAAAAATCGCTGGCCAAAGAAAAAGGCGGCGAAGTCACCGACGCCATGATGGAAGAATTCAAAACCCTGGTCACCGAAGTTCTCACGCCGCACGCCTCCGCCATCCTGCTCGACCCCGAGTGGGGGCTGCCCGCCTCCAAGCGCCGCGCCAAGAATGCCGGCCTGCTGCTCGCCTATGAAAAGACTGGTTATGATAAAACTGGCCCCGGCCGCCTCGGCGATCTGCTCGACCACTGGTCCGCGCGCCGCCTGAAAGAAGCCGGTGCCGACTGCGTCAAAATTCTGCTCTACTACACGCCCTACGATCCCAAGGACGTCAACGACAAGAAGCACGCGTGGGTGGAGCGCATCGGCGACGAATGCCGCGCCAACGACATCCCCTACTTCCTGGAGTTCGTCGGCTACGAAGAAGGCGCAGACGAGAAGGGTCTGGATTACGCCAAGAAGAAACCGCACATCGTCACCGAAAGCATGCGCGAGTTCAGCAAAGACCGCTACGGCGTCGACGTGCTCAAGGTCGAAGTGCCGGTGAACATGAAATTTGTCGAAGGCGTGAAGTGCTTTGGCGGACAGAAGGCCTACACCAAGAAAGAAGCCATCGACCTGTTCCACCAAGCCGCCAACGTCGCGACCAAGCCGTTTATTTATTTGTCGGCCGGCGTCAGGAACGCGGAATTCAGCGAGACGCTCGAACTTGCCGGAGAATCCGGAGTGAAATTCAATGGCGTCCTGTGCGGACGCGCCACCTGGAAAGACGGCATTCCCATCTACGCCAAGCAGGGCGCAGCCGCATTCCGCAAGTGGCTCGAAACCGAAGGCGTAAAGAACATCAACAACGTGAACGGCAAACTGAAAGCCGCCACCAGTTGGCACTCGATCTACGGCGTAGAACTGGTCCACGCGTAAAATTGAAGTGGTTAGGTGGCGCGGGCGCCCTCGCCCGCGCCATTCCTTTTTACTTCTCTCACCCGTCGGCGAGTTCAGGTCACTTTGAAAAGAAAGATCCTTCTCTCGTGGAGCAGCGGCAAAGATAGTGCGTGGACCCTCCACCTGCTCCGTCAGCGCGGCGAAGTAGAAGTAGTCGGACTGCTCACCACGATCAACACGCATTTCCAGCGCGTCGCCATGCATGGCACGCGCCACGCGCTCCTGAAGGCACAGGCTGACGCAGCCCGCGTGCCGCTTTGGGAAGTTCCCTTGCCCTGGCCCTGTAGCAACGATATCTATGAAGCAGCGATGTCGGCGGCGTGTACCTCGGCCGTTCAGCAAGGGATCTCGGCCGTCGCTTTCGGCGATCTCTTTCTCGAAGACGTCCGTCGCTATCGTGAAGACCATCTCCACGGTACCGGGCTCGAACCCATGTTCCCTCTCTGGGGACGAGATACACGACAGGTGATGTTAGAAATGCTGGATGCGGGTGTGCGTGCCCGAATCGTTTGTGCCGATCCTTCAAAGCTGGCCGGCGATTTCATCGGCTGCGATCTCGACTACGACATATTGAGTCGCCTGCCTGCCGGAGTTGATCCCTGCGGCGAGAATGGCGAGTTTCACACCTTCACCCACGCCGGGCCTATGTTCTTGCAACCCATTCCCATCAAGGATGGCGAAATCGTAGCGCGTGACGGATTCATTTATGCGGACATCCTGCCCGAATTAAACTGACGCCGAAAGAAGCTACTATGTCTGCAACTACCGTTCTCATCACAGGCGCATCCGGCGGCATCGGATACGAACTCGCCAAACTCTTCGCCCGCGATCACCACAACCTGGTGCTGGTCGCCCGCAGCGCCGACAAACTCGCGCAAGTCGCCACCGAACTGCAAGCGCACGGCGTCACCGTAAAGACCGTCGCCCTCGATCTCGCCGCACCGCCCGCGCCCAAGTTTCTCTTCGACCAACTCCAGCGTGAAGGCATCACCGTCGACATCCTCATCAACAACGCCGGCTTCGGCGCCTACGGCGAGTTCGCGCAAATTCCCGAAGCAGAGATTCTGGGCCAGATTGATCTCAACATTACCGCGCTCACCGCACTGACGCGCCTGTTCCTTCCCGCCATGATCGCCCGCCGCAGCGGCCGCGTCATGAACGTTTCCTCCACCGCCGCTTTTCAGCCTGGGCCGCTGTTGGCGGTCTACTACGCCACCAAGGCTTACGTGCTTTCTTTCTCCGAGGCGATCGCCAACGAGGTGCGCCATGCCGGCGTCACCGTGACCTGTTTCTGTCCGGGAGCGACATTCACCGGCTTCGCCCAGCGCGCGGGGATGGAGACTTCCCGCCTCTTCAAGGTCAGCGCAATGTCGGCCGACAAGGTTGCGCTCGACGGCTATCGTGCCGTCATGGAGGGCCGCACACTTGCCATCAGCGGCGCACACAACTGGCTGGTCGCGCAGTCCACCCGCTTCGCCCCGCGCAGGATGGTCACCGCCGTCTCGCGATGGATCGCCGAAAAAGCTTCGTAGAGACGTTGCTCGCAACGTCTCTTCCGGCGCCATCGGCGAGGCATTGTTTCGAGGCGATGTCGGCAGAGACGTAGCGAGCTACGTCTCTACGACGGACAGCAGTGATCCGTATCACATCAAACCCCGCATCCCGCACGCCTTTTACAAATCCCGACCGTCTCTTTGCAAACCTTTACCAACGGACCTGCTACTTTTTCACAGCCCGAGGGTCTAAGCCCATGAGAGCGCAGGAGCTCTCAAGTTCACTCGAACAGCTCCACTCGAACAAGTCCACATGAAAAGTTCAACATGAAGACGTCCGCACGAAATCGAAGGATTCCGCGAAACGGGAACTTTCGACAGGAGGTAGCAAATGGCGAACACTCGCAGTTCCCTCGTTTCGACCATGATTGCCTTTCTGACTCTGGCCGGGACAACTTTCCTTCTTGCCCACACCTGCATCGCGCAGGACAACCCTCAAACTGAACCGCCCGTACCGCCAGACTCGCAGACCAGTCTGCAAGCCGCGGCCACTCCCCCACCCGTCAGCGAGACCATTCCCGCGGGCACCAGAATCGTCCTCGTGCTCACCCATCCCATCCAAAGCCGGTACATTCACCGCGGCGACGACATCTACGCCCAAATCACTGCGCCCATCATCATGGGCAATGCAGTCGTAATCCCGCCCGGCTCGTTGGTCGATGGAATCGTGGACAAACTCGAACGCCGAGGTGGCCGTGCGGAGCTGCGTCTGCGGTCCATGTCCATCACGTTCCCCGACGGATACGTGGCTTCTGTGCCCGGACCGGCCGTGATGGAAAGCGTCGAAGGCTATGCTTTGACCGATCCCGGCTCGAAACGGGGCATCGCAATGTTCGCGCTGCCCGCGGCGGGAGCCGGCCTGGGCGCACTCATTGGCCACTCTGCCGGCAAGCCGGCCTCCAACGTCACCTCCAACTTTCCTCCCGGGTGCATCGGAGGACCGCCTTTCTGCAGCTCGGTCAGCACGCCCGTCGCCGGCACCCAAGGCAGAGACGCGATCATTGGCGCAGGCATCGGCGGCGCGGTTGGGGCAGTGGTCTCTATGACGGTGATGTTCAGCTCGCACCAATTCTTCCTCGATGTGGGCTCGCCGGTCGATATGGTGCTGCGGCAGCCGCTGACGCTCGATCAAGTCCAGGTCAGTGATGCCGTCCGACAATCGGAGCAGCAGCCAGTACCGCTACAGCCCGTCGCTCGCCGCCCAGTGCCGCCGCCTCCGCCACCGGACACCGGCTTCCCGCCCAGCACGCCCGGTACACCGCCCACGGTCCTTCCCGGAGCGCCGGGGCCCGGCGGTGTCCCCGGACCACCGATCGTCATTCCCGGAACTCCTCCGGGCACACCTTAATGCTTGCAGCAGCGCCGAGGTGGCGCTGCGCCTCAGTGGAAAGCCGGGGACCCGCCTCCCCGGTTTTCCACATTTTTTTCGAATCTGTAACGGCCCTTCGTCGAGACTTGGACCTTCCCTCGCCCCCAAGCACTTCGGCGCCCTCTGCGTTGATGTCGTTTGTTGTACCCTTAAACGCAAGCCGAATCTTATGCCCACACTCATCCCGCAGCCCACCCGCATTCAATCCGCCGGCAACAAGCCCAAACTCATCGACGAGTACGTCGGACGCGTCAACTCCAGGACCTCCGCCGCCAGCGTCGCCCACATGCGCAGTCCGCAAGGATGGCTCGAACCCGGCCAGACTCCCGAATTCGACGAGTTCACCATCGTGCTGAAAGGCTTGCTGCGCGTCGAGCACAAAACTGCGAATGGCACGATCGGCTCGCTCGACGTCGCCGCCGGACAAGCCGTAATCGCCCACGCCGGCGAGTGGATCCGCTACTCCACCCCACAAGAAGGCGGCGCCGAATACATAGCCGTCTGCCTCCCTGCGTTCTCGATGGAGACGGTGAACCGGGATAGATAAGGCCTCGCGCCGTCCAATCCGCTTTGTCATTCCGAGGTGCGAAAGCGCCGAGGAACCCGCTTCTCGCCGGCGCCCGGTCAGCGGCTCAAAGTTCTCCGATGCGGTTTTCAACCGGGAAAGGCACGACTTCCAGTCGTGCCGAAATAAGCCGTTAGGAGAATTCGGCTTTAGCCGCTGAGGTTAGCGGCATAGGCAACCTCAGCGGCTGAAGCCGGTTCCTTCTCGGAACCCTTTGCGGCACGAGTGGAACTCGTGCCCTTCCCGACTCTCCGACTCCAGCAATTCGCGGACAGGAGCGTTCGCGCCACAACCTTGCCGAGCTCCGCTCAGCGGACAGCCGGGGGCGGCTGTGCCCACATGATTCTTGGTTTAGCTAAAAGCCAAGAGCCAAAAGCCAAGAGCGGCCCTCACTCCCACTCAATCGTCCCCGGCGGCTTCGACGTCACGTCGTACACCACGCGGTTCACGCCCTTCACCTCATTCACAATCCGCGTGGAGATGGTCTTCAGCACTTCGTGCGGCAGCGGGACCCAGTCGGCGGTCATGCCGTCTTCAGAGGTCACCGCGCGGACCGCGCAGGTGTACGCATAGGTTCGCGCATCGCCCATCACGCCCACCGACATCACCGGCAGGAGCACGGCAAACGACTGCCAGACTTTCGTGTAAAGCCCAGCTTCTTTGATCTCGCTGACCACAATGTCGTCGCACTCGCGCAGCAGCGCCAGGCGCTCGGGCGTGACTTCTCCCAGCACCCGCACGGCAAGCCCGGGACCGGGAAACGGCTGCCGCTGCAGGATTTCTTCCGGCATGCCGAGATCGCGGCCGATCTTGCGGACTTCGTCCTTGAACAAATCTTTCAGCGGCTCGATCAGCTTGAGCTTCATCTTCTCCGGCAGGCCGCCAACGTTGTGATGCGATTTGATGACCTGCGACGGCCCGCGCACCGAGCGCGACTCGATCACATCGGGATACAGCGTGCCCTGCACCAGCCACTTGACCCTGCCTTCGCTCTTCTCGATGCGGCGGGCTTCCTTTTCGAATACTTTGATGAACTCGTTGCCGATGATCTTGCGTTTTTTCTCAGGATCGCTGACGCCCTTCAGCTTCCCAAGAAAACGCGCGGTCGCGTCAACCGCGTCCACACGCAGGTTCAGTTTGTCGCGCAGCACCTTCTGCACTTTTTCAAATTCATTCTTGCGCAGCACGCCGTTGTTCACGAACACGCAGGTCAGGCGCGACCCTTCGCCTCCGCGCAGGGCAGGCTTGCCCTTGGCGTCTCGCAGGGCGCGGTCGACCAGCACGGCTGCGACCGCCGAATCCACGCCACCCGACAGCGCACAAATTGCCCGTCCGCTGCCGACTTGCTGTTTCACTTGCTCGACCGTCGAATCAATGAAACGCTGCGCAGTCCACGTGGGCTTCGCGCCGCAGATCTGAAAAATAAAATTCCTCAGGATCTGTGTGCCTTGCGGCGTGTGGTGCACTTCAGGATGGAACTGCACCGCGTACCATCTCTTCGCCGTGTTCTGAATGCCGGCCACCGCGTAATGAGTCTTGGCCATCAACTCGAAACCGGGAGGCAGTTCGAGCGCTTCGTCGCCGTGCGACATCCACACCGCCAGCTTCTTGGCCAGCCCCTGAAACAACACGGAATCCGAGACGATATCGACTTCCGCGGCGCCGTACTCGCGCTTGTCGGCAGGACGCACCTTGCCGCCGAGCGTGTGCACCATGAATTGCAATCCATAGCAGATGCCGAGCACGGGCACGCCCAGTTCAAAGATGCGTGCGTCGGCCGGCGGCGCGTCTTTGTCGTAGACCGACCAGGGCGCTCCCGAGAGCACGATCCCAACCGGCGCGTAGCTCTTCACCTCTTCGAGTTTCGCCGTGCACGGCAGCACGACAGAGAAAACGTTTTGTTCGCGAATGCGCCGCGCGATGAGTTGGGTATACTGCGCGCCAAAGTCAAGGATGACGATGCTCTGGCCCACTGAAAATTGATTGTGAGGGGATTTGGTTTCCACAAATGAGTTTCTCAAATTCGGGGAGCCAGTGTAAAGAGACGGTAGTAACACGCAGCGGAAGGCGAGCGCATCTCAACAATACAGGGCACGCATGATCAGTTAGACATCCCCGGCCAACAGATTGGGTACGTCGCTCAGGATCGGCTCGTCGCGGTCGATCTCGGTCTGAACGAGCGTGGTCGGCAGCGGCGGGGCAGAAACAGGCGGTGGCACCGGCCGGGGCGCGAGCGGCGCCCGCACTGCCTCCGGCATTTCCGCGATGCAGACATATCCCGCGAGCCGCGCCATATACAGCCAGTCGGCCACCGCGAAATAAGCCAGGGTCACAAGAAATACCGCCACAACCACCAACCGCCATGGCAGGGCACCCGCCAGGCCCAGCGGCAGAGACGCGATCGTGGTAGCTCCCACGAATGCGACCAGATGAGCCAGGCCGGTCCAGGTGCTGACCGCAAAGACGGCGCCCGTGCGTTCGCGGCAGAAAGTTGCGGCGGCGGAAATCGCGCCCACTGCGTCCTCACTATCGCGGACAGCAAACATGCCCGCCAGCGACAACAGCCAGTTCAGCCCACACCACACCAGGCAGATCAGCCCCGCGAGCGGCAAGAACAGCAAGAAAGCCAGGCCGGGCCGAGGATTGGCGTCCGGTGAGGCGAACCCAGCCAGAATCGACGCGCCTACGAACCCAACCGCCGCCGCCAGCGCGACGACCGCGCGCAGGAAGTTGAGCCGCAGCAACGCCGCACTCGTAGAGACGTTTCTGGCAACGTCTCTCTCGCCATCGTTCGCAACGCCTTCAGCAGAGCCGATGCTCGCAACGTCCCTACGAAAGTGATCCAGCAGAACGCGCACCGTGGCGATCCGCCCCACGGAGGCGGCGACGATCCAAAGCACCATCAGCATCAGTGCGCCGAACACTCCCGCCAATACAGCCCGGTTCAGACTGCCGCGGAGAATGTGGGCGATCGCTTCCGCAACCAAGTAAGGATGGCGCGTGCGTAAGAAAAGCAGCTCGCCGTTGGTGACGGGCAGCGTGTCGAGATATTGGAAGAGCCCGAAAACGAGCAAAGCAGCGGCGGTTGCGCCCGCAGTCCAGCGCCACATCATTTCCGCCAGTGTCAGCGACGGCCGCCGGAACGCAGCGCGGAATCCTTCAGCCGTGGGAGAGATGGCCATGAAACTCAGGATAACTCAATTGGAGCGTGATTATTTCAATACAGCGTTGTCATCCTGAGCTTAGCAGCGACTCCACGAAGTGGGGTCGCTGCGGAGCCGAAGGATCCCTACCCGGATTGCAGCACCTGCCAAGCCTAGGGAATTCTTCCCGTAAAGTAGAAAATCGGAGGCTTCATCTGAAATGCTCCGCGTTGCCGCACGTTGCCACACTCTGCTGGGGATCCTTCGACTGCGTGGTCGCTTCGCCTTCGCGAAGCAACCACTTCGCTCAGGATGACAACAAAATGGAAACTACTTCACCACGATGTTGACCAGCTTGCCCGGCACGTAGATCTTCTTCACGATCTGCTTGCCAGCGATGAATGCCCGCACTTTCTCGTCGGCAAGGGCGCGTTCCAGAACCGTCTCCTCGGTGGCGTCCGCCGGCACAACCACGCGGCTGCGCAGCTTGCCGTTCACCTGCACGGGAATCTCAAGCTCTTCTTCCTTGGCTAACTCGGCGTCGAACTTGGGCCACGGCGCTTTGAGCAAGTTCCCCTTTTCGCCGAGCATCTCCCACAATTCGTGCGCGAGATAGGGCGCGAAAGGCGCGAGCAACAAGACGAGGTTGCGCTGGACGTCTGCCAGGAAAGGAGCCGGAACTTCATTCCGTGCGATCGCCTCCTCTGCGCCGTAGAGAACGTTCACCAGTTCCATGATCGCCGAGATGCACGTATTGAAATGCCAGCGTCCCTGAAAGTCGTCACTGACGCGCTTGATCGTCTGGTGCAGCTTGCGCTGGATGGCACGCGCCGCCGGCGCCAGATCAGACGGCGACGGTTTGCCCCATTCCGGATGATCGGGCCGTGCGTTGCGCACCACAAATCGATACACGCGCCCCAGGAACCGTTGAATCCCTTCAATCCCGGAATCCTGCCAGTCGAGATCGCGATCCGGCGGCGCCGCGAACAAACTGTAAAGCCGCGCCGCGTCGGCTCCGTATCGCGCCACCATCTCGTCGGGCGAGACCACGTTGCCCAGGTTCTTCGACATCTTCCGTCCATCTTTGATCACCATGCCCTGAGTGAACAGACGTTCGACAGGTTCATCGTTCGTGATCATGCCCAGGTCGCGCATGAACTTTGTCCAGAAGCGCGAGTAGATCAGGTGCAGGATGGCGTGTTCGACGCCGCCGATGTACTGATCGATCGGGAACCAGTACTGGGCAGTCTTGGCGTCGAAGGGCGCGCGGTCGTTGCGCGCGTCGGTGTAGCGATAGAAATACCACGACGAGTCGACGAACGTGTCCATGGTGTCGGTCTCGCGCCGCGCCGGGCCTCCGCACTTCGGGCACGTAGCATTCACAAACTCGGGAACGCTCTCAAGTGGAGATCCCCCAGCCAGCGTAACTCTCACCTTCTCTGGCAGGATCACCGGCAAATCTTTTTCGGGCACTGCGACGATGCCGTCCTTCTCGCAATACAGCATCGGGATCGGCGTGCCCCAGTAGCGTTGGCGCGAGATTCCCCAGTCTTTCAGGCGATAAGTAACCGTGGCTTTGCCGAATTTATTTTCCTCGGCATACGCCGACATCACCCGGATCGCTTCGTCACAGGCCAAACGGTTGTAGCGCCCGGAGTTGACCAGCATGCCGTCGTGCCCGACGAACGGAAGCGCAGGTTCCGCCACGGTCTCATCAGGATCGCCAGACATTGGCAAGATGACCAGGCGGATTTCGAGGCCGTACTTCTTGGCGAACTCGTAGTCGCGCTCGTCGTGCGCAGGCACGCTCATGATGGCGCCCGTGCCGTAGTCCATCAGGATATAGTTCGCAACCCACACCGGAACGCGCTCGCTGTTGAACGGATTGATGGCATAGCGCCCGGTGAACACGCCGTGCTTCTCGATCTCGCCGATGTCGCCCGCTTCTTTGGCCTTGCGCTGCTCGGCAATGAGTTGGTCGACTTGGGCGCGCAAGCCGGGATTCTCCGCCGCCAAGTCCTTGACGATGGGATGCTCCGGCGCAAGCTGCACCGACGTCGCGCCGAAAATCGTATCCACGCGCGTGGTGAAGACCGGAATCGTCGATCCCGCCGGCCCGAAGCCTTTGTGGTTTTCCGCGTAATCGAGCTTGAAATCGACCAGCGTACCTTCGCTGCGGCCGATCCAGTTGCGCTGCATGGTGCGCACTTTTTCCGGCCAGCCGTCCAGCTTGTCGAGCCCGCTCAACAATTCGTCGGCATACTTCGTCGTGCGCACGAACCACTGCTCCAACTCGCGCTGCTCGACCAGAGTATCCTCGTGCCGCCAGCAGCAGCCGTTGACGACCTGTTCGTTGGCAAGAACGGTCGCGCACTTCGGACACCAGTTCACCTTGCTCTTCTTGCGATAGGCGAGCCCTCGCTCGAAGAGCTTGAGGAAGAACCACTGGTTCCACCGGTAATATTCCGGCAGGCAGGTGGTGACCTCCCGCGACCAGTCGTAAGCAAAGCCGAGGCGCTTCATCTGCGCCTTCATGTTGGCGATGTTGCGCAAGGTCCATTCGCGCGGCGGCGTGTTGTTCTGGATGGCCGCATTTTCCGCCGGCAAGCCGAACGAATCCCAGCCCATGGGATGAAGCACGTTGTAACCGTTCATCCACATGTAGCGGGCCAGCGCGTCGCCGATCGAGTAGTTTCGCACGTGTCCCATGTGCAGCGCGCCTGAGGGATAGGGCAGCATTTCGAGCACGTAATACTTTTTCTTCGCGGCCTTGGTGTGGTCTGACGTGGCCTCGGCGGCGTAGAGCGAAGCATCCCGCTGCCAGCGCTCCGCCCACTTGGTCTCGACGCGCTGCGCGTCATAGCGCTCGTCGCCGGGACGGGCGGCGTCGCGCTCCGTGCTGGGACGTTCGGCCGAGGGTGTAGCTATCTTTTCTTCATGTGGCATAAGTGAGGGCAGTCGAAAGCCGAAACCTAGATTCTACAACGCAAGGTGAAAATATAGCGCGGATATGGCGCGGGCGATCTCCACCACCCGGCCATTTCGCATGCACGCGACGATCGCACGCGGGCGTGGGCGCCCGCGCCACACAATCAAAAGTTCAGTTCATCGTGATCACTGCCCGGAACCGCACTTTCCCATCGGCCACACGGTCGTAGGCTTTGCCGATGTCGTCAAGCGTGTATGTCTCGGCAACCACCTTTACCTTGCCCTTCGCAGCGTAATCCAGCGCTTCGTAAAGATATTCGGGACCGTTCTGGCTCGAGCCGATCAGCCGGACGCGTTTGAACAAGAGTTCGGGATTGTAGTTCAGCGGCTCGGCGCCCACGCCCATGAGAATGATGCGGCCGTAAGGACGCATCCCCTTCGCCGCGTCCCCCGTCGCGGCCCACGAATTCGACGTCGCCAGCAGAACGTCGGCTCCGCCCGCGGCCAGCAGGTTCTCGCCGCTCTCGACCACTTCGTCGGCCCCTAGGTCGCGAATCATTTTCCATTTGTCTTTCGACTTGGTCACGGCGATAGTTTCAAATCCCGATGCTTTGGAATATTGCAGCGCCAGGTGGCCGAGCCCTCCAATGCCGACCACCGCGACGCGCTCGTGCGGCTTGGGATCGGCAAGTCGCAGCCCGCTCCACACCGTGTATCCCGCGCAGAAGATGGGCGCAGCCTGCTCGTAGCCCAGCGCGTCGGGAATCAGCATCGTCGCGTCCGCGTAGGCCAGCATGTACTCGGCATGGCTGCCCTGCAGTCCTATGCCGGTCGAAATCGCGTTCTGGCACAACTCTTTCTTGCCGCGCAGGCACCACTCGCAGCGTCCACAGCCCTTCTGCACCCAGCCCACGCCCACGCGATCCCCAACCTTGCGTGACGTAACTCCGGGACCGACCTCCACGATTTCTCCCACCGGCTCGTGGCCCAGGACTCGCGGAAACTGCAGCGGGAACAACCCGTGCGTCAAATGCACATCGGTATAGCAGAGGCCGCTGGCATGAATCTTAATGACGACTTGATTGGGACCGGCCTTGGGCGTCTGCCACTCTTTCACCTCCCACTTGCCGTTAACGGAGGGAACCACTGCTGCTTTCATGAAGAATGCTCCTGCGGATCTGAATGCGACCCTATGTGGATGCAGTACTCGTGCCGCGGATGCGGGGTGCGCTCAAATCCAAATATTCTTACAACCACCGATGACCATGAACCCTCCGAACCCTTCGAACTTCCCCGGCTGGGGCGCGTCCTTCAAATGGCGCAGGCACAACGCACCCTGCTCATAGTCTGCCCGGAAGTACTGCAGGTAGGCCATAAACTGCTTGCTCCGTCGCCAGTCGACCATTCCCACGAACGCCAGCACCAGTTCGGTGATTGGCTTTTCACTCTGCGCGATCTTCTCTTTGATCATCGTATCGTTGGTTGCGGAATCCGCGGTCAGAAACTCCCAGTTGCGGGCCTGCCCGCCCACGGACAGCCGCATAAACCACTGCTCAGTTTTCAATTTCTCAAATCGGAGCAGATCATCAAGGCTGGACTTCGCGGGCTTGGCGAGTTCTGCCAGTTTTGTTTTCGGATCGGCACTCGGCATAAGGGGTCGACTAGAATATCCGGCTTCTTGCCGGCTTGCGTCAAACCCTGCGTCAATCATGGAGTCCGCTTCAACCGCGGTCCGTGGTGGCTCTGCCGACACCTGGAGCCTGCAAAGAAAACGGGCCGCGGTCATGGCTGGCCGCGGCCTTCCTGCGTTTTACCCGTTCTCAGGCGGCCACGGTGACCTGCGTGGAGGTCTCGCGGCCAGCGCCCTGCTTGGCGATTCCGAGGACCACACGTCCGTTGACTTTACCCGTCTTCAGCCGGTCGAAAACATCGTTGATCGAGCCCAGCGGAAGCGTCTCAATCGTCGCCTTCACTTTGCCCTCGGCGGCAAACGCGAGAGATTCTTCCAGATCGAGGCGCGTCCCGACAATCGACCCGCGCACCGTCTGCCCGTTCAAAACCAACTCGAAGATAGAGACCGGAAACTCTCCCGGCGGCAAGCCGTTGAGCACGCAAGTGCCGCCGCGCCGCAACATGCCGATCGCCTGCTTGAACGCGATCGTGGAAACCGCCGTCACCAGCACTCCGTGAGCACCGCCAATCTGCTTCTGGATTTCGGTGGCCGGGTCTTGCGTCCGGGCATCGATAGTGATTTCAGCACCCAGCTTGCGTGCCAGAGCCATCTTCTCCGGACCCAGGTCCACGGCCGCGACGTGCAGTCCCATGGCTTTGGCGTACTGAATGGCAACGTGGCCCAACCCGCCCGCGCCTGAGATCACGACCCACTCTCCGGGACGCGCGTTGGTCTGCTTCAATCCTTTGTAGGTTGTGACTCCGGCGCAAAGAATCGGCGCCGCGTCCACGAAAGACAGATTCTTGGGGATTCGCCCCAGATAGTCGGCTTGCCCCAGGGCATACTGCGCGAACGTACCGTTCACCGAGTATCCCGAGTTCTTCTGCTCGAGGCAAAGCGTCTCCCATCCCGACAGACAGAACTCGCAATGTCCGCAGGCGCTGTGCAGCCAGGCGATGCCGACGCGGTCACCCACCTTCAGATGGGTAACTCCGGAGCCGAGCGCGGCCACAATGCCGGCGCCTTCGTGTCCCGGAATAAAGGGCGGAGTCGGCTTGATGGGCCAGTCTCCTTCCGCCGCGTGCAGGTCGGTGTGACACACGCCGCTGGCGATGATTTCTACAAGAGCTTGTCCTGGGCCCGGGGTGGGTACTGGAACTTCGCGAATAACGAGGGGCTTGCCGAACTCTTCTACCACTGCTGCTTGCATCGTTCTGGGATAGGTCATGAATGCGTCCTCCGAAAGTGAATTTCAAGCACTTTATCCCGCAACTGACCCCGGGGTCGGTGATCAGGATCACAATAAGCAGTGCTGAATCTCACAATAGCTGTGGAAAACCCTGGGGAATGCTGCATTTGCGGTGCAGGTGCGGGCAACGGTAGACTTGGGGCGGCCGACAATGTGCTTGTGTAGGGACGCGCGCCCTCGCCCGTCCGTCGAGCGCAGCTTGACTTCTTTGTTCTTTGTTCTTTGTTCGTTGTTCTTTATTCTTTGTTCTTTGGCGGCCGCAGAAAAAGGCTCATCCAGGGTGAAATTATGCTAGTCGTAATGAAGGCGCAGGCTACCGAAGACCAGGTGCGCGCCGTTTGTCAGAAAATCGAGAATCTGGGCTATCGCGCACATTCCATGCCGGGTGCAACCCGCACCGCAATCGGCATCACCGGCAACAAGGGAGAAGTCGAACAGGGCACCCTGGAAGAGATGCCCGGAGTGCAGGAAGTCATCCAGGTTTCCAAGCCCTACAAACTTGTCAGCCGCGATCTTAAAGAAGAAAACACCGTCATCACTTTTCCCGGGACAGCGGCCGGCATCGACGGACCAACGATCGGTGGAACCGGCCTTGCCATTGTCGCCGGGCCGTGTGCCATTGAGAATCGCGAGCAGGCCTTTACCGTGGCCGAGCGCGTACATCGCGCCGGAGCGCAATTCTTTCGCGGCGGCGCCTACAAACCGCGTACCTCTCCCTACTCCTTTCAAGGACTCGGCGAGGAAGGCCTGCGCATCATGGCGGAAATCCGCCAGCAGTTTGGCATGAAGATCATCACTGAAGCCATCGACCACGAGTCGCTCGACCTGGTCGAAGAGTATGCCGACATGATCCAGATCGGCGCCCGCAACATGCAGAATTTTTCTTTGTTGAAGCGTGCAGGACGATCCCGCAAGCCGGTCCTGCTGAAGCGCGGCATGGCGGCGACGCTCGAAGAATTCCTGATGGCCGCCGAATACATCATGAGCGAGGGCAACTACAACGTGGCTCTGTGCGAGCGCGGCGTGCGCACCTTCGCCGACCACACCCGCAACACGCTCGACCTGAGCGTCGTCCCGGCAGTGCAGCGGCTCAGCCACCTGCCGATCCTGGTCGATCCCAGCCACGGCACCGGCAAGCGCAACAAAGTGACTCCGCTGTCGCGCGCAGCAGTCGCCGTGGGCGCCGATGGTTTGATGGTGGAAGTGCATCACAAACCGGACGAAGCGCTCTCCGACGGCCCGCAGTCGCTGTTCCCCGATCAGTTCGACGAGCTGATGGTGCAGGTGCGGCAGATCGCGGCGGTCGTAGGGCGGACGGTGCCGTCGATTCGAGTCGGCGTGCCGGTCGCAGTGAGCAAGTAGGCCGTGTTCGTTCTGGAGGCCAAAATGAATGCATGGGAAAACGTCGCCTGGAATCTTTCCGGTCTTAGTGCCGTCCTTCTTCTATTCTGCGCCACCGTTCTCGTTGCTCAGGAGGAGCCAGCGAAAACGCCTCCGACGTCACCGGCATCGACTGTCCTGGTCAATGGCGTAACCGAGCCTGTCTACAAGGTGCGCGACGGCGTGAAGCCGCCGCGGCTCGTCTATTCGCCAGAGCCGGACTTCAGCGAAGAAGCGAGAAAAAGAAAAGTTCGAGGAGTGGTGACGCTCAGCGTCGTGGTCACGTCAGTCGGCAAGACGACTCTGGTACGAGTCTTGCAGGGCCTTGGGCATGGCATCGACGAAAAGGCCGTCGAAGCGGTAAGCAAATGGAAGTTTCAGCCAGCGACCAAAGATGGAAAGCCTGTTTCCGCCGAGATCGCCGTTGAGGTCGACTTTGGCTTGTACCAGCATCCTTGAATCAAGGCCCACCGAGGAATATTGTTATTTGCGTGGATAATCTGATAATCTGATTTTATGAAAACTACGCCCATCTCGGTCACCGAGGCCGCCCGCAATTTTGCCGATTGCGTGAACCGCGTCCGTTATCAAAACATGACGTTCGTCCTGCTCAAGAATGGCACGCCGGTGGCCCGCCTTGTGCCGGATGGCGAGAAAACCTGTACCGGGCGCGACTTGGCGGAGGCGCTGGCCGGTCTGGAGTTATCGCCGGAAAACGCAAAGGCGTGGCGAAAGGATCTGCAGCGCGCCCGCAAAATGCTGAAACCTCCGGTGGACCGGTGGCGATAATCCTCGATACCGACGTCATCATTCGGGACGAAAGAAAATCCTTCGACCTGAAGCGATGGACCGCCTCACGGTCGAGCGAGCAGTTCGCGGTGGCCGCGATTACGGTGGCCGAGTTGTGGCACGGCGCGGAACGGGCGACAGGCGCATTCAGGGCTGAGCGAGAAGCGTACCTTCGCAGGATTTTGAATTCAGTTCGAATTTTTCCTTACACGGAAGCGACCGCGATGGAGCATGCCCGCCTCTGGGCCCGCCTCGAGTCCTCCGGCAAGATGATTGGCGCCTACGATCTCATCGTGGCCGCCACGGCCCTGGAGCGTGACAGTGCGGTCGCGACTTTCAACAAGCGCCACTTTTCTCAAGTCCGCGAATTGAAGGTAATTGAGCCGGCATAGATTGCGGTTCAAATTCTGCTAAGCTTTCTTCTCTTAAGACTCAATCCACTTTGAGAAAACTCCTCTTCATCGCTGTTCTAATTCCCATCCTGGCCGGGCTCGGATGGTGGTACTTCCGCGAGGAGGCTCTGCCCGACTACGGGCCACTCTACCGCGAATACGCCTACGTCACGAATGGCAAGAGCAACACGGTCAGCGTGATCGACCTGCGCACTTTTGCGCTCGCGAAGACCATCCCCGTAAGCAGCGAGCCCACCGGCATCGCGGCTAACAGCAAGAAGAATGAAATCTACGTGGTCAACACCGGTTCGAACAATGTCAGCGTGATCGACGCCGAATCGAACACCGTTGCGGCAACGATCGGCGTGCACGGGCGTCCCTACTTCATCGACGTGGCCGAGGACGGCAAGCGCGCCTACGTCGCCAACTCGGGCTCGTCGAACGTCAGCGTGATCGATCTCGAGAAGCGGATGGTGATCGGCAACATCCGCGCGGGCGCTGCGCCGGGGATGGCGCGGGTTTCGCCCGACGGTTCCACGGTCGTGGTCAGCAATCGCGGCGACAATACCGTGTCGCTGATCGACGCCAAGGGGCTCCGCGTGCGCGCCACGCTTCCCGTCTGCCAACAACCCGAAGACATCGCTATCCTGCCGGACTCGAGCAAAGCCTTCGTCGCCTGCTCCGGATCTTCACAGGTGGCCTCGATTGCGTTGCAGAACGGCACCCTGAAAAGCGATCGTCTGATGGCGCTGCTCGACGTTGGCCACACCCCGGTCAGTCTCACCGTTAAACCCGACGGCGGCGAGTTGATCGTGTGCAACTTCGATTCCGACAGCATCTCGATCATCGAGACCGGAAACGACGAGGTGGGCAGCAGCCAGGAGATCGGACAGCGCCCGTCCCGCGGCGTGGTCACGCTCGACAATTCACGGCTATACGTGACGAATTTTGGCTCGAACAGCGTCGCGGTTTATGACATCGACATGGGCCGCCGCATCGCCACGCTGACGGTGGGCAGCCGTCCGGATGCTCTGGTGCTGACCCCCGACCAGAACTACATCCTGGTTCTCGACACGCAGTCGGGGGATGTGACCGTGATCCAGAAGCGCAGGCCCAGGCGCACGCTGGAAACGTCGGAGTACTCGCTGCTGACGCTGATCCCCGTGGGCATGCAGCCGAACGCGATTGTGGTGAAGTCCTTCCAGATGAGCAAGCCGGCGAAGAAATAGAACTCTGCCAGTGTTGACACGGGCCCCCTGTGAAGTTTAAAAGCAGCCATGTCTCTGCTCTGGGTCGCCGATTCATTCTATGTTGGAGTGCATGACATTGCGGCAGCCTCGGCCTGGTACATCGAGAAGCTCGGTCTAAAAAGGGCCGACGTTGAGCTCGATGACGGAGAAGGTTGTGTCGGACTGATTTTCCCGAAAGAACTTCCCGCTGCGATTGTGCTCGGCCCGTCGAGTGCGACCACAGATCGAACTACCCGGACGCTCTACACAGGCGCCATCGAGAAAGCACGAGAGTGCTTGAGTTCCCGCGGTGTAAATGTCGGAGCCATAGAAAAAGATCGCCAGGGCACGCAATATTTCGAGATGCGGGATTTGGAGGGAAATGTGATCGAGGTGTCGGAGGAACCGTAGGCCTCATTCGACGGCCGACAGTCCCTCGCTGTAAGACTACTTGCGCCCGCAGCTAAACTTCCGCCGGCTTGCCACACAACTTATCAAATGCCGCCTTCAAATCGGCCGCAATGGCCGGGGCTTCGCGCGACTCGATGTCGCGGCGCGGCATCAGGTAGACGAGTTGGCCATCGCGCAGAATGCCGATCGACGGCGACGACGGCGGATATCCCGTAAAGTAACCGCGCGCGCGGTCGGTCGCTTCTTTTTCCTGTCCCGCGAAGACGGAGTACGCATGGTCCGGCCGAATGGAATTCTGCATAGCCAGGCGCACCGCGGGCCGCATCCGTCCCGCGGCACATCCGCAAATCGAGTTCACGACGACCATGGTCGTGCCGGGACGATTGTTCAGAGCTTGATCAACCTGCTCAGGTGTGCGAAGTTCTTCGATTCCCAGGCGCGTCAGTTCCTCGCGCATCGGGATGACCATAATTTCTGGATACATCGGCATGTCGGTTTATTCCTCTGGATACATTGTAACTCCCCGCCATCACCTCCCCTGTCATCTTGAGCGAAGTTGCCGTTCGCGAAGCGAAACGGCAACGCAGTCGAAAGATCCCTATCGATTGGACCGAATTCCGAATGCCGCGGGGAGTTCTCTTTCGGCCCGCCCTCCCCAAGATCGGTGCGCGGGCAGCAGAACCTTGAGAATTCCTCGCATGTTCTCATCGTTGTGCACGCGAGTAGAGATCCTTCGACTCTGCGCTCAGGAGGACAGAACGGAAGAAGCATAGATGGGGACACACCTGCAATCGGCGAAAACTCTGGCGATGTATATTGAGAGCCAGTCCCATGCTGCTTCAGGAAAATGTTTCACTCGCTCCGCTGACCACCTTCCACCTGGGCGGTCCCGCCCGTTTCTTCGTGGACGCGAAGTCGCCCGGCGAAGTGCAGGAGGCGGTAGCATTCGCGCAGTCGAAAGATTTGGCTCTATTTATTTTGGGTGGCGGCAGCAATCTGGTGGTGGCCGATACGGGCTGGCCCGGACTGGTGCTGAAGGTCGCAATCCCCGGCATCGAGCGCCGTCCCGGAAACGACGACGCAGGTAAAGTTTCGTTCGACGCGGGTGCGGGAGAATCCTGGGACCGTTTCGTCTCGCACGCCGTGGTGGCGCAGTGCGCGGGCGTCGAGTGCCTGAGCGGCATCCCGGGCAGCGTGGGCGGCACGCCGGTGCAGAACGTAGGCGCCTACGGACAGGAAGTCTCTGAGACGATCGAGTCAGTCGAGGTCTTCGATCGGAACGACGGGCAGGTGCGCGAGCTCTGCCGCGAGGCCTGCGGCTTCACCTACCGCTCCAGCATTTTCAACACGACCGAGCGTGGGCGGTTCATCATTCTTCGCGTCACCTACGCGCTCACGCCCGGTGGCGAGGCCTGCCTCGAATATGCCGACCTGAAACGTCATTTCGAAGGCCGCGAAACTCGCCCCAATCTCGCCGAGACGCGCGAGGCGGTGCGCCACATTCGCGCCCGCAAAGGCATGCTGATCGTTCCCGGCGATCCCGACTGCCAAAGCGCGGGCTCGTTCTTTAAGAACCCTGTGCTCTCGGAAGCGCAACATAAAGATCTGGAGAACCGGGCGGCAGCAAAGAAATTGACTCTGCCCAGTTATCCCGCGCTGGAAAAGAGCCGGAAAGTTTCGGCGGCGTGGCTGGTCGAGAAATCCGGATTCGCCCGCGGCTACGGCTTTGGCCACGTCGGCATTTCCAGCAAGCACGCGCTGGCCATCGTCAACCGCGGAGGAGCCACGGCTGCCGAGGTGCTGGCCTTGAGAGATCAGATCCAGCACCGCGTCGAAGAAATCTGGGGCGTGCGCCTGGAGCCCGAGCCGGTCATGGTCGGCTTCTAGGGTCAATGTGGGGCGGACACTCCTGTCCGCCGCTTTTGACTTTGATTTTGATTTATTGCTGCTGAGCTGCAAAAACGCCCCAACTTCAAGAGCGGCGGACAGGAGTGTCCGCCCCACAGGCGTCCCGCATAACCCTTCGCAAGTAAGCCTCTCCCTCACGTTCTGCCGAAGAAATCCTGAACAAAACCGGCTTCTGGGCGGTCTTCATGACTGAGGGCAAACGAGTGGTGGCGGGAGAGGCGATCCTGAGCGGCGTGGCAACGATTGAGCCCAGTGGAGGCGAGCGCATTGAAGACGAGCGCAGTCGTGTTGAGCGGACCAACGAGGTGCTCGAAGCGCTTGTCCACCAACATTCCCGACTGGTCTACCGCATCGCCTACGCGGTGCTCCGCCGCCACCACGACGCCGAAGATGCCACGCAGGAAACCTTTATGCGGGTGCTGCGCTACAGCTCGAAGCTCGGGGCGGTGGAAGATCCGAAGACGTGGCTGGCCAGGATCGCATGGCGCGTAGCCGTCGACCGCGTCCGGCAGCGGGGACGCACGCACGAGCTTGCCCTGGAAGATCCCGAGAAGCCGATTGCGGAGGTGGCTTCTTCCGACATACCCGCGGATCAGACCCTACACAGCACTCAGGTCAGCGCGGCCCTGGAGCGGATGATTGCTGCCCTCCCAGAAAAGCTGCGCCAGCCACTGATCCTGTCGACGATCGAAGAGATGTCGCCCCGAGAGGTCGGCGCGACTCTGGGGATCAACGAAGCGGCGGTGCGGTCGCGAATTTTCCGGGCGCGGCAGATTCTGCGCGAGAAGCTGGCCGGACTATTGGGAACGAAGTAGAGGGGACCATGGCAGACAAGGATCAAAATCGGGTTGACGCGGCTAGTCAGCAGGAGAACGACGCGATAGGTCGGGATTTCGATCGCGATTTGGATGCCGCGCTAGCGAAGTATGCGGCGGTCGAACCGCGGGCAGGCCTGGAAGAACGGATCCTCGCCAACCTCCGAGCCGAGGGGACCCGCGTTCCAGATCGCGCCTGGTGGCGCTGGAGTGTGATCGCCGCGGTGGCGGCCGTGGTCGTTGTAACGTTGGCCCTGGCCTGGAGATCAGGCAAGCCCTCGCACCCGGTAATCGCGAGTCATCCGTCGACTGCGACACAAGGAACTAAAGAGCAGGCAACGCAGGCTGAGTCCAATGGCGGAAGCAACCAAGTTCGGCCTCCGGCGCCAAACGCGCCCCGAAAAATCACCGCGCCACGGACGAATCCCGCTGTCGTGGCTTCGGCGGCTCCCAAGCTTGATCAGTTTCCCTCGCCCCAGCCGCCCAGCGAGCAGGATCTGGCTATCAGAAGGTACGTCAGCGACTTCCCGCAGGAGGCGACGCTGATCGCGCAAGCGCAAGAGCAGTACCAGAAAGAGGTTCGGCAGCAGATGAAAGACGCAGGCTCTGAAATCGAGGGTTACGATTCCGACCAACCAGAAAGGTGAGGCACCTATTCATGCGAAAAACAATTGCAGTTCTGATCACGGTAATGTCAGTAGGGCTTTGGCTCGCGCCGAAGTCCGCACAAGCCCAGGAGGCGTCCAAAGAAAGCAACTCCGCGCCGGCCAAAGTGAAACCCATCGAGCCCTATCGTCTGGATTTCTCCTTCAACGAGATCCTGGACGGAAAGATCGTGAATACCCGGCGTTACTCCATGAGCCTGACGGCCAGTAACTCGGACGAGATCAAGATCGGGACGCGAGTTCCGGTGGCTGTCAGCGTTACGCCGGCCAGCCACGGCGACCCTGTGCCCGCTTTTCAATACCTGGATGTCGGAACCAATATCTGGGCTCAACTGCGAGAGCACGGGGACGATTTGATGCTGGTGGTCAAGGGCGATGTCAGCAACCTGGATGTGGACGCCGGCGAACACGCCGGAATATCGGCACCGGTGGTCCGGCAAATCAAGCTCAGCGGCGACACCTTGCTGGTGGTCGGGAAACCGATCGTGATCGGCAGCGCGGATGATCCCAGCTCCAAGCGTCAGTTCCAACTCGAAGTGACGGTGACCAAACTGCGCTAGGTGTTGTGGGGCGGACACTCCTGTCCGCCGCTTTCGACTTTGGTTTTGAATTTGTGCCCCAAATGCAAGAACAAAACCAACTTCAAAAGCGGCGGACAGGAGTGTCCGCCCCACATAAGTCAGAGTGGCGCCGCTCCGGATCGTAAACCCAGCCTTTTGGGCTATACCCCGAGCGGGGAAGGGTGAGCGATCCGGCACGAGCGGCGCCTCAAACTATCTATCGGCAATTCTTGCCGCCTCTTGAAAGATTTCCATAAACATTTTTCGCGTCAGCTTCCCCGTCTGGGTGTTCTGGTTCGAGGGATGGTACGACCCGAGTAACACATTACCGTCGGGCATCTGGTAACTGGCGCCATGTTTGAAGACATAGGCTTTCTTGCTGGTGATCAGGCCGCGTCGCTTCAAGTAATTCAGGTAAGCCTCGAACCCGATCTTCCCCAGGGCGACCACGACCTTCACATTCTTTAATCCTGCCAGCTCGCGATCCAGAAAAGTCGAGCACGCGGCGAGTTCCTGCGGCAGCGGCTTGTTGTCGGGCGGAGCACACCGAACGGCGGCCGTAATGTAGAGATCCTTTAGTTTCATCCCGTCGTTGCGGTCAATCGCCGTGGGCTGGCTGGCAAATCCTGTGTCATACAAGATGGGATACATGAAGTTGCCCGAGGCGTCGCCCGTGAAGGGCCGTCCCGTGCGGTTCGAGCCGTGGGCCCCGGGAGCCAAGCCCATAATGAGGACGCGCGCGTCAGGATCGCCGAAGCCGGGCACAGGCTTGCCCCAGTAATCCCAGCTCAGATAGGCGCGACGTTTCAGCCGCGCGACTTCCTCGCGATACGCGACCAGGCGCGGGCAGCGGGTGCAGGCGACGACCTCGCGGTTGAGAACGGTAAGCCAGGTCCTAGTCATGAAAGCAGCCAGTCATGAGAGCGGCCGGCCATAAACGCAGGTTTGAAGAATCCGCGGAAAGGCCGCGCCGGATTCTAGCCTAACCTTGACCTGGCAGCGGCTTAACGGGGAAAGACCGCCAAGTTCCAGGGACAAAATATTTGGCCCTCACACTTCATGTCATCACAGCGGGCCCATTCCCCCTTCCATCCTTCATGCAGCAGTTTGGCGCGCAGCTCTCCGACCGAGGCCTTCTCCTCAATTTCAATGTAGCCGAGGCTGCAGAAACGTTTGCAAACCGGGCAGGTGATGCCAAATTTCCTCGTCGCTAACACGGCCAGATTTCCTTTCCCGCCCGGCGGCTGCCCGCCCGCCCCAATCCCCGGGAACGTCCCGGATGATCGTAACGAGGCTGATCTAAATAATTGAGACGATCTTTGAGACACCTGACGCCTGCTATCGCAGGAACGTGATGCGCGCCGGAAATTATAATGCCAGTTCGCGTTTTCGGGGTACGCGTGCAGCGACGGAAAAATTTCTCTCCCCATGGACTTCCGCCCTTTCGCTTGGCCGGAGGGCGGCGGCGCGATATACATTGTTTCTGTCCGCTAGTTTCGGGACATCAAGGAGCGACCACCATGTCAGTATCGACTGAATCTCAAGCAGGCTCTCTCTCCCGCCGCCGCTTCTTTCGCTGGGCCAGCTCGCTGGCCGCGGCGCTGGGCGCGGCGCCTCTGGTCTCCTCCGCCAAGACTCTTTCCTCGTCGATGGCATCGCCGTCGGCCTCGTTCGATGGTGAGGATTATTATGCGAAGCTTGGTGTCCCGACGATTGTCAACGCTGCCGGCACCTACACCACGCTAACCGCTGCCTGCATGCCCCCGGAGGTTCTAGCGGCGGTGCAGAAGGCCGCGCTTCATCCGGTGCGTCTGCACGATCTGCAGCAGAAGGCAGGGGAGTACATCGCGCGTCGCCTCAAGTGCGAGGGGGCGGTCGTTACTTCGGGAGCCTCGGGAGCCATCAGCCTCGCGACCGCCGCCTGCCTGCAGTATGCCAACAACCTGAATATTGTGGACATGCCGCAGGCGATTGACGGCATGAAGAATCAGGTCATCGTGCAGCAGGCGCACCGCTATGAGTATGACCGTGCCATGTATCTCTGCGGGGCGCGGGTCACCGAAGTGGTCACGCTCGACGACTATAAACGCGCGTGCGCCGCAGGCAACGCGGCGATGACGAATTTTTTCAACGCTGCGGAAGATGAGGATGGGATCGCCGGCAGCGCGCAGATCGGCCGGGAAGAGTGGCTGCGGGTGGCGCACGAGTACAAGATTCCGTGCCATCTGGACGCCGCCGCCGACATGCCTCCGATCTCGAATTTATGGAAGTACACCGGCATGGGCTTCGACCTTGTAGCGTTTTCCGGGGGCAAGGGAATGCGCGGTCCACAAAACGCGGGCCTGCTGCTGGGCCGGAAGATCCTGACGGACCTGGCCCATGCGAACAACAATCCGGGAGACGGAATCGGCCGCGGCATGAAGGTGGCGAAGGAACAGATCGTTGGGATGGTTGCGGCGGTTGACTGGGTTCTGACGCACACGGAAGAGTCGATGCAAGGCGACTACCAGAAGCGGGTCGATCTCATCGCCAGTGCCGTGAAGGGCATCCCTTCGGTCAGGACGGAGACGGTAGTCCCGAGGATCGCCAACCATGTTCCACATCTTCTAGTACGCTTCGACCCGGCGGTCACTGGCGTCACCACTGGCCAGATCGTCGACGCCCTGCGCAAGGCAACGCCTTCGATTGAACTAAACCCGAACACCGGCCAAAAACCCAACCAGGGCATCCCGGCGGATGCCAACACGCTCGTGGTTGGGGTGTGGATGCTCCAGCCCGGCGAAGATGCGATCGTGGGCCAGCGCATTCGCGCGGCCCTCACGAAAAAGTCCTGACACTCAAAACTCCGGTCAACGAGCGAAATGGCAATTTTGTAACAGTTACGACACCGTCACGCAGCCAACGCCGGGCAGAGCGCGTCATTTTCGTTTCGCTAAGAATTCGTCGGCCGCGACCTGAGTCTCTTCGGGACTCTGCTCTTTGACCTGTTGGTTGATTCCCCACTCGTGGCCGAAAGGATCGACGATCTTTCCATAACGTCCTCCCCAGAACATGTCCTGCACAGGCATGCTCACACGGGCCCCCGCAGTGACTGCACGCTCCACAATCCGATCCGCGTCGTCCACAAGCAAAGTGATGCGCACACCTGTGCCCCCAAGGGTTTCTGGCGACTTGCAAGTTCCACCTTCGCTCGCAGGGAACTCATCGCACACGAAGAACTTGTGTCCCTCCAAAATCAATTCGCCGTGCATGATTTTTTCGGTGCCCGGCTTAAGCATTCGGTGTACTTCTTCGGCGCCAAAGACCGTTTTGTAAAAATCTAGCGCGGCAGGCGCGTTGCGCACGATCAATTCGGGAATGAACTGGTCCTCTCGATGCATGTCTCCTCGCTAATGCCGGAACCTCAAACATTCTACGCGACGACTACTTGTCATTTGACGAAATCGGGGCCTAAGGCAATTTGTCGCCAACTAGCGTGCGACTTCAAGTTGATCGAGTGCAACTTCCATCGAGGCCTTATGCAGGCCCGTTCACGAGTGAGAGGCTATCCGTTTTTTCCCTGCTATCCAAACGGTTAGCCCCGCCGAGCACAAAACCCGGTACGTCGAGGCCATAGTTTTTGGCATAGGTAGTGACAAACTCTTTTGCCACTGCCGCTTCCATGTAGAAGCCGAGCCCACGCTCTGAATTGGTAAACAAATGCTTGTTGTTTTCGCCGAACGCTAACCACCAAGCGACCAACGAAAGTAAATCCCGATTCGGGGAAACACCAAGAATTCAATTCCGAAGATTCGTGCAGCAGCCGTGAGCCACTTTGCCGAATTTTTCCGAATATGAGAGTAGAACCGCCTTTTTGGGGAGTTCAGTAATGAAACGGTGAGGCGGCTCGGACGACGCGGGTGGGACCTGTTGGTAACCACCAAGGGACCAACGAAAGGTAAATCCCGATTCCTTTGAAGGAGGATCACTATGAAGACTCTTACGATTCCGACCATTTTGTTCGGGATAGCGCTCATGCTGTCCGCGGCGCTGGTGCCGCCGACCGCCTGGGCAGCCTCCCCGAACTTGTTCGCCTCAGTGGCGGCAGACGGCACGTTGGTGAACGGCAACGGCGTCTCCTCTGTAACCCACATCGGCACAGGGCAGTACGAGGTGACCTTCACCTCAGACGTGAGCAGCTGCGCCTACGTCTCGACCACGCAAAACGCCTACTCGCAGGCCCTCCAGAGCTTCACCGCCGGCGGCCACCTGAGCAGCGACGGCGTGTACCTGGAGACCAAGAACCAGGGTGGCGGCCTCACCAACGGGCCCTTCGACCTCGCCGTCGCGTGCGGCCTGACAGGTTGGGAATTCGCCGTCGTTGGCTACACCGCCAACCTGGTCCGCTCATCGCCCGGCGCGGCGCTGACCCACCTGAGCACCGGCCGATACGATGTCACCTTCACCTCCGCAGTCGCGGGGTGCGCTTACCTCGCCACCGTCGGTGACCCCGGGAACGCCCTCGTCTTCAACCCGAACGGCGTCTACACGGGCAGCGGCTCCGCCGACTCCGTCTACATCGAGACCAAGAACCCGGGCGGCGGCCTTTCGGATGGGATCCCGTTCCACCTGGCGGTCGTCTGCCCCAATGCCGCCAGCACCAAGATCCTGGTCGGCATGGCCAACGGCTTTGCCAAGCGCGGCGCCTATTTGACCAGCTCGTACGACAGCTCGACCGGCAACTACCTCTTCGTCACGGACCTGAACCTGACCGGCTGCACGATGATCGGCACTCGCGGGTCGTCCAACAAGAGCGTTCCCTTCACCCCGGCCACGGTCGAGATCACGCCCGGCCCGGCAAGCAACACCAGCGGAATCCAGGTCCGGCAGCTGCTCTTCTTCGGCGGCGGTCTGACCAACCAGGATTTCCACGCCGCGGGGATCTGCTAACGCTTGCTCCACCTGTCGCGGTGCTCGAGGCCCCGCCCCCGGGCACCGTCGTTTCACGAGCGAATGACCAGGCGATAGGCCTTAATCGCAGCGTAGCTTAGCGCAAAGTATTAAAGGAAACTGATACTTAGAATTGAGCACCAGTAAACAATTCTTTCCCCCCGAGGAACGATCTTGGAAGCCGTGTCCGCAAGGATTTCGCCGACGATTCGGTCCTGGCAGCAGATCGAGAAACCAGCCGATTTGTCCTTCAAATCCTCGCGGATGAATTACGAAAACCACGAAGACGGCGACTCCCAGCAGCGCAAGAGCCGCAACGCACGCGCACGTTGCCATGCTTCGCGGCCTCAATCAGCTTCTCGAAGTCACCCATGGAACTCCTCCGCGTTGTGGTGTAACGCTGTAATTTAGTCCCAGATTGGAACCTAGAATATCCCATCGAGGCCCCGACAAGGGCGGTGAGGGATTCGCGTTTGACGCTGCTCTCCCTAGTCTTTACACTCAAGATTAACGGCATGTGAACAGGATCGGTTCCTCGGCGCGAGGACCTCCGGAATGCGTTCCCGGAAGATTTGGAAGAAGACGTTCGTAGGCAAGCCGAAAGGGCAATCGTGAGTCCCACAGAAACAGCCGACGCGAAAAAAGACGGCGTCAAACGCGAGATCTCGGTCGAAATTCCGGCCGACGAAGTCACTCGCGAAATGGAAATCATTATCCAGAAATATCAGAAGGTGGCCCGGCTGCCGGGCTTTCGCTCCGGGCACGTCCCCGCGTCCATCATCAAGCAGCGCTTCAAAGAAGACCTGAAGAGCGATGTGGTCGAGGCCCTGGTCCCGCGCCACTTCCGCAAGGAAGCCGAAAAGCTGGGCATGATTCCGGTCTCGCAGCCCCGCGTTACCGACCTGCACATACATGACGGCGAACCCCTGCGCTTCAAGGCCAGCTTCGAGGTACTGCCTGAGATCGTGGTCGAAGGCTACAAGGAGCTTCGCGCCGACCATCCCGAAATTGTCGTGAAGGACGAGGAAGTCGAAGACGCGCTGAATAACGTCCGCGAACAGCACGCCACCTACACGTCGGTCGAAGGACGTCCGTTGGCCGACGGCGATTTCGCCCAAGCCTCCATGGATGGCAAACCGAAGGTAGATGACGGGACCTCTCAGCCCGTGCACATGGACGAAGTCCTGATCGAAATCGGCGGCAAGAACACCGTGCCCGAGTTCACCGCGAACCTGCGCGGCGCCAATGCCGGGGAAGACCGTGAATTCGAGGTGAGCTATGCCGAGGACACCAACGACAAGCGCCTGGCGGGCAAGACGTTCGTCTACACCGTAAAGATTCAGGCGATAAAACAGAAGAACTTGCCCGAGATCAACGACGACTTCGCCAAAGAACTGGGAGAATTCACTAGTCTTGACCAGGTCCGCAAACAGATTCGCGAAAACATGCAGGCCGAGCGCAAGCACGACGCCGAGCGCGAAGCCAAAGACAAGCTGGTGGCCGAACTGGTGAAGCGCAATGAGTTTGAAGTTCCGGAATCGCTGGTCGACCGGCAAATCGATGTGCGCCTGGAACGCGGCCTGCGCGCGCTGGCGGCGCAGGGCATGAAGATGGAGGACTTGAAAAAGATGGACCTGCCCCGGTTGCGGGCGGGCCAGCGAGACCAGGCGGTGCAGGATGTGAAGTCGTCGTTGTTACTGGAACGCGTTGCGGATCTGGAAAAAATCGAGGTTGGCGAGGATGAGGTAAACCACGAACTGGAAGCCCTCGCCAAGCAGACAAAACAGACTCCGGAGGCGGTCCGCGCTCGTTTGACACAGGATGGGGGCCTCGATAGAATCCGGAACAGAATCCGCAGCGAAAAGACCCTCGATTTTCTGTATCACCAGTCCGCGTAAGGCCGGAGTTAAGTTCGGAAAATCACGCGGACCACTTTCGAACCCTCCCCTGCAAGCTAGCCGTTGCGTCGGGGCGGAGTGTGACAGGTGAACATGAAGCAAAATGATGGGAACAAGAACGACGCACACATGATGCTCGTTCCAATGGTCATTGAGCAGACCGGGCGGGGCGAACGCGCCTACGACATCTATTCCCGGCTGCTGCGCGACAACATTATCTTCATCGGCACGCCGATTGACGACAACATCGCCAACCTGGTGATCGCCCAAATGTTGTTTCTGGCTCAGGAAGATCCCGAGAAAGATATCCAGCTTTACATCAACTCTCCCGGAGGCTCCATCACGGCCGGCATGGCGATTTACGACACCATGCAATATGTGAAGAACGATGTGATGACGCTCTGCGTGGGACAGGCCGCCTCGATGGCCGCGTTACTTTTGGCATCAGGCGAACCTAAAAAGAGATTGGCACTGCCGAATTCACGAATTCTAATACATCAGCCCTCGATGGGAGGTTTGTCGGGACAAGCCACCGACATTGACATCCACGCCCGGGAAATCCTGCGGATGCGGGAGATTACCAACCAGTTACTCTCGAAGCACAGCGGGCAGAAGCTGGACAAGGTAGAGAAGGATGTTGAGCGCGATTTCATCATGAACGCGCAGCAGGCTAAGGAATATGGAATCATAGACGATATCATCTATAAGACAACAAAAGCGGTATGATCGGCCTTCGCGCTTGACGGAAGTCGGCGACGAAAAATGTGGGACGGGCCGAGGGTCGTTGGGGTCCGGTCATACCGGGAGTCGGTGATACCGGAAAAAGATTTAAGGAGTAGAGCCGAGTGAAAACCAAGTCGGGCTCAGACGAGATTCTACGCTGTTCGTTCTGCCACAAGTCGCAGGACGCTGTAGCCAAACTGATCTCGTCGCCCAGCGATTATCCCCGCGCCTATATTTGCGACGAGTGCGTCGCGGTCTGCAATTCCATTCTGGAAGACGACCGCACCGCCACTCCCGCCAGCAGCACACCCAACCAGCTCCCCAAGCCTCAGGAAGTGAAAACCTTCCTCGATGAGTACGTCATTGGGCAGGAGCAGACCAAGAAGAAGCTGGCGGTCGCGGTTTACAACCACTACAAGCGCATCTTCATGAACCGGCAGAAAACCAACGACGGCATCGAACTGACCAAGTCGAACATCATGCTGATCGGCCCCACCGGAACCGGCAAGACGCTGCTGGCGCAGACCCTGGCCCGCATGCTGGATGTGCCCTTCGCCATCGTCGACGCCACCACTCTCACCGAAGCCGGCTACGTGGGCGAGGACGTCGAGAACATCATCCTCAAGTTGCTGCAGGCGGCCGACGGCGACGTAAGCCGCACCCAGACTGGCATCATCTACATCGATGAAGTCGACAAGATCGGGCGCAAGGATGAGAATCCTTCGATCACCCGCGACGTTTCCGGCGAGGGCGTGCAGCAGGCCCTGTTGAAGATTCTGGAAGGGACCATCGCCAACGTTCCCCCTCAGGGTGGGCGCAAGCATCCGCACCAGGAATTCACTCCGGTCGACACGACCAACATCCTCTTCATCTGCGGCGGAGCCTTCGTGGGGCTCGACAAGATCATCGCCCGCAGAGTCGGCAAGAAGTCGCTCGGTTTTAAGAGCGGCGAAGATGCGGACAAAGAAGATGCGATCAACTCGAAAAAGCGCACCCAGGAACTACTCACCGAAATCCAGCCGGAGGATCTGATCAAGTTCGGATTGATTCCTGAATTTGTCGGCCGCCTGCCGGTCGTGGGCATGCTGGAGGATCTCGACGAGTTCGCGCTCATCGAAATTCTGACCCGGCCGAAGAATGCCATCGTCAAGCAGTACCAGCGCCTGTTCGAGTTCGAGAATGTGCGGCTAAAGTTCAGCGACGACGCCCTGCGGGCGATCGCGCGCCAGGCCATGGCGCGCAAGGTGGGAGCCCGCGGCCTGCGCATGATTCTGGAAGAACTCATGCTCGACCTTATGTTCAACCTGCCCAGCCAGAAAAAGTTGAAAGAATTTGAAGTCACGCGCGAAATGGTGGAGAAGCGCACCGCTTCCTTCGCCACCGTGATGGAAAAGGCCGGGTAGGAAGTCGCCGTTCGTCGTTAGCTGGCCGCTCGCAGATTGGCAAACGACCAGCGACTAACGACCAACGACTTTACGAGCACGACAAGGTAGAATTCCTGTAGCATTGTTGTTTGGCCGGTTATCCCAGGGAGACTCAGTGACCACATCCAAGGAAAAGTTCGAATCAAGAAAGTTGCCCATGATGCCCATTCGGGACGTGGTCATCTTTCCCTTCATGATGACGCCGTTCGTGGTGGGCCGCGAATCGAGCGTGCGAGCCTTGGAAGAGGCGCTGGCCGCCGACAAGAAGATTTTCCTGGCGACGCAACACGATGCCTCCATCGACGAGCCCAAAGCCAACGAGATCTACCAGGTCGGCACCATCGTCAACATCGTGCAGAGCCTGAAGCTGCCCGACGGCAACATTAAAGTTCTGGTCGAAGGAGTGGAGCGCGGCAAGATTCTGCAGGTCGTCGATACCGAAGGCTTCATGCAGGCCACGGTCCGCGTCGCGCGCTACGGCACCGAAGCCAATCCGGCGCTCGAAGCCAGCATGCAGCGCGTCACTTCCCTCTTCGAACAATACGTCAAGCTGTGCCAGGCCCTGAACTACGAAACCATGATTTCGGCCGTGCGGATGGAAGATCCGGCCAAGCTGACCGACGTGATCTCCGCCAACCTGCAGCTCTCGATTGAAGAGAAGCAGGAACTGCTGGAGATTTTCGATCCCGCCGAACGTCTGACCCGCATCGCCGACGTGCTCGACATCGAGATCGAAAAGTTGAACGTCGACCGCACCATCCAGTCGCGCGTAAAGCGGCAGATGGAAAAAGCGCAGAAAGAGTACTACCTCAACGAGAAGATCAAGGCCATCCAGAAAGAACTAGGCCGCGGCGAGAAGAGCGAGTTCGACGAACTGAAGAAGAAGATCGAAGCTGCCGGCATGCCGAAGGAAACCAAAGACAAGGCCCTGCAGGAACTCAAGAAACTCGAAGCCATGCCGCCCATGTCGGCCGAGTCCACGGTTTCGCGCAACTATCTCGACTGGCTGCTGGCCGTGCCGTGGAAGAAGCGCTCCAAGGAAATTCGCAACATTTCCCGCGCCGAAAAAGTTCTGAACGAAGATCATTATGGCCTGGAGAAAATCAAGGAGCGCATCCTTGAATTCCTCGCCGTGCGCCAACTGGTAAAGAATCCCAAGGGCTCGATCCTGTGCTTCGTCGGGCCTCCGGGCGTGGGCAAAACTTCTTTAGGCATGTCGATTGCCAAGGCCACTGGCCGCAAGTTTGTCCGCATGTCGCTCGGCGGCGTGCGTGACGAGGCCGAAATTCGCGGCCACCGGCGCACCTACATCGGCGCGCTTCCCGGCCAGATCATTCAGATGATGAAGAAAGCCGGCACGAAGAATCCGGTCTTCATGCTCGACGAAGTCGACAAGATGTCGATGGACTTCCGCGGCGATCCCTCCGCGGCGCTGCTCGAAGTGCTCGATCCCGAGCAGAATTTCATGTTCGTCGATCACTACCTCGACGTGGAATACGATCTGTCGCAAGTGTTTTTCGTGGCCACCGCCAACGTGATGCACACCATTCCTCCGGCATTGCAGGACCGCATGGAAGTGCTTCGGCTGCACGGCTACACCGAGCAGGAAAAAGTCGAGATCGCTAAGCAGTTCCTGGTGAAGAAACAGATGCTCGCGGCGGGCCTGTCGGAAAAGAACATCAAGTTTACCGACGAAGCCATCACCGGCCTTATCCGCTCCTACACCCGCGAAGCCGGCGTGCGCAACCTGGAGCGCGAAATCGGCAACGTCTGCCGCAAGGTCGCCCGCAAGGTCGTTAAAGAGGGCGAGAACTATAACATCACCATCACCGGCGAGAACGTCAACGACTTCCTCGGCGTGATCAAGTTCCGCGACACGCTGGCTCATGAAAAATCTGAAGTCGGCCTGGTTACCGGACTGGCCTGGACCGAAGTTGGCGGGTCCATTCTGAGCACGGAAGCGAGCGTCGTCGACGGCAAAGGCAAGCTCACGCTCACTGGCAAGCTGGGCGACGTCATGCAGGAATCGGCCCAGGCCGCGATGTCCTACGTGCGTTCGCGCGCGCAGCGCCTCGGACTGAGCCGCGACTTCTACCGCAATCTCGACTTGCACGTGCACGTTCCCGAAGGCGCGATTCCGAAAGACGGGCCTTCGGCGGGCATCACCATTGCGACCGCCATCTCCAGCGCCCTGAGCAAAATTCCCGTGCGCCGCGATTTAGCCATGACCGGCGAGATCACGCTGCGCGGCAAGGTTCTGCCCATCGGCGGCCTGAAAGAGAAACTGCTGGCGGCTCATCGCGCCGGCCTGTTTGAAGTCATTCTTCCCAAGGACAACGAGAAAGACGTGGCCGAAGTCCCCGAGAATCTGCGCAACGCCATGAAACTGCATTTTGTCGATACCATGGACCAGGTTCTGGCCATCGCTCTGGAGTCTCCGCTGCCGTCATTCCGTGAGGAAGAAACCGCGCAACCGATCGCGCCTCTAACCACCAGCACCGGCGATAGCCCCACGGCGCACCAGTAATCATTCGTAGAGACGCAGCTTGCTGCGTCTCTGCCCGCAGCATTGCGAATGATCCGAGCAAGCGTTCTTTGCACCGCCATAATCCCGCGTCTGGCTAGCCTCCTTATCGAACGGCACACCACCGCCAACTCCGCAGTCTTGACTGTTACGCCAGATTCCACCAGTATGAAATAGGCGAAAAGGCGCGTGCCATCTCTGAAGCCATGAAGAGGCACGGGGAATCCTGAAGATGTCCACATCGAACCAAAGTCAGATTGCTTTTGAGAATGGCCCCGAGCTGCCAGTCGAAGGCGCTCAACCGCGGACCACGGGCATCCTTCCTTCGCAGGAAATCAGCAACCTGATCGCCCGCGGACACATCACGGCCACGCCCGCGATCAACCCTGACCATATCCAGCCGGCAAGCCTTGACTTGCGGCTCGGCGACATGGCGCACCGGGTTCGCGCCAGCTTTCTGCCCGGACCGAATACCACGGTCGCGGACAAAATCAAGGACCTGCGGATGACGCGCGTCGACTTGACCGCCGCCCCAGTTTTCGAGAAAGACTGCGTCTACATCGTCCCTCTCGTGGAAGAACTCAGCCTACCGGAGAACATTTCCGGACGCGCCAACCCTAAGAGCACTACGGGACGCCTCGACATTTTCACCCGCCTCATCACCGATTACGGCACCGAATTCGACAGCGTTCCCCATGGATACAAAGGCAAGCTCTACGCCGAAGTGGTTTCTCGCACATTTACTGTGGCCGTGCGCGCGGGCATGCGGCTAAGTCAGTTGCGCTTCGTGCAAGGCAGTCCCCGCTCCGGCGATCGCACCATCAAAGGCCTGGATCAGGAAGAACCGCTGGTCTACATGGACGAGGGAACTCCCGGCAAGGCGCAAACTCAGCGGGGCTTGCGCATTACCGTCAATCTCGAAGCCTCCGAGCCCGGTGAGATCATTGCCTACAAGGCCAAGCGATATGCCCCCGCCATCGAACTGGACCGGGTGGATTTTTACCCGACCGAGGAGTTCTGGGAAGTTCGCCATCAGCACGCCAATAAGAATCTGATTCTTGAACCAGGTGACTTTTATATTCTTGCGTCCCGGGAGCGTGTGCGTGTCCCTCCCGACTTCGCCGCCGAGATGGTTCCCTTCGATCCTTCCGACGGTGAATTCCGCATTCACTACGCCGGGTTCTTCGATCCCGGGTTTGGATACGGTTCAAGCGAAATCAAGGGAACCCGCGCGGTGCTCGAGGTGCGAGCTCACGAAGTTCCCTTCCTGATGGAGCACGGCCAACTCGTCGGCCGCCTGAACTATATGCACCTGCTCTCGCGCCCGGAGAAGATCTACGGCACAAACATTGGATCGTCCTACCAGCATCAGGCCCTCACCCTGAGCAAGCAGTTTCGGCGTGAACCAGTGCGCTAGCTTGGTCGAGAGCTACGCGCACACCGCCCGCATCCGTCCGCACGACTCCGCCAACGAGCGCTCGACGCATGCAATCATCCACTGTTCCAGCGCCAGCCGCCCGTCGTCAGGGACGTAGGTGAACTGAATCCCGCAAGCATGCACCGTGGTCCACGCCACCGTCCACGTCGTGTGAAGAATCTCGCCGGCGGAGAGGCCTATTACGCGATGCGCCCCATGACTCCATTGAGCATGGGGCGGTTTCGTTTCCTTCGAGAGCGATTCTATGCGGCGATGGTCTTCGTCTTTCGTTGAGTTACCTCTGACTCCGCTTGCAGCCAGTCCTGCAGTGCGAACCCCTCTTGCCGGTGTTGCTCGTACAACACGTAGGCACGAAGGCGAATTTGCTCCTGCATGTCGGGTCGGGATTTCGTCAATTTTGTTGAGGTTTCTTCTGGCACGGCGACGGGCTTTGTGGGTTTCATTCTGTGCTACTCCTTTAACGGGCAGTGGTCTTCAATGGCTTCTCGGACTAACTTCAGCGCGAATCCTAGGAACTCACCTGCACCGACTCCAACTCCGGGATGCAATGGGAGTTTTGCAGGGATTTGATAGCGTCTTCGGCCGTAAAACGCCCCATCACGAGTGCCAGCTTACGGTCGGTTGTCATGTGGATGGGCGCCGGATCAACCCGCTGCACATATGCAGGAGCGCGGGTACCGCCACGGTTGACCTTAACAACAAATTTAATGTTTTTCATTTTTTCTCCTAACGAAAGGTTCCTGGGCAAATTTGACGAAACGGAAAGCTCACTTCTTCGAAGTCGAGTACACCACCGCTGGAAAGGACTTACCACACTCCAGGCAACTTGCCTTTAATCTTGACGTGATGAGTCCGCAATGCGGGCACATCCTTTGCGATCCATACCCGGCTACCTGTGGTTTCAGCTTACGCATCCGCCGCAGCAGCAGAATTGTGAACAGCACGATCAGCAGACCCAGAGAAATGCTAATCACATTCACAAAGCGACCCTTCTTGCGAGTCCTGCACCAACGGGATGGGCAGACTGCTCCCTCGCTGAAAAGCCTAAGGTGGAAGAACTTCAGATGGACTGGCTTAGGTCAGAAGACCTGAAAGAGGAGAAAAACGTAACCACCCCAGTAGTTAGTATAGCAGTTGCGGTGAGATGGCACGCAGTCTTTCTTCGGCGGCAGCAGACGGGTGACTTCCTCGTAGAAGTGCTGTGCGGGACGGGCGGTCTCACTCGGAGTAGCCCTCATCCCCAGCGTCGTCTCCCGCGCCGTCATCCTCTTCCTCTTCGTCTTCTTCCTCTTCGTCTTCCTCTTCTTCCTCTTCTTCGTCGTCAGGTTCTGCCTTAAACAGGAAATCGGCGGCCGCCGAGCGATGGGAAGAGTCGGGATGAAGGGGCTCGACATTGATTCGGTGCATGCTTAATGGTACGCCTTCCCTTGCTAATTTCCTGTCCCCCGTTGCAAACTTGAGCATGAGGGTTCTCTCCCGTTTTCTGGCGGCCGCAACCGACGCGGCGCAATTCCCCGCTCCCAGCCTGCCCGAGATCGCATTCCTCGGCCGTTCCAACGTCGGCAAATCCAGCGTGATCAATTCGCTGGTCGGGGACAAAGTGGCGCGCACCAGTTCCACTCCCGGCCGCACCCGCAGCATTAATTTCTTCGAGATCCGCTGGCCTGGAAAGCCGCGCCCCGAACTGATTTTCGCCGACCTTCCGGGCTACGGCTACGCCAAGATTTCGCGCGAGATTTCCCAGGAATGGCCAAAGTTCATCGAGCCCTACCTCAACGACCGTCCCACGCTGGGCTTGTGCATCGTGCTGGTGGACGCCAACGTGCCCCCACAGCAGAGCGATCGCCAGTTGCTGGACTTTCTCACCACCTCCGATCGCGAATTCCTGCTCGTCGCCACCAAGAGCGACCGGCTGTCAAACAATCAGCTCAGCACTGCCCTGCGAACTCTGACCCAGGAATATCCTTCCGCCCACCTGCTTCCCTTCTCCGCCAAGACCGGCGCCGGACGCGAGGAACTGTGGAAGAAGATCCGGCAGGCTGCCGAGCAAATGACGACTGCAGAAGCCCCCTCGGCCACGCCCACGGATTAGAAAATTCTCAACCGGAAGCCCTGTCCCGCTCCTAATCTTTGACGTCGTCCCTGCCGATAGAGAATCAGTTAGGCAGACTTTCAATGAGCGCGGACATTTTCTGGTCCGCAGCGGGGCATTTTATGGAAGAAGAAATGGACGTAGGCGTTGCGTATCTGCGGGCCTTGAAACATTCGGTGGGTCCAGTCGCCGCGGCGGCGGCACCGGCTCGTGAAACCGGTGCCGGGGAGCCAGGAACCAATAGCCCGGTTTCTAACTCCGGCGACCGATTCCAGGGCTCCGACAAACGGCGCAGTCCGCGCTACCGATGCGAAGGCAGCGCGGAACTCAGCGAAGACGGCTGCGAAGTAAGGACCTGGGCCACGTTCAGCGACATCAGCCTGCATGGCTGTTATGTGGAAGCGCAAGCCACTTATCCGGCCGGGACCGTATTGCACATGAAGTTGGACGCGGGCGGCGTGCGCGTCGAGTCCAGGGGCAACGTGCGCGTCAGCTATCCTTACCTCGGCATGGGAATCGCGTTCGTAGAAATGTCGGCGGAGAATCAGGGTCGACTGCGGGAACTACTGGCCAAAGTTTCCCGGCCATCGATGATCATGGGCCCGGGAATCGCTTCCTCGCTGCCCTCCAGCACACCACTGGATGCAATGCCGACAATCGCCAACCCCGCAGCGGCCGTGCAGGCGCTCACCGAATTCTTCGAGAGCCGCCAGATGTTGATGCGGGACGATTTCCTGAGAATCGTCCGCAAGAGTCAAGCCACGGACGCGAAGAAGTGACGGCTTTCTTCGCTGATTCCACCAGGTCCGGTACTCACCTTCGGGTTACCCTCGGAACCCCTTGTCTTACTCACCAAATCTCTTGCATTCGCTATGATGAGAAGGCATGGCTCTCTATCTGATTACTGGCATTGGCGGCTTTATCGGATCGTCGCTGGCGCGGGCTCTGCTTTCCCGCGGCGAGCAGGTGCGCGGCATTGACAACTTCTCCACCGGCAAGTCGGACAACGTCGCTGACATTCTCGATCGCATTGACTTGCGGGAAGCCGACATTACCGATCTCGACGCGATGCACGCGGCGTGCGCCGGCGCGGATTTCGTCCTGCATCAGGCCGCAATTCCTTCCGTCCCGAAATCCGTCATCGACCCACTGGGCAGCAACCGGGCCAACGTCGATGGCACAGTCAACGTGCTGGTTGCGGCCCGCGACGCCAAAGTCAAGCGTGTGGTCTACGCGGCGTCGTCTTCCTGCTACGGCGACACTCCCACTCTGCCCAAGCATGAGGCCATGCGACCGGATCCAATCTCTCCCTATGCCGTGGCCAAACTGGCCGGGGAGCATTACCTGGTTTCGTTTTACCGTTGCTATCAACTCGAGACCGTGGCCCTGCGCTATTTCAACGTCTTCGGACCGCGGCAGGATCCATCTTCACCCTACTCGGGCGTGCTCGCGAAGTTCATTACGGTCATGCTGCGCGGCGAACAGCCCACCATCTACGGCGACGGCGAGCAGAGCCGCGATTTCACCTACATTGACAACGTGGTGGAAGGCAACCTGCTGGCCTGCAAAGCTCCCGCGGCGCAGGCTGCCGGACAGGTCTTCAACGTCGCCACCGGACGCAGAGTCACCCTCAACGAAACCTTCCAACTGCTGCAGGGCCTGACCTCGTATAAGGGACAGCTCAACTATAGTCCCGAACGCGGCGGCGACATCAAACACTCGCTGGCCGACATCTCCAAGGCAGAAGCGGCTCTCGGCTACAAACCCAAAGTCGATTTCGAAGAAGGATTGCGGCGCACGGTGGAGTGGTATCGCGGTACGTGAGTACCAGCTCTGGATTCTTAGAAAAGCTCCAGAGGCGATCCGGATTATCGGCTTGTCGTCGTCCGTATCCGCTCGTAGCGGAGCCCGACCGATCCATTCGAGTAGGACTTGCACTCGATCAACTTGAAGTTGCGCTGCGGGAACTTGCCGGGGAAGCCGGGGATGCCATCCCCAAGAAGAACGGGACCAAGACCGAGGTAGAGTTCGTCCACCAAATCTTCTTGCAGGAAACTGCGGCACAACTGGCCCCCGCCGCCCAGGTAGATGTCTTTCCCTGGGCGGCTTCTTAGTTTTCTCACGAAGGCGGTCAGAGATCCGCTCACCACCTCGAATCCGTCGCGCTTGCCCGGCTTCCAGCGGCGCGAGAATACGTAGGTGGACATGCCCGGCATGTCCTGGATCTCGCCACTTTTGCGCATTTCCGCCGTGGCAGCGGCGGTCTTGCGGCCCATGATGGTGGTGTCGATCTTGGAGAAGAAGTCCGCCATCAGCGCTTCACCCTCTTTGTCGATCACCAGATAATCGAGGGCGCCGTTGCGTCGCGCAATATAGCCGTCGATGCTAAGTCCGAATCCCAGGATGACTTTCCGTGTCATGCCGAGATTGTAATCTCCACTGTTTACTTGCGGTCGAGGGGCGGTCCTTTCGCGTTCGACTCCCCCCGCTTCGCTCACGTCGCTCTGTCGAAAATCCCCATTTCTCGCGCAAAGAACGCGCGAGAAATGGGGCACCCGGCGCGATCGAGCCCGATAAGACTTGCCGGCAGCCGGAAGCCGAAAGCCGAAAGCCTTCATTACGTTGGTTATCTACGTCCCCATTACCCGCACCGCTAGAGTGAATGCATGACACTTTCCTCGATGGTGGTTTCGCGCGACTGGCAGGAAGTCAGTGTTCTGGAGTGCATCCTCGGCGGTCTTCACATGGACGTCTCCGTCGAAAACGAACCGCAGCGGGCTCTGGCCCGGCTCAACAAATCAAAAATCGATGCCCTCATCGTGGATTGCGATCTGAACGGAAGCTCGCAATTTCTGCGCGAACTGCAAAGTGAGGAAAAGCAGAGAGCGGTTCCCCTGGTCATTATGGGTGCTCCGCGATGCGTGCAGAGTCTGGATGAAACCGGCGCGCTGTTTGCTTTCGAGAAGCCGATTTCGGTGGAACAGGCCGTGCGCACGCTGTCCGCGGCGCGCAGCATGATTCTCGACGGACGCCTGCGTTACCATCGCGCCGGCCTGGAAGTGCCCGTGGCGTTAAACTGCAAAGGCCGCAAGCCAATGGACGCGTTCCTAGTCAACCTGAGCCAGGGTGGAATGCAAATTCACACCAAGGATCCGGTCGAGGCCGCCAAGGCTATGCAAGTCTGCTTCGAGCTGCCCGGCGCCAGGTCCAGCTTGAAAGCCCGAGCGGAAATTGCGTGGCAGGACCAGCGCGGAAATATGGGCGTCCGGTTCGTCAAGCTGGCACGGCAACAGCAGCGGACGCTGCAGCTGTGGCTGGCCCAGCAGTATTTCGCGAACTAGCGTCGCCGTTGTTTCCGAGAGACGCAGCTTTGGAAGGGCCAGCTTTGAAAGGGCGCGGCTTTAGCCGCCGGGGTTAAAGAACTTCACCGAAAGCGGGCGCCACTCGCTTCCTCGTCACCCTCCACATCGCCAGCCATCCGCGCCAATCTTTCACCCGGGCTCGATCCTCCGAACAACTGAAAGAATCCCCGGTACAGGACGGCGACCACCACTGCCGCGCCGCCCACCATCGCCAGCGGCCATCGCGGCGGCTCTCGAGTAACGGACAGAAAGACCAGCACGAACAGCAGCAGAGCCGCTACCACCACCATCGTATCGACCGCCCAGCTGAGACTGCGACCGGAAAGCGGCTGCGAGAGCCAATCGAGTTGCGTTGACGGCCGCGGGTCAGTTGCACCGCCATCGGCGTCGGCGTCATCATATGCCTCTACATATGCGTGCATCGACGGGAGCGGATCGGGGCGCACCGGCAACTCGATCACCTTCAGCGGAGCGGGGGAAACCATCAGCCCATCCGCTTGCTCGGGATTCCGCAGTGCCCATGGGGACTCGGCGAACATCGATCCGTCCCGCTCAGAATGCAGGGAGATTCCTTCCAGCAGATCTCCGAAAATCCACTCATTGAGCAGCCGGGTCATCTCCGCGGACTGGTCGAGGAAGAGGATGCCGCACTGTCCGGACGTTGTCGCCCAGGTAACTTCGCCGCGCGATTCCACCCGCAACCGCGGGCCGCGCAGTTCGAAGCGCACGCGCACCAGTTGGCCCGGACGAACCGCGCCCACCGCCTGCACTCCCATGCCTTCATGATTCAGATTGCGAACAATGCCGCCGTTCGCCTGGTCGAGCGTAACGTAGGTGAGAGTGCGGAGTTCGTGCCGGTGCTTCGCCCTGGTTTGCCGCGGAGATAGTCCTGCGTCCATATACGCGCACCGCCGGAGAAGATCAGGTCGGCCAGGGCCCTATCCGCTGAATGTTATCTCCGATCGCCCGCGGCGCCTTAGTAACTACGGTGGTTCGCGAAAAATCCCAGTCGTAAAAGACGTAGCTTGCTACGTCTCGGCGGGCGGCGTCCGAACGTTGGACAGAGACGTGACGGCGGAGTAGAGCGTCGTTGCCGGCAATTTCTCTACGATGGGTCTTGCTTCGGACCCAGAAACGCTTCCCGGGCCGGACGCCCCGAGGCCTGCCAGATTTTTACGACCTCGAACAGAATCACCGTACCGTAGGAAACCGCCAGCCACACCAGCACCGCCTCAATCGGCAGCCCCGACCACGCGCCGATGAACAGGCCCATCATGGCAGCGTGCTGGTAGTTCCACCAGCCGTAGGGCAGCGCCAGAGTGGCCTCCCAGAGCAGGCTGACCAGCAAGATGACGAACATCGTCAGGCTCAGGGCGCGCCAGTTGATAAGGCGGCGCGCGACTGGATAAAAACTCGCCGAGGGAATCAGGCCTCCGGCGACCAGCACGATGAAATAGCCAGGCCAGCCCTCCGGTACCGAAGAAAACCACTTCTTATAAATAATCGCGCCCGCGATCAACGCTACTCCCAGAACCAGCGACGTAGGATGAAACTGCAGCAGACGCCGCGACGCGCGCGCTTCGGCAGCATAGTCCTCCACCGTGTAGGCGGCGAGCCAGTACTCACTGAGCCATACGTACAAGAGAAGCACCGTAATAAAACCGGTCAGATAAAAAACATATTCCTCGATGGGAACCGGCCGCCCCAGCGCAGGCGCTTCTATGCCCAGGGTCGCTTTGGGGTCGGGGTAGCAGAAGAACCACTGCGCGAAAATCACATCCAGCACGCATCCGATGGGAGCGAGAATACCGATGGTCCGCCAGAAGGCACGCTGCGGAATCTCCAGACCTGCGCTCGGCAAAAACCACAGCGAGATCACCAGGATCGGAACCACGAACAGAAGCAGGCTCCACGTGTAGCCGTGAGGTGAAGGATTCGCACCGACATTCAGCGCCCCCGGAGACTTAACCGCATGCAACGCGAGGCCGGCGGGAATGGCCACCATTGCCAGCATGCCGATTACAATCAATGCTGCGGCCGTGGGGCTGGGAGCTCGGTAAGTCCGCGGTTGGGGCACTGCGCGTTTCTCCTCGTGCAGCGGAGCGTATCTTGACGCGAAGGATTCTACTCCTCATGTGCGAGAACGCCGCGGACTTTCGCCATCTGTTCGGGAAGCCGGAAAACGAGAGATCATGCACTAAAGTACATGCCCGAAGGGTCATGCCCAGGTAATTGCAACTCGGCCAAATCCTCGATAACTTACAAGTGAACTGTCTCTAAATGGCGACGACGACCACTAAACCGGACCATGATGTGACGACTCCGTTCGCCGGTGGTGTGCCCGGTGGTCGTGTGCCCGGATGGCCGCTGGGGAATGCCTCCACCGCGGCTCACGATTCCGCGCCAGATTCCTCGAAGCCATCGCAACGCGATGCCCTGCAGGCGCTGCTGGCCTTCTCTGCTCTGCACGATCAGGTGCGGCGGAGAAAAGCCCTGGCCATGCGCAACACCGGGTTCGATAAGGGCGCTCCTGCCCATGAATTCGAGCCGGCAGAGCAGTTCGTTCTCGACGAAGTGCTGCAACTCGTCGCCGAGCGCGCGGTAGCTATCACGGGCGCGGATGGCCTCGCCATTGCCCTCGCGGAAAACAACGAGATTGTGTTGCGCGCAGCCGCGGGCGTGGTTCGACCCGACGTGGGCGCGCGCATCGAGCGCGATTCTGCATTCTCCGGAGCTTGCTTCCGTACCGCCCAGATCGTAATGTGCGACGACACCGAGACCGATCCGCGGGTGAACGTGCAGGCCTGCCGCAAGCTGGGCGCACGCTCCATGGTGGCCGTGCCGCTGTGCGGGCGGCGGCGCGTGATTGGGTTGCTGGAAGCCTTCTCCGAATGGCCTTTCGCCTTCAACGAGAGCGATATCCGCAACCTTAGCCTGCTCGCGGAACTGGTGCTGGGTGCGCTGAAGCCCGAGGATGAGGATCGCTTCGCCGAGTCTGCCCAGGCTGCGGCAAGCAAGTTGGAACCGCCGCCACGCCCGACGCAGACCCCAGCGCCAGTCGAGCCGGTCAAAGTTGTGAGCTCGGCTCCGGTCGTTTCTCCAATCAAACCGGTTGCAGTCACGCCCGGTCCGGTCGTCTCCGTTCCCGCTGTCCGAGTTCCGGTTGTACAGGTCAAGGCCGCACCTGTCCAGGTCACACCTCCGATCACACCTGTCCAGGCCACAGCTGCCCCGGTTGTTCCCGTCATCGATGCCAAGCCGGTTGTGGCGAAGGTCAGTTCCGCGACCACGCCTGCAATCCTGGACAAGCCCCCAATTCTTAACAAGCCCGCGGAGAAAGCCTCGAAGGCCGAGCCCGTTGTCGCCGCCGCGACGGCCGCGAAACCCGAACTCAGTCTGCTGGCACCCGAGTCCGCGAACCGCCGCCCGGTCCTGCCGATTTTGTTGGTGTTCACCGTCATCGTTGCAGCGGTCTCGGGCGGAGTCTGGTGGAAGATGAAGACGGCGCAGTTGGGCGGCGCCATGATTCACACCGAGAAAATGCCGGTGAAGCCCCGCAGCGCGGACGCGGCGAAAGATGCTATCGCTGCTCCCGTGCCGAGTGTGGCTGCAGCGGCGAATCCCACCGCCGCGAACGCCAGTCCGGAACCGATTTCCGATAACAGCGCGCCCGATATGTCTCCCGCGACTCCGCAGGAGCTGTCGAAATTTCCGCGCGTCACCGGAATCCGCCACTGGTCGTCGGCGGATTCCAGCAGCGTGGTTCTCGATCTCCAGGACCAGGTGCAATACGAAGCCCACCGCCTGGCCGGCCCGGACCGCATCTACTTCGATTTGCGCGATACACAGCTCGCTCCCGATCTGGTCGGAAAATCGATCGAGGTGGGCGACACGTTCGTCAGCCGCATCCGGACGGCGCAGCCCGTGGCCGGCGTAACGCGCGTAGTTCTGCAGATCAAGGCCGACTCAACGTTCTCCGTGAGCCTGGAGTCGAATCCCTACCGCCTGGTGGTTGAAGTGCGCAAGGTCGGCGCGACCCCCAAGGGCGCAGTGAACTTGTTCCCGAACGCCGGCGAAGCGGAGAAGAGCAAACTCGCGATCGTCGTTCCACCTCCGACCAAAGAAGACCTGCAACTGCGGACCCGCGTCCCCAAGATGCGCATCGTGGTCGACGCCGGCCACGGCGGTTGGGACCTGGGCACGGTAGGCCGTCGCGGCCTCCTGGAAAAAGATCTGGTGCTCGAAATTTCGCAACGCCTGGGCAAGCTGCTCGAGAGCCGTCTGGGGATGGAAGTCATCTACACGCGTCCCGACGACAACTACATCACGCTCGACGACCGCGCCAGCATCGCCAACCAGGCGCAGGCGGATCTGTTCATCTCCGTGCACGCCAACTACAGCGACCTGCCCTCGGCGCGCGGCGTGGAAACCTACTACACGAATTTCTTTTCCGCGCCGGGATCAAAAGATGTGGACACTCACGCCAGCACCAGCACCGCCAAGCCGGCCGTGACGGCGGCCCTGTCGCCGGCGGGCTTGCATGAGCGCATCGAGCAATCGCGGCGCCTGGCGGCCAGCGTGCAGCGGTCTCTGTATGGAACTTTGTCAGCACAGAACCCCGGCCTGCGCGACCGCGGCATCAAAGAAGCCGGATTCGTCGTGCTCACCGAGAGCGCGATGCCCGGAATTCTGGCGGAAGTCTCCTTCGTCAGCAGTCCCACCGACGAACAGAAACTGCGCAGCGACGGCTACCGCGAGCAAATCGCGGAAGCGTTGTACCGGGGCATTGCGCGCTACGCGGCCAGTTCGCACGGCGTGAAAGTGGCGGAGAAGCAGTCGTTGGTCGTTGGTCGTTAGTCGTTTTTTGCTCTCAGGCTGTGCCGTAGCGAGCTTCACGCTTTGCCGCTTGCGCAAAAACCGGGAAGGGCACGACTTCCAGTCGTGCCGATACGAACTCACAAAAATGATCCGCTTTGGCTACTGAGGGAAGGTGCGCACGCAACGCTCACGTACGCGAGCATCGATAATCCCGTGGAAGAGCGGCCCTTTGAGGGCCGCGTTATGAGCTCAAGAAAAAGATTAGGCCTTTAGGCCCCGTGTACGGTTTCCGGATCGCCCGCGTGATGCGGCTTGGCGCCGTGCCACGTGGGCCGAAACCCTGTTCCTTAGTGGAGTCCCCTATCGCGGCCTTAAAGGGCCGCTCCTCGATGGTAGGTCCGAGCTTTACGATGGACAGCCCCCCATGTACAACGCCCCGCGCTACTTCTGCACCGCAGCGCTCTCTTTCTGATACGCCGCGCTAAGCGTGCCCTTGCTCCGGGCAATCGGCAGCAGCGTGGGATAGAACTGAACAAACGTCGTGTCTACCGCCGCATGATCAGCGTGGCAGCTGTAGCACTCCATATTCGTCGGAACCATCTTGGCGGTCTTGGCGTCGCCGAAAATAAAGAACGCCCACTTCCCCGGAAAGCGCGCTTCATCTTTCACGTGGGCCTCGATCCCCATGATATCGGTGCTCTGATAATTGCCTTTCTGATTGATCGATCCTCTGCCTTCGGCGCGGCGGCCCTCGAGCACCAGCACGGTCTTGTCCGGCCACGTTCCAGTCTGCAGAAACGCGGCGTACGACTCCGGGCTCGCAAACACGTTGTCGAACATGTGGTGGTCCATGCCCATCGCGTTTGGGCTGTAACTCATGTCGAAGCCGGTGGTCAGGTAGGTCCACTGGCGATAATTCTCCGGCAGCTTCATCTGCCCATCGCCGGTGTATTCCGGTCCAGAAGCCGGCGGCGTTGTGGAGTTAAGCAGGGCGGCCGAGCACAGCAAAACGAGCACAGCAAGCAGCAGGTTGGTTTTCATCATGCATGGCAGTATGGCTCAGTTCCCGGCGGAGAACCAGACCGCCCGCTGCACGATCCGGGCGATTGGCTGCATTGTTGATCTTTTGGCCCGGTCGTAGAATACGATCCTGATTATGAACGCGACTCGCACAGAATCCGAATCGCCGCGCTGGTTGTGGCTCGCCGCCATCTGGTTCGGGCTGGGCCTGTTCGACGCCACCCAAAATGTTTTTGTTATGCGCGCCGAGGGCATGCACCATTACTGGGGACGCCTGTTCTTCACGCTGCTGATTTCGTGGCTGCCGTGGATCCTGGCCACGCCGCTGGTCTTGCGCCTTACCAGCCGCTACCCACCGGTACAATGGAAACGATTTTCGACGTGGTCCGTGCATCTCGCCGCCTGCGTCAGCATTGGTATCGTCCAAGCCGCGTGGGTAGCCATGTGGGAAGAATGGCTGAATCCGTGGGCCTTGACGCCCGGGCCGGACCCGTTTCCTCAACTGTGGCGGCATAAGTTTTCCTACGGGCTTCTCTCGTCCCTGGTGCTGTACGGCTTGATTCTGCTGGTCGACCACGTACTGGATTCGCGGGAGCAGCTGGCTCGTCAGCAAACCGAGACGGCACATCTCAACGAGCAACTCTCGAAGGCGCAGCTCAGCGCGCTGCGCCGGCAGATCGAGCCGCATTTCCTGTTCAACACGCTCAACGCCATTGCCGGACTGGTGCGCGAAAAACGAAATGACGCGGCCGTGAACATGATCGTGCGGCTGAGCGACTTCTTGCGGAGAGTGGTGGAAGATTCCGACCGCCAGCAGGTGCCACTCGGCGAAGAACTGGAGTTCACGCAGAAGTATCTCGACATTCAGAAAGCCCGCTTCGCGGAGCGCCTCCAGTTCAGCGTGGACGTTCCCCAGGAGCTTCTGCCGGCGCAGGTTCCCAGCCTGATTTTGCAGCCCATGGTGGAGAACGCGGTCAAACACGGCATTGCGCGCCGCGTGCAAGGGGGAGCGATCCGCATCACGGCATCGCGCGCGAACGGAACGTTGACTGTGCGCGTCTATAATGACGGGCCCAGCCTGCCCGTGGGATGGGAAACGAGCCAGTCGGGAATCGGAATCCTGAACGTGCGCACCCGCCTGCAAAGCCTCTATGGAGATCAGTTCGAGCTCAGCATGCGCAATCAGCAACCCGGAGGAGTGGAGGTAACGGTCTCCGTGCCCTTCGTTTCCGAGCCTGCTTCTAAAATATCCGAGGGGTGACTCGTGCACGCCGATGTACATCCCGCAAAAATACGGGCGCTGATTGTCGACGACGAGCCGCTGGCGCGCTCGAACCTTGCCGTGCTGTTGCGCACCGACCCCGACATAGGAATCGTTGGCGAATGCAGCTCGGGCGCGGAGGCCCTGGGCGAGATCCGCGTAGCGAATCCGGATCTGCTCTTTCTCGACGTCCAGATGCCGGAGTGCGACGGCTTCGATGTGCTGGAGTTGCTGGGCGGCGACCTGCCGCCGGCTATCGTCTTTGTCACTGCCTATGACCAGTATGCGCTGCGCGCGTTCGAAGCGGGCGCGCTCGATTACCTGCTGAAGCCGTTCGACAACGCGCGCTTCGAACTGGCCCTCAGCCGCGCCAAACAAAAGATCCGGCTGGGCAACGATAAAGATAAAAATAAAAATAAAGATCGCACACAAAAGCTGGAGCGTTTCGTCATCAAGAATGCCGGGCAGATTGTCTTCGTGAATATCCCAGAGATCGACTGGATCGAAGCCGCCGACTACTACGCCTGCCTGCACGTAGGACCAAGAAGCCACCTGCTACGCCGCACCCTGTCAGACCTGGAAGAGGATCTGGATCCGACCGTGTTCTGCCGCGTCCACCGCTCAAGCATCGTGAACCTGGAGCGAGTTCGCGGACTAAAGCTCCGTCCAGACGGCGAATACGAGGTCTTGCTGGAGAGTGGTGCGAGAGTCCGCCTGAGCCGCCGTTACCGCAAACACCTGCAGGCGCGCCTAGGCGTGCGCCGAGGTGTGGTCGAGGACGCGGGCTAGCGAGTCTCGAGCACCGAGGACCGAGAGCCGAGAGCAACCGGGAAGGGCGCGACTTCCAGTCGTGCCGATTCAGTCCCCACCAAATTAATTCGGCTTCAGCCACTGCGGGGATTCGCCAAGGGAAAACCCGCCCTCGGATAATCCCGTGGAAGAATCCCGTGGAAGAATCCCGTGGAAGAGCGGCCCTTCAGGGCCGCGATAGGGGGGGCCGCCAGCGAAGGGCTTTAGCCCCTGTGATAATGGCCGGACGATTCCAGTACGGTACACCGGGCCTGAAGGCCATCTCATCCTACGCACAACGCGGCCCTCGAAGGGCCGCTCTTCCACGTTCACTCCCGCAGGCGTTTGGACCCCGAGCTCCACTACGAAACCGGCTACCCCACTCCGTCGCTTTTTTCGACCGATGGAAATTCGGCCGTTTAGCCAAGCCCGAGCTCCGCTTTGAGCGGGGAATTGTACGTTCCCGCGAACTTTTTCCACAGCCTTCCACAGAAAAAATTCCCGTTTGTGTGACGAACAACCTTTACTGAGAAATCCAGAACGCGCAAGCTCGCTACATGCGCGAGGGATCTCCCAAAACGTCATCCGTCAGGAATCCATTGAACGGCGCTCGGACCGGAGCTAAGTCCCTGTCCCGGAACATTTTAGCCGCAAGTCCTTGCGGCTCAAGATTTTGTGGAGGTCGGGGGATGTCCCACGACGCAACCGATTATGAATCAATACTTTAAGGGGAAGGAAGAAAAAAAATCGAGGATCTAATCTCACGCGATTGTCATTCTGAGCGGAGCGAAGAACCTATGCACTCTGCTGGCGGCATCGGCGCCCCTGGCGACTCCATAGATCCTTCGGCCCGCAAAAGGCGCGGGCCTCAGGATGACAAGGCTGGTGAAGAAGGCTGATGGCTAGGTTTGGTTGAGTGCGATTAGTTCCCTGCAGGTACGCCGCCGTACTTTTGCAGCCACTTCAGTTCTTCGCGGACTTTGATTTTGCCGTGCCAGGGATTCTTGCCGAGGCCGTGGCCTTCGCCGGGGAAGATCAGCAGCTTGTTGGGGATGCCTAACGAATACAGCGCGTGCTCCAGCAGATAATCTTCCAAGACGGCTACTCGGATGTCGTCGGCGCCGGCGACCATGTGGGTGGGGGTGCGGACTTTGTCGATCTGGAAGATTGCGGCTTCGTCGTGATAGCGCTGCTGGGCCTCCCAGGGACGTCCGCCTAAGAAGTAGGCGTCGTCCATGGTGGTGTCGTCGTTGCCCCAGTTGCCGATGTGCTCGACCGCGCCGGCACCGGTGACGGCGGCCTTGAAGCGCGTGGTCTGGGTGATGAGCCAGTTGGTCATGTATCCGCCGTAGCTGTAGCCGCCGATAGTGAGGCGGTCGGGGTCGGCGATGCCGTCTTTCACCAGCGCGTCGACGCCCGCGAGAATGTCCTTGCCGGGGCGCGAGACGATCTGCGGAACGATCTGCTCGAGGAACTTGTCGCCGTATCCGGTCGAGCCGCGGTAGTTGGGTTCGAAGACCAGCCAGCCATTCGTGGCCGCGAGCCCGGCCCACTGGTACCAGTCGGCCGCGAAGTGGTTGCCGTCGGCGTCGGCGGGGCCGCCGTGAATGAAGGTGAACATGGGCAGGTGCTTGGCTTCAAATTTGCCGGGAGGATAAATCAGCATGCCTTCGACTGTGGTGCCGTCGTCGGCCTTCCACTGGTAGGGCTTGCCTTGAGGAAGATCGCGTTCGGTGAAGAGCTTGTTGAAGGACGTGATTGCGCGGGCCGTCGCCAGCGCGTTGGGTCCGTCAGCGAGGTAGACCTCGGTCGGCGTGGTCAACGAAGAATATTGGAAGGCGACGCGCTGCGTGTGCGATCCGGTCGAGAGGTCCTCATAGGTTCCTTTTTGTCCGGCGACTGGGTGCAGCGAATCCGTGGGATTGGCGGCGGTGTACATCTGAACTTCGGTGCCGAGACGTGCGGTCACGACGACGCCGTTGGCGTAAGGCTCAAAGCTTACGATCTGGCCGGTGAAGTCTTTGGCCCATTGCTCAACTTTCTTGCTGAAGGTGTCCACCCAATAGAGATGTGGCTGCAAATCGCGGTAGGGGCCGGAGACGTCTCCAACTTCGACGCTGAAGAAGATGTGGCGGCTGTCGTTGGCAAAGCGCGGGCGGACTTCTGCGGCTTGATTTTGGGTGAGGCGGATGGGATAGGGACGATCGGGATCGGTGTTGCCGTGGGAATCGACAACTCTTCGCGAGACGAGCAGAGCCAAAGTGTAGATCTCGACATCTTCGATTTTCTCCTGGCGCTGGTTGATCGCATTGGTCACGAACGCTAGGGTGAAGCCGTCGGGCGACGCGAGCAGGTGATCGACGCGCAAGGGCATTTCGGCGATCTTGATCGCGCCCGGAGTCAGATCTGGTTCCTTGTCGTCATCGCTTTTGGAGGCGTCCAGTTTCGCGGGCGCGGCTGCGTGGCGGGCGAGAGCGGTGGAGAGGTCGAGGGCGAAGATCGCGTCGCCGCGCTCGGCCGTGCGATATTGCACGACGTCTTTCCATTCTTTCTTGTAGTCGTCTTTCTGCGATTTACTCCAGGGCTGGCGCGTGGCGAAGTAGATCGCCTGCGAATTCTGCGACCAGGAGAAGGCGTGAACGTCCTCTTCTCCCTGAGTGACAGGGAACGCTTCGCCGCCATTGGGGGAGATGAGGTAGATCTGGCTGGCGGGTTCGTCTTTTGAGTCGGCGTCGGAATCGGAGTCGCCGGATTTCTCCGAGGAAGTCTTGCGCTCGGAGAGGAAAGCGATCCAGCGGCCGTCGGGCGACCACTTCGGGTCGGAGTCGTGGCCGGACTGCGTCAACTGAATCAGATTGCCGGCTTTGCTGTCGTCGTGGTAGAGCCAAAGGTCGCTGCGGAAGATTTGCTGGTCCCAGTCGGCGCGCTCGGTGCCGAAGACGACCGAGTTGCCGTCGGGAGAAATCTCAATGCCCTTGAAATCGACGGAGTTGAAGAATTCGTCGAGCGTGAGCTTGGGTTTGTTTTGTGCGGCGAGGGTTAACGCACAACTGAGCATCGAGAGCACGACGAAAGTTTTTCGGATTTGCATAGGATTCCCGGCGGGAAGAAGGGTTATACAACGGCGGATTCGCCCGAGGCAAGTTTGTGACTCGGAGTTCTGGAGTCGCGCCATAGGACCCACAGCAGCATGGTGAATGCGGGGACGGAGAGTTGGACGTGAGTCCATCGGGACAGCGGGCCGAACAGAGGTAACACGAGTGCTAGATAGGTCAGCAGTTTCAGCGTGGCAGAGGATGGGTGCTGCGAGTTGGTCAGAACCCAGTCCGCAAGAAGTAGGAGCGCGGGGGCGAGCACGAGCAGGTCGTAGACGAACAGATGCGGGTTGGCGAGTATTGCCGCGAGGGTCAAGGCGGAAAAGCGCAGCGCGAGCGGAGCCGAAGATTTCCAGACGACTGCGACCATGCCCACAATGACGATGGAACTCAGAATGTACAGCGCCAGTGCAGGTTCCGGCCAGGGAATCAGCAACGACCAGAAGGACCGCAAGGAATGCATCTGGATGGGCGCAAGGCTGAGTTCTACCGGGCCAATCGCGCGGGAGATGTGCCAGAGTGTGTCGAAGTATGCACGCATCGCGGCGGGGCCGAAATACAGGCTGGTGAGAGCCAATTGCGCGGTTGCCGCAACTGCCAGTCCGGCAAGGGCCTTCCAGGCATGAGCCAGAAGCAACACGATGGGAATGGCAACCAGAAACTGCGGTTTGAATACCAGGAATCCGAGGGCGACCCCCGCCATCCATTGGCGCTCGGCGCGGAAGGCAAGAAATGCGGCCGTAAAACACGCCAGCACAACCGCCGACAACTGGCCGCGCACCACGAAATGAAACAACGGAGGAAACGCGAGCGTGCAGAGGATGACGATTCCGGAGTGGGGGCGCAGAGCGGGACAAGATTTCCAGACAAGATAAACACACCCGAAGAAAACGAAAAGGCTGGTGACTACCCAGATTCGAGCGGCCACGGGAAACGAGAATCGTGCGAGAGGGACAAGCATGAGTCCAACTTGCGGTCCGTAGAGGTAGGGCAGACGCACGCGGTCGGACTGGTCAACGACAGCGTGTTCCGCCTGTGCAACCACCTGCTGGTCGTAGAGGTCGATTGCGCGGCCGTGCGCAATTAGCTGAGCGGAAACGTAAAGCGGCAGAAAGTCCTGGAACTTGATGTTGCCCGCGCGGTCCAGCAGGCCGGGGGTTGCGAAATCGACGGCACACACTCCCCACAAGCACAGGGCCAGAACGATTGCCTGGGCGCGAACGCGGCGCGGGGTCAGCCATTTCGCGGCGGACTCAATCCAGGCTGGCGCCATTTGTGCCGGGGTGGCTTTCGCTCTGTCGATCTTCACTCTCTCCATCACCATCACTGCGCGGGCTCGGCGTTCTTGAGCGCGTCGTCAAGCGTCTGATTGGGATTGGGATGAGGAGCGCTTCGGGCGGCGAGGATGCGCCAGCCGTCATCGTACTCGCGAAACCCTACGGTCGAGCCGTAACGCAGGTCGGCCGAATAGAGAGCGGCTCCGACTTCGTTCAACGGGACCCATCTCCATGTGAAGTCGACGTCGGCCTGGTTGCCCTGCTTGCTGATCCCAGTGACGCCCACCAGTTCCCTTCTGGCGACGGGAATGAAGAATAGCGTCTTGTCCGCCTCGTCCGCGGGGACAAGGGCTCGGACCGTGTCGACGCCCGCAGGAGTCAGGAAGACATCCCAGCAGGGTGGGGGCGCCATGCCAGGGGAGCAACGGGCCGCGGTGGCCGAAATCCAGCCGTGTTGTTGGAGAACAAGATATTCGGGCGAGACGTAGTCCTTGTTGGAGACGGTTCCCGTCTGCAGTGCGAAATGCTGTGGGGTGCGGAACAGCTCGGAGGCGGAGATCAAATCGGTGGCGAGACGGCGCGAGAGGAAGTCGCGCGGAGAACAGGAGGCCAGGAGGAGCAGAGTCGCTAGAGCGATGATGTCTAGAAAGACCCCACTTCTCGCGCCAAAAACGCGCGAGAAATGGGGCACCCGGCAGGTGTTCATATCGTTTGCTGTATTTGCGAGACTCAACGACTTGTGATTGTAAATAAACGTGAGCGTTTGTGCGGAAGGAAAGGGTGGGAGGTGATCTGGCGGTCGAATTTGGCGGCCCAGCGGCCGGGGATTTGGCAGGAACAGTGCGGGCAGCGGCCTTCAGGGGTCAGGCGATAATCCTTGATGAGATATCCGTACCTGCGGATCAGAGTTTCATGGCATTGCGGGCAGCGGGTATCTTCCCAGTGACCGACCATGCCGGGGAGGTTGCCGGCATAGATGTAACGCAGTCCGGCGGCTTGGCCGATTTCGGCGGCTTGCAGCAGATCTTCGACGGTGGTATCGCGCTGGTCGTCTCCCTGCATTTTGTAATCGGTGTGGAATGCGGTCACGTGCCAGGGAATGTCGGGCGAGATGCCGGCTAGGAATTCCGTGAGGCGGCGCAGTTCGTCGGCGGAATCGTTGAAGCCGGGGATGAGCAGGGTTACGATCTCGAGCCACAATCCCATCTGGTGAATACGGCGGATGCTGTCGAGGATGGGCGCGAGGCGTCCGCCGAGTTCGTGGTAATGACGGTCGTCGAAGCTCTTGAGATCGACTTTGTAGAGATCGAGGTGGGGGCGCAGATATTCGAGAACTTGCGGCGTGGCGTTGCCGTTGGAAACGAATCCGGTGAGCAGGCCAGCGGCTCTCGCTTCTTTGAAGACGGCGACAGCCCATTCGCTGGTGATCAGCGGTTCGTTGTAGGTGCTGACCAGAACTCTGGCGCCCTGGTCGAGGGCGTCGCGCACCAGCGCTTCAGGCGATACGTCGAGCGGCGGCGAGACGGCATTGGGATCGCGCAGGGCTTGCGATGTGACCCAGTTCTGGCAGTATCCGCAGTGAAGATCGCAGCCCAGCATGCCGAAACTGTAGGCGAGCGCGCCGGGATGCGCGTGAAAGAAAGGCTTCTTTTCGATGGGATCGCACTGCATGCCAGCGGTGTATCCCCAGGGGACATAGAGCGTCCCGCCGCGGTTGAAGCGGACTTTGCACACGCCGGGCTGGCCTTGGGGAATCGGGCAGCAGTGGCCGCAGGAAAAACAGCGGACGCGGTTGTTGTCGAGTTTCTCGTAGAGAGAGGGGTCAGCCTCGCGAACTCTGCGGTCGAGGATATCGCGGAGGGTGGGCACAGGAGCCTCTGGGGGTATTCTAACGCTGTACCTCGGGGGCTAAGAAGAAGAACTCATTTGCAGCGCTGAAAGCGCTGCGCGACCCAAAAGCGAAAGCTTAGGCAAGCGCTCAGTTTCTGGGAGACAGTTCAGTTCAGGAAACCGTTCAGTTCAGAGAAAGGTTCAGTGGCCTGCGGTTGGCTTCCAGTTCGACATCTGCTGATGGAGCCAGAGGTCGGCTTTCTGTTCGATCGCCGCGGACTGGCTGGGCGTCATCCCCGAAGCCAGGATGGCTGCGAGGTCCTTGTTCTCCTCGTCGCCGCGAGCGCGCGCCAGCACTGTCCAGAAGTAGGCTTCATTCACATCCTTGGGGACGCCGCGTCCGTTCCAATAAAGTATTCCTAACTTCGCCTGGGCCTTGAGGCTGCCATGATCTGCGGCGCGGTGGAACCAGCGGAAGGCTTCTTTCTCGTCGCGCTCGACTCCATTCTTCTCATCGCCTTGAAAATAACGAAGACCCAAAGCATTCTCGGCGGCGGGGTCGTTGTTGTCCGCCATCTGGCGAAGTTGCTCGAGGGATGCAGTTTCGATCGCGGGAACGGCCGGCGGCTGCGACGACGCTAGGACGGTCTGCAACGGACTGTGGCCGCGATCATGGAGCTTGCTTTGAATCCATGGGGCGGACATGTCCCCGAGGAACAGAAACATCACGGCAAGGATCGCGGCGCCGGCGCAGATCAGAATGAGCAGGTGCGAACGCGGCAGGCTGATGCCGGAGAGTTTCTCTTCTGAGCTCTCCATTTTCTTTTCTTGCTCGGGGGCGGAAGCGAAGAGCACGCTCCCTGGCGCTGGGGCGAACCGCGGGGCAGGCTTGGCGGCGACCAGAGGCGGCAGATTTTCGGCGCGAGCGGCACGGTTGACGGCGGCCAGCACAGTTTCGGCGAGGCGCTGCAGCACCCGGCCGTCGTTTTCAGAAAAGGTGTTGGGCTGAGCGGAGAAGACCTCGACGATTCCGATCGACTTCTCCCCCACGCGTACGGGAGTTGCGAGGATGGAGCGCAGGCCCAAGGCGCGGCAGGTGTCGCGATCCACGCGCTCGTCGCTCTCAGTATCGTCGCAACGCAGCAGCGTTCCGGTCCTGACGCACTCCCCGGAGAAACCGGATCCAACCTGCAAGGGCGCGCCAACCGGCGGAGCATCCGGGCCGGAACTGGCACGACAGATCATGAAATTCGGATCGGCATTGGCGAGCGCGATGGCCGCTCCGGAAGCGCGAACCAAAGTTTGTGCGCGTTCGGCAATCAACTGCAAAGCGGCGGCGAGATCTGGACCGAGCGTCTCCACCTGGTGTTGGACAGCGGTCACCGCCGCGAGCGAGTCGGTGTAGTCGGGACGAGGGGCTTCTGCGCGCGGCGCGGCAAAAGCGATGTCAGCCTCGCCGTTGGCTACTCCGGCCATCACGTTGACGAAGAGCCATTCGCGCAATCGGGACACGGACTCTGGAGACAGTTCTGAGAAATGAAGCCCGGCACGTCCGGAGGCGTTGGACCAGACCACCTGCCCGGTGGTGTAAATGTGTTGGGCGCAATCGGCGAGGTCCAGACACAGGTTCACTCGCGTGTTGACTTCGAGAGGCGAATGACACTGAATGGCGGCGCCGTCTTCGCTGATGTCCACGATCTCGTGGAGATCGAGCATGGCACCTTGGGATTCCGCGGTGAACGTGGCATACGCGGGCGTTTGAATCTTGTGGCGCACACGACGGCGACGGTTGGAGGAACCCCGATGCAACGAGCTTGTGGCAGCCATGAGAAGGGCCCAAACTTCTTGTGGCTCCATATTAGCGCGGTATTGGGCAAAAGTAAGCAAAAGAAGAAAGTCGAAAGGACGATAGGGAGAGATTTGCGCCGGAGGAACCGGCTTTCGCCAGAACTGAGGGCTTGAAAGCTTAAGGGCCCCCAGCGGCTAAAAAGTCGGTCTTCATCCAAGACCTACGGCGCGGCTTGAAGCCACGCCCTGTTAAGACAGGCCATTCCCTTAGCCGGCGCGGCGGAGGATTTGGGCGTGGTGCAGGCTGGAGATGCGGGAGATGGCGGCCACCATCATGCTGGAAAGCAGTTGCATGGTCGCCACATCGCGCTCGTCGAAGGCTCCGGGGGACGAGGACAGGACCTCGAACACGCCGAGAGTGCGGCGGTAGTGGCGCAAGGGCGAGACCAGAATCGAGCGCACTCCGAGGCGGCGGCAGCTGGCCAGGTCGACGCGCGGGTTGCGCTCGGCATCGTGGCAGAGCATGATCTCGCCGGAGCGGACGGCTTCGGCGGAGATGCCGGCGTCGGTTTGCAGACGGACTCCCAGGTCGGGAGCGGTGCGCCCGGCGCGGGCGCGGCACACAATTTCGTCCCCGGCACGGAGCGCGATGGCGGCCCCGGTCGCTCCGGTCAGGTGCTGGGCGCGTTCGGTAATGGCGCTGATGGCGGGCTCCAGATCCAGTTCCGCGGGATGAATCTCGATGTCTTCCCCTACCGCCACCGCGCGGAAGCCGGACACGGGATGGGCAGCATTGGCGACGCGCAACTGGCTGCGCTGAGCCAGCGACGGCATACGGGTGTGATCGGCCATGCTGACAACATCTGGGTCGGGCACGGTGCGCAGCAGATCGCGCACCAGATTGTTCAGCTCCATGTCGGTGATGAGATGCGCGGTCTGCTGGTGGAGCAGCGATCCGCCGAGCACTCGCGAAAGACCGAGCAGGGCATGGCTGCCGCAGGCCAGGCAGAAAGGCTTGGTGCTGGCGCTGATCAGTTCACATTGCACGCAGAATGTGGCGGACTGCAAAGGGACAAAGTTGACGTCCTTAAAAGTAGAGCCATACACGGTCTTGCGAAACATGATTGCGGATTCCTCGCTTCTATCACGGTGGAGATGAAGGTAAACAGATAGCGAAGGGTGAGAAAGTGACGGGAGTGGTTCCGGGTGTGGAAAACGGGTCGGAAATGGCAGTGAAGGCCTTGCGGACCTACGATCGCTGTCTTCTCGCGATGGCCAGTTTTAGAACACTTACTACGAAGGCCACGAAGTATCACGAAGGAAACGCAAATCAGGGAAACAGCACTTGTTTTGAGGGGTATTGATTTCAGCCCGGCAGTCGGATATGCTGATGGCACGTTCGCGGTATGCCCGCGGGACGATTACTGGGGGAAATCATGGAATGGACAGCACCTGCTTTTGAGGAAGTTTGCCTGAACTGCGAAATCAATTCTTACGCCAGCGCGAAGCTGTAAGTAAAAACGCTCCCTCCTGAATCCTTGCTTTAGCGGCACCGGAACCGCACCGTGATGTGTGCGATGGAATCGATGCGTGCCGGTCGAGCGACCGCGGTTCCTGTTCGGAATCGCTCGCGTCCGCGAGCGGTGAACAAGCCCCGACTAAATCTGATGTTGTGGATCCCCAGGACTCGGGAGACAGCGAAACTGTGTCCGGATTACCCGGCTTGGGCGGCAAGCAGCGCAGGGTCTTTCTCGGTCAGCGGGATCACCTGCGCGGAGTGAGCCAGGGTGCGGTCGAGGGCGTCGGCCAGCGCTGTGGGAAAGGCCGAAGTGAGCAGGTTGATGTCGAGTTGCAGATCGCGCGGAGAGTACATGCGGTGCACGGTCAGGGTTCCGCGGCGGTGGTTGGCGGAACTGAGCAGGTTCAGAGCGAGAGTCCACACGGTTGAGTCATTGAGTACTTTCGGAACGCCGGCTTTGCTCCAGCGGTAGGAGTGTCCAGGGCGGCGCGCTGCAGATGGGTCGGGGGTTTCGAATGGAACCACTTCGCCCGGGAGCAGATCGAACTTCAGTTCGAAGCTGTCGAAATCATTACTGCCGAAAGCGGCCGCGAGGATGCGGCGAACCTGATCGTAGTCGCGGGCAACTTTGAGTTCTTCGGTGGCGCGGCGGATCGCCAGGTTGTTGACGAAGATCTGCGGCTGATTGAAGGTGCGATGGGCGACGCGGGCCAGTTCTCCAAATTCGAGGTAGCCGAGATGCTGGACGCCAATCCAGATTCCGATGCCTAATACGGCGAGCACCAGTCCCAGGGAACTGCCGGTCGGCCACAGCAGGAACAAACTCAGCATGGCGAAAATCGCCGAAACGCCGTAGAGCAGAATCACGACCTGGCGGTGCGTCATGCCGTGCTGCAATAGCTTGTGGTGAATATGCTCGCGGTCGGCGGTGAAGACCGGACGCCCGCTGATCAGGCGCCGCGCGATAGAGAGTGCGGTCTCCAGAATGGGCAGCCCAAAAGAGACCACGGGAATGGCAACGGCAACAATCGTGGGAGCTTTTTGCGCTCCCTGCAGCGCCAGCGCGCTCAGGATGAAGCCGATGAAGAGGCTGCCGGAGTCCCCCAGGAAAATCGTCGCCGGATTAAAGTTGAAGCGCAGAAAACCGAGAATGGCGCCCGCCAGGGCGATGGTCATCACCGTGATCAGCGAAGGCCCGTAAAGAAGCGCCACCACAAAAACCACCAGGGTCGAGAACAGGGCCGAACCGGCGGCTAGACCATCGAGACCGTCGATCAGATTAAAGGCGTTGGTGATAGCCAAAACCCACAGAACGGTGACCGGCAATCCAATAAACCATGGCAGCGTGTGGTCACCGAACAACACCGGGATGTTGACGATCCGCAGGCCGCCCATGAACAGCATGGTGGCGGCAATGCCCTGTACGGAGAATTTGAAATAGGGACCGGCGCCGCGGATATCGTCGTACACACCCAGCAGAAAGACGAGCGAAGCCGGCACAAAGATCGTGAGCAGCGTCTTTAAAGAGAAACCTGCGTGTATGCGGGGATGACGCAGGACCCACACCGTGGCCAGGCCCATGCAACAGGAGAAGGCGAGAAAAATGGCTACTCCGCCCAAGCGCGGCAGCGGGCTGGAATGAAGGTGACGCTCCTGGGTAGGAACCGCAACCCAGCCGCGGGCGTTGGCGATATCGCGCACATACCGCGTCAGCACGAAAGCCGACAGCAGCGCTAAAACAAACGTACCGAGGAAGATGCCCGTCAACTATGCCACCTTCGGCAATCAGACATGCCCGTCTACATGTCCGCTACACTCTTCTCAAAAGTATTGCAGCAACCGCCCGCGGTTAATAGTTAGTGCACAGATTCCTGCTGGCTTGGTGCCTTTGACTCTAGCAGTACCAGAATGGGACTTTCAATCTCGGAACGGGAAAAACCTGTGGAAAACTAAGATTGCGCATGGCGGATGGCGAGGGCGCAACCCGCACCGCTGTGCTAAACTGCTGTTCAAATTCTCACTTATTACTTCAGGGGTCCTCTGATGGAGTCGGGCACTTCGAGTTTCACTCGCTGCGGCCGGGTTTTCTTCTTCGTGCTGGCAGTTTTCTTAGTCATGGCTAGTATCGCTGCCGCCCAGCAACCGGCGAGCGGCGCCAGCCAGAGCAGCGCGCCCGCAGGAGCTCCAGCCGTTCAACCCGCAGTCCAACCCCTCTCGCAGGCAGCGGGGACAACCTCCGGAGAACCAGCGAAGAATCCCGACTCGGGAAAGGACTCGCCCGATCAGTCGGCTCTGGTAAAGCTGGGGCCGGGGGACTTGATTGAAGTGAACGTGTACAACGTCCCGGAACTGACGAGCAAAGTGCGGGTCAGCAATTCTGGCGAGATTTACCTTCCCTTGATCGACTACATCCACGTCGAGGGCCTGACGCAGGAGGAGGCTCAGACGCTGCTCGAGAAGCGTTACACGGACGGCGGATTCGTCCGCAACCCACACGTAACCATTTTCGTGGACGAAGCCTCATCACAAGGCGTGACCGTGCTGGGAGAAGTGGCGAAAGCCGGCATCTACCCTGATGTGGCGGACCGCAAACTCTATGAGGTCATATCTGAGGCCGGTGGGTTCACCAACAGCGCGTCGCGCAAGATCGCGGTCATCCGGCGGAACCAGGCGGATCCAATTCGGATTGACCTTCCCCGTAATCTGGCTGACGACTTGACTGGCAACATCGACATCATGCCCGGCGACACGATCACGGTGCCCCGGGCGCCGATTATCTATGTGGTTGGGGATGTGGGCCGTCCCAGCGGATTGCTGGTGGACAATGGGTCGCTTACCGTCCTACAGGCGCTGGCGTTGGCCGGCGGCGCCAACCGCACCGCGAAAATGGGCGGTGCGCGAATCATCCGCAAGACGCCCACCGGAATGACTGAAACCAACGTCCAGCTTAAGAAGATGCTGGAGGCTAAGGCTCCCGACATCACTCTCCAGGGGGACGACATTCTCTTCGTTCCCGTGAGCGCAGGCAAACTTGCGGCCGCCAGGACGATTGAGGTTGCGCTGACTATGGCGACGGCGGTCTCGATTTACGCGGTCCATCCTTAGGCTTTAGGGCGTGTCCACATTGCCAGTCTGCGACCTGCCTAGCAGAGTCGAAAGCACGTCGATATATTTCTCGGCTGTCTGGCCGCGAGAGAAATGCTGCAGAATGTATTCCCGTCCCTTTTGTCCCAATGCCACGCCGACGTCGTGATTTGCGGATAGCTGGTTGATGGCCCGCACCAGCGCTTCGGAATTTTCGGGCTCGATCACCAGACCGGCGCCGGCGTCTTCGATAATCTGCCGCGCCTGACCATCTACGCCAAGGATCACCGGGCGGGCGCAGGACATGAACTCCAGCATCTTGGTGGGAATTACGGTTTTGAAGACGGCGGTCTTTTTCAGGAGAACCAGGCAGGCATCGGAAGCAGAAATGAAGGCGGGGATTTTCTCGCGGGGCTGCTGGTCGAGGAAGGATATGTTGGCCAATCCTAGGGACTGGGCCAGGGTTTTGATTCGCTCTTTCTCCGCGCCTTCGCCCACCAGCAGAAATTGTGCGGTGGAGTTCTGGCGCTGCAGTTGGCCAGCGGCGTCCAGCAGAGTTTCCAATCCGTGAGCCATGCCCATGGTGCCGATGTAGCAAACCAGGAACTTTCCTTCGGCGCCGAATTCTCTGCGTAATGCGTGGTTGGCCGCGGCGGAGGATGGCTTAAAGAGGTCAGTCTCGACACCGTTTTCGACGATGGAAATTTTTTCCGCAGGCACGTGCCAGCGCCGCATCAGATGTTCTTTGAAGGCCGGAGTCACGACGACGACGCGGTCGGAGAGCTGGTATAGGAATTTCGCCACCGCGGCCAGCGCACGGTGCAACAGGGAATCTTCATCACCGACTCCGACTGCCGTTAGCGATTCGGGCCAGAGGTCGCGGACTTCGAAGACAAATGGGATGTGCCGGGAGAAAGCGATCCACCAACCGGACAGGCCCACCAGCAGTTGCGGCGACGAGGAGATGATCACGTCGGGGCGCGGGATGGCCATTCCCCGCAGCGCGGCGGAGACACAGAAAGAAGCGTAGTTGCGCATGCGCTCATGCGCTTTGCGGTTGGGCAAGGGCCAAAGCCAGGTGCGAAAGACATCGACGTTGCCAATTTTTTCTCGATAGATCAGCCGGTGCAGCCGTCCGCGCCATTCGGCGGGAACGACTCCGGTCGGATGATTGGGGAATCCGGTCAGCACGGATACGTCATGGCCGGCCTGCGCCCAGTGCTGAGCGAGTTCGGAGGCGCGGGCGGAAGGCGCACCCATCTCCGGCGGAAAATATTGTGAGACGTAGAGAATTTTCACGCGATCTTATTTGGCGCGAACGTATCTGGCGCGATCTTATTTTGGCGCGAACTTATTTTGGCGCGAACTTAGAGGCTATCGCATAAGTGAAGGTTCGGGCCAATGACGACGAAAGTTGCAACCGGCGCTGGAGCGGTGCTATCCCAGTTGCAACCGCAAGCTTGACGCACTGATGCTGCCTGATATCCAATGGGGCACATCGCAATGTCCTCGGATCCGGCTAACACCGCTCGGTCGACACCGCCGACGGAACCGCTCGTACGTCCCTTCATGCCGGAACTCGACACGTTGCGTGGCATCGCGGTGCTCGGAGTTGTTCTGCTGCACGCCTTTTATTGGCAGTACGCCGGATTATCCTTTGGTCCCTGGGCCCGCAGGTTCCTCTCTGCCACTCAACCTGGAGGGTTGGGGGTGAATCTCTTCTTCGTCCTTTCCGGATTTCTAATTACCGGCATTCTAATGGACTCCAGGGACAAACCATATTTCTATCGTCGCTTTTACACGCGTCGGGCCTTGCGTATCTTGCCGGCGTACTATCTGCTGCTGATTGTGCTGCTGGTGCTGCGGAGTTCGTCTGCGGCATTTGTGGGCCTGAGTTTCGTCTACCTGGCGAATATGACCGATTTCTTTGGTGTCGCCTGCGATTACGGACCGCTCTGGTCGTTGGCCGTGGAAGAGCATTTCTACATCCTCTGGCCGACCGTGGTGCACAAAGCGACCCCCCGCCGGCTCGGCGTGATCGCGGCGGCAATCGTCATCCTTACTCCTGTATTGCGTGCAACCTCCTTCGCGCTTGGCCATCGGGCAGGATTGGACTGGTATACATGGTTTGTTGCCGACGGTTTGGCGGCAGGAAGCCTGATCGCCATCGCGCTTCGCGCCGGAATCTCCAGGAAACAGGTTTGGACCCTGTGCTGGTTGCTCATGGGTTCGGCGGTTGTACTGCTCGTGGCGGGGCGTCCGTTCGGCGTGACGACGCGCAATCGCCTGCTGGGCGCGGGCTTGCAGTACACCACGATTGCTGCAGTGTGCGCCGCGATCTTGCTGCTTTTCCTGCTGACCGGCACCAGTAGCGCCAGACGCTACGTAAACTTCTCGCCGCTTCGCTTTCTCGGATACCTGAGCTACGGACTCTACCTCAATCACCTTCTGGCGTTCCGTATGTACGACTTGATGTGTCGGCGGTACCTCCCGAACCTGTTGCCCTCCAGCGGACATTTTGAACTGGTATTGCTGAGGTTCGCGCTGGCTGGAGGTGGCGCAATTGCGGTCGCTTATCTTTCGAGGAGGTACTTCGAAGAGAGGTTCTTGCGTTTGAAAGATTCCCTCGTACCGAGGGCATCTGGATTTGACGCCAAGGGCGCCAACGCTACTAGCCCCCAAGCAGCTTAGGAAATGGTCGAATCTGTGGGACTACAGCTCGTTCTTAACGTGCTGTGCCTTGTGAACGTCTCGACGCGATCGAAAGAGCGAGCGATAAGGTAGACCTCTTTTCGTACAGATTTGTACGCACGTCCTACTGCCTGGAATTGGAAGATTCTTCAATCAGGCTCGCAATGTCATTCACCGTGTCCAATCTCTCCTGATCAAAACCCATCTCCGCAAAGTCCAGGCCAAACTTCTCCTCCAGGAAAACCGCCAGTGCGACCGCGTCCACCGACTGCAGGCGGCCGCTCAGAAACAAGGACCCATCATCGGCGAAAGGCTGAGCATCAGACTTGTGGGCCAGCAAGGTTTGAAGGAATTTCCGGATTACTTCTTTGCGCTCCATTGCACTCCTCTTCACTCCTCAGGAAACTAAGTTAAAAAGATGAGCCAGGAACCGAAAACTTTCTGAAATCGGGTATCGCTTGTAGGTGTAATCGAAGATTCTCAACAGGCAAAAGAAGCCGCCGACGCAGAGTGGCGAAATCAGCCGGGCGCGGATCCAACCCGGATTCTTTTTGTCGGCCTTCTGCTGCCTCATCTGGGAGATGCCGATGCCCACGGAGAGCACGATCGTATAGAAGATGTAGCTTTGAAACCCCGCGAGCGCCCTCCAGAAGCCAAGTTCATCGATGTAGTTCAGGTCGCGAAAGAAGTGGAAGAAGGCGTTTCCGAAACCGGCGGCGGCAACGGTCGATGCGAACAAACGCCAGCGCCCCCACGTTTTGAAATAGCGTAGGAAGGCGGGGTAGAAGAAGCAATCGACCAGCAACTCCTTGAAGTAATAATAGAAGCGGTTCCAGAATTCCGCGATCGATGGCGACGACAAGGGCCTCCAGGTGTTTCTCAGTGCGAGGAAGCCCGCCATCCGGCACACGGCGATAATGCGGTGCCCGAAAATGGAGAAGTCCACCAACTTTCCCAGGAAGTCTGCGATCAGACTTTCCCAGCCGACGTACCACTTGAAGGGTGTTCGCAACAGGCTGAGATGAAACACGAACTCGTAATACGGGATTCCTAAGTAGCCGTGGACGAGCGGCATGTATACAAAGTTCAGGAAGAGATCCAGGATGATCGACCACGCCAGTAGCTTGAGACCCTTGAGTTGCGCCACGGCAAGCTGCTCCGGGGTCTTCGCTTCGATTCGCCGGAGATACGCCGATCCTTTGGGAAAGGGCGTGCCGGATGATCCCCAGATCGGCTGGTACGCGCCGACCTGCAGAGAAACGGAGTCGCGTTTTCTTGAACTGATGTCGATGAGCGAATAGGCGAGGAACCACAGGTACGCTCCGAACACGGGCAGGAAGTCGAATGACATGGTGCGGAGCGTTCCGCCCTTGGGCAGATAACTGGCGAGCAGGACGGTGAGAGCGAATCCGGTGAGCAAGGTTGCTACAGGCCTGCGTCCGAACCATGAGGTACGGAAGCGGATTGCCAAGAAGAATATTGCCGCCGCCAGAACCAGTGAGATCGCGGCCTGGACGATCTGGGGATGTTCCGCCCATTGCCACCAAATGCCGAACGCCCAGCAGACCGTGCCCAATACCAGCACAATCCGACGGTATTGCGGGAGGGCGGTCACGACCACCAGAAAACAGATTTGGACCTTCCAGCGGGGATTGTGCAGATAGTGAAGCCAGGTCGCGTAGTAGAGGCCGAGCCCAAACAAGGCGAGAATCGTGGCCTTCCCGGCGATGGTCTGTGCGAAGGCGACCACCCACGGGTAGGTCTCAAGGCGTGGAATGATCCGAAAACCGCGCAGGAAGCTGAAGGGTCGAGGAGCGGGCGCGGCGCTCTGGGGCTCGTCCCTTTGGAGATCGGTCGTGTTCATGCCGAACCTTGCGCGAGCATTTCGGTGAGAGATTTTCGGTCTGTCTTGCCACTCGCGCTCACGGGCAGCCGCTGCAGGAACCGCACCTCAGTGGGAACCATATATTTCGGAACGCGGCGCTGCATCTGCTCGCGGATTTCAGCGGCCGGGAGAGCGCTGCCCGCAACGAACGCCACAATCCCCTCGGCCAGAGCGTTTGTAATCGGCCACGCGACGGCGGCCACGGAATCGACAGCGCACACTTCGCGGAGGTGCGCCTCTACGTCCTCCAGTTCGATCCTGTGGCCCAGCACCTTGACTTGGTTGTCCGTGCGCCCCAGGTGATGGAATCTTCCGTCGGAGTCCTGGTAGGCAAAATCGCCTGTGAGGTACCAGACCTTTTTGTCGATGGAGGGAAATCGGGCGGCCGTCTTTTGCGAATCCTTGAAATATCCTTTCGCGACCTGGCTGCCGGAAAGAGCGAGCTCACCTTTTTCCCCCGACGGAAGAAAATTAAGAGACGCGTCGACAATCGCTGCGTCCATGCCGGCGAAGGGCTTGCCGATGGCGATGGTTCCGCGCTCTGGGGTGACCACGAAGGGTTCGGAACACCTCTGACTCAGGCAAGCGACCGTGGCTTCCGTGGGACCGTAGATATTGTCGATCAGACTGTCTGTACATGCCTCTTGCCATGCCTTCACGGAAGTGGCGGGCAGAGGCTCGCCACAAAAGGCAGAATAGCGCAGCGACGGGAAGGCTCCGGGCATGAGCATCTTCATGTCGCGCATGAAAGCGACTACCGATGGCACTGAGAACCATACCGTAAGTTGCCGCTCGCGGATGAAGCGTGACGGTCCCATCAACTGGCTGGCTGGAATCACGTGCAGAGACGCGCCCGAGAACCAGGTAATGAAAAGATCCAGAACGGAGAAATCAAACGAAATCTCGTGCCGGTGGGAAACACGGTCTTGCGGGCTGAAGGGGTACAGCTCGCTCATGGCAGAGAGAAACGCCGAAACATTTCCGGTGGAAACCATGACGCCTTTGGGCGATCCCGTGGTTCCCGAGGTAAAAATGATGTAGGCGAGGTCGTCCGCGCGAAGTGTCTGGGGCAGATGATGACGGTCGGACGGCGGCAAGGTGCCGGAGCCGGCGATCGGCGTGCTGGTCGGCGGCGTTCCGAGCAAAAATGATTCGGGGCTGGCTGGAGCCAGGATTTGTTTCGGCGTTCGCTTCAGAACTTGCGGCGAGAGAAGTTTCAGGCCGCGATCATCTACGATGAGCGCGTCGAGTTCGGTGGTCTGCAATATGCTGAGCAGCCTTGGTTCGGGCCAGTCGGGGTTCAGCGGAACATAGGCAGCGCCCGCCCAGCAGGCGCCCAGAAGTCCGGCATACGCTTCCCAACTCCGCGAGGCCAGGATTCCTACGAGTTTCATTTCACTCGCCGGTCGCGACTGCAACCATGCCGCAATCCGCTCGACAACGTCCGCCAGTTCACCATAGGTGAAATCTTGCTGATTCACGGACAGGGCAAGCCGTTCGGGATGATTCCTGGCATGGTTGTAGAAGGGGAGCGCGAGGTTTGTGCTCATCTAAATCTGCGGAACTTCATCCAGTCTCCAGCATATTAGACGTGCCTGAGAAGTTCCTCGCAAGGTACAAGAGTCACATGCGCGACAAGACGAGGGATGTGAGCGAAGGCTGACCCGATCGAACGGCTCCGGAGCAATAAGCCCCGGAGCATTCGCAAGAACAATCGCCGCTTGGAAGCTACTGAACTTTTATTACCGGGTTCGTCTCGAGGTCACAACAATCGGGCGTGTACTCGTAATCGCCCGTTTGCGTGGGCGGGGGATTGAGCGGAACCGTGATCGTACCCGGTGTTGAACCCACTTTCGCCGGGACGGTCACGGGCGGGGGTATTTTGGGAAATCCCGGTAATGCGCAACTGGTGATGTTGCACGGCACTTTATGGTGATTGGTAAAGGTGATTGAGGTGGCGCCAGCGTTGATCGTACCTCCAGCACAAACGTCCATTTTGTTATCTCCGAAGTGGAATTTGACGAACGCGCTACTTGTCCAGGGATGAGCCAGTGGAGTTTAACAAAGCTTCAAAACGTGCGTCTCCGTGCAGATTGTCCAAATCCGGTTGTTGCCGGGCCATGCCCGGAGCGTATCCGGCACGCAAAGCCTTACCCAGCCATTCGAGGGCCAGGCCTTTGTCGCCCAGGTCGTTATAAATCTGCGCCGCGGAAAAGAGCGCATCCTTGTCGACCTTGCTCTGCTCCAGCGACTGGTTCAAATATTTGAGGGCGTTGGTGCGGTCGTTGATCATGGCGTGATAATTCGCCAGACTCCGAAGCAATTGCGGGTCGCGCGGGTTGACCGCGAGATCCTCTTTGGCCATGGCGATCGCCTTGCGAAACGCGGCCTCGGCTTTGGGACGCTCCCCGCTGAGGTAATACGCTTCACCGAGGTTTCCCCAATTCGTATAGTCCTTGTCGTTGAGTTGAATCGTTTTTTCGTAGGTCTGCGCCGCGTCCTTGAAACGATGTTGATAGTAATAAGCCGTGCCCAGGTTCGAATAGGTGTCGGCAGTGGAATGGATTGCGAGCGACTGCTCCAGCGGCGGAATGGCCTCCGCGTATTTCGCTTCGTAGAGAAGGGTTGCGCCCATGTTCGCATAACCGCGAAAACTTTCGGGCGTGAGTTCGACCACTTTCTGGAACATCCTGGCGGCGTCATCGTATTGTGCCTGGCGCAGGTAGAACGCGCCCAGCAGGTTGTAGCCGCGCCAGTACTTCGGGCGCAACTGAACGATCTTTTTATAAGTAGTCTCGGCGTCCGCCGCTTTGCTCAAATGTTCATAGGCGCCGCCCAGTCCGATGTAGGCATCTTCGTTCGATGGCTCCAGCTGGACTGCGCTCTGGAACTGGGTAACGGCATCTTCGTACTTGCCGGTGCCGCGGGCAATCGTTCCCAGGCACACATGGCCGGCGGCCCCGGCGTTGCCCAGTTCAATCGCTCGCGAACAAGCTTGCTGGGACTTTGCGATCAGACTCTTGTCTTTGCTCGCGGTATATTTCGCCCAGTAGGCGCTGCCCAAGTCGGCTTCGGCTCTTCCATAATTCGGATCCACTTTGAGCGCCTGTTCCAGCAGAATGATCGCGCTGTCCGCATTGGCGGTTTTAGTCGCGTCCTGCAGGTAGCCGCGGGCCTGAGTGTAATAGTTGTAGGCGTCGGGCATGGTGGTCCCGTGAAAAGCAAGGTCGCGGGTTTCGTCCGCTCGCAGTTCCAATCCCAGCGCGGCGGCAACTGCGGTTGCGACTTGATCTTCGATGGCGAACGGGTCCGTCACGGGGGCATCGACCGTGCCGGCCTTGAACACTTTTCCTGTCTTCGCATCGCTGAGCGAATAAGTAACCCGGACCAAAGCTCCGGAGCGCTGCAAGCCGATGTGCAAGCCGGTGTCGGCGCCGAATTCCTGGCGCGCCTGGGCCAGGCTGGCGACATTCTTCTGGCGAATCTCGCCCGCTGACACCACTTGCAGGGAATGGTTGTCACCGAGTTGCGTCAGCTTGGCCGTCAACGTGTCAACCAAGCCATCGCCGAATGCAGTGAGTTTGGCGTCATCGGAGATGGCGTCGAAGGGAAGAACCACGAGCGTGCCCGCTATCGGGACCGCAGGCTGTCCCACGTTGGTTGAGCTCTCGATCGGTCCCCTATGAAAAACACTTCGTGCGATGAGAAGTGCCGCTAGTAGGACCGAGACAGCCACGGCGATCATAACTGGCAATTTTTTCGAAAACCCGACCGTCTTTTGTGCTGGCTTCTCTTCGTGCTTGCTTTCCGAAACGACAGCCTTCGCGAAAACCGGTTTCTCGCCCTGGCGGACGCGGCGCAGGTCGATCAATACATCTCGGGCGCTGGCGTAGCGTTGTGCCGGATTTTTCTCCAGCATGGTCCGCACAATTGCAGCGACCGCAGGAGAAACCTTGGGATTGAGTTCGTCCAGCGACGGCGGCTCGGTGTGCAGAACCGACGCCATCGTGCCGGCAATGCTATCGGTCTCAAACGGCTGCCGGCCGCCCAGCATTTCGTAACACACCAGGCCCATGGAGAAGAGGTCGGCACGGCCGTCGTAGGGCTTCTGCAGCAGGATTTCGGGCGCCATATAGGCGGGCGTGCCACTGATGTTGCCGGTAAAAGTCTCGACAGTGATGGACTCGTTGGTGCCAAGCGAAAAGCGCCTGGCCACGCCGAAGTCAAGGATCTTGGCGTTTCCCGCCGGAGTCAGCATGATGTTCTCCGGCTTGATGTCGCTGTGGAGAATGCCTTTTTCGTGGGCGGCGTTCAGCCCCTCCAACACCTGGATCGCGAGCTCAAAGAACTCATCGTTGCCGAAGCCGATGTGCATCTTGGAGCGCAGCGGCGTGCCTTCGACGAATTCCATGATCAGGAGGATTTCGCCTCCTTCCTCGATCACGTCGTATATGCCTGCTACGTTGGGATGATTCAGGGCTGAAGCCTGCTGCGCCTCGCGAAGAAATTTGCGGCGGTCGGCGTCGTCCTGCTGCAAGCGAGGCGACATGCGCTTGATGGCGACGACACGCCTTAGTTTCGTATCTTTTGCCTGGTATACCTCGCCCATGCCGCCGGCGCCCAGAATCTTCAGAATCGCAAAACGCCCGGCAACGGTTCCGGTCAGTTCCGCGGTTCGGGTGCGCGCTTCGGAAGAAGGCTCTTGCATAGGTCTGGCCAGAAATGCGGCAATTGTAACGCCGGAAGCAGGAATCCCAAACTTTCAGAACCAACTGCTTGCGCTCTAGTAGTAACAGAGTTTGAAGGCACTTTTGTAGCAGAGGGCGCGGGTGCGTTTGCTGCGGCTGCGGCTGTAACTTTCCCAGCGGTCGGCCACGCGGGCGAACGCGGCTTCTCCTGTCAGACGATGCATCACCCGCAACTGCACGATGTGCAACTGGTGGTAGAAGGGGCTGGCCACCATGGGCAGGCGGGTACCGGACTGCTCGTAGAGGGACCAGAATCCCAGGTCGTAGCGGTCCAGATTGTGCAGCAGTGTACGCACCGCACTGGAAAACAACTGCTGCGCGGAGGCGTCTTTGGTGGCGAGGAAGTAATCGTAGATGCCCCAGGCTGCCCAGATGAATCCGTTGAGAATGTGCGTCGGCGGGGAGACGATGTACTCCTCGAACCACAGGTCGCCGGACTTGTCGGTGAAGGCGACGCCGCCGTCTTTCATGGGCACGTGGAAGCAGGCGAGGGCGCGCCGCGCTGCATCGAGATAACGCGCGGCTTCTGATTCTTGACGCGATTCTTTGTGAGCCCGCACCAGCAGGGAAATTCCCTGCCCTTGCGCGAGTGCCGAGTACCATGGGGCTCGGAGCGTGTCGCGATATTCCCAATCGAAGTGATGGTTCCAGACGGAGAGCCGATGCGGGTTCTGCTCCAGGTGTGAGTAGAGCCAGTCGGCGACTACAAAGAATTTCCGGCGGCGTTCTGGATCGGCGCTGCGGCGGAAGAGATTGTAGTTTCCAAGTCCATATTGCGCGATCGCGATGGGATTGTACTGCAGGCCGATCTGGCCATGATAGTCGAGTTGCGGAACGCCGTTGGAATCGTAGAAGCCCTGATAGTCGGCCTTCTCGGCGAAGAGCATGTAGTATTCGCCGAGCTCGCCGACAGCCGCATTGGGATTTGCCGCCGGAGTTTCGTGCCAGAAGGTGAGGTGGCTTTTGCCGCCGATGAGGTAGGCGCTGAAGATGCGACGGTAGTAGCTGAGGCGAGGCAAGGGAGCTTTCGATTCTCGATCCATATTACGGCAACGGGGAGTGGTGGGCGCTGAGCGAGAAGAGCCGTCGAGCTGCGCTCGACGGATAGCCGGGGGCGGCCGTCCCTACATACGGACTGCTTACGAACCGACTAGGTAGAGCGAGGTGACGATGTCGTCGGATTCGACGGCTACTGGGGTCAGGGCCAGGAATGGCGTGGTGTTGTTGCCGTCGGGCATGAATGCATTGCCATATTGAAACAGGCCCATGGGCCAGCGGTCTTTTTGCCACTCCAGCAATGGATGCCAGTCTTTGGCGCTTCCGCCATTACAGCCGTACACACGCACATGGCGATCGCGGTTGACGTCGCTGGGTTCCACCATCGTCGAAAAAAATACGCGGCTTCCCACACGGCATCCGTAGATGGACGAACTGCTGATCTGGGTGACCTGCTGCAACGATGCCTGGCGGTCGAGCCGGTAGATGTAGTTCGATTCGAGTGGAGTGTCGGAAGAAAAGTAGAGGCCATCCTCAGTAGGAATGGCGGCGACCGCGCGGGCCTGCTGCTTGCCCTGCAACATGGCTTCGACCCGGCTGAAATCGCAGGCGGCGCGCAGGACGCGGCATTCGTCGCCGTAGTCTCCGGTCAGCACCCACAGGCAATTTCCCCAGGGATCGTGAACGATGTTGTGGACGTGACGAATGGCGCCCTTGGGGAACGTGTAGGCGACGCTCCACGTCGCGCCGGCGTCGGTGGACGCGTAGATGTGGACTTCATCCCGCGCAGCGTTGTCGAAGTATTCTCCCCAGAATATTGCGCCGCTGGGAACTGCGGTGATGTGCAGCGGACGCGTGCCGCGCAGGATCGTGTGCGAGCGGTGAAATTCGGTTTCGCCTGGACGCAGCATTACGATCGCGCCTGGAACGGCAGCGATGAGTGCACCGGACGGGAGCACTGCGAGCGCATGAAAGCCGTCGCGAAACAGGCGCGCCGTGAGCCGGTTCATGACTGAGAAGCGGCGACGCAAGGCAGGCTGAAAATTGGCTACGGGCTGCCACGTGAGGCTGGCAGAAGGATCCTGGATTCTTGCGCGCATCAAGTCGTAACCGCGCGAAGCATAGAGGTGATCGCCGGACCACGCCAGCGCGCGCAGCCGCGGGAAACGCGCGACCCGAGTCAATCCGCCATTCCGATTGAGATCTGTTTCGTTCATTTGCGCATGCGTTGCACCGTCTATGGCAAGAACGTCTTCATACAGAAGCAACTCCCGCCCGCTTTTTCAAACTCTGAAGTGTCGACGAGCACGGGCGTCAGTTGCTCCTCATGAAGAATCGCTTCCAACTGGGGCGTGACATAAGGCGTGATATAGCTGCCGTTGACGACGATCCCGTTGCCCATGAAGCGATGAGCCTCGTCAACGGTGAGCAGGTGAACGCGCTTCCAGAACTTATGCAGCGACGCGAGCGCCTCGGCGGAATACGCGCCCGGAAAGATCAGCGCCGCATCGTTGTTCAGGGGGCAGAGGCAGGTGTCGAGGTGATAGCAATAAGGATCGATGAGGTGCAAGGGGACGACGGGAACTCCCATTTTGGACATTGCGGCGGAAAATTTCTCCACGCCGCCCAGCGTGCTGCGGAAACCATAACCACCGTAGATGCGGGAGCCATCCGGGTGCCAGAGCAAATCGCCATGGCCCTCGAGATAGTCGTCGCCGTAATCGAGTTCGATCAGCTGGTAGTCTCGCGCCCGGCACCAGTCCGCATAAAAAGGTACTTCGCGCTGGCGCGAGGGATAGACCATGCGGCTGGGAACTACAAATTTTCCGTATCCATTTTTTGCGCCGGCGAAAACCTGATTGGCGGCGAAGACCATGTCTTCGAGGCCTTCGACGGGATCGATGGTTTCGACTTCACATCCGTGCTGCTGCAAAACGCTACAGAGAATTTCCCACTGGCTGCGCGCTCTCACTTGGTCCACGGCGGATTCTCTCGCCCCTTCGGCAGGCCCAGGGCAGGCCATGTAGGGATTTTTCTGATCGACGACATCGAAATAAGTCGGCGGACAGAGCAGGACCCTGAGCATACGATTGATGGTAGCCGTCTCAGCAGAACTCAGGCAAGAAAACAAGGACGCAGCGTCGGCACGGTTGCCGATTAGTCGGCAAAGCCGCGAGAAAGCGCCGATTAAAACTGAGCCTCGGGTGTGCGGCCCCCCGCAGTGGCAGGGAAACCCTGTGGCATGCGACGTGCTGACGATTCGGAATCCAGTCGCTCGCTGAGACTGTTCTTAGCGGAGCAGAAGGTAGTGGGAAATGCTCAGCCGATGCGCCAATTCACAATGCTGCAAGCCCTTCCTCAAGCTGAGAGAGGGCAAACTGTTTCTGGTCGAGACGGATCGCTTGACCAAACCGGGAGAATCCGCTGCGCCTCCTTTTGTTCGTGCCCGGCAGCAGCAACGGTGCGTTGAGCATTACTGGCTTTGCGATGCCTGCGCCTCGCACTGGACTCTGGTGTACGACCGGGATCGGGGGGTCGCGCTGATCCCCTTGCGGCGGCGCACAGTGAGTGTGGCTGCGGCAGGCGGAACCGCGCATAGCGGGGCCGCGTAGCCCGCCTAGGCGTAGCCTTCTTTCTTCCACGTTTTCCAGTCTTCGCGAACGGCGTTCAACATCTCTTCGGTGGCCTCGTGCAGCCATTTTCCCTTCTGCTTTTGCAGGTGCCTGAGGATGGGCCCGCGGGCAGTCTTAGTCCCAAGATGAATGTTCGCGGTTTCCCGTCCCATGGCGCGCAGCAAGCGCAATTCTTTGCCCGGCGCCCGCAGGGTGGACAGTTCGATACGCGAGCAATGCGGGCTCAGCCGGCGCACGATCCAGCGTCCGCGCAACTGAACGAACGGGTCGAGACAGCGCACCGCCCGGCTGATGATGGCTTGGTAAAGGATCTCCGACGGACCCTGGTCATCCTTTGCCCAGTAGCAGGCGGACGAAACCAGGGCCTTGGCCTCGCGAGCGATTCTGCCGCCGCGCCAGTCGGCGATGGCGACGTAGCGGGCGTGCCCCAGGCTGCCCAGACCCGCCACCCGACTGGCGAGGCGGTAAGGCAGGTCCCGGGCGGGCATCAGATGCTCGATGGCATCGATGGCACTGATCGGGACGTCGCCTTTCACGGTTGGGAGCGCGTCGACTTTCGCCCAGAAGTGGACGGGGTCACGCAGCTCACTCTCCGCAATCTGCCTTAGCCAATCGTTGTTCTCGCCCAGGACGAAGGGCGGACCTTCTTCCCGCAAACCTTCGTGATAGCCTGCGACAACGGAATCGCAGATATCTTTGTGGCTCAGCGGCAAGTGGCCCGCTTGGGCGGCCAGGTGCGCGCTCACGGCCAGCCGGACGAGATCGTTGGCGTAGGCCATGGGATGAGCTTCGTCGAAGTCGTTGACGCCCCAGATCAGACGGCCTTCGACGTCGCGCCAGGTGCCGAAATTCTCCACGTGGAGGTCGCCCACCGCGAGGACGCGCGGCCCCTTGGCCAGGTCGGGACACACCTTGGGCCAGATTTGCGCCCAACGGTAGTAGGTGGCTCGCAGGAACGGGAAGACCTCGGCCTTCATGTTGACGTGTTTGAGGTGCAGGTCTTTCTTGACGATGTCGGTGCGATGCCCCAGCCACTCTTCAAACTGGCGGGTCGCTTTGACGATGTTCATAGCGCCCGCAACGATAAGCGAGTCCGGGAACCAAGTCAACGAGTGACCGTCTTGGAGACGAACCGGGGTGCCCCATCCTTAGGTAGCGCTCTTTGCGACACAGCCTGCCCTGAGCGAAGTCGAAGGGGTGGGGAATTTGACCTTAACAGAATCAGAGACGGCGGCAGTTCCTAATCCATACCCTGGCCCTTGTCCCACTCTGACCTCCAATACTCTTTGGGGCGTAAAGTCAAAATCCCCGCCTGCCCCTGCACAGAACGCAGGGACAAGGACGGGGCACCCTACGTTCAGGGAAGCGAACGCCCGACGTGAAATCACGCGCAACTGTGACCGCAGTCACAGAAATACACGGGCGACAGGGCTTAAATAGGCACAATTGAACTAGGCCTTCTAGTCATAGGATCGCCCGGCCGCACCCACAGAACCCCACAAGCCGTTACCCCAGACGGCAGCGGCCGGGCGCTTGAAGGCTCAGAGCATCGGCGCCCTCCCATCCCCACTTTCGATTCCCGCGCGGAACAGCGCCTTGGATTTTGTGTATCGATAGACACAGCGTGGTCGCCGGCACACTGACCACCCACCCTTTCCGCGCATCAACCACATTGTTTTCAGTCAGATACAGTTTGGCTTCCATCCTGCCTCTTGAATCGGCATATGGCAATTCATCAGGAGGCAGACATGGAACTCAGGGCTGGCGGGGCAACAGCGAAGCGGACACCAAGACACATCCTGGCAGTATTCACTCTTGCACTCGCCCTCCCCTCATTCGCCCCCTTATTCGCGCAGACCGCGAAGCCCGTCCCCGATCGCGTCCACCGGGTGGTGTTGGTCAGTGTTCCGGACCGCAAACTCGCGGTGATTGAGGACGGAAACGTCATCGCCACGTTTTCCATCGCGGTCGGAGCCGCCGCCAGTCCCAGCCCTACGGGCGAATTCCAGATCGTCAGCCGTGTTTCCAATCCGACCTACTACCGCCCAGGCACGGTGATCCCGAGCGGGAAAGACAATCCCGTGGGAACGCGCTGGGTGGGACTGAGCCAGAAGGGCTACGGGATTCACGGCACGAACGCGCCGCGTTCCATCGGGCATGCGGCCTCACATGGGTGCATTCGCCTGCGCAATCGCGACATGGAGCGCCTGTTCACCATGCTGCGCGTCGGCGACGTAGTCGCGATTCGCGGCGAGCGCGACGAGCAAGTAGCGCAGGTCTTCGGAACCGGCGCGGACGACACCACCCTGGCCGCGACGCAGGTGCCCGAGCAGGACGGTGGGCAATAGACAGTTCTTGAACAAGTTTCGACAAAGCTGAAATTTCAGGAGGACATGATGCAGATGGCAATCACATTCATGGCGGTCGTGGGGGGAATGATCTTCTCGCTGGCGGTGGCACTGCTGGCGGAAGAACTGATCTTTGGGCAGGTATTCCGGCTATTTTTTGCTTCGGGCAAACTGGCAGGGCAGACGGTCGCGGCGAAGGCTGAACAGAAGCGCTGAGCGCATCAGGAATGTACAGCCGGGCTTCGCCCAGGCTGGACGGCCGAGGCTGCCGTCCCTGCATGGTTTGAATGGTGTCCAAACAGTACAGAGGGAGAGGCTGTCTGATGCGCGGCGCGGTTTATAATTTGGCCATCCCAAACGCCATCTCGAACTCTGTGAATTGCGTCTCGCGCACCGCGCTCAGCCTTCGCTTTGCGGTGCGAGTTTCTTGTGCGCTGCTCGCGCTGGCGATGGCTGGGCACGCCGCGGACTGGGGCGGGCCCGAACTGCAACTGGCGCGCAAGATTGTGGCGGTGACCGGACCTGGCGCCGTGGCGCTTACAGTGGAGAGCCGCTCGTCCCTCGGAAGACGCGACCGAGAGATCATTCAAAACGGCTTGCGGAGCGCGCTGGAAGGGCTTGGCATCCGGTTCGTGAGGGCCGAGCAGGCGGCGGCCACGGTTTCGATTTCTCTTTCCGAGAATCCTGCGTCGTACGTGTGGGTGGCGGAGATTCGTCAGGGTGCAGGCGAAGTTGCGGTGGTCATGGTATCGGCGCCGCGCGCGGAGGGATCGATGACGCTGCATGAGTCAGTGCCGCTCAGCCTGCGCAAGATCTCGCTGTGGACTCAGGATGATCCGATTCTTGACGTGGCTGTGTTGGAGGAGAACGCGGGACCTACGCGCATCGCCGTGCTGGGCGCGGAGAAATTGGCGGTGTACGGGTTGCAGGCGGGAAAGTGGCAGCAGGAACAGGCGGTGGGCATCGTCCATGCGCGGCCGTGGCCGAGGGATTTGCGAGGAAGGCTGATTCCGGCGAAAAATCATTTGTTGGATGTTTATCTTCCCGGCGTCGTGTGCCGCGGTTCCGCGGGCGCTTCCCTGACCTTGACTTGCCGCGAGACGGACGATCCGTGGCCGCTGGTTTCGGCGGCCCTGAGTGGCGGAACTTTTTCCGTGTTTCCCAGCGCCGGATCGACATCGGCCGTGATTCCACAGCTGGGTGCTTTCTATACTCCGACCCGCAACTTCTTCACTGGCGCGTTAACCCCGGGCGTGGGCAAATTCACGACTGTTCCCAAGTTCTATTCGGCGGGGTTGTTGCCGCGCGAGAAATATTCGCTGTGGCTCTTTGCTGCCACGGACGGTCATGTGCACCTGGTCGACGGGATGAGTGACGAGGTCACCAGACTGGATTGGGGAAGCGATCTGACGAGTGTGAAAACTTCGTGCGGGGCCGGTTGGCAAGTGCTGGCCACAGGTTCGGACGAAGGAAACGGAGATTCGGTGCGCGCGTATGAGTTTCCCGATCGCGATGCCGTCGCAGTCAGCTCCGCGATCGATTTTTCCGGCGGCGTCATTCGTGCCCTGTGGACCGAGGCCAAGGGCGACGCGGCAGTCGCTGTAGTGAGAAATCGAGAGACAAGAAGCTATGAAGCTTTTCGACTGGCGGTCGCTTGTAGTCAGTAGCGTGATGGTTGGGGCGCTGGCGGCGAATGCCGAGACGCGTCCGCAGTACGGCGGTGTGCTGCACGTCGCCATGCGGGCCGCGCCAACTTCGCTGGATCCGGCCGACACTACGCAGCCTGAATCTTTCGCCCGGCGCAGTCTGACGCTCGTGATGTTCGACACGCTGGTCACAATTGACGAGAACCGGGTGCAGCCTGCGCTCGCGACGTCATGGCAGACATTACAGGGCAACCAGCAGGGGAACCAGCACTGGCAGTTTCGAATTCGTGGTGGCGTGAAGTTTCATGACGGGACGGCGCTCAGCGCTGAGACTGTGGCTGCTTCGTTGCGAGCCGCGAATCCATCGTGGAATGTGAGCGCGGATGCCGACTCCGTCGTGATTGAACGCGACCGCCCCGATCCCGAATTGCTGGCGGAATTGGCGTTGCCGCGCAACGCCATCGTGAAGAGAAATCCCGACAGCACGCCCAGCGGGACTGGACCGTTTCACATTGTCGATTGGCAGCCGGGGAAAAAGTTGGCGCTGGCGGCGGAGGAAAACTGCTGGCGCGGGCGTCCGTACCTCGACGCTATCGAAATCGAGCTGGGGAAAAGCTATCGCGACCAGATGACCGCACTGGAACTGGGCAGAGCGGATCTGGTGGAAGTGGCGCCGGAGCAGACGCGTCGCGTCTCCTTGGAAGGGCACCGCCTGGCGAGTTCAGATTCCATAGAACTGCTAGCCCTACTTTTCGCTCGCGATGCGGCCTCCGCGGACGAAAAATTGCTGCGCCAGGCCCTGGCCCTGAGCGTGGAGCGCGGGTCGATCCGCAGCGTCCTGCTGCAGGGCGCGGGACAAGCGGCCGCCAGCATTCTTCCGAACTGGATGAGCGGCTACGGATTCGTGTTCCCCACCGACCCAGACCTGCCGCGGGCGCGGAACGCGCGCGCGCAGGTCCACGCGATTCCTGTCTGGACTGTCGGATACGATGGCGCCGACCCGGTGGCTCGGTTGTTGGCGGAACGCATCGCGCTCAACGCCAGGGATGCGGGATTGTCCCTGCAACCTACGGCGTCGGCTAGCGCCGATTTGCGGCTGGTGCGAATTCCGCTGGCATCGCCTGATCCATGGATCGCGCTGGCGAACGCGGCTGCTGTGGCCGGTATACCGGCCGGGGTGCCGGCGGGGAAAGATAGCGGCTCGGTGGAGGATCTGTATGCAGCAGAGTCGGCGATGCTGGCGACGCAGCGCATAATCCCTCTTTTTCATCTGCCGGTGTCGTACGCTGCCTCAGCGACGTTGAAAGATTGGGCCCTGCGGGCTGACGGGAGCTGGACTCTGGCGGACGCATGGCTGGGTAGCGGCAAACCATGATCGGTGAGGATGATCGGTAAAGAATGAACGGCAAACTATGACTTTCCGCCGCAAACTTCTCGCCGTTTTCGCGCTGACTGTTTTCGTGTCGGTCGCGGCCGTGGCGCTGCTCGTGATCGCGGGAACACGCAATGCGTTCGAGAAGACGGAGGATCAGCGCACGGCGGCGCTGGTCACGCAGTTTCAACGCGAGTTTGGCCTTAGAGGTGACGAGGTGACGCGACGAGTGGAAGCCATCGCTGCCTCCGATCCCGTAAGCCGGATGGCAACCGCGCTGCATGGCACATCCGCGGACTCCGCCGCATATTTTGAACTTGCCAAACAAATGGCGGATGGTTACCAACTCGACTTTCTGGAGTTTCTGGACGGGCACGGAACCATTATTTCTTCGGCGCAGTGGCCGGCGAAATTTGGCTATCCTGACACCGGGTTTGAGAGTTTGTCGGCTTCGAGCGGTGAAAACGCGTTTCTGAAACGCGAAGAATTGCAGGACTCGACCGCGCTTGGACTTTTTGCCGTGAGGACGACGCATATCGGCGAGCATCCCGTCTATGTAATCGGCGGCCGGCGTCTCGACAAGAATTTTCTTTTCGGGCTGGACCTGCCTGCGGACATGCGCGTCCTGCTCTATCAGAATCGCAGCGAGCATTTTGCCGCGGATTCGCTGCTGGATCCGTCTGCGCCCGCGAACGGCGTCGACCCTGCCCGGCCTGCCGACAAGTTCGCGCGTCTGATCGAGGCCGTGTTGCAGTATAACCAGGAAATGACGGGGATCGTATCGTGGTCGTCCGATCAAGCGGATGACGAGGTGTTTCACGCGCTTCCGCTGCGAGGCGCAGGCAAGGATCGCCCGTTGCTGGGAATTCTCCTGGTGGGAAATTCGCGCCGGTCCTACGTCGATCTGAAACGGCGCATCGGTGCGTACGCGCTGCTGGTAGGCGGTGGCGGGATCATTCTGGCAATCCTGCTCAGCAGTTGGGCGGCGGCGCGAATGACGCGCCCCGTGGTGCAACTGGCGCGTGCGGCGCAGGAGGTTGCGGCGGGCAACTGGGACACGCGGGTGGAGATTTCCGGTCGAGATGAAGTAGCGCAACTCGCCGAGTCGTTCAATCGCATGACGGCCGAATTACTGGCGCAAAAAGAGCGTCTGGTGCAAACCGAGCGGGTCGCAGCCTGGCGCGAGCTGGCGCGGCGTCTGGCGCATGAGTTGAAGAATCCGCTGTTCCCGCTTCAACTCACGGTGGAGAACCTGATGCGCGCCCGCGCGCAGAGCCCCGAACAGTTCGACGAAGTATTTAGCGAGAGTTCCCGCACCTTACTGGCGGAAATTTCGAACCTCAAAACGATCATCGGCCGCTTCAGCGAGTTTTCGAAGATGCCGCATCCGCAGTTGCAACCGGTGCAGGTGAATGAAATCCTGCAGGGCGTGGTGAAGCTGTACCAGGCGCAACTGCAAGCGCCGGGACGCGCGCCGATAGGCTGCAAGCTGGAACTGGATGAGAGCTCCGGTACGATCGCTGCCGATCCCGACTTGCTGCATCGCGCTTTGTCGAACCTCGTGCTCAATGCCATGGACGCGATGCCCAATGGCGGGACGCTTACTCTGCGCAGCAGGCGCGACGATGGCAAGACAATCATTGAAGTTGCTGACACCGGCTCGGGGCTAACGCGCGAGGAATGTGAACGCATTTTCACTCCTTATTACACCAGCAAGCAGCACGGCACGGGCCTGGGCCTGGCGATCGTGCAGTCGGTGGTCAGCGATCACGGTGGGAGAATCAGCGTGCAAAGCGAGCCCGGGCGAGGGACGACATTCGTCATCGAGTTACCGGATAATCTGGAGGCGCTCCAGAACATTCCAGCAACGCAGAACACCGGCGAAAACGCCGCGCAGTTTCCCAACTGATCTAGCGAGGAGGACGGTTGCCACTCAAAGCGCATCTGTTGATCGTCGACGATGAAGCCAACACGCTGGCCTCGCTGTCGCGTGCTTTCCGGTTGGCGGGCCACGAAGCCACGGTGTGCGACAACGCGGCGAAGGCTCTGGAACTGGCCAAGGCGCAGCACTTCGATCTGATTCTTTCTGACGTGGTCATGCCCGGCAAAGACGGCCTGAGCCTGCTCGAGGACTTGAAGCGGCAGGGCGTTACCGCCCCGGTGGTCATGATGTCGGGGCAGGCGCACATTGAAATGGCAGTGCGCGCGACACGGCTGGGCGCGCTCGACTTCCTGGAGAAACCGATTTCCTCCGACAAACTGATGCTCACGGTGGAAAATGCGCTCAAGCTGCAACGCCTGGAAAGCGAGAACCGCCAACTGCGCCAGCGGCTGGGCAGGCACGAAATCGTGTGGAAGGGCGAAGCCATGCGGCGCGTGATGGCCCAACTGGAGCGCGTGGCTGCCAGCGAGACCCGGGTGTGCATCTTCGGAGAGACTGGCACGGGCAAAGAACTGGTGGCGCGAACTATTCACGAACGCAGCCCGCGCTCGGCGGGGCCTTTTGTCACGCTGAATTGCGCGGCTGTGCCGGCGGAGTTGATCGAGTCCGAACTCTTTGGACACGAGAAAGGCTCGTTCACCGGCGCGTCCGGGCGCCATATCGGAAAGTTCGAGCAGGCCGACCAGGGCACGATTTTTCTCGACGAAATCGGCGACATGCCCCTGAACATGCAGGCCAAGCTGCTGCGCGTGCTCGAGGAAGGCGAAGTCGAGCGGATCGGCGGCGACAAACCCGTCATTGTAAACGTTCGCGTTGTGGTCGCCACCCACCGCGACCTGGAAGCGCGGGTACGCGAGGAGAGATTCCGCCAGGATTTGTTTCACCGCATCCACGTCTTCCCGCTGCTGCTGCCTCCGTTGCGCGAGCGGCGCGATGACATTCCCGCGCTCGTGGAACATTTTGCGGCGCAGGTGTGCGCGCAGAACGGATGGAAGACTGTCCCGTTTACGCCAGACGCGATCGAAGCGCTGCAGTCTCATCCGTGGCCGGGCAACGTCCGCGAACTGCGCAACATGGTGGAGCGGCTAATGTTATTAGCCACCGACGGTCAGGTGGATCTGGCAACCGTGCAGATAGCGCTACCGAAGACTTCCCCAGGAGCCGGCGTTGCGCCCACTGCGATCGGATCCGGCGCGCTGGCTGACCGCGTGCAGTCGTTTGAGCGCGAAGTGATTCTCGCCGAACTGAAGCGCAGCCATCAGAATATGAGCCTGGCCGCGAAAACGCTTGGCCTGGAGCGCAGTCACCTGTATAAAAAAGCGGAACAACTGGGGATCGATCTGCGCGCCATGCGCCGCGAGCAGGGCCCGCAGGATTGACTTGGATACGCGCTCCCTCAGGGGCTGAAGCGCAAAATCCGTTGCGGCTTAGACGGCACGGCTGGAAGCCGTGCCCTTCCCAAAACCTCTCATGAAGAATTTTCGCGTGTGGGTAACTACTCTGACTGGGACTGCGCGCTGGGCCGGATGCCTAACGCTTCTCAGCGTGTCTCCTCTCTACACATTCGCCAGCGAGCCGCCGTCGCCTCCTGCCTACGGAGTCCGCATGGAGCAGGTGTGGATTCCGATGAGCGACGGAGTGCGACTGGCGGCCACTCTCTACATGCCGGAAGGAGCCAAGCCGGGAGAGAAGTTCCCTGCCCTGCTCGAATACCTGCCGTATCGCAAAGACGACGGCACGGCTGCGGGTGATTATCCCAAGCACGCTTATTTCGCGCGGCGCGGCTACGTCGGCGTACGCGTCGATATTCGCGGGTTTGGCGCGAGTGAAGGCGTCCCGCAGGAGCGCGAGTATTCCGAACAAGAGCAAGTGGACGGCGAGCAGGTGATTGCATGGCTCGCGCGCCAACCCTGGTGCAACGGCAATGTCGGCATGTTCGGCATTTCGTGGGGCGGATTCACGGCGCTGCAGATGGCGATGCGGCATCCGCCGGCGTTGAAGGCGATTGTTGCCGTGCATGCCACTGCAGAGTTGTTTCACGACGACGTGCACTATATCGACGGGATGGCGCACATTGATGAGTTTGAATTGAACATGGATATGGCTGAAGGCTGGGTGTGTGCGCCGGATTATTCGCTCGACGAAAAAGTTCTGGGGCCGCGTTTCGATTCTCCGCCGTGGTCGCTGCTCTACTTGAAACACCAGCACGATGGCCCGTTCTGGCGCGACCGCGTGCGGCCACTGAGTGAGATCACGACTCCGAGCTTTCTGATCGGCGGCATGCAGGACGGCTATCGCGACAACGTTCCCGACATGCTGATGAAGTCGAAAGCCCCGATCAAGGCGATCGTCGGACCTTGGAACCATTCTTTTCCTAATGAACCAGACTTCGGACCGAAGGTGGAGTGGCGCGATCAGGCGGTGCGCTGGTTCGATTATTGGCTCAAGGGACGCGACACCGGAGTTCAGCAGGACCCACGGCTCGTGATCTACATGCAGCACTGGCATCCGCCGGATTCCAGTCTGCAGAACGTGCCGGGAGAGTGGCGGCGGGAAGATGTCTGGCCTCCGAAGGACGGCACGGCAACTACTTTTTTCCTGCATGGCAATCACACGCTGGACAACGCTACCGCCGCGCTAGCGACGCATGAGTTGAAATACATTCCTACCGTCGGCGTGGAGGCTGGGTTCTGGTGGGGAGAGTTGTTGAGCGATCCGCGGCCGGTGGACGCGTTCAGTCTGGTTTATGATTCTGCGCCGCTCGAACATGAAGTGGCAGTTCTCGGCCGTCCGCACGCTTTGCTGCGAGCGTCAGCGACCGCGCCGCTGGCGGATTGGTTCGCGCGGCTTTCCGATGTCGCTCCCGACGGCACGGTCACGCAAATCACGGGCGCGGGACTGAATGGCGCGCAGCGGGAATCGATGACCGAGCCGCGAGATTTGGAGCCGGGGAAAGTTTATCCGCTGGACATTGAGATGCATTTGACTTCGTGGGTATTTCCCAAAGGACATCGCATTCGAGTGGCAGTTTCAAACGCGTTGTGGCCGATGGTGCTTCCGACGCCGTATGCGATGACGACATCGCTCGAACTGGGCGGCGCGGGCGGATCGCGTATCGTGCTTCCGGTGGTTCCGGTGCAAGGCGCGGCTGCGCCAGAATTCTCGCCGCCTCAGCCGTCCGAAGAGCGCACTGACATCAAGGAAGAAGGATTCCCCTGGCCCGGGGAGTGGACCGTTGAACGCGACGAGGCACACCAAGAAACTACGGTGCACTGGAAGGGCAAGGATGGGTACACGTATCCCTGGGGCACGGAAAATGATTTCGAGAATCTCTCTTACGAAGGCGATGACGCACATCCTGAAACGTGCTCGGTGCGCGGGGAAGCGGAGAGCGTCTTCGTGCTGAAGGGCCGCACGCTGGTGTGGCGCGGACATCTGCTGGTGACTACCGATCAGAAGAACTTCTACTACTCCTACACGCGCGAGTTACTGAAGGACGGGCAGATGGTCAAGACCAAGACCTGGAAGGAAACGATTCTGCGCGATCATCAGTGAGCGCGTTTCATTGCTTGCAGATCTTGCCGTCCTTCATCACGAACTTAACGTCTTCGAGCAGGCGAATATCCACGAGCGGATCCCCTGGCACCGCGACGATGTCCGCATACTTGCCCGCCTTGATCGAACCAATCTCGTTGGAGTGCCCCAGCAAATCAGCCGCAGAGCTGGTTGCCGCCTGGATGGCTTGCATCTGGGTCATTCCATACTGGACCATAAAGGCGAACTGTTTCCCGCTCGTACCGTAGGCACAGACACCGGCGTCGGTGCCGAACGACATTTTCACGCCCGCGGCGACAGCCTTGCGGAAGTTGTCGCGCTGAATCTGCCCGAGCTGGGCGTCATGCTCCAGGAAATCTTTCGGCACCTTCCCTTTTCTTCCGCCTTCCTGGATGCACTCCTCGTCGTAGATATCCATGTCGAGATACGTCCCATGCTGTTTCGCGAGGGCGATGCCTTCGTCGTCGATCATGGTGGCGTGCTCCACGGAGGCAACACCCGCGCGAATGGCATTCTTGATGCCTTCGGCGGAGTGGGCGTGGGCCTCGACGCGCAGTCCGAAGTGATTGGCTTCGTCAACCACGGCTTGCAGTTCTTCGGGCGTGAACTCCTGCGATTTAGGATTGCTGCCGTGCGTGAGCACAGCTCCGCTGGAGAGGACCTTAATGTGATCGACGCCATCGTGAGCGAGCTGGCGGACAACTTTCCTCACCTCCCACGGACTGTTGGCTTCTCCATAGTGCAGGTCCCACGGAAGCTGAATATCAGGAGCAAGGCCTGTCAACGCACCGGCTCCGCCGGAAATCGTGACATAGGCGCCGGCGACGAACATCCGCGGGCCTACGATATCGCCACGGTTAATCGCATCGCGCAGAGCGACATCACCCAAGGCGCGGTAGGCTCCCACGTCGCGCACCGTGGTAAACCCCGACTCCAGCATGGCGCGTGCATTGGGCACGGATTCCAAAGCGACTTGCGCAGCCGTTTTCTTGAAGTGGCCCATAGGCTCGCCTTCGTGCGCGCCATCGGCGAGGTGAGTATGGCAGTCGATAAGACCGGGAAGCACGGTCATCCTGCTGAGATCGATGATTGTGGCATTCGGTGGAATGTCGATTCCCTTGCCGACTTTTTCGATTTTCGAGTCGCGAACGAGGATGATCTGGTCGGTGAGAACCGTTCCCGAATCAGGGTCTATCAAACGGCCGGCCCGAATTGCTGTCACTTGAGCAGGCGCGAGGGCGGTAAGGGCGAACACTGCTGCGAAAAGTAGTTTCACGATGCCTTTCGTCGAGCGACCGAGATAGCTCAATCGGCCGCCGCCAAGGATGATACGGGATGCTGTTTTAGATCGGCGGCGAGCAATTGGTGAAACAACTGCTCGCCCGCTTCACGCCGCACTGATAACCGGCCCGCGCCGTAAGCCCGCGACTTCAGGCCGCGCTGCACATCTTCGCAAATGCCGAGGTCTTCGTCCTGCACTCGGTTGCCGACGTTCACGGATTCAGTGTTGTACGCGCGCCGCGCCTCGCTCACGTCGCTGAAGTAGAAATCGAAAATCACGGTGCAATGATCGGCATCGACGGGCACGACATAGTTCGTGTCCATATATCCCTCGTAGCAATTGATCATCAGGTTGGGATATTGCCAGAAATACCAGGCGCGGTCGCCCTTGCGAGTCGCGCCGGTGGCGGCGTCTTCGTCGGATGCGACCATGGGGCTGGATTGCAGGCAATAACGATCTTCGTTCTCGATGGCGTACTGCTTGTAATCGAGCACGGAATTCAGGCCCTTATGCAGGTGGGGCACGTGATAGCCGCCGTCAAGGTAGTTATCGATGTAGACTTTCCAGTTGCAATGAATGTCGTAGGTCCTGCGGTCGAAGTAGTGCAACTTGCTGACACCGAGCGGCGCAAGCCTCTTCACCAGTCCGCCGAGAAACTGCTGCAATGGCGCAGCCTGGAGGTCGAGGTTGACGAATACGAAGCACTCCCAGGTTTCCACGCGTATGGGAACCAGACCGTTGGCGGCGCGATCGAAATTCTGCACTCCCTCGAACTCGGGCATGCCTTTGAGCGATCCGTCGAGACCGTATTTCCAGCCGTGGTAGGGACATTGCAGGATCTCCGCGTGACCGCAGGGCTGGGTCACAACAGCCGCGGCGTGATGGCGGCATACGTTGTAGAAGGCGCGCAGCGTATCGTCGCTTCCGCGCACAACCACAATGGGCTCTCCGGCCAGCCGGGTGGTCACAAAGTCTCCCGGCTTCTGCACTTGATCGGTGCGGGCAACGAGCTGCCAGGTCTTGCTGAAGACGTTGAGCCGCTCCAGTTCTGCGATGCGTGGATCGACATACCAGGGGGCAGGGATGGTCGAAGCCTCCGCCAGTGGAGCACGATCGTTATAGCTGGAGAGAATCTGTTCGGTCGAAGCTTGCATGTTTATGCTCTCGAATGAATGCTAGGAATTGCGGAGTCAGTCTCAAAACTCTTACCACGAACGACACAAAGTAACACGAAGGGAAACAACAAAACGAAGCCCTTCGCGATATTCCCAACAACTAACGGCGATGATTCCCGCGCGCCTTTGGACGCGCAATGGGCGCGAGATCGGCCGCGGCGCCAATCGCCCGCTGCAGCACGGCCAGAAACTGCTGGATTCTGGCGTCTTTCTTCTCGGCCAGTTCTCCCTGGCGGCGAAACAACCCCGGATCCAGTTCAGCCGTAAGCAGTGCATCCTGAAAACGCTCCACCATCCAGTCGATGATCGAAACGATCATCTCGATGTCCATGTCCTTGCGCAGTTCGCGGCGATCGAGCCCGAAGCGCACGAAGGCGACGGTACCGTAGGGATCTTCGCTGATGAGGAAGCGATTAATCTCGCGCTTCAAAACAAAATCGGTGCCGTAATTTCCGAGCAGAGAGATCCGGTAGGGAATCCAATCCTCGTGCACGAGGTGTTCGGTGCGCACCAGCCAGTAGCGCAGCACCTCGAAGAAACCTGCCGCGCGGATGTCCGCCGGCGCGTCGAGGTACTTGGCGAACGAGCGCACGGAACGTTTATAGACTTCGAAGAATAGCCCATCCTTGCTGCCAAAGTGTTGGAAGATGGATCCCTTGGCGATGCCCAGCGCATTGGCGATGTCGCCCACCCGAGCCGCGTGATACCCATGCTCGGCAAAATGTTGCGTGGCGGCCTCGACGATGCGGCTGCGTTTCGCCTCCGAGCGCGGACGCGCTGGAGCCTGGCGTTGGTAGAGCGGTGGAGTAGCGCGATTGCTGGCAATTCCAGGCATAGGTAAAAGATAAAAATAGTGACTGTAAGTCACGACAGCATACAGGAGGGTTATAGCGATTTCAACTTCATTTTTGCTGCTATCTGCGGTAGTCTAGTCCGATTCAGATTGCCTTCCGTGACTTCAAGTCAAAACCGTCCCGGCTTCATTTACGACGCTATCGTGATCGGCGCAGGTCATAACGGCCTCACTGCGGCGGCCTATCTGGCGCGATCGGGACTCTCGACTCTCGTTCTCGAACGCCGGGGAATTGTTGGTGGATGCTGTGTGACGGAAGAAATCGCGCCCGGTTGCCGCGTGTCCACGACTTCTTATATTGCGAGCATGCTCCGCCCGGAAGTGGTCTCCGAATTGGATCTGGGGAGTCACGGCCTGCGTATGATTCCCTGCGATCCGGCGATCCAGGTTCCCTTCCCCGACGGCCATGTGGTGCCGTGGTGGGTGGATCGTGAGCGAGCGCGACAAGAATTTTCCAAGATTTCCGCAAAAGATGCAGCGCGATTTGTGCAAGTCGACGATCAGCTGAAAAAGCTGGCACGTTACTTGCAGCCGTTCTTCATGGAACCACCGCCGGAAGTCGACACCTCGACCATGAAAGGCTGGTCGCATCTGTTCCGCGTTGGCAAACGCCTTCGCGGCATCTCCAGCGCTGAGATTTCGCAACTCGTATCGTTCCTCACCGGCAGTCTCGGGGAATTTCTCGATCACAACTACGAGTCCGAGAAAATGAAGACCATGTTTCTCGCGAACAACGTCTACGGCAAGCACGGCGGGCCATACCAGCCGGGGACCGCGATCGGATTGTTGTTTCACCTGCTCAGCGGCGGGGAGCATGAACTGCAAGGCTTTTACGGACACGTGATGGGCGGCATGGGATCGATTACCCAGGCACTGGCGGCCGCAGGCAAAAAGCTCGGGGTTGAGATTCGCACTTCGGCCCCAGTCGCTCGCATCGCTGTGCGCAATGGCCGGGCGCGCAGTGTCGTGCTGGAAGACGGAACTGAACTTCGCGCCCGCATGGTACTTTCCAACGCCGACCCCAAGCGGACATTTTTGAGAATGGTGGACGCCAAGGAACTTCCAGAAGATTTCCGGTTCGCCGTGCAAGGCATCAAGATGCAGGGTCCGTGCGCCAAAGTGAACCTAGTCCTGGGCGAGGAACCCCGGTTCACCGGCACCTCGACCCAGGCAAGCGCGCTCGAACGCACCTTCTACACGCTCGTTCCCTCACTTGCATTCGCCGAACGCTGCTATGACATCGCCAAGTTCGGAGAGATTCCCGAAGAGTTGTGGGTCGACTGCGTGGTCTCCTCGAATGCGGATGATTCGCTGGCTCCGCCCGGCAAACACATTCTCACGTGCTTCGTGCAGTACGTGCCCTACCACCTGCGGGAAGGCAACTGGGACGAGAAGCGCGAACTGCTGGGCGATCGCGTCGTAAGGAAGATTGCCGAATATGCTCCGAATGTTCCCGGCGCAATCGTTGCGCGGCAAGTGCTGACTCCACTCGATCTGGAGCGCACCTACGGATTGACCGAAGGCAACATTTTCCACGGCGATCTGCGGCTGGAGCAACTCTTCTTTATGCGTCCCGTGCCGGGATGGTCGCAGTATCGAACGCCGGTTGACGGGCTCTATTTGTGCGGAGCGGGCGCTCATCCGGGCGGCGGCGTGACTGGTGCACCCGGACGCAATGCCGCCCATCAAGCGCTGCGGGACTGGAAGAAGGGACGATTGCGGGAAGCGGCATAAATTCGAATACGGTTAACGACTAAGCGATCTCAGGAGCCAGCATGAAGAAGAAAGGCATTCTCGAACGCCTGCAGGACGGCCCCGTGCTGGGCGACGGCGGCTATTTACTGGAACTCGAAAAGCGGGGATGGGTGCGCGCGGGTCCGTTCACCCCGGAGGTGGCCCTGACCTATCCCGCCGCTCTGCGCGAATTGCATGTGGAGTTTCGCGAAGCGGGCTCCGAAGTTCTGCAAGCGCTCACGTTTTACGCCAGCCGCGACAAACTGGCCACCGTGGGCCTGGAGAACCGACTGGAGGAACTTAATCGCGCCGCAGTTCGCGTGGCTCGCGAGGTCGCGGGCGACCAATGCCTGGTAGCGGGCAACCTCAGTCTTACCTGGATGTATGAGCCGGGCAGTCCTTCCGCCGCCGATCGCGTCCGAAAGACTTTCGACGAACAGCTTGCCGTGCAGGTCGACGAAGGCGTCGATTTCATCATCGGAGAGACTTTCTCCTGGCTTGGCGAAGCCGTGATCGCGGTGGAGCGCGCCAGGACCACAGGCCTGCCGGCGATGGTCACGATCTGCTTTGAGAATAAAGATGAGACCGCCGAGGGCGCCAACGCCGCCGACGCCGCGAAAACGCTGTTCGACGCGGGCGCCGACATTGTGGGCATGAACTGCCTGCGTCCGCCGCAGCACATCCTGGGACCAATGGAGCAGATGCGCAGAGCCGTCTCCGGATATCTCGCGTGTCAGCCGGTGGCGTATCGCACCCCGAAAGATAAGCCGGACTTCACCAGCCTCCCGGAATTTCCCTACGCGCTCGATCCTCTGCAACTCACGCGGAAGGAGATGGCCGACTATGCTGTGCAGGCTCGTGATCTCGGAATCAATTACATCGGCGCGTGTTGCGGGACGGTCGCCATGCATATTCGCGAAATGGCGCGCGTCCTCAACAAGCTGCCCGAAGATTCCCGAATCTGGAAGAAGGACGGCGAGAAACCGATGTCAGGGTACGAATATTACGACCACGACAACATGAAGGCGTAACGCTCCGTCCGGTGGCGCCGCGGTCCGATTCTGTGCGGGCCTTTGCCGTAGGCCAAGGCCCGCGTCCTTGCCGTTCGATCAGCAGTTATCCGGCTCTTCTCACGCCCGGGTCCTGCGCATGCACCAGCGGAACATCGACCAGATGTTCGCTCAGGAACCACACCTGCAGTTCATTGGCGCGCAGGACATCGCTGATGACCAAATCGCTCGTGCCATCATCGCCCAGCTCGGAAGCGCGGCGCGAGAGTTTCCGGCAGTGACCAATAATAATCTGGTGTGCGTCGAGGAGGCGGGATATCTGGACAGGCACCTCTTCCCGGCCGCGCGGCGGACGCTCGATGCGCGTGGTCTCGGCAACGTCGGCGGCCATGGCCAACGAAATGCCTCCAAGCAACTGGATCCGCTCGGCAATCTCGTCGACGATCTCCACCTGCTCGCCATAGTGCTTGTCGAATAGCAGATGCAACTGGTAGAACGTGGGCCCTGCGACCTGCCAATGTGACTTCTTATAGAGATCGCGTAACGTCATGGTATCGGCGAGCAACAGATTCAGCCGCTCGGTCATTTCCAGGCGCACCGGTTCTTCCAACTCTAGCGGCAGGCCGTGCGAGACCGTACCATAAGCTTGAATCTCAGCGGCACGCTGGTGAATCCTGGGCTGGGCGTTGATGGTGGTTTGACGGGCGGGGGCGATTTCCTTCTTCGCCATAGAGAAACCTCCTGGTTTCGCAAGTGAGCTTGCCAAGTCTGCGCGAACTCATAGACTGCTCGGCAAAATCCAAGTTCGGCACAATCAAGTTCGGCATAATCCAGGCATACCGCTTGGATGCCGCGATCTTCGATAGGATGCTACGGTTTTTGCCCTCGTCGAGCTTGCCGAAGCAAGCCACCGGCAAGACAGCAGCGTAATGGCCATTGGAGCGGCAGTTGATGCGACCCTGATTCTGTTGTATCGTTCGATTTGCTCCATTTTGAGACGCGGCGGAACACGCGCGCCTCCAGTGCTTCCCGTTCCCAGGGGAGAACCGAACAAACGGTCTTCATGCCAATTTCTGCCAACGTTGTCCTGGGCCACGGAGTGAAGATCTTCCAGCCTGATCTGGTCAACCTCTATGGCTGCACGGTGGGCGATGAGACCAGGATCGGAGCGTTTGTCGAAATTCAAAAAAACGCAATTGTCGGCAGCCGCTGCAAGATCTCTTCGCACACTTTTATTTGCGAAGGAGTCACCATCGAAGACGACGTGTTCGTCGGCCACGGAGTCATGTTCATCAACGACCTGTACCCGCGGGCAACCGAGGATGGCCGGCTGCAAACCGAGGCGGACTGGCAAGTGATTCCCACCCGAGTGAAGCGCGGCGCGTCGATCGGGAGCGGGGCCGTCATTCTCGCGGGCGTGAGCATCGGAGAAGGAGCGCTGATCGGCGCAGGTGCGGTTGTGACTCATGATGTGCCCGATCAGCAGATCGTGAAGGGTGTTCCGGCACGGCTGGGACGCGCTGTCCCGCGCAAGCAGACAACGAAATCGGCAAGTTGAGAGGGAGGAATCTTGATTCGGATTGGTGCGATCGGCTACGGCTACTGGGGGCCTAACCTGGTGCGGAATTTCTTTGAGGCTGCGGGCGCGCAAGTGGCCTCGGTCAGTGATTTGCGAGTGGACCGCCTGGCGCTCGTGGGCAGCCGTTATCCCACGATCAAGACGACACAGAATTTTCGTGAGTTGATCGAAGACCCTTCCATCGACGCGGTGGCGATTGCGACTCCGGTCTCTACTCATTACGAGTTGGCTCTGCGAGCCTTGCAGGAAGGCAAGCATGTGCTCGTCGAGAAGCCGTTGGCGTCGAACACGGACCAAGTGCAGCATCTCATGGACCTCGCGCAGAAACGAAACCGCGTGCTGATGGTCGATCACACGTTCGTATACACCGGCGCGGTCCGCAAAATCCGCGAACTCGTGGATAGCGGTAACTTGGGCGAGATTTATTACTATGACTCGGTGCGCGTCAATCTCGGCCTGTTTCAACACGACGTCAACGTGCTGTGGGATCTGGCGGTGCACGATCTGTCGATCATGGACTACGTATTACCGTTCCGGCCGTGTGCCGTCTCCGCCACCGGGCTTAGCCATGTGCCCGGGGGTACTGAGAACATCGCCTATCTCACCCTGTTCTTCGAAGGCAGCCAGATCGCACACATACACGCCAACTGGCTGGCCCCGGTGAAGCTGCGGCGCACGCTGATTGGTGCCAGCCGCAAAATGATTGTCTACGATGATCTGGATCAGGGCGAGAAGATTAAGGTCTACGATAAGGGCATCACGCTGAATAGTCATCAGAACCCGGAAAAGCTTTACCAGATGCTGGTGGGCTACCGCACTGGAGACATGCTGGCGCCGCAGGTCGACGGCACGGAGGCGCTGCGCCGCGAAATTGACCACTTCCTGCGCTGCATTGAGCAGCAGGAGGAACCTGTCACTGGGGGCGGGGCTGGACTTCGCGTGGTGGAGATTTTGCAGGCTGCATCGCAGTCGATGGCGCAGCGCGGGCGTCCGGTGGAGTTACGCCTGACCACGCTTGAGGCGACCGCGTAGCCTCGGTGGTGAGAAAATAGAAATTCGAACTCGCAGACATTTCATGGCAAGCATCCGATGGCAAGCATCCCATGTCAGACATTAAGGTTAAAGTTCCGTACCTCGATTTGAAAGCGCAGTACCAGAGCATCAAGCCTGAGATTGATGCCGCCATCGCGCGAGTTCTGGAAAGTTGCCAATTCGTCCTCGGCCCCGAGGTGGCAGGGTTTGAACAGGACTTCGCGGCCTATTGCGGCGCAGCCGAGTGCATCGCGCTGAATTCCGGTACCAGCGCTTTGCATCTGGCACTGCTGGCTGCAGGAGTTGGCCCAGGCGACGAGGTTATCACGGTCCCGTTTACGTTTGTGGCGAGCGTTGCCGCAGTTACTTACACCGGAGCGCGGCCCGTGCTGGTCGATATCGACCCACGATCATTCACCATGGATCCGGCGGCGGTTGAGGCTGCGATCACTCCGCGCACCAAAGCGATCCTGCCCGTTCATCTCTACGGCCAGTCGGCCGACATGGACCCGATCATGGAGATAGCGCGGCGGCACGGACTGGTTGTGATCGAAGACGCCGCGCAAGCGCACGGAGCAAAATACAAAACCCGCCCAGTGGGCAGCATCGGCGATATGGCGTGCTTCAGTTTTTATCCCGGCAAGAATCTGGGAGCCTACGGCGAAGGCGGCGCGGTCACCACCAGCAACCCTGAGTATGCACGCACGATTCGCATGCTGCGCGACTGGGGACAGGACCGCAAGTATCATCACCTGCTGCGTGGATTCAACTACCGGATGGAAGGTTTTCAGGGCGCGATCTTACGCGTGAAGCTGCGCCATCTCGAGCGCTGGACCGAGGCGCGCCGTAAGGTTGTGAACCTATACAACGATCTCCTAGCCGACTCCGGAGTCGAGTCGCCCACCGAAATGCCGTGGGGCCGGCATGTCTATCACGTCTACACGCTGCGGACGGACGAGCGCGACGGACTGCAGGCTTTTCTGCTGGCGGAAGGAATCCAGACCGGCATTCATTACCCCGTCCCCGCGCATCTGCAGCCGGCCTATGCTGATCTCGGTTATGGCCACGGCGCATTTCCGCACGCAGAGGCGGCGGCCGAGCAGGTTCTCTCGCTCCCACTGTACCCTGAACTTTCGTCGCAGGCCGTCGCGGAAGTTGCCAGGGCGGTGAAGAAAGCGGTTGCCAACAGGACGCAGACCGCAGTATCGAGATAAAGTATCGAGATAAAGTGTCGAGATAGAGCATCGCGCTGAAGCATCATGGCCACATTCGATATCATTCCCGACATTCTCGAAGTTACGCTGCGCGATGGGTCCTACCTCATCGACTTCCAGTTCACGGCGGAGGACACGGCGACGATTGCCGCCGCGCTCGAAGGCATCGGATTTCGCTGGATCGAAGTTGGACACGGCCTGGGGCTCAACGCCTCGCAATCGGGAAAAGGACTCGCGGCGGCCACTGATGAAGAATACATGGGAGCCGCGGCCCAGGCGCTCAAGCACGCCAAGTGGGGCATGTTTTTTATCCCCGGCATCGGACGCGAGGAAGATATTCGTCTCGCGGCTCGCTATGGAATGTCGTTCCTCCGCATCGGCACGAATGTAACCGAGACGGCGCAGGCCGAGCCCTACATCGCACTGGCCAAAGAGTTGGGGCTGATCGTCTCGTATAACGCGATGAAGTCGTATGCGGTTTCGCCGTCGGAGTTTGGTGCGGTCGTGGCGCAAGTGCACAAGTGGGGCGCGGATATTGCGTGTCTAGTCGATTCCGCAGGCAGCATGGATCCCGATTCGGTCGCGGAATACTTGCGAGCGGCGAAAGCGGAAAGCGCGTCTCCTCTCGGCTACCACGGTCACGACAATCTTTCGCTGGCCATGGCCAACACGCTGCGGGCGATTGAAGAGGGCGCAGTCCTGGTCGACTCCTCCCTGCAAGGCATGGGGCGCTCGGCCGGCAATACAGTCACCGAAGTGCTGGTTGCGATTCTGCAGCGACGCGGCACCTTGCCACACATCGATCTCAAGGCCGCGATGGACGTGGGCCAGGGCCTGATTCAGCCGCTGCTGGGCAAACGAGGCGTCGACCCCATGGCCGTCACCGGCGGGCTCGCCAAATTTCATTCGTCGTTTACCGGAAAGGTGCAGGGTTATGCGCACAAGCACGACATCGACGTGCGCGACCTGATCGTGCGCCTTTGTCAGGAAGATCAAGTTTCAGCCCCCGACGAATTGCTGGAGCGTCTGAGTCACGAGTTGGCAACGCTCAAGATGCCGCGAGTGCTGTCGATCCCCGCATTCCGCGTCGAAACCGGCAAAGACAAGACCTCGGGCGAATCTTTGGACCTGCTGCTGAAGGAACTTCGTGCCCGTGCGGTGAAGGCGGGAAAATTTTCGGCCCTGAACGTGGTCGCCGCAGAGAAGGCGCTGGCCGATTTCGTTGTCTCGGGCAACATCCATTCGACGCAGTCGCACGTGGTGGGATCGGTGGCGCTGACCAGCGACCAGCATCTGCACGCGGTGCTGCATGCCGTCGATGGCAAGGTCGATGTGGTGTTGCTCGACGTAGACCGAAAGCCCTTCGGTCCAACGAGGCCGGCGGAAACAGCCGCAGCAACCTTGAAGAAAACTGCCTTGCTCACCTACCTTGACAGCCGCGTGTGGGTCGAGGCCGTCGAAGACCAGGTCGTCCGCCTTTTGAGCGAAGTTTTGAATGACTCGGAAATTGTGATTGCCGGCGACCATCCCCGCAGCCGTTTTCTGGCGTTGCGGTTTGCCGAGCGCGGGGCGCGCGTAACTCTGCTGCAAGACCCGGGACAGCCGCCCACGGCGGCTCCGATTGCCCCGATGCGAATGCTGTCGCTCGAGGGAGAGGAATTGAAGCTCTCATACATGAAAGCAGACGCTGGTTGCGGGTTCGAAGCACTTTCGAAAGCGAATACGGTTGTGGTGTGGCCCTCCGGGGCGCCATGGTTTAACCAACGCTTCGCAAAGCACCTGTCTGGGAAAACGTACGTGCTCGACGCAGGCATCGGAACGATCCTGCCGGACGGAATTACTGAGGCACAGCGCCGTGGATGCCTTCTACTGCGAGTCAACATCTGGCCGGCCTTGACGGGAAGCCTCTCCGCGGCCCATGAGTCGCTGATGGAAACAACCGGCGCCCTGGGATGGGAAACGCTGGACGGCATCCCTGTGGTCGCCGGCGGCGCTATGGGAAAATCGGGCGACGTGATCGTCGACAGCGTGCATCATCCCACCCGGATCATTGGTGTGTGTGACGGTCAAGGTGGCGTCCGCTTCCGCTTCTGCGACGAAGAGACAGAGCGAGTGCGGCGAGTGCAGACGGAGATCAACCGGCGTCTGGTCGCGCCACAACTGACGGGCACCATCTCATAGGGTCATGAAATGAGCCAGTGGGTAATTCGAGACTTCGATCGGCCACCTCAAGAACTGGTTAATCAGTTGGGAAGCGTGCCCACTGGGATGTTGAGCGACTGCATGAATCGTATGCAATCGCTGGATGCAGGCATTCGCCCAATCGCGCCCGGCTTGAAGATTTGTGGAGCCGCGTTTACCGTTCAGTCGGTTGAATCCAACAACTGGGGCGCTCATCAGGCTCTGGTTTTGGCCAAAGCCGGCGATGTCCTTGTCCTGGCAGCACGAGGTGGCATGCAAAGCGCGGTGTGGGGCCATGTAATGACGCAGGCGGCCAAGAACCGCGGATTGGCTGGCGTAGTCATTGATGGATGCATGCGCGATTCGGCCGAGAACCGCTCGGACACCCTGCCGATCTTCGCTCGCGGAATTTGCCCAGCCGGACCTCACAAGGGCTGGCCTTGCAACCTCAACGTCCCTGTCAGTTGCGCTGGCGTTGCAGTTCTCCCGGGCGACATTGTCGTTGGAGACGACGATGGCGTCGTAGTCGTGCCCGCCAGCCGCGCCATCCAGGTCCTGGAGGAAAGCGGCAAGCGCATGGCAACGGAGAAAGATTGGTATCGGCGGTTGCAGGCGGGCGAAAGCACGGTCAGCCTTCTGGGATTGAAACCTCTCTAGGCTATGGGGACCCGCCACAGATCTGTGCTGCAGTTGGGCGCTGGACGCTTGATGTGCCACTCCATTCGCAAGCTGCAACAGATTGGCGTGCGCGTCTTGGCGGCAGACGGTTCCCCTGACGCTCCCGGCTTCGCGCTGGTCGCGGATCACGCCGTCATTGATATCCGCGATACCGAAAACGTCGCGGCATATGCACGGAGTCAGGGCGTCGATCTAATTCTGGCGGTGAATGAAGCGGGAGTATTGGCCGCAGCCGAGGCCAGCCACCAACTCGGGCTTCCCAACCTGCCTCCGGACGTGGCTCTCCGTTGCTTGCACAAGGGACTCATGCGCGAAGCGTGGCAAAAGGCACGCCTTCCGCAGCCAGCCTTCCACAGGGCCGACTCGGCGGACGCGATCTCCGCAGCAGCCTCCTCGCTTGGCTACCCTCTGATTCTGAAACCAGCCGTGAACTGGGGAAGCCGCGGCGTCAGCCGCATCGCCGAAGCGGGAGACCTGCCTTGGGCAATTGACTATGCTCGCGCCAATTGCAGAGACGGCGAGTTTATCGTTGAAGAATGCATTTCCGGTACTGAGATGACAATCGAAGGCCTGGTCAAGCGGGGTGAGGCTCAGATTCTTGCCTGGTCCGATAAGGAACCGCAGGAGCATCCTAAATACCGCGTAGCCATGGCCCTTAACTATCCTGCACGGTTTGCGGACTGGCAGTTACTGCGCGCTTCGGAAGTGGTAACCCGAGCGGCCCAGGCCCTGGGAATTGAAAACGGAGCCTTCCATTGCGAATGCATGGTCAACGACACGGATGTTTTTCTGCTCGAGATGGGAGGGCGGCCGGGAGGAGGGCATATTTTCGGACAGATTGTGGAGGCGGCGAGCGGGGTTTGCATGCCCCAGGCGTTGGCTCGGCTCCTGCTGGGGGATGACCCTGATATTCGGCCCGTGCAGGCTCGCGGAGCATGCTATAAGTTCTTTGCGCCGCCATCTGGCGTATTCCAGCAGGCGTTGGGAGTCGCCGAGGCCTCGCGACTTCCTGGGATTCTCGATTTCGGCTTCCACATGAATCCTGGAACTGTCGTGTCCGCGATCGCCGGAGATGCTGATCGGCCAGGATACGCCGTCACGACCGGTGACACCCGCGAGCAGGCTATTGAGTACGCCGATCGCGCGATTGCATCAATCCGGTATGTGATGAACTAGGATTTCTCGTTATTCATAATCATGGTCTTTGATTCGCTTACGCATGTAACGCCGGATGGACGCTGGTTTGACACCAAGTGTGACGCCAGCGAGCAGGAGTTGTTGCGGCAACTCGATGAATCCGGGACACAGCGGGCCGTGGTGGTCGCCCTTGCGGGACACATTGAGAATCGTTTTGTGCTGGAGGTTTGTCAGCGGCATCCCGATCGCCTCGTACCTTGTGCTTCATTCAATCCGGCGGCCTGTCGAAGCGTCGAAGAGGTAAAGGCCGGTCTGCGAACGCAGATCGAGAAAGATGGCTACAAGGCTTTAAAGCTCCATCCCCGTCTGAATTGCTATGATCCCCTTGATCCTCGCTGCCTGGCGGTGTTGGAAGAAATGGCGTCTCGTGAGCTGCCTCTCCCAATATGGCTGGATACTCTTTTCTATTACCGCGGCGGAAAGCTGAGAAAACCTCCGGTAGACACGATTCACGAACTCGTGGGACGGTTCCCCGCTCTCACGTTCGTACTGTTACATGGCGGCGGAAGCTGGATTCTGCAGGTGGCTGAGGCCATTCGAGATTGCCCTAACGCGTTTCTGGATATCTCGTTTACACTGCAACGGTATCGGTCCAGTTCCATTGCAGCCGATTTGCGGTATCTTCTAGATAGCTTCGACCGGCGAATTGTCTTCGGATCCGACTTCCCTGAAGTCGGCATCGGCACTGCGTTGGAGGGCGTTCGCGAGATCGCCCACGGAATCGCGCCGGAAAAGTGTGCCAATGTGTTGGGTGGAAATCTGAGCAGGATTCTGGGCCTGGAGCAGCCGTGAAAACCGAAGACCGTCTGGATTACGTTCAGCGTTATGAAAAGCGGCTTGAGGAATTTGGGTACTCCCCTGCAACGCTAGGATGGGGCGCTCAGGGCCGCCAGGAGGTGCGCTTCTCAGTGCTCGCCGAGCCGGCGTTGCGCATGCCCGAGTCGTCGGTGCTGGATGTAGGTTGTGGCTTCTGCGATCTATACGATTTCCTGGGTCAGCACGGGTGGCGAGGCCGTTACACAGGTATGGACATTGTGCCGGGACTGCTGGACGTTGCTCGGCGGCGTCATCCGGATCTCGATGTGCGGGAGCTCGACATCACTGACGACTCGATGCCGGTGGGTGAATACGACTTCGTGATCTCATCGGGAGCCCTGAATGCAGCCTTGCCGAGTGGCAATAATGAGACCCATATCGAGGCGGCGCTGCACAGCATGTATCAGCGGTGCCGCTGTGCGACGTGCGTGGATTTTCTCAGCAGCTACGTCGACTTCCAGAAGCCGGGCGCTCATCATACTGATCCCGGCTGGGCGCTGGCTGTCGCCAAACGACTGACCCGACGCGTGCTTCTCCGCCATGACTACATGCCATACGAGTTTTCTATTTTTCTCTTTCGCGACGACACCACTTCGGAGCGCAGAGTCTTTCGGGCTTTCGAGGGCGAGTTGAAGGCAGGGATGTGATGGAAATGAAACCACGACCCGATCTGTCCATCGTCATCCCGCTCTACAACGAAGAAGCCGTACTTCCCGCTCTGGTGGAGCGTTTGCGCTCGTTTATGGACCGGCTCTCTCCGCTGGATGCGGAGATCATCTTGGCCGACGATCATTCTTCCGACCGGTCTCCAGAATTGCTAAAAAACATCTGCCGGAGCGATGCGCGATTCCGCTATGCCCGGCTGGCCAAGAACAGCGGAAGCCACGTGGCCATCCTCGCCGGTCTGGCGCAGGCGCGCGGAGAATGCGCGGTGTTTCTTGCCGCTGACCTGCAGGACCCGCCGGAACTCATTTTGCAGATGCTCGATTTGTGGCGGTCGGGCCATCACGTGGTGTGGGCGGTGAGAGAAGAACGCGCGGGGATCTCGAAGGCCGATCTGTTCCTGGCCAACACCTTCTACCGCGTGCTGAATCTTCTCGGTGAAGTGAACCTGCCCCCCCGAGGCTCGGACTTTGCCCTGCTGGACCGAAAGGTCGTCGACGCTTTGCTGAAGTCGGCGGGAAGTCATCCCAGCGTGGGCGGTGAGATCGCTAGGCTGGGATTCTCGTCGGCGCAAATCACCTATACCAAGGAAAAACGGGCCGCAGGCGGATCCAAGTGGACACTCAAGAAAAAACTGACGGCCTTCGCGGATGCATTCGTCTCCTTCTCCTACGCTCCGTTGCGTGCAATGTCCTACCTGGGAATGCTGTTCAGCCTTTTAGGTTTCATGTATGCGCTGGTCGTGGCGGTTCTGCGGCTGATGACGCGCACGCCGGTGCAGGGATGGTCGTCGCTGATCGTCGTGGTGCTCGTGCTCGGCGGGGTTCAAATGATGATGCTGGGAGTCCTCGGGGAATACCTGTGGAGGACGCTGGAGGCGGCACGGCAGCGCCCGATATATTTCCTGGAAGATACTTCGGAGGTGGACACCGCCGCCGCCGATAAGCAACCGCGAGAACTGGGACGGCGCTTTGGGACGTAGGTTCCGCGTCCAGTCGGCCGTGGTGGGCGTTCTCATCGGCCTCGGATGTATTGCCATTCTCCTGCGGCAGGTAGACCTCAAACAATCGTGGAATGCGCTGGGGCGGCTGAACGGTCCGTTCCTGCTAATTCCTCTTGCGGTGTTGTTCCTGAACCTGCCGTTGCGCGCGTGGCGCTGGCAACTGATTTTCCCTTCGTCCTCCCGTCCTAGCCTTGGAGCGTGCCTGACCGTTCTGGGCATCGGGAACATGGCGAATTTTCTGTTGCCGGGGCGCGCGGGCGATGTGGCTCGTTGCGTTCTGGTGGGGCGCGCGGGCTCGCTCACCGAAAGCAGCCGCACGCTGGCAACGCTCGCGGTCGAAAAAGTCATGGATGGGCTGGCTCTGGTTGGAATGGTTCTGTTCGCCGTTTGGGCTTTGCATCCTCCCCATTGGGTTCTCGATCTGTTGCGGGTGTCGATTTTGATCTTTGGTGGAGCGCTGGTTCTGCTGGTGGCTCTGCGCTATCGAACGCGCGTCCTGATTGACTCGGTGCGCCGCGCATTCCGCCTCGTGCATCTCCCTTCACTGGAGAAAAAGTTCGACGGCCTACTCACTTCGTTTGCGGATGGACTGAGCGCCGTCAGTTCCGCCGGACAGATGCTGACTTTACTGCTGATTACCGCAGCCATCTGGTCCACGGAAGCCGGAACAATCTGGGGACTGGCCCGGGCTCTGGGGCTGGCCGTGTCCTTAAAGTCGGCCGTGGTGGCCTCGGCCGTTCTGGGTTTGGGCCTGATGATTCCCGCGGCACCCGGTGGCCTGGGCACCTATGAGCTGTTCGGGACGGAGGCCTTCAAACTAGCCGGGATTGCCGCCGGCAGCGCACTGGCGTTAACCGTGGTCATCCACGCTTGGGTGTTTGTTGCGAACATCGTTGCCGGGATGTGCCTGCTCGCGGTCAAAGGCATCAGCCTGGCACAACTTAAGCGTCGGCTGGAGGTCGAGCCCGGCGCAGAATCGACGGCTCAACCATCCAGCTAAGCCCGCCCGTCTTGATAGAATCATCATTCCCATTTTTCGATCTTCTCCGCGGGGGTAACAGTGCAGAACCAGCGTGTGCTAGTAACAGGTGGCGCCGGATTCATTGGGTCGGAATTAGTACGACAACTGGCTGGACGCGGATTTGGCGTGCGCGTGGTCGATAACCTGGTGAACGGCCGGAGGGAGAATCTCGACGGTGTGCTGAGTGAAAACGTCGAACTCGTGGTAGTCGATGTCCGCGACGCGAAGTCGATGGCGCCGCTGCTTCGAGATGTGAATATCGTTTTCCATCTGGCCTGCCTCGGTGTGCGGCATTCCATTCACTCGCCAGTGGAGAATCACGAAGTCAACGCCTCTGCGACGCTCGGACTTCTCAACACAGCGCGGAGCAATGGAGTCCAACGTTTCGTTTACGTCTCCAGTTCTGAAGTCTACGGAACGGCCCGAACCGCGCCGATCACAGAGGAGCATCCCACGCTGCCGATGACCGTATACGGCGCCTCCAAGCTTGCTGGAGAGGCTTACACTCGCGCGTTCTGGGAGACGTATCACTACCCTACGGTCGTGTTGCGGCCTTTCAATGCCTATGGCCCGCGTTGCCATCACGAAGGCGATAGCGGAGAAGTGATTCCCAAGTTTTTGCTGCGCTGCCTGGCAGGAAAGCCTATGGTCATCTTTGGAGATGGAACGCAGACCCGCGATTTTACCTTCGTGGGCGATACCGCCGGCGGAATTCTCGCGGCCGGACTTTCTGAAGCTTCTGTCGGTCAGACTATTAATCTCGGGAGCGGCAAGGAAATCCAGGTTCGCGAACTCGCGAACACGATTGCCCAAGTTCTGGACCGCCCTCACGCAGAGGTCACCCACGTTGAGGCTCGGCCGGGAGACTTGCTACGACTTCTGGCTGACAGTTCCAAGGCGAAAAAGTTGCTACGCTTCGAACCTACTGTCACCCTGCGGGATGGGCTGGCACGTCTTCGCGATTGGTACGTGGGCCAGGGCAAATCGCCGGAGAAATTATTGGAGCAGGAAGTCGTGCGGAACTGGCAGCCTCGGGACGTGCCCAGCCATGCCTAAACATCATGCTTAAAGATCACGCTTAAAGATCGTGCTTAGAAATCATCCCTAAAGATCATGCCTAATGATTTTGTTCCAGTAGCGCGTCCGCATCTCGGGCAGGAAGAAGTCTCGGCTGCCGGGCGGGCGATTCTGTCAGGGTGGGTCACGCAGGGCCCCGAGGTCGCGGCCTTCGAACGCGAGTTTGCCGAGTTCGTGGGTGCGCCGCATGCCTGTGCGGTCTCCAGCGGCACGACCGCCCTTCACCTCGCCTTGCTGGCAGTAGGCGTGCGCCCCGGCGATGAAGTGATCACCGTCAGTCATTCCTACATCGCCACGGCCAACAGCATTCGCTACTGCGGCGCCAAGCCAGTCTTCGTTGATATTGATCCGGCAACATTCAACATCGACCCGCGAAAGATCGAGCCGGCCCTCAGCAAACGCACGCGAGCGATTCTGTGCGTTCACCAGATGGGGATGCCTTGCGACCTGAAAGCAATCCTCGAGGTGGCGCGCAAGCACCAGCTTCCCGTCGTGGAAGATGCCGCCTGTGCGATCGGAAGCGAGATTTCATGGCAAGACCGGTGGGAAAGAATCGGCAGACCGCATGGAGATGTTGCGTGCTTTTCGTTCCATCCCCGCAAACTGCTGACCACCGGGGACGGCGGCATGTTGACCACAGCAGACGCTGAAATCGATCACAAACTCCGTCTCTGGCGGCAGCACGGCATGAGCGTGCCCGACACGGTGCGGCACTCATCGCGGGAAGTGGTCTTTGAATCGTATCCGGAACTGGGATTCAACTATCGGTTGACCGACATTCAAGCTGCGGTGGGACGCGAACAACTGAAGCGCCTTCCCGAAGCGATCGCGCAGCGCCGGCAGATGGCCGCACGCTACCGGCAACTGCTCGCCGACATTCCCGGGCTCGTTCTACCCGCGGAACCCGAATGGGCCCGCACCAACTGGCAAAGCTACTGCGTGCGCCTGCCCGAAGCCACTAACCAGCGCCAGGTTATGCAGCACATGCTCGACGAGGGCATCGCAACCCGCAGGGGCATTATGTGCGCGCACCTTGAGCCTGCTTACAGCGCCCCCGCGACTTGGCGTTGCGCGCAAATTGAATGCAAACCCGATGGAAGTTGTCCAAACCTGGCCGAGAGTGAACGAGCGCAAAGCAGAGGCGTGATCCTGCCACTCTTCTCCCAAATAACGGAAGAACAGCAAGACCGGGTTGCAAGGGCACTTCGCCAAGCCTGCTCTATCCGGATCCAAGGCTGATGGAAACCACTACGAGCCAGCGCCAGGATTACAAGCCTTCCACCATCCGAAATCTAAGAATCCTGCTTTGGATCTTACTTTTGTTAGCCGGTACCGAGTTTGTCGCCCGCGGCCCGTTAAGGTTCCTGCGCAATCCCACGAACTGGAACGATCTGTCGCAGAACTACACCGCGTCGAGACTTTGGCTGAAAGGGCAGAATCCCTCCGCTCCCAAGAATTTCGTCGCGCTGTGGAAGCATGAGGGCCGCAGCCGCCTGGAACTCAACGACATAAGGACTCATCTGGCCCCGCCCCTGGGTGGCCTGGTAGTGCTGGCGCCGGTGGCCGCATTTCCGTGGAAAATCGCCAGGATTCTTTGGCTGGTGATCTTGTTGATCTCGTTCGTGGCAACGGTATGGGCGCTGGCACTGGTTGGCGGATTTCGGTGGGACGAACTTCGCACTTTGGCTTTCATCGCCGCCTGCCTGGCGCTGGCCCCGTTCCACACCGGACTTGCCGCTGGAAACACGACCATCCTCGTGATTGGAGCGTGCGCGGTGGCAATCTGGGCAGCACGGAACCGCCACGATGTTGCGGCCGGCGTCCTGTTCGGAGTGGCGTGCAGCCTGAAGCCGCAAATCGGAGCCTTTCTGGTCCTCTACTATCTTGTGCGGCGACGCTGGCAACTGTTCGCAACCGCGGTCGCCAGCACCCTGGGATTGGCCTTCTTTGCCGCGCTGTATCTGTGGTTCTGGGGTACTTCCTGGCTTCAGGACTATTTACACAACGCCCGGGGATTCGTCACGGCGAATCACATTGACGATTTCTCCTCCGCCAACCCCATTCGCTTCACTCTAATCAATCTGCAAGTTCCTTTTTTTGCGATTACCGGGCAATCCCCATCAGCCAATCTGCTGGCGTTTGCCGTGGGCGGCCTGTTGGTTTGCACCTGGATTTATTGGGTAGCCCGCGGCAACGGCCACGTGCCAGAATTGCTGTCGCTCGGAGCCATCTCGATCATCGCCCTCCTGCCCGTCTATCACCGGTTCTATGATGCCGCGCTCCTGGTCGTGCCGCTGTGCTGGGGAATGACCTGGTGCATGACCCAGTCGCCTGGACGACTAAGGACCACCGTCAAGATCGCACTGCTACTGATGGCAGCCTTTTTGGTCCCCGGCACGGCATTTCTTCAGCAACTCGCCCTACACGGACAAATTTCTGATGCCGTCAAAGATTCCTGGTGGTGGAACTGCGTTGTGATGCCCCAAGAAACCTGGACACTGCTATTGCTATGCTTGGTCTTGCTGTACGAAATCAAGCTGGTTGCATCGGGTCCGCGCGAAGAAGAGAACGCCTGACCGCATCAGAATTCTCTCCGCCGTTCCTCGCCGCTAAACCGTTCCCGCCGCTTGGAGCCAATCAGCATACGGCACAACTCGAGAATCTTTTCCACGTGCGTCTTCCAGGAAAACTGACGCGCCCGCTCTGAGCCGGTGTCGGCCATGCTTTTCAACATCTCCGGCGAGCGCGTGACTTGCGCCACAGTTTCAGCGAGCTCCTCGGCCGAGAATCGCGGGAAGTAGGCGGCAGCCTCTCCGCAAATTTCTCGATGTACCGCCAGATCGGAGGCGACCACGGGCAACCCGCTCGCCATCGCCTCAACGAGGGGATGCGCGAAAGTTTCCGTGTAAGCCGGGGTTACGTAAAGATTGGCCCGCTCATACAACCGATGAAGTTGGCGGTACGGGATCGATCCCAGCTCGACCACCATATTTTCGACACCCAGGTCCTTCACCAGCTTCGCCGCTGCGTTCGGACGATACTCGCCGGGATTCTCCCCGGGGCTCAATTTGCAGGTCAGGAACAGGGTGACGGATCGATTGGGCAAGAGCTGTCGCAGCAAGGGCAGCGCGCGAATCAGCGTTTCGAAGTTGCGGTAGTAGTTGTAGTGACTGACGAAAAGCAGCCGGACGTTTTCATCCGCACGCTTCAATTTCGCCTCAACCGTCGCGCCCAGTGGACCTGACTCGCTGAAAAAAGCTTCCCGATCGAATCCGTGGTGAATGGCTCGAACAGTCCTGCCGGTCCATTGCCGCAGTTCCGCGGCAAACGCCTCACTGGGCGCTACCGTGCAATCCGCCCAGAATATGGACCGTCTCGCCAGCATTGCCCGGAAGCGCGTGTCCAACCACGTGCGATACTCACCGCGGCTAATCAGGTCTCGATAGAAATCCGCGGAAGTGTACAGTGAATTGCGCGAAAGCAGAATCTGAGGAATGGGGGATTTTCGCAGCGCAAAGTTTCCCGTCGATAGCAGAACGTCCGCGCCACGACGGCGAATCATTTCCGGCAACTTCGACTGCTCGAACCAGAACCGTTTTGCCGCAGAAGTCTCCAGTTCGACGAATTCAATGTTGCTCGCGCTGGGGAATTCTTGCCGCAGAGATGGGCCGAGCGCAACCGTCACTCGCAAATCCTGCGTGGCCGCCAGATGCGGAATTACGTTGCGAATGTAGGTGAGTCCTCCGCCCGCTGACGCCGCGAGGGAATTGATGAACAAGTGCATCATCGGCTCGGCGCAACTTCGCCAAAGCCCCGCCGCGCTGTTCTTAGGCGCCACGTCAACGCAACCTGCGGAAGCGATGACGGAGCCGCATCGACGAAGATAAACGCTAGACTCCAGAAGAACAGGCATAGGTAATTGCCCGGAGCAAATAGCCAGTCCTCAAAACCAGCGTGAATCAGGCCAGCGAGCATTACCATCGCCAGGGGGGTAGCGAGATGGCAAGCGTTCCCCGTCTTTCGCAGCCCTGCGATCGTGCGAAAAATCTTGCCTGAGAGCAGAAGCAATAACAAAGCGAAGGGTAACGCACCCAGGAACCCCACTCCGGAGAGGATCGTTAGATAGCTGCTTCCGTTTTCCGTCGTCACTTTGTTGTTAGAAGAAAACACTGCGCGAACATTTGTGCTCTCGGCGGTTTCAATGGTGCCGAGTCCGGTCCCAAACCAGAAGTGGTCGTTAATCCGCTTCATCGCCGACTGCCAGGGAGATTGGCGCGAACTCAGAAGAACGTGCTCGGGATCTCCTTTGTATAAGACCGTCGTAACCGTATTCGAGAAATTGTCGGGCTGCAGAATCGCACTCAACGCAACAAGAACCGCGACCACAATGACCCCCCTGGCAAGCAGCCGATACTTGCGCAAAGCCAGACAAAGCAATCCCGAGGAGATCAACGCTGCCACCATCCCGGCCCGCGCGTGACTGGCGTAAGTCAGGTACATGGAGATTCCGTACAACACCATCCGCCTCCCGCGATCGAAAGGTTTGTCGCTCACCAGCGTCCCCCACAGCAGAATCGGGGCACCGAACATACCCATCACTGCCCCCAGCGAGTTGGGATTCCCCATGGCGTCGATGCCAATCGCGTGAAAGGCCGCGACCGCCCCAACAAACACCTCACAGCCAGTCAGTAATCCAGCGAAAAATCGATCTTCGCGGCCGGTCACCGCCAGTCTGGCTCCCGTGCTTGCATAGACGAACAACAAAAGCAGGCTGAAGGCCTTCAAGAGCGTAACGGCGGGATATTGGGAAACGGCTGCCGAAACCAGCGTTGCCAAGACGCCGAACAATGCCAATACGTGAAACAGGCCGAAGTGATGACGACGTTCCTTAAGCATGATGAACGCGCCAGCCAAAGCTCCGACGCAAAGAAACACCCATCGCAAAGCTGTCCAAATTGAACCCACCGGCAGGTCTACGCCCGCGAGCAGGAACGCCAAAACAACGAGTGGGAAGAAAACTCGGCGATACATCCACACGGCCGCGGCCAGAAACTCGAGAAGCAGCAGGCCTCCCAGGTAGGTTTGGCTCGTGAAATAGCCAGGACGAGAATAGGCGAGATACGCGAGTACAAGCAGGCCCAGCGCGGCTGCTGCAACCCATAGGGCTTTGGGAATGCGCTCAGTCATGCATTCCTCCCGCGGCTCCGACCATCGTCGCGATCCCGCTGGCCCATGCCATTGGCGAGTAGTGGGAAATATGTTGGGCGCTGTTCGGGCCCATGATGGCGCGGAGATCGGGTTGACTGGCAACCCTTCGCATCGCGAAAGTTAGAGACGAGACATCCTCGGGCGGCACCAACAACCCGTTCCAATCTTCCCTTATCAGGTCCACAGCGCATCCCGCGGCCCGGCTGAGAATCACAGGCAAGCCGCACGCCATGGCTTCATTCACGACCAGTCCCCAGGTATCAGTATACGTTGGCAGAATCAGCATTTCGGCGAGAGCGTAATAAGCCGCCAGTTGTTCCCGCTGCGCAAAGCCCGCGAATCTTATCGATCCCGGCGAGATAGTGGACGCCTGCTCCTGCAATCGCAGTCGCGACGACCCGTCGCCCACGAACACCAAACCGACTTGCCGGCGCATCGACTCCTCCAGTTTGGCATAAGCAGATAGCAATTCAAACACTCCTTTTTCCCGCACCAGGCGTCCTACAAACAGAAAGTAGCGCTCGGGCAAATGAAACTCCCGGCGCGCCGCGGTCGCATCTCGGCGAGCGGCGGCGGAGGCGGTAGCGAAAAGTTCATTGTCAACAGCGTTCGGCGCGGTAAAGATGATGTCTTCTCGAATTTTTTTCCCGGCGCAAAGGTACTCCTGTGCCGCCGGCCCTGGCACGACGAATCCGGTACACTTGCGTAGAAACTCGGCTTTCAGGAATTCCACCAGAGCGAGCCCGCGACGCTGATCCTGCAGATTGCTCTCGGACCAGAGGAAAAAGGGGACCTGGTGACTCCGCGCCCAGATCAGCGATTGCCAGGAGGCGACATAGCTGTAGCCTCCGCACAAAATCACATCGGGTGCGGCCGCTGCGAGCGCTCTGCCCACACCGCGGTTCAACAGCACGTTATACCTGCCGATTCGCTTTCGCCACGACGGAAGGATCTGGTACGAGAATCGGATCTCTTCCTTATAGATCTGCCATTGCCGCAGGCCCGGGTCAGTCTCAGCCAGGAAGATCACATGCAAATCCACGTCCGCATGTGTCGCAAGAGCATTAAACAACGGAATGCGATACGGCGAGATGATCTCCGTCAGAATCACCAGACGCCGCCTCATCGCACCGACTCCCGAAAAATTCTCGCCAGGCTCTCCGCTTGATGCGCTAACGTCAGTCTCTCCAGAATCGTGTCGCGTGCGGCAGCACCCAGATTGTGGCGGCGGGGTTCGTCGCGCAGAAGCATCGCGAGCGCCAGCGTCAATTCTTTCTCGTTGTCGGGCCCCACCAGAAATCCGTTGGAACCGTGCTGAATGATCTCGGCAATTCCCTGTCCGCGGCAGCCAATCACCGGCTTGCCCGCGGACATCGCTTCCAGGTAAACACAGCCTAAACCTTCGTACCGGCTGGGCAGCGCGAACACCGTGCATCGGCGCATGGCTGCTGCAACCTGCTGGCGTGACTGAACTCCAAGAAAGCGCACCCGATTGCCGATCCCCAGTTGCTCGGCCAGGGCCTGCAGTCGGGATTGTTCCGGCCCGCGTCCGATGACGTCCATCGTCAGCGCCGGAAGGTCGGGACCGAGCGCGGCCACGGCACGGATGAGGAGTTCGTGTCCTTTGATTGGGATCAGGTTCCCCACGCTAAGGACGATCGGCCCGCCAGTGGAGGGATCGTTGCCCGGTGAAAATAACTCAGGATCCACCCCGTTGTACACCACCGACGTCCGGCAACCGGTCCCCGTACCTTCTAACACTTGTTCGCGGACGCGCTCGCTAATGCAGATCACCCGCCGCGAGGATCGATACACGCGCTGCGAAATACGGCGGCACCATTCCCCCAACCGTCCGCTGACCTGTTCTGTTGAGTAGGCATCGAGACCGTGCACCGAGACCACGTAGGGGAGTCCAAGTTCTGCGCTCAATAACATGGCAGCGTGTCCGCAGGGCAAAGGTGCGTGGGCGTGGATCAAGTCAATCTGCTTTGAGCGGTGGAGCTCCCGCACTCTTCCAACGATGCGGGCAAACAGGAACGCCCCTGCCGTCGGAAGTCCGAAGCCTCCCGGCAACGCGAAGTAACGAAGCCACTCGGCATGTACTGCAGAATTGTCGATACGAGATTTTCCGCGATAGAGCGGCTGAACTGCGAACACCGTATTCCGCACTCCCGCTTTCGCCAGCCAATCCAGTGGCTCGGAAACGAAACATCCAAAGGCCGGATCACGGTGGGTCGGATAAAAGGGCGTGAGAGTCAGAACGCGAAGATCCCCGCCGCCATTCCCCACGTTAGCGCGCCTCCGCGATTTCCAGGTACGCACTCTGCCACTGCCTGCTCACCGAATCCCAGTCAAAATTTTTCACGTGCTCGCGACCTGCTGCACCCAATCGCTCCCGCAGGGAACGATCGCTGATCAGTCTTGCCAGGGCTTGCATCATCTCTTCGAGGGTTGCCACCTGAAAACCGGTGATACCATCTACGACCGACGGCGTTTCGTAGTCTCGAAACACGACGCACGGCAAGCCCGTAGCCGCGGCTTCCAGCGTGACCTTGGGGATTCCTTCCAGACGCGACGGCAGAAGAAAGATGTCGCTCTGTCGCATGATTTCGAGCATCTGCAGCTGCGTTCTTGGACCCTCCAGAGTGAGGTTCTTCAGATTCGATTGCGCGATTTTCCGACGCAAAACCTCTTCGAACCCTTCCCGGCCCGCTCCCACTATCCGGAAGACTGCGTTTGGAAACTGAGCCGCGGCATCGAGTACATGTTGCGGCCCCTTACGCTCAATCAACGTCCCCGCAAACAGCACTCCAGGTACCGGATTGGTTCGCTCTGCGGGCGGACTGAACAGATTGGTATCGACTCCCACCGGCAGAATGTAGCTCGCCTTCTTCTTCGCGCTACTTTGTAACTCCCCGGCAATGAACTCCGTTATTGCCGTGTAAATGTCACAACGCGACTGAACTCCTGCATAGAGGAATCGCAGTAGACGTGATGGATTGGTCAACTGGGATGAGGGAGCTTCTACGTGTAGCACAGCTTTCGCCCCCCGGAGCACACGGGGCAGATGAACAAACATGTAACTGGCCGGGCTGTAGTCCATGTACGCAACAATGTCATAGTCTCCTAGCATCTCCCTCAAGAGGCGCAGAGTCTTGCCGCGGGTCGGCAACGGTTGCAGGCGGATCCCCGGAAGATTCCGCAACCGCGGATCCGGCTCATGTTCGTACCACAGCGTGCTGTAGAATCTTTCGGGATCAAGGCGCAGCGCAATTTCTCGAACGTTGAGGCTCTGAGCATTGGTATTGTTCGCATCCACATCTGGCAGGAACAATACTCGAACTTTCTTCATAGGCTTGGGAGTCCGAGAGATCAGCTCTGCGCTCCACCGGAAGAAATCGACGCCCAGCGCTCCTCGCCCGCCATGGGAGAGGCTGTCGTGGCGCCCGTCATTTTCGCCGATTGCTGAAGTTCGCGAAGAAGCGCGCTTAGGCGCAGATCCGTTCTCTCTGCACTAGCGCTCGTCTGGAGATGCCTCTGCGCCACTTGGAAAAGGCCTGCGCGCTCCCGGGTTCGAACGCCGGCCGGCAGCGGCGAACATTCTCGCGGATCATTTTTCAGGTCGTAGAGACAATCCCGTTTCTCGCTAAAGTTGATGACCAGCTTGAGCTCCTGGTCGCGAACCGCCATCAATCTTGGACGCATCCGGTCATCCGGTCGCATGGGATTGCAACACCCATCAATGCACTCCGTAATCGCCGGTTCACCTCTCCAGTTCCCCGCCGAGATCTGCTCCCAACAACTCCGCCCCTGAAAACCATCGGGTGAGGAAATACCGACAGCCTCCAGCAGAGTCGGCGCCAGGTGAATCAGGCTAAAGGGCCCCTGCGAAAAACGGCGGGCCGAGAGCCCGGGTGCGCGCAGGAGTAGTGGCACGCGAATCAGATATTCCGGCAAGCTGGTGGGAGAGTGATAACGATCGCCATGTTCGAGGAATGCTTCCCCGTGGTCCGCGGTTACAACGAAAACCGTTTCATCCCACCGCTGTAAACGCTGCAAGATCCCAATCAGCCGTGAAATTTGCTTGTCCACCCAGTGCACACCGGCGTCGTAGAGCGAAATAATCTCGTTCCGGTACCGCTCGAATCGCCGAGGCCCAATGTCCCACCGGTTCCAGAAAGAGTTGAGCATGCGTGCCCGGCGGGCCGTAATGTGAGGCAAGCCCAGCGCGGCTAAAGATTCTTCGGGGGGATAGTAAGGGTGATGGGGATCCATCAGGTGTAGCCACAACAAGAACGGCTGCTCTCCCACCGTGCTCAGCCACGACGCAGCCTGATCCACCATGACATTGGCAGCGGGATATCGCCGCAGCTTGTCCATTGGAACGCTTTCGCGAGCCGATACCCACTGGCAGTACCAAAAGTAAAGTTCATCGTATCCCTTGGTCGCCAGGCCATTGCGGCGCGCAGCGTTCCGCATCAAGCGATTGAGCTTCGACAGCCGTCCCACTGCTGCGGGGTCAGCGCTCACCGGCTCCCGGCCGATTTCTGAATCCAGAAAATCGTGAAAGGTGTCGAAACCCTGGTCATAGCCAAAGCGACGGCTAAGGTACGGATTGGCCGCCAGAAAGGCCGCGGTCGCATAACCAGCGTCTTGCAAGACTGTGGGCAGCGTCGGTTCGTGCGGCGCGATACCGAGTACATCGCGTCCCAGGGCGAGTGGGTAACGCGATGCGAGGATGCCCGGAAAAGAAAAATACGTCGGAGCGCCCGCCACAATCGCGTCCGAAAAGATGGCGCTGTTTTCCGCCAGTGCGTCCAGGTTTGGGGTCACGGGGCGGGAGTATCCCAGAAAACCGACGTGATCGGCCCGCAGACAATCCACCGTAACCAGCACCAGCGAACGTTTCTTCATTGCCTTGCGACGTGGATTAAGAAAACGACCTTTGCGCCATTTCTCTTAAAGACTAAAGATAATGACCTGGCCGTCACAATCGGACACATTCAAATGTAGCCCAGATCTTTGAGCCGCTGCTCGATCATCTGCTCTTCCGCCCGGTCGAATTTGGCGGCGTCATCTTTGACTATTTCCTGTAACAAAAAACTCAACAATGCTTCAAGGTTCTCGAATCGACCCGCCAGCAATTTCTCTGCCGCTCCACACAACTCCTCCGGCAAATGAACCGTCCGGTACTGGGTCATCAAGGTTTCACTCCAAATGTTTGTACACCCACACGCAATTGTGACCAGGCACTTCGGGCAATCATTCGATCATCCTGATCGAGCGCGAATGCGGCGGCCAATCCCACGAAAACCGTATACGCCAGCAGAAGCGATAGCCCTATCACGAGCCATGGATGCGCGGCCGATCCCGTTGAGAATCGCATCAGCAGCACTGCCGATACTGCGGACGCGCTCGGAATCCAAAGCGCGAAGTAATTTCGATTATAGGGGGAAATTCCCAGTGCTTTGCGTACTTCGTATAAATTCCACAAATTCCCCCCAGCATTCACGCAAGCCGAGGCCAGGGCCGCTCCCACCATACCGAGAGTGGGAATCAGAGAGAGGTTCGTCACCACGGAAACCACTGTCATCGCGAACTGCACCTTGATCAGCCGTTTCTGGTTTCCCGACATCAACAGAAGAAATCCGACCGAGCCCACCCCGCAGTTCACCAGCTGCCCCACGGCTCCGATCACCAGAACCGGCCAGCCGCTTTCAAAGTCGGGCCCGAAAATGCGCATCAGCCGCGGAGCAAACACTATCATCACGCTCGCCAGCGGAAACGAGAGTCCCAGAACCCACTTAGTGAGAGTCTGAAACAACTTCTGCAACACTTCTTTTCGCCCCTGCGCGTGCAGATCGGCGATCACGGGAGCAAAGATCTGATTCACCGATTGCAGAATGATCGGGATAAACGCCGACAACGTGGAGGCTAGAACATACACTCCCACGATGCGGGGATTCAGGTAGAGCCCCAGCAGAATCTTATCCGCTTGGCTCACCAGAAAATCGAGAACGTTCATTCCCAGGAAAGCCAGGGCCAGCGACTTGACCGCGGGATCGAGCGCGGGCAGAGCCGCCCAAGAAAACCGAGCTTCCCGCGGAGTCAGCTTCCATGTGGCCGCCACCAGCAGCGTCACCACGACGACTGAACTCGCGATCTGCGCGCTCAGATAGCCCCACATACCCGTTCCCAAAGCCAGCAGCACGACCGTGAGAGCGATCACCAATGGACTCCCCACGAAGTTGGTGATCACTGTACGTTTCGCTATGTCTTTGAACCCTGCGAGAACCTGGCAGTAGAAAACATTGATGGCTCCCAGAACGGCCAGTACCGCAAACACAGGAACGTACTGCGCCAGGTCAGGAGCATGGTATAAATTCCGGGCAATCCAGCGCCCGCTCAATACCAATCCCACAGACAACACGACGTTCAGGAACACGATTGCACGGGTGCTGCGCGACAGGAACCCGCGCAACTCGTCAAACTTCCCGGTAGCGTTGTACACCGCGACAAAACGTGGAGCGGTTCCCTGCAGCCCTAACATCCCTGCCATTTGGACAAAGCTCACCATCGTCATGCCGAGTGCATAGATTCCTAACTGCTCCGCGCCCAGTACGCGAGCCACGTAAACCTTGACCAGATAGCCGGCCCCCATCGTGAACAAGGTGCCGAGAAAAAACACCGCGGACTGGCGCGATATCTGACCAAGGTTTCGGCTGAATTCCGCGCCAAGTGCTCCCTGCGCCGCCTCAGGAGAGGCAGTCGGCGGCAGCGCAGCGGCTTCGTTCAACGGAGCTGTCATGAATTTCTGCTTGCTTGCGGTGCTGGCAACGCCCAGCTAACGAGCCGGCACCGACCTGGAAATATTCGCAGCCTCGGGAGAAGGGATCGAGTCCTTCGCCCTCTCAAGAAAAAGGATCCTTTTGCGCCCCAAAGTGAACTGGTGCGTGAAACCGGATTCCTCTATACCACGCAGCGACGCCTGGTTGGTTGCGGCGCCGAAGATCCAGGGTGCTTTGCCCTCAGAATGCAGCCGACGCGCCAGTGCCGCGATCGCATCGGCAAAGAATCCGTGGCCTCGCTCTGAGGGTGGAGTAAAACAATCAAAGATCATCACGGCATTCGCGCAAGGCGCCTTCAAAGTACGCCTCAGTTCCGCCATTTCAAAACCTTCGAAATCCTTCGCCCAGCAGAAATGCAGCGGCGTCCCCTCGACGGTAAGTAGCGCAAACCCGCCATCTTCCTCCGACCGCAGCCTTTGGGCACAGCGCATCAAGTAGTCGAGGGTGAGCGGGTCGTCCCCATAATGGATAGCCGCCGCCCCCAGAATATCGGAATCGAGACGCCTCAGCTTCAACCGGGATGGCCCTTTGCACTTCTCCTCCCCCGCCGGCCAGTCAAAGAAAAGCACCTCATCGAAGCCGAAAAGTGAACTCCAAGTCCGTCGGGATATCCAGTCTATTAGACCCGCGAGTCCAGATTCTTGAAGACGCGTCCTCAACTTGACGACGGATGAAAGGGTCCATCGGATCCAACTCTCGATCCGCGGCGACGCCTTTGCGACTGAAGCGGCTCCGTCCCGCGCGACAGCTCGCAAATGATCAAAAAATGACTTGTGTAATACCAGGTACAGAGTCTGGCGGTTCGCGGTCGCGAAGCGATCCTTGTAGTCTTCCGCTCCCAACCCAAGATCGACGACATCGATGTCAGGGCTGTCGCACGCCAGTTGCACTATTTTGGCGAGCAGACAGTAGCCTGGAGAAAGCTCTTCGAAGCTGCTATTCACCGTTGGTTGATACCAAAACCAACTCCCGGCAAACTGGAATCCATAATTCCACGCAGCGGGAATTTCACCGACGAGCAGGCGGCTCACCGTCACCCATCCCGATTGCGACAATTCGCGGGCCAACTCGGACAGAAAAGCGCGCCGTTCGGCTCGAATCAGGTTGCTGATTCGACCCGTCGTGAGAAAGCGAGCAATGTGGGCCCGTATGAAAGACTGTAATATCGGCGCGATCTGGTCCCACTGCGTGTCGTGCCGGACGTACACGCGACCCTGCTTTTCTAGTTCGCGCATGTTCCGTCGCAGCCTCTTCTTGCTGGCCACCGCTTGTTTCAGTGTGGAACGTTCCTCTGCCGACCCGGGAACCACACGGGCGCAAAGATAGGCGGAACGCGAATGCAGATAGAACTGGCCGCGCGAAACTGCGTCGGAAATCGCAGCAACCGAAGATGAATCTGCCGGCAGATTCGTTAACACAATGTTTCCGATGTTTCGCTGGCTTAACTCAGACAAAACGGCGCCAACAAACTCGCGCCGCTTGCCGGGCTCACTGATGAAATCACAGTAGTCCCCGGTATTTGCCGTAAGAAAGGCAAGGCTCGACCCGGGTCTCTGCCAGACCAACGTAACCACACCGACCAGCGACTCGCCCTCATAGGCAAGAAACAAAAGCGGCTTCTGGGTACCGCTGTAGGAACGTTGCACCGCAACTGCCCATTCATACGTGTAAAAGACCTCGGGACGATCCATCCGCAAAGCCAATTCATTCCATGCACGTCGCAGTTCTGAGTCTTCCGGAATGTCCTCCCGCACCACTATCCGCACGCTTCACCGTTCTCCCACAGAATTTGACCAGGAGAGTACATAGTAATACCAGCCGGAGTCGCACTCATCGCCGCCCCGGAATGATGCGTGGTGCATCGCCCTGCGCTCTCATCTGCAAGCTTTGATTCTGAGTTTCAGCGGCCGCATGACTAGGCGAACCGGCTGCGAAGAGCATCGTGAAATCCCGAAACATGTGCCTCGTACACCGACGGCGACATCTCCGCAGTTACATGAACGCGTGGGAGCGTAAATCGGGCCGCCGCCGCATTCAGGACTCCTCCGACGTTCACGAAACCGCACTCATATCCAGATTCTTCCGCCAGCTTGAACTCGCGCGCACCGACCGAACCGGGATCGCCGAAAGGATATGCGATGGCCCACACCTCCCGCCCCAGGGACTGCTCCAGACCTTTGCGGCATTCCGTAATTTCAGCGCTCGCCAACTCCAGGGATTGCGCAGCCAGCACAGGATGACTCAGGGTGTGCGCGCCTATGGTCATCCCTGCGTCCGCAAGCTGCTTCAATTCCGGCAGTCGCAACAATTGGAAACGGTCCCGCAGCAAAGGATCATCCAGGTAACGCATCTTCCATGATGGCTGCAGGCCAAATCGAGCCGCCGCATCTTCCAGGAAACAGCTCCGAGCAGCAACATCGCAGTGAGAAAGACTCTTCAACAGCGAGAGCCAGACCGACCGGCGCTGCCCCGCGCCATCTGAAATCTTCGGAACAACGATCCCTTGAACAAGAAGTGGCTCATCCTGCGCCTGTGCCTGCATCAGCAACAGATACAGCTCCACGTACCAAAGCATTTCGCGAGTATTCCCCAGGGACGACCCCGTCACAAAAAGCAGGCACTTTAATTTTTCTTGCTGCAAAATCGGGACCATCACGCTGAGATGATTCAGCAATCCGTCGTCGCAGGTCAGCAAAATGGCCTTCTCGGGCAACTCTTGACTTTTGCGTAGCCAGAGCAAAAACTCGTCCGGTGATACCACGTTGTAATGCTTCTTCAGCAGTCGCAGTTGCGAGCGGAATGATTCCTCGGTCACCAGCGTATTGTCCAGAAACGCGTCTTCGGTCGTGTATCCGGATGGCAGAACGCCGTGATAGGTGATCACGGTAACGGGAGCCGGTGCGCGGGAATGGAAGTACCCCATCGATCCGAGCAACGGATAAATCACGCGATGAAGTATGGGACTTACGAGGCGCATTTGTTTGCGGCCAGAACTTCACTCGTCCCGAATAGGAGTTGATCCAGACGCCGATCATCGGCAGGCTGCGAAAACCGCTGAATCCTCGACAGATCGGGCTTGAATTCGACGAGCCTGTGCGGGATGGAAAGAATCTGATCGGGCGTATCCAGCAAGATGCCAACTCCAAATTTAGCAAACTGCCGCATGTAGCCGAACCCGTTGAAGTCAAGCCAACCACACATAAAGTACGGGATCTCGCGTTGCGCGCACTCCACCGCGACACTCGAGTCCAATCCGATACCCAGAAACGTACGCGGCAGAATCTCGGATGCCGGGGCTCGACTGATCTCCACATGGTCAAATTCCTCTGGTGACAATACAGATCTCAGCAGCCGCGCGCGGCCTCGACCGCTCTCAAAGGGATGGAGTTTCACAATGAGTCTGCGGTTCAGTTGACGCGCGATCGCGACCAGGGGGGGAAGAATTTCGCGGAAGATCTCGCCAGCGCGTCCGCCCACAACCTCGTAAGGCTGAGAAAACATAACGATCGCGCTGGATTGGATATCAGCGGCATTTGCGCGCTCCATCTCGCGGTCCTCAGCTGGTGCCGCAATCTCGACTCGCTCCGGCTCGATATCGCTGACTTGAAGCATGTAGTCCCGTTCCATTTCGCCTTTTACCAGGTTGAGTTCGGCATAAGATTTCTTGAACAACAGCCCACCGTCGAGAGCTCCGTGAGAGCAATAGACCGCGCGGCAGCCCATTGTCTTCGCCATGATCAACGGCAGGCGCGTGTGGTAGTTCAGATCGTCCCCACAAAGAACTCCTTTTACCGGCTCGGACGACATCAGGACGCGCCAGGCATCCCGCAGGCGCAATCCAGTTTCCAACTGAGACGGAATGTAATCCCAGAGGCACGCTTGAATCCGATGGTGAAGCTCCTCCACCTGACCTAGCTCTGCCTCCATCGCATTCCAGGCAGCAATCAGCTCCGCGGTTTCAATCTTCGTCTCGGCTGAGGCCTCAGCATACGCAGAAAGAGGAACCGAATCCACGTTGGCAGGCAAATCGTCGGACTCTCCACTGCGCCGGGTTGTAGCCAGCAGAAAACGTCGATCCTGCAACTGAGCTGCGTAGGCGAGTTGCGTGCGCGTAACGTTGGAATAGGCAGACGGCAACAACATGACCGGCTCTTTCAACTGCGCTCGCCGATGCTTCGTTACCCGGCTCCTGAGGTGGTAACTGGGATCCCACTTGTCGAATGCGATCTCGATCATCTGTGCAGGACGCAAGTCTTGGGTAGCCGCAAGAAGCCGCGAGACAAGCCGTGGCCTGGTCGAAGGCGTCTCAACCAGACACCGCACCGGCCATCCAGTCACAAGACTAAGAAGTTGCACATGCGAGTGAGCGCGCGTGGCAACCAGTTCGACCGGACCAGACCCAAGTTCCCGCCGCAGCTGCTCAACTAGAAAGACAGCCTGCTGCTCCTGGTAACTGCAGGGCGCAAGAATCTCCCACCAATCCAGCCCCATCCGGTCCAGCAATCTGCCGTGGCCGAGCGCCAGACCTTGTTTCACCCACCGGTAGCTCTCCTGACTTCCGAACTGATGGAGAGTGATGACTCGGGAGCCAGTTCGCCGGGACCACTCCTCGTAGACGCTCGCGCCGGCAAAGCCCAGATCAACGATCAGGTCCCACCGTGAACCGGTGCACTCGCCTTGCAAAGGAACATCCTCGGGATGCAGCAGTAGAACTCTCATCAGGCGCCAGCGTGTGTTTCCAGAATGGTTGACGTTCCTTCCTACCGGATCACACGTACTGCCTCGAAGGCCTCGGCAGCCTTTCGGCCAACCACGCTACCCCACCGCTGTGCGATGGCGGTCAACGCTTCGGTGGACCGGGGATGGGGATATTTCCGGGCTTCGCTCTCGTACAGTCGCATGCCTTCGAGTTTCAGCGCAAGCGTGTCTTCGATGTCGACGAATACATTTGGCTTGAATACCGGAGAGAGTTGTTGAAACGCCCATTCCGTGGAGGAAGCGATCTCAAACATGTACAACTCACGCACGGGATGGTTCTCCGTAGGGCGCGTCGCCGTTAGCACCGCGCGGCTCACCACCTGGTGATCCACATTCAAGTCGCTGCCGTGATGGGTATAGATAGCGGTCGGACGCCAGCGCTCGATCAGCCCCTCCACGATCTTGATGACTTCCAGCAAGGGCAGCGTGTCGAACCGGTTGTCGGGCAACCCATGCAATGAGAGTTCCTTCACTCCCAGCAGATCTGCGACGCGCTGGCTGCAGCTGCTTAAATTTTTCAAAGCCGCCTGGGCAACGTCCGCTCGCTGCGCAGTGCGCGAGGTCAATCCCTCCCCCAGAATCGCCATGTAGACCGAATGCCCTTCGCGCGCCAGCCGGGCCGCGGTTCCGCCGCATCCAAGAAGTTCATCATCCGGGTGCGCGGCGACGACCAGAACATTCATAATCGAATGGGCTCCTGATTCTTCAAGATGATCTCCAGGCTCGCAGGACCCGCGTTGAACAAAAGATCCAGCGCCGTCATGTACGGCTCAAATCCGGGATATACCTGCCGGTACTCCGGGTGATGGTAGTCATCATACCGGACTGCAATCTGGTGTTCGCGGAACAGTTCCTCTCGAAGATAGTTTCGCCCCAGCGGACCAGAAAGATAGACCGTCGCTGCTAGTTCGCGGCACAGGTTCAAAACTAATTCATCCTTCTTCCCGGGAGCTCTCATCATCGAGCCGAAATATAACTTCGTTTTGATCCCGAACGCGTCCAGCAGGTACGCCGTAATCTCGCGGGTGAGATCTGCAAGCTTTCCCCACGGACGGGCGTAAATACCTTCTAAGAAAGGCGCATGCTGGGCAAAGAACGGAGCCTTGGAATAATTAAGCCGCAGAGTCTGCCAGTGTTTGGCAGCCCATTGTCTTTCGTTAGCAATCTCGATTTCGTGGATGCATAGATCGCCAAATCTGCCGGCGGTCTTGACTGGAACGGTCAGCCAGCACCAGCCTTCCGGAGTGCGGACTTTGTTGCGATTGGTGAAGCTGTTTTTCTCGAACTGCACCTGGTCCAGCACAATGTGCGCATCCGAAACCGCAATGCGATGGAAGTATCCCAGCCAAGGCAGGTATGCCGGCTGATTGATGGAAACGATCATGTCCTGACATTCTTGTACAGATAGACCGTAAAATCGCGCGGATGGTAGTCGTGGCGCAGCACCACGCGCGTTGTCAGCTTCCGGCACAATGAAACTACTTTCAGTGGATCCGCGTGGTATTCCCCGCGTTCTTTCCGTTCCGCCCATCCGCTCAGGCAGTTAAAGGCCAGCCCCTGTTTCGACAGATCGAACATGCGACGCACCATGGCCTCCAGAAACTCCGACGCAGATGCGCTATGGTGCGTGAAAATTCCGCTGCTCAGTACGTAATCATGCGCCGCAACCGGTTGCGAGTGGTCGAGCACGTCACAAACGCGGAATTGCGTCCTGGGAAAACGCGCGCGCGCCTTGTCCACCATTCCCGGCGTGATGTCCACTCCCGTGTAGCGCACGCGAAGCCTCTTCCGTCTCATCCATGCGTACAAGTCGCCCAGGCCGCATCCCACATCCAGGACGCTGCGGCCAGTGAGTTTCCCCACCTCGCCCAAGACCGCGAAGCGCCGGGCCTGTGACTCTCGGCTGCCCCAGCCCAGAGCTCTCACGTCATAGCCATGCTGGGCGATGCGTTCGCTGTAAAGACGAACATTGCGGTCGTTGTCCTTGCGCCAGCGATGCTCGCTCACAGCTTTGCGGTCTCCGTCGCGCAGCAGAAGCTCCGTTTCAGTACCAGTGCAAAGTGCCTCGCATCGCATCGGCCAGCCGGGTCCATTTCCACGAATCCGGCCTTGCGGAACCCAACGCGCGCCGAGGCGTTGTCCTCCCGCACACAAGCCACGATCTCTTCACCCGGCCACTCACTAAACAAGGTGTCGCAGCCTCCCCTGATCGCTTCCACGCCCCAGCCGTGACCCGTGAACTCTCGGAGGAGGTAAGCAGAGATCGTGCACCTGTCCTGGTGCACTCGATCGAACCGCACTTGCCCGGCAGGTTCTCCGTTCACCAGCACGATCCACATCTTCCGCTCGCTTCCGCTTACCGTTTCATAAAACCACTGCAAATGTTCGTCCCAGGCTACTGTTCTCTGCGAAGTGCCCCGCGACACAATGAACGGATCATTGCGCCAGCAGAATACCATTTTGGCATCCTCCATAGTCGCAGGCCGCAGCGTGACCGCATTCTCCATCGCGCTCAAGCAAAGTCCTCCGGCGAAAAAACATGCCCCGATGGAACCGCCTTCACCAACTCGCGCGCGATCAGGCCCTCCAGTTCCTTCGGAGGAAAACCGAAGCCGGGCCGCCGAAATGCGATGTCCGAAGCAACCAATCGGCGTCCGGCAGGAAGCTCCCGTGCCGCCACGCACGATAGCCGGTAGTCGCTGCGTCCCAGTTGCTCAGACGCGGCGGGTTTCAATTCCGCGCTCCCCAGGCTCTTTTCCATATTGCGAACCGATTCCACTAGTGCGCGGAACTCCCCGGGATCGGCCGAGAACCGATGGTCCGGGCCGGGAAGATTTTTGTCGAGCGTGAAGTGCTTCTCGATCATGCACGCCCCCAGCGCCACTGCACCGATGGCCGCCACAGTGCCGTCGGTATGATCGCTCAATCCGACTGGGCAATCGAACGTGGCTCTCAGTGTACCGATCTTGCGCAGGTGTACATCTTCCGCGGGAGTCGGGTACGAAGACGTGCAGTGCAAAAGGATCAGGTCTTTCCCGCCTGCGCCGCGAAACGCCGCGACGGCGTCCGACACATCATCCAAGGTTGCCATTCCGGTGGAAATCACCGTCGGCAGCCCCGTTCGCGCCATTCCACCAATCAGCGGAAGATTGACCAGGTAATCTGATCCGTTCTTCAGCAATGGCACGCCGATCTCGATCAGTTCCTGAATGCCTGTTTCAGAAGTCGGTGTGCTGAAAAAAATCACGCCTCGCCGGTCGCAGTGTTCGCGCAGTTCTCGCAGCTTCGCCGGGGCCAGTTCGCAGCGCTTGAACATGTCATATTGCGACTCGACGACTGTCTTCCCTTGCGACAAATACTCATGCGTCAACGTGCGATCGGAAAGAAAATCTTCGGTGCGGTAGTTCTGGAATTTAACTGCATCGGCTCCCGTATCAGCCGCAGCGTCAATAGACTGATGGGCCAGTTCCATGTCTCCGTTGTGGTTGATGCCAACCTCAGCCGCCAGAAAGCAGGGCTGACTCTCGCCCACTAATCGTTTACCGATTCGCACGACTCTCATACGCAATTCTGCAGAAACTCCACCACGCGGGCGGCGCCCTGACCATCAATCAACGCCTTACCGCGTTCGCTCATCGCGCGACGCCTATCCGCACTGTTTATCACGCTTTTGATCGCGTCGCCGATCTCCTGTTCGGAAAGGTTAGCATGCCATCCCAGGCTCAACGCAGCGCCGGTCCTGGAGATCGCCGCCGCGTTCCGCTCCTGATCCCGCGAAAGCGTAATTAGAATCATCGGGACACCGAGAAAAGCCAGTTCCCAGCAAGTCCCACCCGCCGCCGCGATCGCCACGTCCGTCCAGCGCATGATGGGAGCCATGTTCGCAGGACTTCTCTCCAGACGAGCCTTGACCGGCAGCGTTTTCACCAGCGCCTGCAATGCCTCATAGTGAGGGCTTCCACCCCCCACCACCACGGTAGCCTCAAAATCATTCCCCAGTCGCGGCAGCGCACGGACCACCTTAGCCGTCACATTCTCCGAGTCGCTCCCTCCCATGGTCACCAGAAATTTGCGTGCGACTCCGGCAATCTCACTCCGCGGTCCCGACACCAGAAATTCCGGGCGAAGAAGCACATAGTTCGCCCCCAATAAGAGATGCGTAGAAACTGCACGCTTATAACTTTCCACGCTCGCGTCGATGTTCTGATTCAGCACAACATCGGCTTCGTAGAAATCGAAGCGCGCGTCATCGTCCAACATCAGCACGCGTAGCCTTGCCATCTTGAGGGCGTGGATGTAATCCGGTTTGAAGCGGTATCCGTCCACGACAACCCACTGCGCTTGCAACCTGCGCGCCCACGCCACCGTCTGCTCGGCATCTTCCGGGCTACCGGGTTGCACGCTGATCCGCTCGTGCCGGATCTTTTCTTCCACGAACCGCTCGTCCAGCGCGGCAATGGTTTCCGCGGTCAGATAGCAGACTCGGCCACCTTTGCTCCAGGCCTTGGCCAAGGCCAGGCAGCGCATCACATGTCCGCTGCCGATCGCGGTACTGGCATCAGCACGAATGAGAATGTTATCCAGCGACATGACTCGCCGCGTCGTAGACGCTCATTGCAAATCCTGCCGGTAACTCGTCAGCGCGAAATCTCACCACGCGGTCCAGCCTCCATCCACCGCCAGATCGACGCCCGTTACATAGGACGAAGCATCCGAGGCCAGGAACAGCAGCGGCCCCTGCAATTCCCGCGGCTCACCCGTACGGCGCATGGGCACTTTTTCCTTCAGGCGGTCGTGGAATCCCGGATCTTTCTCAAGATAAACCGCCGCCGGAAACGGACCCGGACTTATGCAATTCACGCGAATCCCTTCGCAAGCCAGATGACAAGCCGCGTAGCGCGTCAATTGAATGAGCGCCGCTTTGGCCGCTCCATAGGACGGCGGATTGTTCGCCCCACTAGTTCCGTAGATCGACGGATTCGGGCTGGCACTGCCATACATCGACGCGATATTCACCACGGACGATCCCGCCGTCGATTTCGCTGATTCACGCAACAGAGGGACAGCAGCCTGAATCATCTGAAACGCTGCCATCACATTTACGCGGTAAGCCTGCTCGAAGTCCGCCAGAGTCGTGCTCTCGATGGTTCCGGCACGGCCGTTGCTCGCGTTGTTGACAATGATGTCGAGTCGCCCGTGCCGCTCGCGGATCAGCGCTATATTCTTCAAAACAGCGGCCTCATCCGTAACGTCGAAACAAGCGGCTGACACTTTGCGGCCGCGCGATCTCAACTCGGTACAAAGGGCGTCGAGCTTGTCTCCTCCACGCGCGTTCAGAACAACGTGAGCGCCCGCTCCCGCCAAGGCATCAGCCATCAATCGCCCCAGATGACCCGTCGCGCCCGAGAGAAACGCGACCCGTCCGTCCAGGCGAAACTGCCGCTGAACGTCTTCGTCAGCGAGTTGCGGGGTGTTCATGAGTAGTCTTCCATTTCGCCGGATTCAGAAACTCTTCGGGCGCCTGCGGCAGTGCCTGCCGCAAGTGCTCGCACTGTTCCCGACTGAGCTTGGGAGTTCTGCACAATCTCAAATTCTCTTCGAGCTGATCCATGGTTTCGCAGCCCACCACCACGCTGGTCACCCAAGCCAGCGACCGCACATAGGCAAGACAAAGATCCACAACACCCTCACGCCCGAACTCTTCCGCGAGCCTCCCGAGCATCCGGAAATATTCTTGAGACTGAAAGCCTTCGACGACCGGCCATCGGCCCGCCGGATGCGCTAACACTCCCTGCAGCAACGCGCTCCGCGCATGGACCACAACTTCCGGGCGGCTCGCTACCGCCCGATCGAACCCGTCCGCCTCCCACCGCCAATCAAGAACATTCATCGGGATCTGAAGATGCTCAATCGCCGGATCCTGCAACGCCTCTAACGCTTCCTTCGTGTCATACACCGAAGCACCGAGAACCGCAATGCTCCCCGCTTCGCGAAGCTCCAGCAATCTTTGCCACGCCGCGCCTTGCCACGAATCGTGGTCCTGCCATCGGTGGAGCAGCACAACCGCAAGTTGCGACCCATCGAGGGCCCTTTTGGAGCGTTGAATACTCCCGTTGACCCGCTCCCGCACCTCCGGCGCCGACGCATCCGCCGGCAGCCCCGTAAGGTCGACCTTAGTGATCACCTCGACGCGCGAAGCCCACGCTCCGCTGAGTGCTCTACCCAGAACTTCCTCCGCCGTACCATAGGCACGAGCTGTGTCAATCGCAGTCACGCCGTGGGCAATCGCTCTGCGCACCATCGCGACAGCTTGCTCGACCGACGGCTTACCATGGTCGTTGACGGCCCCATACTCCATACCCAGCTGCGCGGTTCCCAGAGTAAGTTCGCTGTGTTGCCGTCCGGCAATCATGCGGCACGGCACGCGAAACGTGGGCTCTCCGGGAAGCCCTGCCAGTTTGCGCATCAGATCCTGCCATCCCACACCTACCGGGTCGGCCACGCCGTCGAAAACGCGCAGGATCCGGCGATAGTCTTCCTCATCGTCGATAGTGCAGCGCAGGTAGCTGAAATCGGAGTTCTCCAAACTCTGCGGACGAAAAATCGCTGAACTGCGATGCCACTTGATCCAGGGCCCGACATGTTCGCGATCGCTCGCACTCGTGGCCTGGCGATAAGCTCCGCGCAGGGCCGCGACCGAAAATGCCTCACCGGACAGACCATAGGGCAGCCCACTCAAAACCGAATCCGTGGAGATATATTCGGCGCCGGACGAAACGAACGCGTTTGCCAGCTCGTCCACAAATCGTCCGTCGGGAAGCAGGTTATCGGCAGTCAGGCGGATGACGACGCAGTCATCCGGATATCCGGCGCTGGCTAGGTAGTAGCGGCTCAAAACATCATTCAGCGGGCCGCGAAAAACAGAGAGCCCGTGCGCGCCGGCCTGTCGCACCAATTCATCGTCGGAAGGATCGTCCGAGGTCGCGAAAATCGTCTCATGCTGCTGATTCGCGGCCCGCAGCGCGGCCAGCACTGCGCTCGGGTATCCCGCGACCCGCAAAAGAGCTTTCGCTGGCAGGCGCGAACTGCTGGTCCGGGCCTGCATGATCGTGACCGTTCTCAACTATCACCTGGCTCAACCATCACCTGTCTCAACTATCCCCTGGCTGGCGGCGATTCCTCAACGAGCAAAGCACGCGATCACCTTGGTCACCGCGTGAATCACATCTTCCACATCCGGATCGCTCATGCCATGAAACATGGGAAGACTCATCAGCCGGGCATAACCGTCTTCCGCCACCGCAAACTCCCCACCCTTGTATCCAAAACGTTCGCGGTAGTAAGGGTGCAGATGCACCGGAATGTAGTGCACGTTGACGCCGATGTTTTCCGCCCGCAGAGCGCGGAACACTTCTCCGCGATCCGCCGTCAGCTTTTCCAGATCCAGGCGAATGGGATACAGGTGCCACGCCGGATTTACATCGGCCCGCACCGCCGGTGGAATCACCGCCGGAATCTGGCGGAATGTCGCCGTATAGCACGCCGCAATCTCCCGCCGCCTCGCCAGATTCGCATCCAGCTTTCTCAACTGCTGAATCCCCAGCGCACACCCGATATCAGGCAACCGATAGTTAAATCCGAGCAAAACCATCTCGTAGTGCCACTGCCCAGCGCTCTGCCGCTGGCGGGCCTCGCTTGAGATTCCGTGATTGCGGAAGCGCCGCAGCGTCTCGGCAAACTGCGGATCGTTGGTCGCAACCATTCCGCCTTCACCGGTCGTGATGTGCTTCACCGGATGGAAGCTGAATACGGTCATGTCGGCGATGCTTCCCACGCGCTGCCCGCCGTACTCCGCCCCAAGTGCGTGACAGGCGTCTTCGATCACGACTAGTCCGCGCCGCCGTGCGATCTCAAGGATCGCCGTCAGGTCCGCCGGATGCCCCGCGTAGTCCACCGCCAGGATCGCGCGCGTCTTCGGCGAAATCTTCCTCGCGACTTCCTCGGGATCGAGGTTGAGAGTATCTGTGCTGACATCGGCAAACACCGGAGTCGCGCCCTGATACAAAACACAATTCGCCGTCGCGGCGAACGTCATCGGTGTCGTAATGGCTTCGTCGCCGGGCTTGAGCCCAGCCGCGAACGCAGCCCCATGCAACGCAGCCGTGCCGGAGCTGAAACTGACCGCATGCGCCACACCTACGCGGGCTGCGAATGCCTCCTCAAACTCCGCAACTTTGGGTCCGGTCGTGAGCCAATCGGACCGCAGAACTTCCACCACCGCCTGAATATCCGCCTCGTCCACCGACTGTCGCCCGTAGGGCAGAAAAGTCGGGCGCACGGGCGATCCCCCATGAATGGCAAGGACCTGCGGACTGGCCGACGTCGTCGTCATGATGGAAGCCCTAGGCTGGAACCCGCGCCGGGACCGGTTGTTCCTCAGGCGAGGCTGGAGAAATCAATTCCTGCAATTCGCGATTCGTGAGCCAGTGTTCGTTGGTCTCGCTGGCATAGCGGAATCCTTCGGGCAAAGGCTTGCCGTTCACCCAGTTCTCCCGCCGCCACCACGAATGCGCCGGCTGAATGATGTAGCGGTCTTCGACTTCCAGCGTGTTCCGAGCCTCATCTTCCGAGACCAGCACTTCGTGCAGCTTCTCTCCGGGACGAATCCCGATAGTCTCGATCTCGCATCCCGGGGCGATCGTTTCCGCCAGGTCCACCAGGCGCATGCTCGGAATCTTGGGGACGAAAATCTCTCCACCGTGCATCTGCTCGATGCTGCTGACCACGAACCGCACACCCTGCTCCAGGGTCAGCCAGAAGCGGGTCATCCGCGCGTCGGTCAGCGTGATACGGCCGCGAAGTTTTTGCTCCTGAAACACGGGGATCACGCTTCCCCGGCTGCCCACCACATTTCCGTAGCGGGCACAACTGAACCGTGACTCCTGGGCGCCCGCGTAGGCGTTGGCCTGCACAAACATCTTCTCGGCGCACAACTTCGTGGCGCCATACAGGTTGATCGGGTTGACGGCTTTATCGGTACTCAACGCCAGAACGCGCCGCACACCCTGATTCAGGGCGGCGTCAATCACGTTGCGCCCGCCGATGATGTTGGTCTGAATGGCCTCGAACGGGTTGTACTCGCAGGCTGGAACTTGCTTCAGTGCGGCCGCGTGAACCACGATCGTAACCCCGGCAAAAGCGCGCTCCAAACGCCCTGCATCACGCACATCGCCCAGGAAATATCGCAGGCTGGGATGGTCCAGCCCCGCAGCGCGCATATCATGTTGCTTGAGTTCATCGCGGCTGAGGATTACCAGGCGCTTCGGCCTGTACTCCTTCAGCATGATTTCAACGAATTTCTTCCCGAAAGACCCGGTTCCGCCCGTCACCAGAACTGCCTGTTCCGACCAATTCATCCCATCCGCCTCGTTACCTCTGAAATCACACGACCTCGCGGCGAAACCGCGCAACCGCCTTTTCTTATTTCCATGGGCTAGCCATCCGGAACACTTCTGGGGTGGACGGCCGCCGGCTGGGTCTCACGTTGCCCGCTAGTATAGCGGACTTTCCCCGAACCCGGCGCCCGATCGCGCCGCCTCTGGGAGAAAATTGGCCGCGGCTTTTACCCGATCCAATGCTAAAATGTTCCACGAACTCTCCAGTTACTCGGTGCGAGACAATTCCCTGCGCGACGGACCAGCCTCTTCGACCCGGGACTTCGTTCTAGGTATGCACGACAGCCCTGTGCGGGCCTTTGGAGCAATGACACATTCGTTGAGGAGCAGGCATGGATTCGGGACCCCTGATACCGGCGAGTAACTCCGCCATTCGCGAAATCGAGCCGACCCAATCATTCGACCTGGGACGGCCGGCGGGGCCGCGCCTCTATCCCGATCTGCCTTCGCACGAATCTCCCGTCCGCGAATCGATCCGGGTTCTTCTCAAGCGCAAATGGACCATCATCGGGTGCGTGGTGACAATCTTTTCCGTCATTGCCATTGCGAGTCTGAGGATGCCGAAGGTCTATCAAGCGGATGGCAAGATTGAGATCGACAAGCCCGATGCCAGTCTGAACTTTCAGAACTCTGCGACCTTCAGCCTGGACTATTTCGATCCCACCGAGTTAGAGACGGACATGCAGAAACTGCAGAGCGATACTCTAGCCCTGCAGGTGAGCCAGGAACTGCATCTCGATCGGGGCGCTGAAATATCCGGTCAGGCGCCGCCGTCGCCATCTCTCGATCTTGCTCCCGACACTCTGCAAAGCGATTCCCCTCGGGCCGCCGCCATGGTGGGCAACTTCAAAGGGAATCTGAAGGTTTCCCTCATTCCGAATACCCGGATCATCGAGGTCCGCTACACCGATCAGAACCCTCAGGCGGCCGCCCTCGCCGTCAACACCCTGATGCAAACCTACGTCGATGAAAATCGGAGATCGCGTTACGACGCGACCATGGACGCCTCGAAGTGGCTGGCCGGCCAACTCGTCGATATGCAGATGAAGGTGGAGTCCTCCCAGGAAGAACTGGTGCGCTATCAAAAAGAGCACGAAATCCTGGGGATCGACGAGAAACAAAACATCACCATGGCGAAGCTGGACGAACTCAACAAGCAGCTGACCGCCGCCGAAAGCGAGCGCATGGACAAGGAGGCCATGTATCGCGTGGTTGAGTCCGGAGATCCTGACGCGATCGCCGCCAACGCCGGCGGCCTCGAAGACGGGACGAGCGGCTCGCAATCGAGCTCGGGCTTGCTGGATATTCTCCGGGCCAAGCAGGCTGACATCAAGATCCAGGCCGCCGATTTGAGCACACAGTTCGGCCCGTCCTATCCCAAGTTGACTCAACTGAATAATCAACTGAAGGAAATCGACTTGCAGATTAAGGGGGAAACGAAAAAAATCGCCAGCAAGGTTCGCGGCGAATACACTACCGCCTCGCAGCGCGAAAATATGCTGCGCGACGCTTTCGAAAAGCAGAAGCAGCAGGCCAACAAGCTCAACGAAAGCGCCATCCGCTACAACATGCTCAAACGTGATGCCGACACCTATCGCACGCTTTACGAAGGCATCTTGCAGAAGCTCAAGGAGGCGGGCGTCTCGGCGGGTTTGAAGTCCAACAATTTCCGCATTGTGGATGCTGCCCGGCCACCGACCGGCCCGATTGAGCCGAACATCCCCCGCAACCTGATGTTTGCTCTGGTCCTGGGCCTGGCATCTGGCGTCGGACTCGCATTCCTGCTGGAGGGATTGGACAACACCGTGCGCACCACCGAACAGGCCCAGATGATTTCTGGCCTGGCGTCGCTGGGCATGATTCCGCTCGGTTCCAAGTCGGCCCGTGAAGGGCCCAATCCCAAGCGCCTGGTCATTGCTACCTCCAAGGAGGCGGTCGAGCTGGTAACGCAGGTCCGGCCCCAGTCGCAGATGGCGGAATCGTATCGCGCCCTGCGCACTTCCCTGCTTCTGTCAAACCTGGGAGCTCCGCCCAAGGTCATCATGATCACGAGTGCTTTGCCGCAGGAAGGCAAAACCACCACCAGCATCAATTGTGCGGTGGTGCTGGCCCAGAAAGGCGTGCGGGTCCTCTTGATTGACGCCGACATGCGCCGGCCCAGCATTCACAAGACGCTGGGCATGGGACCGCATAGCGGATTGAGCAATGTGCTGACGGGCAGCACCACGCTGGAGCAGGCGATCACTCGTTCCACAATTCTCCCGAACTTGTTCGTGCTCACCGCGGGAACACCGCCGCCCAACCCGGCCGAGCTGTTGGCGTCTTCCAATATGCGGGACAAACTGGCGGAGTTGCGCGAGCAGTACGACCATATCGTGATCGACACGCCACCGTCGCTGTCTGTGACCGACTCTGTCGTTCTTTCGCCTCGCGCCGATGCCGTGGTGCTCGTGATTCGTTCCGGTCAAACCACCAAGCAGGCTCTCCGTCGCGCGCGCGATATTCTCACCCAGGTCAACGCCAAGGTCGTGGGAGTTCTGCTCAATGCCGTAGACCTGAGTTCGCCCGACTACTATTACTATTACGAATACAAGGGTAAATACGCCCGTTACTACCAGGAGGGAGAGTCCTCCGACCACGAGGGAGAAGCCGACGAAGTGGAGGAAAGCTCGCCCTCGTCGAGCAGCGCGTAGCGTGGATTTTCGTCCGTACGAATGAAGATTCCTTTCAATACTCCCGCTCGCAAGTGGCTGGTGGCGGCCCTTGCCGTCACCCTTGCGGTTGCTTACATTGGCTTCGCCTCGATCCAGGTCGCTGCCGGCTGGTTTGCCAGCCGCGTCGAGTTAACCAGCCTCCAAAGAGCCGTGCGGCTCGATTCGGGCAATGCGGATTATCGCAATCACTTGGGCCGTTACTATGATCTCGTGGCTCGTGATCCGGCCATGGCGGTCGAGCAGTACAAAGCAGCCGTAAAACTCAATCCTCATGCCGCTCGCTTCTGGTTCGACTTGGCAAGCGCTTATCAGGTTCTGGGAGATGCTGCAAATCAGACAGCGGCGCTCGAGCACGCCATCCAGGCCGATTCCATGACACCCGACGTAGCCTGGGAAGCCGCAAATCTCTACCTCGTCCAGGGCGAAACTCAGAAAGCCCTGCGCGAATTCAGGGTCGTCATCGCCAACGACCCTTCTCTCGCCCCTGCTGCTCTCCAGTTCTGCTGGCGCATCGAGCCCGATGTAGACGCTCTTCTGCGCGATGTGGTGCCCCCACGCAGCGATGCTTACGTTGCGTTCCTCGCGCTGCTCCAGGACGACGTCAACCGCCGTGTCTACGAGTTGGCCGCGCCACCCGCCGACGCCGAGCCGGCATCCCCGAACGAAGTAGAAAACAAGAAGACACAGATCAAGAACGAAACCGAATCGACCTTCAAGGTTTGGAATGCCCTGATCCAGACTCATCAGCCCTTCGAACGGCGCAACGCCGACCAGTACTTCCGCTATCTGATCCAGCACAAGGAAGTCGACCAGGCAGTCCTGGTCTGGCAGCAGACCGCCGAACTCTTCGGGTTTTCGGCCTATTTGCCATCGCCCCGCAATCTGATCGTGAATGGCAACTTCAGTCTTGGCGTCTTGAACACCGGCTTTGACTGGCAACATCAGAAGCAGACAGGCGTCAAACTGGAACTCGACCACAGCGACTCTCATGGCGGCAGGCAGTCCCTGGCGATTTCTTTTGACGGGCCCGGAATCATTGACGCAGGGATCTATCAACTGATTGCTGTGCAACCCAACACCACCTACGACTTCTCTGCCTACTACAAGAACGGAGAAATGGAGGGCGCTGGCGGACCGCATCTCACGATTCAAGATATGTATACCCAGGCGGTTTATTACGACAGCGATACACTGAAAGACGCTGGATTCTGGAAGCCGGCGGTCGGCGAGTTCACCACCAGTTCTGATTGCAAACTGGTGGTACTGCACGTCCGGCGCCTTCCAGAGCGCAGTCCGATCCGTGGTAAGCTCTGGGTCGACGACTTTCACCTCATTCGAAAACCGTCCTAGAGAGCGCGTCGCCAGAGACAACGCCAGCAATCATGACTGCCCGTCAACCAAAGACCGAGGTCTACCAGCAAGCGCGCACGGCGCGCATTGATTCCTTGCTGCTTTATGGAACCTTCGGCCTGCTGATGTTCGGCCCTCTAGCCTTCGGCGCGGTTGAACCCTGGTCGACTCTTATTCTCGAAACCGGTTCCGCCCTCCTCACCCTCCTCTGGCTCCGCAGACAATGGCTCGAGAGGGAATTAACCATCCAGTGGAATCCACTATTCCTTCCCATGGCGGGGTTCGGCGTTCTCATCCTGTTGCAGATCGTTCTCGGCGCCACCGCCTACCGGCACGACACGATCTCAGGGGCCATGCTGTACTGCGCCTACGCCATGCTCTGCTTTCTGGCAGGTCAAAGCTTGTTGCGCAGTTCGCAGGCGCGGCGTGTCGCGGTGATCCTGGCTCTCTACGGCTTCGCCGTCGCCGCCTTCGCACTGCTGCAGGGCGTTGCGCCCAACGGTAAGCTGTACTGGCTTCGCACTCCCACCATGGGCGGAGCGATCTACGGCCCCTATGTGAACCACAATCATTATGCGGGGCTCATGGAACTGCTCATTCCCATTCCGTTGGTCCTGTCGATGAGCCGCTTGGCGGGCGAGAAGGAGCGTGTCGCCGCCGGCATCGCCGCCGCCATCATGGTGGGAACAGTTTTTCTGTCTGGTTCGCGCGGAGGCATGATCGCCATATTCCTCGAACTGGTCGTTTTCGCAATCATGCTGCTTCGCCAGAGGGTGGCGCAGCTTCGCCAGAAAAGGGGGCTGTGGATTGCCGTCAATGTCGCGGCCTTCGCGGTTGTGCTGATCAGCTTGCTAACCTGGGTGGGAGGCAAGGAACTCACGTCCCGGGTTTCCAGCATCGCCACCGAGACCCATACCGAACTTTCCGGTGGCATGCGCGTCTCCATTGACCGCGACGGCCTTCGCATGTTCCGCCACAAACCGTTGCTCGGCTGGGGACTGGGAACCTTCCCGGTCGTGTACCCGCAGTTCCGCAGCTTCTACACCAATTTTTTTGTCAATGAAGCCCACAACGATTATCTGCAACTGCTCTGCGAGATGGGGTTGCTCGGCTTCGCTATGATGGTGTGGTTTCTGATCGTGCTTTATCGCAGCGCCCGCCGCAAGATCGACAACTGGATGTCGGATGTGACCGGCGCCGTCACACTGGCCTGCAGTTTAGGAGTCGCCGGAATTCTGGTCCACAGTTTGCTCGACTTCAACCTGCAGATTCCCGCCAATGCAGCGCTCTTCTATGTACTCTGCACCATCGCAGCGGCCCCGCCGCTGCTGCAGCGCGCCCGCAAACGCAGACCCGTATCCTCCGAAGAGGAAGAGACCTTCCGTGCTTCGGAAGTGGTCTAGCCACTCCACAGTTCGCTGCAAAAAATATGGATGGAGGGCGACTGCTCTGGAGAGTGTCCCCGGAAAACTAGCGTTTCGACAATGCTACAGAAGAGATGAGAGAGCGCACTTCGCCACACCCTACGCGAGCTTTTCTCAGCTTGTGATCGGTGAGCTTTGATCGGACTGCCGCAAACAGTCTCCGCAGGTCCGTTTAGGGCTTGGCCGGGCTGGCTGGGTTGTCGCCGCCATTCTTAATGAGCACCCACGTCGTAATCCCCAGAACAGCTGCCCCGCCAATTCCCACTGCGTAAGGAGAACTGAGGATTCCCCCGCCCGCTGCAGGAACCGCACCGGTTGCCTGCTTCTTGTTCTTACCCTTCTTCTTGCCGTTTTGATCGGTATTGCCTGAAGACTCGTCGCGGGTCGTGTCCTGACCTTGCTGCAGCGTAGCTACTTCCTTGCCGTCACTGATGGTGAGGTCGCCTTTACTCGCATGGATCCTCACCGTCCCATCAATGTCGGAGACATTGAATTCCGTCCACGCATTCGACGCCGGCGTCACTCTTACATCTCCAGCGGTGGCCGCAATTCCCTTCGAAGTCGAAACCGTTACTCCGCCGTGTTGGATGTCCACCGACGCCCCTTCGAACTGCACCAGAGAATCGGATAGAACGGTGATACTCGATCCGGACTGGTTAATGTTCGCGACCGAATCGGAACGGGTTTGCAGAAGATCGCCCATGAAAATTGCGGAAGAGGAGCGAGGAACATGCGCGCCGTTTACCCAGGCCGCGCCGTTCGTATATAACATGGCCGCATTGGAATCGGCGGCGAACAACGAACCGGGGAACAGAATCATCAGCACGCAACTTACCATACCGCGAAACGCGGACTTGCCCATTCCCACACTCCGTTAATAACTGTTTTGGTGACCTTGCTCCGAATCGTACCCTCCTTAGTTGTTGTCAGTCAATGCCTTTTGTGCTTGCGAAACGGTTTTCCAGTGGAAAACTTATCTGTCGATTCCCGCTGATTTCCGCTCTGGACAGGCGATCTTGCTCAGCCCCAGCGCTCGACCACAGTCCACCACACCAGCTTCATCCATTCGTCCACGCACGTCTTGGCCCACTGCCGGCGAATCCACCAACGCGTCCCGAACTGCGTGTCGTCCCGCGCCGCTGCCACCGAGAAAGACTTCCCGCGAATTTCGTGACGGAAGATGCTCAGCGAGCGGCGAGTGTGGAAGTCCGATGTGACAATCAAGATGCGACTGCCCGCTTCGACTGCCAGACATTTTTCTGCGTCGCGCGCTTCATCGCGAGTCGAGAGCCCCACAATCGGACAGATACGAACCGATGCTGCTTCTGGAAGCCCCTGTACATACTTCTGCGCCAACTGGACTTGGCTGGAATCGTAGACTCTGGCTGCGGCCGGAACGTCGATCACCACCCGCCGTCCATAGCCCTGATCCAGCAATTGCAGAGCACGCACCGGACGGCGATCCGTCTCGCCCGCCAGAACCAGAATCACGTCCGACGGCTGCGGAGCATTCACCACCAGCAGCCTGCCTGCGTTCGCCGCGAACACCACCAACGCGGTAGCCAGTAATACGGCAACGATCCAGACACGTCCTCTTCTCCCTATATATTTCGTCAATCCGTCCCCCGTCAATTCGGCCCCCCAAAAGACTCGGGATCGCCTCTTGTCACGTCCGTAACCACTTCCGTGCACTAGCCGAGCCAGCCGCCCCGCTCCAGCATGCTAAAATTAAGCCGCTTCATGCTGCCCATCTACGATTCATCCTGGAAAAATTCATGACGACCTACTCTGCCGCAGATACGTCTTTTGATCAACTCAAGACCAGAATCCAGCTGCGCCAGGCCCGCATCGGAATCATCGGGCTAGGATATGTCGGGCTTCCGCTGGCTTTGTTGTACAGCGAACAGAAGTTCCAGGTGACCGGCTTCGACATCGACGCCCGCAAGGTCGATACCCTGGCCAAGGGCGGCTCGTACATTTACCGCATCGCGGCCGAGGAAATCCAAGCCGCTAAGGCGAACGGCTTTTCCGCCACGGCCGACTATTCGCAGATCACCGCGATGGACGCCATCATCATCTGCGTCCCCACCCCGCTGAACGAATACCACGAACCCGACCTCAGTTTCATCACCGACACCACTCACTCCATCGCTCCTCATCTGCGTGCGGGACAGCTGGTCGTGCTCGAGAGTACGACATACCCAGGCACCACCGAAGACGTGATGATCCCCATCCTGGAAAAAGAAAACAAGGCAGGTCTCAAAGCCGCCCGCAGCGGGGCTTTGACGGGAAAAGAATTTTTTGTCGCCTTCTCGCCCGAGCGCGAGGATCCCGGCAACACCACCGTTGCCCGCCGCGATATTCCGAAGGTCGTCGGTGGATTAAACGCGCAGGCTTCCGAACTCGCCGGCGCCATGTACGGCGCCATCTTCAATCGCACTGTGCCCGTCTCGTCTCCCGCCGCAGCCGAGATGACCAAACTGCTGGAGAATATTTACCGCTGCGTCAACATCGCGCTGGTCAACGAACTCAAGCTGTTGTGCCTGCGTATGGACATCGATATCTGGGAAGTCATCGCCGCCGCTTCCACCAAGCCCTTCGGCTTTCATCCCTTTTATCCCGGCCCGGGTCTGGGCGGGCACTGCATTCCCATTGATCCCTTCTATCTTTCGTGGAAGGCCAAAGAATTTGATTTCCGCACGCGCTTCATCGAGCTCGCCGGCGAGATCAACAACAACATGCCCTATCATGTTCTCTCTTCGGTGGGCAACGCTCTGAACCGCCACAAGAAGGCGCTGAATGGCGCGCGTGTGCTCATCCTGGGCGTGGCTTACAAAAAAGATATCGACGATCTGCGCGAGTCGCCCGCACTCACCATCATCGAACTCCTGCAGAAAGATGGGGCCCAGGTCAGCTACCACGATCCTTACTTCCCGTTCATTGGCAAGGGCCGTAAGTACGACTTGCAAATGAAGTGCGCGGAGTTGAAGAATCTGGGGCAATATGACTGCGTCGTCATCGTGACCGACCACTCTGATTACGATTATCGCCACATCGTGCAGCAGGCTCAGTTGGTGGTCGACACCCGCAATGCCACCCGCGGGATTGCAAGCGACAAGATTTTACGGTGCTGAGCCGCTCCCCAGCCTCCCAGCCCTGTCTATTCCACCAGTAGGAAATCTCTCCGCGCAGGGTGTAGTTTTTTGCATGGCCCTACCCCAACCGCCCCCCAGGCCTACCCTAGTTTCTCTTAAGACATTGGTCCGCAAGCATTTACGAATCATCTTTGCACGCGGTAAATGGCCTCTGCCGTGCATAAACCAAGGGGGAATAGTACACTTTTGTTAGCACCCTGCCTTCCCAGGTTCCCGGCGTTCGAATGGGCAGGAAAGAACTTTTACACTAGCTCCTGTGTTTGAGACATTGGAACCACCGGATTGATTATGGCGTCGCCGTCTACCGAACCAGCCCTGTTCTCCTCGCTTCCAAAGTGGAAGATGCCTTGGAGCGAACTTGTCCTGAGCTACGGCACGCAAGCCGTCGTCATTGGGATTCTTCTCTGGATTCCGGTTCTCCACCCTGAGATCCTGGAGAGCCCGAAGAAGGACTACGCCATCGAGTTGGTCCCAACTCCTGCTCCGGTGAATCACGCGCCCCAGCGGCAACTCGCTCCGAGGCCGGTTCTGGTAGCTGAAATCGATCCGCCGCCCGCGGCTTTGCGCCTGCCCGCTCCTCAACCGCAGCCCAAACCAAAAGTCGAGGACACGCCGGCTCCCGAGGTGAAGGTCGCCACCAAGAAGCTCGATCTGCCGCCATCAACAGCGCGCGCGATTCCGAAACCGGTCGTTCTCAACAACTTTTCGACCGGAAGCTCGGCTCCACAGACCATTGAGCGCGCGCCGGAGAAAGTGCAGACTGGCGGCTTCGGCGATCCCAACGGCGTGCCTGCGAAAACCACGCAGACCAGGGCCATTAACATCGCGCAGTCCGGAGGATTTGACATGCCCACCGGACCCGGCAACGGCAACGGAACCGGCGGAGCTAACGGCGCCCGCGGCGTAGTCGCCAGCACAGGATTCGGCAACGGCGTTGCCACCGGAAACGCCTCGGCTCCGCGAGGCACCGTGCGTCAGGCGGGATTCGGCGACGCCGACGTTCCCGCTCCGCCCACCGTTCAATCGCGTCCAGCAGCGCAAGCGGCGGCGAAAATTGTGCCGGCGGAAATCCTTTCCAAGCCGACTCCCATCTACACTGAAGAAGCCCGCGCTAAACGGATCGAGGGCGAAGTGCTTCTCGAGGTCGTTCTGGAAGCCTCCGGTAAGCTGCGCGTGTTGAGAATAGTTCGCGGACTCGGGCACGGTCTGGACGATGCGGCGGTACACGCTGCCGAACAGATTCGTTTCAAGCCCGCATTGCAGGATGGCCAGCCCTCAGACTCGACGGTCGTTTTGCACGTTATTTTTCAATTAGCGTGATGGACAACTCCCAGAAGGTTTTTATGCGAATCGTTCGTTCGGGTTCCGTTTTGATTTTTCTTTTGTGGGTGTGCGCATTTTCTGTCACCGCGCAGAATCCTTCGCCTTCCGCGGCGCAGTCGGCTGTAACTCCGACGATGCCCGCTCCGGTCACGACCGCACCGGCGGCGCCGGCCACGGCGCCAGCTCAAAGCGCTGAGTCTCTCCCTCCGGCTGCCCTCACCCTCAACGACGTGCTTGATCGGGTCGTGCAGCGCGAGCATTTCTTCATGGCGCAAATGCGCCACATGCACCCGTTGGTTGAGACCTACCTGCAAGATCTGAAGAACGACAGCAACGGCAACACGACTCCCGTGAAGGATCAATACTTTCTCGGTCGCCTTGACATGGTCGACGGCCCCGAGGACACGTCCTTCGTTGGCCAGCCCGGATTCAGCCATCGCATGCTGGCGAAGTTAACCGGGGTTTACTCCCTTCGCTTCCTTCCCATGGGCTTCGCCCAGATGGTGGTGCTCGACAGCGATTTTCAGAAAAAGTATTACAACTTTACCTTTGTGCGTCGTGAGTTTCTGGGAGAGCTCCGCTGCCTCGTCATCGACGTCCAGCCTAAGGAAGGCCAAAAAACGGCGCGCTTTCTGGGCAGGATCTGGGTCGAAGATCAGGATTACAATATCGTTCGCTTCAACGGCAGCTACTACCCACAGCCCAAGATTAATTTCTTCTTCCACTTCGACAGCTGGCGCCTGAACATGCGCCCGGGAATGTGGCTGCCGGCCTACGTCTACATCGAGGAATCGAATCTCAAGACCGGGCTCACCAAGACTCTGCACTTCAAGGCGCAGACCCGGCTCTGGGGCTATGACCTGAAAGGTCTGAACAAGAATGAAGAATTCACGCAGATTCTGATCGATTCGCCCCAGAACGTGAACGACCAAAGCGCGGCCGCCGCCGATGCAACTCCGGTCGTCGCCGAGCGCATGTGGGAAAAGCAGGCGGAAGAGAACGCTGTGGACCGCCTGCAGAAGATTGGTTTACTGGCGCCCGCCGGCGAACTCGACAAGATCTTGTCTACCGTGGTCAACAACTTGCTCGTCACCAACAACATTGACCTGCAGGGAGACATTCACTGCCGCGTTCTATTAACCGCGCCGCTCGAGTCGTTCACCATCGGCCACACCATTGTCATCAGCCGCGGCTTGCTCGACGTTCTTCCCGATGAAGCTTCCCTCGCCATGGTTCTGGCTCACGAACTCAGTCACATTGTCCTGGGACATCACTTCGACACCAAGCTCGCCTTCAACGACAAGCTCTTCTTCCCCGACGAAGAATCGTTCCAGCGACTCGACTTCAAACGCTCTGCGAAAGATGAGGAAGCCGCCGACACCAAAGCCGTGGAGCTTCTCAATAACTCGCCTTATAAAGACAAGTTGGGCAATGCAGGATTGTTCCTGAAGGCGCTGCAGCAGAAAGCGCCCGAACTGCAACATCTGATTCGCCCTCACTTGGGAAACAGCTTTGCGGGCGGCAAGAATAATGTCCGTATGGCGAGCCTGCTGGCCTCAGCTCCCGCGCTCGATGAGAAGCGCCTCGACCAGATCGCCGCTCTACCCCTGGGCGGCCGCATCAAAGTCGATCCCTGGACAGATCAGGCGGAACTCTCCAAGGCCAAGCCGGTCGCGCTCACTTCGGCGCGCGAGAAGATGGAGTTTGAAATCACGCCCTTCTTCCCCTACCTCACCCGGTTGTCGACCGGCGGCGCAGAGAAGGTCGCGCTCACCACGTCGTCGCCCTCACAGACTGAACAGAAATAATTGCTTGGGGAACAGATAGGCGCACGCGGCGGGGCACACTACGATTGGCCACTTGGCTGGTCCCAAATTGCCAAATCGCTGCTTATTGAATGGCGCTGCCAACTTGGGAAAATACGTTATTGGCATTGGAGCCGATGAGCCGGATGGTGCCCACAACGATTACCAGAATCACAGCCAACATCACTGCATATTCCGCAATGTCTTGACCATGCTCATCGTTCCAGAGCTGCTGTAAACGTTTTGCCACGGGCTCCTCTTTTCTAGCTTCCGTTTACTATTCGCCCCACTCAAAACAGGGGCATCCGCACTCAGGCCTGCTCTACCGGCAGCTTCCTAGGATCGTAGATTAAATGAAATTCTAATATTCGCGTCCGCTCCCGCCAATGGCACTGAAGTGCCACTACAGCCCACTTCAGGCCTAAAGCGCTTCAGGCAATGCTCTTCAGAGGCAGGGCCTGATTCACCGCGAACAGCGCGAGTTCCAGACGGGTAGAGACCCCAAGTTTGTCAAAGATGTTGCTGAGGTGGTGTTTGACGGTATCTTCACTGATCTTGAAATATTCGGCGATTTCCTTGTTGGAATACCCGGCCACCACTGCCGATACAATCTCGAGTTCGCGCGGTGTCAGGCCGAATTTCTTCTGCCGCGCTTCGTCATGGGAGGACTGCATCAGAGTGCGCAGGTACTGCACCAGGTTAGACACGCTTTCTCGCCCGACCCAGTATTCGCCCTCCATCACCGTATGAATCGCCTTCAGCAAGAGCTGCGTAGCGGAGTCCTTGAGCACTACACCACGGGCGCCGAGTTGCAGGGCTTCCACGATCTGGCTCTTTTCCGCCGCCGCCGTCAGCAGAATTACCCGCACCGGAGTCGCATTCGCAGGCATACTCAACTCCCGCAGCGCCTCCAGACCTGGATGTTTGGGCATCGCCAGATCGAGCAGGAGAATGTCGGGCTTCAATTGCCGTGCCAGCTTCACCGCCTCGGCGCCGTCCGCTGCTTCTCCCAAAACCTTCAAGTCGGCCTCTGCTTCCAGCAACCGCCGCAGTCCATCGCGGAAGATCGGGTGGTCGTCGGCAATTACAAGTCGAACCGGCTGCGTTTTCCTAAAATTCATGAGGCACTTCCCCGTTTCGAGGTACGCTGATTTCCAGACGGGTCCCCTGTCCGGGATTTGATTCTACAGTGAGTTGCCCCGCAATCAAACGCACTCGTTCCTTTATGATCATCGGCCCTTTCCCTGCTTCCTCCATCTGTTCCTGGTTGTAACGTCCCGCGAAGGGAAAACCTTTCCCATCGTCTTCCATGGTCAGGTTCCATTTTTCCTGGTTCGATGCCAGACGCACCAGCGCGTGGCGCGCCCCGCTGTGTTTCCGCACATTGACAAGCCCTTCCTGCACAATGCGCAGGATCTCGCGACAGACCCGCTGTGGCATGTCCAGACCTTCAAGGTCGGTGACGAAGCGCGCGCTGATCCCAGTCTCCCGCTGAAAGCGTTCGACCGTGTCGTTCAAAACCCCGAGCAGACGTTGCGAGTCGACGTCGATCGCTTTCATCTGCTGCATCAGTTCCCGCAACTTCAGCACTTCCTCGCGCAGCAACCCCTGAATACGGCCTAATTCCGAGCCGATCGGCTTGCCTGCGTCCGATTGGCGGCGTATCACGTCCACCTGCATTTCGACCGCGATCAGCGACTGCACCGCGCCGTCATGCAGTTCCCGCGCAAAGCGCGCCCGCTCGGCTGCTCCCGCCCGGCGCCGCAACCGGTGGAGAAGATAAACGTTGTAGACCGCCGGCCCCACCTGGTGGACCAGGTCCAGCAGAAAGCGCATCTCTTCCTGCTTCTCGCCCCGCCACGACGGGTTGAACAGGAATACCCGGCCTCGCCATTCACTCCCGAAGAGAAACGCCACGGTAACCAGCGAGTTGAAATTCTGGACGGCCCGCAGTTGAGAAAGTGGCGCGAGGTTCTCCACCGGCACCGCATGCCCGCTATCATCCAATGCCAGAGTCTTCCACCGATCCCCGTCGATCGCGGCGTAACATACGTCTCCTGGGAAATCATCCAGATACGTTTTCGCATCTCGCGAACCCGATTCCAGCCAGTGAAACTCGGAGGGCGTACGTCCATCCGACTGGCTCAACTCTCCCACGAAGACCCGCTTGCTGTGCGACTCCTGCGATGCCACCACCACGCGCGACGCCCCATACATCGCCATAGCTTCGTGAAAGATCTGCTCAATCGTCCGGGTAAGGCCCGCTTCCACACGTATTTTCGACAGCGTCCCGGTCACTACCGCCTTTTCCGCCCGCAGATGCTTCTGCTGCTCCGCCAGATACCCCAGCAATAAACCCATCACCAGCAGGTAGACCGACAGCATGAAGAGCCGTTGCGGTTCAAACGTTCCCGCATTCACTCGCAGGCCGAGCAAGCCCCGCCACGCCGCGGATCCTCCCGGTCTCAGCCACAGGTGGATCAGAACGTAACTCTCGATCCACAGCAGCGCGACCTCCGCCGCGGCTGTGCCCAGCGTTTCCCAAAGTCCCCACCGGTATGCCGCCGCTGCCAGCACGAAAAAGAAGAAGAGGTAAAAAGGCGCCCTCGGCCCTTCCGCGAAGATTGAAATCAATGCCGGCCAGGCCACATCTCCGGCGTGCACCAGAAAACGAAATCCGGCGGTCGACTCCTGCCTCCGCCGCAGCAACATTATGATCAGGATGCCGTTCGCCAAATAGAATACGAACAGCCCGTAGGCCGCCCACGAACTCCCCAATTCGGTGGGATCCATGCGGATCGCCACTAACGTGGAAACTGCCAGAAACACGCGGGCAGTCGCCAGCCAGCGCTCAATCCGGCGCGTTTCGCCCGGATCGGGCGCAATTCTCAGTCTCCAGGATTGTCGGTAGCGCTCAACGCGAGGATTCAATCGGCTCCATTTCCACGGGCGTGGCGGCTTTGCTGCATATTATTGAATAAGAGAAGCTTACCGGCAAGTGAGACTGTAGAGCACACCCCGCCTGCCCCATTGGCTTCAGGGTTCTTGACTTGCTGCTTAGGTTACTCCAGTAACCAATGCGCGGCCAACGATCCCGTCTAGAATGGCTCCAGAGGAGTGTCTTGAACAAGCGATCCAGAGTGTGGTTGGCGGCAGTCGGTGCCCTATTGGCGGCCCTGGTCCTCACGTCTCTGGCTCTGCCTCGTTCTTTTCGGCTCACTGCGGTCAGCGATATCGTCCAGTGTCTGTTGCTAGCCTCCGCTATGGCTTCGTTTGTCTCGCTCCTGCTGCGTTCTCAGGGACGGATACGCCTGTTCTGGTCGCTGATCTCTCTCGGTATTTCGTTCCAACTCACGTATCAACTTCTGTGGACGTACTACGAGGTGATCCTCCGTCGCGATGTCCCCGACCTCTTCGCCGGTGACGTCATTCTGTTCATGCACATCGTTCCCTTCATGGCCGCATTGGCCATGCGTCCGCATGTTCCCCGGGACGACTATGCCGCCCGCGTGGGACGCCTTGATTTCGCTCTCTTGCTGACCTGGTGGTTCTATCTTTACGTTCTGATCGTCATTCCCTGGCAATACGTCGTGGCCGACGTGCCCGCGTATAACCACAACCTGAACGCGGTCTATCTTGCCGAGAAGGTTGCATTCCTGGCATGTCTGGTTGCCTGCTGGACCGCGAGCAAAGGGGAATGGAGAAAATTATTCGCCAGCCTGTTCAGCGTGAACCTGTGTTACGCCATCAGCTCCACCGCGGCAAACTGGGCCATCGACCACAAGCTGTACTATAGTGGTAGCCTCTACGACATTCCGCTGGTTGCTCCCATGGCCTACCTCACCTGGATCGGCCTGCGGACAAAAGCCGAGAAGCCGGCATCCGCGGACCGCGAGGTTTCCACCATCTACGGCGTGTGGGTCGCCCGGTGCGGCATGATTGCCGTGTTTTCCCTGCCTCTGTTCGCGGCCTGGACCCTGTCCGACAACCATGTCCCACCTCGCATCCAGGTGTTTCGGCTCGCCCTGACCTTAGCAGCCGCATTCTTGATGGGCATGATGATCTTCCTGCGCCAGCACCTGCTCGATCGCGAACTGATCCGCTTGCTCAATCAGTCGCGCGAATCTTTCGACAGCTTGAACCGTCTGCAGCAGCAGGTCCTTCAGTCGGAAAAACTGGCGTCGATTGGACAATTGGTCGGCGGCGCGGCGCATGAACTCAACAACCCCATCACCGCCATGCTTGGCTACTCCGACATGCTCCTCAGCACACCGCTCAACGCCGAGCAGCAGCCCATCGCCGCCAAGATCGGCCAGTATGTTCGCCGCACGAAATCGCTGGTCGCCAGTCTCATCAGTTTTGCCCGGCAGGCGCCTGCATCCAAGACTCCTGTCGATCTCAACACCCTGGCGCGCACCGCCGTTAAGTTGGCGCAACCCCAGTGGGAAGGTCTCGAAATTGAGGTTCGCACCCAGTTCGATCCCACTCTGCCCAAGGTGTTGGGAGATTCCAATCAGTTGTTTCAGGTCTGCCTGCAGCTCGTCGCCAACTGCCTGCACGTGCTCAGCGAACGGGGCGGCCGTGTGCTGACCGTAAGCACCGAGCGGCAGGCGGAGACCGCTGTGCTTCAAATCGTTACCGACCCGATGTCCTCCGCGTCCACCCGGCCATCTTCTCCCGTCGAGCCTGATGACGGCCTGGGCCTGAGCGCATGTCAGGGCATCCTGCAAGAACATCGCGGTCAAATTTCACGCCAGCGCCTTGAAGACGGCTCCCTGTTGCTGCGCGTGGAGCTTCCTATCACCGAGTCCCCTCTGGGCAAACCAAAGGCATCTACGGTTCCGGTGATGTGGCAATCTCAACCGTACGCTTGAGTTGTCCGCAAGCAGCATAAATGTCCCGCCCTCGCGGACGCCGCACAAACGCCGGAATTCCGGCCTCCCGCAGAACCGTCTGAAACTCCGCGACCCGCTCCGCGCCAGGAGTTGTAAACTCAATTCCCGGCCCCGGATTCAGCGCAATCAGATTCACCTTGCAACGCATTCCGCGCAACAATTCCGCCACTTCCTTCGCATTCTCCGCCCCGTCGTTCACACCCCCAAGCAGCACATACTCGAATGTGATCCACTCCCGCGTGCGCAGGGGATACGCCCTCGCCGCTGCCATCAGCATTTCCAGATTCCACTTCTTATTTAGCGGCATCAGCCGCGTACGCAGCTCATCGTTGGAAGCATTCAAGGAAATCGCCAGCTTGGGCCGGATCGTTTCTCCTCCAAAATCATGGATGCGCGGCACGATTCCCGCCGTCGATACCGTCATCCGCCGCTCTGCAATCCCGACTTCCTCCACCAGCAACCGCGCCGCCTTCACGAAATTCTCGTAGTTCAGGAACGGCTCGCCCATGCCCATGAACACCAGGTTGATGCGATCCTCCGGCGGCGAAACTTTCTGGTCTTTCAGAACCGCGCAAACCTGCCCCACAATCTCGCCTGCCGACAGATTCCGCTTCACCCCCAGCAGCGCCGTCAGACAAAACTGGCAATCCACGGCACATCCCACCTGGCTGGAAATACAAATCGTCGACCGCCCCTGATTCTGCCCCTGCTTTTGGGTGGCGCAGCGCTTCAGCGCTGCGGTTGCCTCCCCAGTTGAAAGGGCTTTAGCCCCTGAGGTACTTAAGCTGGAGCTCTCGGCGAACCGCTCCGCCTGTTCCCCTGCTTCGCTCCCATCCCCGGCTTCCCCGCCATCGCCCTCCGGCATCCACACCGTCTCCACGGTCTGCCCGTCGGCCATTGCAATCAAATACCGCACGGTTCCATCCTGCGACACAAATCGCTGTTCAATCTGGGGCAGCCCGATCGAGACGCCCTTTTTCACCAGCCTCTCTCTCAGCTTCTGCGACAGCGTGGAAATCTCTTCCACCGACTCCACCCGCTGCCGGTACACCGCCGCCAGCAATTGCTTGGCGCGATAGGCCGGCTCGCCCACGCTCTCTACAAGCGCAGCCAATTCTGCCCGGTCCAGCCCCAGCAGCGAGTTTTGTGACCCACCCGTCATGCTTTCAATCCTAAAACGCTCGTCGCCTTGTCCCACCCCTCCCGACTCAAGACTCACTTAACCCACTGATTCTAAATAACTAAACTATTCTCGCACACCCACCGCCCCTATGTCAGAATAGTAAAGATCCTTTCATACCCAAGGTCCTTGGGATTTACTAAGTAGTATTTAAATCAGGAAGTGGCAATGGTCAAAGAAGTCCGCAATATTCGTCGTCAAAAGCTGCCCAACGGCTTAACCGTCATCACCGAGCAGATGCAGCACATCCGCTCGGCCTCTATCGGCATCTGGCTGCAGACCGGTTCGCGCGACGAAGACCCCGAATGGAACGGCATCTCCCATTTCATCGAGCACATGGTTTTCAAGGGGACCAAGCACCGCACGGCGGAAGAAATCGCCCGCCAGGTCGACTCCATCGGCGGCAACCTGGACGCCTTCACCGCCAAGGAATGCATCTGCTTCAACGTCAAGGTGCTCGACGAGCACATACCGACCGCGCTCGACATCCTCAGCGATCTCGTTCTGAATCCCAATTTTGATCCCGCCGACATCACCCGCGAGCGCGGCGTGATCCTCGAAGAGATCAAAATGGACGAAGATAATCCCGACTACCTCGTCCACGAAATCTTCACTCAGAATTTCTGGAAAGATCATCCGCTGGGCAAGCCGATCCTGGGCACCAAAGAAACCGTGAAGCGCTTCGAGCGTCCGTCAGTGGTCGAAGCCTACACTCACCGCTTCGCACCCGGCAACATCATCGTCTCGGCGGCCGGCAATCTCGATCACGACCGCTTCGTTGAACTGGTCACCAAAGCTTTCGAGCACATGAAACCGGTGAAAAACGGCTCCCACTCCTCCGCACCCAAGATCGTCTCCCGCATCATCCTGCGCAACAAGAAAGCTCTCGAGCAAGTGCAGCTCTGCCTCGGCGTCCCCGCGCATCCTATCGCGCACGCGAAGCGCCACGCCGGCTACATTCTCAACACCCTGCTCGGCGGAGGTATGAGTTCCCGCCTGTTCCAGAACATCCGCGAGCGTCAGGGCCTGGCCTACTCCATTTACAGCGATCTCAATCCCTACCGTGACACTGGATGCCTCGCCGTCTATGTCGGCACTTCTCTAGCGTCCGCTTCCAAGGTCGTGCAGTCGGTGGTCAGCGAATTCCGCAAGCTCAAAACCGAGCCCGTGCCCGAAGAAGAACTCAAGCGTTCCAAAGCCCAGCTCAAGGGGAGCCTGATGCTCTCGCTCGAATCGAGCACCGCCCGCATGTCGAACCTGGCTCGCCAGGAAATGTACTTCGACCGTTTCTACGACCTCGACGAACTGATCGAAAAGATCGAAGCCGTCACCGCCGACGACCTGAGCGGCCTGGCGAATGAATTCTTCAAAACGGAGTCCGTAGCCGTGACCGCCCTGGGAAACCTCCCCGGCCTGAAAATCACGCGCGACCAGCTGGCCTGCTGACCAGAGCGCGAATCATTTCAGATGGCGAACAAAAGTCCCAAAAAACTGCGAAATGAAGCTCGCCATCTCCATTGCTCCACGGCTCGGCAACTTCCGCCGCCAGGCCCTCTGAGTCCAGGGATCGTCGCTTCCTGCTGGTCTTTCGCCGATTTTGCAGGCATACTATTCGCAGAATTGCTGTCGGCAGAAGGCCGGCAGAACCTGGGAGCAGTCCGCGGTATGGGGAACCTCGACACTTCAGTTGCGAAGCCCGATCGTCGCCGGTTAGCCGACCCGCTCCCTCGTCATCCCCAGGAACCAAAGCAGCGGCGCATGATGCTCGTCGCGCTGACGCTCCTGCTCATCGCTTTAGGATTTGTGCTTTACCGCGATCGAGATTTCTGGTTCCCCGATACGCAGGAGGCGCAAGACCTGCCCCAAGTTCCGCAACAAGTCCAACCCCAAGTCCAGGCCGTACCGGAGGTCAGCACCAAGCCGGGATCCACGTCCCACAAGAAATCGCACAGCCCGAAGACTCAGCCGAAAGCGGACGCACCCGCCGACTCATCGCCTCCGCCCTTCACCGCCGTTAGAACCGTGCTGCCCCCGCTCGAAGTCGAAGTCGTCGCGGGCAACGTCCATCGCATCGTCCATCCCGGCACCCACGCGGTGCACGTCGAACTCCAGCCCAGTTCTCCCCAGCAAGTGGCGGATGCTCCCACCACCATCAACCCAACCGACACCGCCGCCAGCGTGACCAGCAACGCCGCCGAGCACCTGCAGATGTCCTCCGACACAGCCGAGATCGTGAGCCAGCCGATAAAGCCGGACTATCCTCTGCTGGCGCGCCAAATGAAGGTGCAGGGCTCGGTGATTCTGCAGGCGCTGATCGGCCGCAATGGGTTGATCCAGGATCTCCGCGTGCTCAGCGGTCCGCCCATCCTGGCCAGCGCCGCCCAGGAAGCCGTCAAGCAGTGGCATTTCAAGCCCCACTACCAGGGCTCCGAACCGGTCGAGACTCAGGCCAAGATCACGGTCAACTTCACCATCTCCACCAACTGAACCAGGCCGGGAACGTTCAGGGTCGGAAAAACCAATCCGAAAAAATTGAGCCGGAAAAAATAACGAGCGCCCCGAAACTCTTTCGAGTCCGGGACGCCCGGGCAGCCCTCCCCCAGAACTGCTCCCCGACAAAAATAAAATGGCCTCATTCTCCTGCCTATGGCACTTCCGTGCCATGGCCGCTTTTGGAACGCCTCTTTCTATCCCCCTGAAAAACAGGGCCTTCGCTCCATCGCGCGCCAAAACCTGGCAAGGCCGCCTCTGAAGTCTCTGTGGATTCTGCCGATGAGCCCAATAGTCAGGGATCTTCCGACCTCCACATGTCCGCATTTCACGACTCTGAGATCTGCCGCAGCATCCTCGACAGCCTGCCCACGGGCCTCTGCGTCGTCGACATGCAAAAGAAAATCGTCTACTGGAGCGACGGAGCCGAGCGCATCACCGGCCACCGCCGCCACGAAGTCATCGGTCATTCCTGTGCCTCGGAGCCTCTGTCGCACTGCGATCAGCCCGGATGCGAATTCTGCAACCAGGATTGTCCCGTCGCCCGCGCCATCAAGACCTCGCACTCCACCGAGGCCATCGGATTCCTGCACCACAAAACGGGATATGAAATTCCAGTCCGCATCCGCGCCGTCCCCGTGCACAACCAGCACGGTTCGATCATCGGCGCAGTCGAGACCTTCGAGGAGCTGCAACAAACCGCCGCTCCCATTGATCAAGACGAGACCCTCCAACTTCCCGGTGGCATCGACCCAGTCACCAGCGTGCCCAGCCATGCATTGATGCTGTCCCAATTGGGCCGTACGCTCGCTAACTTCGTCGAAGTGAAGGTTCCCTTCGCCGTCCTCGGCTTGCGACTCGAAGGACTGCCCCACTTCCGCGCCAGCCTGGGACCGGAAGCCGCTTCTTCCTTACTAACCGTCGTCGCTCGTTCGCTGGAACGCACGCTGTGGAGAACCGACGTGATCGGACACTGGGGCGACGATCAGTTCCTCGTCATCCTCAATGGCTGCCCTAGTGAGGCGTTGCCCTCGGTCCGCGAACGGGTCGGCCGCATGCTCGCCGGCGACGGCATCCAGTGGTGGGGAGAGCGCCGGTCCTTGCCCATTTCCGTGGGCGAAGCTTATGCACAGCCTGACGACGCCATCGAGTCCATTATCGAACGAGTACAGAAATCACTGGAGACAGCTTCAGCCCGGCGAGCCGATGCTGCCTCCGCTTCAGACGCTTCGTCTTCGAACACTTCGTCCTCCAAAGGATCATCCGGGAGCTAGCAATGTTTGCGATTATCGGCATCATCATCGTCTTCGGTTGCGTGGTGGCTGGCTACCTCATGGAGCATGGCAACCTCAGAGTCCTCATGCAACCGGCTGAATTGATCATCATCGGCGGCGCCGCCGTGGGCACACTTCTGGTCGCGAACCCCCTCCATATCCTCAAGAAGATCGGCGGTGGAATCGGTGGCGTCTTCGGCGGCTCCAAGTTCGGCAGGCAAAGCTACATCGATACCTTGAAAATGATGTATGACCTGCTCAACAAGGCCCGCAAAGACGGTTTAATGGCCCTTGAATCCGATGTGGAAGAGCCCGCGAAGACCCGGTTTTTTCCAAGAATCCCGCGTTCCTCAAGAATCATCACGTCTGCGATTTCGTCTGCGACTCCTTGCGCATGGCCATCACCGGCATCGATGCCTTCGATCTCGACCAGATGCTCGACCTCGATCTTGAGGTTCACCATAACGATTCCGCCGCGCCCACCGCCGCTCTCAGTACCATGGCCGATTCCCTGCCCGGCCTCGGAATCGTCGCCGCCGTCCTCGGCGTCGTGATCACCATGGGCGCGCTCGGCGGCCCGCCCGAAGAAATCGGACACAAGGTTGCCGCGGCCCTGGTGGGAACATTCCTCGGCATCCTGCTGTGTTACGGATTGGTCGGCCCCATCGCCGCCAACATGACCAAAGCCGCCGAGGAAGAGCATGCCTTCCTCTACGTGATGCGGGTGCTGATGGTTTCTTTTCTGAAAGGCACTGCGCCCATCATGGCCGTGGAAATGGCGCGGCGCGCCGTCCCCGGACACGTGCGGCCTTCCTTCCAGGAACTCGAAAAAGCTTGCCGCAACCGTGGAGCGGAGGGAACGGATGCGCCACCCGCGGCTGAGGGAGCGGCCGCCTCCTAAGCATTACTCTTCACACTACGAACATGGACAAAACTCGCCCCATCATCATCCTCAAGAAAAAAGGCGGCCACGGCGGCCACCATGGCGGCGCGTGGAAGGTCGCCTACGCCGACTTCGTTACCGCCATGATGGCCCTGTTCATCGTCCTCTGGTTGCTCAACTCCAGCAAGCAGATTCAGGTGGCCGTCGGCGGATATTTCAAGGATCCCACCGGCACCGCGAAAAAAGTTGGCTCCAACATGGTCGGCTCCGGGGAGAACTTCACCCTCACCCGCGACAACATGTCCAAGCTGAAGGAACAACTGCAAATTGCCATCAAGCAGATGACCGACTTCGAAAAACTGAAGAGCCACATCGAGATGACCGTCACCGCCGAAGGCCTCCGCATCGAACTCTCCGAATCGGCCAAGGGCACGTTCTTCGATAGCGGCAGCGCCAAGCTGAACGGTGATGGCAGCGAGATGCTGATCACTCTTGCGCAGGAATTGGGCAAGGTCCCCAACAAGCTCTCCATCGAAGGCCACACGGATTCCACGCCTTACGCGCCTTCCGCCACCTACGGCAATTGGGAACTCTCCTCCGACCGCGGCAACGCTGCCCGCCGCGTCATGCAGGCCAACGGAATCCGGCCAGACCAGATAACCCAGGTCCGCGGATTTGCCGACCAGCGTCTGCGCAAGCCCGACGCCCCGCTCGACCCCTCCAATCGCCGTATCTCGCTCATCGTGCAATACATCGTGAAAAACGACGACGACGAGGACGCCAAACCCGCCCCCGCCGACCAGAAGGACGAGGGCACGAAGCCCGCCTCGCCCCAGCAAAAACCCACCGCAAAAGAGTAGTTTCGGAGACTCTACAGGAAGTTTCAGCTCCACTGCGTTTGACCCGCGCCAACGACTGTGCCAAACTGCTCGGGGATTTGTTTATGCTCCGCCGTCGCGCTATTCCTCCAATGCCTTATGTCGGGCGGCTTTTCTGTGTCCGATTCTTCCTCGCTTGTTTGCTGACCACAACTGCCATCGCTCAGCGTGATATCTCCACCGGACCACCACAGCCTCTTCCGGCCAACCTGGACCCTCTTCGTCGGACTGCCACAATTTACAGCACCCTGCCGGGCACTGGAGTGCTCGTCTTTACCGTGTATAACGAGCGCAAGGGCACTCACCTCGATCGCCAGGCATTGCTGAAGCTCGTGAGCCCCAGCAGTCAGTCACCCGTTTGGCAGACCACGCTGGAAGACACTTCGCAGGGAGTGTTTGCCAATCTTGCCTACGGAAATTACAACGTGGAAGTCAGCGCAGTCGGCTATCTCAGCTCTCAGAAAGAAGTGCAGGTCCCGAACTCGCTGGCCCCAGTGCTGGTCGACGTCGTGCTGCGCCGAGATCCTGACGCGATCAATCTCGATGTGTCCGACCGGGAGTTGTCCCCGAAAGCGCGGAAACAAGCCAAGCGCGCGGTTTCCGCCTTGCGGTCTGGCAATTTCAAAGAAGCGCAGAAACAACTCGACGAAGCCCACCAGTTATTTCCCTACAGCCCGGATCTGAACTTTCTTCTTGGGTATTTGTATTTTCAGAAAAGGGACTTCACCGAAGCCGGAACATACCTGGGCGCGGCCGCGAGTCTAAACCCTCACAACGCTCAGGCGCTCACCCTCCTCGGACGAACCGGCTTGGAGCGCCAGGATTATCCTGCTGCACGATCCGCGCTGGAGCAGGCCGTGCTGGCGGACGCTGAAAACTGGCTCCCGCATAATCTGCTCGCCGACGCCTACCTTCACCAGAAAGACTATGACAAGGCGCGGGACGAGGCCCAGATCGCGATCACCAAGGGTAAGACTGCTGCCAGCCCCGCCCAACTCGTTCTGGGACAGGCACTCGTAAACCTGGGCCACGATCAGGAGGCGATTCAGGCTCTCAATGTCTTTCTCGATGAATCGCCGAAACATCCCATGGCTGAGCAGGTTCGCGCTCTGATCGCGGAGATCCAGCAACACGAATCCACTGCCACCTCGTCCGACGACACGTCCCAGACCGAGGCCCGCCTCTTCAGCGTTGACCCTCTGTCAGCAGTTGCTGCACCGCCGCTTGCAACGACCCCGTGGCAGCCGCCCGGCATTGATGACGTTAAGACTGCGGTCGCCTCTGGCGTCGAGTGTCCCTCCGCGCAGGTGGTTGAAGAGTCCGGCAAACGCGTGCAGGAACTGGTCCACGATGTAGCCCGCTTCGCCGCAGTCGAAGACTTATTCCATGAGTCGCTCGACTCGTTCGGAGTTCCCGTTCGCACCGAAACCCGCAAGTACAATTACGTCGCTTCCATCTCTGAGCCCCAGCCCGGATTTCTTTCCGTCGAAGAGTACCGCGTTGATAAGCCTGGATTGGCGGAATATCCCGACCACATTGCCAGTACTGGTTTTGCCGCTCTGGCGCTCGTCTTCCATCCTGACATGCGCGATACCTTCGAAATGCAGTGCGAAGGTCTCGGAGACTGGCACGGCCAGGCCAGCTGGCTTGTCCATTTCCGCCAGCGTCCCGACCGTCCCAACCGCATGCATAGCTATAAGGTTGGAAGTGAGATTCATCCCGTCCCGCTCAAGGGGCGAGCGTGGATCACCGCCGACAAGTTCCAGATTGTGCGCATCGAAGCGGAGATGATGAACCCGATGCCCGAAATCCAGCTCCTCAGTGAGCACGAGTTCGTGGAATACGGCCCCATCCCTTTCGAAAAGAAAAACATCTCACTGTGGCTGCCGAAGAGCGCCGAGATTTATTTCGACTTCCGCAAGCACCACTACTACCGCCGCCACAGTTTCGATCACTACATGCTGTATTCCGTCGATTCCGATGAAAAACGGAAGGAGCCCGTCGCCAAGAAACCCCGTTCGTAGAGACGTAGCTTGTTACGTCTCGCCCTGCATCTCCCACGGTTTTACTTCGTGAACCTTCGTGCCCTTCGTGGTTGATCGCTTTTTCCGCCTCGGCATCTTGAAATAACTTTACAATCCTGGTCGGCGTCGCTTCCCATCCCCGGCGTATAATCCCCGATTGATTCCCGCTCAGGAGCGCTCCACTATGAAGAGGTCTTCTCGACTCGTGTGTTCTCTCGTCGTCATTCTGTTCTCCGTTCCCTCACTCTGGTCCCAGGAAAAAGTCGATCTCGAAACCATCTCCCGCATTCGCTATGAAGGCTTCCGCAACTCCAAGGTTATGGAGTACGCGACCGGCCTTATGGACTCGATCGGCGAGCGCCTCACCGGATCGCCCAACATGAAGCGCGCCAATGAATGGACCCGCGACCAGCTCACGGCGATGGGCCTGAGTAATGCTCACCTGGAGCCCTGGGGTCCTTTCGGCCGCGGATGGGCCAATCAATACGTCAACGCCCGCATGACCTCGCCAGACGTCGTCCCTCTCATCGTCTACTCCAAAGCCTGGACCCCCGGCACCAACGGCGTGGTCACCGGCAAGTGCATCCGCGTCACCATTGAAAAGAAGGAGGACTTCGACAAATACAAAGGCAAGCTCGCCGGAATGATCGCCATCGCCGGCCCCGACGCCGAAGTGAAACCCATCGCCGAAGCTCCCTTCAAGCGGCTCAGCGACGACGACCTCGCCAAGGAAGGCGCGTATGAAATCCCCGGCGAGCGCCCGCCCTTCCGCATGGCCGAGTTCGCCCGCCGCCGCCAGTTCATGAAAGATCTCAACCAGTTCTTCGCCGACGAAAAAGTTCTCGCCGTCATCGACCACAGCCGCGGCACCGGCGGCGGTGGCACCGTCTTCGTCCAGTCTGGCGGATCCTACAAGCCCGGCGAAACCACCACCATTCCCCAGCTCACCATGGCGTTGGAGCACTGGACCCGCATCGCCCGCCTGCTCCAGCAAAAAAAAGATGTCACGCTCGAACTGAACGTCACCAACACCTTCTACGACGATGACCCCATGCAGTACGACACTATCGCCGAAATCCCCGGCACCGACAAGAAAGACGAAGTCGTCATGCTGGGCGCTCACCTCGATTCCTGGCACGCCGGCACTGGCGCCACCGATAACGGTGCAGGCACCATCGTTATGATGGAAGCCGTTCGCATCCTGAAAGCCCTCGACATCAAGCCCCGCCGCACCATCCGCATCGGCCTCTGGAGTGGCGAAGAAGAAGGCCTGCTCGGCTCACAGGGCTACGTCGAGCAGCACTTCGGCTCACGCCCACGCTCGGACGATCCCGCTATGAAAGACCTGCCCACTCTCCTGCGCCGCGACGCCGGTCCGGTCACCGTGAAACCGGAGCAAGCAAAAGTTTCCGCCTACTTCAACGTCGATAATGGCACTGGGAAAATTCGCGGCATCTACCTGCAGGAAAACGAAGCCGTCGCCCCCATCTTCGAAGCCTGGATGCGCCCCTTCAAAGACCTCGGCATGACGACACTCTCGATGCGCAACACCGGTGGCACCGACCACCTTTCCTTCGACGCCGCCGGCATCCCCGGATTCCAGTTCATCCAGGACCCCATCGAATACGACACCCGCACCCACCACTCCAACATGGACGTCTACGACCGCCTGCAACCTGACGACCTCAAGCAGATCTCCGTGATCGTCGCCAGCTTCGTCTACGACGCCGCCACGCGCGATCAAATGCTCCCCCGCAAGCCCATCGAGAAGCCGCTGCCCAAGGAGCCAGAATAGAAAGAAGACTAGAGAAGGATTAGAGTTAAAAAATGTGGCGTGGGCCCCGCCCGCGTTTTCCTAACCGGCGAGCCATCCGGAAAACACGACTCTAGAAGTTACGGAAAAACAAACACATGCACCGCCGTGGAAGAGCGGCCCTTCCAGGGCCGCGCAAGGCAGGTGGAATCAACACGGGCCCTAGCTCCTTAGGGCCGCTCAACGGAAACAAAGCTGCGACGACTGTCGCGCGTCTCCAAGGATTGAAACAAATGTTTACCCCCCAACCTATCGGACACGCCAAAACTCCCTACCAGAGCACCAAGCAAATCCCCAAAGGTCCAGGCGCAAAACACGAAGCCGAAGGCGTCCTCGAAATCCTCCCGCAATTCGAGGCTGGCCTCACCGACATCGAGGGCTTCTCTCACCTCTTTGTGTTATGGGTCTTCGATCGCTCCGAGGGATTCGAACTGCTCGGCACGCCTCCTATCGACAATCGCCCGCACGGCGTCTTCGCCACCCGCTCCCCGCGCCGTCCCAACCCCGTCGGACTCACCGTCGTCCAACTCCTCCGCCGCGAGGGCAACTCCTTGCACGTTCGCGGCGTCGACATGCTTGACGGCACACCGATTCTCGACCTGAAGCCCTACCTGTCCAGCATCCCGCCCGAGACATTACGGCGGGGCTGGGTCGCCGACGCGGAAGCCCGCAGCTCAAAGTAGACCGGACGTTCCGACTCGATCGAGCGGTTCTCAACTGGATAGTTTCAACTCGCGAATCGCCTCACCTGCGCCACCGAGGTCGGCGAGCCGCATCTCCGAATACTTGCGAGACAGAATCACACCGGGCGCGCCGGCGCGGAAAGCCGCCAGAACTGCTTCCTTGACGCTTTGCGGCGTACACTTGTTGTTGTTGGGTTCGGTTGGGATATCGATATCAATGCCGGGCCAGACCAGAGTCTTCGTGCCAGCGACACCTTCCAGCGCGCGCTTCGTCTCGCGGTAAACATAATCGGGCGAAAGTCCTGTGTGTGGGATCTGGTCGTAGCTGCCCTCCTTAAACCCCATCACCGCGTAGTTGAAATCAAGCAGGCTCTGTTTCGACAGATCCCCATAGATCGTCGAGCCGATATTGTCCGCATAGAGCGCCATCCTTTCGCCGCCACAGTTGTTGTACATAACGACCTTAATGAAGTCCGAATAGTTCGAGAGCTCACGCAGGTCCTGTTCGGCGCGGTAGATGGGATTGAACGAATTGTTGTGCCAGATGTGCCAACCCACCGGCACCGTCGGCTTCGCGGTCTTTACCGTCTTGTAGATTGCCGCGTAGGTCTCGCGAAGACTGTCCGTCCACAGCATCTCCCAGGCGGCTAATTCGGGATACCGCAAAAGCAGTCGCCAGAATTGAACATAGTAGCCGTCCACCGGGCGCTTGCCACTGCGCGCCGACCGAACGGATTTCTCCAGCTCCAGAAATCCCTGCCGGGCACGCTCTGGGTTAATGCCGCGGGCTTTGGCTTTGCTCTGACAAAATTCGCAGAAGCAAGTTACTTCACCAGGGTCGACTGGCGGCGTGTCATGCGTTGCCCCCAGACTGTCGCAAAGTGCGCCCTGTCGTTCCGATCCCCACATGAGTCCGTCGATGTCATAGGAGCGGGCGTAGTCCTCGACCAGACCGGTCAAGAAATTTCGGTAGTCCGGATTATTGACGCACAGCGTCTCGGCATTCCGCCCGTACAGATCCCGCTCCTGAACTTTCTCAATGTTCGGCAAGTCGGTGCGAAACACGTCCTCAAGCCAGCAAATGACCTTCATGCCACGCTTCTTAGCTGCCGGCAGCACTTCGGCCAAGATGTCCAGGTTGCCGTGGTCGGGCGCGCGAGTGTCCTTGAGAACCGTGTTCTTGTAGTACTGGGGATGAGGGATGGCGAAGTTCCCGCCGTGAAAATTGAGATCGTACTCCTGCTTACCGTGATCGGGAAGCGGTTGGCCCGGAATCTGTCTTCCCGCGATACCGCGACCGTAGGTGAACACCGCAAGAAACAGAGTATTCACGCCCGCACGTTCCTGAAGCACATCAAGGACTTTCTCGGTACCTTCATCCACAAACGAAACTGCTCCGACCTGGATGCCGATCATTTTGGAGGACGAAGGGACAGCCGCATAATCCAGAGTTGGCATGGACATCGCAGCGCCAGTCCCGGCGGTGATCTTCATGAATTCACGGCGACTCACGTCCGATTTCAGAATGGATTTCTCCTATTGGCTTTGGTAGGAGCCAATATCTATTTTCCCGGACTTGACTCGCGGTGAGCCTTCAAGATCCAGTTCTCCCACTGGCACGCCCTCAGTCGCGCCAGCAGCGAGCGCAGGCGAATCTGATCGCAGGTGAAAATCGTGCGCCGCCGCGTCAACAAAATGCGGATCCAGAAAACGGGAGTGGCGGTCATTTCCCGTTGACTGAACATATTGTTCGAATCCCGACACCGTGCCAGCAAACTCTTTCCACGTACTCGCCTTCGATCCGGAAGCGCAGTAATAAAGATTGTGATCGATCGCGACCGGAGGCTTTTGCTTGTCGACCTGCGATCGGTTCAGCGTGATTAGGCAGCGGGCCCCCGCGTAGACGATGTTATTCGCAAAAACATCGTCCGCCATGTTCCACTGCATCTGGAACTCGCCGGACCCCGTATCCGAAGTATCGTTTTCGTAGAGCGTGTTGTTGACTACCGTGCTGTGATCGGTGTGCCCTCGCTCCGGCGCATAGCCCCCGATGGAAACGCCCGCCGTATGGCAGTGATAGATCAGATTGTTTCGCGCAATGATGTAGCTGGTGGCGCGGTCCTTGTGCTCACTGGCCAGCTCGATTCCAAAGTCGTCGTCATGCATGACATTCTGCTCGATCAGAATCCGGGTGCCACCATCCACGTAAATACCGTCGGAGTTTTCTTCATTCTGGTATGCCGGATTGCCGCGCGAGTGGATGTTGTAAACCAGATTGCCGCTCACTACTCCATCGCGGGCCTGGTCGACGGCAGGGTCGGGCGCGGTGCGCTCGAAACCAATGACGTCGATTCCGATGTTGTTGTTGTCGTGGACAACATTGTGCGTAATGCGAAAGTTAGTGACGTTCCCGTTCACGACCAGCGACTCGCTCGAACCGGTTTGGAGATGATGCACCTCGTTGCCATCAATGATCAGTTCGCTGATTGGAGTCTTGGCGTCGGTACCGTATACAGCGATGCCAAAGCCGTTACCGCCGCTTCCCGGATGATCACGCCCCGGAAATGTCTGCTCGATGTGATGAACGTTGTTTTTCAGCAGTTCGATGTGAGAGCCGGCCCCCATAACGTCGATGCCCAACGGAGTGAGCCGATGCTCGGCGGTGTGGAAGTTGCGAATTTCAAAACCTTCGACTCGCACGTAACTCTTGTCATGAATGGTCAATATGGCGCTTCTGCCATTCGGAACAAGATGCCCCGCGTCGAGGACGGCCGTCTCGCCGGGATAGCTTCGAAAAGTAATGTATCCATCCGTCGCGTTGCCGGATGCCTTGATGCTGACGAGCTCTTCGTAGACTCCACCCCGCACGTTGACGGTACTGCCCGCGAGCACGGTGTCTGCGGCATGTTGAACGGTGCGCCAAGGCGCCGCTTGGGTGCCGGGATTCGAATCCGCCCCAGTCGTCGATACGTAGAAGGAAGAGTTGGTCTGGCCAAAGGCTCCGACGCATGCAAATATCGCAAAAAGAGTTGCGAATTTCACTTTCATTTTTTCGTTCCTCATTGCGGCTGTACTTCCACCAGCAGATTTCCGTCGAACTCAATCGGCAGATGTGCACTGTGTCCTGACACCGTCCCCAGGCTTTTTCCTGTAACGTAGTCCAACACGCTGTAGTTGCGGTCGTCCAAGCCGCGCAGTTCGACGGACCCCTTCCACTGCTTTGCAAAAAAGGCATAGTACATGGTCTTGTCCTTGCGGATGACATGAGTCTCGGGCACATCGAAGCCGATGTCATAGAGTTGCCCAAGATATTGTCCTCTGGACAACATCTTTTCCCGATAGATGCGAAGCCACTTTTCGAAGTTCTTCTCGCGCTCCGGGGTCAGGTCGGATTTGCCGTGCTTTGTGACTAGAGATGGAAGAACAAACTGTGTTCCCACAACGCCGCCCACGCCCACTGTGGAGGCGAAGTCATTAGCGCCATCGCTCAGTTCAACGTGGTCACCGAAGAATGGAATGTTGTCCCCCATCAGAGCCTTTAAGGTTTTCGCCTTGGAACGAATTTGGAAGGAACCTCGCGGGTCGGAAGCCACCGACATATTGAAGTGCGGCATCGTGAAAAAAGAGAACGCGGTGCCGCACGGGCAGAACTCCACCAGCGTTCCAGGCTTTACCGACTGTGCGGTATCGTAAATTGCCTTGAAGAAGTCAGGCAGCGCTTCGACCGAATCCTCCGGCTGGGCGTGATGGTGTGCCGGGTTGTAGCAGGCTGGAACTCCATTCATGTCCTGGCCATCGAGCTTCAGCCCGTCAAATCCCCAATCCACCAGAATTTTTCGGACCAATGCCTGGTGGTACTCCACGACGTGGCGGTTGGCTGGGCACAAGTAATAAGAATCCCACCACGAAACTTTTCTCGTGGAGCCATCTTGATTCAGTAACTCGTAGTCGAGATGATCGCGAAGCAGTTGCGAGTCGGGCACTGCGCTCAGCGGCGACCACCAGAGCTGAGCTTTGAATCCTTCCTGGTGAATCCGGTCCACCAGAGCCTTCATATCAGCGTCGCCGTTGGGAAATTTCTTGGGATCAAGTTGCCAATCGCCCACATTGTTCTGCCAACCGTCGTCGAGCGTGACCCACCGAAATCCCAGTCGCTTCGCGGTCGGAAGTGAGTCATACACCTGCTGCGGCTGAACTTTTCGTCCATATCCCCAGGCGCACCAGATTGCGCCGAACGCGTCGTCGGGCGCGGTGGCCATTTGGAAGCCTTGCTTCATCATGAAGCGCCGGTAGTCGGTGAGCGCGCGGAAGTAGTCCCCCTGATGAACGGCGACGAAGGTGCGAAACGTATGAAAACTTTCACCGGGGTTTAACGAAATATCTTTGGTGAAGCGTACCGCAATTGTGGCGTGTGTAGCGTCGGGCATGGATACTGGGAGGGAAACCAGCTTCGGCCGCGGCTCGACGTGTCCCACCGCCATTCCAATGTCACGCCGCCAGACGTCGACAATCGGCGTGCCGCCGCCATAGTCGTCGGCATTCATGCCTTGATAATTCTCTTGCTGAAAATTAGTGTGCAGCGGCAGGATCCAGTTGGGACGTTTCTCATAGGAGCCGCTCTGGTAAGACCAGAAAGATGGCTGCCCTGCACTGGGTTGCGCGTTCACCGTGTACGCGTTGTTGGTCCAACTCTTGATCGCGAGCTTGGAGGTCCCGGTATTGCTGTATTGGACATCGAAAAACGCCATCGCGGGAAAGTCGTCATACACAGTGACTGAGACCGTCTTTGTGAGCGTTCCCGCTTTTCCTTCCACGGTGAGCCGCTCACCTTCCCCGAAAGCGTCTTTTGTGCGCTCGTGTTTTTGCGAGGCCATGAGAAATTCGGTCCAAGGCTTGTCGGTGGTCGTCACGGTCTCAGAGGCGGTGAAGGGCCCCATGACCGTCTCCTTCTTGTCGAAGCGGGCTACCACGCGGCTACGGAGGTAGTTGTCAAATTCAATGCGCAGATTGGCGCCTTGAATCTGAGGCCTGCCGGTGCGAACATCCGCTGCTAGAGCGAACGAAGAGGCCACAAACACAGTTGTAAGAACCATCCAAAGCATGGCTGCAATTGCCGTGCTCAGCCAGCGGAACGGGTTGTTGTCAGATTGCAAGGTTCGCTCTTTTCGTAGAAACCCAGAACACTGTTGATCGCAGCACAACAACGTAAAGGGAAAATTTAATGAAAATAAAGCGTAAACAATCGTAATACAAGCAAAGACTGTCAAAGTCAACCAATTTTGGACGCCTGGAGGGGATAGCAGCCTGCTGGTCGCTTGGATTTTATGACATTTGCCACCCACTGTCCGAAATGCTCACCGGTCGTCAGCGAGAACATATTCGTCACAAGCCTTCAAAATATTTGGCATCTTATACTGGACAAACGAAATAAAACGATATAAATAGTAACTTTCCGATAATCGCCAAAGATGTGTGATCGAATCGTGAGTGTGGAGATGACTCCCAATGCAGCGTAGAGATTTTCTAAAAAGCACTGTCGCTGTTGCCGTTGCAGCAGAACTTGGAATGGGTAAAGCGCATGCGAAGGTTCCCGCACACAACTGGGGAAGTTATGACTTCGGATCTGGCCCCACGGTGAGCGATCGCCTCAATCAGGGCCCATTCCCGCAATACCCGCCGGATGCGGTCATTCCCACTGACGATGTGGTGATGACCACCACCGCTTCGGAAGAAACCGTGCCGAACTTTGGCAAGGGACTGGTCACCTATATCACGGCAGACAGTGGCACGGAGGAAATCAAATTAGACAATATTCCTCAGGCCATCGAAGACCTCGTTCGATTTCCTCTGGGCCAGCAGCTCTATATCCGTCCGACGTGGAGAGAAGTGCAGCCGCGGCCCGGACGCCTTCAGTTGCCCGACTACGTGAAGCAAGTTCTTGAATTGGCGAAGACGAACAACAAGCGGATCGGATTGCGAATTCAGATGTGCGCTCCTGACTATAAACACGAAGCCGCATTGCCGGATTTTGTCCTGGAAAAAGTGCCGAAAGTTGACCTTCTGGCGCCCACCGATCCGGGGGACATCGCTGCAGGGAAACGATTCTTAGCCAACCCGCACTCGCGTTATCAGCCCCGCTACGACGATCCTTTTTTTCAGCAGGCATTCAAAGATCTGGTCGGCCAGTTGGCAGCTGAGTTCGATGGCAACCCGCTCATCGAGTTCATCGACACTTTTATGTACGGGTTCTGGGGAGAAGGGCATACGTGGCCATTTCCCAACAATCCCTTTCCCGATTACCTGACGGCAGAGCGTACCTGGATGAATATGCTCGAAGTCCAGCTCGAGCAGTTTAAGAAAACTCCTCTGCTGACCAATACTCAACCGGACTACAGCCGGGTGGGCAACGCAGAAATGCTGGACCGCACGGTCCGCAGCAACAATTGGATTCGCAGCGACACCATCTTTATCGAGAACGAGCAGATTGAAGCGCTCAGCAATCGCCCGCCGTGGATAGCAGCGTTGCTGGAGCAGGGGCTGCCCGGGAAACTTCCTGATCCGAGCGCTGCTCATGAAGGGATATCCCCGGCAGAAAACATGATTGATCATGTAATCGATATCGGAGCGAACTACTGGTCGCTCTGGAACTTTCACCAGATCAGCGCTAAGAATTTGATGACCTACTACCAGGCTTATCCGGCAGCATTCGACCGCATCAATCGCCGGATTGGTTATCGGGTGAGGCCGTCTTTCATCTGGAGCTATAAGGACGGCAGTTACCTGGGCCTGATCATTGGCTTCGCCAATGACGGCATCGCGGGTGTGCCGGGCGTGATGAGGGTGACGGTTGAGAGCCCGGATGGAAAGGCGCTCACCAGCGGATGTCTGGATGCCGGATATCCGTTGCCAGGCAAGATTCGTCAGGCACAGTTCGTGCTTCCGGGCATGACGGATTGGAAAGGATTGAAACTCAGAGCTGAGATTGAAGTAAAGGGAATGCGCTATCCCGTGCGCTGGGCTTGTCACCAGAAGTTGAACGACGACGGTTCGCTCACGTTGCGTCCCAATCTCCGCCAGCAGGTATAGGCAGCAGTGGTTGATGCAAAGAGGTAGGCGGATTCCGGTCATTGCGGAAACCTGAGGAGGGACACACAATGCGGCGGAGAGATTTTGTGAAGAAGGGAGCACTCCTGGCAGGAGCGGGCCGTCTTCTGCGTCCGCAAATGTGGGCGGATGTACCTGACCATCTTTGGGAGGGCTATCCGTTTGGCTCACCCCAAGTTGCCAATCGGCTCGACCAGGGGCCATTTGGCATTGACCAGGACCAAGGCTGGTTCACGATCTTCGCAACCCAGGCGTCTCGTGATCACATTCGAAATTTTGGCGCTGGACTCGTCGGCTATACCTGGGAGGAAAACGGACCGGCGCTCGGGGTACAGTGCGGCCGGGAAACGCTGGAGCAAAGCGTGGAGAAAATGGCTTCATTGCCATTTGTGGACGTGTTGTATATCCGGTGCGACTGGCGCGATGTGCAGACCGGGCCCGGCAAGCTGACCCTGTCCCCGGTTTGGGACCTAACATTCGACGCTGCCAAGCGCCACAATTTGGGAGTTGGATTCCGCATCCAGCTCTCCAGTCCCAATATCCAGCCGCAAAAACTTTCCATGCCGGATTTTCTACATGACAAAGTGCCTATCGTGAACATCGGCCACAAGTCTAAGGAACACCAAGCCGGCTTCGATTTCCGTGAACCGCGTTACGATTCTCCGGAATTCCACAAGGCGTTTGCCGAATTGAACAACCTTCTTTCTGCCAAGTACGGTGACAACCAGCAACTGGAATACATGGATTTGATGATGTACGGATTTTGGGGCGAAGGTCATACCAACGACATCCCAGGTCCATTCCCGGAATTTTTGACCGCGGAGAATACGTTCATACGCATGACGCAACTCCAGATTGATACCTGGAAAAAGATTCCTCTCGCGGTGAACACCCAACCCGACATCAGCAACTCAGGCAACCGCCAAGTTCAGGACCTCGCGGTGCGTTCGGGATGCTGGTTGCGCTCGGACAGCCTGATCATGGATGAGCCGATCCAAATCGAAGAGCTTGCACACCGCCCTCCCTGGCTCGCCACCGTACTCGAGGATGGCGCAAACCGGCATTACGTTCTATCCGACTATGCCGACGAAGAACAAGCCTGTCTAAACAAGCTGCCGGCCAACATGCTGGCGTTCGTTGGCCACGACAAAGAAGTTCAGCCCACCGATGACTACCCTCACCGGATTGGGGGACCGATTAACCGTCCTTATCGTGAGAGTGCCGGTTTTCATGCCCTGGACATTGGCACCAGCTATTTTGGGCTATGGACCGAGGCCGATAATATTCGCCGTTATTACGAGAAGTATCCTGACTCGCTTCAAGCCATGGAGCAAAGGCTGGGTTATCGTGTGCGCCCATCCCTGATTTGGCAGCGAAAACGCTACGACACGATGGAACTGATTCTTGGTATTGTGAATGACGGCGTAGCCGGAGTGCCGGGAGTGCTCGGCATCTACGCCGAGAGTATGGACGGGAGTGTCCGGCTAGGAGGAAATCTCGATGCCGGCCAACCATATGCCGGCCAGTTCCGCCAGGCTTCCATCATTCTCCCGAAAGGCATGGACGGACAGCAGATCAAACTGCGCGCCGAATTGGAAGTCAAGGGTGTGAAGCGTCCCGTCCGCTGGGCGTGCCAGCACCCAACCAATCCTGACGGTTCCCTCACGATTCGTCTAAAGAATGGCAGTGACTCAGGCTGGAGAAAGGGAGTATAGGTATCTCGCCATCGGCCGAGTGGCATTCTGCGGCGCTCGCACATTGCCCCGGCGCACCGATGAAGCTACTGATCCGTCTAAAACCCATCTCACAAATGCCTCACCTGGATCAGAGACGAGGCGAGTTGCGAGGCGTGGCAGAGTAACTTCCGAGTAGCCGACTACACGTCCAATTTGATCTCAGCAGTTCGGTGAAGTGCCACTCAGCCCGGACCGATTGTGTTTTCGGAAGGCTCGGCGCGATTCAAACGCGGTAACGAATAGAGTAGAATTTTTGCGCCAGTTCTCTCGGAGAGAAAACAATGCGCCGGTATCACCACATCGGGATTCCCACTAACGAATCGAAGCCTGGGGAGACCCACTTGAAAGGCCTGAAACTTTTTGTCGTCAGTCACCAGAAAAGCGAATTCGGCGTGGAATGGATGCGCTTCGAAGGGGATGCGGCGGTTCCCGATCTTGTCCGGCGAGTGGCGCACGTCGCGTTTGAAGTGACCGACCTCTCCTCCGAGCTTGCTGGCCGCGAAATCCTGATTCCTCCGAACAGCCCATCCGACGGTGTCCGCGTCGCATTCATCGTCGAAAACGGCGCGCCCATCGAACTGCTCGAATTTACCGACCCCAAACACCCAGCCCGTTTATCGAACCAAATGGAACGAGTAACGAGCAACTCGGAAGCCATGTTTGGGGCGAGCAACCTGGCCGTAGGCGATTTATGAGATAGGTTCTACTCTTTTGTTAGCTTCGCGGCTCCGCCGTCGTACCAGAAAACTGCGCCCTTGGTAATTGTGGGCAGGGTATAGGATGTCCGGCCATCGGACTCTTGAACGCCGCTGATCTCCTGCACATCACCAAGAAATGGGAGAAAGAACGCCTTCCCTTTGCCGGCCTTCGCCATGCGAACGCGTACCCCAGTTTGCGGCGTCTGCACGGGATTCACCTTGCCGACCAATCCGGCAAAATTCGCGAAAAAGATGTGCGGGTTCCCTGCGACGGCTGCAATCGAGGTCGCGACCATGGGTGAGGCCGTGACCTCAAGCTCGCTCGTAGTCTTCACACTTTTCAAGAACTCCGCTTGCGAGTCGGGGTCCGCATGCTCGAAGTCGCCTTCCAGCGCACTCATGTACGCTTTCCCCGGACATCGCGGAAACCGCGTCACGCTGGCGGTTTCCCCCAGCTGCGTCGCATCGGTGCCGGTGATGACCAGGTTGTGCCGCTGCTCGACGAACTTTCGCAGCCAGCCTCTCTCGTCGTCATTCAGAACGCGGACGTCAGGAAGAATCAGCGTCTCCCCTTTGAAATCCGCGAGAGTCCGGGGCGTGACCACCTGAAACTCCCAATGCTTTTGCATCAGCAGAATCAGGATTCCACGATAGGAACGGATGAACTCGTCAGCATAGATGTTTCGCGTCTCCGGAGAGAAATACACTCCCACTGGATGACTCGCCACCCGCGGCAAGTAAAACGTCTTCTCGTGGGCTTGAATCCAGTCGAATATCTTTTTTCGGGTCGGCAAATCATTCGACCCAGCCATCGAATGCCCAGGCGCATCCCAGAAATTCGCTCCCGCCATGATCTCTGACATGGCCAGATTCATCATGGCCTCAGTCTTGTCGACGTTTTTATCGCCGTCCCAGGAGTAGTTGAGCATCCACGTCGCCTTGCCTTGCGCGAACGCGCGGAAGGAATGCATCCCCACCTGATACTCAAACCAGGTCAGGGGCTTTCGCGCTGAGGCCATCCCGCCCCCGCCAAACGAGTACTCATGTGCAATCGCGTCCACCACCCCATACAGGCTGTACACGTCGGCCCCCACCCGCACCGCTTGTTCCTCGATCCCCGGGTAAATTTCCGGGATTGTCTTGATCTGCGGGTTCACGGACTTCGCGTTCTGATCAATGTCGTGCATGAACTCAGTGAACGTCCGAATCCTGAAGTCCACCCACTTGCGGAAATTGGGATCGGAGAAGTCGCCCAGCTTCAAATCCTTCTTCGCATCAAGCCCCGTCTCCTTCTTGAACGCTGCCACTGTGTAGTCATCGAAGCTGGCCCAAGTGTCTTCCCACCCGTCAAAGTGCGTCATCCAATACGGAATGTCGACGTAGATCCCATCGATTCCCGTGGCCGCAATTTGCCGCACGCGCTGCATGTAAACCTTGCGCCACTCCGGAGCATACGGACTCACCCAGACGTCCTCATCGCCCGCTCTTATCCAAAACGCGGTCCCGCCGCCGAAGATCGCGGGTTCGCCCGTAAGCTTGCGCTGCAACCAATCGGGATGATCCTTGGCCAGCGTGTGCGCCACCTGATCGCCATGTGCGGTAATGCACTCGGTTCCGGCGATGTAGACGAAAGCGTAATTGCCCGCGTGGTGCGCCGCCTCGGCCACATCGTGGATCGCCTTCAGTTTTTCTTCGGGATTGAGAAAGCTCTCGTAGCGCCCGGGAATATCGTCGTCCACTTCAATCCCGAACACCCCGCTGGCCTGCGCACTGCTGACAATCTTCTCGGCATCTCCCCCGCGCAGCCCGTAAGCTCCAATTCGAACGTAGTGGGTCCAATCCTGTTTTTCGGCATCAGGAGCGGCCTTCAGGCCTAAAGCGGCCAACAGCACTAGTAGAGAGATTGCGAACCAGCTTCTTTTTCTCATGCAAGACCCTCGAATCGGGCATCGGCCACAAAGAAAGAGACCGACCCCGCTTACGCGAAATCAGTCTCGTGAGGAAGATCACAACTAGAACTGGAAGCGCGCTCCAAACTGCATTCGGCGGAAGTTGTTGGTGGTCGAAGTGACCGTGCCAAACGTGCCGTCTCCCGATCCGGTATCGGGGAAGGCAAAGCGCTGAAGGTTAAACGCGTTGAACGCTTCGGCGCGCACCTGGAGAAGCTTATCTTCGTGAATTTTGAATTCCTTCGAGAGACCGAGATCCACATTGCGAATGCCGTCCCCTCGTACATTGGAGAAGTGCCGGGGCGCGTTCCCGGGAATGTTGTCACCAGCGTCGGCGAAGCAATTCTGGTTCAGGTAGGCGGAATTGCCTTGAGACGCGGCTGCCTGGCGATAACTCAGACCGGTCGTGAGCTGGGGGCAGATTATCTGCGGCCGCGAGTTGCCATCGGCCAAATTCCCAACACTGTTGTAGACAGCGATCGGGTTCCCGGATTGCACGGTCGTCACGGTGTTGAAGGACCACCCGCCCACAATGGCATCCAGGACGGGGTTCATGTCGCCTCCGATCCAGCGCTTGCGCCCGAAGGGAAGATCCAAAATGACGGCCGCCACCAAACGGTGCGGCGCATCGTTGGAACCGATTCCATGCTCGACTCCGAGGTTGTCCAGCAGTTGCGGGTTGTCCAGCCACAGGTTGCCCAGCCAGGCGTTTCGTCCGGCAGAGGAGTCGTCAGTCGCTTTGGAGAAGGTGTAGTTGCCTTCAAAACTGATGTAGTGGCCGGCGCTCTTCTTGAAGCGGACTTGCAACGAGTGGTACCAGGAGTTGGCATTCAGCGTCGGCAGCCCCTCAAACGCGCCATTAAACTGAGGATGGGGCTCGAGCAGGAGACCTTGTGGAATGGTGGGATCGACGTAAAGTGAGTCCACCACGTCGGCGGCATTGTAAGTCGGGGTTGCCGGACACCACGGGCCCGTCAGCGCCGCGCCCGTGGTGAAGAAGCACTGGAACGGGTTGGGCACTTGCGTATTGAGATAGTCCGTTACCCACAGGGGGTCAAAGTTGGGCCCTGGCGGGTTGATGGCGGGGTTGTTGGCGGCTGCTACCAACTGCGAACGGATCGACGACGGCAGGAAGTTCCGGTTGCGTGTCGTGATGCCGCCGGCGCCGGCCCAGGGCAAGTGCGTGCTGCGGTTGGCGGAATAGTCCACACCCACTACGATCTGCCCCGGAAACATGTGTTGAACGCCCAGGTTCCACTGGTATATATCGGCGTTGCGCACCGTGCCCGTGTCCAGGTCGCTCGCGTTGCCGAAGCCCCACTGCGCCAGGCTTCCATACTTGTTTCCCTGCGGCGGCGCTAGGCCGGCAGGAAATGGGCTCGTGCAATTGGGCTGCACCGGGGAAGGCCCCAGGCACGCGTATTGGGTTGCGTAAGCGTCTTTGGTGAAATACATGGTCGCGGTCTTCGAGAAAGAGGGGCCGGCATACTGGAAGTTAGTGGCCACATTCATGCCGTAGAAGACTCCCGCCGCACCTCGCAACACGGTGCTGGAGTTAATTTGATAGGCGAAACCCAGGCGCGGAGCAAAATTGTTGCGATCCACCGTCGCGTTCCGCTTGCCAGAAGTTGGGAAGACCGTGGTCCCCACGATATTGCCAATCTGTCCAAACTGCGGGAATTGACCTGTCCCATCCCGATTCACCGGAATGCTGATTCCCGTGCTGGCCGTGAAGTCACTGAACTGGAGGCGGTTATAGCGCTCGCTGTAGGGAGTGCTCCACTCGTAGCGCAAGCCGAGATTGACCGTCAGCTTCGGAGTAACCTTCCAGTTATCTTGCACGTAGAAGGCAGTTTCTTTCGACTTGTCCGCCACCGCGGGCACCAGGTGAAGCGAAGCTCCAAAAGCATACCCGGTCAGGATGGTGGCGAACGGGTTCCCCTGATTTTCGCTTCCCAAGTTCGCATTGTTGGGGTCTTGAGTGGTCATATCCCGGGAGAAGTTGAAGATGCCAGTCGGATTGTCCGGCTGCCAAAAGTTGTTGAAGAAGATGCGCTGCTCGCCGCCGAACGTCAGCGAATGCCCTCCTTTTACCCACTGCAGCGCTGAGGAGTAGCTGTATAAGGTGTGGGCAAAGTGCGTATCGACGCAGCACTGAGTGAAGAGCGACGTGAAACCACCATCGACACCGACGGTGATCATGCGGTCAAGCCCGTTGGCGGCAAGGACCGGTGAAAGGCCAACCGAACTGATCGTTGGGTAGTTGTTGCTTATACCGGGAGCATGCGCACGGTCCACGCTGAAGCGGCTAGTCCAAAGAATTCTTGGAGTGATGGCCCAGTTGTACTCCGCGCCACCGTTTTGTGCTGTCGTCGGGTAGATAGCGCCATCGTTATCGCCAAGAACGGTGGGTGTGGTAGAGATGTCGTAATGACGACTGTAACGTCCGCCAATCTTGTGATTGGCTGTAATCTGATGGTCCAGCTTGATGTCGACATTCCAGCCCGGATCGGTGCTCAAAATGACCTGACGGAAGTTGGGCGACGGATAGGTCGCGCCCGCGATGTTGGCATGCGGATACAGATTCAGAATCGCCTGGCCGATTGGGTCGATCTTGGCAGCAGGGATCTTATTGAGCACGCCGCCATCGGAGAATTGCTGCTGGTTGGGTACACACCCTGCCGGGTTTCCAGCACACGGGTCGTAGATGCCGGCGTTTGCAGTAGCTGGATTCGTAGGATCGACCAGGTTTGCGGGATCCTGGGAGAAGTCGCCGCCACGCTCGGCGTCGGTGGGGACGATCCCTTCCAGGTTGACCGGATCCTGCTCGCGAACCTTTTCCACGTCGGCAAAGAAGAAAGTCTTGTTCTTTCTCAGGGGACCGCCGAGAGCGAAGCCATACTGATCCCGCACATGGTCGGGCTTCGTGCCCTGGTTGAAGTAGTCGCGCGCGTCAAATGTTGCGCGCTGCCCGTACCACCAGCCGCTGCCGTGAAAGGCGTTCGTACCCTGCTTCAGCACCATGTTTACAATGGTGCCGCCGTTGTTGCCAAACTCGGCGGAGAAGCCGTTGTTCTGGAGCTTAAATTCCTGCACGATCTCGACCGAAGGCTGGAGGTAGACGTTGGAGTTGCCACCCTCGCCCTGTTCTGGCGCGCTCAGAGAACTGCCGTCGAGGGTGACTTGCGCTGTGGCGTTGCGCTGGCCGTTCGAGACGAAGTTGGTGCCGGCGGGATAGTTATCGTTGATCCCAGCGCCCGTGGTTTCCGTCACCCCGCCCGCCAGAAAAACCAACCCAAACATGCTGCGGCTGTACAGCGGAATGTCTCGCACGAACTCGTTGCTGACGTCCGTGCCGAGAGCGGCACTCTCTGTGTCCAACAAGGGCGCGGCGGTCGTGACTTCCACCGTCGTGATCACCCCAAGCGGATGCAAAGTGAAGTCAATCGTGGTCTGCTGGTCAACCTGCAGCACGACATTCTTCTCTTCGGCCGGCCGGAAACCCGCACTGTCCACCTTGATCGTGTACACCGCCGGCCGAAGACCGGTCAGGAGGTAAAGTCCGTGATCGTCAGTGCGTGCCGTGGCAGAGATACCGGTGCCGTCGTTCGTGATGGTGACCGTGGCCTTCGGAACCATGGCGCCGCTTTGGTCCTTGACCACCCCTCGAACCTGCGCCGCGTAACTGGCTTGCCCGAATGCCGCCGTCGTCGAAAACGGTAAGAGCATCAAGACGAAACCGACTGCAACGAAATTCCAACCACGAGGGCGGACACGCATGGCAACCTCCTCAGCAAGCACCTTTCATATTCTTACGAGTCAAAACTATCACTTTCGTTTATGGTGAAAGTCAAGTCAAATCGGCTCGCGGGTCTCAACCCGTTCACTCCATATTCTCCACCGGCGTCTGGTGGCCGCAGTGCTGGTCGACTCACTCGTCTCCGAGACCTCGGCATTATTGACCGCAGCGTGGGTTGGGTCCGTTACCGTGCCGCGGACTCGCGCCGTGTAACTGCCCTCTGCCGCCGCAGAATGATGAACGAGGAAAAGCGCGGGTGAGGAGGAAACTCCAGCAACGAAACCGGAATCAGCGCGACGAATGGACATTTTGGACCTCCCAGAACTACGGACGGTAACCCTGACAGCACCAAAACGTAAGTAAAAGCAAGCGTTCGTAATATATCCTAAATTACCCGCTTGTCAACCTCTCGCATTGAAAGATCGGCTTTGGTTGGTTCATGCCCCGCTCGTTTCGGGCGCCCCATCGAAATCCAGCCGCCAAATTGCGACGCGTCAGGTTCGCACCTTGGCGCAGCAGGTCGCTTGCGGTGGTCCTCGGTCGGCTAATCGATTGACACTTCGTTGCCGATGTTACGAACAGGCGAGATGGCATACAATCGTCCCGGCTCCGAGATCAAGCAGGAGACTCTGATGGATGTCAACGAGTACGACTTAGTAGTGATTGGCAGCGGCCCAGCTGGACAGAAAGGTGCGATCTGCGCGGCCAAACTGCGCAAGAAAGTTGCCATCATTGACCGTAAGCGAACGATCGGGGGAGTTTGTGTCCACACCGGAACCATACCCAGTAAAACTTTGCGCGAAGCCGTCCTCTACCTGAGCGGCTTTCGGCAGCGAAGTTTCTATGGCCGTGGCTATGTCTTGAAGGATCGCATCGCAATGTCCGATCTGGTTTTTCGGGCGCAGGCGGTGATGGCACGCGAGATTGAAGTCATCAAGGCGCAACTCCGGCGCAACCAGGTCGCGACTTTCGAGGGCGACGCCCGTTTCCTGGACCCCCACACCGTTGAGGTCAAGACGGACGAAGGATCGCAGCTTCTCAAGGGTCATCACATTCTGATTGCCTGTGGTACGCGTCCGGCCCACAGCTCCGACATTCCCATGGACGGCAAGCGCATCTTCGATTCCGACGAGGTCCATTGTTTGGAAGAGGTCCCGCGCGACCTGCTGGTGGTCGGCGCCGGCATTATCGGGCTCGAATTCGCCTCGATGTTCGCCGCTCTAGGAGTGAAAGTCACTCTGCTGGATCAGCGGCCAATCCTGCTCGACTTCGTGGACCGCGAAATTGTGGAGAGTCTGGGTTTTCAGCTGCGGCAGCTGGGAACCGTTTTCCGTCTGGGGGAGAAAGTAGTTTCGGTGGGATACGATGCCGATCGGGACCGGGTCTTTGCCAAACTGGAGAGCGGCAAGAACGTCCACGGGCAAGGGCTTCTCTACACCGTCGGGCGCCAGGCCAATAGCGATCTGTTGAATATCGAGGCCACGGGCGTGAAGCCGGACGGGCGTGGCAAGCTGACAGTGAATGAGACCTTCCAAACCAGCGTCGATCATATTTATGCGGCCGGAGATGTGATCGGTTTCCCCGCGCTCGCCAGTACGTCCATGGAGCAGGGCCGGCTCGCCAGTTGCCACATGTTTGGAACGCCGGGAAAAATGCAGCAAAATCTCATTCCTTATGGCATCTATACGATCCCCGAAATCTCCATGGTGGGCTCCACCGAGGAGCAACTCACGAAGGAGAAGACTCCTTATGAAGTCGGTCTGGCGCGCTACGCCGAGTTGGCGAAAGGACAGATGCTGGGCGACGAGCAAGGTTTGCTGAAACTTCTTTTCGATCCCGGGAATCTGAAGGTTCTGGGCGTGCACGTGATTGGAGACCGGGCGGCCGAAATCGTACACATCGGTCAAGCCGTCATGACCATGGGCGGCACAATAGAATATTTCCGCGACACGGTTTTCAACTATCCGACTTTGGCCGAGGCGTATAAGGTTGCGGCTTTGGACGGGATCAACAAGCTCTAACATCCTGCAAGAATTCCTTTATGACGAACGAGGAGATCAGGCTCTCCGAAGCCCGCGCCCATACGCGACATTGGAAGCGTTGGGGACCCTACCTGAGCGAGCGGGCCTGGGGCACCGTGCGCGAGGACTACAGTCCCGATGGTAATGCCTGGGAATACTTTCCCCACGATCACGCCCGGTCACGGGCTTATCGCTGGAACGAAGATGGCATTGCCGGCATCTGTGATCGCCGCCAGTGGATCTGTTTTGCCCTAGCGCTATGGAACGAGCGCGATCCCATCCTCAAGGAGCGGCTTTTCGGCCTCACGGGGAAAGAAGGCAATCACGGCGAGGATGTAAAGGAATACTACTTCTACCTGGACAGCACTCCGACGCACTCGTACATGAAGTATCTGTACAAGTATCCGCAAGCTGCCTTCCCGTACGCGCAGCTGATCGAGGAGAATCGTCGCCGTGGCAGGAGTGATCCCGAATACGAACTGCTGGACACCGGAGTATTCGCCGAAGACCGGTATTTCGATGTGTTGGTCGAGTACGCGAAAGGCGATGTCGAAGACATTCTTATCAAGATCACGGCTACCAACCGCGGTCCGGTATCGGCGCGTCTACGGCTGCTCCCGACCATCTGGTTCCGCAATACCTGGTCGTGGGACAGCAGCGCGGTTCGTCCTAACCTGCGCGCAGTGCCCGGTGGCCTGAAAGTAAACCATCCTGCCTGCGGGAAGCATTGGCTGTACTATGACGGTTCGGCAGAGCTCCTGTTCACCGAAAATGAAACCAACACGCAACGGCTCTTCAACGCGCCCGAAAGCGGATTCTGCAAGAAAGACGGAATCAACGACTACATCGTACGCAGGATAAAACGGGCGGTCTCAGCTGAATCCAAGGGCACGAAAGCGGCTGCTCACTACGCCATGGAGATCGCCGCAGGAGAATCGGTGAGCGTCCGTCTGCGGCTCACGAATGTTGAGTTCAAGCAGCCAGCCGCAGCCTTCACTACTTTCGATGGTCTGTTTTCTACGCGCAAACGCGAGGCGGATGATTTCTACGCCACGATCATCCCACGGGACCTCTCGCCCGACGCCCAGAGCGTGATGCGGCAGGGCTTCGCCGGGCTGTTATGGTCGAAACAGTTCTATCACTACGTCGTCAAAGACTGGCTGAAGGGAGATCCCGGGAATCCGCCTCCGCCGGCTGAACGGACCAACGGGCGAAACCATGATTGGCCGCACCTCTACAATGCCGACGTGATTTCCATGCCCGATAAGTGGGAGTATCCCTGGTATGCGGCGTGGGATCTTGCTTTTCACTGCGTCTCGCTGGCCCTGGTCGATCCTGATTTCGCGAAAGAGCAACTGGTGCTCCTGTTGCGTGAGTGGTACATGCATCCCAACGGCCAGTTCCCCGCCTATGAGTGGGCCCTCGGAGATGTGAACCCCCCGGTCCACGCCTGGGCGGCCTGGCGCGTGTACAAGATCGACAAGAAGCGCAACGGCCAGGGGGATCGCGCGTTTCTGAAACGCGTCTTCCACAAACTGCTGTTGAATTTCACTTGGTGGGTCAACCGCAAAGATGCCGAGGGCATGAACATTTTTCAGGGCGGCTTTCTGGGGCTCGACAACATCGGAGTGTTCAACCGCAGCGATCCCCTCCCGACCGGCGGACACATCGAACAATCCGACGGTACCAGTTGGATGGCCATGTACACGCTGAACTTGCTGGCCATCGCCATGGAGTTGGCCACGCAAGACCCGACGTACGAGGATGTCGCCAGCAAATTCTGGGAGCATTTCATCTACATTGCGTACGCCATGAATCATCTCGGCCATGAAGGCATGGGGCTGTGGGACGAAGGGGACGGGTTTTTCTACGATGTGCTGAAGTTCCCCGATGGCGGGCATTTTCCGGTCAAGATTCGCTCCATGGTGGGATTGATCCCGTTATTCGCTGTCGAAACATTGGAGGCGGGGTTGCTCGATCATCTTCCCGGTTTCAAACGCCGCATGGAGTGGTTCATCGACAATCGTCCGGACCTTACCGCAAACGTCGCGTCCATGCGGAAATACGGGATGGCGGAACGAAGGCTGCTCTCCATCGTGAATGCGGAAAAACTCCGGCGCATGCTGCAAATCATGTTGGACGAACAGGAGTTTCTCTCGGATCATGGCATTCGCGCGCTCTCGCGCTATCACCGCGACCACCCCTTCATCCTCACCTTCGACGGCAAAGAGCATCGCGTCGACTATGAGCCCGGCGAGTCTTCAACCGGACTGTTTGGCGGGAATTCAAACTGGCGCGGGCCGGTGTGGTTTCCGATGAACTACTTATTGATCGAGTCGCTACAGAAGTTCCATCATTATTTTGGCGACGACTTCAAAGTAGAATTCCCTTCGCGTTCGGGAAAGATGCTCACCCTTTCTGAGGTTGCTGCGGAACTCTCGCAGCGGCTGACTGGGATCTTTTTGCGCGACGAACAAGGACATCGCGCTGTACACGGTGGCGCACCAAAATTCGACACCGACCCCAGCTGGAGTGATCTCATTCTGTTCTATGAATACTTCCACGGTGACACCGGGCAGGGGCTCGGGGCGAGCCATCAGACTGGTTGGACCGCCTTGGTGACGAAGCTGCTGCAACAGAGCGGCGACTCCCGCAAGTCGGAAGGCCGGCGGCGCGAGGCCGCACGACCCAATCGTGCTCCCTGAGGGCAAAACCAGCTGCCCACATTCCAACGATAGCGTCGATCCCGGCCGATTTTTTTGTGTAATCGCGGTTTTATCCCGCGGCCAGATAAACGTAGCGCAGAATAAACAAAATGGTGAGAATCCAAACCAGCGCGTTGATTTCGCGAATTTTTCCTGCCGCAATTTTTACGACGGTGTAGGCAATCAGGCCAAGGCTCAGGCCGGTCGCGATGCTGAACGTAAGCGGCGTGGCCAGCATGGTGATAAATGCCGGGACCGCCTCGCTGAAATCCTGCCACGCAATTTGCTTAATGGATTGCGTCATCAGGACACCAACTAAAATCAACGCTGGAGCGGTCGCATAGGCTGGAATCGCTGTAGCCAGGGGCGAGCAGAACGTGGCCAGCAAGAAGAGTGCGGCGACCGCAACATTGCTCAATCCAGTGCGAGCCCCGGCGGCCACTCCGGCGGCGCTCTCAATGTAGCTGGTCACGGTGGAAGTTCCCGTCAGGGCGCCGACGACGGTGCCCACTCCATCGGCAACCAGGATCCGGCCGGCGCGCGGTATCTTGCCTTCCTTGACGAAACCACCTTGTTCGCACACGCCCACCAGGGTGCCGACGTTGTCAAAGAGATCCACAAACAGGAACGCGAACAGGACTTCGAGTAAGCCAAGATGGCTGGCGCCGCGAAAATCAAGCTGCAGAAACGTGGATGAAGGGTGCGGCATCGCGAAGATTGCTGTGGGCCGGTGCGTGATTCCGCGCAGAATTCCGACAAACGTAGTACCGAAGATTCCGATCAGGATGGCGCCGTGGAATTTCCGTGACATCAGGATCAGCGTGAGCGCGAGGCCAAAGCAAGCAGTCTGTACTTCTTTGTCGGCGAAGCTGCCAAGGCCGACAAACGTATCCGGATTGGCCACGACCAGTTTTGCGTTCCGCAGTCCGACGAAAGCGATGAACATCCCAATGCCGGCCGCGGTGGAATGTTTCAAGCCGTCGGGCATGCCGTTCACGATCTGCTCCCGCACGCGCGTCACCGTGAGTACAAGGAACAGAACGCCGGAACAAAAAACCACCGCGAGAGCGGTCCGCCAGGGCACATGCATGGCAATGCACACCGAATACGTGAAGTAGGCGTTCAAAGACATTCCCGGCGCCAACGCGATGGGATAGTTGGCGTAAAGACCCATCACCAGCGTCGCCACCGCAGCCGAGACGCAGGTCGCAAAGACCACGCCGTCTGCCGGCATTCCAGCCTTAGCGAGAATCTGGGGATTCACCACGACGATGTAGGCCATCGTGACGAAGGTGGTCAGGCCGCCCAGCATCTCCTGCTTCACGGACGTCTGGTTTTCGGTGAGTTTGAAATAGCGATCGATCAATCTTCCTCCATGAGCGTGGGATTAATGATCGGACTTAATATTCGATTTTGTTCGGCTTGTTTTCCCAGGCCCGAAACGCCGCCAGCGCCTCTTCGCGCATCATCTGAATCATCGGGATCTTGCGCCGGGAATGCGGTTGTGCGATCTCGCTGTAGATCAGGGAATCGTCAAAGCCGATCCTGGACGCATCGGCATCGGCATTGGCAAAGTAAACGCGGGAAATGCGGGCCCAGTAGATTGCCCCCAGACACATGGGGCACGGCTCGCAGGAAGTGTAGATCTCGCAGCCTTCCAGATCGAAGACGCGAAGCTTCTGGCAGGCAGCGCGGATGGCGAGCACCTCCGCGTGCGCGGTAGGATCGTTGGTCGAGGTCACCTGATTGGCGGCTTCGGCAATAACGTTGCCGTCTTTCACCACGACCGCGCCGAACGGCCCGCCGCGTCCGGAGCGGACGTTCTCGATCGAGAGCTGAATCGCGCGAGCCATGAAAGGATTGTCCATGAGTTGCTCTATCTGTGCGCAGTGGTCAAGGGCTTGCCGGCGTCAGCAACCCGCGAACCCCGCAAAATCAGTCGACATGGACTCTTTCGCAGCCGCTTCGCTGAGAAGCGAGTATAAGCCGGGACGCGGAATTTCGTAAAATGTTTTGGTGCTGGCGCGAGGACTATAAGGCGGAGTCATTGGGACGCTTCGAGGCACCGACCCTCTAAGGAGCTGACATTTTGGGTTTGCAGGCTTTTCTGGCTCGCCGCGTGATCACTCCCGAAGGAATCCGCCCGGCGGCCATCCTGGTGGAAGGAGAGCGAATCCAGGCCGTCGTTCCTCCCGATCAAGTTTCCAATCGTTACACAATTCATGACTTCGGCGAAGCGGCAATTCTTCCCGGACTCGTCGATTCCCACGTGCACATTAACGATCCCGGACGCGCGGAGTGGGAAGGTTTTGAAACCGCGACCCGCGCCGCCGCGGCGGGAGGCTACACGCTGCTCGTTGATATGCCGCTGAACAGTCACCCTGCCACAACTTCGGTGGCTGCGCTTCAGGCCAAGCGTGCGGCTGCACAAGGCCGATGCCGCGTCGATTGGGCGGCGTGGGGTGGAGTAGTTCACGATAATCAGAATGACATCGAAGCTCTCGCAGCCGCCGGCGTGCCGGGCTTCAAGTGCTTCCTGATCCATCCCGGAATCGACGATTTCACCATGGTGAACGAGCAACAGTTGCGATTGGCGCTGCCTCACGTTGCCCGGACGGGGCTGCCGCTCCTGGTTCATGCGGAACTGCCTGGTCCGATTGACCGTGCCACCGAGGCCCTGGCAACGGCCGATTGGAGCCGCTACTCCACCTATCTTCAATCGCGGCCCGACGAGGCAGAACTGACGGCCATCCGGCTGATGCTATCGCTGTGCCGCGAATTCGGTTTTCGTTTGCACATCGTCCATCTTTCCACCAGCGAAGCTCTCCCGGAACTGTCCGCCGCACGCGCCGAAGGCCTTCCTGTCAGTGTCGAGACTTGTGCGCATTACTTGCATCTGGCGGCAGATACGATTCCGAACGGTGCGACGTTATACAAATGTGCTCCCCCGGTTCGCAGCCGCGAAAATTGCGAGAAACTATGGCAAGGCCTTAGAGATCGAACGATCGACTCTGTGGTCACCGACCATTCGCCATGTCCGCCGACGATGAAGCGGCTCACCGAAGGCAATTTCCGCACCGCCTGGGGCGGGATCGCGAGCCTTTCCGTGGCGCTTCCTCTCATGTGGACTGAGGCCAGCAATCGAGGATTCACATTGCTCGATCTGGCTGAGTGGATGTCGGCTGGCCCGGCTCGACTGGCTGGCTGCGAGACGCGCAAGGGTCGGATCGCCCCCGGCTACGATGCCGATTTCGTGGTATTCGACCCCGACCGCGAATTCATTGTGACAGAAGATAAGTTGCACTACCGGCATCCGGTCTCGCCATATCTTGGAGAAACGCTGCGCGGTGTGGTGAAGGCCACATATTTGCGCGGAAGTCCGGTCTTCGCCGAAGGAGAATTTCCCGGCAAGCCCGCCGGGCGCGAATACACGGCGAAGCCAACTCACTGATCGAGCGATCAGACTGATCGGCGCCATAACCTTTTTCTATTCTGCCTCTCAACACTTCCGCGCCGTTCCTGCCCAGTCTGTCATACACTATCCCATCCGCGAGTCTTGGCGGGCCACTCGGGCTACGCAAAATGAACAGCGACCACATCATCGGCAAGTCGGTCCCACGTAAAGAAGGACGCGACAAAGTAACCGGCAAGTCGGAATACGTCGACGATATGGTTTTGCCGAATATGCTATTTGGAGCCACCGTTCGGAGCCAGATTCCGCGCGGACATATCAGGAAGATCACATTCGGTCCGGGCGTCGCCTGGGACGAATTTGTGATCGTATCTGCGAAGGACATTCCCGGAAAAAACTGCATCGCGCTGATCGGCGACGATCAGCCTTGCCTGGCGACTGATGTTGTGAACCATCCCGAAGAGCCGATTCTCCTGCTGGCTCATCCTGACCGCTATCTGCTTCCGAAGGCGGTTCAGGCGGTATCGATCGAATATCATCCGTTGCCCGGCGTCTTCTCGATTGAAGAAAGCGAGCGCCGCACCGAAATCGTGTGGGGCAAGGACAACATTTTCAAAACGTACATGATCGAGAAGGGCGACGTCCACGGCATTTGGGCGAAGGCCGACTACATTGTGGAAGGCGAATATTCCACGGGAGCACAGGAGCAGCTTTACATCGAGAATAACGGAATGATCGCAGCCTTTGACGCGGCGCAGGGGATCACCGTGTGGGGCTCGCTGCAGTGCCCTTACTACATTCACAAGGCACTCATGGCGCTCTGCAACTTGCCGGCGGAAAAAGTTCGCGTCGTGCAGATGGAGACCGGCGGCGCTTTCGGCGGCAAGGAAGAATATCCGTCGATGATCGCCGCCCACGCTGCGTTGCTCGCGATCAAGGCCGGAAGGCCTGTGAAGATTATCTATGACCGCCTGGAAGACATGGCGGCCACCACGAAGCGGCACCCCTCGCGCACTCGCCACCGCACCGCGGTCAGCCGCGACGGCAAGATTCTCGGAGGAGAGATCGACTTCACGATTGACGGTGGGGCATATCTCACCCTGTCGCCGGTCGTGCTTTCGCGCGGAGCCATTCACGCGGGCGGACCCTACTACTGGCCTAGTGTCCGCATTCGCGCCCAGGCGGTCGCGACCAACGCGCCGCCGCATGGCGCGTTCCGTGGCTTTGGAGCGCCGCAGAGTTTGTTTGCCATGGAGCGGCACATGGACCACATCGCGCATACCGTCGGACTTTCTCCGATCGAGATTCGCCGCCGCAATTTTCTTCAGCCCGGGCAGGCCACCACGACCGAACAAGTTGTGCGTGAGCCGATCGATCTGGGAAAACTGCTGGACCGCGCATTGCAAGTCTCGGAGTATCACTCGAAAAAACAACGGTTTTCCGGCGAGAATCAGTCGGGCGACGTCAGAAAAGGCATGGGCATTGCTGCGTTTCTGCACGGCGCCGGATTCACTGGATCGGGCGAGCGGTATCTAAATTCGGTGGTCGGCGTTGAGGGCTGTGCCGACGGCAATGTCCGAGTGTTGGTTTCGAGTACGGAATTCGGTCAGGGAACGAAAACGGTCCTCAGCCAGATTGCCGCTGAGGCTCTCGGTCTGCCCTACGAAAATGTCAGCACGGCCCAACCGGACACGCTCGAAGTGCCCAACAGCGGCCCCACAGTCGCGTCCCGCACAGTGATGGTGGTTGGCAAACTGGTGCAGTCCGCCGCGCTCGGAATTGCACAGACTCTGATCGCCTCCGGGCAACTGCATGAAGGCTATTCTCCCGATGAGTTCCGCACAGCTTGCCAGCAGCATGTTGCGACGCATGGCCAATTCCGCTGCTGGTCACGCTACGAAGCGCCGAGCGGAATTTTCTGGGACGACGAAAAATATCGAGGAGAAGCGTACGCCGCGTTTGCCTGGGCGGTTTACATCGCCGAAGTTACAGTCGATCTGACGACTTATAGCGTCTCGGTAGACGATTTCGTCGCGCTTCAGGAAGTTGGCAAAGTGTTGCACCCCGTTCTGGCGCGAGGGCAAATCATCGGTGGCGTTGCCCAGGGGATCGGATTCAGCCTTTATGAGAAAGTGATTTGGCAGAATGGACGCATGCAGAACGGCCAGATGACCAATTACATCATGCCCACCTCGAGCGATCTGCCGCCCATTCGCGTATTTTTTGAAGAGTTGGGAAATGTCCACGGGGCATATGGAGCAAAAGGCATCGGCGAACTTCCGATGGACGGTCCTGCACCCGCAATCGTGAACGCAGTCGAAGACGCACTCGGCGTTCGCTTCGATTCCGTCCCCCTGCTTCCCGAAGATATTATGGACGGGTTGAATAAAAGCGGCCTCGCGGCATCCTCACCGCAAAACAACGCGAGTTCCGTAGGCGGGGACCGATGACCGATCCTCGCCAGAGCCAAGCAAAATCCGGAATTTCATTCACGGTGAACGGCGAACCGCGGGAAGTGCGCGCTTACCCCATGGAGCGCCTGCTCGACGTGTTGCGGCACCAACTCGAATTGACCGGCGCGAAGGAAGGTTGTGGAGAAGGCGAATGCGGATCGTGCGCGGTGTTGATGGATGGCGCGCTCGTGAACAGCTGCCTGGTGCCGGTTCTGCAGGCCGAAGGCGCCAGCATTGTTACGATCGAAGGACTCGCAGCCGGAGAACAACTGCACGGGTTGCAGGAGGCTTTTCTGGAATGCGGCGGCGCGCAGTGCGGTATCTGCACGCCCGGTATGATTCTCGCAGCCTGCCACTTATTGAACGGAAAATCGGACCCGACGCTAGAGGAAATCCGGGAAGGCCTATCCGGAAATCTCTGCCGTTGCACCGGCTACAGCCAGATTCTTGAAGCCGTGCAGGAAGCAGCGCAACGCAGGAAGAGCGCATGAGATCAAATCCATCCGAATTCGAGATGGTCGCTCCCGGCAGTTTGCAAGCTATTGTCTCGCTGCTAGCCAAGGAGCCGGGCGCATGGCTTCCCATCGCCGGGGGCACCGACGTGATGGTGCTCTACGCCGCAGGGAAATTACCGGCGCGAAAGCTGATCAGCCTTTGGAACCTTCCCGAATTGCGGCGCATCGACGTCACAGCTGATGAAATTCGGATCGGGGCGGCATGTACCTACACAGATCTTCGTATGCACGAGATCGTCGGACGCGAGTTTCCGCTCATGGCTTTTGCCGCCCGATGGACTGGGGGAATCGCGAACCAGAATCGGGGAACGATCGGCGGCAACATCGTGAACGCTTCGCCGGCGGCGGATTCATTGCCTGCCCTCCTCGTGTACGAAGCCGACCTGATTTTAGTCTCGGCGCGAGGCGAGCGCCGTGTGCCTTATGTTACATTTCACACCGGATATAAGAAGACGCTGCTGGCCCCTGATGAGTTGGTTGAGGCAGTCTGCTTGTCGCGGCGATTCTCGGGATATCTCAGCCATGCCCGCAAAGTCGGAGCTCGCAATGCGCAGGCCATCTCCAAAGTTTGCATCTCCGCTCTGGGCCGCCTCACGGGCGATGTGGTGGAAGACGTTCGAATGGCTCTCGGCAGCGTTGCGCCCGTTCCACTTCGTTTGACTCAAACCGAGCAAATTGTAAGAGGACGGTCGATGGATTCTGCTCTGTTGCTCGAGGCAAGAAAGGCTGCAATTGCTGAGATCCGTCCGATCGACGATATTCGCTCGACCGCCAGGTATCGTGCTGTAGTTGCGGGCAATCTCGTGGCGGAGTTCTTGCGTCGGCTGAAATCTGAGCGCACTAGACCAGAGCGCGATCCGGCGAAGGATGTGCTGGCGCGATGGAATCTCCTTCCCACCGACGCAGCCATCGCGGCGATCCTGCCCTGCTGCGGATCCAAAGCCTGGGCGCAGGGGATGGTGACCCGAAGACCAATGGCGGACGAATCTGCGCTCGTGACGGCGGCGAACGAAACGTGGCGCAGTCTGACGCCATCAGACTGGATGGAAGCATTCAACAGTCATCCGCGAATCGGCGAGTCGCGCGCCGCGCAGTCTCCGCTAGCCCAATCGGTCGCGTGGTCGGCGCAGGAACAACGCAACGTAGTGGACACTGACGCCACTGTCAAATCCGCATTATCGGATGCAAATCAAGAATACGAACGTCGTTTTGGCCGTATCTTTATCGTGTGCGCGACAGGCAAATCTGCGCCGGAGATTCTCGAGATTCTCCAACGGCGCCTGAAGAACGACGCAGAAACCGAGCTGCATGAATCCGCCGAGCAGCAGCGGCAGATTACGGAAATCCGGCTCAAGAAATGGCTCGAAGGATGAAACGCATATCGACTCACATTCTCGACGTTGTTCACGGCAAGCCTGCCAAAGACCTGCCTGTGCGGTTGGAGAAACAGATCAGCACCGGAGATTGGCGGTTGTTGACCTCAACCCGTAGCGATCATGAGGGTCGTTGTCCTCAGTTGCTGCCGGAAGGCGCGGACCTTTCCCCGGGAATCTATCGTCTGATTTTTGACACCGGGAGCTATTTCGCGCTCCAAAACATCGCTGCACTGTACCCGGTCGTAGAAGTTACGTTCCAGGCGCAAGACGGCGAATCGCACTTTCACATTCCGCTGCTCCTCAGCCCGAACGGATATACGACCTACCGCGGAAGTTGAGCGGCAGAGGCATCGCTCAAAATGTTTCGCCAGATGGAGTGGACAAGGTGATTCCGTCAATCCGCGAATGGCTCAACCTGCTGGTGCGCTGGACCCATGTGTTTGCGGCCATCATGTGGGTCGGCCAAACGTATTACTTCACGTGGCTCGACCGGCAATTCAATAAACTCGCCAAGCAAGGCGCGGCGAACTGCACTAGTCTATCGATATGGATGGTTCACAGCGGTGGCTTCTACACCGTTGACCGGCAGAAGTCCCTCAAAGTCGGCCCTGAGCAGGTGCATTGGTTCCGCTGGGAAGCGCTGATGACCTGGCTGAGCGGAATGGCTCTGCTGGTCCTCGTCTACTACTCCAGCAGCGGACTCATCGACCCCGATGTCGCGGACATCTCCCAGGCACGCGGCATTGCCATAGGACTGGCTGTGATCGCCGCGGGATGGATCGTTTACGATCTGGCGCTGCGCTCACCTCTTGGGCGGTCGGAAGCCGTGTTTGCGATCTGTTCCCTGCTGATGATCGGCCTGCTCGCCTGGGGATTAATGCATGTATTCAGCGGTCGCGCGGCCTACATTCACCTCGGGGCCGTCTTCGGAACAATCATGAGCGCCAACGTCTGGTTCCGAATTCTTCCGTCCCAGCGCAAAATGATCGCGGCGGCAGCGGCCGGAAAAACATTCGACGCCGCACTCGGAGCTCAAGCCAAGCTGCGATCCAAACACAATACTTTCATGGCAGTTCCGGTTGTCTTTATCATGATCAGCAATCACTTTCCCGTTGCGACCTATGGGAACAGCTGCGGTTGGGAAGTTCTGGTTGCTCTCGTGCTTCTCGGCTGGGCGGCGGCGAAAGTTATACGGGAGTCGTGAGCTCCGATGCGAGAGGGCTTTCGTCACGGAATTTAGAATCCAGTGCCAACGACTCAAGCCACAACTCGCGCGGCAGAAGTCATCGGTCGATGCCTGAAGCTTGCGTCTTTTTCGGAAGACGCGAACAGCACGCGTCGAACCTTCTTGTCACCGCCCATGCGTGAATGCCATCAGGAAATTTCCCGCTGGCTGGAAGCGCTTGGCGTTTCAGCGCGCATCGATGCCGCAGGAAACATCCGTGCTCTTTATCCTGCCGAGCACCCGAACGCCCCACGTCTGCTGATCGGTTCGCACCTTGATACGGTTCCGAACGCCGGCGCTTATGACGGCATACTCGGAGTTGTGCTAGCCATCGCGTTGCTGGAAGAGTTGAGAGGGAGGAGACTTCCTTTCGCCATTGAGGTGGTTGGCTTTTCCGAGGAGGAAGGCGTACGCTTCGGCACTCCTTTCATCGGCAGCCGGGCGCTGGCAGGCACATTGGATCAACAACTTCTCGCCGTTCACGATACGCGAGGCATCTCGGTGCGCAACGCAATCGAAGAGTTTGGACTGAATCCCGATGAGATTTCTCACGCCCTGATGGCGGAACAAACGCTCGGCTACATCGAATTTCATATCGAACAGGGGCCGGTATTAGAAAAACTGAATCTGCCGCTGGCCGCCGTCGAAGCCATTGCCGGACAGAGCCGATTGCAGTTCACATTCCTGGGCCGCGCCAACCACGCCGGCACAACCCCCATGCATCTTCGCTGCGACGCCATCGCGGGCGCTGCAGAGTGGATCGGCGCGGTCGAACGCCTGGCTCACGAGATCCCCGGATTAGTTGCGACCGTGGGGAAGATCGAAGCGAAACCCGGAGCGACCAACGTGATCGCCGGCGAAGCTCGGCTGACTCTAGACGTTCGCCACAGGTCCGATGAAGTTCGCATTCGCGCTGTGGACGACCTCATTCAACAAGCTCGTACACTTGCTGACCGCCGTGGATTATCGGTACGGGAGAGCACCCTGCTAAGCCAGCAAGCCGTGGCGATGGATCCGTTCTTGATTGGGGAGATACAAAAAGCAATCGCCCAGACCGGATGCCGGCCGCACTGCATGGTGAGTGGCGCCGGCCACGATGCCATGATCCTGGCGGAGAAAGTTCCGAGCGCAATGATTTTTCTCCGCACCCCCGGCGGAATCAGCCACGATCCCGCAGAATCGGTCACCCCGGATGACGTTGAGAAAGCGATCGCGTGCGGTCTGCATCTTCTCGACCAGCTTGTTGCTTCGCGCGAATTTCTCCAAAGGACAAACCGTGCATAATTTCGGCCGGACTCGCAGTTCGCAACAACCCAACCACTTGCTGTTGACCCCAGATACTTTTGTGCGCACCGTTCTGCCCGGAATGAAAGCATGCTCCGCGATTGTGCACGTCGGCCCGGCTCTGGGCGCCCGGTTCACGCAGTACACAGCCGAGTTCGAAGTTGGCGGAGAATTGGGCGGCACGTCCGCGCAGCGCTTCATTTTTGTGATTGACGGCGGCGTGAAAATTGAAGTAGAGGGCAAATCGAGTGAACTGAGTGCGCGCGGTTACGCCTATCTTCCCCAGGGATTGCAGCATCGAGTGTCGGCCACCAAAGTGAGCCGCGTCGCAGTCATGGAGAAACCCTATCAAGCCCTCGACTCGGTCAAGCCTCCGCAATGGATCGTTTCGAGCGAGGATGCGGTCTCCCCTCATCCTCTCGGTGACGATCCGGCACTGCAGGTGAAGTGCCTGCTCCCCGACGAGATGAATTTCGACTTCGCTGTAAACACCATGGTCTACCAGCCAGGCGCCGCGCTGAGCATGGTCGAAATGCACATCATGGAGCACGGGCTCATCATGCTCGAAGGTGGCGGAATTTACCGACTGGGTGATTCGTGGTATCCCGTGACGGCGGGCGACTTCATCTGGATGGGACCATGGTGTCCGCAATGGTTCGGCGCGATCGGCAAGGTGCCCGCAAAGTATCTCATCTACAAAGACTGGAACCGCCATCCCCTGGCGGGCTCGCACCCATGAATCTTACGATCGACCGCGATCGTTTGCTTTCCGAGATAGAAGCGCTGGCCTCGATCTCCGAAGCTGAGCCGCCTGTCGTTACGCGAATTGTCTTCACTCCCTCCGACCTGAAGGCGCGCGCATGGATGATCGCCCGCTGCAATGAGGCCGGTCTCGCGGTACGCCAGGACGCCGTCGGCAATACCTTCGCGCGCTGGAATGGTTCGGATCCAGCCGCGCCGGTGGTCGGCACGGGCTCGCATATCGACGCCATTCCAAACGCCGGAAAATATGACGGTGTGGTGGGCGTGCTCGGAGGTTTGGAAGCCATCCGAGCCTTGCGGCGGAGCGGATTTCGCCCCAGGCATTCGATTGAGCTGCTGATCTTCACTTCGGAAGAACCAACGCGGTTCGGAATCGGATGTCTGGGAAGCCGGCTGTTGTCAGGCGCGCTTTCTCCGAATGCAGCGCGCAAATTAACCGACAACGATGGCGCTACGCTCGAAGACGTTCGTCGTCGAGCTGGCTTTGCAGGCGAACTCGATCAGGTTACGCTGCCCGCCGGATACCACGAAGCATTCGTCGAACTCCACATTGAACAGGGCCCGCTGTTGGAACGACAGCAGATTCCGCTTGGCATCGTCACGAAAATTGCCGCACCGGCAAGCCTTCGCATTCTGATCGATGGCTCGGGTGGACACGCCGGTGGAGTCTTGATGCCCGATCGCCACGACGCTCTCTGCGCCGCGGCCGAGCTGATCCTGGCGATTGAGAACGCCGCACGCACCAGTGGCGCGATCGACACCGTCGCCACCGTCGGCATCTGCAACGTATTTCCCGGCGCCGTCAACAGTATTCCCAGCCGCGTGCGCCTAAGTGTCGACGTTCGCGACACCGACCGGCAACGGCGCGATCTGGTGATGCACACAATCGACGCCACCTGTCATTCGATTTCAGCCAACCGGCAGGTCGAGATCCACAGCGAGTTGCTGAACGCCGACGCGCCCGCGGACTGCGCTCCCGAAATCATCGAAGCACTCTCCCATTCCTGCCGCAAACATGAACTGAACTTTATTCCCATGGTCAGCCGCGCTTATCACGACTCGCTTTTCATGGCGCGCATCGCTCCGGTCGCCATGTTGTTTATCCCTTGCCGCAACGGATACAGCCACCGTCCCGATGAATACGCGGCCCCCGACGACATCGTTCGCGGAACGCTCGTACTTGCCGAAACGCTCGCCACTCTGTCCCGTTGAACGCAGCATCTCTGCAGCTTACGGCGCGTTAGGAATGGTGGATTCGCGCTCCGCCCAGTGCTCAACCAGATCTCGTACCACCTTGTCTCCCACGATCTGCGCGGCCTCCAAAGCGGGCATATAAGCCGAGTAGTTGCCAGAAACCATTTCTTGCAGACTTTCCGCCGCCGCCACGCCCGGGGCTTCACGGTCGTAGTTGCTGACCGTGCGCAGCACCAGCACCCGCCGAAGATCGACGCGTCCAGCCTGGTTTAGGAACGTGAGAGCCTGCAGCGTGCCTGAATCCTCCATAGCCGCCACCATGTAATTACCTTTGCCGCCAGTGTAGTAGCGAGTCCAGGCATTGGCCCACTCGTCCATCTTCGAACCGTGCCAGAAAGTGCTTGCCGCCAAAATATCGCCTCTCGCCACAAAGGGTGGCTTCAGTGCATTTGGAAAGCCAGTGAAGCGCGCCCGCGATTTCCGCAGTACTTCTGAGTCTGCGAGCGCCGCACTTTGCGTGAGATGGAATGCCCAGCCGACCAACCCTGCGTTCAGTGTATACATTCCCCCGTACACGTCGCTGGCAGGCTGTTCGTAAGGCGTACCCTTCCGCAGTGGAACGTAGCCCGTTGGCCAGCTTTCAGGGATCTGGCGCGCATCGATTTCAAAAGCCAGATCGCCATCCACCACATGGTCCGCCCATATCGCCGACCCAACTGAAACGTCCGCCGGATCTCCGCCGCCAATGCCGGCGACAATCCAGTACGCCTTCGATACGTCGAGATGCGGATCGAGGCCCAGTGCCATGACCGACGCCGCAGCCTTGGCGGTTCCTACTCCAGTGACCACGCCGAGGACTCCGTCCTTGTTCAAACGCACGTGGTGATACCCGGCAGGCAACGGAAGAATCTGGTCGAGATGCTCCCGTTCCACCCAGAGCTGAAACTCGCCCGGCGTGTCTCCGGTGTCTTCGCCGCGCTCGAACATGGTCACCACAACAACTTTGATTCGAATCGGCCCCGCCGGCGCAGCAGGCTGCGAGAGACCGGCACAGGTGAGCACAAACAGCGCGATCGTTAAAGTGAATCGCTTAGCAAAATTGCACATGAAATCTCCGGAGTTTGCGCGATTCTTCAGAGGGACTTAGACGCGATCGATTCTCGGATTCTGGCATAACCTGGCTTGATGGCGGAATAGATGAAATCAATGCGCCGGCCATACGGCAAGAAGGCGCTCTTCATCGCATTGACCGTGATCTTCTCAAAGTCGGCCAGGGACAGTCCAAACGTCTCCGCCGCGGCTTCGAATTCCTGACTCATTGTGGTATGGCTCATCAGACGGTTGTCCGTGTTCAGAGTAACCCGGAATTTTTCTTGATAAAGAATTTTGAAAGGATGCTCCGCCAGGCTCGGCGTTGCCCCGGTGTGAACGTTACTCAGCAGGCAAATCTCCAGCGGGATGCGTTTGTCGAGAACGAATTGCGCCAGGTCGCCCAACTTAACCGCCTTGCCGTCCACCACCGCAATATCGTCGATCAACCGCGTCCCGTGCCCGATGCGGTGCGCCCCGCAATACTGAATCGCCTGCCAGATCGATTCCTTTCCGTAACCTTCTCCGGCGTGAATCGTAATGTTGAAATTCTCGCGCTGGATGTAGTGAAAGGCATCCACATGCTTCTTTGGGGGATAACCGCCTTCCTCACCAGCCAGATCGAAGCCGACCACCCCGCGGGCGCGAAAATCCACGGCCAGTTCGGCCATTTCAAGCGACGTGTTCATGTTGCGCATCGCGCAGATGATCAAACCCGAGGAAATCCCGAAGTCTTTCCGCCCGCGTTCCAATCCTTTCAGGACCGCCGACACAATTTGCTGATGGGTTAATCCCTTCTCGGTATGGAAAATCGGAGCAAAGCGCGTCTCAAAATAAACCACCCCATCCCGGCTCAAGTCTTCCGCCTCTTCATAAGCGACGCGCTGTAGCGCCTCCTCGGTCTGCATCACAGCGATGGTGTGCGAGAAGCCCTCCAGATATTTCGCCAGATTCCCTTGATTTGCCCCGCGAAAGAACCACTCGGAAAGAGCCTGCGGATCACCGGTCGGCAGTCCTGAATATTTTGCGTCTCTTGCCAAATCGATTATGGTTTGCGGCCGCAGCACACCATCCAAATGCTCGTGCAAAAGCACTTTGGGAAGACTCTGCAACAACGCTTTATCAAGTTTCATGGATCGGGTCTACTCCCAGCACCGCTGGTCTACACGTTGGTTTACAGGGGTTGAACGCACCAAATTCCAAAGGAAAAGCCGTTTGTGCGCGCCATTATAGCCTATTGAAAACGCCGCTCACTTTCTGCAAGAAAACTCGCTTGCTGCAGCCGCGAATCCAATCTGAAAATACCTGTGCGGAACGGCCGCGCGGCCACTACGATTAACCGGTTACAGCCCATGCACATTGACGCCCATCAGCATTTTTGGATCTACAACCCCGCCGAATATGACTGGATTGATGATTCCATGGCTGCCCTGCGACGTGATTTTCTGCCTGAGCATTTAAAGCCTGAACTTGAAAGCAACGACTTCCAGGGATCAGTCGTGGTGCAGGTACGGCAGACTCTGGAAGAGAGCCGCTGGCTCCTCGAACTGGCGGAATACACTCCGTCGATTCTCGGCGTAGTTGGTTGGGCGGACCTGCGTTCATCTGACATTCGATCGCAACTGAAGGATCTGGCTCGAAATCCGAAGCTGGTCGGCATCCGCCACATCGTGCAGAGTGAACCGGACGATCGCTTCCTGTTCCAGCCCGACTTTCAGCGCGGCATTTCCGCGCTCGAAGAGTTCGATCTGGCCTATGACATCCTGATTTACACCAAACATCTTCCGGCAGCCGTCGAGTTTGTCGCGCGCTTCCCGCGCCAGCGCTTTGTTCTCGATCATCTCGCTAAGCCGCCAATCAAGAGCGGAAAAATCGATTCCTGGGCGCAGGCAATCAAACGGCTGGCGGAATTTCCAAATGTATTCTGCAAACTGTCGGGATTGGTCACCGAAGCCGACTGGCAGCGTTGGGAGCCCGAGCAGGTCGTCCCGTTTCTCGACGTTGCCTTTGCAGCGTTCGGCCCACAACGGCTTATGATCGGCTCGGACTGGCCGGTGTGCCTGGTGGCGGCATCGTACTCACGCGCGGTCCAAGTGGTGAAAACTTACCTGCTCGCGCAAAAGCCGGAACACCGAGATAGCGTGCTCGGCGGCAACGCACAGCGCTTTTGGCGGCTGACGGCTCGTTAATAGGCGCGTGCAGCGCTCGCATGTTTTACAATGACCCGACGCAATTCGCGGGGCTGTCGCTCGGCCACGACGTCCCGAGACCAACGCCTTGCAGATGCCATGAGTCGCTCCGTGCTCCAACTCGATCCCCGCGACAATGTTCTGATCGCCCTCACCGGCTTGCCCGCTGGCGAGCCGGTCGAATTCGAAGGCCAGGTCTACACTCTGCCCAAGACTGTTCCCGCCAAACATAAGTTCGCCATGCGGAACCTCGCCATTGGAGACGACGTCATGATGTACGGCGTGCTGGTGGGCCGAGCCGCCAAACCAATCGCAGCTGGAGAACTTCTGACGACGGGCAACATCCAGCACCAGGCTGCTCCGTTCCACGAGCAATCGGGTGAATTCCACTGGGCGCCCCCCGACATTTCGCGATGGAGGAAACAGACTTTCCTGGGATATCACCGCTCCGACCGTCAAGTCGGCACACGAAACTACTGGCTCGTCGTTCCGCTCGTGTTTTGTGAGAACAAGAACATTCAAGTCTTGAAGCAGGCGCTCGAAGAAGAACTGGGCTTCGCCGCTCCGCAGCTCTATCGCCGCCAGGTTGCAGAATTGGCAAAGCTGTATCGGCAAGGTCAGACGGAAAGTATCAACCCTGTCGCTCTACCCGCGGATGCTGCTCCGGCCCAGCGCAACCGCCTGTTCGACAATGTCGACGGCATCCGCTTTCTGCTTCACGAAGGCGGGTGCGGAGGAACGCGCGAAGACTCCAACAATCTCTGCGGGCTCATCGCCGGCTACATTCACCACCCTAATGTTGCGGGCGCGACGGTGCTGAGCCTGGGTTGCCAGCACGCACAGATTCCGATCCTGCGCGAAGAGATTCGCAAGCGCAATCCCAAATTTGATAAGCCACTATTCATCCTCGAACAGCAGCGCAGCGGCTCGGAAGCAGCGATGATGTCGGATGCGATCCGGCAAACTTTTCTCGGACTGGTCGAAGCCAACAAAGCCCGGCGCACCCCGGCTCCCCTCGCCGATTTGTGCGTGGGCTTGAAGTGCGGAGGTTCAGACGGATTCTCTGGCATCTCGGCGAATCCCGCCATCGGACACACGGCCGATCTGCTCGCGGCTCTGGGCGGCAGAACAATTCTGTCTGAATTCCCGGAGTTGTGCGGAGTAGAACAGGAACTCATCAATCGCGGAAAAACTAGAGAGGTGGGCAACAGGTTTATCCAATTGATGCGCGATTATGCCGCCCGCGCCGCCGCCGTGCGCTCGGGCTTCGACATGAATCCGTCTCCCGGCAATATGCGCGACGGACTCTTGACGGATGCGATGAAATCCGCCGGAGCAGCTAAAAAAGGCGGTACGTCTCCAGTCACAGCTGTCCTCGACTATCCCGAGTATTCCACCGAGCCCGGCCTGAATCTGCAATGCACACCGGGCAACGATGTGGAGTGCGTCACGGCGCAGGTCGGTGCCGGCGCAAGCGTGGTCGTGTTCACCACCGGCCTCGGCACACCTACGGGGAATCCGATCGCCCCGGTCGTGAAGCTTTCCACCAACTCAGATTTAGCGCAACGCATGCACGACATCATCGATATCGACACCGGAGAGATCGTCGCCGGGGAAAACACAATCGAGCAAATGGGCGAAGCCATCCTGGATCTTGTGATTCAAGTGGCGAGCGGCGAAGTCCGAACCAAAGCCGAGCAGAAGTCTCAGGAAGATTTCATTCCCTGGAAGCGAGGTGTATCGCTCTGACCACTCCAGGCACGGACGCGCGCAATTTCCGCCTCGATGGCAAAGTCGCTGTGATCACAGGCGGCGGAAGCGGCATAGGGCAAGCCATAGCCTTGAGATTCGCGGCGCAAGGCGCGATGATTCGTATTCTGGACGTGAACGAGCCCGCCGCGGCTGCCACCTGCCAAGAAATCACGGCCGCCGGCGGAACTGCCTCGGCACACCGGTGTGATGTGACCAACCAGGCAGACGTGAAAACTCTGTTCGACGGGCTTTTTCGCCGCGAGCGTGTTCACGTCCTGATTAACAACGCCGGCATCTCACATATCGGTACAGTCGAGAGCACGACCGAAGAAGATTTCGACCGCGTGATTCGAGTGAACGTCAAAGGATTCTACAACTGCATGCACGCCGTCGTCGGGCACATGAAAACTGCCGGTGGCGGCGTGATCGTGAACCTGGCGTCGATTGCCGGAACCGCCGGTCTGCCCGACCGCTTCGCCTACTCCACGAGCAAAGGAGCCATCGTCGCCATGACGTTTTCCGTGGCCAGAGATTATCTGGCACACAACATTCGCTGCAATTGCATTTCGCCGGCCCGGGTGCACACTCCATTCGTCGACAATTATCTGCAGAAGACCTATCCCGGACGCGAACAGGAAATGTTCGACAAGCTGGCAAAGGCGCAACCCATTGGCAGAATGGCCGAGCCCGCGGAAGTCGCGTCCCTGGCCTTATTCCTCTGCTCGGACGACGCCGCGTTCATCACCGGTGTGGATTATCCGATCGATGGCGGCTTCATTAATCTGCGAGGCTAACGCATGGACTTGCAGCTGAAAGACAAGGTAGTCATCGTCACCGGCGGCGCCAAGGGAATCGGCGCGGCGATTGTCCATGCCTGTACTGCCGAAGGCGCCATTCCAGTGATTGTGGACCGCGATGCCGAAGCCGGCAAGCAACTGCAAGACGATCTGCAGAGTCGTGGTGCCACCTGCGGGCTGATCACCATCGATCTCTCCACCCCGGAAAGCTTTTCGCAATCGGTCGAACAAACCGTGCAGAAGTTCGGCCGGATCGATGCGCTCGTCAACAACGCAGGACGTAACGACAAGGTCGGCCTCGAATCCGGCAGCGTTGCGGAATATGTGGCCTCTCTCAACCGCAATCTGGTGCATTACTACGGAATGGCTCACTATGCCCTGCCCCAGTTGAAGCGCTCGCGCGGCGCAATCGTCAACATCGGCTCCAAGACTGCGGTCACCGGCCAGGGAAGTACGTCGGGCTACGCCTCCTCAAAAGGTGCGGTCATGGCGCTGACGCGCGAATGGGCAGCGGAACTCCTGCCCTACGGCATTCGCGTCAATACTGTCATTCCCGCCGAAGTTATGACGCCGCTCTACCGCAGCTGGCTCGACACGTTTCCGAATTCCGAGGACAAGCTGAAGACCATCCTGACCAAAATCCCACTCGGGCAGCGCATGACCACGTCAGAGGAGATCGCTGCGATGGTCGTGTTCCTGCTCTCGGCCAAGTCCAGCCACACCACGGGACAACATTTATTCGTCGACGGCGGCTACGTTCATCTGGATCGCGCACTGACCTGAGGACCTCCGAATGATTCAATCCGCGCCCATTACCGAGCGCCGCTACGTCGTGCCGCTAGTCCTGGTGACCAGCCTTTTCTTTCTGTGGGCCATTGGCGTCAACCTGAATGACGTCCTGATCCAGCACTTCAAGAAAGCCTTCGGTCTCACGGATTCGGGATCGTCGCTGATCCAGGTTGCCTTCTTCGGCGGCTATTGCCTCGCCGCTCTGCCCGCGGGATGGCTAATGCAGCGCGTCGGCTACAAACGGGGAATCCTGATCGGGCTGCTGGTCTGCGCGACGGGCACAATTCTGTTCATCCCTGCCGCCTCTGTTCGAGTCTACGGATTCTTTCTCTTCGCTCTCTTCCTGATGGCGTGTGGACAGTCGGTTCTGGAAGTCGCTGCCAATCCTTATGTGACCACACTGGGCCCCGCGGAAAGCTCGGAACGACGGCTGAACCTCGCACAATCCTTCAACGCAGCCGGCGCCGTAATGATCGCCCTGGTCGGCTCCCGGTTCATTCTCTCGGGCATCGAGCACACGCCCGCGGAACTCGCGGCAATGAGCCCGGCCCAGTTGTTGGCATATCAAGTCTCCGAGGCCAACATGGTCAAGACCCCTTACCTGGTCATCACTGGAGTCTTCCTCTTCGTTGCGCTGCTCATCTTCCTGACGAACCTGCCGGAGATCCACGAGACCAGCATGCAGGGTCTTGATGCTTCCGATGCGAAGCTCAGCGGCACCTTCGCCTTTCCGCATTTGATCAAAGGCGTGATCGCCCAATTCTTCTACGTCGGAGCGCAGGTCGGAGTAGGGAGCTTTATTATCCGATTCAGTGAGTTCACTCTTCCCGGCACTCACGAGAAAGCGGCAGCCCACTATCTGCAAGCGCACCTGGCAGGCTTCATGATCGGGCGTTTCGCTGGTTCAGCCGTTATGAAAAAGGTCGCGGCGCCACATCTGCTCAGCCTGTTTGCCGGCGGCTCGGTGCTCTGCCTGCTCGTCGTCCTTTTTGCTTCGGGCACTGCTCCAGTCTGGGCCATCGTGCTGATCGGTTTTTTCCATTCCATCATGTTCCCCACGATTTTTGCGCTGAGCCTGAAGAATCTTGGCCCCTACACGAAGCTGGGCTCCTCCCTGCTCGTCATGGCAATCATCGGAGGCGCGGTCTGCCCGTGGATCATGGGCAGGATTTCCGATGGCTGGAATATTCAACGCGCCTTTGTGGTGCCGCTGATTTGTCACGCCTACGTGTTCTACTTCGCTATGTGGGGATATCGTCCCTCCACAGTCGCGAACGCGGACACTGCCTTAGCCGTTCCTGCCACCGAGGTCGAATGAAACGACGCTTCTGCCTGACTCTCGATTTGAAAGACGATCCCAAGCTGATCGCCGCATACAAGCGCTATCACGAGAAGATATGGCCGGAGATTACCCGCAGCATCAAAGACTCCGGCATCGGTGACATGGAAATCTATCTGCTCGGTACGCGCATGTTTATGATCATGGAGGTGAACGAGTCTTTCTCGTTCGAAGCCAAGAGCAAGGCCGACCGACTCAACCCACGGGTGCAGGAATGGGAGACACTCATGAGCACATTTCAGAAATTGTTACCCCAAGCCAAGCCCGGCGAGAAATGGTTGCTGATGGAACGAGTGTTTAAGTTGGAAGACTAGCCTTACGGCCGCTCTGGCCAAGCGTGCTTCGGATAGCGTCGCATCAATTCCCGTCGCACTTCTGGATAGAGTCGCACCCAGAATCCCGCAAGATCGGTCGTCGTTTGAACCGGGCGCTGATTCGGAGCCAGCAGGTGCACCACCACAGGTGTTCGCTCAGGCCCGATGCGCGGCGTGTCGCGCATGCCGAAGAAATCCTGCAACCGGGATGCGATCCACGGCGGTTTGCCGCGCTCATAATGAACCTTGGTTTGGCGGCCATTCTGCAAGCGTATGCTTGCTGGGGCAATCTCACGCAGCCGCCGAGAACCCAGCTTTTCTTCGAGCACGGAAACCAAGTCCGCCGCCCTTTTTTTCAACTCCGCGAAGCTTCGCAATCCCAGACACAGCTCACCCAGCGCCTCCGTGATATCCGGCATTTCTAAACCAGCAAATTCAACGCGCCCCAGGAATTCATTCAGAGCGTCCACGTCGACGAAACGCTCGATGCCAGCTTCCAGCGCCCTCTGCGCGAGCAGTTCGGCCGCGGCTTGCGCGTCCGGCACCGCGCCTCGCGATTCCTGGATTACCAGGTCGTCATACTTCAGCGCGCTCACCGCATCCACCCGCTCTGCCGCACGATTCCACACCACACCGGATTGATCCTTCACGCGCTGCGGAAACAGGTCGATCAACCACTCCGGCTCGATCCGCGCCGTCATTCGGATCAGCGGCAGTGGTTTCTCCTTACGATCCTCGGCATCGACCGCGACCATGAACTCGTACCGTGGGGGCTCCCCGGCCAACTCCGCCGAGCCTCCCGCCGAAAGGAGTACCTGGTTCCCTGCCCGCAGGCGCGCGACACGATCCGGAAATCCCGTGAGCACCGACATCATCAAAGCGCCGTCGTTATGCTTCCGCTTTCCGGAGATCCGCGCAATTCTGCGCAGTTGTGCGACGTGCTGTTGCATCCGATGGTCTGGCTCCAAATCCATTGCGGCGAGCAGATCATTCCGTTCAACACGCACGCCCGACCCGAGCAGAGCCACTGCCACACAGCCATCCTCCCCCACGTCGCGGTCCAAAGCCTCCACGAGAATTCGCGACAGCCGGGGAGGTAGTGGATATCGCGCCATCCGCTGCGCCATGCTTCCGCTCGCGCCCAGGCGATCCAGCAGCGACTCAGCCCGTTCAACTGCTGCCGCTGTAGGAGCATCCAGCCAGGCAACATCGTCGACACGCCCGATCTGCATCGCCCGCAGCGCAAGGCAAAGCTGCGAAAGATCACTGCGCAGGATTTCCGGAGCATCTTGCTCCGGACGGCGTGAATAATCCTGCTCCGTGTAGAGGCGCAGCACTCGGCCCGGCGCGGTGCGCCCCGCCCGCCCGGCTCGTTGCTTCGCCGACGCCTTGCTCACTCGGCCGACGTGCAGCGTCTGCAACCCACTCCAGGGGGAATAGCTCGCGAAGCGCGCCAGACCACTGTCGATGACGGCTGTCACGCCCTCGACCGTTACCGAGCTTTCCGCGACATTCGTAGCAAGGATCAGCTTCCTCTGAGACGCAGGAGCGAGCGCCCGGTCCTGCTCCTTCGGCGGCAAACTCCCGTGCAGAGGAAGCGCCAGCAATCCCGCCCCCCGCGCAACCGCGTCGCACGCCCGCATCGTGCGACGAATCTCAACCGCACCGGGCAGGAACACCAGAGTGTCGCCGGAGTGCCCCGTATCTACCAGCAGCTCCACCGCGTTCCTGACCTGCGCTTCGAGCGGCTCCGGCGAGTACTGCAGATGTTGGATCGAAAGGTCGAATAGCCTTCCCTCTGACCGCACGATGGAACAACCGTCAAGATATTTCGCCACGGGATCGGCGTCGAGAGTCGCAGACATTACTATGATTCGAAGATCAGGCCGCGTCCGCTGCAAGCGTTTCAATAATGCCAGCGCAAGATCGCTCTCAAGGTGACGCTCATGAAATTCATCGAGCACCACGGCAGCGACACCCTGCAGGCAAGGGTCAGAGAGCAGGCGCCGCGTGAGTACGCCTTCGGTGACGAAGCGCAGCCGTGTGCGTGGGCTAATTGCCTCCTCAAACCGGATCTGGTATCCGACGGTCTCTCCAACCTCTTCGCCGAGTTCCCACGCTACTCGACGTGCCGCCAGCCGCGCCGCAATCCTGCGCGGTTCGAGTACCACGACCTCACCGCTCACGATTTCAAGCAGCGCGGGCGGCACTCGGGTCGTCTTGCCCGCACCCGGAGCGGCTACGATCACGAGATTTGGGTGCAGTCTTAAGGAATCAAGAATCTCCGGCAGAATGGCGTCGACCGGAAGAGCAGGTTTCGAGCTCGGCACGTCTCATCGAACCATGGCGCTCTGACTCGCGTCAATGACGCTCTCCACCAGCAACCGCACTTTACTTTTTCACCGCCCCTTCTTACCTTATCTCCGATGCCTGTTTACTTCACTGCCGAGCTTTTCCAGTTTCTCACTCGTCTCAAACGCAACAACAAGCGCGACTGGTTCCAGGCCCACAAGGACGAATGGGAAATCAGCGTACGCCAGCCGGTCCTTCGTTTCATCACCGAGTTCGCTTTGCCCTTGTCCGAGATTACGCCACATCTCGTCGCCGATCCGCGCCCGTCTCGCGGGTCCATGTTTCGCATCTACCGCGACACTCGATTCTCCCATGACAAGCGTCCTTACAAAACGCACGTCGCCATGCGCTTTTCCCATCGCGGCAAAGACGTGCACTCTCCCGGCTTTTATCTCCACCTTGAGCCTGGCGGATGTTTCGCCGCGTCCGGCCTGTGGCATCCCGAGCCTCCCACCCTGCTCAAGGTGCGGAATGCCATCGTGTCGCGCCCGGCGGAGTGGCGCACCGTCCGCAAACTTCTTAACTGGGACGATGCCAGCAAACTCCAGCGGCCACCCCGCGGCTTTCCGGCCGATCATGAGTTTGTGGATGACCTCAAGCTTCGCGATCTCGGCACGGCCGTAACCTTCAGCCAGAAACAGGTCTGCAGCCCGCAGTTCATGTCGACCTTCGCCGCCGCCTGCCGAGCGATGTCACCGGTCGCCGCATTCCTCAGCAGCGCCGTCGGACTGAAGTTTTAGCTCTTGAAACTGGATGCGGCTGACACAACGCTAGGCGACAAGAAGTCCCTGGTAGATAGCCATTCCAACCACGGCATCCACGCCGATGGCATGCAGTTCGTCGATTTCTTCTTGTGACCGGATTCCGCCCGCCGCAATGAGTTGCTTCGCCGTAGCCTCTCGCAGCGGATGGATTACCTCCTGCGGGAATCCCTGCAACAAACCTTCCGTGTCCACGTGCGTGTAGAGAAACGCTCCGCACCATGGATCGAGCATTTGAATCATCTGCAGCGGACCGACCTCGGTGACTTTCCGCCATCCATGGATCGCCACTCGTCCGCCAATCGCATCGAGCGCGAAGACCAGCCGGCTGGCGCCGACGGCGTTGGCCATTCTTTCTGCGAAGTGTTCATCTACCTTGCCATCCGAGAACAGCGCCGATCCGAGGATGACCCTTTGAGCTCCAGCCCCCAGTGCAGACTGAGCAGCCTCCACCGAGCGGATGCCCCCGCCAACTTGGCACGGCAGCCGGCGGCCCAATTTCTCCACAAGCTCCGCGTTGTCCCCCGTTCCCAAGGCGGCGTCAAGGTCAATCAGTTGCACCAGCGGATACTTCGAGAAGCGCGTCACCCACTCCTCGAAGTCGTCAAACTCCAGCGCCTTCTTCCTACCTTGAACTAGCTGCACAATCTTGCCGCCCATCAAATCGATCGAGGGGATCAGCATGGCCACCTCACCGGAATTCCCTGGGAGCCGATTTCCTGCTTGAGGTCGACCAGACGGCTGAAGCCATAGTGAAAAATCGATGCTGCCAGCGCTGCATCGGCGTGCCCCTCGCGGAATACTTCGACAAAATGCTGCGCGCCGCCAGCTCCGCCAGAAGCAATCACAGGAATCCGAACCGAGTCAGCCACGGCTCGCGTCAATTCGCAATCGAAACCCACGCCCGTGCCGTCGCGGTCCATCGACGTGAGCAGGATTTCGCCCGCGCCGAGCGACTCCGCTTCTCGTGCCCAGACAACGGCGTCACGCCCGGCTGGCGATCGGCCCCCATGCGTAAAGGTCTCCCAGTGCGAAGTTCCGTCGGAGTGCTTCGCATCAATCGCAACCACCACGGCCTGCGAACCAAACCGCTCTGCAATCTGCGTAATCACCGTGGGATCCGCCAGTGCCGCGGAATTAATGCTGATCTTGTCCGCGCCCGCAGAAAATACCGCCGCCGCATCTTCCCGCGTGCGAATGCCTCCACCCACGGTGAACGGAATAAATAACTCACGCGCCGCTCTCCGCACCGTGTCGAGCAGAGTGGCACGCCGTTCGTGGGCCGCCGAAATATCCAGAAGCACTATTTCGTCCGCGCCCGACGCGCTATGCACCTTCGCCAGTTCAGCCGGATCACCCGCGTCGCGCAGATTCTCGAACTGCACGCCCTTGACGACGCGGCCACCATCCACATCCAGGCAAGCGATAATGCGTTTCGTCAACATGTCAGAGCGCACAAAAATTGGCCAGCATCGTCAACCCAATCTCCCCGGATTTTTCCGGATGAAACTGCACACCAAACAAATGATCCCGCTCCACTACAGCGGAAAACCGTCCGCCATAGTCGCAAACCGCCACCGTCGTTTCGGTGACAGGTGCCCGAAATGAATGCGTGAAATACACAAACGACGACTGCGGCACACCGCGTAACAGCCGTGAGGAGGGGGCCCCCTCAAGTTGGTTCCAGCCCACGTGCGGCGACTTCACGTTCGCCGGAAAGCGCTCGCATTCGCCATTCAACACGCCCAACCCGGGCGTCTGGGGCGATTCTTGACTCCGCTCGTACATCCACTGCATGCCGACGCAGATGCCCAGGAACGGAACTCCGCGCCCGATAGCATCCGCAATCGCATCCCGCAAACCCGAGCGCCCGAGCGCCGCCGTCGAGGCGAAGTGACCCACACCTGGAAGCACGATCTTCGCCGCTTTTTCTACCTGCCCAGGATCAGAAGTGATAGCGCACTCTTGCCCCAGCCAGTCCATCGCTTTCTTCACCGAAACCAGATTCCCAGCCCCGTAATCCACAATCGCAATCATCACAACACTCCCTTGGTGCTGGGCAGCAGGCGCACCATCTGCCGGTCGCGCCAGCAAGCCGCGCGCAACGCCCGCGCAAACGCCTTGAACAGCGCCTCAATCTTGTGATGGCTCGACCGCCCGTAGAGCACTTTCACATGCACGTTGGCCCGCGCGCCCCGGGCAAATCCCTCAAAGAAGTCGTACACCAGTTCCGCCTGTAGGTCGCCCACCAGACGCGTGCGCACTTTGGTATCCACCACCGCGGCAGTGCGTCCGCAGAAATCGACCGCGGCCATTCCCATGGTCTCGTCCATCGGCATCAGGAAATATCCTGCGCGGAGAATGCCGCGCTTGCTGCCGAGCGCTTTATCAAACGCCTGCCCGAGGACGATTCCAACATCTTCTACGGTGTGATGCTGGTCCACATCGAGATCGCCGCGCGCCTTCAGCTTCAGATCGAACCCTCCGTGGTGCGCAAACAGCTCCAGCATGTGGTCAAAGAAGCGAATGCCGGTGGACACCTGGTACCGCCCGCGCCCTTCGATGGTGAGCGAGATCTGAATCTGCGTCTCTTTGCTGACGCGCTTGACGCTTCCTTTTCTCATCGCCGCGGCACTCCTTGCGCAATGCCAAGCTCTTCGAATGTTTCCTGAAGCGCGGCGAGCAAGCGATCCGCATGCTCGCGCGGGCCAAGCGTGATCCGCACGCACCCTTCACACCCGTGATCGCCCGAGCGGTCGCGAACCAGAATGCCGCGCCGCCTCATGCTCTCCACAAACGATGCCGCCGCGCCCACACGCGCCAGCACGAAGTTCGCGTGGCTGGGCCAAAATTGAATTCCGCTGGCTTCGAGAGCGCGCTGCAGCCGTGCTCGCGACTCGCGAACTTCACGCACGTACTGCTGGATGTAAGCCTGATCGCCGAGTGCCTCCGGCAGGCACGCGAGTGCCACCGCATTCACGTTGTAAGGAGAACTCACTCGCCGCACGGCGCGCATTTGTTCCGCTTCGCCAACCAGCATGCCGACACGCAGCCCCGCCATGCCGTAGGCCTTTGAAAAAGTGCGCGCCACAAAAAGGTTAGAAAACTCGTTCCGCGAAGCCAGCATGCTTTGCCCGTAGAACTCAAAGTAAGCTTCATCCACCAGCAACGCCACATGCGGCGCCGAATGGGCGATCCGCCGCATATCCTCCAGTGGCGTAACCGTTCCAGTGGGATTGTTCGGGTTGGCGATGGCGATCAGTCGCGTGCGCTTCGTAATCTGATTGCACACGTCACCGCCAGGAAACTGAAAATCCTTGCCCGCCGGCACGCTGATCACCCGCGCGCCCGCGGCCATCATATAAATCCGGTACATCGAATACGTAGGAACGACGATCAACGCTTCGTCGCCGGTCTCAAGATAGGTCTCGCAGAGCAAATGGATCGCCTCATCCACTCCGTTGGTCAGCAGCAGTTCCCGAGCCGCGATCCCCAGAATGTCCGCCACCGCCGCCTCTACCGGCTCACGCTCGGGATAACTCGCAAGCTGATCCGGACTCAACTGCCGCAAACGTTCGAGCACTCGCGGCGAGCACCCGACCGTATTTTCGTTGAAGTCCAGACGCAGCCCGTCTCGTCCCGCCAGTGGCGGATGGTACGAAGGCAGCGTGCGCACTGCCTCCCGCGACCTAAGCATGTTCGCACCTCACGCGGACCGACCGCGCATGCCCAGGCAATCCTTCCGCCTCGGCAAGACATTCGATCGCGGACGCAATCCGCTTCAGCCCCTTCGCGGATAACTGCTGCACCGTGATGATCTTCACAAAATCCATCACGCTCAACCCTCCTCGAAATCGAGCCTGCCCAGCCGTCGGCAACACGTGGTTCGGCCCAGAGGCATAATCGCCCGCCGCCTGCGCCGAGTAATCCCCGACGAAGACCGAGCCTGCGTTCTGAATGAATGGCAAGTCCTCAGCAGAAACTGTAATGTGTTCCGGCGCCAGGCAGTTGGCCCACTCCCGGCTTTGCTCGCGCGTTGCCGCAATGAGTATCGCGCCGCGTGCCCGCAACGATTCCTGCGCTATTGGATTTCCTTTCGCGAGCTGTGTAACGCTCGCCCCCACCGCTCGCGCCAGGTCGCGCGAAGTCGTGATCAACACAGCCAGAGTCTCCGGATCATGTTCGGCCTGCGCGACCAGGTCAGCCGCAATGAATTCTGGAACCGCCGACTCGCTCTGCGCGTCACCTAAGATGACGGCCTCCGTTGGACCAGCGAGAAAATCAATCGCACAGTCGAACGAGACCAGCTTTTTCGCAACCGTGACATATGCGTTCCCGGGCCCCACAATTTTGTCCACTCTCGCAATGCTGCTGGTCCCGTACGCCAAGGCCGCGACCGCCTGTGCTCCTCCTACGCGGTAGAACTCTTGCACACCCAGCATCGCGGCCGCGGCCAACACCTGCGCTGGCGGCTTGGGCGACACCACACGGATATTCTTCACTCCCGCAACCTGTGCTGGAATCACGGTCATCAACATGGTCGAAACCAGCGGGTAGCGCCCGCCCGGCACGTAGCAACCAACTGACTCCAGCGGACGAACCATTTGCCCCAGAGAAATTCCGCTGTGTGTCCGCATCCAGTCGCCTGGCTTCTGCCACTCGCAAAAGCGGCGGATGTTCTGCGCAGCCTGACGAAGAGACTTGCGCAACAGTGGAGGAATCACTCGCCACGCCGCCGCCATTTCCTCCTCCGATACTCGCAGTGACTGTTTCGGACCCAGCCCATCCCATCGCTCCGCATATTTCCGAAGCGACCGCTCTCCACCGCGACGGACGCCTTCGATAATCCGCCGCACCCGCGGCTCCAGCCCGCTGAGCCGCGTGCCCCGTGCGGCCAGCCGTTCCACCATTGCGACGGCCTCGCGCCCAGCGACGATCCGCATCACAGCACCACCTTGTTGAGCGGATACTCGACGATGCCCTGCGCCTGCGCCTCTTTCAGCCGCGGTATCACATCCCACGCCGCGCCCTCGTCAATCACCGTGTTCACCGCAAGCCAGTCCTCGTCGCTCAAGTGAGAAATCGTCGGCTTCTGCAGCGCCGGCAATACTGCCAGCACCGCCGCCAGGTTTTCCTTGCGGACATTCAGCATCAACCCCACTCGATCTTGCGCTTCCATTGTCCCTTGCAGCATCAGCGCCAGGTTGTCGATCTTTCGGCGCTTGCCGCGCTCCGAGTACGAACATTGATTGGCGATCAACTGCGTGTTCGACTCCAGCACCGTCTCCAGAATGCGCAACCGGTTAGCTTTGAGCGAACTTCCCGTCTCGGTCACTTCGACAATGGCGTCCGCCAGCATAGGTGGCTTGACTTCCGTCGCGCCCCAGGAAAACTCCACCCGCACCTCGACGCCTTTCTTCAGGAAGTAGTCGCGAGTAACTTTCACCAGTTCGGTGGCGACGATTTTTCCCGAAAGTTCCTCCGCTCGCTGCACAGATGAATCCTCCGGAACCGCCAGCACCCATCGCACTTTGCCGCGGCTCCGCTTTGCGTATATCAAGTCGCTCACGGTGATGACTTCCAGCCCACTCTCGATCACCCAGTCAAGCCCGGTCAGGCCCGCATCAATGGCGCCATGCTCCACATAGCGGGCCATCTCCTGTGCCCGGATCAACATGCAGTCGATCTCCGGATCCGAAGTGCTGGCGAAATACGAGCGGCCGTTCGTGTAAGCCGGCAGGCCGGCGCGCGCGAATAACTGCAAGGTTGCCTCTTGTAAGCTGCCCTTGGGAATCCCGATGCGTAGTTTCATCGTGTCTCCTTGGTAGCGGCCGCAGCAGTTTCCGTCAGCCGTTGAGGCACAGGCTCCGTAAAACACGACCGGGTTCCGCGGTGGCAGACCACGCCCGCTCCCTCCACTTGGACCCGCAGCAGCAACGTGTCGCGGTCGCAGTCCGTGTGCACCGAGACGACCCGCAGCCGGTTACCCGAGCTCTCGCCCTTCAGCCACAGTTCCTGGCGCGTGCGGCTGAAGAACGTCACGTACCCACCCTGCAGCGTGCGCTCCAGCGCCTGGCGATTCATGAACCCCACCATCAACACTTCTCCATCGGTCGAATCCTGAACCACGGCGGGCAGCAGTCCGCTCATCTTGTCGAAGTCAAATTCCGCATTCATACCCGTACTTCCCTTCCCGAAAAAATAAAAAGCCCGCTGAGCGTTGTCGCGTCAGCGGGCCGAAACTCCTGAAAAGTGCTGTTTAGATCAAGTCTGCAATCTCAGGTGTACATCGCCGCCGTCGCGCCGGGCGCGTGATGATGGTGGCGACGATGATGGACATGAGACAACATACTTTCAACAGCGTACGAGAGCAGTTCGGCGCGGTCAATGAGGAAAAGCAACGATCCCGACCCATTTTTTCGATGCGACTCATTCGGATTTTGCATGCCTGCCTAGAATGCCGCACCCAGTCCTGATACGATTCACCTTCACCGTCGCCACATCTCCACAGGTTCGGAGCCTTCATGAAGATTTCGCGTCCTGCGTTTCGCCTTCTGATTTCAGCTGCAATAATTTCGATCGGCGTGATGGCAACCGCCGTACGCGCCAACTGCCAGGCATCGGTCACGAACGATCCCCCTTTCTACGGCCCGTTTAACGCTGTGTTCCTGCCTGACGGCGATGGCCTGAAAAAGCCTCTGGTGAAAACCGATTCGGTTTTGCGTGCGGATTCCCCCTGGTCGCTCTACGGTTGGGTGAAACCTGCCGAAGCCCTGAAAACAACAAGCCTGATCGCAGGCTTTGGCGATCCCACGGAAGAGTTCTCCCGGTATCTGGCGCTGGACGGCACGCACGTGATTCTGTGGATGGGCAAAGACAACGGCCTCTCCGGATCCGCCGCGCTCGCCCCGGGAAAATGGCACTTCCTCGCTGCGACCTTCAACGGCGAGGAGTTTCGTCTTTACAGTGACGGCAGCCAGGTCGCTAGCGGCAAACTCGATTTGGGAAGCGTCAGTCCAGTCCTGCTGATGGCCCCGCCTTCGTCGCCTCCCCAGAACTGGCGCCACTTCGGAGGATCCATCGCATCTCTAACTCTGGTCCGAACCGCCATAACCAGCGATGAAGTCAAACAGCTCTTTCAAACGCCCGCGGATTTCTCTAGCATCGAATTCGAAGAAGGCTCAAAGCCGTGGCCCGTGCAAACGCGCGCCCAGGCCGGATATCGTGCGCCTCAGGACCCTGCCACCATGCCGCGCAGCAAAGCGCCCTTCTCAGCTCCAGTCGCGAAGACCCCGACCGCTCAGGAGATTCTCCAGCCGACCGGCGAAAACCAGTGGACGCTGGCTGCGGGATGGCACATGATCCCCGCGCCCAAAATAAATGCAGACGGCTCAGCTATCTCGCTGACTACCTTCAATGCGAAAGACTGGATGTCCGCAACCGTCCCCGGAACCGTGCTCACCACCATGGTCGATCGCGGCGTGTATCCCGATCCCGATTATGGTTTGAACAATCTCGCGATCCCCGAGAGCCTGAACAAACAGGACTATTGGTATCGCATTGAATTTCACGCACCGAAAGCTGTCGCCGGACGCCGCCTAACTCTCACCTTCGAAGGCATCAACTACGAAGCACGCGTGTGGCTGAACGGCCAACAACTCGGCTCGATCACAGGGGCGTTCATCCGCGGCGCCTTTGACGTCTCCGGTATCGTAAAGCCCGATGTAGCGAATGTTCTCGCCGTGAGAGTCTCGCCTCCGCCTCATCCCGGAATTCCTCAGGAGCAATCCGTCAAGGGCGGCCCCGGCGAGAATGGCGGCATCATGTGTCTTGACGGCCCGACGTTCCTCGCCACCGAAGGCTGGGACTGGATTCCTGCCGTTCGCGACCGCGATACCGGCATCTGGCAACCGGTGATTCTGACAGCCACGAGCGCCGTCAAGATTGGCGACCCGCAGGTGGTGACTTCCCTGCCCCTGCCCGATACCACCCACGCCGATATCGAAATCACGGTGCCACTAGAGAACGTTTCTAACTCTCAGGTGAGTGGAACCTTGAAGGCTTCTTTCGGTGATACCGTCGTTACCCGAGAAGTCACGCTGGTGCCAGGCAAGACTCCGGTGAAGTTGGCGCCATCTGAATTCGCTCAACTGAAGATTCAGCATCCGCGCCTGTGGTGGCCCAATGGCTATGGCAAGCCTGATCTCTATGCGCTCCACTTAACCTTCTCGGACGGAAACTCTGAGTCCGATTCGAAACAGTTGCGCTTCGGAATTCGCGAAGTCAGCTATGAGTTGAGCCTGCTCGACGGCGCCGGCCACCTCCGCCGTTTGGAATATTCACCCACCACGGCGAGACTGAAACCAGAACCGGTTGTGGACGTTCGTCACGAAGGCATGCGCGAAATTCCCGCTGCCGATCCTTTCCCTCCGAGCTTTCCTCCAGAATGGCGAGACGGATGGAAGTCCTGGGTCGCGTCGCTAGCGCCCGGTGGTGAGCTGTCACCGTCGGTGAAGATGCTCGACGACACGAAAACTTCCCCCTACCTTGTAATCAAAGTAAACGGCGTGCGCATCGCGGCCCGTGGCGGCAATTGGGGTATGGACGACTCGCGCAAACGCGTCTCCCGCGAGCATCTCGAGCCCTTTTTCCGACTGCATCGCGACGCCAACCTGAATATGATCCGCAACTGGGTCGGCCAAAACACCGAGCAAACCTTCTACGATCTCGCCGACGAATACGGATTGATGGTGTGGAACGACTTCTGGGAATCCACGCAGAACTATAACGTCGAGGCCCAAAATCCAGCGCTGTTTCTTGACAACGCCCGCGACACCATCCTGCGATTCCGCAATCACCCGTCGATCGTCGTGTGGTGCGGCCGCAACGAAGGCGTGCCCCAGCCCGTCATCAACGAAGGCCTCATCAATTTGATCGACTCGCTGGACGGCACGCGCTACTACTTCCCCAGTTCGAACCAGGTCAATCTTCAAAATAGCGGCCCTTACAAATACATGGACCCGTCGCTCTACTACACGGCCTTGAATCACGGATTCTCCGTCGAAACGGGAACGCCGTCATTCTCGACTCTGGAATCTTTTCGCGCGTGGATTCCGAAGGAAGATCAGTGGCCGATCGGCGACGCCTGGGCCTACCACGACTGGCATCAGAGCGGGAACGGCGACATGGCTCCGTTCATGGCCCAAATGCAGGCGGAGTTCGGCGCTCCCGCCAGCCTGGAAGATTTCGAGCGCAAGGCACAGATGCTCGACTACGTCGATCACCGTGCAATTTTCGAAGGCATGAACGCACACCTCTGGGCGCCGAACAGCGGGCGCCTTTTGTGGATGACCCAGCCCGCGTGGCCCAGCAATACCTGGCAAATTCTGAACGCGGACTACGACACGCAGTCTTCTTTCTACGCAGTGAAGAAGGCGTGCGAGCCGCTGCACGTGCAACTGGATCTGTCGAACTACAACGTCGCGGTAGTGAACACCACCAACAATCCGCAGAGCGCGTTGTTGCTGACTGCCAGCGTGTATTCCCTGGAGAACAAGCTGTTGCTCCACAAAGAAGAAAAGCGAGACGCAGCCGCCGACGCGCTCACCGATGGATTCAAGCTGGATCTCGCACCGCTGCTCTCGTCGGAAGCGATCGTGTTCGTGAACCTGGAACTGCGCAACTCGTCCGGCGAAGTTGTATCCAGGAATTTCTATTGGCTGGGAGCGGACAATGCTTCGTATCGCCGCCTAAATCGTCTTACCGCCGCCTCGCTGTCGGTAGAGGCCAAATCCACGCGCGCCGGCGACAACATCCGCGTGCGAGTGGAACTCCGCAACACCGGAACCACCGCCTCGCTGGCCACCAAGCTGACTCTGCTGAACGCGGCCGACGGTTCGCGGATTCTCCCAGCGTACTACAGCGACAACTATCTATCCTTGCTCCCCGGAGAAAGCCGCGAAATCGAAATCGAGTATCCCGCAAAATCGGCAAGTGGGCCGGCGCAAGTCTCACTTCGAGGATGGAATCTCGCGAAACAAATGGTCCCGGTTCCCTAGGATTGTGCAGTAAGAGACGCTAGTGGAAGCGCCCGCTGTCCCGGATCTTGCGCGCCGCTTCTTCCAGAAAATCATCGACGTGCTGGCGGTCCTGAGACTCCCATCCCGTCTTCGCCTTGATCCGATCGGCGATCTGAATCGCCGTCCTCAGTCGCACCTCAGGGTCCAGTTCCCATCGCCGGCTCAGGTACGTTTCAATCAGGACTAATTCCTCCGCAGTCATCTGTCCCAGCCCCGGCGTAGAGGAACTCGACTCCGTGGATGTGTTCCACGACGGCCGCACGTCCTCTGTCGGCTTTTCATGCACCACCACCGTGCCGGCCACGAAGTCTCCCAGCCTACGGCTTTGGCGGTTCAACATCATGCACACCAGGCCCACTCCGTAGATCCCGGGAAGGACATCCACTGCCCGCATCAAGTTTCGTCCGACCGCTTCGAACGCGTTGATCGGCCTGCCCGACTCTTTAATGACTCGGATGCCTGCAAATCGTTTCCCCGGCGTCTGCCCCTTCCACAGAATTTCGAAAATCGCGAAATATCCCCAGTAAATCGCGAATAGAATAAAGATTGCCAGCGCGGGACCGATCAGGCGCGGAAGAAAATTGAACATCGAGAACCCCAGAGGCAACATGATCACGAAAACGATTGCCGTTAGGATATACAGTGCAACTTGGATTAAAGTATCGATGGCAATCGCGAGGAATCGGCTGCCGATACCCGCGAGCGGCAGTTCTAGGGCAATCTGCTCTGGTGTATCGATATTGAGTTGTTCGAACGAGTCCATAGGTTGACGAACTGAGTTGACTAACTGGGTTGACTAACTGGGTTGACTAACTGGGTTGACCAACGACGATGATTTCCACTCGCTGGCTGGAGAAACGCAAACCGCACTGGAGCAAGCTGGAATCGCTGCTCAATCAGAGCGCCAAGGGCGGCCTGAAGTCGCTCTCCCGCTCCGACCTGCAGGAACTCAGTCTGCTCTACCGCCAGACCGCCGCCGATCTGGCCGCCATCCGCGAAGACCGCAGCTCCGTGCACTTTGCCCGTTATGTCAACCAGTTGCTCGTGCGCGCCCACAATACCATCTATTCCGGTCACCGGGCGAGTCCCAAAGCACTTTTTTTGTTCTTCTGGCACACCTACCCCGCCGCATTCCGCCGGAACCTCAAGCACTGCCTGTTAGCGACTCTGATTTTTGCCGTGTCCGGAGTGGTAGGCGCGGTCCTGACCTACCAGAATCCTGACTTCAAAGTAAAACTTCTTGGACCGCAAATGGTCGAGACCATCGATCGCCACGAAATGTGGACGCACTCCATCGTCGGCATCAAGCCCCTGGCATCCAGCGCCATCATGACCAATAATATGTCGGTCGGATTCATGACTTTCGCGCTCGGCATCACGGCTGGCCTGGGAACGATTTACATGATGGCCTACAACGGTCTGCTGATTGGGGTGATCGGCATGGCCTGCTGGCTCTCCGGCATGAGTGTGCAGCTATGGAGTTTCGTTGCACCCCACGGCGTGTTGGAGTTGCCCGCCATCTTCATCGCCGGCGGCGCGGGACTCCGGATCGCGCAGGGCCTTTTGTTTCCGGGAGTTTTGCCTCGGCGGGATTCGCTGGCGCAAGCCGGAGTCGAGGCCGTTCAACTTCTCTTGGGAACAATTCCTATCCTGATCATCGCCGGCCTGATCGAAGCCTTCGTGTCGCCGACCGGCCTTCCCATACCGCTGAAGTTCTCGATGGCCGCGGCGTTGTTCGTGCTTCTGGGAGTCTACCTCTTCGGAATGTCGCGCAAGCCCATCCCGGCCTCGCGCGCTCAACTCACAGTTGATTCCGCTCTTTAATCTGCAGATAAGCGTTCACCAGCACCGCCGAAACCGTGCCGGAACTTACCTCCATGGCCAACGCGCCGCGCTCGCGCAGCCGCGCCAGCAGTAATTCGCGCCGGTGAACCATTTCCTGCGCCGCCGCCACCTGATACATCTCGGTCTCGCTCCGCGGAGTTCGTGCAGCCAGCTCGCCTAAATCCGGCTGCCCGATCACCACGAACAAGACCAGATGCCGCGGCATCATCATCGATGCAGCTTCAATCACTTCCGGAGTCATCGCCGTCTCGGCCAAGTCGGTCAGCCAAACCACCAAGCTGCGCCGTTTCTGATCGGTCAGGAGTCGCGCCGCCATCTGCAGATGATCCGCCTCGGAGCCTTCCTCGTGTACCATCGCGAGCCGCTCGATCAGCTGCCGCAAGTGCAAACTCCCCTTGGCCGCCGGAAGCTGCTGCCGAATCCCGCGCCCGTACGCGATGAGCCCCACCCTGTCGCCCGAGTACAACGCGACCTGCGCCAGGCTCAGGGCCGAGTTGACCGCCTGATCCAGTTTGCTGAAGCCGCCTACGCGCGCCCGCATCAGCCGGCCGGAATCGATCACAATCCAAACCGTCTGGCTGCGCTCGATCTGGTACATGCGGGTTACGAGTTTGCCGCGCCGCGCCGCCGCGGTCCAACAGATATCGCGATACTCATCTCCCTGCTGATACTCGCGCAGGCTCTCGAACTCGCGGCCAATCCCACGCACCCGCGCCTGCCGCTTCTCCAATGCGATTTGCCGGCTGCGCAGCAAATAAATCGAGTGCCGCTTGGCCTCGTCCAGGTTGGGATAAATCCGCACCGTCTGCTCCAGCGGAGCCCGCACCCATCGCTCGGCAATGCGCAGCAGGCTCTGGTAGCGCACATAGCAGTCGCCGAGTTTAGCGTCGCCTCGCTGTGTCGGGCGGATGCGATAGCTCGCCGTCCCCTCGCCTTTTGCGGCGGCGCGGATCGTAAGCGTCGGCGGCTCATTCCTCAGTTGCAAGGGAACCGTGTCGACCACCGCGGCGCGCAGGCTCGTGCCAGAAGAATTCGTCAGTGTGATATCGACGTCCGATGAAATCGACAAAGCAGCCGCCGAGCGCCACGATCGCCGCACCGTGAGTTGTTCCGGCCTTGGCAGTTCCGTCAGATCGACCAGCCACGCCAGCAGTACCAGCCCATCCCACGCCAGCAGCGCATACACAAAACGCCGATCAAAAAACGCCGGCCCCAGCCAGACCAGCCCCACAAAAAGAAGCATGAAGAACCGGTCGCCGAACGCCACGCCAAAGCGCTTGTGCGATTTCGCCTGCGCTTCAACCTCGTTTGGAACAAGCCGGCCTAGTTCCCTAACATCGTCGCTCACTTCGGAACCTCGACCGCGCGCAGCACATCCTCCAAAACCTGATCGGGCGTAATCCCCTCCAGATCTGCCTCTGGCCGGAGCATGATCCGGTGCCGCAGCACCGGACGCGCCGACGCCTTCACGTCATCGGGAATCACGTAGTCGCGACCGTCCATCGCGGCAAACGCCTTCGATACCGCCATCAAGCTCACCGCCGCGCGCGGACTCGCCCCCAGCGACAGCGACGGCCAATCCCGCGTCCGCCGTGCGATCTGCACGATGTAGCTGAACAGCGCTTCCTGCACCGTAACCGACTTGACCTGCCGTTGCGCTTCCTCGAGCAATCCTGTGCCGATCGGGTGCAGGTTCATTTTCTCCAGTTCCCGTGATTCAAACCCGTTCTGCACATTGGCCAGCAACTGAACTTCATCCTGCACCGCAGGATAAGTGACTCGCAGCTTCAGCAAAAATCGGTCAAGCTGCGCCTCCGGCAGCGGATACGTGCCTTCAAACTCAATCGGATTCTGCGTGGCAAACACCGTGAAGAACCGCGAAAGCGGATACGTCTTGCCGTCGATCGTAACCTGATGTTCCTCCATGCACTCCAGCAACGCCGCCTGCGTGCGCGGAGGCATTCGGTTCACTTCATCCACCAGTAACAGGTCGGTGAAGACCGGGCCCTGATGCAACTGGAAGGCGCTGGTTGCCATGTTCAGAATGTTCGTGCCAACAATGTCGGCCGGCATCAAGTCGGATGTGCACTGGACCCGCTGAAACTCCAGCCCCATCAGCCGTGACAGCGCCTTCACCGTGAGCGTCTTCGCAATTCCAGGTACTCCCTCCAGCAACACGTGCCCCCGGCATAGCAGCGCGACGATGCACTGGTTGCGAAGCTCATCCTGCCCCACCACCACCTTGCTCATCTCCTCGCGTAGGTGCCGCACCAGCTCTGGAACAGCGTTCATTAACCTTTCTCCTTGCGAACGCCTTGAAACAGCTTCAGGCGAACCGCGTATTGATCGAGTTCCTGCACCAGTTGCAACGCCGCCGGCGGATGCAGATAAGGATCATTCTTCGCCGATTCGCAGCGTCGCAAAATCCCGACGAAGTGATCGTCCACGAATGACCAGCGATCCCGCACCGCCACCTCTAGATCGCTCACGGAAATATTGCTCGCAACTCCCAGCCGCCGCGTCAGCCAGTAACGAAACCGCTGGTAGCAGATGTCCACCGCAACCGATGCCGTGCCGGCATGCTCGTAAAGTCCGCCCAGCGTGTGCACAAATTCGAGCGGCGACAGGCGAACTTCCGAGGCCGGTTTACAGATCGGACCGCTCCGCCGCGAAAACGTGGCCACCACCGCCAGCGCTAGCAGCAACAATTGCAGAACCAGCCACTTCACCGGGGAATGCGCGATCGATGAACCCAGCGTGGGCCGGTAACCGTGAATATATTCGTCCCACAGAATTGGCCCTTTCGCGCCGCCCATGCAGGCCAGAAAGAACTCCATGTTGCCCGGCTCTTTCAATCCCGCATTCGTGAGCGGAGTCGCCGCAGCCCACCACAGCACTTCTCCGCGGCCGTAGGGATACTTCACGACCAGAGTGTGTTCGCCATCCCCGTACAGCGGATACGCCGCCGAGTACGACTGCCAGCGGGCCTGCGGCGCCAGGACAATCTCCGGAGCCGCACGAGTGATCGCAGACGGCGAAAGCGCTGACGCTTTCTTCCACGTCATGCCACCAAGTACGTCAGGCACGGATTCATTCTCGGGAAGAAAGGTGCCGGCAAACATCCCAGTCGCGATCACGCGTCCGCCCTCGGAGAGAAACGCTTTCAGCCGTTCCCGCTCATCTCGAGTGGGCGCTTCCTGCGGCCCGGCCAGAATCAGCGTCTTCCCCATGGCCTGCGGAAGTTGATCGAGCGGACTCTCCCAGCGTTCCACCTTGTACCCCGCCTGCGACAACAACAGATAGGCAGCCTTTGCGCCGCCCGATGCGGTCGAATAACTGCTGGGAATCTCAGCCTTTGTCGCGCTCTCCCCGCCAAACAATACGGCGACCGCAACCAGCAGCACGAAGACGCACGCCGCTCCCATCAGAAGCTTGCGATCCTTCGGGTCGACCTTCAGCGGCATCCCAGCTTCTCCAGTTCCTGCAGCGTTTGCGAAAAGGTTCTCTCACTGGCGCCGCGCTTGGCGTACCACGCCAGTTCAAAGATTTGCGTCAGAGCCTTCAGCGTCTCGCGATGCTCGCTCGAACTCGCAAGCAGCCGCAGGTATTCCCGCGGAGTCCGTGCCCGGTCCGGCTTCCACATTCCCTGCCGCTCCAGGAAAGAAATCCCCGCCCAGTACGCGAGATGAATCGCATCGCGCCACTCGCTCTTAGCCGCCGCCGCCCGCGCCTCCTTTAGCCAGATCGCCCACTCTTTCGCAGAGACGGGAAGATCCGTGGGCACCACTTTCTCGAGGCCCTGGCCCGCCCAGATGCTGCGGTACGCGAGGTAACCGAGAGCCAGAACTGCCAGCCCCATGAGCACGTAGACGAAATACCTGCTGATAGTGGGAATGGCCGACGAACGAAACAGCCGCTCCAAAAGATGAATTAGAAATGCCAGCAGCCGCTGCTTCAGCCGGTCGACCCAGTTCGGTCCCTGCACGTCGCGAAATTCCGGCCGGGCCAGAATCGAATTCAACGCTGCCCGGTTCGCAGAAGAATCCGCAGGAGGTTTTTCGAACGCGTCGAGATCGCTGCGCAGGCTCTCCAGCCGTGTACGAACGGCAGAGGCATTGGCAATGTTTTTCTCGCTCTCGTATCGGCGAACATCCCGCCGCAACCCTTCCGTGGATATCTCGAATTCCCGTTGATCGGTCCGGACGTGCCAACTCTGCGTCACATCATGCAAGGGCTGGGGAGTTGGGCTCCCCGAGCTGTCAAGTTGCTGGGTCGCGGACAACAGCCGGTCAAGATCAGCCCGATACTCGGCTGTCGTCAGCGCGTCGTTTCCGGTCCCATCCGCGCGGCAGAAGATTGCCACGATCAGAAAGAACGCCAGGATGTGGGTCCGCCTCGCGGTCATGCGCCTGCTTGTGCGGGAGAAGCTGGAAGTCCCGGGGCGTCCAGCGTCATCATCATCAGTTGCAAATCAAACGCTTCCTTGCGCACCCGCTCGTCATAGTAAACGACAGAGAATGCGATCGTCGCGAGGGCACCTACGAGGCTTGTAGAAACGAATGCGGATACTAGCAAGGCTACTTGCCAGCCAACATCGAATCGCTGTACTCCGCCTTTAATGCTGAAACCCGCCGCAATGAGTACGGGCCACTGAAACAATGAGCTAACTCCAAACTTCAACGCCAGAATCAGCAATCCAATTACGAATATGCGCCCCCAGTGCCCCTTGGTCAGTTCCATGCTTCTCGACATCGAGTCGAATACGCCTTTGTGCTCCAAAACCTTCACCGGGACAGCCAAGGACCACATAATCCAAAGGATTACGCCTGGCACGATTATGAAGAAAAGGCCCAACCAGGCAGCCAAGTAGGTGAGCAATGAGAGTCCCAGGACCCCCAGAACCTGTCCTTTAACCCTCGAAAACGAGTCCGTCACGCTTGCGGGTCGGTCCAGAAGCAAGTTGGAGACTGCGACCACGGTCGCGGCCTGAGAAACAGCAGAAACAACCAGTGCCAAGAACGCAGCTCCCAGGGTCCAAGCTACACTTAACAGGACGTTCGAAGGTTTGGGAACGGAAGATTGAAAGACGAGCCCCACCAACTGGAAAGCTAAGACGACCATGTATGGCAGCGCGAAGATTCCAACGAACAATCCAAAATGGCTGCGATAAAGAGAAAACGTGCGGTCCAGCAATTCTCCGGTACTCAACGGCCTGAGTGCAGTCGTCATGACTCTCCCTCCGGCACTTACAACTTTGCCCGGCATGGTAGCACAAGCCGCGCCTGCCCGCCCGCAAAACGAGGCGTTGTTGTGAATCCCGAACCCAACACTCACGAACCGGTCGAGTCCGCCTTGATCTCCGCCGCCTTGCCGTCGTGATACACCACCACGATCGGCTTACCACCATTCGGATAGCGCACGGTTTTTTCATACGAACTACTACCCCCGTCCGGCACACCCATGCCAATCGCGAAATCCGCCTGCAGTTCGTTCATCCCCGGCTTCACTTCGTGCTGCGCCACCGCCTGCCACACATCGGCCGCCCAGTGCTTGTACAGGTCATGCGGATCTTCCACGAAAAACATTTCGTCGGAATAAATCTTGTACTGCTCCTCCGCCTCGAACCCAATCGGCACCGCATACGTCTTCCCCTCTTTCTGAAACACTGCCATCATCTGCCGCCGCTCCCCCTTCCCCGCAGGCACCGCCGTGACCACATCCTTGATCTCCAGCTTTTCGATCGGCAGCAGCAGCCCCGCGTCATGCGCGAAGTCCACCTGCTTGCTCGCCAGGTCATATCGGTAATAGGTATAGCGGTATCCTTCCTTCACCCAAACCGGCTGCTGCGTAAGCTGCTTCGCGCTCTTCAGATCGTAGGGATAAAGCTTCTTCGGGCTGACGTAATAATCCGGATTGGAATACCCCACGTTCTGCGCCTGCTTTAGTTTCTCAGCCGCGACCTCGTCTTCATGCCGCTGGTACAAATAACGGCCCGCGTACACCGTCGAGACAACCACCCCCAGCAGCAGCGCCAGGTGTATTCTTTGCTTGGCCTCAGGACTCATCATGGGAAGACTTTACCAAGTTTCCGGCCGCAGTCGCAGCCAGCCCGCGGGGCCGCAACTATAAGGTAAACTGGAAGTAGCAAAGCGAGGTGTTTTCCGCCATGGCCGCCATCACGGAACAAGACGTCTTGAGCGCACTGAAGAGTTGCTACGATCCGGAGATTCCGGTCAACATCGTCGACCTCGGCCTGATCTACAAGGTTGGGTTTTCTCCCGCCCTCGTCGACGCGGATGCAAAGCAGGACGTTAACGTCGAAATGACCCTGACTGCGCAAGGCTGTCCCGAGCACGTCAACATTAGCGCCCAGGTGAAATCACGCATCGAGCAGTTGCCGGGCATTAGCACCTGCACCGTAAATGTGGTGTGGACTCCGCCCTGGACCCCCGAACGCCTCAGCCCCGACGCCAAAAAGCAACTCGGCATCGAGTGAAGACAGCGGACCTCAGACCTCGGGCGTCGGACCTCAGAACTTTGTCTCTCGCCCCTGCCTAAGCATCTCGACTTGAAGCTAAGGTTTGATGTCAGAGGTCTGAAGTCTGACGTCCAGATCATCCCCCAAACTCCTCCCACGATTCCACGGCGCTACGCCCCGCCGCCTCAGTAATCCGCTTACCAGCTTGCCCCGCCATTTCCATCACGCGCATGCCGCGTTCGAAATAGTCGGGCAGCGCTAGCCGCACTTTCTCGAACCTCTCGGGATATTCCGCCGCCAGCAGCGCCAGTCCGACACCTGTGGCCAGCACACCCGCCGGATACTTCTTCTTCATAAACAGAATCCCCGCCGCACCGATTGAGCCCAGGACCAGCGCTTTCCTCCAGCCATCCATAATCTTCCCCCAATGCAATTTAAGCTCGTTTGCGATTGTACCCCAGAGCACGGCGGCCGATAACGCACCAAACACCGTAACCCTCCTCGCCTTCGCATCCTTGTATACTTCCAGCTTTGTTGGAGGCTCCATGCCCCGTTTACGAGTCCACCGGACCGCACTCATCTTCACCTTCACTTTGGCCACAACCCTATCCGCCCAGTCCAAGCCGCGTGCGCGGGATCTCGGCGTTCCCTTCGACGGCACTCCCGGCCCGAACAACGCCATCACCGACGTGAAGGGAGTCGAGGTCGGCCACACCACGCTGATCTCCGGCGAAGGCAAACTCGAAATCGGCAAAGGCCCCGTGCGCACCGGCGTTACCGCCATTCATCCTCGCGGCAAAGCCAGCAACGACGCCGTCTTTGCCGCCTGGTTCACCCTCAACGGCAACGGCGAAATGACCGGAACCACCTGGGTCGACGACTCCGGATTTCTCAACGGCCCCGTCATGATCACCAACACGCACAGCGTAGGCGTGGTTCGCGACGCCGTCATCGCCTGGAAAGTGAAACACGGTACGCCCGACATGGAAGGTTACTGGTGGTCTCTGCCCGTCGTCGCCGAGACTTGGGACGGCTACCTCAACGACATCAACGGATTCCACGTTAAGCCCGAGGACGCCTGGCACGCCCTCGACGCGGCCCACACCGGCCCCGTCGAGGAAGGCAACGTCGGCGGCGGCACGGGCATGATCTGCAACGAATTCAAGGGCGGCATTGGAACCAGCTCGCGCGTCCTCGACGAAAAAGCTGGGGGCTACACCATCGGCGTCCTCGTGCAATGCAATTATGGATCGCGCGAGCAACTCCGCATCGCCGGTATCAATGTGGGGCGCGAAATTCCCGAGCATACAGTCTGGAAGGACGACGTCGGCTCAATCATCGTGGTCCTCGCCACCGACGCTCCTCTCATCCCCACCCAACTCAAGCGCATCGCCAGAAAAATCTCGCTCGGCCTGGGGCGCGACGGCAGCTACTCCGGTGACGGCTCCGGCGACATCTTCATCGCCTTCTCTACCGCCAATCCCGGCGCTGTCGGCACCAAGGGACTGCATCAGCTCACCATGCTCCCCAACGATTCGCTCGATCCGATTTTTCTCGCGACCGTCCAGGCCACCGAAGAAGCCGTGGTCAACGCCATGGTCGCCGCGGATACCATGACCGGTATCAACAATCACACCGTCATCGCCCTGCCCCACGACCGCCTTCGTGAAGCCCTGAAAAAATACAATCGCCTGACAAAGTAATCGCGGGCGAGGGTGCCCCTCCCTTCTCGCGTTTCTCGCGAGAGGGTGGGGATTTTGACTTTCAAATCTGAGATTTGTGGCCGAAGAGCTGTTCTATCCTGCCCCAAAGGTCCCGCTTCCACGTCCGTACTCCCGCGGTTCAATTCCGAACCGCTTGATCATCGACTGCAGGGTCGTGCGCTTGATCCCCAACCGCCTCGCCGCCCCATCCATTCCCGAGAGCACTCCGTTGGTCTCCCGCAACACGCGGATGATATGCTCGCGTTCCTTTTGCGTCAGGTTATCTTCCTCAGACTCCTGCGGCGCGTCCAAATCCTCTGGCGGCGCAGCCAGTTCGCGATCTTTGCTCAAGATAACCATGCGTTCGATCATGTTCTCCAACTCGCGGATGTTCCCCGGCCAGTTCCAATTCTGCAGCACCGTCATGGTCTCATCAGGGACGACGTCAATATGCTTCCCCATGCGCGCCGAATGCTTGCGCACAAAATGATGAACCAGCATGGGAATATCACTGCGCCGCTCGCGTAACGAGGGCAACTCGATGGGAAATACATTGAGACGGTAAAACAGATCTTCGCGAAATCTCCTGCCAACGATGTCCTCACGCAAATCGCGGTTGGTGGCCGAAATGATCCGCACATCGACACGCAGCGTGTGGACCCCGCCCAGCCGCTCGAACTCACGATCCTGCAATACCCGCAGCAGCTTCGGCTGCAATTCCATCGGCAACTCGCCAATCTCGTCCAGGAACAATGTGCCTTTATCCGCCAGCTCAATCCGCCCGACCTTCTGGCTGACCGCACCGGTAAACGCTCCTTTTTCGTGCCCGAAGAGCTCGCTCTCCAGCAGCCCTGAAGGCACTGCGGCAGAATTGAGCTTGATAAAAGTCTTGTCGCGCCGCGAACTTAGCGAATGTAACGAACGCGCCACCAATTCCTTCCCCGTACCCGTCTCACCCAGGAGCAGGACTGTCGAATCGGTCGGCGCCACCACCCGCACATTCTTCAACACTTCGTGCAACGCAGGACTCTGTCCAATGATTTCTTCGAACCCCAGCTCCGACTGAATCTCACGTTCCAGATACAACTTTTCCTGCGCCAGCCTGTCCCGCGCGTCCTGCAGACGATCCGTCATTTCGCGCAGCCTCGCAACGTCCATGGCGGCGCCGGTTATGCCGGCGATGCCTCCTTCTGCGTCGAACAGGGGTTCCACGGTAATATCGAATGCGTGGTTCTTGCCGTCATGCGGAATCACCACTTCCTCCCGCAACGCCACTCCCTCCTTAAGAACCCGCCGCTTGATGTCAACCAGACTCGCGGCCTTCTTCGGTCCGATGATGTCTGCATCGGTCTTGCCTATAGCCTCGTGCCAACAAAGCTGCGGGTTGTAGATCCACGTGTAGCGCAGCTCTGGGTCGTGGCTGAAGACCGTGATGGGAGAATCCTTGAGCGCCACCCGGAACCGTTCTTCACTCTGGCGCATAGCTTCCTCCGCCTGCCTGCGCTCGCTGATGTCGCGGAGAATTCCCTGCAATCGCCCATCCGGCAGTTGTTTTCCGGAAACTTCACCGGGGAAGAACGACCCGTCCTTGCGCCGGAATTTCCATTCATTGCGAACCGCACGGCCTTCCTGCATGCGGATCCGTTCGTCTAGAACGCGGGGCGCCTCTTCCGGTACGACAACATCGGCGACCGTCAATTGCAGAATCTCCTCTCGCGTGTATCCCAGCATTTCAGCTCCGGCTGAGTTCACGTCCAGGTACTTCCCCTGAGCATCGGCAATGAAAATCCCATCCGACGCCTGTTCCACTAGAAACCGGAAATGGGCTTCGCTGCGTTGCAGCGCCGCTTCCGCCTGCTTGCGTTCCGTGATGTCGATCGCCGTGGCCTGCACAAGTTGCGTTCCGTAACCGCCTCCATCGAGTACCACTGCGTTGAACAAGACCCAGATCGGCGTACCGTCCAGTCGCCTGAGTTGCATCTCCCGGCTCAAGAAGGCACCCTCCTGCTTCAACTCACTCAGCATGGGTTCCCGCTCGGCGAGGTTGAAATAGAACTCGGATGCCCGGCGGCCGCGAACTTCGTCTGCTTTGTCATAGCCCAGAATGCGCGCCCACCCATCATTGCAATCCACCACCTCGCCCTCCATGGTGGCGATCGCAACTCCCGAGACATTTTGTTCAGACAGCAGGCGATAGCGTTGTTCCGACTTGCGCAGCGCCGCTTCCGCCCGCTTTCGCTCCGTAATGTCGCGCGCCATCCCTCGTACAACCGGCGACGCCACCCCTTCGGTGCGCAGCGTGTTGCTGTATTCCCAAATCCTGCGCTCTCCTGTCTTCGTTACAACGCACAACATTCCCCGATCCGCCCCAGTCTTCTTGATCCTTTCCAGATATGCGTCGAACTGTTCACGAGCCTCTGGCGCGATCAGGTCGCGCATCGGTATCTTTAGCAGCTCGGCAACCTCGTACCCTAGAACCCGCGCCGGCGCCGGATTCACGGATAGCAATCTGCCCTCCAGATCGTGCGTGCACACCAGATCCTCACTATGTTGAACCAGATCCCGGTGACGGTCCTCGCTATCTCGCAGCGCCTCCTGCGCGAGTTTTCGCGCCGTGATGTCTTGGACCACGCTCGCCAAACGATATATTTTGCCGTCCGCGTTGCAAACCGGAAATCCATGGGCCTCGACCCAGCGGATCGTTCCGTCGGGACGCACTATTCGAAATTCCTCATCGAACTTCCCCGTGGTGGCAGCTTCGCTCAGGCGATTGAGAACGTGTGCACGATGGTCCGGATGAATGATCTCGTCATAGGAAAGGGGCGCGTTCAGCAAACTCGCCACCGTACGTCCCGTGATCTGTTCAAACGCCGGGTTCACGTAGATCGCTTGTTTGCTGTCGCTATCGACCATCCAGAAAATCTCCTGGATGTTATCCGCTACCTGACGAAACTTTTCTTCGCGTTCGCGCAGCGCGTCATCCGCGCACTTTCGATCGGTGATGTCCCGCGACACCGCGACCACATAGTCCCGCTCCAGCGAAACGTACTTCAGGCTGGTTTCCACCGGAAAGGTCGACCCGTCCTTTCTCCGATGAACCGTTTGCTTCACCACAGATCCCGCATCCCGCAACTTGCCCAGAACCGTCGCGTGACACGCCTCGTCGGCACCCGGATCAATGTCGTACACGGTCAGTGACAATAGCTCTTCCCGCGTGTAACCCAAGTCCTTGCAGGCTCTCTCGTTGACGTCCAGAAACTGAAGCGTCTCAGGATCGATCACCTGCACCGCGTCGTTGGACTGGTCTATCAACGTGCGGAATAGACGCAGGGATTGCTCCGACCGCTTGCGCTCGGTGATGTCCTGCAACACGCTCGCCACCCGGTCGACTCCGCCCGGCCCCTGGATCGGAAAGTAAGTGATGAAGAGATCCCTCTCGCCCCGCTCCGGGTACCGGTACCGCATTTCGTACTGCACGATCTTGCCCTGGAGGCATTCATCCAGCTTTGCCTTGATCGTCGTCTCAAAGACGCCCGGGTTTAGGGTTTCCCCAACTCGCCGGCCCATCAGATCTCTTCTCTCCAGGTTCCGATAATTCAGGAAGGCGCGGTTCGCAATTACGAAGCGGTAGTCGTGGTCCACCACGACGATCATCTCTTCCAGACCTTCCACCGCCCTTTCGAATCCCTGCAACCTTTGGGCTCGTTTTCGGTACGTGTCGGTCAGCGCGCTCAGTGCCACTCCCGCGATCGAGAACAGGATCAGCCCATTTGGATTGAGTGGCAGACCTAACGCTGACGTGTTCGCCGGCCCGAACAGCAAGTAAACGGCTGACACTTCGGATAAAGCGACGGCGAAGACGCCCGGCCCCAATCCTGCCATCCAAGCCACCAGCCAGATTGCGGGGTAGAACAGCAGGAAAGGAAGATTGGCCCCAAGCAATTTGCTCAAGGCATAGCGCAACAGACTAGCCGCGGCCACCGCGATCAGAGCAAGCCCATACCGTCGCGGCCAGGTGTGCAGGAAATACAGAGACCTTCGAATGGCTTCCCTTCGATCGGCAAAACTCATAGCCAACCTTTCACTTCATGGGATTCCCTGGGGTCAGCACCGTGCGCCTTCGCAAGTGGAACTTCCGCGAAGTGCAACCAGTCGCGGCAACGCCTCCTCCCGCAGAGAAAGGTTACCGCCAAACAAACTTGCCTGTTCGATTGCTCTGGCTCAAACGCCTGAGGGAGGCCGCGAACCAGTTGGTTGGCATTATGACCTGAGGGCACCGAAGCGAACAGTGGCTCAAATCACAATTTCTTCCCGCTTCCCAAAATGGGACAGGCCCCAACTGCCCCCAGGGCCAGCATCATCTCCCAGCCAAACCCCATTTGGCAACCCCCAAAATGAGGTGGCTAGATGCGTTCGCACCTTAGAATGAGGTTCTAACGCATGCGGCGAGGGCGCGAGCCCGGCCCGTTCGTTACGGTGGATCGCGCCAGGGTTTGCTTGAGCAGTTCGCTAATTTCCGCTTCCAGGATCTGCCGTTCCTGCGCCCAAAGACGGGTAAACCGGAACGGCTGCAGATAGCCCTGCGCGCTCCACATCGGGAACAGCATTTCAGCATGCGGGCGCAAGATGTCGGCGCCAATCGGAAGGCTCAGGCTCACCTTGGCTCGTTCTTCCAGGCATGTCGGCAGTTCCAACAGCCCTCCTGTGACGGAGAGCTGATGCACCTTGGCGGATACCTGTCGTCCATTTTCGAGCACGACTGTCGCGGAAATTCTGCCCTGCAGGCTTACGCGCATAGCGCGTGTTCCGGGCCGCATTCGAGGAGAGTGTGCCATTCCCAGTTCGCCTGTTTCAGTTCGCCTATTTCAGGGAAGACAAACCCTGAGAGGTTGGAGAAAGCATCTCCACCCCATTGGGCTCGATAACCGCCGCCAGCAGCCGGTCCGTCCGTCGCATCAATGCCCAGTCGTATTCGTAGGCGGTTCCACAAATCGGGCATCTCTGATAATAACGGCCGATTTCATCGATTCGCGGCCACGAGAACCGGTGCTTACAGCCTCTTGCTAGGAACTGCTTCAGGAAGTTCAATGCGTCACCCCCTGATTCCGGTTCTTCCAATGATCGAGCCAGCGGGAGAAGAACGGTCTGTGACCGTCGTTCAACAGACGTTGCAGGCTGGACAAAAGAATGTTCGGCGGTTGGGACTTCGACAGTAGCGAGTCCACCGACGTCAGCTTGCTCTTGGGCAGAGGTTCGTAGGCGGACAGCATCATGATCGGCACGCGCGCATTGATCCGCTTCATTTTCGCGGCCACTACGTCGCCGTTCATCCCGGGCATCTGGTAGTCGAGGACCACCGCATCCACGGCGTGCTTGCGGAACAACTTCAGCCCCTCGTCCCCGCCACTCGCTTCCAAAACCTCATAGCCGCTCTGTTCGAGCAGCATCTTCCGCCCAATCAGCCCGTTCCAGTGGTCGTCAATACAGAGAATTCTTGCCTTCGCGCGAGACATGACTACCTCACGTTCCAATCCGGCCAGAATTGTTTTTGTTCAGCGGCGCCGCTCCCCGACAAGAAGCTGCGTTTGCTGGACTTCGAAGTGGTTACCCTGATTCTGCCGCCAGTAGTAACTACTTTCAAATTACGAATGTGCAATCCTCCAGCAGTTACCAACCAATCCACAGGATACGGGTTCAGAAAAGGGCACGGGGTTGGGAAGGACGCGGGGGTTTGGAAGGACGAGGGGTTGGGAAGGACGCGAGGTTGGGAAGGGCACGGCTTCAGCCGTGCCGCCCACGCCACAAAAAAATACGGGCTTTAGCCCCTGAGGGCCAGAGTCCGCATTTGCTTCACCATGACATCTAGAGGAAAGAAAAGAGCGAGTCGCCGTCGACTCGCCCGCTCCTTGAACGCTAAGAACCTGTCAGTGCTGCACGGAACCGACCAGATCATTTTTCATCAGGTTAACTTCCACTCGTCCCCCGCTGCTATGCTTCGCCGCGGTTCCCTCCACCGGCGCATTGCCCAGGCTCATCACATAAATGCGGTAGACCGGAATCTGATGGTTGAGCACTAGATATCGCACCACCGAGTCCGCCATCTTCTGCGAGCTGGCAATCGCAGCCTGACCGTGACCGGCGGAGAACCCGCGAACCTCGATAATGTAGTTGCGCTCAACCTTCAGCGGAGCCGCCATCTCGTCAAGCGCGTCCTTCGACGCCTTGCTCAGAACTGTCTGGCCAGCACGGAAGCGAATTTCAGTCTGCCCACTCCCCTGGTATTTGTCGAGGTTGCCCACGACCTGCTCTTCTGTCGATACCCTTGTGGAGGCCTGCGTAGCCGCCGTCTGCGCCAACTGCGCCCTGCTGGCCGCGTCTGAGGCATGTTGGTCCGCCAGGCTGCTTTTTTCCGACGCCAGCTGAATGCCCCGCTGGGCGCGCGCGTCCACGTCCTTAATGTGATTTCCGTTTTCCGTGGTCAACTCATCCAGTTCGTTGAGGCGGTCCCGGATGGGCGCCACCTGCCGCTGCACGTACTTCTTGTTGGCAAACGGGTGCGTCACCAGATTCACCAGGTTCGGATCGTCGCCGTCCCAGAAATCCTTGGGCGTCGGGGCAGGCAACGGCTCGAGATCGCTGGTGCTCTGGGAAGCTGGAGATTGAGCACCCGTCGCGGCCGGCTGTGCGTTTGCATTGGAACTGGTTTGTTGTGCGAACCCCGTAAGCGCAAGCGCGCCGAACAACGCGGTAAACAACAACGACCTGAACACCGTCATCAAGATCCGATTGTTTTTCATTTTTCGACCTTTTTCCGAGTGGCACACTGGGCGCTCCACTCCAGCCAGATAGGGCATTTTTTTGACCCCTAATTGTGCCCCCAGCGGGCAAAACGTGCAAGCGAATCATTGCGCCGTCGCGGCAGCCTCCCAGCCGCCAAATCCCGTACCCCGCAACGGTTCCAGCCAATTTTCAACTTGGGATCATTTCGCGAGATCAGCCTAGGATGGATCAGAACTGCTGCTTCGGGTAGTTCGTGCCCTTGCGCTCCGTCTTCAACATCTTGCGCTCCGCTTTCCGCTGCGCCTTGGCGTACTTCTTCTGCGCCTTCTGCTGCTTCTTCGCGGCCTTCCGGGCCTCGCGGCTCTCGGGCATGCCATTGGCCCGCATCTGCGCCGTGGCCTGAACCGACCACCCAACACTCAACAAGCCCAACAGGATCGTAGCCCCAAATTTTTTCATCAAGGTCTCCGCGAATCGGAATATGCTTGATTCTACCGCAGAGGATCGACAGAGGATCTGGGTGCCCCACCCTTCTCGCGCACTTCGCGAGAGGGTGGGGATTTTGACTCGAGGAGCAAGCTCAGCCGAACGAGGAACTAGTCCTTCACCGCCCTGTCCGTAATCTCAAGCCCCTTGTCGATGATGGCAAACGCCTCCCGCAGTTGCTGCTCGTTAATGCATAGCGGAGGATTCGTATAGAACGAGTTCCAGCGCACAATCGTGTACAGCCCCTGCTCGCGGAAAAAGCGTCCAAGCGCGCCCATCTCCTCCGAAGTCCCGTTGAACGGAGCCATCGGTTGCCGCGTCTTCCGGCTGCGCACCAGTTCCACGATGCCAAACAGCCCGATCGACCGCACCGCCCCCACCGACGGATGTTTCGCCTGCAACTCAGCGCCAAGCTGCTTCATGATCGCGCCCATCTTCTTCGCGTTCTCGATCAGGTGGTCTTCTTCGTACACGCGGATCGTGGCCAGCGCCACGGCGCAGCCCATGGGATGCGAGTTGTAAGTCAGCCCGCCGTAGAAAACTTTGTCCTGGAAGTGCTGCGCAATATGATGCCGCATCCCCACGGCACCTAGCGGCAGGTAGCTCGCAGTCAATCCCTTGGCCATGCAGACCAAGTCCGGAACGACTTTCCAGTTGTCGATGGCGAACCACTCACCCGTGCGCCCAAAACCGGCCATCACTTCGTCGGCAATCATCAGGATGCCGTACTTATCGCACAGCTTCCGCACGCCCTCGAGATATCCGTCGGGCGGAATCAGAATGCCGTTGGTGCCAACCACGGTTTCGAGGATGAAGGCGGCAATCGTTTGCGGGCCCTCAAGCTGGATTGTCTCTTCGATCATGGCCAGCGAGGTCTCCGCCGATTCCCACCCGCGCTCGATGCCGTGATAAGGATCGAGCACCCGCACCACGCCCGGGATGCCGGGCTCAGCGGCCCAGCGCCGCGGGTCGCCGGTCAGCGAAATAGCGCCCGCGGTCGCGCCGTGGTAAGACCGGTAACGCGCGATGATCTTGTGACGTCCGGTAAAGAAGCGCGAGATCTTGATTGCGTTCTCGTTAGCCTCAGCTCCGCCGTTGGTGAAAAAGAACGTGTCAATGTCGCCCGGAGTGATCTCCGCCAGCTTCGCTCCCAGCCGCGCGCGCGGCTCCGTCGCCATGAACGGATTCGCATAGCACAGCGTCTGCGCCTGTTCGTGGATGGCCCGGATGACGCGCTCGTCCCCGTGACCAATGTTGACCGACATCAACTGGCTGTTGAAGTCGATGAAGCGTTTGCCCTCGGGCGTCCAGAAGTAAATGCCCTTGGCGCGCGCCACGGGGATGGGATCAACCTTCGATTGCGCCGACCACTCAAACAGCGTGTGCTTCTTGGTGAGATCAACGATTTCCTGTCCAGTCATGGAGGAAGTGGTCAGAGTTGTGGTCATAAGAGTCCTTGAAGAACGAATTGCCACGTTTCACCCTTGACACGTTTTCGCTTTTGACACGTTTCGCCTTGAAAGGGCGCGGCTTCAAGCCGCGCCGAAACTTGTCCCAAATGAAAACCGGCTTTAGCCACTGGGGGGAACTCGAAGCCGTCCAGAATGAGTCTTCCCGCTCCTGACGCCGTGCCCTGCCAAAATGCGCTCCCCCGCATAACTCTTTCCCATATTGTGTCTGCAAACCGATTTTGGGAACCAACGATTATATCGGATGGCCATGAACGCTGTGTGACGCCCGACACACTGGTTGCTGCCCATATCCCCGTTCGGAAGCGACCATTCGGCCATCCCCACCCTGCCCTTATCGCCGCTGGTTCCCTGTCCTGTGTGCGTATTGTCGCGGCCTTCGGGGTAGACTAGAGTCAATAGAGCGCTTCGGATTCCAGGAGGTACCCTCCCCATGAAGACAATGAAGAAATGGATGCTGCTCCCCGGCCTGCTGCTGGCATCGTTGTCCGCGGCCCAGCTCGCGGCCCAGACCAGTTCTCCCGTCCCCGCCGGAACTGCCCTGATGGTGCGGCTCGACACGACGCTCGCCACATTTAGCAATCGAGTTGGAGATCCCTTTCAGGCAAGAGTCACCCAGGCGGTCGTGGTCAACGGCAATACGTTGATTCCCGTGGGAGCGACCGTCGAAGGCCGCGTCACCAAGGTGAACGAGCCGCGCCGCATCTCGGGCAAGCCGACCATCGGAATTCTGCCGGAAGCCGTGATTCTTCCCACCGGCGAGCGCTACTACCTCGATGCGACGCTGGTCGACACCAACATTAAAGGCGCCGACGTGAATCAAGAAGGACAGTTCAAGGGATTAGGCCATGACCGGGGCGACAAGATCGAGGCCGGCGCCGGCACAGCCGGCGGCATGCTGATTGGTGGACTGATCGGCGGTCCGGTAGGAATATTGGTCGGCGGCGCAATCGGCGCGGGTGGGACCACAACTCATTGGCTGGTCAAACACCGCTCCGCGACTCTGCCCGCCGGAACCCAACTCACCTTGGAATTGAACCGCCCCCTAACGGTGGGCACTGCGCCCGCCCCAACACCCGCAAACGGCGGCGGCAGCAACTAGACAGGATTTTCTCCAGAAGCCTCTTTCGAACGCCGGACAGCGCAAGCGTCCGGCGTTTTCCCTTTTGCTGGTCTTATGCAAGAATGGGGTCTGTGAGAATTAGACTCGACCTTCCGGCCAAGATTCAATCTCGGCTGAAGAAAATGGCGCATCGGGAAGGCGCTACGGTCAACGCTCTAATCCTTTGCTCTATCAAAGCGATGCTCTCCAGGCGTAAACCGCCGCCCGTCATTGAATCCAAAAGGCCCGGATCGTTACAGCTGGACAATGCGAAAATCTACGAGCTCATCGATTTTCCTTAGCTTGAACCTCGATTCACTTCTCACGCCCCAAAAATCAAATCTCCCTCGCTCAGCACCTGCAGCTCGATCCATCCCTCCAACGGCAACGAATCCACCGGCAGCCGATTCTGCCATAAGCTGAAGCGAAGCCGCAATTTGCCGGTAGCCGCCACGGCAACGGCGCCAGCCTTGCGTTCGGCCGCTCGTTCTGCGGTTCGATCTGCCGGAGCCGCGCTCGGAGTCGCCAGCAACCACACCAGCGGCAGCTTGAACTCAAAATTCCGCACCAGCGCGAGTTTCACGTGTTCGTCCGGTTGCGCCGACGACGCCTTCACCCGATCCTCCGACCCGTTCTCGATCTTCCAGCAGTTGAGCTTGCGCTCGTGCACCGACGCTTCGACCCGCAGCGTACGTCGCGCTCGCGGCTCGCCGCTGGCCCATGACTCCAGGTTCACGACCAGTTCAAAATCTTCCCCCGGCACGTTGCCCATGAAATCCAGCCGGCCATACACATGAGTAGAGTCGATGCCGGCATACACCGCATCCAGCAGAAATTGTTTACCATGCATCGAGCCGGAGCGGTGGTCGGCAGTGTAGATGGCCGCGCCCATCCACTCGAAGTAACGTACCTTGTCGCCCGCCACTCGCGGATGAATGTACGCCGTCTGGGGCACAAACGACGGACGCACTTCCGCCCCCATGATGGGCTGGGCTAGAGAGTCCGGCGGAACCGCGCCCAGCGCCTGGTACACGTTCGACAAGTGCTTGCGGTACAGCTCGTCAAAGTCGCGGTCGTTCGCCGAGTGATGTTCCGGCCCGTACCACCAGTTCCAGTCGCTGCCCTCGGCAATCAGGATTTCCTCAAAGGCCAGCTTGCGCTGCGCCTCGGTCGCACTGGCCGCATTCTGCGCGTAAAATTCGCGCGCGTGGTGCAGGTAGTCCCAGGCGCGGTTGTCCTCGGGCGCGCCAATCCACACGTTGAAGTTAGCCCCGATCCACGACCCCGGCACCAGCGAGGTCATTTTGCCGAAATCTTTGTGCCGCGCAATCGCCTCGGAAATTGTCACCGCCTCGATCCCCGAATCGCGCTGCAACCCGTCATAGAACCGCCGCAAGAATTCGCGTCCTGACTTCGGGTAATACTCCCACGCATTTTCGCCGTCGAGAATGATCGACACCACCGCATCACGGCCCGTGGCCAGCACAGGCTTCGCCGCTTCCTTGATGTTGCCAATCAGGTGCTGCGCCGCGTCCGCTGGAGGCATACCCGAATACACGAACCCGATCAGATCGGAAATCGTGTGATCGCGAAACACCAGGTGCATCGCCGCCGAGCCGTTCTCGTAGCGATGGATGTTGTAGAGCTTTTCCGCCAACGGCACCGGTAAGCGGCCGGTCCCGTCGCGCGCGAAGAATGCGCCCGAACTCCGCCCCAACACGCCTTCGTCGGTGGCCATCCACTGCACACCCACGCTGTGCGCGATGGCCAGCACCTCTTCCGACACGCTGCCCTCGGAAGGCCACACGCCCTTGGGTCGCAGCCCGAAAACTTTCTCATGCAGATCGAGACCGCGGGTAAGCTGTTCGCGCGCATCTTCGGGATGGCGAAACCGGTTCTGCGGCAGCGGCAATCCCGGAGTTGACACCGCTCCCACACTCGTATCGCACACCAGCGGCAGAATCGGGTGATAGAACGGCGTGGCCGAGATCTCAATCGATCCCTTCTTCGCCGCCTCGGCGTGCGCCGGCAACACTCTTCCCAGCAATTCCTTCTCGCGGGCAATCACAAATTTCTGATCGTCGAGCGTATAGCTGTGCCCCTTGGCCACCAGCGCCGCCACATCTTTCTCTTCCAGAAAGAACTCGTCGAACCACGCAATCTGCGACAAGACCTGCAAGTCGGTGAAATCCTGCGGCTGAAAATAGCGCTCCGCGCGTTCCGGATGATCGCCGTGCTCGCGAAACCGTTCCCACAATTCGCGGTACCGCGGATAGCGCCCGATCAGGTTCTGCGGATTCGCCTGAAACAGATATTGCAGCGCGAAGCGGCGCTCCTCGAGCGTCAACTCCTTTGCCGGCTTGGCTGCCACCCTCAGAAATGGATCCTGCGCCGTCCCCGCGACATAATCCTGAATCTGCACCATCAGCGACGGCACCAGGTTGAAATTCTGGTGGACGTTGGGAAACTCGTCCAGCAGCTTCACCATCCCGTAATAATCTTTGAGCGCGTGCAGCCGCGTCCACGGCAGACGATATTCCCCCGTGACCAGATCCTTATAGAACGGCTGGTGCTGATGCCAAAGAAGAATGACGCGCAAAGCAGGCATGGCTGGAGCAGTCAGTCTAGCATGGGAGTTTTTCCTGGCTTCGCACGGAGGGCTTAGCTGCGAAGGCTTGGCATGGAACCGTTGGGGTTTTGTTTAGACCGCAGTCACTTCCCACTGGAAGCTGCGGAATTCGGCGAGTCTCCGAAAATCGCGCTCATTCGCGGTAATCACCCGAATGCCTAGTCTGCCAGCGCTCATCGCCATTAGCGCATCGTTGGTCAGACGTCCTTGCCCAATCTGATCGTAGTCATACTTCGCCGCCAACTGAGATAGCACCCGGCCTACTTGAGCCCAGTCGTTGAGATTCGGTACCAGGATTCGCTTGGCCCGATCGAAATCTCGTTCCAGCCGTTCCACGACATTGCGGCCGCGCTCCCCCGCGCCCGCATACAGTTCTTCAAGCACTACTGCACTCAGCCACAGCACCGCCCCAGAGTCTAACCGCTGGAGAGCCGTGACTGCATCGCTGCCCCGCCGCAGAGCGGCGATGTAGATGGAGGTATCGAGAAGAGCGGGCTGCACCTAATCCGTCAACTTTCCGTATACGTCCTTTATTTCAGCACCGCTTCTGACAAATCTCTCATTCGCTTCGACCGCGAGCCGATTCTTCTCATGTTCGTCAACCGCAAAATCCAGGGCGCGCTCGATCGCCTCCGTCTCAGTTTTGGCTTTGAAGACTCTTTGCGCGCGCCTGATTTTCGCCGCATCCAACTGAAAATGCTTGTGAACTCGCTTGCCCGCTGTCGCCATTGGAAGCCTCTTGCTACAGGCTATCATCCAATGTACATAATTTCAATTCCTATGTACATGAGCAGAGAATACAAAGCGCGACTTCTCGACAGGAGCGCGGGCCTATAATTCCTTGCATCATGCAGGCATTGCTTCGCAATCTGCGTTTCGCCGTGCGCATGCTGGGCAAGAACCCTGGATTCACCCTCGCAACGGTCATCACTCTCGCCGTTGGAATCGCCGCCAACACGGCCATCTTCACCGTGACTAGCGCACTGCTGCTGCGCCCGTTTCCTTACCGGGAACCAGAGCAACTCGTAAGCGTCACCGCCAAGGACCAAACAAAAGACCGCGGCGGCACGCTGCTCCGCTACGAGTTGGTGCGCGATGCGAACCGCTCCTTCGAGTCGGTCGCCGTGTGGGCCAATGACAACCTGAATCTCACTGGCTCGGGCGAACCGCTACAGGTGCCGGTGGCGCGCGTCTCCCCGAGTTTTTTCTCCACGCTTGGAGTGCAGCCTCAGATGGGACGAATCTTCACCGAAGATGAAGGCCGTCCCGAAGGCAAACCGGTCGTCATGCTCAGTGACTCCATGTGGCGCAGCCGGTTTCGCGGCGACCCGAACATCGTCGGACAGACGGTCACGCTCGACGGTACGCCGCAGTCCGTCGTCGGCGTACTTCCCGCCAATGTTGAGTTTCCCTTCGTCGGCCCGGCCGACATCTGGACGCCGCGCTATTTTGAGTTCTCGCTCATGACTCCACAGCGGCTGCGCATGGGCGTCGGTTATCTCGAGATGATGGCCCGGTTGCGGCCGGGAACAACGCTGGCCCAGGCCAACGCCGAGCTGGCTTTACTCAACCAGCGCTATCGTGAGCAGAATCCCACGGCGCCCGACGCTGATCCCGCCGTGTTCATGATCGCTGGATCGTTGCGAGACCTCGTAGTCGCCGATGTGCGCGGGAAAGTGTTCGTTCTTTCTGCCGCGGTCGCCGTCGTACTTCTGATTGCCTGTGCCAATATCGCCAGCCTGCTGCTCTCGCGCGCGCTCGCCCGCAGAAAGGAAATTGCCGTGCGCACCGCGCTGGGCGCAACCCGCAGCATGTTAGTTCGCCAACTCCTCACCGAGAGCATGCTGCTCGCGCTGCTGGCCGGCGTGCTGGGTGTCGGGTTGAGCTGGGCGGCCGTCCGGGCGCTGGTCACATGGGGAGCAAGCCAGCTCCCGCCAGGCATTCCAATCCGCATCGATCTCGAAGTGCTATTCTTTACGCTGGGCATTTCACTCCTTGCCGGAATCCTCTTCGGGACGTTTCCTGCCGTCCAGCTGGCCAGGGTGAATCCGAACACGACGCTGCGCGACGAAGGCCGCGGCGTCTCCATCGGCCACACCCGCGCGCACATGAAGAATCTCCTCGTCATCAGCCAGATAGCATTGTCCCTGCTGCTCTTCATCGGCGCGGGACTCCTGCTGCGCAGCTTCGTTCGACTGCTCCACGTTGATCCCGGCTTCGACGCCCGGAACGTACTCACCATGAATCTCTCGCTCCCCACGGTGAAGTACGCCAAACCGGACCAGCAGATTGCGTTCTTCGACGAGGTTGTGCGCCGCGTCTCCGAGCTGCCGGGCGTGCGTAACGCCGCGATCTCCGCCGCCTTGCCACTCAGCTGGATGCGCATCACTCCCGTATTGCCCGAGGGCCAGCCCGACGTGCCTCTGGCCAAGCGCCCGTTTATCGACATCGAGGCAATCGGCCCGCAGTGGTTTCGAACTCTGCGCGTTCCGCTACGCGCAGGCCGTGAGTTCACCGACGCCGATAACGCCCAAGCGCCCAAAGTCATCATCGTGAACGAGACCTTCGCCCGCGACTTCTGGCCTAACCAGAATCCCGTTGGCAAGCACGTGATCATCGGCCGCCTGCCAGTTCCGTCGGACGTGGTTGGCGTCGCGGCGGACATCAAGAACAAGGGCCTGGACCACGACACGCAAGCCCAGCTTTATCTTCCCTTCCCGCAATTGCCCTGGAGCGACATGAATCTGCTGGTGCGTACGGATGTAGCCCCACAAAGCCTCACCTCGGCCGTGCGGGCACAGATCGCCTTGGTCGACCCCGACCAGCCGCTCACGAACATTCAAACGGTCGAAGAGATCATGAACAAATCGCGCTCGCAACCTCGCTTCACCACGTTTCTGCTCGGCGTTTTCTCCATGACGGCCCTGGCGCTCGCCGTCATCGGAATCTACGGTGTGCTGTCGTATTCGGTGGCGCAGCGGCAGCAGGAGTTCGGCATCCGCCTGGCCCTGGGAGCGCAACCAACGGACATCCTTCGCCTGGTGGTGCGCCAGGGATTCATGCTGGCGATTGCCGGCGTGGCCATTGGCCTGATAGCTGCTCTCGGGCTCACCCGGATGATGTCGAGCATGCTGTACCAGGTCGGTCCGCTCGATGTGGCGACCTTCCTGCTGACGCCGCTGTTATTTCTCTGCATCGCCCTGTTCGCCGCCTACCTGCCCGCACGGCGCGCCACCAAGGTCGATCCCATCGAAGCGCTGAGGTGAAGGTCGAGCGGGGCATTCTAAAGAACGTGCGTCTTCTGGGTGTAAACTAAGGCGTCGCCTCAATATCTCCCAGCCCATGAGCCCTGAATCGACCGTCGCCAGCCCTCAACTCCTCAGCGATCAAGATCTTTATCTCTTCAATGAGGGCAGCAATTACCGCCTCTACGAGAAGATGGGAGCGCACCTCGTCACCCACAATGGCCAACCGGGCGCCGTCTTCAGCGTGTGGGCGCCGAATGCGCGGTCGATTTCAGTTGTGGGCAGCTTTAACGGATGGGATTCGAAGTCGCATCGTCTGAACTCGCGCGGCTCGTCCGGCATCTGGGAAGGTTTCATCCCCGGCGTCACCCGCGGCGCGCTCTACAAATTTCACATCGAATCGCACAGCAAAGGCTACCGCGTCGACAAAGCCGATCCGCTCGGCCTGCTGCACGAAAAACCTCCGCGCACCGCGTCCGTCGTCTGGGATCTCGACTACCAGTGGAGCGACGACGACTGGATGCAGAAGCGCGCCGCACGCAATTCGCTGCGCGCGCCCCAGGCCATCTATGAAGTCCATCTCGGCTCGTGGATGCGCGTGCCCGAAGACCACAACCGTCCCCTGACCTACCGCGAAACCGCACCGCGCCTCGCCGAATACGTCGGCCAGTTGGGTTTCACTCACGTCGAATTCCTGCCCGTGATGGAGCATCCCTTCTACGGTTCCTGGGGATACCAGACCACCGGGTACTTCGCTCCTACCTCGCGCTACGGCACGCCGCAGGATTTCATGTACCTGGTCGACTATCTGCACCAGCATGGCATCGGCGTGATCCTCGACTGGGTGCCGTCGCACTTCCCTTCCGACGCCCATGGTCTCGCCTACTTCGACGGCACGCACCTCTACGAGCATGCCGACTCGCGCCAGGGATTCCATCCCGACTGGAAGACGCACATTTTCAATTACGGCCGCCCCGAGGTGTGCAGCTTCCTGATGTCGAGCGCCATGTTCTGGCTCGACAAATATCACATCGACGGCCTGCGGGTGGACGCCGTCGCCTCCATGCTCTATCTCGATTACTCGCGCAAGCAGGGCGAATGGATCCCCAATAAATTCGGCGGCCGTGAAAACCTCGAAGCCATCGACTTCCTCCGCCGCTTCAATGAGGAAGCCTACAAAGAGCATCCTGAAATTCAAACCACGGCCGAGGAATCCACGTCGTGGCCCATGGTCTCAAAACCCGTCTATGTCGGCGGTCTCGGCTTCGGCCTCAAGTGGGACATGGGCTGGATGCACGACACGCTCCGTTATTTCCAGAACGATCCCATTCACCGCAAGTATCACCACAACGATCTCACGTTCCGCATGTTGTATTCCTTCCTTGAAAATTTCGTGCTGCCGCTTTCGCACGATGAAGTGGTTCACGGCAAAGGATCGCTGATCGGCAAAATGCCCGGCGACGAGTGGCAGAAGTTCGCCAACCTGCGTCTGCTCTTCGCCTACATGTACGCCCAGTCCGGCAAGAAGCTCCTGTTTATGGGCTGCGAATTTGGACAAGTGCGCGAGTGGGCGCATGACTCCAGCCTGGAATGGCATGTTTTGCAATACCAGGTCCATCGCGGAGTGCAAGCCTGGATGGAGCAGTTGAACCGCTTCTATCGGAGCGAGCCCGCCATGCATGTGCTCGATAACGATCCCGCCGGATTCGAGTGGGTCGACGCCAACGACAACGCCACCAGCACGGTCTCGCTACTGCGCAAGAGCGAGTCCCCGCGAGACACCGTGCTCGTCGTCTGCAACTTCACACCCGTGCCGCGCATGGGATATCGCGTCGGCGTCCCACACGGCGGCTACTGGCGTGAAATGCTCAACAGCGACGCCCGCGAATACGCCGGCAGCGGCTTGGGCAACCTTGGCGGAGTGCACGCCGAAGAAATCCCCACCCACGGCCGCCCCTTCTCGCTGCAACTGACCCTGCCCCCGCTAGCCGCGTTGTTCTTCAAAGTAACGTAGTCCGTCGTCAGCAAAGATTTGCGATTCACCTCATCCGCTCATAGAATGGAAACGGTCACGAACCTATGATTGAATCATCAGAAAAGCAGATACCGGATGCCTATCAAGCCGGTCGAGATGCCGTGTCAAACCATCGCTCGCTGATCCTTCTCCTTACAGGAATCATGGTTCTGATCGTCAACCTGCTGAGAAACAATCCTAGTTCCGGATTGATAGGCCTCGTAGTTTGCGTGACTGCAGCATGGTTGGTGCGAAAGCGTCGCACCCCTGAGGCATTAGCTCCCCCCAAAAAGCCCTAACCGAACCCCTTATATTCCTTCCAAAACTCCGGCCACGGCAACCGCGGCGGCCCGCACACAAAAATGTCCGGATGGTCCTCGCTCTCCTCATTCTTCACTCCGAGAGAATTCCCGTTGTGACCGGCCCAGCGGCACGCGGTGAACAGCCGATCCGCCTCTTTGCGCGACTGTCCCATCACAATCAGCGTCGTAGGCAGCGGCGTGGGATACCCGCGCAGCCACGACGAGTTGACTCCGCTGATCGGCGGCGGCAAGTGGTAGGCCGCTCCCAGGATCTCGATCGCCCCCTGTTCCCCGTAGTTCCGCACTGCTATGCCAACACTGTCCCGTTCCTCCGGAGGCAACGAATCCCGAATCCCCGCAACCGTCTTCACGAGTTCGTCCCAGCCAATCTCTTCGCGCAAGTCGCCGTTATTCTCCAGCGCAAACTTCATCAGCTTGCCACTCGACGCCACCGGGAGAATCATCGCGCCCATGAACAGTCCCCACCCCACAACTCCGGCGAAGAACACAGCCTCCAGTGCGAGCCGCGGAAATCTCGACAACGACGCGACCCAGCGTGCTCCCAGCACAGCTCCCATCGCCATCAGCATGGGATACGCCCCTCCCAGGTAATAGCCGCGCCCCTTCCCCACCACGAACAGCGCCAGCGGGATCAAATACATCCACGCCAGCAGACGATAGCGGCGGTCCCACAAATAACCCAGCAGTCCCGCGATCCACAACGGCGCCGCCACCAGATTCGTGCAGATCCAAAATTGATCACGCCAAAATCTATTCGCCCGCCCCTCTCCCACATCCCGCGCATGAATGTGCTGCAGAAAATGCAGCGAGATGAATCCATGCCGCACTTGCCAAACTAAGTTCGGCAGACAAATCACAAATCCCAGCGCCATTCCGCCCCAGAACCACCCGCTTCCCAAATATCGGCGAGCGCGCGTCAGCAGAACGCCGCCCATAATCCCGGCAAGATAAAAACCCATCGTGTACTTGGTCAGAAACCCAACGCCGATGGTCGCGCCAATTGCCAACCACCACCGCGGATTCTCCGACTTGAGCAGTCGAATCACGAAGTAGGCAATCAGCACCCACCACAAATTATCGAAGGTTGTATATTGAAACTCCGTCCCCTCAAACAGCGGCAGCGTCGAGAGCGCGACCGCAAGCGCCGCAGCCACCTGCGCGAACCGCCCTCCGCCAAGTTCGCGGGCCATCAGCCCCGTAACGACAACGAGGATCGCCTGCGCGATCACGGAAAACAACCGCAGCCCCACCAGCGACAGTCCAAAGAGAGAAAGCGCAATCCGCTCCACAAACGGCGTCAACGGCGGATACGGCACGAACCCCCAATCCAGATGCCGCGCATCGCTCAGAACCTGCAGCTCGTCGCGATGAAATCCATACCGCCCGTTAGTGAGCACATGAGCGATCGCCACAATCGCCGCAATCCCAAACACCGCCCACGTATCGGCCCGAGAAGGCCTATCGACCAGCTCCGGTTTCGGCTCAGCTATCATTCCCGCTCCTCACATCTCTGTCCGGTACGCACTTCACCCCACGCCGGTTCCGATTTTGCGTAGCGCCGGCGTCTCGCCGGCTGTCGCGAGGGCGTCTCGCCCGCGCCGCCGAAAGCCTCGTCCTGCGCGTTCCTTTGTACAACGCCCCGCCCTAGGCTAACGTCTCTTTCGCGCCATCCTCCACCCACCCCCTCCCCATGCTATCCTCGCCTTAAGCGCGCTTCATGCGGATTCTGACCCGCTACATCCTACGCGAAGTGACGGCGCTCGCGCTCATCGGCGTGGCGATCTTTACCTTTGTCCTGTTCACCCGCGACCTGGGACGCATCCTCGAACTGGTTGTCCGTGCCAGCGCTCCCCTGCCCAGCGTCGCCGAGATTTTCTTCTTCACCGTGCCGCTCGCGCTCACCTACACGCTGCCCATGAGCGTGCTTTTGGGAATCCTGATCGGCCTCAGCCGCCTCGCCGCCGACAGCGAAATCACCGCCATGCGCGCCAGCGGCATGGGAATCTGGACTTTCCTGCGCGCGCTCTCGGTCTTTGTCATCGCCGCCTGGCTCATGGCCATGGTGAACGGCCTCTACATCGCGCCCCGCGCCCAGGCCGCGCTCGGCCACCTCGAAGACCGCCTCAAAGGTTCTCAGGTCTCCTTCGAAATCCAGCCTCGAGTTTTCTACGAAGGATTCCCCAAAAAAGTTCTCTATGTGCAGGACGTGAAGACGGCCCAAGGCGCAGCCGTTTGGAAGGGTGTCTTCATGGCGGACCTGAGCGACGCCACCAACCCAACGATCACCCTGGCCAAGGAAGCGATCGTCGTCGGCGAAGGTCAGGACCGCCTGCACCTGCACCTGATCGACGGCTCCGAACACGTGACCGACCCCCAGGACGCAGGCCACTACCAGATCTCCACGTTCCAGCAGACCGATATCCCGCTCGACCTTCCCTCCACCGAGAACAAGCCCGACGAGTCGCTTCCCGCCGAGGTGATGAATACCGCGGCGCTGTGGCAGAAAGCCGGCCGCGTCGATCCCATATCCGCGCGCTGGTATCTCATCGCATTCCACCGCCGCTTCGCTCTGCCCACCGCCTGCCTGGTGCTGGCGCTGGTGGGCATCCCGCTGGGTCTGTCGTCGAAGAAGAGCGGCAAGTCCGGCGGATTCGTGCTCACCATCCTGCTGGTCTTCGTCTACTATGTGATTTCTCTCGTCGGAGTTTCACTGGCCCGGCAAGGCAAGGTCTCGCCCTGGTTCGGAGCGTGGCTGGCCGACTTTGTGTTTCTGGCGCTGGCGATTTTTCTGTTGTTACGCGCGGAGAAGCGTCCGTTTGAGATGGCCTCATTCCGAGCCTTCTGGAAACGCGACCCATCCGGCACCCAGTCGGCCAACTCCCGTGGCCGCCGCGAAAACGCCTTCGATCGCATTTCCACCCGGCGCCGCATGTTCAGCGCCAGCTTTCCCACCCTGCTCGACGACTACGTGCTGCGCGATTTTTTTGTGTACCTGGGAATGATCCTCTCCACATTCCTCGTGCTGGTCATCGTCTTCACCCTGTTCGAGTTGCTGGGAGACATTCTTCGCAACCAGGTTCCCGCCACCGTGGTCGCGGAGTACCTGCTCAACGTTGCGCCCTATTTGCTCTACAACGTGGCTCCGCTGGTCATGCTGCTGGCCGTGCTGGTCACGTTTGGCATGATGCAGCGGTCCAACGAAATTACCGCGATCAAGGCTACGGGAACCAGCATCTACCGCATCGTCACTCCCGTGATTGTGGCCGCGGGTGTGCTGGCCGTGGGACTGTTTTTCGCCGACCAGTTCTACCTGCCCCACACCAACAAGCGTCAGGAAGCTTTGCACAACCAGATCAAGGGCAAGCCTGCGCAGACCTACCTGCGTCCTGACCGCAAATGGATTTTCGGGCAGAACAACGACATCTACTACTACCAGTTATTCGATCCCGATCGCGATCAGTTCGGTAATGTCACTGTCTTTGAACTGGACCGCGCCAGTTTCGCCATCACACGCCGCATCCACGCCGACCGCGCCCACTGGGCCGACAATCTCAATCGCTGGGTCTACGAACAAGGCTGGGACCGCTCTCTGCGCGGCTCGGCAATCGCGGACAACGGCTTTCACACCTTCGAGGTCTCAACCTTCCCCGAAACTAGCGAGACGCCCTCATATTTCAAGAAGGAAGTGAAGCAGTACAACGAAATGAATTACGAAGAGTTGCGCCGCTATATCGGGGACTTGCAGCAAAGCGGATTCGACGTCGTGCGCCTGCGCATGCAACTGCACGAGAAGCTCTCGTACCCCCTGATCACCTTGATCATGGCGGTCCTCGCCATTCCTTTTTCTCTTTCGACGGGGAAACGGGGAGCGGTTACAGGAGTCGCGGTTGCAGTTTTGATTGCAGTCTTCTACATCGTGGTGACCAGGTTCTTCGAAGCCATGGGCAATCAGAGCCTCCTGCCCCCAGCTCTCGCCGCGTGGTCGCCAGATCTGATCTTCGTCCTGGTCGGTGGCTATTTGATTTTGAAAGTTCCCACGTAGAAAGCGTCCGGTGGTCGTCAGTCGCGATTTTGGGTGGCGCAGCGCTTCAGCGCTGCGACCAAGATAAACAAATAGCAGCGGGCTTCACAGTTTGCTGAAAAACTCGGATTTGTCGGTGCTACCGTGGAAGAGCGGCCCTTTAGGGCCGCGTAAGCCGTTGAAAATTAATCTGGGCTTTTAGCCCCAGAGGTACTGAGCGCCGCACCCGCTCACCAATCACTAACCACTGCCTCACTTCACCGCCACGCCCCACGGATAATTATCCGTCTGGATCGGAGGCTGCACCGTGAGCGCGCCGCTTTGCGGCGTAACCAAATACTGCGTCACCGTGTTACCTCCAAGGCTGCTGGAGCCGAAGTTCGACACGAACATCCAGCTGTCATCCGCGCGAATCGCGATCGCCTTGGGTCCGACTCCCGTGGCGACGGTTGCCGGCGCCGTCGCTGTCAGGCTCCCCGTAATCGGGCTGATCTTGAGCACCGAGACCGTGTTGGAGAGTGTGCCCACGACATAAACATAATTTCCAAACGCATCCACCACCAGCGGTCCCGGACTATTCGCGCTTCCCGACAGACCGAACGGCGAACCCGCAACCTCTACCAGGGCGCCCGGGACAAGCGCTGCACACGGTATGGCCGGGCTGGTCGTCGAGCCGTTGCAGATGGCGTAGGCGCTGACTCTATTCGTGAGGCTGTCGCTCACATAAACGAACCGGTTGCAAGGATCCACCGCGACTCCCGCGGGGATTTGATCAGTCGGAAACGGTTGTTGACCGAGGGTTGCGGGATTCTTCAAAACGCCCGACGTTGTATCTACCGAGAATTCAAACAGCTGGTTCCCGAGCCCATCCACGGCGTAGAGGTACTGCAAGGTCGCCGGGTTGTTGCCCAAGTCGTTGCAAACAGCGTTCCGTACTCCATTGATGCCGACGAGCGGCAACACAGTGGGGGTGGGAGCCACGCTGACGATGTCCAGCCCCGATTGCGGGAGAGTCATCGGATTATTCGAAGTGAAGAACGGCGAGCCCGCCACCTCCGTCGCCGCTCCGCCACTTCCGATCGCAAACACTGAAACCGCACCCGGCACGAAGAGCCCGGTTGAGTCCGTCGTCGCCCGGTCGGCCACAAACAGAAACTTTCCAGCCGGGTCCATCACCATCATGCTCGGAAGCACCGGTACCTGCTCGGTGCTTGTGCTCGGCTGGCAACCCTTTGCAGGAGGAAGAAACGGCAAGCATGGCGTGACGATTCCCTGATTGAAGAGCACCAGGTTCCCGACCTGGGTCGTCGTCCCATCGGAGCCCACCTTAAACGCCAGGATGCCAGTAGTGCTCGGCTTCGTCGGGTCGGTGGTACACAATGAATTGGCATTAATAATCGTATACGCGTATGCCCCAGCCGGGTCCACCACCAGCGAGGACGGAATACCGTTCAGAACGCAAGTCAAACTCGACGTGTCATTCGGCGTGTTGGAAATCGCTGAAACGTGGCCGCTTCCCAGATTGAAGCTGAACGTCTCCACCAGCCCCGACCCCTGACTCCCCACCAGCATCAGTCCATCGGACGAAGCGTTGTAGTTGCTCCCGCAAGCCACCAGCAATCCGATTGAAACCAGCATCGCCACCCCGAGCATCCACGCAAATCTTTTCGACATTCTCTGGTTGATCTCCATATTTATGTGAGGTTTAAGGGTGCGCACACGGCCCGCGCCCCGCCGGCCGGGTCCTGCACTCTGAAAAACGCGGGAAAATCTCAACCCATTGGTGTATCAGGATTGCGCGGGAAGAGCAAACTCCCACCACCGCTATTGGAACCCTGGCAACCCCACGGAGTTGCCCGCTCCCCAGCCGTTCTTAGTATACGAGAGGATTGGCGGAGATGCCGGACCTCGGGCGTCAGCCGTCAGACCCCGGCCCTCGGCCCTTACTCGGTTCCAACCGTGAGTCGCGAAGCTTAACGTCTTGCGTCCTTAGGCTTGGCGTTCGAGGTCTGAAGTCTGAGGTCCGAAGTCCGCGGTCCGAAGTCTGAGGTCCGAAGTCCGAAGTCTGCTTTCAAGCCTGCCGCCCCAACGTCACCACCTCAGCCCCTTCCTTCATCGCCGTCACCGGCGCGATCAACGGAAGCCGAATCTCCACCATCAGCCCGCCCTCCGGCCGATTGAAGGCTGAGACTTTCCCGCCATGGAAGCGCACCGCTCTCTCGGTGATCGCCAGGCCCAGGCCAACGCCCCCGGTAAGACGTCCCCGGGCATCATCCAGCCGGTAGAACGGCTCAAACAATTTTTCCAGAGCATCCTCCGGAACTCCCGGCCCAGCATCGCTCACCCTGAGGATCGCCTCGGCACCACCGCCCCGTTCCTCACGAGCCAGCACGATCTCAACCGACGATCCCTCCGCCGTATAACGGATTGCATTCCGGACCACGTTCTCCACCGCGCTGTGCAGCAGCGAATCGTTGCCCCGCACTCCCCAATTGCCTTCGGGGATCACCGTATGCACGTGGCAATGCCGCTCCTGCGCTTCAAACTCCGCATCTTCCGCGACATTGGCCACCAGTTCGCCCAGCGGCACCGGAGTTTGCGGCACGCCCTGTTCTCCGTCCTCGAGACGCGCCAGCGTCAGAATCCTGCCAATCAATTCGTTCAGCCGGCTGGCTTCCAGTTCAATCCGGTCGAGCATGTCGGCGCTCTCCACGCCGGCGCGCTGCCTGGCCAGGCCCAGCGCCACGTTCAACCGGGCCAGAGGCGACCGCAATTCATGCGAAATATCGTTCAGCAAGCGCGACTGCGCCTTCATCAGAGTCTCCAGCCGTTCCGCCATGGCGTCGAAGTCGCGCATTAGGCCGGCGACTTCGTTCCGCTTTCCCGTCGAAGGTGCGCCCGAGCGTGCGCTCAGATCGCCGGCCGCCAGCTGCCGGGCCGCGGCCCGCAGCCGCACAATCGGCTTGGTCAAATACCACGACAGCAAATAGCACACGATCCCTGAAGAGATCACCAGGATGACCAGCGCCGGCAGCGGCATGCCGCGTGGACCAATAAACACCCGCGGCCCAGGTGGCATACCCATGACTAACGTGTAGCGATGTTTTCCGTCGGAAGAGGCGCGGGAGTCGCGTTGCATCGGGGGCGCGGGAATGATAAATCCATCGCGCGGCACCCGTGGCCCACCCTTGGCCACACGGATGGCCCAGTCCGGTGGTGCGCGATGCGAAAGTTCCTCGCCCTCCTCGTCGAAAAGATAGGCGCGCACGTGCTGCGTGCCTTCCAGTTCCTCCATGTACTGACGGAGCTGGTGCTCGTTGCCCTCTTCATAAGCGGTGACCGCATCGTTCAAGACCGTAGTCCGCAGCGCTTCCCAGGTTGAACTGCGCGGGCGCAGGGCCAGCGTCACGAGAATGGCTGTTACGAGAAACAGCGCAAACGCCACCCAGAACGATAGAAAGATTCGCAGAAACAGACTCTTCATGCCGGACTTTTCACTCCAGGACTTTTCCTAACCTACTCTTCACGCCAGACTTTTCATAACGATTTCTTACTCACTTCAAGCCGCCGCAGCGCTTCTCGGGGCTGCGATAAAGCATTCTTTTTACATGAAGGCTTTACAGTTTGCTGAAAAACTCGGATTTGTCGGTGCTACCGTGGAAGAGCGGCCCTTTAGGGCCGCGTAAGCCGTTGAAAATTAATCTGGGCTTCAGCCCCTGAGGCACTAAGCCCTAGGCCTTCGCCTTCTCCCTCGGCCGCGCAAAAATATACCCGACCCCACGCACCGTCTTAATGTGCTCGTCGCTATCGGTATCGCCCAATTTCTTGCGCACCTTGCTGACATGCATGTCGATGCTGCGGTCAAACGGCGAGAACTTACGGCTCAGCACCGCATTAACCAGGCGCTCCCGCGGCACCACGCGCCCCGCTTCGCGCAACAACACTTCCAGCAAATTAAATTCGACCGAAGTCAAATCCACCGGCTTCCCTTCGAGACGCACCGTCCGCGTCGCCGGATCCAGTTCCACATCGCCCACGCTGACCACATCCGGCGCCGGCGCCGCTCCACTGCCATCCGCCCGCGTGCGCCGCAACACCGCTCGAATGCGCGCCACCAGTTCTCGCGGATTGAATGGCTTCGGAAGATAATCGTCGGCCCCAATCTCGAGGCCCACGATGCGGTCCACATCTTCGCCCCGGGCGGTCAGCAACAACACCGGCAGCCGCGACGTCGCGCGAATCCTCCGCAGCACCTCGAATCCATTGATGCCCGGCAACATCACGTCGAGCACCGCCAGCAGATACTCACCCGCCGTAGCCTTCTTTAGCCCGCTCTCGCCGTCATGCACGCATTCAATCGCGAACCCCTCGGCCCGCAGATACTCGCCCACCAGGTGGCAGAGTTCCACGTCATCGTCTATGACCAGTATTCTTTCCATCGCAATATTATTGTGCACCCGCAGAAACCGGCCCGTAGTAAAGAATTGTCAAACCGCACCCGGGTGCCCCATTTCTCGCATCCTCGGCGAGAAGTGGGGATTTTCCTCACCACGACGGTGAAAACGAGCCCCGACACCCGGTTCCTTTTTTACAAAACTTTACTCCGGTTGACCATCTCTTTACCGCCTTTCCCCCTCGCGCCGTGTTCCTATCTATGTACCCACAGTCCCGGGACATCCCGGAGGAATTTAGGAGTCACACATGAAATCGTTTCGCTATCGCTTGCTGACTGCCGCCGTAGCAGTGTTGCTGGGCACCGCCATCGCCAAGTCCCAGACCGCCGCCGACGCTGCCCCGCCCCCGCCCACGCAGCACCACGGATACGGCATGCAAGGCCACCGCGGGATGTACCTCCACAAGATGGGATTCTTCGCCAAAGCTCTGAATCTGACCGATGATCAGAAAGCGCAGATGAAGACCATCATGCAGAAAGAACATCCGACCATGAAACCGCTGTTCCAGCAGCAACACCAGATCGACCAGCAGCTGCGCCAGTATGTCGAAGGCCCCTACGACGAAGCCAAGGTTCGCGCCCTGGCCGCTCAGAAATCACAAATCGAGACCGAACTGACGGTGGCCCAAACTCGCATTCACAACCAGATGTACCAGCTGCTCACGCCGGACCAGCAATCGAAAATGAAGGAGATGGAGGCCAACCACGAAGCCCGCATGCAGAAGCATATGCATGAAGCGCCGCCAACTCCTCCCACGGAATAGCCGAGCAGCGGCGAAAAAAGGCAGCCCACGGCTTGCCTGAGTGCACATTTGGGCCTTTGGCCACCGGAGGCGATGAAAATCCGGGTGCCCCATTTCTCGCGGGTTCTTTGCGCGAGAAGTGGGGATTTTCGACAGAGCTTATCGAAGGGCGCAAGCTGTGGGTGGCGTCGCTGAGGAACTCTCATGACGACGGATACGTTTCTCTTCACCGCCGGATGGCTCTTCTTCGCCGCCTTGATCGCCGTCATCGCGGGCCTCATGGTCGCCGCCTTCGGCCGCGACCTGCTCCCCTGGGCCGCTCACCCCGAACCCGCCCACCAACCCCGCAACGCCGACCAGTCTTGTTCCACTCAGGTTCTACCCACTGAATCCAGCACCCGCTAGTCCTCGCCCGGACCCAACCGACCCCAAATAGCCCAGCCCCAAAATGGGGCTACCGCTGGTTACGTCAGTCATCTCGGCTGAGTACCGCCGCTCACTGATAATTGGACAATGTGGGCATTCAGGGGCGAGGGTTTGCGCTTTTGATCGTGCGGTGTGGGCCTTCATCGCAGATCCGGCGCAACCATCGATATCCACATTTGACGTTCGAGGTTAGAGCGCTTGGCGAATACACGCGACCAGCAAATCCGAACCGAGTCTAGAACGCCGCTCGTTGAGCAGATCAACATCTGTCTGCATTCGGGCGACTACTCTGGCGCTCTGGATTTGCTGCAAAGCACAGCCGCCGAATTCCCCAAGGACAACGCTGCGGAGCTGTCCGAACTGGAAACGCGCGCCCGTAATGGCGTCAAGCGCAATGCCGAAACCCAGCGTCTTATCACCGAAAGCCAGGAACTGTTCGCACAACGAAAGTCCGCGGAAGCGATTCAGCTGTTGCGCAAAGCCCACGAGCTGGACAAAAACAATTCTCTCGCCCGCGCCATTCTGGCCAACGCCCTGGTCGAGCACGCGCATTCCGTCGTAGAAACCGATTGGTTGCAATCCGAGACGCTGACCAACCAGGCGCTCGCCTTGAACCCTGCGCATCCCACGGCAAAAACAATCCTCGGCCTAATCGTTATCAAGAAAGAAACAAGCTTGGTGGAGGACTGGGTTTCGCAAGCGGTCAAGCTGCAGTCCTCCGGCGATCTATTCGCAGCCTTGGCGTGGGTTGCAGAGGGACTGGCGGTTCATCCCCACGATCCCAAGTTGCTTCAAATCCAGGTTGCAATCCAGCGCGACCAGGACGCTCGGCGTCGCCAGGCCCGCCGGGGCGACTTGGAGGATCTGCGGCGTCTGCAGCGCGAAATCGATGGGGCGACCGACGTTCCTGCAAAACAAGCGTTAGCCGAGCGCATACAAGCAGTGGCCGCCAAGCATTGGACGGATGGAGAAATCTTGTCCATCGCCAATGCCCTGCTCCTCCGCTTGGGATTGGTCCCGCAGGAGAGTTCCAGCGCGTCGCCGCGCGGCAAAAGCACCACCGTAATTCTTCACGTCCCGCGCCCCAGCGCTCCGACTCCTTCACTCGCCGCCACCAGCCGGGTTTCTCCTAAAGCGGTTCCACCAGGCCAGGTTTCACAAAGCCAGGCGCCACCAAGCCCCGTCCTACCGACATCGCCTTCGGCTAGCTCAGTGTCGCCAAGTCAGGCTCCGCCAAACTCAGCTGCGGCGAGCCCGGTTCGACCAAGTCCGGTTCCTCCAAGCCCGGTTTCGCCAGACCCCGTTTCGCCGACTCCGGCGGCGCCGACACCGGTTCCGCAGAATCCGAACCTACGCAGAGACGCTCGAACCCGCATCCGGCAGAGAAAAGTTCCTACCGACATTGTTCCGCCGGACAAGGTCCTGGCCACTACTCCAGAGACACCACTCCCCCTGCTACAGGCCGTCATTATTGCCGCCGAGCCTTCTGCATCGGCGGTCAAAGTCAAATCCCCATCCCGTCCAAAACCGCCCACGCGGTCGAAGTCCACAACGCCGATCCTCATCTCCTCAGCTGCCATAATCCTGTTCGCCGCGATCTTCTTCTTTTTCTTCGCGCGAAAACATCCCGCTCCGCCAGTAGCGCAGACCCCCGCAGCCGCTCCCATTGTCCCAGCGCCGTCCATCTCAGCTCCGGTCGCCACCGCGCCCGCACAAACGACTCCCGAACCACCTTTGCCTGCTGTGGATGTTTCTCCCAACACCGCCCCCGGAAAAGCCACGGTCGAGAATCAGCCAATCCCTGATCAGCCAATCCAATCCCAGCCGCCCGCGGAGTCCGGTCACGACCTGGGCACGCTGCTTGTCGTTGCCGGTCAAGACGACGCAAAAGTTTTTCTCAATGGAAAACTGCAACGCCAACTCACTCAAGCCGGACAGTTGCTCCTGCTGAATCTCGAGCTCAAGAATTACGTTGTACAAGTCTCAAAGAGCGGCTTTCAGGATCCTCTGCAGCAACAGATCCGCATTCGCAAGGGCGAACCAGCCAGACTCATTTTCAAGCTGCAACCGCAGAGCCTTCAACCGCAGCCTCGCCTGGCCTCGCTGACCATCCAGGGCGGCGCTCCCGGAACCACCGTTTTCGTCGATCAAACTCTCGCCGGAACCATTCCGCCCGATGGGACGCTCTCCATCTCCACCGTCAGTCCCGGAGACCATACCGTCGAACTGCGCAAAGAACGATTCAAACCCCGGCAGTTCAAGAAACATTTTGTGGTGGGCGAAACCATATCGCTCGCCGCTGCGGATGCCGCACTGGAAGCCGCTCCCGGCGAATTGAAAATTACCTTCGCGCCCGCTGACGCCAAAGTTGCCCTGGTAAAAGGCGAGCTCCTGACCATCGTAAGCAGTGGTGTCCCGCTCAATCTTGCCGCCGGCACCTACACTCTTACCGCGCGAACCGCCGACGGGTTCACGCGCTCCTCCACGCTCGAAGTCATCGCCGGACAATCGAAGACTTTGGATTTGTCTCTCGCCCCGACAGGTATGTCGAATTGGGATGACCCCGGTGCCTGGAAGCCAGAGCAAGAGAAAGAGAAAGATTCGTTCCTTCGCAAAGGCGGAGACTTCGTCCTATACAAAACCGTTCCGACCTCCGGCACCTTCGTTTTTTCCGCGATGCTCACCAAGGGTCGCGTCCTGCAGTGGGTGCTCAACTACACCGATTCCAAGAACTACGTCCTCTTCCAAATGGACGACAAGGCCTTCTACCGCACGGTCATTCGCCACGGGGAGAAATCGGACGAGATCATTGTCCCCGATAAAAGCGACAAGAAAAGTTTCCGCACCCTCCACATCCGCGTCAGCCCCACGGAGATCGTCCACCAGATCAAGCACGGTGACCGATGGACCGTCCTGGATCGCTGGACACAGCCCGGCGCACAGCCCGCCGCTAATCTCAGCCTGGGCAAGTTCGGCTTCTACATACCCGGCGACGACCAGGTAGCTCTCTCCAGCTTCGCCCACTACGCAGTCAATTGGTGAAATGTCGCGATAACGGTCGTTGACCCGGTCACCAACTGTCATTGAGTGTAACGGGTTGACTTCCGGTTTGCCGGTATACATCCAACGAAAGTAACCGTCTGATGTAGAATTCTCCGGCGAATTAGATCCCGCTTCAGCAGGAGTGACCGTGAACTACACCCGCATTGCATTGGCCTCCCTCGGGGCTATGGTCGCGTACTTTGTCTATGGCTTTGCCATGTTCGCTGCATGGCCATCCATGAAAACTGAATTCATGAAGTACCCCAACGTCTATCGTCCCAAGGACGAGATGATGAAGGTGATGCCCTACGGCATGATCGCCATCCTCATTGCCATCGTGGTCGTCGCCATTCTCTACGCAAAAATCTATACTGCTGGTGGCGGCACCGTATCAGGCATATACCTCGGCGCACTCATCGGCCTTTTCTCTGTCTGCACCTTCGCGATCCACAACTACATCAACCTGAACATCGGCCTCACGCTGACAATCTACCAGTCCATCGCCTACTTCATTCAGTGGGTCATCGTGGGCGCAGCCATCGGCCTCATCTACAAGCCATCGTAGATTTGTGGGCAAAACAGAGTTATCGAGAGACAAGCTCTTGGGAAGTTGCCAGAGGCTGGTTGGCAAAGCAGAAACTACTTATCCTCAGTTGGTGAAAAATCACGATTACGCTCAAAACCCCTCCATGAGCGAAAACCCTGATTACAACAACAATCTTGCGCGATGCCCAGACCTTAAGCAGCCAGGATTGAGATCTTGCTTTGATAGCTTGCCGCGCAAATTTTTACGTCCCTTTGACAAGTCTTGAACGAGCCGCTGCTACATTGTCGTCGCCGAACTTGTGCGTCAGTGCCGAATGAAACGAGTCTGCTATTCGCTGCCCTTTGTCGCTGGGTGGTGCATTCTAGGTCTTTGCCGCGGTGGGCTTGGACAGGATGCAGCCGACAGATCTCTGCATCAAAAACCCTCTTCGCCACCAGAGCTACACAAACATGTTCCGGTGTTCGGACACGCGGATGAGTTTGCGCTGGCGACCAGCTTCGATTATTACGAGCCGGAACCCGGATTTAACAGACAGAACCGTGATATCGACTTGCAGGTGGCTTCCATTGCGCTGGCGGCGCACATGCTGCACGGTTGGGAGTTCCAGTTTGATGGCGTGGCGCTGCGCGCCCACGGCTACCGCACGCCATCCACTGGTGGCCTGACACCGGAGATTCCGAGCAATGCGGCTGCTCTGGGTGGCGGACCTCTGGCTCGCTGGGACTTTCTGCAATTCAGCCGGTTGCGGTCTTTTGTCGAAGCCGAGGGCAACTTCATTCTCTTTGATCGGCCTTGGCCGACGCTGGGCACCGTTAACGACTTCTTTCTCCGGGCCGGTGGCGGAATCGGTGTCAAGGTCAGCAATTCGTACTGGATCGAGTCGGTGTTCCATTTCGCTCACATCTCGAATGGGGAATGTTTGTGCGTCAATAACCCGACATGGAATGGAAGGGGTCTCTCGCTGGGGTTACGCCGTGCATTTGGCCACGAAGCCGAGGCCCGCAACGAGCGAGGATCGTGGCCGTTTCGTAACGCCGATGAGAATGCCTGGATGACCGGCGTCGAAGACTACACCCCGGTTCCGGGATTGGATCGGCAAAACGGCAAGGTGGAAGCCGATATGCGCGAACTGCGGATCAGCCGTGCATGGCACTTTCCCAACCATCTCGAGTTCCAGCTGGGCGGTATGGTGCAGTCGACCAACACCACGGCCGGATTCGGACCTGTGCTGCGCTGGAATTTTCTGGAGCGGGAACACTGGCGCTTGTTTACTGATGGAGGCATTGATCTGCTGCAGACTGGCAGCCCAGCCTATATCATCCCTTGGAAGAACGCGGGTTACAACTTCTTTCCACGAGGACGCACAGGGGCGAGTTTTCGGCTTCACGAGTCGTACTGGCTGGAGGCAAGCTTTGGGTGGGCTCATGTCACGTCTGGCTTCGGAGGCAGCAACCAGCTACCTCCTTGGAGCGGGCAAGGAATCTCCGTAGCTCTCCGGCATACGTTCCCCGCGGAGCTCCGGTCGGCCACTCGGAACCTATCCGCGGTTGGCGACATATTGCGGAGACATTCGCAACCAGGTCAATAGTGCTGACCTCCCGTTGTCACACGGCTGTCTGCTTGGGCTATGGCATTTCGCAGTCCGAACTAAAATAGGGTGTGCACACGCCTGTAACCAATTCTGCGTATCCTGACGCTCTTTCCGTGCCGGAAGCGCGCGACCGATTTCTCGCGAGCAATGGGTTCCACGTCGAGGACTACTCTGCCCCGACCTATACGATCAAGTTCTGCCAATTCCCAGTGAGGTTCCCCAACACGAAGGGCCACCAGTGGGCTACGCCGCTCCACGACCTGCATCACATTCTCACGGGCTATACGACGGACTGGATCGGGGAGGCGGAGATTGCCGCCTGGGAACTTCGGGCGGGCTGCAAGACCCTGGTGGTCTACTGGCTCGACGTGGCGGGTGTGGTAATCGGGCTGTTCATTTCTCCGGCACGTTTGTGGCGGGCCTTCGTCAGGGCCAAGGGTCAGCGCACGCTATACCGCGAGCCCGCGCTGTGCGAGTCCGTGTCGCACATGACGGTGGGGGAAGTTCGAGCCCGGTTAGGGATTCCGCCTGGTGGACTTAAAAGTTAGTCTTTCCCGCGCCAGTGAGCCATATGGTGATGTATCTCATCATTGAGCCAGCCTGTTCCAGCCTACAGAAGGCAAAGAATGACAATGGCCAGACCGACCCGACACCGGCACATACCGGAATTCTAGACCGCAGTGTTAATTGTTGGGGAAATATCGCGGTTACAACCTATCGACCCAGCATCGCCCCATCTCCGGTTCTTCTGTGACATCTGACCTTGACCTTGCCCAGACAATAAGCAGATCATGGTCAAGGCGGAGGCGGTAGATTGAGGGCTCTCAGAAAAGAGCCTAAGTCACTTGTTATCAAGATTTTGACCTCTAACCCCTTGGCCCTCAAGATTTTGCAGACACTTTTTGCAAAAGCCGCGCCAGTCAAGCCTTTCCGAGGGTGGGGGGAGGGGGGGTACCCGCCTCAAGCCGTAATTTTCCCGAAACGAACCTCGCCTGAACCTCGTCTCCTAAGCCCACTCGAAAATTTTTTTTCATGAGATATCCACAGGCCATTCTTAAACCAAACGCATGAACTACGACGCAATTCTAGTTGTCTCCTTCGGCGGGCCCGAGTCGACGGAGGACGTGATCCCCTTCCTCGAAAATGTGCTGCGGGGAAGAAATGTCCCGCGCGAGCGTATGCTGGCGGTCGCCGAGCACTACTACCATTTCGGCGGCAAGAGCCCGATCAACCAGCAGACACGCGAACTGATCGCAGCGCTGGAAAGTGAACTCACACAGCATGGTCCGAAGCTTCCGGTGTACTGGGGAAATCGCAACTGGCATCCCATGCTGGCAGAAACTTTGCGGCAGATGAAGCAGGACGGCGTTCGCCGCGCTCTTGCCTTCGTGACCTCGGCATACAGTTCGTACTCCGGATGCAGACAGTACCGCGAGGACATAATTCGCGCACAGAACGAAGTTGGCCCGGGCGCGCCGGAGATCGACAAGCTGCGCGCCTTCTTTAATCATCCGGGATTCGTTGCAGCCACCGAGGAGCGGCTGCGCGACGCCTTACAGGAAATCCCGGCGGATGCTCGGCAGGATGTTCAGATGGTCTACATCGCGCACAGCATTCCTGTCTCGATGGCGAACACCAGCGACTATGTCAGCCAACTGGAAGAAGTGAGGAAACTTGTCTCGGCGAGGCTTGGCGTCACCAATGATGCGCTCGTATATCAGAGCCGCAGTGGCGCGCCGGGACAGCCGTGGCTGGAGCCGGACATTCTGGATTACCTACGCGAGGTGAAAGCGCGCAATCTGGCGAGCGCGGTTGTTCTGGCGCCAATCAGTTTTATTTCCGATCACATGGAAGTGCTGTATGACCTGGACATCGAGGCGGGGCAGCTCTGCGACTCTCTGAAATTGCCGATGGCGCGGGCAAAAACGGTGGGCGTGCATCCCCAGTTCATCGCAATGATTCGCGTGCTGATTCTGGAGCGCACGACTCCGGGAGCGGAGCGGCGCGCGCTGGGATCGCTCGGCCCGCGGCAGGATGTTTGCGAGGAGAATTGCTGCCCTGCGCCCCAGCGGCCGGTACGGCCACAGGCAGCGCCAGCAAGGCCTGGCAGCGGAACATAGAGTAGAAAGAAGAGAGCGGCTCTAGGTTATCGAACAGGAGTGGGAACGTTGGGACGTTCGTAGTCCGTAGCTTTGGGGCTGCCTTCGACCAGACGCATAGTGTCGAGAATCGTGCTCACGACCGGCTCGTTCCCAACGGCAGTATTCAGCATAAGGTGATACAGCGATCGCGTAGGCCAGTCGGCGTCGAAATAATGCTTCACGTAGGCGATGCGCTCGCGATCGACAGAATCGACCTGGTCGACGGCATCTTCCTCGCTGTGCCCCTCTGCCATGACGCGCCGGATTTTCTCGGAGCGCGGAGCGTAGAGAAAAACATGGAACGCGTCAGGATTCTCGCGCAGCAGATACGGCGCGCCGCGCCCCACGATCACCGCATTACCCTCCTGCGCGATCTTGTTCATAACTTCCTGCATCATCGGCAACATGCAGTCGGCATCGAACATCTGGCTGCCCAAAGCGGCGGAATTACGTTCATAACTGCCTCGCCAGAACGACCGAGCCAGTCGATGCAGCGGGCTGTCCATGCGCTCGTCGCAACGCCTTACCGCTGATCGATCGACGTTGGCCAGACGGGCAATTTCGTCGGTGAGTAACTGGTCCCACAGCTTCCAGCTCAGATGATCGGCGAGTTGAGCGGCGATGGCGGCCGCGCCGCAGCCGTACTCGCGCTCGATGGTGATGAGGCGAAACATGCCGTTACTTAGTGTACTGCCATTCCTCCGCCCGGCTTCGACTTTTTCATCAGGAAGACCATCGGAACCATTGCCAGAATGGCGACCCCGAGAAACCAGAAGCAATCAATGTAGGCCAGCATTGTGGCCTGGCGTTCGGCCGTGCCCTGGATCAGAGCGTAGGCCTGCCGCGTAGCCCCTGCCGCGCTGGCGCCATGAGCTTGCATGGCACGCGAAGCTCCCTGGATCGCGGCTTGCATCGCCGCGCTGCCGGCGTTTAGATGACTCGCAAAATCATTCAGGTGCATCTGGGTTCGGCGATCGAGCATTGTGGTGACGACGGAAATCCCCACGCTGCCTCCAATGTTGCGCGCAAGATTCATCAGACCCGAAGCGGCATTATTCTTGTCGCGCGGCAGGAATGCGTACGCAGCAGTGTTGATGGGAACAAAAAGGAATGCCATCCCAGCCGCCTGGATCACGCGCGCGGTGGCCAGCGTCCGGAAATCGATCTGCAGGTCAAATCCCGTCATGTGAAACAGCGAAAACGACAACATCAGGAGACCGAACAAGAGCAGCCATCGCGGCGTGTACCGGGAAAGCAGAAAGCCCACCAGCGGCAGCAAAAGAATGATGGTGAAACCACCGGGCATCAGAGCCAGGCCCGCCTGTTGCGCTGTATAACCGAGCAGAGTTTGCGAAAACAGGGGAATCAGCAAAGTGCTGCCCAGCAGAGCAAATCCAAGCATGAACATCAGCAGATTCGAGACGCCAAAGGTTCGGTCGCGAAACAGATGCAGATCGATGATCGGATCCTTATGCCTCCACTCCCAAATGATCACGAAGATCAAAGCCGCCGCACTGATCAGCGCTAGCGTGACGATAAAGTTCGATTCAAACCAGTCGTCACGCTGCCCCTTGTCGAGAACAATCTGCAAAGCTCCCAGCCCCAAAGCTACGAATCCGAGCCCAATGTAATCGATGTGAGTTTCGCTCAGTTTGCGGCGCTTGAAGTAGGGCGGGTCCTGAATCAGTCTCGAGGTAAGAAGTATCGACAGAATCCCGACCGGAATGTTGATGAAAAAAATCCAGCGCCAGCTGAAGTTGTCAGTAATCCAACCACCCAGGGTCGGGCCGATCGCAGGAGCCGTGACAACGGCCATGCCATAGACCGCAAACGCCATGCCGCGCTTGGCGGGAGGAAACGTGTCGGCCAGGATCGCTTGCTCGCTGGGCTGCAACCCTCCGCCACCCGCGCCCTGCAGAATGCGGCAGATGATCAGCGTCGCCAGATTCGGCGCAAGTCCGCACAGGAATGAGCTGACGGTGAACACCGCGACGCAGCCCATGTAGAAATTCTTGCGGCCGATGATCGACGACAGCCAGCCGCTCAACGGCAGCACGATCGCGTTGGAAACTAGATAGGAGGTCAGGACCCAGGTGCTTTCATCCTGTCCGGCGGAGAGACTTCCAGCAATGTGCGGTAGAGCTACGTTGGCGATGGAAGTGTCGAGCACCTCCATGAACGTCGCCAGGGTAACGGTGATCGCGATGATCCACGGATTGAACGCAGGACGCCAGGCGTCTGCCTGAGCATTTCCCTGACCCAAGGTTGCGGCCGCCGTACTCGTACTCATTAGCGAATCCAGACCTTGGGCGTGACCGACATGCCGGGACGCAACTGGTGATCGCTGTTCGCACCGGGATCGAGCACGATCTTGACCGGGATGCGCTGCACGACTTTCACGTAATTTCCGGTGGCGTTCTCCGGCGGCAGCAGACTGAAGCGGGCGCCGCTAGCTCCGGCAACGCTGTCGACTTTGCCGTTGTAGGTTCTGCCATTGGCGTCGACATCGATGCTGACGCGCTGGCCGACCTTCATGCTCCGCAGCTGGGTTTCTTTGAAGTTCGCCGTGATCCAAACGTCGTCAAGATTGATGATCTTCATCAGCTCCTGGCCGGGGGCAACGTTCTGCCCGACTTCCACGGTGCGATTGCTGACGACCCCGTTCACGGGAGCGACGATCTTTGTGTACTGCAGGTTCAAAGCGGCCTGGTCGAGATCGGCTTTCTTGCGTTGTGCCTCCGCCAGCGCCGCCGTCGCTCGGGCTTTGATGACCAGCATCTGCTTGGGTGCAGTGTTGGCGTAGTTTGAGTTGGCCTCCGCCTGAACGAGTTTCCCCTGGGCCTGAGTAACCTGTTGCTGCGCGCCGTCGGCGCTGGCGCGGGCGCCTTCAACGCTGGCTGCACTGGCCTTGGCGGCGGCCGTGGCCTGATCGTACTGCTGCTGCGAAATCTCCTGCTTATCGACCAGTTGCTTATAGCGGACGAGATCGTTCTGCGCCTTCACGTTATTAGCTTCCGCTTCCTGCAGCTGTGCTTTGGCGGCTTCGAACTGTTGTCTGGCGACTTGAATGCCCGCACGGGCGCTGTTCACGTCGGCTTCAGTCGAGGAAACCTGGCTCGTGGTGTTGACCGCGGTGATCGGAACATTCACTCCCGCTGCGACGGCGGCTGCCTGAGCATCTTCAAAGTCGGCCTTGGCACGATCGTAGGCAACTTGATAGTCAGCTGGATCGATCTCGACCAGCACAGTTCCCGCTTGTACGTATTGATTGTCGTCGACGTTCAGCTTGACGACGTGGCCGGAGATGCGGGCACTGATGGAATTCACATGGCCGTCGACCTGGGCGTCGTCGGTGGATTCGTAGCTGGACAAATAGTGATAAACGAAGTAGCCCGCGACCAGCAGAACAACAATGGCGATCCCCACGCCAATCCGGAAGCCGGAACTCTGCGTACGCGAAGGCCGCGTGCGAAAATCGTCCTCGGTCGATGGCAATGGCTTGGTGCTGCCCACCGGCTTCTCGACTGCAGGTTTCTCGACAGCTTTCTCGACAGGTTTCTCGATAATGGCGGGAAGATTTTGTGCCGTTTCCATACGTTTATTAATTGCCTTTCAAGTACCGTTTGACGCCCTCTTCCGCATCTCCGATGGCGTGCGCCAATTCGACCTTCGAGAGATTGTGGGCATAGAGACTCTGAATATAACTCTCGTGCGCGCTGGCCACCGCTTCCTGCGCCTGCACCACTTCCAGGTTGTCGGCCACTCCGGCGGTGAAGCGATCCTGCGATTGTGCCAGGGCCTGTTCCGCCAGGTCGACAGAACTGCGGGCCACCTCTACTTGTTCGGCAGCAGCATTGAGATCGAGCAGCGCGGTGCGGACCTCGTAGTCGATTCGTCCGCGGAGATCTCCCAGTTGAGAGCGTGCCTGCTTCAATTGCGCATCGGCCTCGAGTACATCGCTGTGAACCCGGTTTCCGGCGAAGATTGGGACGTTAATGCCACCATTCACCTGCCAGGTGCCGTTCGACTGGCTGGGGTTGACGCCGATATCGCCGAGATTCGCGCCGAGATCGAGGGAAGGATAACGTCCGGCTGCGGCGGCCTTTCTCGACAGCTCAGCCGACCGCACTTGAGCGATAGCCGCCTGGTAGTCGGCGCGCGCCGCATAGGCGCGTTGCAGGTAGGTGTCGAGCGGCAGAGCGGCCAAAGCCTGATACGGCGCCTTTTCGGTCAGCACAAACTCCTGTCCCGGCGGCAGACCGATGATCCGCGCCACGTTCAGCTTCAGCTTGGCAAGATCGTTGCGGGCAACGATGAGCTGCTGCTGGCGGGTTTGAAGTTCGACCTGCGAGCGCAGCGCGTCAATGGCGGGACTCAGCCCGGCCTTCTGCTGGTCGGCCGCTTTAGTGTAGAGAGCCTGCGCGCTCGTGACCTGGGCCTCGGAGGTTTCCACGCGCGCACTGGCGGCGATGGCTTGCAGATAGGAGTTGCCGACCGCGAGCACGACCATTTCGCGAGCGTCTTTATAACTGAATTGGGCGGCCTTCACCCCTTCGGACGCAGCCCGCTCTTTCTCGAGGCTCTTGAAATCGAATAGGGACTGGCTGAGCGAGGTGCGGGCGTCAAAGTAATTGAATGCAGGAACCAGACGAGGAAGACGGTTCGGATTCGTGCCCGGAGGGCTCAATATGGGGAAAAGCTTGTTGAACCCAATCGCAGCCAGGCTCTGAGTCTGAACGTTCTCGCTCACCCGGGCGTTGAGGTTGGGTAAGAGCTCACTGAGCTCCTTCCAACGTTCGCCACGCGCCGTCTGGGCCTGGTCGCCCGCCAGCAGCAGCCCAAGATTGTTGCGCAAGCCGCGATCAATGGCATCTTTGAAGTCGATTTGCAAGACTTCCGACGTAGCGTTTCCTTCCGGAGCGCTCCCCAGAAAGGGATTTTGCGGGCCGGGAAGGGTAACATTCGGAGCCGAAGCTGTTCCGCCTGCAGCCTGGGCCAGCAGGGACGGAGTCGCCAGCAGCGCAAGAATAAAACTGAAAAATGCCAGTTGGGAAAGTATAGATGAGTAACGCATTCTTGATCGTGGGAACTTCCGGCTAGGCCAGTGACGAGCCGGCGGGTTCTTCCTCGCCTATAGCATAACTCGTTGCATTTGATTCGTTTGGCGCACCCTGAGATGCAAACGATTCTGCTGGAATGACCTGGCAGCGCATGTTCTCGGTCTTCACGTCGCTTTTGAGAACACCCGCCGAATCAGGGCAAGAATCGAGACTTTCAAAATCCGCAGCCGCACCCGAAGTCCACTATCTTCGGTACTTTGCCCGGAGTCCGTCCGCCCGTTAAGCTAGGAGAGTAAAGGGGAACGAATGGCATGCGCAGAAATGCTCTATTCACAGCGGTCGCACTCATAGCACTAACGGCGAGCCCAGTGACCGCTCAGAGCGCTCCGGGGGCTGGAAACTCCGAGCGAAAGATCTCTTCGCGTGTCTTGCCGAACTATCCCGAACTGGCAAAAAAGATGCACATCCGCGGGATCGTTCGAGTCGAAGCCGTGGTGCGGGCGAATGGCAGCGTGAAGTCTACCCGCGTGCTGGGCGGGAATCCGGTGCTGGTCGATGCCGCCATCGATGCGGTCGGGAAATGGAAGTTCGAGACGGCGCAGAATGAGACCACCGAGGTGCTCCAGGTTGTGTTCGAAGGTCAGTGAAGCCGCCCGTTCGAAACCATATCTCGCCAGCGAACTCAAGAGCATCCACCCATCCACCCATCCACCAGAAACCTCACCGAAGTGACTTAGGTCATCTTGAACGGCGGTAACCTTAGGTTCAATCTAGTCAAAGCAGTCGCAAACCATTAAGAACGGAAGACGTGCATTCCATGAGTGCGGCAACGGCAGCGGGAACTGACTGGACGCGAATATTGTCTGATCCGGACCTCGTCCGGCATGTGGGTAAGCTGCTCCAGGCTTACCGTGAAGCTCCTGCCGATAAGCGCGAGGAAGCACTGCTGGCCGCGATGCGTGAGATCAAGGCTGGTGGGCTGAAGGCTTCGACCTCTGCCCAGGCCGCCACACCGGAGCCACAGCCGGTTCCGACTCCTGCCTCCGCGTCACCTCCTTTTGAACCCGATTTGTTCAGCCCGAACTGGGGGAGCGACCGCCGCCGCCATCCGCGCATCAAGTGCTTCGTGGCGGTCGAGCTTCGCGTCGATGAGTTCCCAGTTCCAATTTGGGGCAACCTCTCCAACACCAGTGTCGGCGGGTGCCTGGTCGAAACGGCTAGCCCGGTTAAACCGGGTGCGAAAGTCGAAATCGGTCTCTGGGTGCCGAACGGAAAGATCTGGGTCAAAGGGTTTGTGCTGAGCGGAGTGGTATCCCGCAACCGGGCCGCCAGCGGCGTTCGCGTCCATTTCGAAGGAATGGCTCCCACCGAACGCGACAACCTGCGCCAATTCATCAAGTTCGTACAGGACACGACCAAGGCATCTCAAACCGAGAACGGTTACTTGAACCTTCTGAAGTAGGGGCCCTCCCCTCACTCCGCCAGTTTTTCACCGCAGCTCAATCCACGTCTTCGCGGAAATTGGTACACTTTCTGCGTACTGAACCCTTTCTGTAATCGGAACCTCTAATTAGCTGTGGGCCGATTCATTGGGGAGTGATCGCACGCCGATGAATATCTCAGGCAGGAGGAGCGGACTCGCATGGTAGCCAGTGAACAAGTTTTGGTTACGGGGCAGCAACTGGAGACGCTGTGCATCAACACGATTCGTACTCTTGCCATTGATGCGGTGCAGCAGGCGAACTCGGGCCATCCGGGCGCGCCCATGGGACTGGCGCCGGTCACCTATTGCCTCTGGCAGGAATTCCTGCGCTACGATCCGGCCGATCCGACCTGGCTCAATCGCGACCGCTTCGTGCTCTCCAACGGCCACGCTTCCATGCTGCTTTATGCCATGCTGCACCTCGCCGAGGTGCGGCAGGTCGGCAAAGACGGGCAGGTTACCAAGGAACTCGCGGTCCCGATGGAAGAGATTAAGCGCTTCCGGCAGCTCGGAAGCCGCACGCCGGGGCATCCCGAATCGCACCTCACTTCCGGAGTGGAAACCACGACCGGCCCGCTGGGCCAGGGGGTGGGCAATAGCGTGGGTATGGCCATCGCGGGAAAATGGCAAGCGGCAAATTTCAACCGTCCGGGGCTAGAAATCTTCGACTACAACGTCTACGCGATGTGCTCGGATGGCGATCTGATGGAAGGCATAGGAGGCGAGGCCGCCTCGCTCGCCGGACATCTGAAACTGTCCAATCTCTGCTGGATGTACGACAACAATCGAATTACGCTCGATGGCCCCGCCGAGTGGTCGTTCAGCGAGGACGTGGCAACGCGCTTCGTCGGCTACGGCTGGAACGTCACGCGTGTCGCCGACGCCAACGATCTGGAGATGCTGGCACGTGCCTTCGAGACCTTTCACAAAACCACCGACCGGCCAACGCTGATCATCGTCGATAGCCACATCGGCTACGGCTCTCCCCACAAACACGACAGCAATGCCGCTCACGGCGAACCTCTGGGGGAAGAAGAGGTCAAACTGACCAAGAGGTTCTATGGTTGGCCGGAAGACGCAAAGTTCCTGGTGCCGGATGGAGTGCGCGAACATTTCCGCGAAGGGATTGGAAAGCGTGGACACGATCTGCACGCGCAGTGGTCGGTGCGTTTCGCGGAATACTCTCAGAAGTTCCCCGACCTGGCCGAGCGCTTGCGCTGCATGCAGCACCGCGAACTCCCGGCGGGATGGGACAAGAACCTGCCCACATTTCCCGCCGATGCCAAGGGAATTGCGACCCGCGAAAGTGGGGGCAAGGTGCTCAATGCTCTGGCGCAGAACATTCCGTGGCTGATCGGCGGATCGGCTGACCTGGCGACCTCAAACAAGACCACGCTGAAGTTCGAAGGCGCGGGTGAATTTCAAGCCGACAGTCCTGGAGGACGCAACCTGCACTTCGGAGTGCGCGAGCACGTGATGGGCGCCAGCGTGAATGGCATGATTGTGTCGGGCATTCGCGCGTTCGGCGCTACGTTCTTCAATTTCAGCGACTACATGCGGGCCAGCATCCGGTTGTCGGCGCTGATGGAAATTCCTTCGATTTTCGTCTACACCCACGATTCCATCGGCCTGGGAGAAGATGGACCAACTCACCAGCCGATCGAGCAACTGGCATCGTTGCGGGCCATGCCGAATTTGATTGTGCTTCGTCCCGGCGATGCGAATGAGGTTACGGAGGCCTGGAAAATCATTGCGCAACTGCAGCACTCGCCCGCCGCACTGGTATTGACTCGGCAAAACGTGCCAACTCTGGATCGGACCAAATACGCTCCGGCTTCCGGAGTGGCGAAGGGCGCTTACGTGCTGGCCGACGCGCCGGGCGGAAAGCCCGAAGTGATTCTTCTCGGAACGGGTAGCGAATTGTCGTTATGCGTCGACGCCTACGAGAAATTAAAAACCGAGGGCATCAAGGCGCGGGTGGTCAGCATGCCATCGCAGGAGATCTTTGAACAGCAGGATGCGGCTTACAAAGAGAGCGTTCTGCCCTCTGACGTGACGGCGCGGGTTTCGGTAGAAATGGCGGCAACCTTCGGATGGGGACGCTATACCGGCCTTAAGGGACGCAACGTGGGGATGCACCGCTTTGGCGCCTCGGCGCCGCTTAAAGATCTGCTGAAATATTTTGGGTTCACTGTGGAGACCGTCGTGGCAGAAGCCCGCGCCGCGATCGCAGCAAAGTAGAGGCGTAACTGGTTACGTTCTCTCTTGTCTCGACAGAACAGACGTAGCCCGGCACGTCTACGAATGGGGAATCTTTAGGAGGTCATCATGCAGCCAACTGGAGTTCTGGAAACCTCGAAAGCCACCAAAAATCCGCTAAAAGAATTGCTCAACTATGGTCAGTCGATGTGGCTCGATTACATTCGGCGCGATCTGTTCACCACCGGAAAGCTGAAACAAATGATTGACGATGACGGACTCCGGGGGATGACTTCGAATCCCTCCATCTTCGAGAAGGCCATCGCCGACAGCTCTCTGTATGACGATTTCCTGAAGACTCTCGCCTCGCGGAAAGACCTCGACACCACGGCCCGCTACGAACAGATCGCCATTCGCGATATCCAGGATGCGGCCGATGCGCTGCGTACCGTATATGACGAATCCAAATTCCGCGATGGATACGTGAGTCTGGAAGTCTCGCCGTACCTTGCGCGCAAAACACCAGAGACCATCGACGAGGCGCGCCGCTTATGGAAGGCGGTGCAGCGCGAGAACGTGATGATCAAGGTGCCGGGCACAGCAGAAGGACTGCCGGCGATCCGTCAGTTGATCGGCGAAGGCATCAACATCAATATCACGCTTCTGTTCGCGCAAGATGTTTATGAGAAAGTCGCCGAGGCCTATATCGCGGGACTCGAAGACCTGGCAGCGCGCGGCGGCAATCTGAACAAGATGGCCAGTGTGGCCAGCTTTTTTATCAGCCGCATCGATACGCTGGTCGATTCCCTGCTCAACGACAAACTGAAGGCAACGGCCGACGCGAGCCAGCAGGCCTTATTGAAGAGCCTGCTTGGCAAAGTTGCGATTGCCAACGGCAAGCTTACCTATCAGAGCTACCAGCGCATCTTCAGCGGACCGCGCTGGCAGGCGTTGGCGGCCAAGGGAGCGCAAACTCAACGGGTCCTGTGGGCCAGCACCAGCACCAAGAATCCAAACTACCGCGACGTAATCTACATCGAGGAACTGATCGGGCCCGATACGGTTAACACCATGCCGCCGGCAACCATCGAAGCTTTCCGCGATCATGGATTGCTGCGCAACGCCCTCACCGAGGACGTGGCCGGAGCCGCAACCGTTATGCAGAATCTGGCGCGCGCCGGCATCTCGATGAAGCAAGTCACCGACAAGCTGACTGACGACGGCGTCAAACTATTCGCGGATGCGTTCGACAAACTGTTGGCTGCGGTAGCCAAGAGTACAGAAAAGACCACTCAGCAAAAAGGATAGATCTCGTGAGCCGACTGAAGACTTCCCTTCCGGAATCGCTGGCCTCGACTGTAAAAGCGGCGATGGCCGACTGGCAATCGAGCGGCAAAATGGCGCGCTTGTGGCAGCGCGACGCAACACTCTGGACCGGCAGTGATGAGGCCAACTGGCTGGGCTGGCTCGACATTGTCGACGAACAGATCGCACAGCACGATCAACTGGCAAAGCTCGCGAAGGAAGTTCAGGCTCGCGGCTTTCAGCATGTGTTGCTGCTCGGGATGGGCGGATCGAGCTTGTGTCCGGAAGTCCTGCGCATGACGTTCGGCAGGATCACGCACTTCCCTACCCTGCACGTACTCGATTCGACTGATCCTGGCCAGGTAAAGGCATTCGAGCACCTGATCGATATCCCCAAAACGCTCTTCATCGTTTCGAGCAAGTCCGGCAGCACGCTCGAACCCAACATTTTCAAACAATATTTCTTCGAGCGCACCAAGCAGGCGGTGGGCGCGGTAAAAGTCGGCAGCCAGTTCATCGCGATCACCGACCCCGGCTCGAAAATGCAGCAGGTGGCCGAGGCCGATCGCTTTCTGCATGTCTTTTTCGGACGGCCCTCGATCGGCGGCCGTTATTCAGCGCTGTCGAACTTCGGCATGGTTCCAGCGGCGGTGATGGGTCTGGACACCAAGAAATTTCTCGCCGGGGCAGCGGAGATGGTGCGAGACTGCGGAGCGGGTGCAAGCATCGAAGAAAACCCCGGAGCCGCGCTGGGCATTATTCTCGGAACGGCCGCAAACGCGGGGCGCGACAAAGTTACGATCATCACTTCTCCCGGCATTTCCGATCTGGGAGCGTGGCTGGAACAACTGCTCGCAGAGTCGACGGGAAAAGTCGGCAAGGGCATCATCCCAGTGGACCGCGAGAGTCTGACCACGCCCGACGTTTACGGCAGAGACCGCATCTTCGTGTATGTACGGCTGGAATCTGGCGCAGACGCGGATCAGGATGCGAAAGTGGCGGCGATCGAGAAGGCCGGGCATCCGGTGGTGCGCATCGCGATGGCCGACATCTATGATCTCGGAGCGGAATTCTTCCGCTGGGAGATTGCCACTGCCGTCGCGGGTTCGATCATCCACATCAACGCCTTCAACCAGCCTGATGTCGAAGCCAGCAAGATCGCGACGCGGGAGTTGACGTCGGCCTATGAGAAGACCGGCTCCCTGCCCGCGGAAAAACCGGTGGTTGAAGACAGCGGCATCAAGTTGTTCACCGACGAGAAGAATGCTGCCGAACTCGCGAAGGCCGCAGGCGGCGACAACTCGCTCGCTGGATATCTCAAGGCGCATCTGGCGCGCATCAAGGCTGGTGATTATTTTGCCGTGCTTGGCTATGTCCAGATGAACGCAGAGCATGCCGAGAGTCTGCAAGCGTTGCGGCATTCGGTGCGCGACACGAAACGCGTGGCGACTTGCCTGGGTTTCGGTCCGCGATTCCTGCACTCGACGGGACAGGCGTACAAGGGCGGACCGAACTCGGGAGTGTTCCTGCAAATCACCTGCGACGATTCGGTCGAACTGCCGGTGCCGGGACAGAAATATACGTTCGGAATCGTGAAGGCGGCGCAGGCTCGCGGAGATTTCCAGGTGTTGGCCGACCGCGGAAGACGGGCGCTACGGGTGCATCTGGGGAGCAACGTGAAGGCGGGACTGGCAGCGCTGCAGGCGGCGGTTCAGAAGGCTCTTTAGCAGTTTCGTGGATCATGCATGCGAGGGCGAGGACGCCCTCGCGACAGCCGGCGAGGGCGCCGGCGCTACTTTAGGAGCGAGCGCATGCAATTGGGAATGGTAGGTCTGGGGCGCATGGGCGCCAACATGACGCGGCGGCTGATGCGCGGCGGACATCAGCTCGTAGTTTCTGATCTCAGCGCCGATGCCGTGAAGCAACTGGCGGGCGAGGGCGCCGGCGGTTCAACTTCGCTCGAAGATTTGATCGGCAAGCTCACGCCTCCGCGCGCGGTCTGGATCATGGTCCCGGCGGGCGGTCCGACCGAGGCGACAGTGCAGAGACTCGCCCAGCACATGCAGGCCGGGGACGCCATCATCGACGGTGGCAACTCTTATTTCAAAGATGACGTGCGCCGGGCGAATCAACTGAAGAGCAAGGGCATTCACTACATCGATGTAGGCACCAGCGGCGGGGTGTGGGGATTGGATCGCGGCTACTGCATGATGATCGGCGGTCCCGACCAAGCGGTGCAGCGGCTCGATCCCATTTTCAAGACGCTGGCACCGGGCAAGGGCGACATTCCACGAACTCCGGGCCGCGAAAAACTTGGCGGCACGGCGGAAGACGGCTACATTCACTGCGGCCCGTCGGGCTCCGGGCACTTCGTCAAGATGGTACACAACGGAATTGAGTACGGCATTATGCAGGCTTATGCCGAAGGCTTCGACATCTTCAAGAACGCCACCAGCAAGGATTTGCCCGAAGATATCCGCTACGATCTGAACCTGCCCGATATCGCGGAGGTGTGGCGGCGCGGCAGCGTGGTCAGTTCCTGGCTGCTCGATTTGACGGCGATGGCGCTGACGGAGAATCCAACGCTCTCGGAATACGAAGGTTACGTTCAAGACTCGGGCGAAGGTCGCTGGACGATTCAAGCGGCGCTCGAAGAAGCCGTCCCGGCGGAAGTGTTGACTGCGGCGTTGTATGTGCGTTTCCGGTCGCGGCAACAGCATACATTCGCGGAGAAAATGCTGTCCGCCATGCGGCAGAAGTTCGGCGGACACGTGGAAGCGAAGTAAAAACGTCGTTGGTCGTTAGTCGTTAGTCAAAACCAAATTGCGAGCGACCAACGGCTGACGACCAACGACCAACGACTAACGACCAACGAAGGACTCACACATGGCTGAATTAGCGGAACAACCGACGGCAGCACCGCCGCGTATCGGCAAGCAGGGTGATCCCTGCGTCATGGTGATCTTTGGCGCAGCCGGCGATTTGACCGGACGCATGCTGATTCCGGCGCTCTACAACCTGGCGCGCGCCAGCCTGCTTTCCCGCGAGTTTGCCGTGGTGGGCGTGGCCCGTACCCCGATGTCGAACGACGAGTTCCGAAAAAGAGTTCATGACGACGTCAAGGCGTACTGCGGCGAATGCGTGGAAGACGATCTGTGGGAATGGTTCTCGCGTCGTTTCTACTACTTTTCCGGAGATTTCGGCGACGACAAACTTTACCCGCAACTCAAAGATTTCCTGACTACGGTGGATCAGGAGCACTCGGCCCACCAGAACTTTTTCTACTACCTCGCGACTGCCCCCAGTTTCTTCGGCCCGATCGTGCAGAAGCTCTCCGCCGCCGGATTGATGGAGCAAACCAACGGCCACTGGCGCAGGGTGGTCATCGAGAAGCCGTTCGGACACGATCTGGAGTCGGCCAAGGCGCTGAACGAGCAATTGCTCAAAGATGTCGAAGAAAAACAGATCTACCGCATCGACCACTATCTCGGCAAAGAGACGGTGCAGAACATCATGGCGTTCCGTTTCGCCAACGGAATTTTCGAGCCCGTCTGGAACCGCCGCTACATCGATCACGTGCAGATCTCGGTAGCGGAGACGGTAGGCGTGGAAGGACGTGGAAGTTATTTCGACCACGCCGGCTCGTTGCGCGACATGGTTCCCAACCACATCATGCAACTCATCAGCCTCACCGCCATGGAGCCGCCCATTTCGTTCGACGCCAACGCGGTGCGCGATGAGCAGGCCAAGATTCTGCACGCCATCCAGCCTATGAGCGACGAAGAAGTGTTGAGCCGCAGCGTCCGCGGCCAATACGGCGACGGAACCGAAGACGGCAAGCGGGTCGCGGCGTATCGCACGGAACCCGACGTTCCTCCCGACTCTCGGACCGAGACGTTCGTTGCCATGAAGCTGCTGATCGACAACTGGCGATGGGCGGATGTCCCGTTCTACCTGCGCACAGGCAAGCGGATGCCGGTGCGCAACACCCATATCGTGATACAGTTCCGACGGGCCCCCTTCGTGCTATTCCGCGACACTCCCGTCGAGCACCTGATGCCGAACCAACTGGTGCTCCACATCCAGCCGGAAGAAGGAATCTCGCTGCAATTCGCGGCCAAGGTTCCGGGCCCGGTGATGCGCCTGGGAACGGTCGACATGAATTTCGAATATCAGGAATACTTTGGCAAGCAGCCCAGCACGGGCTACGAGCGGCTGCTGCACGATTGCATGATCGGCGATCAAACCCTGTTTCAGCGTGCCGACATGGTGGAAGCGGGCTGGTCCGTGGTAAATCCCGTGCTCGATCTGTGGAAGGCGCTGCCGCCGCGGAATTTCCCCAACTATGCGTCCGGCACGTGGGGACCAAAAGAGGCCGACGATCTTCTGGACCGCGACGGCCGCCGCTGGAGGAACTTCGAGAAATGATTCTGGCCGGCGATATTGGTGGCACCAATGCGCGACTGGCTTATTTTCAACCCCAGAACGGGCATTTGCGGCTGGTGTCGGAGCGCACTTTTCCCAGCCGTGAGCACAGCGAACTCGGCGAAATCGTAAGCCAGTTTTTGGACGATTCCGGCACTCGTCCGGAAGCGGCGTGCTTCGGGATCGCCGGCCCCGTGCGCAATGGGCGCGTCGAGACTTCGAACCTGCCCTGGGTCATCGAACAATCGCGGCTGGCCAAACAGATTCACCTTCCGGCCACACTTCTCATCAACGATCTGGAAGCTAGCGCGTGGGGTATCGGCGCGCTCGCCGCCAAAGATCTCGTTCCCTTGAACCGGGTGAGCGCGCCCGCCGTGGGCAACCAGGGCGTGATCGCGCCGGGCACAGGATTGGGAGAAGCCGGGCTTTTTTGGGACGGAAGCCGGCATTACGTTTTCGCTTGCGAGGGCGGGCACACCGACTTTGGTCCTCAGGGAGATTTGCAGATCGAACTTGTGAAATTTCTGCAGGCCCGCTTCGGACACGTCAGCTACGAGCGCATCCTGTCCGGCCCCGGCCTGGTCAACGTTTACGAATTCCTGCGCGACAGCGGATGCGGCAAGGAATCCGCGGAGTTCGCGGCCCTTCTCAAAAATAGCGACCCGGCTGCGGCGATTTCGCGGGCAGCGCTCGACGGGACCTATCCTTTGGCAGAGAAAGCGCTGGATCTGTGGATCTCTGTTTACGGCGCCGAAGCTTCTAATCTGGCGCTGAAGGTAATGGCCACCGGAGGGTTGTTCCTCGCCGGCGGCATCTCTCCCAAGGTTCTTGCCAAGCTGAAGGGCCCGCTGTTCATGCAATCGTTCCTCGATAAGGGCCGCCTGCGGCCGCTGCTGGAGTCGATCCCGGTGCAGGTCGTCACCAACGAAAAAGCTGGACTGCTGGGAGCGGCACGCTGCGCCGCCGCCAAGGGCAAGAGTTGAGCCCAACAGAGTTGAGCTCAACAGAGAAGACTTCTCGTGAGTTCTTCCACTGAAATTCGAATCCTGACCACACCGCAGGAACTGTTCGAGGCGGCAGCGGAAGAGGTTCTGCGCGCCGCCAAGGAAGCGATAGCCCAGCGCGGCCGCTTCACCATCGTGCTGTCGGGTGGATCGACTCCCAAAAGCCTGTTCAATTTACTAGCCACGAATGCCCGCACCGTATTCCCCTGGGATCGCACCTTCTTTTTCTGGGGCGATGAGCGCCACGTGCCCCCCACCGATCCCGACAGCAATTACCGCATGGCGGAAGAGGCCATGCTGTCGAAGATTCCGGTGCCGGCAGGAAATGTGTTCCGGTTTGCGGCGGAGAATCCCGACGCCGCAGCAGTTGCGGAGGCTTACGAGCAGACGCTCCGGAAATTTTTCCAGGTGGGGCCTGGACAGATTCCCGCCTTCGATCTGATCCTGCTCGGCATGGGACCGGACGGGCACACCGCGTCGCTCTTCCCGGGCTCGCCAGGTTTACAAGAAAAAACCCGGCTCGTGATCGCGAACTGGGTCGAAAAGCTGAAGGCCAGCCGGCTTACGCTGACTCTCCCGGTTCTGAATGCGGCGCGCTGCGTGGCATTCCTAGTCAGCGGAACAGACAAGGCTCCCGCGCTGCATGCTGTACTCGAAAGCGATGTTGCAGGGGAGCAGTACCCCTCAAAGCTGATCCGTCCTGTCGATGGGAAGCTGATCTGGCTGATCGACCGCGCCGCCGCGAGCCAGCTTACGGACAGGAATGAGAAACAATCCGGACCAGGACATCCGAAAGTCTGAAACGATTCCATTATCACGAATAGCAATGACCGAGCAGTGCGCGTGACCATAGTTACTGGCGGGTGCTGACATTTTCGCGTAACTACTGGCATATGGCAGTCTTCGCGGTGCGTCTGCTCCTGCAGTCGGGAGACGGTTTTCCTGCCCAGTTGTGGTCCGCCCTGGGCCGGAACCAAGTTCTTCTGTTGCCGATCATCGCTCTTGCGATCGCGTATGCCGTCCGGCGGGTGAGGCAGCCCACGATGGGGTCCGTCATGCCGGAATCTGCCGCGCCAAGCGGGATCACCCCAGCAGAATCGGGCGTGCTCTTGCACGGCTCGGTCAGCTCCCGCGAAGTTGCGGCGACGCTGGTCGATCTCTCAATCAAAAAATATCTAAGCATCGTGGATGCCGCCCCTGAGATGCGTGCGCCGGCGGGGGAGCACGACTTGGTTTTCCGCGCCTTGAGACCCGAGACAGAGTGGCAGAATCTGGCGGCGCATGAGAAGACCCTGTTGCGTCAGGCCTTCCGCGATCAGGAATGGACAAGACTTTCGTACTTGCGGCAGCTCGTGCCCGATGTCGTGCCGGCCTTCCAAGCGCAGATCAAAAACTCTTTATGGGAAAGGGGCATGCTTCGAACCGACCCGAACAATGCGGGCACACCCCGGTGGAAGAGCTTCGTATATGTGGCCAGCCTCATGGGCATGCTCGACGGGCTGGTGGCCGGGCAAACCGGCCTGGGACTTCATCTCTACGAGCATCCCGGACTTGCATTCCTGATGATCGCGCTCACGATGGGAATCGTCATCTGGGCGGTGCAGGACCCTACAAATTCCACGAAGGAGGGCCTCCGGGTGCAGACGTATCTTGAAGGCCTGCGGCAATTCATCCAGGCCGTCGATGCAGACCGGCTACAACGACTGGAGCGCTACCGGTTCGATGAGTTACTGCCCTACGCCATGGTTTTCGGCATCGAGCAGAAGTGGGTCGAGGCGCTCCGTCAGCTCTCGGTGCAGCCCTTGAATTTGGTTGGAAATGATTGGGCTGGAAAAGATTGCGTTGGAAGAAGCAACGGTGGCGGAAGTGAGCAGGTCGATTCGTTGCTCCGCGGCGGGCGGCTGACTCTGCTGTCTGCCTATTTGCAGCCCGCTGGGTCCAAGCAGTAATCCCTGCCGTCACATCCACTCTAGCCGCGCCAGTCGCCGATTTCTTTCAGACCCTTGCCGCGCGCATGTTCGAACAGGCGCACCCGATGGCGGGAGTGTTCAAATTCGTGGATGTCGGCCCACACCTCGGCCTGCCAGCCTTTTTCGTGGGCGGAGGATTCGCCGCAGGTGGCGCAACGGGTATGCAAAGTTACGGGGACCGCCTCGACTCCAACCGGAGTGGCGCCCGGGAGTTCCACGAAGATGCAGCGGACGTCCTGAATCTCTTCGTCCTCGCCGAGAATGTGCTCGTAGCGCAGAAGATATCCGAAACCGAGCTTCTTGGCTTCCGACTCGGCCTCCACCCGCGTGTGAAAAGGTCCGTACTCCGCCCGCAGTTGTTCGGTGGAGTCACATGCCATCCAGAAAGTCTCTTTGTAGGCCATCGCGGTTTCGCCCCTGGGGTTGCGAAGCCGGCTCGTGGCTGCTATTGAGCCGCTCGTGCTAATCCTCCCTCATAAGGCAATTCGGATACCGTTGCTCCGACTCGCGCAATCGATTGTCGGACCTAGGTTTAGCAGATTGCCGGCTCTGTTGAAGGGGCGCGTTCGTGAAAGGTTTTGCAGAGTTTGGACTTGGGATGTGCAAACTTTTGAGACGACAGAGGCCAGTGGCACCCTCTGCTAGGGAAAAGTGACTCGAAGAAAAGTGAACTGTGAACGATGAAGCCCGCCACATCTGTACGGGTTCGGATCGGAGCCTAGTCGGCCCCGATCGCCTGGGTATACGGCGTGCCCGGACGCTCAGCCTCTGGAGGCCAGTCTTTCCCACCGTGACTGGCCACGTACATCGCCATTTCCAGCCGGCTCCAGACCCCGAGTTTGTCGAACGCGCTGCGCAAATGGTTTTTGATGACCTGCTCGCTGGTGCCGACGATTTTGCCGATTTCGCGGTTGGTCAGGCCTTCCCAGACCAGAATCGCGATCTGAATTTCCTTTGGAGTGAGGCGTTCGCGGGGGGTCATGACTGGGCCTCGTCTTTGGTGAACATCGCGATCGCCAGCTTTACGCGCTTGCGGCCCTCGCGGATTCCGGCGCGCAGGAACAATGTGCGCAGGTGTTGTTTTACGGTACGGGGGCTGATGTTGAGCTGGCCCGCAATCTCTTTGTTGCTGCAGCCCTGCACCAGCAGGTTCAAGACCTGCTGGTCGCGGGGTGTTACTTTGACTTGATTCAGGCTAATCACGTTGTTTTTCTCCTACCACCTTGGGGATCACACTCGTCTTTTCCCATAGCACGGCTTTCGCCAATTCTTCGCATTGCCAACCCCTATGAGCTAAGTACTTTAGTTCAGTTGCACTTGGGGACGGCAACCGCCGTTTTCATGTGAGTTTCAGGGAGTCCGTGGTAGGCTACGTGTTCCAAATTGGTCCAACCACGTGAACCAATCATGAGTGTTCGCACCACGATTCTTGACGCCGCAGTCCTTCCGGTAGATCGCCACAGTCAACGCCGGGCTCCGTCGCGGGTTCGCCTTTACTGGCGATCTCCTTGGCACTCCCGGAGTTTCACCCTTACGAGGCGCAGGCCTTCCCATCGAGGTACCCGATGAAGACACATCCGAACTACCGTAAGACGGGGAAGATTCGTCCCTCCCGTATCGGGCGAGGGCCGAATCATTGGCTTCCCATTTTGGTTCTGTGGGCAGCTGGCAGCTTGGGTTTTGCACAGGTGGCGTTAACGGCACAAACGTTAACGGCACAAACTCAGGAAGGCGGCGCCACACCCACCTCAGGGGCGCCGATGACAATCACTCTACAGGACGCCCTGCAGCGGGCTCGCCAGAACGATCCCCAGTACCGCTCGGCGATCACCGATTTCGGACTGGCACGCGAAGATCGGGTGCAGGCCCGCGCGGGAGTTTTACCGAACCTGAGCTACAACAATTCCTTCATCTACACTCAGGGCTCAGGCCCGCTCCCGGCGAACTGCACCACGACGGCTGCGGGATGTCCCCCGACCAAGTTCATCGCCAACAATGGGGTGCATGAATACATCAGCCAGGCGGACGTGCACCAGTCACTCTCCCTCACCAATCTTGCGGACTATCGCCGCTCCGCCGCCGCGCTGGCCCAGGCTCGTGCCAAGGCCGAAATCGCGACCCGCGGACTGGTCGTAACCGTCACCCAGGCGTATTACGGGTTCGTGGTGGCCCAGCGCAGGTACGGGACTGCGCAACGGGCGGACGCAGAAGCAGCCCGATTCCTCGACATCAGCGTGAAACTGGAAAACGGCGGCGAAGTAGCCCATGCTGACGCGATCAAAGCACGCATTCAGGCGCAGCAGCAACAACGCGATCTGCAGGAAGCGCAGTTGACCATGGAGCGCGCTCGGCTGGATCTCGCCGTGCTGCTGTTCCCGGATTTCAACCAGGATTTTGCCGTCGTCGACGATCTGCAGACACTCGAGCCGCTCCCCACCTTTGAGGAAGTTGCGGTGGCGGGCCAGAAGAACAACCCGGACCTGCGGGCGGCGCTAGCTGCTTATGAGGTCGCCAATCACGAGGTCACTGCGGCGTGGGGAGGGCTGCTGCCCGCGCTGAGTATCGACTATTTTTACGGGATTGACTCTAACCAGTTTGCCATTCGCACCAATGGCATACGGAATCTGGGATACTCGACGGTGGCCACGTTGCAGATTCCGATTTTCAGCTGGGGAGCGGATCGCAGCAAGCTCAAGCAGGCGGAATTGCGGCGGGATCAAGCGCACGTGGAACTGAACTACGCGCAGAAACAGCTGCTCAGCCATCTGCGGCAGTTTTACCTTGAAGCCAAAACCGCCCGCTCTGAAATGGAGACTCTGGCGACCTCCGCGGAGCTGGCTGCCGATAGTCTGCGGCTGACCACGCTGCGCTACCAGGCAGGAGAATCCACGGTATTGGAAGTGGTCGACGCGCAGAACACTTGGACACAGGCGCGCAACGCGTACGACGATGGCCAGTCGCGGTACCGCGTCGCCGTAGCCAATCTACAAACTCTGACAGGAACTTTCTAAGAATGAATCATCCCAGTACTCTAGTTCCCTCAGCGGCTAAAGCCGCGATTGATGGGGCTGCACTTGCGGCGCGGCTGAAAGCCGCACCCTTTCAAAGCAAGCCTCATCAGCCGCTGGCTAGAGCGAACCGCCGAAGCAGAACACGCGCTTGGCTCGGCGCGGCGTCGGCTCTTGCCGCGCTCGTCTCACTCTTGCTGCTGGCCAGTTGCTCGAAAAACGAAAGCAAGGAAGAACCCACGGTCAGTGTGCAAGTCGCGGCGGTCGAGAAGACGACCATCGAGCACACTATCACCACGCAGGCGATTCTGTTTCCCCGGCAGCAGGCCGCCATCGTTCCCAAGATTAGTGCTCCGGTGCAGAAGTTCCTGGTGAAGCGCGGCAGCCCGGTTCACGAGGGAGAATTGCTGGCGGTTCTCGAGAATCGCGATCTGAGCGCCGCGGCCCAAGACACGAAAGGCTCCTACGATCAGGCTCAGGCTGCCTATGAGACGACGACGGGCGCCAGCCTGCCGCAGGAAATCCAGAAGGCGGAAGCCGACGAGCAGCAAGCCAAACAAGTGCTCGATGCGCAGGAAAAGATCTTTCAGAGCCGCCAGCAACTCTTCGATCAGGGTGCGTTGCCCCGCAAGGAACTCGATCAATCCCGCGTCGACATCACGCAGGCCCGCAACCAGTACGCGATCGCGAAGAAGCACGTCGACTACCTGGTTGCCAAAGGCAAGGAACAGGCGCTCAAGTCTGCCGAGGGACAGCTGGAGTCGGCCAAGGGCAAGTATCTGGGAGCGCAAGCGCAACTCAGCTACTCAGAGATTCGCAGTCCGATCAACGGCGTTGTCACGGATCGTCCCCTCTATCCCGGCGAAATGGCGGCCGCCGGCACGGCCCTGCTGACGGTGATGGATATTTCCTCGGTCATCGCCAAGGCGCACATCCCGCAGAGCGAGGCGGCGGTCCTGAAAGTCGGAGACCAGGGAACGATGACCGTGCCCGGCATCGAGCAACCGATCGAGGGCAAGGTCACGGTCGTCAGTCCCGCGCTTGATCCCAACAGCACGACGGTCGAAGTCTGGCTCGAGGCGAAGAATCCGAAGCAAGCGTTGAAGCCGGGGACCAGCGTGCAACTCTCCCTGACCGCGCAAACCGTGAAAGACGCGCTGGTCGTCCCGGCCAGTTCCGTCATCACGACGCCAGATGGCGCCACCGCAGTCATGCTCGCAGGCGCCGATGGCCGGGCCCATCAGAGGACGGTGAAACTCGGCATCCGCAATGACGACGACGTGCAGATTCTCGACGGAGTCACCGCCAGCGACAAAGTAGTGGCCACGGGCGTGTACGGACTGCCCGACAAGACCAAGATCAAGATCGAAGCTGCCGAGGCTCCGGAGGGATCGAAAGAAGGCGCGAAAGAAGACGCAAAACCCGACGCGAAGGCGCCCGATGAAAAATAACCGCTGCGGAGCATCGGCGTGAACTCATCGAAGGCCGGGCGCTCGATCGATCAAGATTCAGCCGACCAAAAGTCGGGCCAGCACTGGATTGCCCAGCACTCCCGGCCGGTCATTTTTCTTATCCTGACGCTCGGGCTGCTGGGCGCTTATCTCGCCTTCACGATTCCAGTTTCGGTGTTCCCCTCCACGGATTTCCCTCGCGTGCTGATCGCCGTCGATAACGGCGTCATGCCGATCGACCAGATGACGGTCACCGTGACCCGGCCCATTGAAGAAGCCGTCAACAGCGTGCCCGGACTGCTCACCGTGCGCTCCATCACCAGCCGGGGATCGGCGGAAGTGGATCTCTATTTCCGCTGGGACGTCGACATGTTTCAGACGCTGCAATATGTCAACGCCGCCATTTCACGGGTGCAGCCGGAACTGCCCGCCACCGCGAAGATTGAAGCTCACCGCCTGACCTTCGCCGCCTTTCCCGTCATTGGCTACAGCCTGACTTCCGACAGCATGCCGCAAACCAAGCTGTGGGAGATGGCCACCTACGAAATGAAGCCGCGCCTGAACCGTCTGGAAGGTGTGTCCACGGTGATCGTACAGGGCGGGCAAGAACCTGAATTCCACATCACGCCCGATCCCGCCAAGCTGCTGGCATCGAGCATCACCGTGTCCGACATTCTGGACGCGGTGCGGCGCACCAATCTGATCGACTCCCCGGGACTGCTGGAGCGCAATCACCAACTCTATCTCGGCCTGGTCGACGGACAGGTGCGCACGCCCGAAGAAATCGCGAACGCGGTGATCAAGAACACGCCGGCAGGAATTCCCGTAAGGATCGGCGATGTCGCCAGCGTGGCGCCGGGCGTGAAGCCCGTCTACACCGTGGTCACAGCGAACGGGAAGCCAGCGGTACTGCTCAACATTAATCGCCAGCCCGACGGAAACACGGTGCAGGTCGCGCAGGAAGTGCACGACGAAATCGAACGCCTTCGCAAAACGCTTCCCCCCGGCGTTCACATCGACACTTTTTACGATCAGTCGATCATCGTGGGCGACTCGATCAAGAGCGTCCGCGATGCCATCCTGCTGGGCCTGATTCTCGCGTCGATCATTCTCGTGGTGTTTCTGCGCGATTGGGGAACCTCGCTGGTTGCGGGTCTGGTGATTCCGGTGACGGTCCTAGTAACGTTCATCGCCCTCAAGGTGATGGGAGAGAGCTTCAACCTGATGACCCTCGGTGGTCTGGCAGCGGCCGTGGGACTAGTCATCGATGACGCCATCGTCGTGGTCGAGAACATCGTCCTGCACCGCGACGCGGGGCAAGGTCGGCGGCAAGCCATTCGCAGCGCGCTGAAAGAAATCACGGTTCCGCTGATCGGATCGACTATCACTCCGGTGGTCGTCTTCATCCCGCTGATTGTGATCACCGGTGTTACGGGGGTCTTTTTCCGCGCGCTGGCAGTGACCATGACGGCATCGCTGCTGACTTCGTTGGTGTTGGCGGTAACGTGGACGCCGACTCTGAGCCAATATTTCATCAAGGGACGGCACGAGAAAAAAGGGGCGCAACCGGAATCTGAAGGTTCTGACGCCGCCGATTCTCCGGCGCTGAATGGTGCCGAGGCCCCAGCCGAAGATGACGACGCGATGAAGTTGCTTGCGGCCGAGGAGAAACACCTGAGCGGCTTCTTCCTGCGCGTGGTGAACTTCCACGAACGCTGGCTGCGCCGAGCTCTCGAACGGCCCCGGCTACTGGTTCTCTTCAGCGCCGGCCTAGTTCTCGTTTCCTACCTCTGCTACACCTTCTCCGGCTCGGATTTACTGCCGGAGATGGACGAGGGCGGATTCGTCATCGACTACATCATGCCGGCAGGCAGCTCGCTGGCGGAAACCAACCGCGTCGTGAATCACGTCGAACAGATGCTCCGTGAACTTCCTGAAGTGGAGAGCACCTCGCGACGCACAGGTTTGCAACTCGGGCTCGCCGCCGTGACGGAAGCCAATAGCGGCGACATCCTGGTCAAGCTGAAGGCTAAGCGCGACCGCGACATTGATGAGATCATGGCCGACGTGCGCGCCGACATCAAGAAAGAGGAACCGGCCCTGGATGTCGATTTCATCCAAGTTCTGCAGGACATGATCGGCGATCTCACCTCCGCGCCGCAGCCGATCGAGATCAAACTGTTTTCGCAGGATCCCAAGCAGTTGGAAGAGTGGGCACCCAAAGTGGCGGAAGCCATTGGAAAGATCGACGGAGTGGTGGACCTGCTGAACGGGATCGACAACACCATCAGCGGGCCCGCCGTCACTTTCCAGGTTGATCCCAGCGTGGCGGCCCGAGCCGGGTTTACCGCGGAAGAAGTCGCGCTCGACGCCTCGGCGATTCTGGAGGGCGAACCGGCGCCTACGCCGGTCGTCACGAATGATCGTGCCTACACACTGCGGGTGCGTTTTCCCGCTGCCAACCGCGCCTCGCTCGAGGCCATGCGCGACACGCTGCTGGTCAGCAGCACGGGACACACGGCGACGTTGGGCGCGCTGTCGACGGTGGTGGAGAATCCGGGCCAGACTGAGGTTCGCCGCGAAAACCTGCAACGCGACGTCGCGGTCACCGCGCGCCTGGAGGGCCGAAGCCTGGGCAGCGGCATGGCGGATGTGCAAAAGGTCGTGGCCGGGATGCACATTCCGTCCAGCATTCGCGTGGTGTATGGCGGAACTTACGCGGAGCAACAACGCTCGTTCCACGATCTGGTAATCGTGCTGATCCTTGCCGTCCTGCTGCTTTTCATTGTGTTGCTGTTTGAGTTTGGAACGTTCGCGGCACCGGTCGCCATTCTGTCGTCGGCTTTGCTCTCCACATCGGGCGTCTTCATTGCCCTGCTGATCACGCGCACGACGTTCAACATCTCATCGTTCATGGGGATGATCATGGTGATCGGCATCGTGGCCAAGAACGGCATCCTGCTGCTCGACGCCGATCAGAAGATGCGCGCTCTGGGCCTGCCCGCCGAAAATGCGATGCTGCAAGCCGGACGCCGGCGGTTGCGTCCCATCGTCATGACGGCCCTGGCTACAGTCGCGGGCATGCTGCCGCTGGCCTTCGCCATCGGCGCCGGATCGCAAATGTTGCAGCCGCTCGCCATCGCAGTCATTGGCGGCGTTCTCATTTCCATGGTGCTCTCGCTCATCATCACTCCGGCGGTGCACTTTTATCTGAGCGGTAAGAGCGAATCCCCGACCGAGATCTCTCCCGCATCCGAATGAGGAGATCTGCGGTGAAGGTTGCAGATCGTTGCAACCTGCTGTGGTTACTGGAGTGTGATTACCAGACTCTGCCCTCACCCGTCCCGCTTGAAGAACTACTCGCAACCCGCCGCGTCTAGCGGTAGACTATCGGCAGGGCCGAAGGGGCTCCGCCTGCCAGAGGAAGCCCAAGTTCGCTCCCCCCTGAATCTCATCCCCCGCCCCGCTAGCTGCACCTTTGGCCACTCTGTGCCGGCGCGGCTATTGCACTAGAATAGGCGCATTCCTGCCGGATACCGGGCTGCGTCATGGGACGGTTTCCACTGGTGGAAAAAGAAATCGTGGCTGAGGAAAAAGACAAACCAGTTGTCGACGAGCAGACCCTCGCAAAGCTGCTGGAAGCGGCCTATGTGCTGCAGGAACACAACCGCAAACGGCAGGAGATGGAACTCGCCTTCGAGCTGAAGTCCGAACTGCTGCCCGAACTGAAGCCCGAACAGCTCGAGGCGGAACTGCGTTCCACCCTTGCCCAGGGCGCGCCGCAAATCCAGGAACCAGAGCCGGCCGCGCCCAACGCCGATTACACCTCCACTCTGGCCAAGATCGTCGGAACCCAGCACCTGATTCAACTTCGTCATCTGGAATTGGGGAGCGCGCTGTCGTTGGTCGCCGAGCAACTGATCCAGATCGCTCGCGCGAGCGGTGCTGCGATTGGCATCCTCGATGACAAAGAAGATGGCGAGAACCTGCGCTACCGGGCAAGTGCCGGAACACTGACGCCGGCTATGGGCACCGATGTTCCCGTGGAAAAAGCGCTCTGCGCCTCGTGCCTTGAGACCGGGGACGTCTTCCGCTGTGCTGATGTCAATCTCGAATTGCTGGTGGATGCGGAACAGTGCCGCCGTCGGGGCATCGAGTCGCTGATCGCGGTTCCAGTTTTTCACAATGGCAAAGTCGCAGGCGGCCTGGAGCTTTACTACGCCACCACGCAGGCCTTTACCGATCAGGATGTTCACACCTGCCAACTCATGGCCGGATTAGTAACCGAAGCGCTGGTGCGCGACGAAGAAGTCACCCGGATGAAATCGCGCGCGAACGAACGTGCCGCCATGCTGGAAGCACTGGAAAAGCTGACGCCGAATCTCGCGACTCTGGTCGACAAGCCTCCAGCTGAAGAAACGAAGATTCGGCCCATCGCTCCGGCCGCAGCAGCGACCGCGTCTGATTTCTTTTGCCGGAAATGCGCGCACCAACTCGTAGGAGAGGAACAGTTCTGCGGAAATTGCGGAACGCCGCGCAGCAGCGACTACGAGCCGCCCAGCATGCAGAGCAAAGTGGCGTCTATGTGGCATATGCAGGAAGCGATGAGGAAGAGTTCCGCGCTGGATTCTGTCGATCGCGCACCCGCTCCGCTGGTATCGCAAGTGAACCTTGATCGTATCCCCTCGGATCGAATCCCCTCGGAGAAATCTCTGACCGATCCGCTCGCAGGTCAAACGCGCGCGCTTTTTGCAGCGGTCAAGCTACCGGTTGGTGAGGCCGAGTCTACCGAATTCAGCGATGCGCTGAGCCACCAATTACCGACCCGTCAATCGACGAGTTATCCATCAACCAGCGCTCAATCGACGATCCATCCATCGACGATCCATGCAGAGTTCGAGGAGCCCGTACTGTCGGATATTGAAGTTCCTTTGGAAACCGGCCCTCTGGAGACCGGCGAAGAAGACGAGGTCGAGGCCCCACAATCCACGGCGCTTGCAAAAACGGAAACTACCGCCGCGTGGAGTTCTGCGGCCAGCGCCCGCGATTTCCTGGAGCAACTGGCCTCTACACACGGTCCTGGGGGAGTGGCCCGGTTCTGGAATTCTCACCGAGGCGATATCTACCTGGCGATTGCCGTCCTGCTGATTGCCGGTGTCATTCGCTGGGTAACCTTGCCCAAGCATTCCTTCAGACCCACGGGGAGTCCGGCCGCCGCAGCGGCGGCTCATCGCAAACCCTCGCCTGAGGCTGATCTTTCGCTGTTCGACCGGATGCTCATCAGCATGGGTCTGGCGGAGGCGCCACCGACGCCGGAATCCAAGGGAAATCCTGAGACACAGGTCTGGGTCGATCTCCACACCGCGCTTTACTATTGCCCCGGAGCCGACCTGTACGGGAAGACGCCGAAGGGGAAATTTACTTCACAGCGGGACGCGCAACTGGACCAGTTCGAGCCCGCCTCCCGAAAGGCCTGCGACTGAAAGTCCTTGCCAGGCCGCCACTTGCGGTTACCTCGTGGTTTCAGTTGACAACTCCCGGCCTCCAGAGTGCAATCTAAAAGATAGGGTTCGCCCACAAATTCTCTTCAAGTTTTTGGTTAAACCGGAGAACGCTATTTGCCGCATCAAACCGACCATTCCGACGGTGCCGGCACCTTGCCGTCGCCTGAGTTGAACCCTCTTCTGAATCCCCTCCTGGCCCAAAACATGGGTCGCTGGGCCGAGGTTTATTTCACCAGCCCGCCGGAAAAACGCGAGCAGGCTGTGCTGGAGTTGCTGCGGGAGTTGCGGACGGAGAATCCGCAGCACGATGTCACCAACGCCGCGCATGCATCCTCGGACTTGGAACGCTCAGCCCCACAGCGTGCGATCGCAGCCGCTCCATCGTTTGCGGAAGCACAACCGGCCGGCGTTCGCTGTCACAGGTGCGGCCGCGAGAATCCTGCATCTCACCGGTTTTGCGGTATCTGTGGCATTGCTCTGGCGGAACAACCCACGGCCACCGGCATTCATGTGGCAGATTTGCATGTTGCGGATCTTCACGTCGAGGATCCTCAGGTCGCCGGCCCGAAAGATCAGCGTATCGAAGATTGGCCTATCGAGGATCGGCCTATCGAAGACCGGCTTCAGGATCGACCTGCTCCGTCTGCAGGAGCTGTGTACGAACCGGCATTGCTTGCCAATGAATTGTCGTTGTTTCGGAGCGCCCGCGACACTGGCTACCGCGACGATATCTTCAGCGATCCGCCGACTTCACGCTCCTACCGCGTCTATGTGGGGATCGCGCTGGCGACGTTGATTTTCGCGCTGGGTTACATGGCCTGGCGCAGTTCGCAAACCACCTCCGGGAATTCGCACGCTGCATTGCAGGATTCGACCGCTGCTGCGACGACGCTGCCCGCGACACCGGCTCCGGCTGCGCCGAGCACATCGAAAGCGGATGCTCCGGAACAACCTCCCGCATCGAACCAGCCAGCCGGTGTCCCTTCCCGTGCTGCGGCGGCCGATCCGGCGAGTGAGGACGCTACCCCGAAAAGCGGCAGGGACACGACCGCTAAGGCTGCCCCACCCTCGACTCTAATCACCGAGAAGAATCCGACGGCGGAAAGTCTTGCGGGAAACGGCGCCGAAGAACTCGCTATGGCGCAGCGTTACCTTCACGGAGCCAATGGCGAGCCGCGCAACAGCGCCGAGGCGGCCAAGTGGCTCTGGAAAGCCATGGGCAAGCACAATGGCAGTGCGAGCGTTCTTCTAGCGGACTTGTATCTGAAAGGCGATGGAGTTCCGAAGAATTGCGACCAGGCGCGCATCCTGCTCGATTCAGCGGCCCTCCGCGGAACAAAAGACGCCGGCGAGCGGCTGCGACATCTTCAGGCTTTTGGCTGCAACTGATTCAGCGTGCCCTCAGCGGACGCACTGCCGCGTTTCGCACAATGGTCCTAGCGGACCTGGTCGAAAATCTACTGCGTTACCAGCACCGACGGATTCCGACGCGACTCATACCACAGCGCGAGTTCGACGCGGTTCCACAGTCCTAGTTTGTCGTAAATCACACGCAGATAATTCTTCACGACGTGCTCGGTCGTCCCGATGGCCTCCGCGACTTCGCGGTTCTTCAGGCCTTCGGCAACGAGTTGGATAACCCGCTGTTCACGTTCACTGGGGACACGGGTGCCATAGCGTTCAGTTGCAGACATGCTTGCCTCCGGTACAACAGGGTCGCGAGTTTCACTCGCTTGATACCGCCGTTAATTCCGAACCTCAGAAATAACCGGTTGAAATGCGCTTTCACAGTGCGTCGCGCCATGTTGAGTTGAGACGCAATCTCGGCGTTGTCACAACCCTGCAAAAGCAATTCGACAATTTGCTGTTCGCGTGGACCCAGCCGAACAGTCTGATCCTTCATCCGATCCCCCCTCCTTCTTGCATCGCCCCACGCCCACAGTTGGTGCGCGGCTCAACCTTACCAAATCCCATAGCACCCACGTTGCCATTTTGAGACGGTTATCCACTGTGACGCCCGAACAGCATTTTCCACAAGCGGTTGCGGGCAGAGGGATCGCTTCCCTGGAAACTGAAAGGTCCCTCTGGAGAACAGTTAGGCAGCTGCGTTCGACGGATTTTTCCCCTCTGCAGCGCGTAAAGACTCGCCCAAATCGGGAACACCCGTCGGCAGTGGCGGCCGACGAACGTCGGATTGATGCTGATCCAGCAGCTCCAGGCCCCGTTCGGGCGGAACCGGTGAACCTCGCCTACTCCTTGGAATGGAAGAGCCTCCAGCAGCGTGATCAGGTGAATACCTTAGACGAAAGTTCCCGCCCTAGGGAAAAACCTTGGTACAAATTACATGATCGACCAGATTGTGGAAGACTTGGGGCTGCGGCCAAATGCATGTCGCAGTCCGGTCTCAGCCAACCATATCTAGCAGACCTCGTCCGGGAGCGTGCCGTTGCAAACAAAGATACTTACTGCGTTCGTTTGGTAAAATCACCCGATATGACCGGCCACAGATCCATCGTTCTTCTGGCGTCCTCGCCATTGATGCTCATCCCCTCCACTGCATTCAGGTTGCCTTCTGGGCGTGATCCCAGGCACTTCAGGCCAAACCTTCATCTCGGAGCCCTCAGTCTCAAACAGCGAGTTGCGCACTCGGGAGAGGGAGTTCTTCAAGGGCGCAGGTCTCTGAAGCAAAGCTTGCGTATGCGTGGAGTGATCGCGCCCGAACTGGTCGGTGAAAGTGACTCTAAGGTTCGTGACCGTCTGGTCTCCGTACCTCTCCGGAATTGACTTGAGACCGCTCGCGACCAGCCAACCCTCCTCGACGTCCCCTCGGTGATGAAAGCGTAGTCCGCTTTCAATCCGGTGGTTGAGAACTTCCGCGTCAGTGAGGTTGATGGCACTCTCGACGCGATACAGTCCTCTCTGGCTCTGCCACAACACAATCGATTCCGAGTCCCAGTCAGACACGATCTCACAATTCTCCAGCATCAAATTACTGCCCAGAGCAATCAGTCGCACCCAGATCGCGTATGCGGTCACTCCGGAGGAAAGCTCGCAAAGGATGTTGCCCTCGGGCGGAGCAGCGAAGATGTCGAGCTCATGTACTTTTTCTTCGTCTTCCCTCTCGCCGGGGATTGCACAGATTAGTTGCACCGCTTGTAGGTCCTGTACCAGCGCCATGTACTTTGCTTTTTGCTGTCGGTTCAGTTGAGCTCTTTTGACGGGCATTTCGACCTCCAAAGTATAGAGAAAGCTACAAATCATACACGACCCACACAAGCTACCTGGAATCAACAGTTTTGGTTGGGCAACAAAGCCCGCATGCGGAAACCGAAGGCAAATTCAAACCCAGTCGTGAAGCCAACTGATGAAGAAGAACCCGGTTCTCTTGCAAGAACTGCAGCACCATTCCCCGCCCATTCCGATGGTGTCGGAAGCCGAAATTCCTCAGCTTCCAACCCAACTCGGCAGCGCTGTACTCGAAAATTTCGCCGCGTGAGCGCAGGAGCGCATTCGTGAGATCTGTCAGTCGGGAGACGCTGACTTCCCGATCTGTGTGGGATGGGGCCCATGCGACTTCGAGAATAGCCACATGAACATTGCAGCCGCGCTGCGCGATGTTGTCCTGTTCTAAGGCTCGCAGGAGCGGAGCGATCGATTCCATGATCTCAGGTTCTCCAAGGACACTGGCCGCGAGGTTTCGCGCGACTTCAGTTTCCGGGTAATTCGAACCGTGATCGCGGGTGGAGTACGTGCGCACTTTGTCTAGGTTGCGCAAGCGGAAATCGAGCAACTTCGGCTGCATTTCTTGCGCAATCGCCGCTAGATGACTGTCGTCCAACGGAGGCATATCGTGATTTGTTGGCGGAAGTGCGAGGCGCAAGCCTTCGTCTTGGCGCTCGTGCAGCATGCCCGCAAAAATAGCTTTGGAGCTAGCGACGGATTTGAGTCTTCCGTTTCCGAAGACGTGGACCCCGCGATAGTTCGAAGTGCTCCACAGAGCGCGAACGCTAGGCGACAGATCAGGCTGGTTTATAAGCAGAGTGGCGCCCAATGGCGCAAGCGTCAAAAAAGCCGAGCGACTAAGATCGCCGAGCAACACTGGGTGCCGACAAACGCAATGCAACAAGCGAAAGAGTCTGACGGCGCAGCCCATGTCCAGTCCGAAAACCAACAGAGTAGGCGGACTCGTGATGCAGTCCGCGAACCATGAACTCGCGGTCCATGCAGTCAACAATGCGGATTCCGGTTGGGGCAGACCTGCGTGGAGTTCGAAAATCTCGCTGATTCGGTGAAGAAGTTTCCCAATCGAGCCATAGGGCTTCGCGTTATGCGGGAGGCGCATCGCGCGAACCATTGCTTCATCTAAGTTGGGCGGCCTGTAGAGACAGCCGGAATGCTCGATCTGCGCGGCGACTTGTTTCTGGCCCGCGCGAAGGAAGAGGAGAGCAAGTCGACCGGGAGTCGCCGACATGACGAGTTCCAAAACCGACCCGTCAGCGAACGTCTCGCCAGCGGTCGCCAAGATTCTGGGATAAGATTGAAGCGGACGGTCCGCCACGGTTCCCTCGGTCGCTGCAGGATGTAAATCACCCGCAGATGCGCTGAGCAGAGTGAATGCGCGCTCTCGCTACGTACAATCGTAGTCCGATCCATCGAAACGAGTCCCGCGTTCCATACACCTTCTTCGACGTCGCATACTCATTCTTGAGGTAACCAACAACAGAACAGCCAGCGTTGAGTCGGCCGCCATTTTGATTCTAACCAAAATGGGAGCACCACATCAACCATTTGCACGGGGGTGCCGTAAGCCACCAACGGACCGCGCCCAAGGGGTCACCGGCCCTGGGTGGCATCAAGACCCTTTCTCTTTCCCTTCTCCTTGCCGTTTAATGCATCCGCTCCTTCCCAATGTGCGAGCAGCGTCGTTTCCAAGTAGTTCGTCACTGAGCGTCTCTCTTTAGCGGCCTCTTCGGTGAGGCGTTTCTTGAAATCGGCCGATACACGCAGGTTAAGGGTTTCTGTCTTAAGCATTCCGAGGTCACCGAACAGGATTGTATGACCAAACACCCCAGAGGCGAATTCAATTTGCATTAGTAACGCTAAATGCTGTACAATAGCGTTACAATTGATCGGGGTGCATTGTGAAGAGAATACTTGACTTGTATAAGCGAAATTTGCGGACAGCGAAGAAAATGTGGGGCTCGCACTTGGAAAAGTCCTCTGCAAGAGCGCTAAAGTCCCTCTCGGACGATTTGCGCGTGGAGATCGCTTCCGGGGACCTACTCTTGATCAACAATCACTGGTACGTCACCCATTCCGGATTGCTGCGTGTGGCTCGACGGAAGAGATGCTCTGGAATAAATGTCGAAGCTGTCGCTGCCCTGTGTGATCCGACGGCTGGCCGATATGTGTGCAAGGCCACCGTCTATAGCTCCAAGACCTGCACCGGCTTTGCAGGCTTTGGCGACGCCGATCCCTCGAACGTTTCGTTCGTGGTCCACGGCGCCGAGATGCGCGTAGCGGAGACACGCGCCGTGAACCGCGCCCTGCGCAAGGCCTACGGCATTGGCATCTGCTCAGTGGAGGAGATCGGGGCCGTCGCCGAACCGCCGCAGTCTTCACGGGAGTCGAGGAAACTCCCGCCCCAACCTGCCAACGGAAATGGTCACGGCAGCCCGAAGGTGCGCGATCGCCTCTGCCAGCTCATTCGCCAGCATCAACTCGATCCCAACCTGGTCAAGTCCTATGCGACCGACTTCTGCAGTGTCAAGGCGCTTCGTGACGCTACCCGTGATCAGGTCGAGACCTTCGTCGCGCACCTGGCCGACTGGGCTGAAAAAGACCGCAATGCCCTGCTCTGCCAGCTCAACAGCTATCTCGGCCAGAAAGAAGGTGCCGCTTGAAACGCCAGATCTCCGGCCTGCACGCCTCCGATCGCGGTGCCTCGGACCAGATCCCCAACGGGGTCTTCCTCGTTCGGGTACAGCGAGTCAGGTTTCAGCGTCAGGCACAGAAGCCCTATTACACCCTGGCCCTGGGCGTTCTTGAGCCCAGCCGTTTCTCCGGCCACATCCTTTCGAGCCGGCTCTATTGCACTCCGAAAGCGCTGTGGAAGCTGAACTGGTTCCTCCGCGACTTCGGCTATGACACTGAACTCCTGGGGCGCGACGAAGTCGATGAGCGGCAGCTCGTAGGTCTCAAGGGCGTGGTCAAGATCAGTCACATCGACTTTAACGGCGCTTCCCTGCTCCGGCTCGACGGCTTTGCTCCTGCCGGCCGTTGGGAAGAGCTTTCCCCAGCAAACCTGGACAATCCGCAGGTGGCCTGATGACCTACAGCTACACCCAAATCAGCCACTACCTCACCTGCCCGCGCCGGTATCGGCACCGTTATCTCGATGGCTGGAAGGAGAAGGACACCCGGGCGGCGATGCTCTTTGGCCGTGCCTTCGAACGAGCCCTGGGTGCGCTGTTTCGCCAGGAAGATCCCGGAGCAGTTCTGTTCGCTGAGTGGTCTGCATGCCAAAGCCAAGACCTGCACTACTCCAACCGAGACTCCTGGGACCGCATGCTCCGGCAAGGCATCATGCTGTTAACCCGGTTCTGCCAGGACGATCGGGTCCGGGTCCTCCAGCCTCGACGGAATCTGCAGATCAAGTTCACTCGGCCCGTCGGCGAGAAGAACGACTTCGTTGCCTATATCGATGCCATCGGAAGACTGGACGGCACACGCTGCCTGCTGGAGTGGAAGACCTCTTCCGGCCGATACCCGGAAGAACCGGACGGACTGCTGTCTCTGGATCCGCAGCTGGTTTGCTACTCCTGGATCACGGGCATTGCGGAGGTCGCCCAGGTCGTATTCGTCCGCAAGAGCCTGGTCGAGGTGCAGTACCTACGCACTACTATTACCGATGAACAACGCCAGGAGTTTGGCCGTCTCGTGGATGACACGATGCGTCGGATCGAGTCAGCGGACTTTCCTCCACACAGCGGCATCCGTTTCCCACAAAACCCATGCAGCACCTGCCCCTACGTGGGCCTCTGTCTTGGCAAGCAGGAGATGATCGACGCCGCGGTGGTGCGGCGTCCAGGAGCCGACAGTCTTGATTGGCTTGACGAGCTTAATTACTGAGTATCCGCCCATGCCCCCGAAGTTCAATCGTCGCCGCGCCGTATTCGTACTGGGCAAGATCGACGAGATTCTGGCCTGGGAGCAGCTGAAGGAGACGGAGCGCGATACCAAGTTCGTCGAACTGGGACGCTATCTATGCGAGGTGCGGGCGGGACAATACTGGAGGCTGGAGAGTTTGAAGTGTTTCGACGAATTTCTGGAGAGGCGTTTCCCGGAATCGCGGAGGAAGGCGTACTACCTGATGTCGATCCACGAGTATCTGCCGCCGCAGGCGAGAAAGCAACTGAAGGAAGTGGGCTGGGCAAAGGGGCTGGAACTAGCCAAGCTGGCGAGGCGGGACAGGCAGCAGTTCGATTGTGCAACCTGGTTGCACAAAGCCCGTCAGATGCCGAAAGAAGAGTTCAAGAAGGAGGTTGAGAAGGAACTGACGGGTCGGGAAACGGAACCGTGGGAGATTGTCTACTTCAAGCTGTATCAGAGCCAGATGCCGGTCATTGAGAAAGCGATCGAAACGGCAGCACTGATGCTGGGCAGCGATCGATCCCGCGGCTACTGTCTGGAGATGATCTGCGCGGACTTCCTGGCGGGAGTCAACCTGGACAACGGAGATCCAGAAACGCTGCTGTTCTCGATGACGAGGTTCTTCAAGTTTCTACCACGCCAGCAGCAACATGATTTCGTGGAGAAGATCCTGCCTCAGGCGTCATGAAACCGATTCGGCCGAAGCAACCTCGCCTGCGACTGGACGCCGACGCCTACCAGCAACTGTGTCGGCAGGTCCTTAACCGGGATGGATGGAGGTGCCAAGCCTGCGGATCAATGCAACAACTGCAGGTCCACCACGAGGAATTCCGTAGTCACTCAGGCGACGATTCGGAAGAGAACCTGATTACGCTTTGCGAGCGATGTCACGGTTTAGTCCATGACAAGGGGAATAGTTGCAAAAACTAGCGAGAACCGTGGACTGAGAGACTACTTGCACTCTTCTAGGATACTGTCCTCTGACAGCAGGAACGGAATCAGGAACAAAAGGCTTGATAATCTCAGGGAATCATTGGCTGACCCATGTCACAAGCTTGCGCGGTGTGTTCGCGCCGTCAGTCTGGGGTTTTGAGCGTAATGGGAGTAGCCGTTGAAAAACTCACTCACCAGAAAACGGCCGAAGAAACTTTACGCTTGGAAGCCCTACAAACGACTGTTTCGGTTTTCCTAGACATTTTCTGTCCCCCAAATTTCCGCCGTCTTGAGAAAAATGGACTTTTTCAACAGCCACGGGATTTATCAACAATGATGCGGGCATACACCTTAAAATACGGCCCGTGATTACTTCTTTGAGCAGGCTCCTGTGGTGGGAAAATGGTCGGTTCGCACCGAGGCGGAAGCCGACTGCGGCGGGTAGGTTTATTATCGAAAGTGTATAAAATTGAACGGCCGTTGAGAATGTCAACAGGTATTATCTTCGACGCTGGAACTAGTGAAGGCGGTCATGGGTTAGCGTCAGGCGGCTGACATTCGGACCCTCACGACCGCCCCCCATCAACATTTAACGATTCTCGGGATGCATTTTGGGATGACCCTCCCTGGAGACACCTAAATCACTGACGGGTTAAGAGGAGCGATATGAGTAGCGAAGCTGAAAGAGATCCAACGCACCAGAAGCCAAGCCAGCAAGACCCAGCCGGATCGGTCAACCCCTCGGATAGGAAAACTAACCCTTCACCGGGGAATCAGAGCCAGAGCGACCCTCCACGGGACATTTCCAAGAAGAATCCATCGCAGGGCAGCGATTCTCAGCACCAAGGTCAAGAGAAACCAGGAGACGAGAAGCGGCGTGCTTCCTGAGTAATTTGTTTTGGGGACAGCAGTGTAGGGATGACGCGCCCCGGCTTTAAGCCACCGGGGCATTCTTGTTTTTTGTTTGAGTGTGTGCGCTGGTTAAGACATGCTGGTAAACCTTGGGCCAATGCATCTAAGTTTATCGGCAAAAACGAGGGCGCTTCGTGCTGGTGAAACAAGGGGATCCGCGATGAAAAGACAGCGGACGTTGTTCGGCATTGGCGTGTGTTTTGTGCTGGTCCTCGGATTGCGAATGGTGCCAACAATGATGGCAGCGGCCCCGTCGCCGATCGTTGGAAATTGGGAAGGGACTCTGGATCCGGGCGCTCGGCCTAAGAAGCGAATTGTCGTCCACATTACCGCAGCTCCAGACGGAAGCCTAAGCGGAACGATCGACTTCCCTGACGAGAGCGCTTCGGGGGCGTTGATCACAGCCATAAACTATAACGCACCGGTCCTCCATTTCGAAAACACTTCCGGTCAGGTTTCGTACGATGGCACGATGAACAAAGAGAACTCGGAGATTGCGGGAACTTGGAAGCAAGGCGGGGCGGCGCTCAGTCTCACGCTCAAGAAGAGCGCCTAGAAGAGTCGCAGTCTTCGATCCACGATCCGGGAAGCGGTTTGGCTGAAGTCCTAAGAGTGCTTCAGCTTGATGTGCACGCGAAACGTGTGATCGAGCAGTTCATTGGTTTCCGATCGCGTATTCTGTGTATCCGTCACCGCTTTTTCGACACAGATGTTCTCACGGCACTCAGAGCATCTGCCGAAGCGATGACTGGCGAGATCCATTTCGTCCCTCGGCCCAAGCCAACCCGCGTCGGTAAACTCTGGTTTTTTCATGTCCCAAGTTTCCCACAGGCGGGATGGCTTGGCTACCCCTGCGAGTCTGGTGAACGCGTGCGTGCGCCAACAATCTTTGTGATTGCGGCCACAGTTCCCAGCGTTTCTCTTGAAACGGTCAGCACCGGGAATGTTTGACTTTCGACACCTGCGGTGAAATCATTGTTCTGTCAAGTGCGGTAGGTCTTCCCCCGCAAAAGTTGTTCTCGCCTTCTTACGCATCCATTCATCCTTCATCGTAGGGCGTTGCCTCCTGCTCATTCGGAGGCTTGAAAGGGACGAGATTATGAAACCCATGGCAGCGGCCAAGAATCCCAGCAAATTTGATCCCAAGACATTTCTCGCTACCATAGACGGCGGTAGGAAGATCGCAGTTTTTCCCAAAAAGCAGACGATCTTCGTTCAGGGCAACTCGTCCGATGCTGTTTTTTATGTACAGAAGGGAAAAGTAAAACTCACCGTTGTATCGAAGATCGGGAAGGAAGCCACAATCGGCATTCTGAACGAGGGCGATTTCTTCGGCGAAGGTTGCCTTGCAGGGCAGCTTCTTCGCCTCTGCTCCGCAACCGCAATGACCGATTGCTCAGTGATGAGAATCGACAAGAAGTCCATGGTGGAAGTGCTACACCGGGAACCAGCATTTTCCGAGATGTTCGTGGCATATTTGCTGGCACGGAACATCCGATACGAAGAGGATTTGGTTGACCAACTCTTCAATTCCAGCGAAAAGAGACTAGCTCGAATATTGCTGTTGCTGGCCCACTTCGGCAAGGACGGCGTGCACGATACTCCAATCCCCAAGATCAGTCAGGAAACCCTCGCGGAGATGATCGGCACGACTCGCTCGCGGGTGAGCTTTTTCATGAACAGGTTTAGGAAAATGGGGTTCATTGACTATCGCGGGGGGGATGACTTGCAGATTCACAGTTCACTTCTCAACATTATTCTTCACGACTAGAGACTCCACTCTGCGAAGTGTGCCGTTAACCTCATTCAGTCACTGTCGGCTTCAGATTTCCTTGACGAGTTCGGCAAGGATGTCTCTGGCCCGCTTCACCCTGAGCCCAACAAATGCCACGGCCACGAGCCGATCACAGTTCAATGTGGACCAAAACAAACAAGGTTCGTTCTGGCGTGTTATAGTGGCCGCGGGGTGCTTACCACCTTCTCCTCTTTCAGGTCTTCTGACCTAAGCCAGGTCCATCGGTCCATCCAAAGTTCTCCCCCTCAGGTGTTTCAGCGAGAGAGGAGTATCGACGATTTTGGCACCGGATATTCCTCTCTGAGCTATCTCCGTCGTTTTCCAGTCGATACCCTCAAAATCGATCAGTCGTTCGTTAAGACGATGGATGCCGAAAACTATGCCATCGTTAAAACAATCGTCGGGCTGGCACGCAGTCTAGATCTTAAAGTGGTTGCTGAAGGGGTCGAAACAACCAGCCAACACCAACTGTTGGCGTTGGCTGGTTGTGGGTCAGCCCAAGGATACTTGTTCGCGGAAGCCATGCCGGCGAAGAGTGTTGGCAATTTTATTGAGTCCAACCGGCGAAACTCCGGACAAACAAGAAGGAAGCCGCCAACAATAAGAGCAGCGAGTTCCAATCTCTGCAGATCCTAATTCGTAAGGTCTGGTGCCGCTGAAGGCACTTCGAAACCCTCAGCCTCGCCATCTAGACGGCACGTTGTTCATCGGGAGCCAGCAACCGTTCTCGCAAATGTCCCGTTACCCATTTGTTTTTGTGTGTGCCGAAGTCTCAAGTGGTGAATAATCTCTGTTACGCTCGTTGACCCCTCTAATCCCGAAAGTGTGCTCTATTGGACCAGCTCCTCGGACCCGCAGCGGGTAACGTGTTCTTATCTATTTAACGAACGGAACACGGTCATGAGTAGCGACTGTACGTCATTCGACCCACGACCGGTTCAAACTCCGGCCGGACTCAATCTCTGAGTCCGACCTCTTTTTTGCCGTCGTGTCTGTTCGGGACAACTGTATTATTTGCGGCGCTTGGGGGGCAAGGAAAGGATCTCCTGCGTTAAGAATGACCAGTCGTAATATCGCCTCTCTAACTCTCTAACGAAGTCGCCAGTGAAAGAGAGGCGACATTTCAGCAGGTCGGGCTTACCCGGCTGTAAGTTTCTGGCAGGTGGGGCAGGAGAAACTAGCGCTTCGGGACCCCTCGTCCCTGCCAAATAAGAAACTAGCGAAAGTGAGCACTTTTGAACAGGCAAGCGCAGAGAGTAGCGGCAAGATATTTGAGGGTGACGCGTAATTGGCAATCGTTTGGCAAGCGTGATTCGAGAAAAGGGTTTGCGAAGCATCATGCTGATGGCTACTTTATGGTCGTGCGTGGTTTGGGGAATACTGAGCTCCTTCGTCCTCCTCTTTGTCAGGATCGGTGCGAAGCCGGCCCCCACGGCTGCTAAGCGACTAAAGGGGCACGTAGCATCCAAGTTAGGTAAGTTTACTGAGCTGTCGGGATCGTTGTCGCAATCCGGCAATTTCACTCGTACGGACGACGGCTGCTCGGAGTGAAAGCGCCCGCCCTCATTGGGGCTTAACGCGGCACGAATTTAGGCATGTGCGCGTTCTAACCTTTTAGTTTGGATTCCGTAACACGAACGAGGGCAAACCACCACAATGTTCACTTTTGAACAGACAGAGTTGTATGCGGTCGAGCATCCTTCTCACAGATCCACCATCCTCTGTGGATTGCGTTAATCGTCAGCGCGTAGCATACGACTTACGAGCTAGATAAGGCAGTCATAAGTTCGGCCTGAGGTTGGCGGGAGGCCACAATGATCTCGACTTATCCACCCTCGAAAAGGACCATTCTTTGCGTTGATGACGATGACTCACTCTTGCGCTACGAGAAGGCGCTGCTCGAACGGTCTGGATACGTTGTTCTCACAGCGATGTCAGCGCAACAAGCACTTAGACTCTTGACGATGTGTAAGTGCGACGCAGTGATCCTCGACTACGAGATGCCTGGGATGAACGGACATGACCTTGCTTCCGAAATAAGACTCATAAGACCGGAACTGGTGGTAATCATGCTTTCCGGTAGCGAGGTACCAACGCAGGCGTTACCTCTGGTCGATGCTTTTGTACCTAAACTTGAAGCAAGTCGACAGTTGCTTCCAATGATTGCGGAGCTTTGCAGCCGGAGTCGGGACGCACAACATAAGAAACAAGGCGTTCAGCACGAAGATCAGGGATAAGAGTTGCCCGGCCCTCCCCCATTTAAGCTCTGAGATCGTTGTTCACGAAGGTCTACTCAGCCCTGCACGGCGCGTCGGCAAGACAGCAGTTTTATTTGCACCTGTAAGATTCACCCACGCCCGCACTCGAGGGACAGTCGGTCGGGTCTCGGCCCGTTCTGTCGCCCTACACTTTGGCCCAGCGCGCACGCTGAGCGGCTGCGATTCTCTTCCGGCTAGCTGCTGAGATGTTTCTCTTGGGTCTCGGTGCCTTTGCTTTTGCCCGTCGCGCCCTTCTTCGCCAAGGCTGATTCTCCGACGAGCAGCAGCAGGCATTGCGCGCGACGAGCCGTTGGAGCTACCCTTCCCAAAGCCGCGAGCGGCGTGCACGGAATCCCGAAACGTGGCGAGCAATTCGCGCGGCTCAGAAACGGAGCGACTATCGCCAGTTTTAAGGGACGTACACGCATGACAGCGAAGCGACAATTTTTCCCGATGACACCTTGATTGCCCTCCGGGAGAGCAAAGGTCTGCGCATTTGGGCTGGCACCGGCCGGCACCGCTTCATCGGCATCTGGGTCGTGGTGGTACGAGACCGCGTCTTCGTCAGGTCATTAGCGTGAAGCCGAACAGTTGGTACCGAACGTTTCTAGACGAACCTCGCGGCACTATCCACGTGAACGACCGCAAAAATTGCAGTCCGCGCCATACCCATCAAGAGCGAGAGTCTCAGAGACTCGATTGATCGCGTCTACCTGGATAAGTACAACACGGCGTGGGAACTTAAGTATGCGAACGACCTCGGCCGAGCGAAATCCAGAGATATCACGACTGAGTTCGTGCCGCGGTGATCGACCAATTAGGGTGTTGTTTCTGTTCAGGCTGGTTCTCGCGGCTCCGTTACTTCCGCACTCCCCAAACCATCCGACTGGAATCGAGGCCATGAGCTTGCAAGTGCCTGAATCGGGCGACCTTTCGGGTTTTTCGATTGCTCACGAACGACTTATGATGAGCGTCCAACTCCCATGGACCACCGGAAAAATTCCATCCGCTAGTGCTGAATCGGAAGAGAGACTAAGATCTATCCGCATAGACGGTCGGAGGCGCCATGCAATTCGTAGACGATGTCCGATAGTAGACGATGTCCGATACGCGATGTGGCAGTTTGCTCGGGCTCTCGGTTTCACGGGTACGGCCGTGTTGACGCTAGCCTTGGGGACTGGTGCGACTACGGCGATTTTTACGTTAGTGCACGCCGTGTTGTTGAAATCCTTGCCCGTAGCCAGACCCAGTAAACTATATCGCGTCGGCGATATTGAGAACTGCTGCGTTAATGGGGGTCTGGAAGATGATTGGTCGCTCTTTTCCTATGACAAGTACAAAACGTACCGCGACCAGACCCCCGGCTTCACAGAACTGGCCGCCTTCGGCCGGACGGAGTTTGATGGGCGTTCGGCGCAGCGGGCGCAACCAAACCGCCGAGTCCCTGCGGAGCCAGTACGTTTCGGGAAACTACTTTTCGATGTTTGGGATTCGCGCATATGTAGGGGGATGTTTACCCAGGAGGATGACCGAACGGGAGCGGAGCCAGTCGTTGTGATGAGTTATGCGAGCTGGCAACAGAAGTACGGGCAGGATCCATCGGTAATAGGGGCAAGCTTCACGCTTAACGGGCTGCCGTTTACCGTGATCGGCGTTGCGCCCCCGAAATTCTACGGGGATCGAATGGAGAGCATGCCCGCTTTCTGGGTGCCGCTGAATGCCGAAGCGCTGATCGATGGCCCCGGCAATTTTCTGCAATTTCCTCAACAGGACTGGCTTGACCTGATCGGTCGGATCGCGCCGGGCGCTGATCCAAAGCGCATTGAGGCACAGTTGCAGGTGGAGCTCAAATAGATCAAGATCGAAATTCATAGCCTTGTTTTCCATTCAGCAAGTTTTTCAACAGATTCCGCACCTCCTGAGGCGAAAGCGTCTGCAATTGATTTAGCAGCACCTCCTGACTCACGTTAGCCGGTGCCGCACCTGGGTGGCGTTGCAGAATTGGGGTGCGAGCCTTCAGGCCCATCGCCTGTGCCTTCTCCACTTCCTTTGCCAGTCCCGCAATCGTCGGCGCCTCAAATACAGTCCGCACCGCCAACTCCACTTCAAACATCCGCCGGATTCGGGCCGTCACCTGCAGCACCAGCAACGAATGTCCTCCCAGCTCGAAAAAGTTCTGCTCCCTCCCCACCTGCTCCACTTCCAGCAACTCCCGCCACATCTCCGCCAGCTTCGCTTCTACCTCATTCCTCGGACCCGCCAGCTCTTCCTTGTCCACCAGCGGTTTCCCTCCACACCCCGCCAGCGCTCCCCGATTCACCTTCCCACTCGCCAACAACGGCAACCCTTCCACCCGCCAGTAACTCGCCGGCACCATGTGTTCCGGCAGTTTTGTCCGCAGATAGCGCCGCAGCTCTCCCCCCGATGGCCCGGCCTTCCCCTCCTCCTTCATCACCACGTACGCCACCAGCTTCTCCTGCTCCCCTTCCCCGCTCACCACCACCACCGCTTCCCCTACTCCCGCATGCCCCGCCAGCACCGACTCGATTTCCCCTAACTCGATGCGCAGCCCACGAAGCTTCACCTGGCTGTCGACCCGGCCCAGATACTCGATTTCCCCGTTCGCGCGGAAGCGCCCCAAGTCTCCCGTGCGATACAACCGCGGCGACTGCTCCGGCGCCAGCCAGTTTCGGACAAAGCGTTCGGACGTCAACTCCGGCCGGTTCAGATATCCCCGTGCCAGCCCGTCCCCACCCACAAAAATCTGCCCGCGAATGCCAACCGGCACCGGTTCGCCATTCTCATCCACCAGGTAGATCTGCGTGTTGCTGATGGGCTTGCCAATGGCTACGCAGGAAGCCAGGTCCCGCTCTCCGACCTCGTGGCAAGTTACATCGGCAGCCACTTCCGACGAGCCATAGATATTCAGCAAGGTGGCTTCCGCAAACGCCTCGCGAAAACGTTTGGCCAGATCCGCCGGCAGAACCTCGCCGCTGCACGACCATAGCCTCAGTTCCGGCACCCGGCGCTGCAGATGCGGAGCGTAATCCAGCAGCGTGCGCAACAACGATGGAACCAGAACCATCCGAGTCACATGCTCCCGCGCCAGCACCTGCAGCATCTCCTCGGGATCGCGCACCGCCTCTTGCCCAATAATCACGTTCGGAATCCCTGCCAACAGAGGTCCAAAGATCTCCCAGATGGAATCCACGAATCCCAGGTTCGTCTTCTGACAGCAAACCTCCCCCGCCTGGAACGGATAGCTCCGCCACATCCACGAGAACCGATTCATCGCCCCCCGATGCGTTCCTTCCACCCCTTTGGGCTTTCCCGTGGAACCCGAGGTGTAGATTACGTAAGCAAGATCTTGCAGATTAGAGACGTTTTCGGGATTCGCTTTTCTCTCTTGTGTGATTACGTCGGAACCTGCATCAAGAAGGACCGCATCGTTTCCGAAAAGCTCGCGTCGCAAGCTCTCTTTCGTGAGAACCACCCGCGGTTGGGCATCGTCGAGCATGAAGCTCAACCGTTCGTCTGGCAGCCCTGGATCCAGAGGTAAGTACGCGCCTCCGGCCTTCAAGATGCCCAGGAGAGCAATCAGCATTTCCAGTCCTCGATCGATGCAGAGGCCAACAGGCACGTCTGGTCCCACGCCTCTCTTTCGCAGATACCGGGCAAGCTGATTCGCATGTTGGTTCAGCTCTCGGTAGGTCAGGCGAGACTCTTCAAATATGACGGCGATGGCGTCTGGAGATCGCTCAACTTGGGTCTCGAATAATTCGTGGATGCACGCCTGCGGATAGGCGCCTTCAGTATGGTTCCACTGCATGAGAATTTGCTCTCGCTCTTCCGACGTTAAAACCGGCAACTCGGCGAGCCGCTGATCCGAGTTGGTAAGGGCACCCTCGAGCAAGACTTGCCAGTGGGCGGCCATGCGAGCAATCGTCTTAACATCGAATAGGTCGGTGCTGTAGTGAAAGCGAGCCAACACCTCATTGGCGCGCTCGTCCAATTCCAGGTAGAGGTCGTACTTCGACGCTCCAGTGTCGACATCCATCTGGGTCAGGCGCCAAGCGGGATCGACTTCAGGTAGGGGCGGCTCGAGCGAGAACAATGCCTGGAATAATGGATTACGGCCTGGATCTCGCTGCACGCGCAGATCGTGAACAAGATGTCTAAAAGGGACACGGTCATGATCCAGTACATCGATGGTCAAATTGCGCGCGCGATGGACCAGGATGCGGAAACCAGGGTTGCCCGACAAGTCGGCGGGAAGAACTACGGTATTGAGAAAATATCCGAGGAGTGGCAATGTTTCCAGGCGGTTGCGGCCGGCGGTGACACTTCCAATCGGGATGCGCTCCTCCCCGGAGTAGCGGTAGAGCAATGCGGCGAAACTCGCCAGTAATGTGTGAAAAGAGGAGACACCCTCGACGTGGCAGAATTTCCGCAATGCTGCCGTCAGTGCGCTGCCCAGTCGAAAGGGATACATCGAGCCGCGAAAAGACTGCGATCGTCCATGCGGGCGGTCAGTAGGCAAGCAGATTTCGGGTAACGGCCCGCGAAGCTTTTCGCGCCAGTATTCGGTGTCGCCGGATAGGACTTCGCGCGTGATGGACCGGCGTTGCCAGCAGGCATAATCGGGATATTGGATGGAGAGCTCCGGCAGCGGAGACGGCAAGCCAGCGGCGTAAGCCTTGTAAAGCGTCGTCAGTTCCGGGAGAAAGACGCGGTAAATCGCCACTCCGTCGAAAATGATGTGGCTGAGAGTGAGATAGAGGCGGTGTTCTTCGTCTTCGAGACGGAATAGCCTAGTCCGAAAAAGTGGGACACGCCCGAGATCGAGGGGAACTCTAGCATCCGCGGTAGCGATCGCTAATGCCGCAGTGGCTCGCTGTTCTCGCGCAAGAGTGCGAAGGTCGATAACAGGAAGCGAGACGCAAAGACTCTGTTTGACTTCCTGAACCGGCTGACCATCAACCACCGCGAAACAGGTTCGCCAGGCTTCGTGCCGGCGGAGAATCTCGTTGAAGCTCTGTTCGAGTGTTCTGACATTCAACGGGCCCGAGTAGTGAATCGTAACCGGTTCGTTATAGAGCGGAATTTCGGGGACAACCTGGGCGTGGAGCCACACCTGTTCCTGCGCGTACGACAAAGGAACGATTTCCCCAGGCTGTCGTCGGGGAATCTCCTGAGCGGCGTACCGAAGGCCCAATTCACCACGGAGATACTTCTCCAGTAACTTCCGTTTTGCGTCGGAGTATTCAGAGCGCATTTCGTCTCGTCCTTACGTCGCAACACCGAGGTTTCTCTTTGGGTCGCTCGCACCGAACGCAACTGGCAGTGAAGTTAGTCCCCGCAAGCCGAGATTATGCCGCCACACTAGCGGACCTTGCGTATTCAGCCTCAGTTGAGGCAGCCGCCGCAAAATCGTATCGAAGGCGATCTGGCCCTCCAGGCGAGCCAAAGCCGCGCCGAAGCAAAAATGCGCGGCCCACCCGAATGCAAGGTGCTGATTGTTTTTGCGCGCGATATCCAGGAGATCGGGCTCTGGAAATCGTTCGGGGTCGCGGTTGCCAGCGCCCATTACCGCGATTACAGCCTGACGCTTTTGGATGCGCTTTCCTCCGAGTTCAACATCGGCGGGAGCTAGTCTCGCGGTGTGCTGACTGGGGCTCTCATACCGGAGCAGCTCTTCCACCGCAGAAGGAATCAGAGATGAATCTGCGCGCATACGATCCAATTCCGCCGGATGGCGCAGCAGAGTCAGTACGCCATTGCCAATCAAGTTCGTGGTGGTTTCCTGACCTCCGACCAAAGTAACGATCAGGTTGGCGATGACTTCTTCTTCGGTGAGCCGGACACCTTCTATCTCAGCTGTCATCATGGCCTGGACCAATCCTTCGCGCTTGTTCAGGTACTGTTCCTGCATGGCCGAGCGGAAGTAAGAGCACAGGTTTTCGACGCTCCGCAGTACGCGCGGAAACCGATCCGGATTATGCTGGAAGTTGCCAAGCATCTCGGCAAAATCCTGGGACCACTCCTTGAGCAGGGCATGGTCGCCGGCCGGCACGCCCAGTAATTCGGCGGTGACAATCGCCGGGGCCGGACCCGCGAGGTCGGCAATAACATCCATACCTCCGTTGGAAACGACTGCATCCAGCAGAGTGTCCATCACGTCGTGGATGTGCGAGCGCAGCTGTTCCACGCGGCGCGGGGTGAAGGCGGCAGAGGCGAGAGCGCGTAGACGAGTATGATCCGGAGGATCCAGGAATAACATCTGCCGCACCATGACCGCGGCAATCGGGTTGAGCGCCGACAGGTTCAATGCACTCAATTGCTCTGGCGTCGGTGTACGATTAGCCGAGAAGTGGTGCAGTACATGGATTACGTCTGAATACCGGGTCACTATCCAGGCGTGCAGAAAAGGATCCCAATGCACCGGGTCCTGGCTCCGCAGTTTATGGTAGAGCGGGTAGGGATTTGCGAGCACCTCAGGATCGAGCAACTGGTAAAGACTGAGCACGCGATCTTCGGGGGGCTGGACGGAGGGTGACGCGCTGGCCGCGGTCATGCGGGGATTCCAGGGAAAGATTCGAGGAGGCGCTGTGCTTCCTCGTCGGTCATCTCGTGCAGCTTCGCGTAAAGTAAACGCTCGATCTCGGAGGAGATTTCAGCAATTGTGGGATGGTCAAAAAGGCTTCTGAGCGAGAGTTCCACTGCGTACCTCTGGTGCACCTTTGCAATCAGTTGAGCCCCCATTAACGAATGCCCACCCAGATTGAAAAAGTTGTCGCTTCTACCCACACGAGCCACTCCCAGCAGACCAGTCAAGAAACTGGCCAGCCATTGCTCGATTGCTGATCGTGGAGATTCGAAGGGGTCTTCGTTCAGTTTGTTCTCCTCTGTCGGTTTCGGAAGTGCAGCCGGATCAACTTTTCCATGCGCGGAGATCGGAGTGCTTGCAAGTTTTACAAACGTCGAAGGCACCATGTAGTCGGGAAGATAGTCACTGAGAAATGCGCGCAACTCGGCGGCATTCAATTTGGCGTTCGATGCCGGCACGATATATGCGGCGAGGCGTCTCTCTCCCGAATCATTCGAGTAAGCTGTAACGTAGCTCGATCTTATTGAGGGATGCCGGTCCAGCACCGCGGTGATTTCCCCCGGTTCAATGCGATAACCTCGGATCTTGAGCTGCTCGTCCATACGTCCCATAAATTCAATTTGGCCGTCGGGAAGCGTGCGAGCCAGATCGCCCGAGCGGTAAAGACGCGTGCCTGCGGTCCCGCTGAAGGGAGCAGCTATAAATTTCCGAGCCGTCAGTTCGGGGAGATTCAGATATCCGCGCCCCACGCCGGCGCCTCCGATGAGTAGTTCTCCGGGAGCGCCATCAGGGACGGGCTTCAAGTGCTCGTCGACGATATGGATCTCAACGTTGTCGACAGGCCGTCCGATGGAGGGGAGCCCTTCGGACTCGCCATCGGGACGAATCTCTCCAGAAGTCGTAACCACCGTACACTCCGTTGGGCCGTAATTGTTAACCAGAGCAAAAGGCAGACAGGGCGGGGGATACCGACGGAGCGTATCGGCACCCGTCAGTAAGACGCGAAGAGCGGTTTGGGGTGGCCACGACAGATTCATCATGCACTCGGCAACGGCAGTGGGAAGGAAGCTAACAGTTATGCCCTTTGCGACCATCCAGTCGCGAAGGTGGTCTGGTGCCGTGCGAATTGAGTCGTCCACAATATGGACGCTCGCCCCAAGCGTCAGGTAGGGCCACAACTCCCAAACCGCCGCATCAAAACCCGGGCTGGCTTGCAGGGTGGACCGGTCAGCCGGCGTAATGTTAAACGCACGCTGGTGCCAACGCACCAGATTCAGCAAGTTGGCGTGGGTAATTTCCACACCTTTGGGCCGACCCGTTGAACCCGATGTGAAAATTATGTAGGCCGAGTCCTCAGGACTGGTCTGGTTGCTTGGCGCAACGAACGAACGCTCAGCAGTATCGGCTTCCTCGGCATCGACAACAGTTGTATTCCACATTCCTGGCGGGAGTTTCTTTGCCACCGAAGAATGGGTCAGGACCACCGGAGCGGCAGAATCCTCCAACAGCATCGCAACTCGGGCTGTTGGATAACTTGGATCCAACGGCACATAGGGTCCGCCAGCTTTCAGCACAGCCAGCGCGGCAATTGCCAACTCGGGAGAGCGTTCCAGAAAAAGAGCAACCGGAACCTCGCCTCTGATCCCGAGGGAACGTAGACGGTAAGCCAGCTGATTCGCGCGTGCATTCAGCTCCCCGTAAGTGAGCTCCTTGTCGCCAGCTACAATGGCGACCGCATCAGGTACTGCATTGGCCTGCATTGCTACCAATTCATGGACAAGCATATTCCGACCAAATGGCGTAACTATCGCAACTCGAAAGAAATCATACTAATTTGCTGAACATCAATTGCTGAAGATCAACGTATTGTACGAGTCCTGCGGGAACATGCCCGTCTATGCAGGCTGCTTTCCATCGAGTACCCGCTGGAGCAAACTCTGCAGTTCTGCGGAAGACAGATTGTCCAGTTGCGCCAGCAAAGCCTCGCGGCTTACGCCGCCGTTGCCCGGGCGGCGTTGCAGAATTGGGGTGCGAGCCTTCAGGCCCATCGCCTGTGCCTTCTCCACTTCCTTTGCCAGTCCCGCAATCGTCGGCGCCTCAAATACAGTCCGCACCGCCAACTCCACTTCAAACATCCGCCGGATTCGGGCCGTCACCTGCAGCACCAGCAACGAATGTCCTCCCAGCTCGAAAAAGTTCTGCTCCCTCCCCACCTGCTCCACTTCCAGCAACTCCCGCCACATCTCCGCCAGCTTCGCTTCTACCTCATTCCTCGGACCCGCCAGCTCTTCCTTGTCCACCAGCGGTTTCCCTCCACACCCCGCCAGCGCTCCCCGATTCACCTTCCCACTCGCCAACAACGGCAACCCTTCCACCCGCCAGTAACTCGCCGGCACCATGTGTTCCGGCAGTTTTGTCCGCAGATAGCGCCGCAGCTCTCCCCCCGATGGCCCGGCCTTCCCCTCCTCCTTCATCACCACGTACGCCACCAGCTTCTCCTGCTCCCCTTCCCCGCTCACCACCACCACCGCTTCCCCTACTCCCGCATGCCCCGCCAGCACCGACTCGATTTCCCCTAACTCGATGCGCAGCCCACGAAGCTTCACCTGGCTGTCGACCCGGCCCAGATACTCGATTTCCCCGTTCGCGCGGAAGCGCCCCAAGTCTCCCGTGCGATACAACCGCGGCGACTGCTCCGGCGCCAGCCAGTTTCGGACAAAGCGTTCGGACGTCAACTCCGGCCGGTTCAGATATCCCCGTGCCAGCCCGTCCCCACCCACAAAAATCTGCCCGCGAATGCCAACCGGCACCGGTTCGCCATTCTCATCCACCAGGTAGATCTGCGTGTTGCTGATGGGCTTGCCAATGGCTACGCAGGAAGCCAGGTCCCGCTCTCCGACCTCGTGGCAAGTTACATCGGCAGCCACTTCCGACGAGCCATAGATATTCAGCAAGGTGGCTTCCGCAAACGCCTCGCGAAAACGTTTGGCCAGATCCGCCGGCAGAACCTCGCCGCTGCACGACCATAGCCTCAGTTCCGGCACCCGGCGCTGCAGATGCGGAGCGTAATCCAGCAGCGTGCGCAACAACGATGGAACCAGAACCATCCGAGTCACATGCTCCCGCGCCAGCACCTGCAGCATCTCCTCGGGATCGCGCACCGCCTCTTGCCCAATAATCACGTTCGGAATCCCTGCCAACAGAGGTCCAAAGATCTCCCAGATGGAATCCACGAATCCCAGGTTCGTCTTCTGACAGCAAACCTCCCCCGCCTGGAACGGATAGCTCCGCCACATCCACGAGAACCGATTCATCGCCCCCCGATGCGTTCCTTCCACCCCTTTGGGCTTTCCCGTGGAACCCGAGGTGTAGATTACGTAAGCGCGTTGATCGCTGGAAACGAATATTGAAGGATTGGTCGTGGGCTCGCCGCTAAGACCATCGCCCTCCGTATCGAATGCCACTACGTTGCGCGCGTTGTCCGGCAAACGATTCTTAATCGAGGAGTGAGTAACGATGCAGCACAGCGAAGCATCGTCAATCAAGAACCTCAGGCGTTCGAGGGGATACGCTGGATCGAGCGGAACATAGGCAGCGCCGGCCTTGAGTACACTCAGAAGGGCCGCCACCATTTCCGCTGAACGTTCCAGAAAAACTCCGACCAGAGAGCCCGGCCTGACGCCTTTCTCGACCAGCAAATCCGCAAGTCGGTTGGCTTCGTCGTTGAGCTGCCGATAGCTCCATTTTCTTCCAGCCGAAAGAAACGCGGTCCCTTCAGGAGAGCGATTCACCTGACTTTCGAATGTTCGGTGAAGGGGTACGTCCCTCGAATAGTCGGTCGCGGTCTGATTCCAGTCCATCAGCACCTGCTGGCGCTCTTGGACGCTCATGATCACGATTTTAGCCAGATCCAGATCCGGATTCACTACCACGGCGCTCAACAGGTTTTCGAAATGTCCCAACATCCGGCGAATCGTCGCCGACTCAAACAGATCTGTGTTGTATTCGAACTGACAGTGGAACTCGCTGTTCTCCCACACTTCAACCGACAGGTCGAACTTGGCGATCCCGGCTTCGAAGGGCATCTCCTTGATTCTGAGTCCTGGAATCTCAAAAACCTGCTTGGGAATGTTCTGGAAGGTGAACATGACCTGGAACAGCGGATGCGTGTCCAACGAACGCTGTGGGACCAATCCCTCGACGACCTTCTCAAAGGGAACATCCTGATGCGTGTAAGCTTCAAGAGCGAATGATCGAACCTGCCGAATCAGATCGCGGAAGCTCATGTTGGTCGAAAAATCAGTCCGGAAGACCAATGTATTTACGAACAGACCGATCATGTTTTCAATTTCGACTTCGTTACGCCCCGCGATGGGAGTGCCGATCAGAATGCTTTCCTGGTTGGTGTACCGCCAGAGCAATGACTGAAATGCAGCCATGGCAACCATGAACAGAGTAGAACTCTCGGCCTGCGCGAGCGCCTTCAGTTTCGCCAGGGTGGCGCTATTCAGGCTGATTTCCTCCGTGGCGCCGTGCCAACTATGTGCGCTGGGACGCGGATGGTCGGTTGGTAGATCGAGCAACGTTTGTGCACCGGCCAACGTGTTTTTCCAGTGTTCTATCTCCCGCGCGAGCACCTTGCCGCTCATGTACTCCTGTTGCCATTGCGCGTACTCGGTGTATTGGAGAGGCAGATCGGGAAGCTCAGGCGTCTCGTTCTTTGTGAGGGCCGCGTAGCACTTCGTCACTTCGCGGAAGAGAAGCGCAATAGACCACCCATCGGTGACAATGTGATGCATCACCAAGACGAGGAAATGTGTTTCCGGCAACAATCGGACTAGGATTGGTCGAAGTAATGGCCCTTCGGTCAGGTCAAAGGGCTTCTTCCCTTCCTCACTCGCAATGCGTAGGGCCTCGGTCTCGCGCTCACTCTCTCGGAATGCGGCCAGATCGACGACGGGGATATTCACATCAAGATCGGACAACACGATTTGTCGGGCTTCGCCCTCAACCGAATCAAAGACAGTGCGCAGCGAGGCGTGGCGCTGTATGACTATTTGGAACGCCTGAGTCAAGACATTAACGTTCAGCGGACCCGTGATCCGGAAGGCGCGAGGAAGGTTATAGGCGGCATTTCCGGGCTCAAGTTGATCGAGGAACCATAGTCTCTGCTGGGCGAACGAAGCTGGGAACGCCGCCTGGGTCATCGCGTTAGTTCCTCAATCTAAACTTGACATACCAAATGGCCAGAGGCCAGCGTCAAGACTATGCGCCAAAAGGCGCGAGTCGATAATCCGTATTTCGCTGTATACCGCTTTATGCTGGTTTTGGCATCCTATCTTCGGCCGCATCGTTAGGGAGTAATGAATGGGCGGCGGTCGAACTGGTCAATTATATGTGCCGGACCAGTCGGCTCCACAAAATAATTGGCGAAATCAGTCGCGGTAGCCGTATTTTAATTGGTGAAAAGTGTTCAATTTTGAACAGCTTCTCCAAGGGCGCCAGCCCTATCGTTATGTGGCGTGTGGTTTCCAGGTCGTTCCTTTCCTCGAGATGTGGGGATAGGTCAGGATTGAAGATGGCGCTATCGTCACTTGGTCCAAATGAGGGCTGCTCGCTCCGGAGCAGGCTTTCCAGGTTTCATGTCGAGATCGCCACATATTGCAGAAAGTCAAAATTCTGCATTCTCTCGTCTGCTCAAGGCGGTCTCGTGTCTGCCGACACGGCGGCCCATGAGCGGCAAAGGACTTGACACATGCTGGATGGAAGCCAAAACATCGTGACCGGCTATGCGCAGACCGGACGCCTTGCCGATTTGCTTCTCCAGGCCAGTCCGGCTGTTTATTCCGCATCCTTGGCGCAGCAACGTCTGTGGTTTCTGCACCAGCTACAAGGGAGAAGCACCGCTTACAACGTGCATCTGGGACTCTGGCTGAGAGGTTCGCTCAATCTGACCGCGCTTCAGTCCGCCTTCCGGGAGATGGTAAACCGGCACGACAGTCTCCGCACGGCATTCCGGCTTGAGAGAGGAAACCTGCAGCAGGTTATAACGGAAAACTACAATCCGGAGATCCTTCTCACAGATCTGACGAGTGTCGCCGACCCTACTGCGGAGGCCTACCAGCTTGCCAGCCGTGAAGTTGAGAAGCCGTTCGACCTGAGCAGGGCGCCGTTGTTTCGCGTGCGTCTATTCCGGGCTACTGCGCTCGATCATGTTTTTCTTTGTACGATGCATCATATTATTACGGATGCCTGGTCTCTGCAGATCTTCGCGAAAGAATTGGCGCGGCTCTATAGTGCCTTTTCGCAGGGTCAAGCGCCGTCCCTGCCGTCCCTTCCAATCCGGTATGGCGACTTCGCCGAGTGGCAACTGGAGTGGTTCCATACGGATAAGGTGCAGCAGCAGCTGGCTTATTGGAAGAACAAACTTGAAGGAGCGCCCGCTCTCCTGGAGCTGCCAACCGATATTCCTCGGCCTCCAGAGCAAACGTTCGAAGGCGCGATTGAGTTTGCACCCATCTCGAGCGACATCATTGAGGGAATTAAAAACGTAGCAACTCGTTGCCAAGCCACGCCTTTCATGGTGCAGTTGGCTGCGTTCAAAGTCTTACTTTATCGCTACGCTAGACAAGATGACGTATTGGTGGGGATTCCGGTCGCCGGCCGTAACCACGTGGAAACTGAGGGGCTGATCGGATTCTTCGTCAATACGCTAGTCTTGCGCGATGATCTGTCAGGCAATCCGCGGTTCACGGACTTGGTGACTCAGGTGCGCGAGACACTTATGGGTGCATTCTCCAATGTGGACGTTCCCTTTGAAAAAATAGTCGAGGTTCTTCAGCCTGAACGTAATCTCAGTTTCAACCCGCTGTTTCAGGTCATGTTCGCGACCCTCAAGTCCGCCGTCCGCTCGCACCAATTCGGTGACCTGACGGCGTTTCCGTATGTGGTCAGCCCAGAAACTTCAATCTTCGATCTCAGCCTTACTCTGATCGAGGACATCGACCAGAAATGGTGGGCCCAGATCGAGTACAACACAAACCTGTTCAAGCAGGAGCGCATTAGCCGTATGCTGAGCGATTACACATCGGTTCTTGAAGGCGTGATATCTGGTCCTGAGGGCCGCATCCTCGCATTGCCCCTGCCCAGCCTGCCAGAGTCTGCAGACATATTGAATGTGTCCTCCCCGGACAAGCAAAGTAGTAACGAAATCACGAAAAGAGGATTCTCCCTTGCTTCTAGTCGCAGAGTTTCTGAACGCCGACTCGATCCAATTGACCAGGAACAGAAATTGCTGGTCGAAATCTGGAAACAGGTTCTGGGCGTTCGAGAAATTGGGATTCGTGACAGCTTTTTCGAGATCGGGGGGCACTCACTGATCGCTGCCCGCCTGATCGCGCAAATACACGAGGTCACAGGCCGGCGGGTTCCTGTGTCGGCGATCTTTCGCGCGCCGACGATTGAAACCTTCGCGCCACTGTTGCGTGAAGATCTAGTCCCTCAACCTGATCCGGTCCTCATGAAACTGCAAGCCGGGGACGGAATTGTTCCCTTTTTCGCAGTGGCTGCGCCGGGAGCCGATACTTTTGGCCTGGCGCAGCTGGCGCACCACTTGGGAAGAAATCAGTCAGTGTACAAAGTGCAGGCAGCCACGCCAATTGTGCAGGGCCGCCCATTCACGAAGAATGAGTTGGGGGCCCTCGCCCGGGAATACATTGCTGCGGTGCGATCGGTGCAACCGCACGGCCCTTACTGCCTTGGGGGCATGTGTGAAGGTGTTCTTATCGCCCAGGAGATCGTGCTCCAACTCGAGTCCCTGCATGAGGAGGTGGGCCTGTTCGTAATATTCGATACCTGGGTGCTGGAGAACTCTCAGGTACGCGCACTGTGGGCCATCGACTATTACCGTCAGAGATATCAGATTTTCCGCAGCCTTCCACTGCAGGAGAAGCTTGCCACTACGAAAAGATTTGTCAAACGCTTATCTTACAAGAATCGGAAGCATGGGAACGGTCTTGCCAGTGGCTGGGATCGGGCATATTGGCCGGGACGCACGTTCCTTGCGCCGCGGTTTCAAGCTCCCGTATTGTTGTACAAGAGAGCGCGGCAGCCTTATTACTATGTGCGGGACCGTCAAATGGGCTGGGGAGCTCGGTCAAGGGGTGGAGTCGAAATCTGCGAGCTGAATTGCGGGCATGTTGACTTCTTACGGCAACCCCAAGTCGGGATCGTCGGCGAAATCCTCGCAGGCAGGCTGCAGGGAATTAGAGAGGTCGAGATACACCGAGCGCATGTGTTCTCTCCGCACAGTAGCTATTCGTTGGAATCCAAGCCCAGGACCTTGGAAGCACATTGAATAAAGGGGAATTAGGGATGACCGAGCGTCCGGAGGCGGCGGCTTCGTCTATTGCGCGCCCGGGCGAGACGCTGGCGTCATCGGCGGCTGTCCGGCAATCGGTAACCACGGGACGCAGCCAAGTGCGCCCCGTGAAAGTAATTCGTCCGCCCGCGTTCTCGGTTGGCACGATCTTCAGCGGTCTGCAGACGCTCGCTCGGTATTCGGATCTTCTCTGGATACTGAGCCGGTTTCGGCTCAAGGTTCGCTATAAGCAATCGGCTCTTGGCTGGACTTGGGCTGCGCTTCAGCCTCTCGCGCTTATGACCATCTACACCATTGTGTTTACCCGCGTAACCACAGTGGCTACAGGCGGCATTCCGTATCCTCTGTTCGTGTTATGTGCCCTTCTGCCGTGGATATTCTTTTCCAGTTCGATTTTAAACGCCGTGCACGGATTGGTCTTGTATCCGAATCTGCTCACCAAGATGTATTTCCCTCGCGAGATCATCCCACTGTCTTACCTGGCGGCAGGCTTTGCCGACTTTCTCATCGGTTGCGCGATCCTGGCTGGGTTCATGGCTCACTACAGGGTCTTACCTACTTGGAATGTGCTGTATGTGATTCCGATCGTGATGGTGCTGGCCGGCTTTGCCGCCGCTATTGCCCTGTTGTTCTCGGCAATACACGTTCGCTTCCGCGATATCGGGCTCGCCATTCCGCTCTTGCTGCAAGTATGGATGTTTACCATTCCCGTCGTCTATTCGCTTCAGTCGGTGCCGGTGCGCTTTCGCAAACTGTATTTGCTCGATCCCATCGCGGGTCTGATTGAGAATTTTCGTACTGTATTACTCCGCGGCGGCAGACCTGACGCAACCAGTCTAGCGCTCTCTGCCGCAATCGCGTTCGCTTGTCTTGCAATCGCCTACGCATACTTCAAGTCTTCCGAAGCCACTATGGCCGACATAATCTGAACTCATGATTGACATAAGGCTCGATCGAGTGTCGAAACAATACAGACTCCGAACGTCTGGCGACTCACCGAAACGCTGGTATTCGGCTCCTTTTAGGACGCGATCGACCCCGATGTGGGCACTCAGCGACATCAGTTTTCAGGTTGAACAGGGAGAGGCTCTCGGAATCGTGGGACACAACGGTGCGGGCAAGACAACCATCCTTAGGATTCTCTCCGGCATCACCACTCCGACAAGAGGCGAGATCACGGTTCGAGGAAGATTGGCTGCGTTGGTTGAAGTAGGTTCTGGATTTCATCCGGAGCTCACCGGACGGGAGAACATCGATTTGAACGGCGCGATGCTCGGGATGCGGAGCTCGGAAATACGCCGGAAGCTTGACAGCATTGTCGAGTTTTCGGGGGTCGGCCAGTACATTGATGTGCCGGTTAAGCGGTACTCCTCAGGGATGTATGTACGGTTGGGGTTTTCGATCGCGGCACACCTAGACCCCGACATTCTGTTACTCGACGAAGTCCTGGCCGTCGGAGACGCTGCATTTCAGGCGAAATGCCTCGACCGCATTGCCGAACTGAGACGAGCGGGCCGCACGATCGTCTTTATTTCGCACGATCTCGCTGCCGTGTATCGTCTCTGCGATCGGGCTCTTCTGCTGGACCATGGCCGGGTGGTTGCCGACGGGCCGCCAAGACAAATCATCGACGAATATCAGCAGATGACTTTTAGTAACGACGCGGGACCGGTCGGGTTGGCGGAACCAGAATCACTGGCGCAATGCACAAGCATTTCCTTCTCGGCCCCCGACTCTACAGACGGCATTCGAACCGGCCACCCGATGGTGGCTCGCCTCGGCTATCGCACCCGGCAGACCATTCCTGCGGTGGTGTTTCGAATCTCATTCTATTGGCCCAGCGGTTATTTATGTGCTCAACTCACCACCGACTCTTCGCAGGGAGGACTTAAGCTGGGGTCGGGCGAGGGCAGAGTCGAGTTCCACTGCCCTGTGCTACCGGTTGTGCCGGGACTTTACCGGGTAGATCTTTCTATCGAGTCTAACGGGCAGGAGATCGAGGCACGGCAGCGCTGTGCAACGCTTAATGTGGGACCGGGGAAATTTGTTGCAGGCGACTTCTACATCGAAAACTCATGGAAATTGGTGGAGGGAGCCTCGCCCGAGGAGAAGAGCTTCCACTAGCGGTTCTCGAGCGAAAGAGACTGCAGCCTTGGGAAAGGGTCGGAAGTCAGATACGGCTATTTTCTGTCCGTCGCCGTTCCAACTCAGTAGTGTGGCAACGAAGTGCCGCTCAATGCCGCAGTCACCAGTGTTCCAGCGTAGGCGTTATCCACGGCTACTGAAGTCGTGAACTTCATTCCCGCCCTCCAGCTGGAAGGGGCCTCGGGGTGAACGCCTGAGAGAATGACCCATCCATTTCCGGACTTGCCCTCTACGATCGCCGGGGTGCCATCCGGGTACTTGCCCACAATGCTGCCCCATCCGGAAAGCTGGGGGCCATCCTGCCAATACTGATCCAGAGCGCCGGAGTCTGGACTGGAAATCTCGACCGCCGCCTTGTTAATCCCTTTGTAGTAGTCTGCGTAGAAGTTGAACCAGACCCCCGACGTGAGATTGAGCCCGTTGTAGATTGAATAGCCGCCAAAGAACCCGCCCGCACAAATTCCCAGGTAGTGTAGGCCGTCGTTGATGACAGCGTTGTGAATGTTGGTTGTAGTACTTGACTTCAGATTGTCGCCAATCGTGATCGAGTTGCCGCCTGGCACAATCAGCAGCTTATAGGCCTTCAACTGGGCCTCGGTCATGGCGTCGAGCTGCGATGAATTCGCTGTGGAATAAGTCAGCTCGTTTGCAGAAAGGATCGCTTCGACAGCCGCAACGTCGGACGAGGACGTGCCCGTCCCGTTGAAAAGAAGGATAGGCGGTATCTTCGCCGTGTTCAGCGGCACAGCCGCCGCAGGCGTCCCAATCGTGGAGCCTGGGGTTCCGCACGCGGTAAAAGCGATCGGAATAAGGGATATTAACGCAAAGATTATCCCTCGCTGCAGTCTATTAACATTATTGATAACTGAGAGCACGACACCTCCTCGTAGCCGGTCTTCAGCGCTAACGAGCAACCATGGGTCAGCAAAGACTACTGGGACTTCCACTGAACTCAGATAAAAACAAAGAAACTTCGCCCGAGTTTCTCCCATTTTATGGAGGCGGGAAAAAAAGGAAAGTCACAGTAGTACATGGGCAAGGACGCGAAAGTACAGGGGGTACATGAGTCCTATGGTTCTCGGGGTGCTCCCACTATCGTTTAGAACGGTAGGAACGGTGAAATACGAGTAGAACGGTACTCCGTCCCTTGACCCTCGCGCTCCCATGCCGGTCCAGCCCCGAGATGGAGACGAACAGAGTTGTCGTAAATCTTACGTGAACGAAAGCATGGGGCAGGTCAGCGAAGCGTGGACATCGGGGATCAGCCTATGAGTAAACTGGATTAGAGCCGGGCAGTAAACGGGAGCTTAGAAATACCGTTTGAGGCGAAGAAACGGATCTTCTAAGAATCTTTTTGATAGTGCCGCGAGCCCGAAAGTAACCGTTACAACCACCAGGATTCGAAGACCCAGCGAACCTGCCGGGCCTAGACGAGCTAAATCGTCGAACTTCAAAAACTTAAGAACTCGATAATACATGTCGCCAATAAAAAGATGGATCAAGTAGATACAGTAGCTTAGATCTGCAGTAATTCTGGCCGGACGACATCGCAGAAAAGCAGTAAAGGTGCTCCCACGATAAGCTAACGCTAACGACATCAGCGCCGCGAAGACGAACGCTGCTTGGCTGTAGTGAACCGCAGTGCCGACCACCGTCTTTGAACCCATGATGTCATATGGAAGGCCAACGAGAAGGATTAGGCATGACGCTCCGATCAACGCACCTGCTAGTCTCCAAGCCGACCATCGAGAGTAATAACGCGATCTCACCCACATGGCCAGCAGAGCTCCCATAGCGAGTCCATCGAATCGGAAGAACGAATATCGATATATCTGATTCTCAGGATCCATACCTGCGTGTGCACCAATGCCTCGGAGAATGGGAGTGCCTAGTACGACCAACAAAGAAAACCCGAGCAGCCAACGCTTATTCAAGAAGCGTACTAATAGCGGCCATAGAAGATAAAAATGCTCCTCGATTGCGAGGGACCAGAATACGCCAGGGCCATGCGGTATTTTTATCCGAAAAGCAGAAGCAAAGTTGGCGAGATACAAGAGGGATAATCGAAAGTATGCACCAGCGCCGGAATAGGCAAAATACATTACCAGAATGCAGGCGAGGTAAAGTGGCACTATCCGGAGGATTCGCCGAGAATAAAAATTGCGAAAGAAATGCTCATTTTCTTTCGAGTCAATCAAAATTCCGGTTATCAGGAACCCGGAAAGAACGAAGAAAAGATCGACGCCACGCCAGCCTTGTCCTATCGCAAGAAGAATCGGGTGCGGAATTGATGACAGAGCCGGCGTTGGCCAGCCGTAAAACAGGTGGAGCACCAAGACCATCAAAACCGCGATAGCGCGAAACCCATCCAGTTCCAGCACTCGTGTCGGTACGGAGTTGGCTCGCGAGCCTGCAGATACCCTAAGCGCGGAGCCCACGGCTGATTCTAAATGATCCGGAATCAATCTGATTGCTGGACTGCCGGGCATCCCCTGGGGCATTGTGGACACAAGAACCCACGCGAAAGTACGCAACGGTCGGGGATTATCCCCAATTAGGCCGAATTTGTCAACTGCGAGGCGTCATTATGGCAAATGCTCCAAGCTAATCTCACCCTAACTGCAACGAGACTTTGTCACTCTCTAAGGATAGTGACGATAAGTCAGAAAGAGTTCCAACGCGTGAACGTAATTGAGAATGTAGCAGGCGGGAGGCTGTGCTTACGCGAAGATTGCGCTTTGCGAGCGATGTCACGGTCAGTCCATGACAATTTGGAATAAGTTGCTAGAGCAGAACTATTGCACTGACGAACCCTTTTCGGCGGGAGCCTCTCGTCCCTTGTGATAGGCAGCTCGACAATTGAGGCGCGTAAGCTATGCCGGACCAATCGACTTTCCAGATGTGAAAACTTTTGCCGTTCACCGACCGGCAGGCTACCGTCAATATCCTGGAACTGATCAGGAATCAGGCACTTGCATTTGGCTGGGTACTTGCATCCCCCCGGGCAAATGGAATCGCGCTCAGCAGAGCGAGGGCCTGCGCGCGGGCGGTGGCGTCCAGACAAACTGCCTGAGACAGACCTTACGGAATTGATTGGCCCTCCCCATTCCGTTGCTTCCGGGCCAACCGCCTTTTCTGTCCTGCGTTCTCAGCGATAGCTTGGACGCGATCTGTGCTGGTTCACGAAGTTCGAGTCAGGATATGTTCGAAACGACCGGAAAGGCTGCTCCCGAACCCGATCTGGCTGACCTGGATGCGACAATCAGCCCGTTAAACGCCTCGCTTTGGACGGGTGCTGCAGGCGCGGTTGTCGCGGGCGCTGCACCAGGCGCGATCACGGTCAGGAAGCTATCTGGAGAGCGCGACTCCCGGGTCGACACCCTGCGCGGCCTCTTCTTGACCATCATGATGGTCGATCACCTGCCCAACCATCCGCTGCTTGGTTTCAGCCGCCAGAGTTTCGGATTTGTCTCTGCCGCCGAGGGCTTCGTGTTTCTCTCGGGGATGGTGAGCGCCTGGGTGTACGGACAGATCTTGGCCAAGCAGGGGGAGGCGGCCCTCCGCCACCGCGCCTGGCAGAGAGCACGCGACATCTATCTCACTCACCTTTTGCTTTACACCGTGGCTCTGGTGGGCGGCCTGATGGGCGGCTGGCAGATCGCCAGTCAGTTTGCAAATTTCTGGGGAGCCTGGTGGCACGGCGCGTTGCTAATCTATCAGCCCCCGCTTTTCGGCATCCTGCCGATGTACGTGGCCTTCTTGCTCCTGACCCCGTTGCTGTTGCAGCAGATGGCGAGGGGTCGCGCCCGGCTGATCTGGGCGGCCAGCATCGCACTGTGGCTGGTTGCGCAGTGGGGCATCGGAAGCCCGGCGCACAACCCGGCATGGCTTCAACTCGGCGCCTTCAACTTCCTGGCGTGGCAGCTGTTGTTCGTCACCGGAGCCTACTTTGGCCATCGGCAGGCCGCCATACACGGTTCACCGATCCCAGCATCGCGCCTGCTGTTTGTCTCCAGCGTTGCTCTGGTGACGGTGCTCTTCCTCGTCCGCCATCAAACCCTGTTTTTCGGGAATCTCTCAATCGTCGACACCAAAGCCGCGCTGGGGGCATGGAGGTCGATCAACCACCCCGTGCGCATGCTCAATTTCGCGGCGTACGCCTATATCCTTTGGTACTTGCCGCGTTCGGTTGACGAGAGGGCACATGGGACGCTCGTATCACGCTGGCTGCGTTATCTGGGCGCACATTCTCTCCAGGTGTTCGCGTGGTCGATTTTTGTTTCTAGCATTGCGTTCAGCTTCAGGGATTCCTGGGTCTCGCTCGCCCCGGCATGGCGAACACTTCTCGCCGTGGCGGCAGCCTTGAGTCTTATGCTTCCGGCCAGGATCCACGAGCGATGGCGGCGCTCCGCGCCAGCGCGGACAACGGAAATCCGGAAACCTGATTACGCTTCGCGAGCGATAGCACGGTCGAGTTCATAGCATTGGAAAATAGTTGCGAGAGCAACAGCGGTGGATTGTCGAGCCTTTTCGGCTGGGATCTTTTCGACTGGGATCCCTCGTCCGTAAAGGTGCCTTGTTCGACAGTTACTGCACGTCGAACGTAAAAGTTGCCTGACCGGAAATTCCAGGGGCTATAGCCCGGATCGTTCCGGTTCCGGTGTTGGCCGAGGTCGTGTAAATAACGCTGGCGGAACCGCTCGAACTCGTGGACACGGGATCCGACGAGAAACTGCCTCCGGCACCCGCGTCATCGAAGGTGACGGGTATCCCCGAAACCGCATTGCCGTACTGGTCGGTGACCATCACCACCAGCTGCTGTGTCAGTTGAGTATTGGGTGAGGCGGTCTGACCATCCCCTGAAGCTGCAGCGATGTTGACAGCCGGTCCGGGCGTAACCGTCACGGAAAATGTCATGCGTGGAACTCCAACAGCCGTGGCAACGATCTTGGCGCTCAGAACAGCCGCGGTCGTCGACGTCGTGTAGTTCACCGGCGCCAGCCCATTGCTGTCCGTCGTCACAGGGTTGTTGGAGAAGGTCCCGCCTGCACCCGAATCGCTATAGCTTACGATTACGCCAGCTACTCCGTTGCCGTAACTATCTTGAGCCCGCGTGATGATTGGAGCCGGCAGTAGTGTGGTTACGGGCGCGGACTGACTGTTAGGACTGCGGCGAAACAACGCTTTGGCTGGACCGGGAAGCGCCGTTACCGTGAAAGTGCCTGCCCCATAGCCAGGCGTTGAGGCCGTCAGCGCGTAAGAGCCCGATTTGGTTGGCAAGCTATACGAGGTCGAAGCAGAGCCGGTCTGGTCGGTCACAACCGTGGAAGGATTGAAGATGCCACCTTTGCCACCGTCCGTGAAAGTCACCGTCAATCCGGGGAAAACATTGTGAGTGTAGGGATCGGCGGCTTGAACCATCAAAGGAACGGGAAGCGTTGATGCGACACTGGACGCCTGGCCGTTGCCCCCAATCGCCGACAAGGCCGGGAGTAATCCATACACGACAAGGCTGTTCTGCGTTCCGACAAAAACCTTTCCGTCGGCGACGATCGGTGTCGCGAAATGAGCTAGGGGTGGAAGGGTATCGCGACCGTTTGCCGCCTGGGCGCTGGTATAAAGAGTTTTGAGTGAGCCTGCGTCGAGAGCCACCAAGGCGTTTCCGCAAAACCACACAAGGCCATTGCTATTTCCGTTTGCGGTGACTAGAGCGTGCCAGCTTCCGTTCATTCTCACCGACTGGGCGGACGGCGGGACAAGCAAGGAACCATTGCTCAAAGTGTAGGCCACCGCCGGAGCGCCAGAGCCGGTGAAATAAACTCTGTTATTCCAAAAGACGGGGGTCCCACTCTCATACCCAACTGCCTTAAGAAGTTCCTGCACGATTTGGGTATCGCTGGTGGTGCAACTGGAGCACAACTGGCCCAAATTGTCACGATTCAGAAGATATACGGTTCCCTCCTTACCAACGGCAATTAGTTCATGAGGAAACGGTCCCGGCTGGTCCGGTAAGACCAACACCCCCTCGGCCAGATCCAAATCGTGGGCCGAGAGATACTGATAATTCAGAGGCGTGAACCAGTCTGTTAGGGAAAGAGTCGTGCCAATCTGACTGAGTTTGAGCACACTTGTGGACAAGTTGCTGCCGGGCGCATAAAACCCTTCTCCCGTCTCCGCGTAGACATTGCCGTTGCTATCAGCGGAAAGGCCTGCGCCCTTCTGCCATATCGAAGCCAGAATCTTGCCCGGTTCGACATCAAAGGCGCCCTCCAGCTGCAAGGTGGAGGCATTGTAGGACATAACCCAACCCTGACTGTAATTGTTACAGCAGTTAGAACCGAAGGCAACGTAGATATGGCCATTGGTCAAAAGCAGGCCCGGGCGGTTCAACTGATAGAAGTCACGGAAGGTCGAAGTGCTGCCGTTCACCGTGTAGGTCGCAGCTATGGTGGTGGGCCCTCCGAATTTCTCCTGTCCACTGCTCACGTCCAGGGCATGGAGGCGATGCACCACCTGTCCGCTCTCGTAGGTTTCCGCGACCAGGTAAAGTGTGCCCGTGGCAGGATCGATTACCGGAGTAGAAACGATGCCGACCTCGGTCCATCCGGTGGCTGTCGCATTTTTTTTCACCGTTGCGGGAACGGTTGTGGCTCCCGCGGGGCTGTAGGTAAAGATGCTCGCCATCCACAGGGGCGCAGGACTGTCGCTGTCCGCATCGAAGGCGTAGACACTGTCGTGCATCGTCGCAACGTACACAACATCGTGAGTCCCCTGGCCGGAAATACTGACTCCGGGAAGATAAAGTGGCTGACCGACGATGTAACCGTCGACCGGTTGGGTGAACAATTTTCCGAAGGTTCGGGTGTTTACATTGGACGGAGTGAGGAGGAACTCGCTAGTGTTGGCGCTGGTTCGCGCATTGTCATAGTGCCATGTGGTAACGGGCGTCTGCGCTAGCAGGGGCACGTGGGCAAAGGACAATGCGAGCAGCAAAACAAAAATCGGGGCGATCACGCGAGACTCTGAAACCCGGCGGAAACCCAGTGATGCAGCCTGCAAACCAATTACTCCAGTCATGCTCTACACCTGCGACGTTTGATAACGCTTTCGGTTCAAAGGTTGGGTGGAACTCATCATACTCCCATAACAACCAATCGGAACAAACAACGAATCGGAAAGGGTAGAGAGCTGAAAGGACTGAGTCAGCAATCTTAGGCAAGCCGGGAGAAGTAATTGCGTCGGGCCCGAGTTTGTGACGGAGGCCTTCTTGGCTAAATCTGCGGTGATGCAAGGATGACGGGGGATGCGAGCGCATCCCCCCAACGCGACCAGGATCCCATTCTCCTTGTCCGGAAGTTACCTTCCCCTTGTCGCCTGCAAATCAGAATTGCAATCTGGCCGAGAACTCCCATTGCCGCTGAACGGCCCCCGGGGCGATATTGGTGATCGCACCGGCTTGGGTGGGGGCATCGACCTGGGTATTGGGGAGGCCAAGATTCACGTTGTTGAAAACGTTGAAGGCATCGGCGCGGAACCGAACGTTGACGCGTTCGGTGATCGCGATCTCCTTCATGAGCGCGATGTCGCTTTGAAAAAACTGCGGCCCGCGAAGCGTGTTGCGGCCCACGTTTCCGAACTGTCCACAGCCTGGGCGCTGCCAGTTTCCAAGAGCTGAAGTGGGACCTACATGAGAGGTCCCCGAGCCAGGGTCATAGCCGCAAAGCGCCGTTACCTGATTTTGTATTGTCCCAAATGCAGCCAGAGGCGCTCCTCCGGTAGTGGTGAAGTATTCACTCCGGTTTTTCGTGACGGATACGCTTCCTACCACATTGGGACGGCAGGGAGATGACGCCAGAGGATTCCCGGCGATATCGGAGTTGCAATCACCGTAGGTCGGGCTAAAAGGCAAACCGCTATACCAACTCGTGATGGCGTTGAGCGACCACCCACCGATGACTTTATCAGCCGGGTTGCTGATATTGCTCAGCAGCGCTCGACCGCGCCCCAAGGGCAACGCCCATATATTCGCCATTGTGAAGTTGTGCCGTCGGTCGAAGCCGCCAGGGCCATAGCCGATGCTCGGCTTCACGGCATAGTAGCTGCTGTCATAGTCAAGAACCTTGGAATAGATGTAGTTGGCGAGGACACTATAGCCCCCGCTGAATCGCTTGCTGAACTTGGCTTGCAGAGAGTGGTAGTTGTCGGAGGCATTGTTACCGAAATAGTAAACAGGGTAAAACCAAGGAATGAGCGGGCTTTGTGCGGTTGTGGTGGGCACGCAATAATTCGGCTCAGGACCGCCAAAGCTCGGATCATAGCTATAGAGATTGTTGCAGGCCTTCGTCTTCGGGCTTGTCGCGGTAATCTGCGTGATCTGCGACGGGAGCGGAGGGCTGGGGGCGTTCAGGTCGTAGTATGGGGTAGAGTCCGTCAGGACATGCGTGCCTTTGTTGCCAACGTAGGCCAGTTCGAAATATGCGTTCGGTGTGATTTCGTGCTGAACGGTTAGGTTCCAGGCGTCGACGGTGGGAAGTCTCAGCTTTGACGGAAGGGCATAAAGGGCTGCGCCGGCTTGCGGCGCACCCTCAGTCGCAAGCATATTCAGGCCCGGATCGCACTTTCCTGAATTACTCTTTAGCTGCGCTGAGCAGAGACCCTCCACAGTCAGAGGGCTGGGATTTATCGCAAAGTTGGTGTAGGCGGGCAGGTTAGTCAGGTTAAGCGGATTAGTCGCGGAGTTGATGACAAAGCCCGGATCTGCCGATCCATTACGGATCTCAAATTGCCCTGCAATCGGCGGGTTCTGGGTGGCGGCGATACCGAATATCGATCCCCCGTACCCTACGTCGAAACTGCGGCCGAAGCCAGCTCGGATCACTGTTTTGGACCCCACCAAGTAGGCAAATCCGATGCGGGGTCCGAAGTTCTTGTACGTGTTCTGCACGTTGCCCTGCTGATTCACTCCGGAACTTCCCACCACCTTAATCTCAGGCGTTATTGGGGTGTAGGCCGGAAGCGTGTCGTTCTGGATCAGCAGGAAGCCTCCGGCATTGAGTGTCTGCGGGAAGTACAGTTCCCATCGCAGGCCATAGTTGATGGTCAACCGGGGAGACAGACGCCAATTGTCTTCGCCGTAAAAGAACGCCCTTTTCTGGTGCTCGCTGGCGTCGTAAGCCGACGGCTCTTGTGTGGGATCGCTGTAGGTGCGATCGAAATAGGCCAGCTGCCCGATCAGAAAATCGCCCAGACCGAGGCCGGTGTAAGTCTGGTCGCTGAACTGCAGGTGCCCGGCCCGGCTGTCCGAGGCGCCCTCGGAACTGCTGAGTCTGAAGTTTTGAATGTAACGAAAATCTGCGCCCCATCGGAGAGCATGATGCCCGGCCAGCCTGGTCCAGTTGTTCACGAACTGGAACTGCTGCTCGTGCTCGCGGAGCGGACAATTACAATTGTTCACTTGCGAGGAAGAGCCGTAGTGCACAAAGTCGCCAGTCGTCGGAGGCGGCGCGGGCGTGTTCGAGCCGGGTGGGTAGAACGCAATCGAGTTTGTGATTTGAATGTCCGGCAAGCCCGAGGTAAAGATGTCCGACGTGTTGTTGAGCCCGGGGATAGCGCTGCCGGGGTACATGGAAGGCGGATTGAGCAAAGGATATGTTCCAAAATCCGCCGCGTTCAAATCTAGGTGGTAGCGCAAGTAACCGAAACGGAAGTCTGTCAGCAAGTTGCTGCCGAACGAATACGAAAAACCGCTGGACGCGCTCTGGTTGGCCGTTCGGGCGTGGCCCGCAAAGAGGTCGGGGTTGGTTCCGGGCCCGCCGCCTACCCCGAACGCGGGAGAACCATCCTGCCGGAATAGGTCATAGCTGTAGCGGGCAAACACCCTTAGCCGTTGGGAAGCGTCGTAGTCCAAGCGGAGATCGGAATTGTCGCTGTTGAACGGTTCCGCGCCGGTTGCCAGATAGTTGTTCGTGACGGGTGCATTCAGGGGGTTGGTGCTGGTGATCGTGGGTGAGGGCAGCAGACTCAGCAAATAGACCATTTGAGGAGAAACCGCACTGTTCAATAGCATCATGGGATTGGATGGGTCCACCGCCGTGTTTTTCAGGTTCAGACCGACCCCGTACTGCGACAGATCGCAATCCTTTGGTGCGCCGGTGAATGACGCGAGGCAGGTTTGGCGCACTTGGTCCGTCGGCACAGTCAAGGTCAGGGTCGCTCCCGAAGTATCCCGGGTTCCCCGGTAATCGGCAAAGTAGAACAAGCGATTTTTAATAATCGCGCCGCCAATCGAACCTCCGAACTGGTTCTTCTTGTACGTCCGATTATTGATCTCCGGGGGGACCAAGGAAGTGCTCGTAGTCACCGGATTCGTATTCGCGTTCGTCAAAACGACATTCGTGAAAAGGTTGGGATCGGATGCCTGTCCCCAACCGCTCTGCCGATACCCAAAAACGCTACCGTGCAAAGTGTTGCTTCCAGACTTGGTTTGCGAGGTGACTACTCCGGCGGTGGCTTCGCCGAACTCCGATCCATAGTTCTGCGTGGTGATTTTCATCTCGCTGATGGCATCTTGATTGGGGTTAACAATCACCAGGCCTTCGATCGGGTCCCGGTTGTCGGTGCCATCCAGTTGATATGCGGTTCCACTGAAGATCTGGCCATTCACGTTAATGTAAACGCCCTGTTGCGGGTTCTGGACTGGCGCGAGAGTCGGCTTTCGCGGTATGGCGCCGGGAGCGAGGATTCCAAGGTCCGACACATTCTGCTGCTGCAAGGGCAAATCGGCGATCTGCCGTTGCGAAAGAATGGTGGCGATGTCGGTGCGATCAATTTTCAGCACGCTGACATCGGCAGCGCTGCCATTGACCACTTCCGCTGTGCTCCCTTTCACCAACTTGGGGTTCACCATGGTGGGATTGTCGGCGTATACGATCACCAGAGGATTTTGGTAGGTCTTGAACCCGTCGGCCTCAATGCGCAGGCTGTAATCATCAGGAGAGAGGTCATTGACAGCGTAGAAACCCGTACCGTCGGTGGCGGTCCGGTATTTTGTTCCCTTGCCCACAGAAGAGACCGTCACCTTGGCGCCGGCGATCGGTTTGCCGGCAATATCGGTGAGTGTCCCCTTGATGTTGCCATAGACCGATTGGGCGATGGCGATCTGGCTGAAAACGCAAATCACGCTGAGAAAAATAGCGACGAACAACATACGTTGGACACGCATATCTCGTTCTCCTGAATTGTGTCGGGGGAAGACCGAGGCAGGGAGGTGTCGCTCAGGGCGTGCTGAGAGACACCCCTGCTCGGGTCTTAATCATTTACGCTAACCCGCTTCGTTAGTCAACCCAAATCGCTGCCGGCGTATCGGACGTCTCAATTTCGCGACCGGGGAAAGATCATGTGCCCTTGCCTGACCAGCAAACTGACCCTGTTGGACCCCACTGCGGTCTCCTGGCGCTAACGATTACGAACGCCAGATAAGTCGACAAAAGTATTGAAACTTTCCTGTAATCCTGGCAGCGTAAAATCGAAGCGGAGGAGTTTCCGTTGCAGGCTGCAGTATGCTCACCAGCGTGAAAATCGAAGTGCGGGAGTGCCGACCGCCGGATGATTGTGCTGTTCCCGAGCTGCCGTCTGATGTCGTGAACGTGTGGGCCCGTTCGCTGGACGTCCCGGCTTCCGTCGAGAAAGCCTGTTGCGAATTGCTGTCTATGGAGGAACATGAGCGCGCGGCACGCTATCGGGTGGAGAGGCCCCGCAAAGACTTCATCGTCACTCGCGCCACGCTGCGCTCTCTGGCCGCCGCCTACCTTGGGACAACGCCGCTGCAGCTATCGTTCCGGTATTCGAAGTACGGTAAACCGATTCTGGATGGGGCATTTGACTTGCGCTCCCTTGATCTGGGCTTCAATGATCTGCGCTTCAATGACCTGCGCTTCAATGTGTCGCACACGGAAGGTCTGGCGCTGATCGCGTTCGTGAGAACTCATGAGATCGGTATCGACGTCGAGAGGATCCGTCCACAGCCGGACGTACGGAAACTGGCGGAGCGCTTCTTTTCTCTCCACGAGCGTCACTCTCTGGAAAGACTGTCCGGCGATGAGCTTCAAGCGGCTTTCTTCCGTTGCTGGACTCGCAAAGAGGCCTACGTCAAGGCCCGTGGAGAGGGACTGTCGCTGCCGCTGCAACAGTTTGACGTCTCCGTCGCCGCGGACGAATCTCAAGCTCTGTTGGCGACCAGACCCGATCCATCCGAGGCAAGCCGCTGGATCCTGCGCGACCTGCCCACAGGCCCTGGATATGAGGCGGCCCTGGCAGTGGCGGCAGTTGGCGACGGGAAAGCCGGCCAAGGAAACACGAGTTCCTTGGTGCAGGTGGAATGATCCCGGAAGGACCGGATCGGGCTGTTGCCCGCGGATGGTGCCCCCCTGGTTACGCTCGTCACCAAAGCAGGCTGGCAAAGCCAGGAAAGCGCGGTATAGTCTTGAAAGAAAGCAGGATCGTAACTCTATCTGATACTTATGAATGACGTCCTGGTCAAGATTCTCTACGCGGCCAATTACGTTCTGGAGAAAGACATCTCTGGGCGGGCGTTTCACGTCTTGCCCGACGACATTTTCCTGGTTTCTTATCCCAAGTCCGGCAACACCTGGACCCGATTTCTCCTCGGAAACCTGATGAGTCCAGACGAACGGGTCACTTTCGTGAACGTAGAGCGCAAAGTTCCCGACATCTATGCGAAGTCCAAAAAGGCTCTCAAGAAGATTCCCAGCCCGCGCGTCATCAAGAGTCACGAATGTTTTGACCCTCGCTATCGGCGTGTCATCTACATCGTGCGCGATCCCCGGGACGTAGCGGTTTCCGCCTATCACTACGACCGGAAGGGGAAAAATATCCCCGACGACTTTCCCGTCCACACCTACGTCACGACCCGCTTCATGAAGACCGACGAATACTTCGGCACCTGGGGCGAGCACGCCGGCAGTTGGCTGGTGAATTCTAAGAACATCTTCCAATTCGCCCGGCTCAAGAACGGCTTTCTTGGGACCCCTGCCTCTTGGGGCGAGAATGTCATGAGCTGGCTGGGAGCCCGCGGACACGATCGTCAGTTCCTGCTCGTCAGATACGAAGACCTTCTGGACGACACTCATAGGGAGATGACAAGAATTGCCGACTTCCTGAATCTGAACGCCTCCGCCGACAGGATCGCCAAGGCCGTCGAGCTCAGCTCGGCCGACAACATGCGAAAGCTCGAGGCTCAGCAAAATAAGGAATGGGTCACGACCAAAGAGAGCCGCAAAGACATCCCTTTTGTACGGGCCGCCAAGTCCGGCCAGTGGCGGCAGACCCTGCCCCCTGAATCGGTGGCCGTGATCGAAGGGGCTTGGGGACCAGTCATGAGACTCCTGGGCTATCCCGTGAGTCAAGAATCGCAGGGGAGCGGCGAACTCCTGACCGAACAATCCTTACCTTTCCGGGGCCATTGAAGCCATGAGCGAAAAAAGAATCGTCATCATCGGGGGAGGCCCCACGGGTCTGGGTGCTGCCTATCGTTTACACGAACTCGGTTATCAGAACTGGGTGCTCTACGAAAAGGCCGACTACGTCGGCGGCCACTCCTGCTCCCACGTGGACGACCATGGTTTTGTATGGGATGAGGGCGGTCACGTCATCTTCTCCCACTATCCCTACTTCGACAAACTCGTCGACGACATGCTGGGACGAGAGGAGAACCAACTGGTTCGCGAGAGCTGGATTGTGAAGGGCGATTCGTGGATTCCATATCCCTTCCAGAACAACCTGCGATATCTCCCAAAACCGGTGCAGGTGAGTTGCCTGATGGGGGCGGCCCACGCAGCCGCAAACGGAAAGTCTCGGGACGCAACCAACTTTCGGGATTGGATTCTGGCCAACTTCGGCGAAGGAATCGCCGAGGCTTTCATGTTTCCCTACAACTCGAAAGTGTGGACCACTCCGCTGGAAGAAATGTCGAAATCGTGGATGGCCGAGCGAGTGGCAACCGTGGATTTTCGCCGCCTGCTGGAGAACGTGCTCCACGAGCGCGACGATGTGGCCTGGGGACCGAACAATAAATTTCGATTCCCGATGTATGGCGGGACAGGCGAGATTTATCGCCGCATGGTGAAGCGTTTCCCGGAGAAGATAAAGACCGGCAAACAACTGGCGGCCGTAGATGACGGGCAGCGGCGCGTGTCGTTTTCTGACGGCGGCGGCGACAGTTACGACGTGCTGATCTCCACGACGCCTCTTGATCTGCTGGCGGGCATGCTCAAGTCAAGAGACGGCCGGTTGGTCGACGCCGCCGGGGATCTCCGCCACAACAACCTGCTGGTGATTGGCTTGGGGCTGGAAAAGAAAATCGAAACCGGCAAATGCTGGATCTATTTTGCCGATCCGGAGGTTCCCTGCTACCGCGCCACCTACTTTTCGCATTACTCCCCTTTTAACGTTCCGGGCGGCGACACCGAGCGCTACAGCTCTCTGATGTGTGAAGTGTCGTACAAAGTTGGTGAATCCCCCGATCCGTCAAGAGTTACGGAGCAGGTGATCGCCGGTTTGATTCGAGCGGGTATGCTGGCGGAGACCGATCGTGACCGCATTGTCTCTCGCTATCACCGCAGCGTGCCGTACTCTTATCCCATCCCAACTCTCGCGCGCGACCGGGCGCTTTCGATTCTTCAACCGGCAATGATGGAGAAAGGGATTTACTCTCGCGGTCGCTTTGGAGCGTGGCGCTACGAAATTGGCAACATGGACCACTCCGTCATGATGGGAGTGGAAGCGGCCAACCACATTCTGGCAGGAGACAAAGAAACAGTTTTTTACGGTTCGTAAGCGAATGAGGCCACCATTGCCAAACCTGAGTCCTCGCGTCAGCGTGATCATGCCGTCGTATAACACCGCGACCTTAATCGCGGGCTCGCTGGGCTCCGTCTTTGAACAGACCTTCCAGGATTTCGAGGTCGTCCTGGTCAACGACGGGTCGCCGGACACTCCTGAACTCGAGCGCGTGCTGGCACCCTTCCTGCATAAGCATGCCGACCAGATCAACTACATCCGGCAAGAAAACAAGCGCTGTGCGGGAGCGAGAAATACTGCGATCGGTCAGGCCCGCGGAGAATTCCTGGCCTTTCTCGACTCCGATGACGTTTGGCTTCCCGATCACCTGTCTGCCCAGATGAAGCTTTTCGAACAGGATCCAAGTTTGGACCTGGTGTATAGCAACGGTCTGTCTGTGGGCGATCCGAAGCGACCCAGCGAATTTATGAAGCGTTGCCCTTCGTATGGCCCGGCGGATTTTCAGGCTCTGGCCGTGGAACGCTGTCAGATTCCCGTCTCTACCGTCGTTGCCCGTAAGAGTGCGCTGGTCCGTGCGGGACTTTTCGACGAGACTCTGCAACGCTGCGACGACTACGATATGTGGCTCCGAGCGGCGTTCCATGGCGCCAAAATTTCTTACACGACCAAAGTGCAGGCCCGGCTGAATGGAGGCCGCCCTGGATCTCTGGGAGCTTCCCGAGCCCGGATGATGGAGGCCTACTGGCAAATCCTGGAGAAAGCGGTGAAAACCCTGCCGCTTTCCCAATCCGATCGCGCTCTGGTTCAGAGTCGAGCCACGGAGGCCCACGCCCGCTATCTCCTGGAAGAGGGCAAATACCGTCTCCAACAAAATGAATTTGATCAGGCCCGCACCTTTTTCAAAGAAGCCAACTCCCATCTTCGCCGGTCCAAGGTGAGTCTTGTGTTGTTCGGGCTGGCGATTGCGCCTAGAGCAACCGGGAAGCTGGCTTCGATGGTGGAAGGGGTTTATTCCTGGAAAGCGCGATACCTGCCGGGCCAACAGTAGTTCCAGGGCGCAGCCGATGCGGAAAAGCGAAATCATCAAGAATGTTGGTTCCAGTTGGTTCGCCCTGGGCGTCAACGTCGTGGTGGGAATTTTTCTTTCCCCGTACATTCTTCACCGCCTGGGAGATGAGGCTTTCGGTCTCTGGATTCTGATCTTTTCCGCGACTGGATACTACGGGCTTTTCGACCTGGGCATTCGCTCCTCCATTGTTCGCTATATCGCGAAGTATTCCGCCACCGAAGAATACGACGAACTGAACCGGCTGGTGAACACTGCTATGTTCAGTTATAGCGGCATTGGAGTCGTGGCGATGTGCATTACCCTTATCGCCGCCTACTACGTGGACTCGATCTTCCGCATTCCTGCCGACTTTGTGGTTACGGCACGCTGGCTGCTTTTGATGGTGGGAACCTCGGTGTCGCTGGGATTTCCACTGGGAGTGTTTAGCGGGATTCTGGAAGGGCTGCAGCGTTTTTACCTGCTGAATTTCACCAGCATCAGTTCCACTCTCATCCGGGCTTTGCTCATTGTCGTCGCCCTGCGGCATGGACGCGGCCTGTTAACCGTGGCTTTGGTCACCGTCAGCCTGCCGCTGCTGAACCAGTTCGTCAATGCCGCGGCGGTCTTTCGCCATTTGCCTCTGCGACTCGGAACCCAATACGTGAACCGGTCGAGTTTGCGCCGGATCGCCAGCTACAGCGGAACTACGTTTTTGATCATCGTGGCGGGGCGCTTGCGTTTCAAGTCGGACGCACTGGTGATTGGCACGTTTGTGTCAGCCGCCGCCGTAACCTACTTCACCATCGGCTCGCGGCTGGTGGACTACTCCTCCGAAGTGGTGAGCAGCCTGGCTCAGCTCTTTGTCCCCATGTCGAGCCAGTCTCAGGCCAAAGGCGACATGGATGGTCTGCGGAAGATTCTGGTCGTTGGCAACCGGGCCTGCGCTTTCATTATCTTTCCCATCACGGCCATCCTCACGGTCCTGGGCAAGTCCGTCATTGAGGCCTGGGTCGGTCCGAAATACGTGGCCACAAGCTATCCTGTCATGCTCGTTCTGCTGTATCCCATGACGCTGATGCTGGCCCAGTCCGCCTCCGGGCGCACGCTTTGGGGCATGGCCAAGCATCGGACCTGGGCTTGGGTCGTGCTGGCCGAGGGTGCTGCCAACCTGATTCTGAGCGTCATCCTGGTACGACCATACGGCATCATGGGAGACGCGATCGGCACCGCCATTCCTCTCACCTGTTCGATGATTCTGTTCCTGCCCCATCATCTCTGCCGCCTGTTAGGGATCAAACTCAAAACCTATCTTTATCGCGCGTTTGTGTTTCCGCTCGCGCTGTGTGTGCCGCTGGTGGCCGTTCTTCTGTTGATGCGGCGCTGGTTCATTCCTCATCGCCTGGGCCCGCTTCTGATACAACTGGTGATTGCGGGCCTGGTCTACGGCTCAGGATTGGCTTGGGCGTTCTGGACGCATCGCGCCTGGGAAGTGGGACCGTTGGGCTCGAATCAAGAAGATGAAGTGACGCTCGCCCTGGTCGAAACATACCAGGAAGAAGCGTAAAGCGAGTGTTCATTTCTGCAGGGAGCAATCGGGTCATGGCAGCGAATGCCGCACGTGAAACGGTGAAAGGCTGAGGACCAATGCCGACGGCCCAGGGAACAATACAAAGGCTGTTCGGCGCCCTGACCCAGGCAGGGCGTGTGCTCACGGGACGGCAGATCGCCGGCCGGGGGCTGACGGTCTTCCCCGATGATGTTTTTCTCGTTTCTTATCCCAGGTCCGGCAATACCTGGACACGTTTTCTGTTGGGGAATTTAATTTACCAGGATGCCGCGGTCACGTTTTCCAACATCGAGTCGAGGATTCCGGAAATCTATTTCAATCGCGATCGCTTCCTGCGGCAACTCCCGCGCCCGCGCATGCTGAAGAGTCACGAAAGCTTCCAGCCGCATTATCCGCGGGTGATCTACATTGTGCGCGATCCGCGCGATGTGGCGGTTTCCTTCTATCACCACAATGTAAAGGCGCGAAACATTCCCGACGATTATCCCATCGCGAGTTTTGTGCCCCGTTTCATCGCGGGCGAGTTTGATCGCAAGTTCGGCTCCTGGCGCGATAACGTGCTGAGCTGGACGGTGCTCCGGAAAGACGATCCATGGTTCCTGATGCTTCGCTATGAAGATTTGAAGCGCGATACGGCCAACGTCCTCGTGAACGTCGTCGCGTTCCTAGATCGCTGTTCGTTTCGCGAGATTGATTCCAGCCCGCAGGCCTTGCGACGGGCCATTGAACTGAGTTCTCCCGAACGAATGCGCGCGCTTGAGAAGCAGGAAGCCGGAAGTTGGGTGCTTACCAAGGGAACTCGCAGCGAAAAGCCGTTTGTTCGCTCGGCGACTTCTGGAGGCTGGAAGTCTCAACTCTCTCCCGAGTCAGTGGCGGCGATCGAATCGGCATGGGGCCCCTTGATGCAGACCTTCGGATACGAACTGGTTTCAGAACAGAATCGCCCGCTAGCGCCAGCTGTCCATGACCAGGGAGTACGGTCGTGACCGAGGAAACGCCGCAGACCTTGCCGCGAAGTTTGAAGACAGTGTTGAAAGACGTCGCGCGGAAATTTGTGCCGAATTCCTTCCTGCAATACAGCGGCATCAAACTGCGGCTTGGACCTCAGGCTGGCCGGATTTATGGAGACTTATGGATGCGCGACAGGCTCGGAGTTCGCACCGCAAATCAGCGCCTGGTGCCGCCCTCTGCGCGGTCGTTTGTTTTTGTCTGCTACGGCAACATCATGCGCAGTGCCATGGCGGAATTCCTCATGAGGCAAGCGTTGAACGAGGCGGGCTTGGAGCCACCCAACGCAAAGCCCGAGCAAGTCCGGATTGTGTCCGCCGGTCTGCACGCTTCCGCCGGCCGTGAAGGCCATCCCTGGGCGCAACAGGCTGCTGCAGATCTCGGCGTTTCTCTGGCGAACCACCGAGCTAAGCCGCTCACGCGCGAGATGGTTGAGCAGGCGGATTGTGTTCTCGCCATGGATTTTCAGAACAAGGCTGAGTTGCTCACGCTCTATCCGGAAGCGAAGGAAAAGATCTACATGCTCAGCGCCTACGCCGAAGGTCCGTGGCAATATCGCGAGATCCCAGATCCCTACCTCGCGGATCTTGAGGGTACGCGATTCTGCGGCCGGCAATTGCGGATCTGCGTTCGGAACCTGATCAGCTCAACCCTTCTGTCCGCTCCCGCGGCCAAAGAGCAACCCGTCTCCAGTCGCTGATCGTCACTTGGCGACACGACTTGCGAAACCCTAACTTCTTGTCTTTGTTTTCGAGCGCGACTGGAACCACTGCCGAATCCCACCGATTCCCGGACGCAGGTCCGACAGCCACAGATCGTCGTAGCACATTCCCGGCAGCCAGGGCACGGCCATCGTGAAGAAGCTCGTCCAGAAACTGGGGTAAGCCTCCGGCCATTGCGGCGGACGCCCCGCGCGAAGATTGCTCAGATGAGTTAACTCGCCGACGACGCGACGGCAAATTACGTTGTTCCGATAGGAAATCTCCGATGGCGGGAGCGTGCCTTGCAGCCACCAGTCGATGAGATGCCGCGGGTAGTCGATCCCGCAAGCCACCGGCAGGCCGATCGATCCCCAGGGACGTCCATTGATCTCCATCAATACGAGACGCCCGTCGGCGGTCTTCTTGTACTCCACCATCGCAATTCCTTCAAACCCCATTTCACGAATCAGCCGTACACTGAGGGAGACTAGGGAAGCGTCGAGGGGAATGGATTTTCTCGCGCTGCTGGCCGATCCGCGCGGGTCCACTTCCCTGATTCTCTGCCACTGGAAGGGCAGGAACGCTTTCCCTCCAAACACGAAACAGGAGAACCCGATCCCGACGCCTGAGGTAAATTCCTGGACGAGAACATCGCCCGCGGTTCCTAAGCGCTCCGCCACATTGCTTTCCAGTTCTTGAGCCGAGTAAGCGTAGGCTACCGATCCGAACACGGCCTTGCCCCCGGTCCAGCGTACGGAAAAGCGATCCTTCACAACGAGAGGGAAAGGCCCTGCCTTGCACTGAGCAAGGTCGCCGATCGATTCAACGAGCAGCGTGCGGGGAACGCTGATGCCGATCGATTCTGCCAGCTTGATGGTGCGATATTTGTCGGACGCAAATTCCACCGCCGCCGGGGACGGCATCGCAACCCGGCAGATCCCGCCAAATTTTTCCCGCTGCGCCGAGAGCGGCCCGAGAGTCCAATCGGTGATGGGGATGACGAGGTCAATCGCCTGGGCGCGAGCAAACTCGAGGACTGAGTCCGCAAAGGCATCCGGCTCGCTGGTAGAAACAGGATAGTCGAGTTTCGCGCGGCAGTAACGGGACACCGCGGCCGCAGCAAACAAGCCCCGGTTCGCACCCACGCCTACCCAATGTCCGGCCTGTCCGGCGGAACGCGTTACCGCGAGAGCCGCCGCGCTGTGCCCATCCAAAACCAGGATTCTGGCCAATCCGTGATCGCCCCGTTTCGAGTCTAATTAAACTGCTCGTCTTAAACTGTTCGACCTAAACTGTTCGACCAGCAAAAGCGCTTTCCAGGTTCCATCGCAGGCCTTCCAGCGTCTTGGTGGGATGCAACCGCTTCAAGCAAAGCAACTCATCCCCTCTGTGGGTCAGCCCGCTGTTGGTGGTGACTGCAGTTTCGTAGCCCAGGGCGAGGCTCTGCTCGACGGTCCGTTCGCTCCAATGCGGTTCAAGCGCCGGACAGGGATAGGAAAAGTGTTTGATCGGCGCACCGAGCCTGGATTCCAGCCGTTGTTTCGATTCGGCGAACTCGCGTTGAGCGTCGTCCGCTTTCAACTGCGCCATATTCGGGTGGGTCATAGTGTGAGAGCCGACGATGTGACCATGACCAGCAAGTTCCCGAAGTTGGTCGTAACTCATCATCAGCGAGCCCGATTCCGCGGGCAGGCTGGTCTGCAGTTCCTGCTCGATGCGCCGGACGAACTCTTCCTGAGCCGTACCGCTCAGTTGGCAACAGGCATCGCAAGCCGCCAGAAATGCCTCCTCGCGATTCAGCGGAGAACTGAGATTCCATGACTGGGCATTCGACTCGATCTTCGCATCGATCTTCGCATCGGTCCATGAAGTCTGCTTCGTTCTTCGGAATGCACAACGTAACCGGCTCGGCCACGGCAGCCTTTTGTTTTCGACGCAATCCACGGTTACGTAGAATGTCGCGGGCACCGCGAATTGATTCAGAATCGGCAACGCGACTTCGTAGTTGTCCGTGTAGCCATCATCGAACGTAACGATCACAGAGCGTTTTGGAAAATCGTCCCCGTCGCGCAGGTGCTTGACTGTTTGATCCAGACTGATGGGATGGTAATCCCGCGCCAGCAGCTCCATTTGCGCGCGGAATGCGGCCTCCGAGTGAACAATGCCTCCGAGAGAGTCGGCCTGCTGGCTGGGATCGGGCAAGACGGAGTGGTACATCAGAATGGCTGCGCTGGGACCGTGCAGATTTCCAGCAAACCGCAACGCTCCGCTGGCTAGAATCGTTTTTTTTGCCCAATCTCGCATCAATGCTGTCGAGGCACGCCACCCGCGGAGCCTCTCTGCAGTTTAAACGAGGCGCGCCTTCGTCGAGCGGCAGACGGTGCCCAGATTGGTTACGCCAGAACCGCGCGCAAGCATCTCTAGCGGTTCAATCAGCAGCAAAATTAGTTCCCTTTCCTGCGCAATCTTTTGCACATGAGAAGGGGTAAAACCGAGCCGACGCCAGAAAATTTCGAGGCTTTCCCTTTATCCTTATCAATTTACAGTACAATCGCTAAAGCCGCTCCGGCATGGCACTTGCGTGTAATTCTGGAGTGCAATCTCTTTGGTGTAAACTGGGGCTAATCTGGGTCACTGACCCGCAACTGCTTTGCAGTCTCGTTCGTATGTCCTCCCCGATTAGCATGTCCGGAAGTCATCATTGATTTTTCTGCGAATCGCTAAAAGTTACATGCATTTCATCCCAAATCATCGAACCTTGGAGGTTCACGCACTTGTCTGCTTCGACTAGTCATTTGATTGCTCCGCACGGCGGCGAACTCATCGATCTGCTGGCAGCACCGGAAAAAGCCGCAGAACTGAAAGCCCACTCCCGCGAGTGGCCATCCTGGGACCTTACTGCCCGGCAAATCTGCGATCTCGAATTGCTCATGAGCGGAGGTTTCTCTCCGCTGCGCGGCTTTATGACCAAAGCCGACTACGAAGGCGTCTGCCACAACATGCGCCTGGCCAGCGGAATCCTCTGGCCCATGCCGATCACGCTCGATGTCACCGAAGAATTCGCCAAGAAGCTCACGCCCGGCAGCAGCAAAGTCGCGCTGCGCGATGCCGAGGGCGTGATGCTGGCGGTGTTGCATGTGGAAGAAGTCTGGCAAGCCGACCGCGCGGCTGAAGCCAAGGCGGTATTTAACAGCACCAGCAAGGCTCATCCCGGCGCCGATTACACGATGAACAAATCGAATCCCTGGTATGTCGGCGGGCGCATCGAAGGTCTGCAATCTCCATCGCATTATGATTTCCGCACCCTGCGCTTCACTCCGGCGGAACTGCGCGCCGAGTTCGTGCGGCTCGGATGGCGGCGCGTAGTTGCCTTTCAGACCCGCAATCCCATGCACCGCGCCCACGTGGAACTCACTTTCCGCGCGGCGAAGCAAGTTGAAGCCAACCTTTTGATCCATCCTGTCGTCGGAATGACGAAGCCTGGAGACGTCGACTACTACACCCGCGTGCGCTGCTACCAGTTGCTGAGTTCGAAGTATCCGCAGGGCACTCAGAAGCTTTCGCTGCTGCCTCTTGCCATGCGCATGGGCGGTCCGCGCGAGGCCATCTGGCACGCTCTGATTCGAAAGAACCACGGCTGCACCCACCTCATCGTGGGTCGAGACCACGCTGGTCCGGGCAAAGACACAGCCGGAGATGGCAAGCCTTTCTACGGTCCCTATGAGGCGCAGGAAACTTTCAAGAAGCACGAAGCCGATATCGGCGTCACCATGGTGCCCTTCAGCATGATGGTGTACCTCGAGAAAGAGGACCGCTACGTCCCCGATGATGAAGTCAAAAAAGGCGACAAGGTTCTGAACATCTCCGGCACCGAGCTGCGCGACCGGCTGAACGAGGGCCGCGACATTCCCGCCTGGTTCACCTATCCGGAAGTCGTCCAGGAACTGCGGCGCAGCTTTCCGCCTCGCGCCAAGCAGGGTGTGACCATCTTCTTCACTGGACTTTCGGGTTCGGGCAAGTCCACCATCGCCAACGTCCTGATGACAAAGTTTCTGGAAGTCGGCGGACGCCCGGTGACCCTGCTCGACGGCGACCTGGTGCGCAAGCACCTTTCGTCGGAACTTGGATTCTCGAAAGAACATCGTGACATCAACATCCGCCGCATCGGCTACGTCGCTTCGGAAATCACGAAGAATGGTGGCATCGCGATTTGCGCGCCGATCGCGCCCTATGACGCGACCCGAAAACACGTGCGCCAGATGATCGAGCCCTACGGTGGCTTCATCCTGGTACACATCGCCACTACGGTCGAAGTCTGCGAGCAGCGCGACCGTAAGGGTCTTTATGCCAAGGCGCGGGCCGGCATTCTGAAGGAATTCACCGGGATCTCCGATCCCTACGAAGATCCAGCGGATGCCGACGTAACGATTAACACCGGCGAACTGTCCGCCGAAGAAGCTGCCCAGGAAATCATTTTGCACCTGGAGCGCGAAGGCTTCATCGGAGTAAATGGAAGAGGGTAGGGCGAAAAGGGATCGACTATGCCAGTGCTAGCGGCCAAAATTCTGGTTGGCTTTGTCGTGGGCGTCCTCATCGGCATGACCGGCGTGGGGGGCGGCGTTCTCATGCTCCCCGTTCTGATCTTCGGCTTGGGTTATTCGCCGATCGTGGCGGTCGGTTCCGACGCGCTATTCCAGTTCTTCACCAAAATCCCGGCCGGACTGCTCCACATGAAAAATGGAACAGTCCGCCGGAAGGTCGTCCTCGCGTTGGCGGTGGGAAGCATTCCTGGCTCCTTCGCTGGAGTCAAGCTGCTGATCTACATCCGTCTCCTCTACGGAAACGGGGTGAATACCTTTATCAAGCTCGCGGTGGGTGTCCTGCTCATCGTGATCCCCACGTTGCTGCTCCTCCAGAAAAACATCGAAGAGCGAATCGCGAATCGTGCGCCGACCATGAAGGGCTTCGCAGGGATGGCGGTTATCGGCCTTACAGTGGGTTTCATCGTGGGCCTAACCTCGGTCGGGTCGGGCAGCATTATCATGATGCTGCTTCTCTTGTTCTACAGTTTTCCGCCCAAGATCAATGTCGGGACTGACGTGGTGCATGCGGTCGTACTGTTCGGCGTGACGGGGTGGCTTCAATTTAGGGCGGGGAACGTAGATCCCAGACTGGTTGTTGCGCTATTGATCGGCTCGATTCCTGGCGGCTTGCTCGGTTCGCATCTGGCCACGCGGGTCCCCATGCTGTGGCTGCGCCGTATGCTATGCGTTCTGCTCTTGATCACTGGGGCTCGCATGTTGTGGCCTGCTTAACAAATTAATTCCAAGGGATCCATGACTTCTGCCTATTCGGATATTCTCGCCCGCATCGAAACCGCCTTAGAAGCCGCTCGCGCTGTCTTCGCGCGCTTTACGCCGGGTGCGATCGAAACCGAATATAAGATCGGCCACGATCCCGTGACCGAAGCAGATCGCGCGGTTGATGCCGTACTCCGCCAGAACTTGCTGCGCGACGGCGAGGGCTGGCTCTCGGAAGAAAGTGCGGACGACGTCTCGCGCCTCAGCAAAAGCCGCGTCTGGGTCGTGGATCCTCTCGACGGGACGCGCGAATTTGTGGCCGGCATTCCCGAATTCTGTGTCTCGATCGGATTCGTCGAAAACGGCCGGCCGGTCGCGGGAGGCATTTGCAATCCCTCCACCAACGAGACCATCCTCGGGTCCATCGATTCCGGAGTGCTCTACAACGGCAAGCCGGCACACCCCAGCCAGAGAACTTCGCTGCAAGGTTCGTTGATTCTGGCCAGCCGCAGCGAAGTCAAACGCGGCGAGTGGCAACAGTTTCAGACAGGCGACTATCGGATTCGCCCCATGGGCTCGGTCGCGTACAAGCTGGGCCTTGTAGCGGCCGGTCGAGCCGACGTCACGTTCACGTTGACTCCGAAGAATGAATGGGACGTTGCCGCCGGCGCCGCGCTCATGGCAAGCGCCGGAGGATTCGTCGCCACGCTCGATAATGCTCCCTTGCGCTGCAACAACCGGAATCCGCTGCTCACTGGCCTGATGGCTTGTGGTCCACTTCTGAAGAACGATCTGCTTTCAGCTCTGCAGGCCCACCTGCCTGCGCCCACGGCGGACCGCAGTCGCCGTTAGTCCCCGATTCTAACTCGTCTCAATCTTCGGGCACGACGTATCGTTGCGGGGCGGCCTTGCGCACCGCAACCAGAGTCCCCAAGCCGCTGATCCAGCTTTCAAACTCAGTCTGAGTCCGGGAAGAAGTATCCACGAATCTCGGCAACAGGAACGGGTTGGCGTGCCGATCGACGAGCCCTGCATCACAAGTCGTGGCAGAAATCACGTTTTCCTTTTCCAGCCATCCCGGAAATTCCGGTCGGTACACTCCACTCGGGTAGCAAAAATGGATTGCCTGCGTTCCTGTCATGGCCCGAATCCTTACCCGGTTCTCGGAGATTTCCCGCCGGAACAGGACTTCGTCTTCGGGCGTACGGTGGCGATGACTGTGCAGTTGCACATCCACGCCGTTCTTTCCAACTTCAGCCACCTCGTGCGCATTCATCAGTTGCAGGATGCGCGTGGCAGAAAACGCCGCGTAGTCGATTCCCAGAATTCCTGCCAGTCGGCGGGCAAGCTCATTCTTTTGCTGGCCCGTCAGGTTCTCCCGTTCGGATAGCTCAATCAGGCCGCGAACCACCCGGTGCCGTCCTAGCTCGGTGCGTAGATCCATCGCTTCCGCGAGGCCCAGTTCCCGTGCTGAGTCCAACTGTTCCCCGCGCCGTTTCCACAGCAGGTAGGAGCATGTCAGGTTGAAAATCGGCATCTCGTGGTCGGTATAGTACGTGGTTTGATAAACCGTGACGGGAAACTGGTGCTTCTTCAGAAGCGGATAGGCCAGCTTGTAAAAATCATAGGTGCCGTCGTCGAAAGTGATCGCGACACTGCGCGGCGGAAGGTCGCGCTGCCGCAGCCGCGTCAACGCCTCGCCGAGCGGCAGCACGGTGCAGCGCATGGCTCGCAGCGTTTCCAGCCGCCGCTCCAGCAATTCCGCCTGCATGTAGAGCGGCGGTCTCCACTGGTGCTCGTCCTCGAGAGAGATCCCGTGGTAGCACAGAATCAGTAGCCGCTCCCGCCGCCACTTGTTGTTGGCCACAAGCTCAAACGCTCCTGCGCTTCGCAGCAGGCCGAGTGTGGCGAGCTTTGCTTTTCTTAGCATTTATTGGGCAGCAGTTTGAGTGAAGGCATCGCTTATCGGGCCACCGCGTTGGTTTGCGAAGCGCTGATTGCCGGATCGCCCTCGCCATCCAGAAATACTCTCTGCCAAAGCTCGATATTTAGAAGACGCCAAATGCGGTTGCCATGGTCACGATGTCCCGCGCGGTGCTCCGCAAAAATGCGCCGGATGGTTTCCGGCCGGAACAGTCCCCGCGCCACGCTTCTCCGTTCCGAAAGCAATCGTTCGATCTCCTCCAGCTGTGGACCGGCCAGCCAGTAGGCCCAGGGCGTTGGAAACCCCATCTTTTTCCGGTACACGATATCCTCAGGCAACAGGTCCGCGACCGCTTCTTTGAGAATAAATTTTCCCGCCATTCCCTTGATCTCGTGGCTGGCGGGAATGCGCGCCGTGAATTCCACCAGGGGATGATCGAGGAATGGCACACGGCTTTCAATAGAAGCGGCCATGCTCATCTGATCCTGCTTCATCAGCAGTTCGATCAGATAGCTGTTGATGTCGGTGTAGAGCAAGCGATGCAGCAGGTCGCCCGAGGACCGCTCCCACGCGCCCATTGACCCGGCATAGGCCTGTCCCGCGCCTGCCAGCGCATTGGCGGTCAGGAGCTGCGAAAATTCGTTTGCGGAAAACGCCGAATAGAAGTTGTCGAAGTAAAACGACGGCCAGTCCTCGCCATCCCGCATCAGGAACGTGTGCTCCAGTTTGCGGTGCAGACTGGCGGACAGGGGCGCCGCGCCAATTCCCTTGCGCAGAGCCGTTCGCAAAAACGCCGGCGTGAGCGCGCGATACGTCCGGTCCATCTTGGAGTTCATCAGCGTCCAGGCGTAGCGGGTATAGCCCGCCAGCGTTTCGTCGCTGCCTTCACCCGTAAGCACGACTGTGACTCGCTCCCGCGCCAGCCGCGCCACGAAATACAGAGAGACGCTCGATGGCCAGACGACCGGTTCGTCCTCGTGCCATATCAAATGCGGCAATGTCGTGAAGAATTCTTTTCGGCTCAGCCGCACTTCATGGTGATCCGACCGAATATGCTTGGCGACCTGCCGCGCGTAGGGCAGTTCGCTGAACTCGTCTTCGCCGTAGCCGACCGCAAAGGTTTGGATCTGATCGCCGCGGATTTTTGTGGCCAGAGCCGCGACTGCGCTCGAGTCCAGACCGCCGCTCAGAAACATTCCCAGGGGCACGTCACTCATCAGGTGGGACTCGACCGCATTCTCGAGTAATTCTCGGTACGTTCTCACGTAATACTGGTGCGGCTGCGGCTCGCGATCCACTTCCACCGTAAGATCCCAGTAGCGCTCGATCTTCGGCTCACCCCGTTCGGAAAGTTCCAGCGTATGTCCCGGCATCAGTTTGCGGATCCCCTCAAACATGGTTTCGGGCCCGGTGACGTAACCGAACGTGAGATACTCCGCCAGCGTTCCCCGGTTAAATTCCGCCGCCACGCCGGGATACGCCAGAATTGTCTTGATCTCCGACCCGAACAGAAAGGCCTTGCCATCCCAGCGGTAGTAGAAAGGCTTGATCCCCAGCCGGTCCCGCGCCGCGAACAGAGCGCGCTTGCGGCGGTCCCAGATCACGAAGGCGAACATGCCCCGCAGATGCTTCACGCAATCGCGGCCATATTCCTCGTATAGATGGACGATGGTTTCAGTGTCGCTGCGCGATCGGTAGCGGTGCCCTTTCGCCTCCAGCCCAGCCCGCAGTTTAGCATGGTTGTAAATCTCGCCGTTGAAAACGATCCAGATGTCATGATTCTCATTGGCCAGCGGCTGGTGGCCGGTTTTCACGTCAATAATGCTCAGCCGCCGCATGGCCAGCCCGACATTCTCTTCGACGAAGAAACCCTCGTCATCGGGTCCGCGATGCACGATGCGGCGGTTCATGCCCGCCAACACGTCTCCCTTGACGTGCCAGTCGCGATCGGAAAAAAAGATTCCGCAGATTCCACACATAGGTCAGTTTTTTTCTTCCCCGGCCAACTTGCCCGCCAGTTGCGGCCTGCCGTTGGCCCGGAGCAGCCTCCATCCTTCGCGGCTGACGACAACCGACTCTGGATCGGAGGAGACTACTTCAAAATGATTTCCTCTTTCGATGATCTCGCACCGCAAGACGGCTCGCTTGGTGGTCACAATCGTCTGATCGGACCATCGCACATAGGTAGCGTTACAACAGATCAGAGTTTGCGTGTCTCCTGTGCTTCCCCAATAGAGAAACCCCGCATCGCTGCTCCACTTGTCGATGGTCCAGGGCGTGCCTTGACCGAAGATGACGCAATGTTCGCCGTGAGCTGTTTTGTAGCAGTATCCCGCAGCCGGAGTTTGCTGGGACGATTTAGCGATCCTCATCAGCGTGTGTTCCGAGCGTGAAGCATCCGAGGCGGGGACCATCAAGGTTACAAATTCGGTGGGAAGCTGCGCCTTGGTCGCGAAGTGCAGCACTCTGTGATTTTCCTTCTTGCCATACACCGGGGAATTGGGCAACTCCTCCGCGCTTTCGGTCCAGCCGCTGCCTTCAACGGTCACAAACCGTAGGCCATGACCGTCATCAAGAAATACATTCTCGCTCCCGCCAACCGGATTAAGCCGCGACGCAAGATGCCAACGAAGGTCGAGTGGATATTCTCCAAACCCGAGAGCCTGGTCTCGCACCAGCCAGAAACCAGACTTGAGCGAGAATACGAAGCGCCGGTGAATTACGGCATTCGGCAAGCGAGAGTATCCGTCGTGGCTGCCCGCAAAAAGATCGAATGTCTGGCCCACAATCCAGCCTTCCGCATCGACCTTAGGCAGCCTGCCCCAACTGAACGCCCCATTCGGTTCGGCTTGATCCTGATCGGCGACCAACAGCGTATTGTGAGCCTTGGTATCGCGGAAGCGATTGCGCTCGCCTTCGGCGCCAACATATTCGAGCGTCCCAGAATCGATCAGCAAATCTCGACCGCCGCTGCTGGCTGTCAGGCTGAGCGCGTCCGCGTGGCCGTGACCCGCGCTGTGTGCGCCTTGCGGACCCGCATCAATTACCAATTGCCGATCAGGATGATCCCCCGTCATCAAATACAACCCACTCGATCGAAATGCAACCGAGTTGCGCGCGGGTGCAACCGGCGCAAGGCGCTCGAATTCTTCAAGGCCAGCCTCGCCCAACAGCCAGAGCGTTTCCTCTCGCGGACCTCCGGCCAGCGTCTTGAAGTCGCCGCGCCCAAACAGGACGGCGCCGGTCGCCAGTGGATCCAGCAAATGCGTCCTCCGGTTTCGTGCAGGGTCAAATAGCCGCCCTCCGTCGTCATCGCCAAGCTGCGGCACAATTCCGCCGCGAGCCAGAAGCGACAGCCCTTCCAGCATGCGTTCCAGAGTTCGATCAAATTGAGCTGGCGCCGGAATGTGGTTCACCGACGCCAGCACCGCTGAGTGCAAGAAAAAATCCAGGGCGTAGACGTGATAATAGACGGACTGCTCGAAATGCACCCCGTCCCCCTGCACTTGCCGCTCCGCCTCCTGCTGCACAATCTGCCACCCGCGCTCGCGCCAGCGCCGCGCCGCCGGAATCTCCGGGCAGAGCGTGCCGATGAAGAACAAAGCAACCGCCTCTCCCAGCAGATGAGTGTTCGGCGAGAAATATGTAGATAGATAACAGTCGATGTGACGTCCGGAAACAGCCAGGCTGCGAATCAGCGCCGCACGAAATCCCTCCGACATCACTGGCGAATCCGCCAAGAGAAAATAAACCCAAAGATACGATAGGCTGCGGAAAGCAACTTCGAGGCTGCTGGCCCAGTTGATGCCGATGGGATACGGATTTTCGGCATGCCAATGCTCCCACTGGCGAAACAACTCGGCGGCAAATTTCTGGTCGCCGCCCAGCCGGAACGCTTTGGCCAGCGTGACGAGGTGCTGGTGCCGGTTCAACTCCCAGGTAACCTTGCTATCGCCGACCTCCGCAAAATCGAGATACTTCATCCGATACCATGGTTTTCGCGGAGCGCGTTTTCCGTGAACCCGGTCACAGTGCCAGTCGATGTCTGCTCCATAGTCCACCGCGTCGAATCCCAGCAAGTCGAAACGGTGCTCGCAGATGCGCTCGGCTCGCTCGACAATCTGCTCTGCTGTGTCTGGAAAGAGCTGGCGCAGTTTCGAACACAGACCCGGAACGGCGTCCGGCGAGAAAAAGAACCGCGGCTGCGGCCCGGTCACAGCGGGGCTCATTCGGGGCGCGAAGTCGGCTCCAGCCTTGTAACGCAACACATCCAAACGCGCGGTCGCCTGCTGGCGAATGCGGTCGACAATTTCCGCGCGGTCCATCTCCAGCACGCGCCCGTAAACCCGCTTCCAACCCGCCGGCCCGGAACTCATTCCGCACCCCGCGAGCGTAAGAGTTCTGTATAAAGCTGGTCGGTGTTCTGAATCATCCGCTGAACACTGAATTCAGAGGCGACATACTCTCGCCCATTTTTTCCCAGGCTTGCCGCAAATCCAGGATCGCGCAATAGGCGCAGGAGCGCTTCCGCCAGCGCGGAAGAATCTTCGGGTGCAACGAGCAACCCGGTCTTTCCGTCCTGCACGATCTCGGCGTTGCCGCCCACTCGACTGGCGACGGTCGGCAAACCGACGGCCAGATATTCCAAAACAGCGTTGGGCAACCCCTCGGCCTTGGATGGCAAAACGGCAATGTCGCAACAGGCGAGGACGGCGGGCACATCGTCGCGGCGCCCCAGAAACAAGAAATTCCGCTCCACTCCCAACTCTGCAACCTGCCGTTCGAAATTCTTCCTCTCGGCTCCGTCACCCACGAGAATAAAACGCACTTCCGGAAATTCGCGCGTGATGGCTCCGGCCGCGCCGATCAGCCAGCGATGTCCCTTCACATCGCTGTGCATGTTTCCCACTAGCACGATCCACTTTTCTTTATCGTGCAGACCATCATTCCCTCCGCTGGCAGCGAGCCATCCCCGCCCTCGCGATTCATGGCTGAATCTCTCCATATCCACGCCGTTGTGAATAACGCGAACCTTTTGTGGAGCGAAGTGGTGTTCCGCCAACACCGCGTCCCGCACCGCATTCGCATTGGTTAGAACAGCGGTAGAAAGATTCTGCAGACGACGAAGCCACACGCGGCGTCGAGTCTTGTACAAGTCGAGATGCGCCAAATCGCGCTGGCTGGAAATGATCACCGGGACCCGCGCGATCACCGCGGCCGGGATGCCCAACAGGTTCGCATAAAGGTCATGCGTGTGAACAATCTGGAAGCCGCCTCGGCGCAAAAAGATTGCCAGGCGGAACATCTGATACATCCCGTGGACCGAATCGAACCCGCCCTTGGGATAGAACTCCCGCACAGAAACCGCGGTTCCGGCCAACTTTTCAAGCAGCGGGCCGCGCGCGCGCAGGCAACCCAGCGTCACATCGTATCGCTCAGAGTCGAGCCGGGTGGCCAACTCCACGGCCTGCGTCTCGGTCCCGCCCACATTCAACGAATCCAACAAGAAAAACACTTTTCGTCGTCGAGTCGGCGTAAAGTCGGGAGCATGCGAACCCTGGAACCCCTCCGCCGCCGACTCGACGATGAGAGGCTTTGAGCCCGGTTGGTTCGATGAATCCATGCTCCTTCATACTAGCGGCAATTCCGCCCAACTGCACAGCACCAGAGTTTGTTCCATCCGCGTTGCCGGTGACGTCAAACATGGCATCGGCCGCCTCGCGCAAGTGACTGAAAATAAATGATTAAGCGACGCACAATAGCCGCTGGCAATCTAGTTACCAGCGCGGTTTGCTGCATCCATCGCACTGGGCTATCTTAGAACTTCGCGATTCGACACAAAGAGAAGGGATAACGACTGCGCATGAGCCGGGCGATCAGCATTTTTGGTTTGGGTTACGTGGGGACGGTCACGGCGGCTTGCCTCGCGCACCAGGGGAACCGGGTTACTGGAGTCGACCTGAGCGCAGCCAAGGTTAAAGCCCTCGACAGCGGGCGCAGTCCGATTGTCGAACCCGGCGTGTCTGACCTGATAGCGGACTCCCAAAAAGCCTGCCGCCTGCATGCCACAAGCGATTCCGAGAAAGCCGTTCTGGAGACCGAGATCTCCTTCCTCTGCGTGGGCACTCCCAGCATGCGCAACGGCAAGCTTGACCTTGGCCACATTGGGCCGGTTTGTCAGGAGATCGGAGCAGCCCTCCGCAAGAAGAATTCTTTCCATGTCGTGGTATTGCGGAGCACTGTTCTGCCGGGCACCGCCGAGACCATCGTCGTGCCCAGCTTGGAAAAGGCCAGCGGCAAGAAGATGGGACCAGATTTTGGCGTATGCGTGAATCCCGAGTTCATGCGCGAAGGCACGGCGGTCGCTGATTTTCTGGAGCCGTCGATCACCATCATCGGAGCGGCCCACCCCGCGCACAGCAAGATCCTTCGCGAACTGTATGCCTGGGTGCCGGGCCGCGTTTTTGAAACCTCATTTCGCTCGGCCGAGATGGCGAAATATGTGTGCAACGCCTGGCACGCGGTCAAGGTATCGTTCGCCAACGAGGTCGGAACCCTGGCGAAGGAATTACAAGTCGATGCCGAAGCCGTAGTCGAGATTTTCACTGCCGACACCAAGCTCAACATCTCCGCGAGCTATCTGAAGCCGGGATTCGCGTTCGGCGGTTCCTGCCTGCCCAAGGACGTGCGAGCCCTGAACTATCGTGCCAAAGAACTGGATCTCGCCTTACCCCTCTTCGAATCGATTCTGCCAAGCAACGATGCGCACCTGGATCGCGCTATCGAAATGGTGCTGGCCACGGGCAAAAAGAATGTTGCCATGCTCGGCCTCAGCTTCAAAGCGGCGACCGACGATCTCCGCGAGAGTCCGCAGGTGCAGCTGGCGAAGCGCCTGATCGGCGAGGGCTGCATGCTCCAGATTTGGGATGACAACGTTTCTCTCGGACGCCTCATCGGTTCCAACCGCCAGTACATCGAAACCGTGATCCCACACATCGGTTCGCTGCTCACTTCGAATATGGAGCAGGCGCTCAACCAGGCAGAAGTGGTCGTCATCGGCACTCGTGGAATTGACCGGAAGACTCTGGAGTCTTATCTTCGCCCCGCTCACTTCGTGGTGGATCTGGTGAATCTCGAAAAGGCGCGACGGCCTTCCGCGAGCTCGTCCTACGAGGGATTGTGCTGGTAGTCCACTGATGAACGAGCACTAACCAATGAAAATACTCTGGGTCAAAGCAGGAAAGTTGTTGCCCGTCGATACCGGGGGCAAGATCCGCTCCTTCAATATCCTCCGACACTTGGCCAGGGAGCATGAGGTCACACTTCTTTCTTATTATGGTGGGCTGCGGGATCCAGACTACGAGGCGGCGATCGCGCAGCGCCTGCCCGGAGCCCAGACGATTTACACGGCTGCACCCGAGGGCTGGTTAGCGCAATCTTTGGACTACATTCTTCGCCTGCCGTCCCACGCTCCCTATGCGGTCAGGAAGTTCACGCATCCCGGGGTTCGTCGACAAGTCGCGCAGCGCCTGAGCGATGGCAGCCTGGACGTGGCAGTGTGCGATTTTCTCGCCGCCTCTCTGAATTTCCCCGAGAACCCGGCGGCACACGTAATTCTTTTTCAGCACAACGTCGAGACCATGCTCTGGCAGCGAATGGCGGACACCGAAAAGTCTGCCCTGCGCAAGCTCTCGTACCACATCGAAGCCCGGAAGATGGCGAGATACGAAACGCGCACGCTGCAAAGGTTTCAGCATGTCATCGCCGTCTCTGATCATGATCGCGACGCGATGCTGACGTTATCGCCCGGCTGTCCGATCACAGTCGTCCCCACCGGAGTCGACACGGAGCAATATCAAGTCGTGCCTTCGGCCTCAGCTAGTCCTCCGCTGATAGTCTTCACTGGATCGATGGATTGGGAGCCCAACGTCGACGCCATGGAATATTTCTGCGGCGAAATCTGGCCCGCCGTGCTGGCCGGTCATCCCGACGCTCGTCTTCAGATCGTCGGCCGAAGCCCCCACCCGCGCGTGCAGCGTCTGGCCTCGGCCTCGGTCGAAGTCACAGGAACCGTGCCTTCCGTCACTGAGTATTTGCGGTCGGCGACGGTCGTCATCGTTCCTCTGCGCATCGGTGGCGGAACCCGACTCAAGATTTTCGAAGCGATGGCCATGGCCAAAGCTATGGTTTCGACCTCCATTGGCGCAGAAGGCTTGGACGTAACCCCCGGTCACGACCTGCTGATCGCCGACAACGCAGCAGCGTTTGCCACCAGCATCCTGCAACTCCTGGCCGATCCCGCTCTGCGCCAGACTTGCGAGCAAAACGCCGCCGCCTTGGCCGCTCGCTATGACTGGTCGCAGATCGCGCGCCGCTTCGAAGAAGTTCTCCGGGACGCCGCGGCCGCCTTTCGCACCGGGCAAGCCTAGGAGCGCGCCGCCTTGCCGGTGCGGCATAAAGATTCTGGTCCTCAATGGCATTCAGAACCAGGCAGTGGTACGCTCGCCGGCGAAAGCAGGGCGTGGACGATCCTCTCCTTCGTGACGACGGAGCAAAAGACCGGCTGAAACAAATCACCGGCGCTCCAGTGGAAGATTTTCCCAGCCCGACGGACGATGGGATCGGTGAGTCATCGCAAGCAGTGAAGGCCACCACAATCCGAACCCATGGCTACCAGCCGAACCCTCCAGTTACAACTACTGGGACTTGGGCAACATCACGCAGCCGTATGAAGGCGAAATATTCTGCGTTGAAACTGACGGGCTCGCTTTGACGATCTGGCGGTTTGCGCATAACCGCGCCACCTACATCCGTCCCTTTTTTCAAACGCAACCTCTCGGAAGCGTTTCCCGGGATGGCGCCTTCACGTCAGATTGGGACGAGCAACTTGGCCCCAATGGCACGCCTCGTTCGGACGTGTTTATCGTAAAGCTCGACTAATTCTGGAAAATATCGCGTCGACAAAGCAGCTGTCGGAATCAGGCCTCGTAACCTGTTCCGTTTGCGATAACTTGCCTCGCCCCACCAGTCCCACTTCGACCCCTGTCCCGATGCCGTCTTACGGTGTGTACCTTCGTGCGCCATATGGACAGTGCCTCTAGTTATCTATTCTCATCTCCTCGCCCTCTCTAAATTGAACTCTGGCAAACAGCAGTCTGAGATTCTCGTGAATTCAAATTTGTGAGGGCCCCCAATGCGCTTGGAATCGTCCCCCGATTACCAATACGGCAAGCCATCTATACGTTACATCTGGCAACTTGGAACCGCGATCCTTCTTTCGACTTTAATGTGCCTGAACATCGGCTGCGCAGGAATTTCGGCGTCCGGCGCACAACCATCTAGCGCTTCCACCCCCTCGAACGCGAAGGTTAGCGTTTCGCCGTCCGCAGTGACGATTTCTTCCGGCGCCCAGCAGCAATTCTCCGCAACGCTGTTGTCCCCTGGAACGTCCACTGGGAGGACGGGAATACGTTCTTCTGCGATTTTCTGGCACGCCAGTGCGGGGACGATCTCGCAGAGCGGTCTGTTTACCGCGCCGACTGTGACATCCTCGACCAAACTGACTGTGATCGCCACAGGTGTGGCAGACTCGACCAGCGTCGCTGTCTCCGAAGTAACAGTCGTGCCGCAGAATAAAATTGCCATTAGCCTTTCGCCAGCCACGGCAACGATCTCATCGGGCGGCAGGCAACAATTTTCCGCTGCCTTGACCTCCACCAGCAACACGGCCGTCACCTGGCACGCGAGCGCGGGAACGATCTCGACTGGCGGTCTATTCACTGCGCCTTCTGTAACCACATCGACGAAACTAACTGTAACGGCAACCAGCCTTGCCGATGGAAACATGGTCGCTATGTCCCAAGTCACGGTTCTGCCTCTTTCCAAACTCTTACTCACCAGCAACTCGCTGCCTGATGGAACGGCTGGGACTCCCTACAGCACGGCTCTGACGGCGACGGGAGGCACCGCACCCTACCTGTGGCAGATCACAGGGGGACCCTTGCCCCAGGGCCTCTCGCTCGATAAGAACAATGGACTAATTTCAGGAATCACTGCGCAGGCCGGAACCTTCAGCTTCACCGCATCAGTAACAGACGCAAGCTCCACGACCGCCAAATCTTCGCTCGTCCTGGCGATGAGTTCCTCGACGACAGGGAATTTTGACGGCCCGGCCGAACTCCCCCGAGTCTATGTCTCGAGTGATTTGGCCGACACACCTGCCCCGGGCAATGTGATTTCTGTGGCCAAGGGTGGAGACTTGCAGCAGGCATTAAACAGCGCCAAGTGTGGAGACACGATCGCGCTCCAGGCGGGCGCAGTTTTCACCGGAAGCTTCACGATCCCAACGCAGACTTGCGACGACGCTCACTGGATTATCGTTCGAACCAGCGCGCCCGACAGCAGCCTGCCTCCTGAGCGTACGCGGATGACTCCGTGCTACGCCGGCGTCTCTTCTCTACCCGGACGACCAGCTTTCAACTGCACCTCCACCAATAATGTGCTGGCGAAGCTGCAGTATTCCGGACAGGGAAGCGGACCGATCACCTTCGAGAATGGCGCCAACCATTACCGCTTTATCGGTCTGGAAATCACTCGAACTCGAGCTACCGGTGTCGTCTACAACCTGGCCTTCAGCCAAGACCACGCGGCCGATCACATCATCTTCGATCGAAGCTGGGTGCATGGCACAGCCCAGGACGAAACCCAGCGTGGCATCATGCTGAGCGGTATGACCTATGCTGCCGTTGTGGATTCGTACTTATCGGACTTTCATTGTCTGTCGAACACGGGAGCCTGCATGGACGCCCAGGCGGTTGCTGGCGGCCTTGGCAGCCTGACCTCGGGACCATACAAGATTGTCGATAACTTCCTCGAGGCCTCCGGGGAAAGCATCTTGCTCGGCGGCGGTGCGGCCACAACCGCGCCGACCGACATTGAAATCCGCCGCAATCATATGTTCAAGCCCATGAACTGGATGCAAGGCCAGCCGGGCTTCGTCGGCGGCGTTGACGGCAACCCCTTCATCGTGAAGAACCTGTTTGAGCTCAAGAATGCGCAGCGCCTGCTGTTTGAGGCCAATATTCTTGAGAACACCTGGGGCGGGTTCTCGCAGGCCGGTTTCGGCATTCTGCTTTCTCCCAAGAATCAGGCCATTGGCACTGCCAACGTCTGCCCATCCTGCAGGGTCACTGACATTACCATTCGCTACGTGACGATCAGTCATGTGGGCGGCGCGATGCAGATCGGCAACGGTCTTTCTGCCAACGGAGGCGCGCCTCTGGCAGGCGAGCGCTATAGTATTCACGACTTGATTGCAGACGACATCGATGCCACCAAATACAACGGATACGGCACTTTCGCTCAGGTCTCCATGGGCCCCGGAGCGCCGGTACTGCAATATGTCACCATCAATCATGTGACCGGCTTCCAGCCAGGAGTCATGCTGAATCTGGGCGATGACATCACCGTCAACCCGGTGATGAACAACTTTGTTTTCACCAACAACCTGGTTAACGCCGGATCGGTTCCCACTAAATCAACCGGCGGAGGAGGGGTGGGTGACTGTGCTTACCATCCCGCTCCTTTGCACGCGCTGGCCAGTTGTTTCCGGCCCTACACCTTCACGCACAACGCGATCATCGCCAGTCCGGCCAACTTTCCGCCGAGCTCATACCCTGCGGACAACCATTTCCCCGCAACCGCGGCTGCCGTCGGATTCGCGAACTACCGTAACGGCAATGGCGGCGATTATCACTTGCAGAACTCGAGTCCGTATAAAAATGCTGGAACAGACGGCAAGGATCTGGGTGCGGACATGGATGCGCTCGAAGCAGCTCTTGCAGGTGTGCAGTAGAAGAGTCGCAGTAGCCATTTCAACAAACTGGGTTTCGCGTGACGCAGGCTGAAATCAACCTCGGCATTGATTTCAAGCCTGTGTCCCGAGGTCTGCGGCTCGAAATCAGTCGCGATTTACACAAAGGCTACCGTATCGAGATGAGGTGCGTTCTGGCTTGTCTGTCGGTTCTGGCTATGTTAAAAGGTTAGCCTTGGGCACCGTGCCCAAAGATCTCCGCCAACGATAAACCCGATGAAGCCGCCGACTCCTGTTCCACAAAACTCTTCTGGCGGCTTTCGACCTGATATAGAAGGCATGCGGGGAATCGCAGTGCTCCTCGTGGTGATGTTCCATTGCGGAATCCCTGGTTTTAAAGGTGGTTTCATTGGAGTGGACGTCTTCTTTGCGCTGTCCGGTTACCTGATCACGGGGCTCATCCTGAACGAGATTGCGCGGACCGGGAAATTGAGCTTCCGATATTTTTATGGTCGCAGGGCCCGGCGCTTGCTGCCGGCCGCGGGTCTCGTAGTCATAAGTACTCTGCTGCTGGGCCTGCTGATCTACTCACCGCTCGAACTGGCCAGGTTTGCCAAGTGGGCCGCCTACACCTCGCTCTACATCAGTAATTTTATGTTCGTGCGCGACGCTTCAAACTACTTTGCAAGCGACGTGGAGACAAACCCCTTTTTGCATACTTGGTCCCTGGCAGTTGAGGAACAGTTTTACCTGATTTGGCCGGCGTTGATCGCAGCCGCGCTTTTGTTCATGAAGTCGCGGCGCCGGCTGGCAACGCTGCTCATTGTGCTATCGACGATTTCCCTCGCGCTTTGCGTTTGGCTCACCCGGCACCGCCAGCCTTGGGCATTTTTCAGTCTCCCACCGCGGGCCTGGGAGTTCGGGTTGGGTGGCTTGGCCTGCATGACATCTGCTCAAAATCTGAGGCTGCGCCCGGCCTGGACGAAGCTCCTCGGCTGGGGAGGGCTGGTAGCCGTTTTGGCGGGTGGCTGTTTCTACTCCCCGCAAACTAGATTCCCGGGGATGGCCCCGTTGCTGCCTGTCGTGGGTACGCTCGCAACCCTGGTCTCAGGCACATCCGGTAGCTCCTCTGCTTTGTCGGTGCTGCTCGGTAGCCGCATACTGCAGACCCTCGGCAGGCTTTCATATTCCTGGTATTTGTGGCACTGGCCGATTCTTTTGATGGCTTCCGTGCGCTTCCCGGACATCACATGGCGGGGCAAGCTCGTGGCAGCTGCCGTGGCGCTTCTGCTTGCCCAGACCACTTTTCTGGTGCTGGAACGACCGATCCGGATCAGTTCTTTCCTCATCGCGCGCCCCGTGCTTTCCCTGGGACTGATTCTGCTGACTGCGGCCACCGGAATCACGGGGGCACGGCTAGTAACAGGTTATGCGCAGCACTCGCTTGCCGTCGGAGAACAAGCGCTCTTTTGGGCAGCCGCAAACGACACCAGGCCGCTGTTTGACCGCCACTGCGTCGTGCCTGCCGCGGTTGCGGATGTAGTGCAGTGCGAATACGGCGATCGTCAGTCTCGCACCGCAGCCGTGCTCTTCGGCGACTCGCATGCAGAGCATTGGTTTCCCGCGATCGAACTCATCGCCAACCGGAGGCACTGGCATTTGTTTACCGTGCTCAAGGCGTCCTGCCCCGCCGCGCGGGTGCAGGTTTACAATACGTCCTTAAAGCGTCAGGATGTGGAGTGTTCGTCATGGCGGGAAGCGGCATTGCAGCGGATCGTGCAGCTTCATCCGACCGTGGTTATCCTTTCTGAGAAAGACGGACTGGTGGCGAACCATGCACGTCCAGCAGGAGCAGGCAGCCATGTTATTTCAGCGGCGGAATGGGAGGAAGGCCTACGATCTACGATCACCTACCTCGACTCGCACGGAGTGAGAACGCTGGTCATCGCCGATGTCCCCCGCGAGGGCTTCGACGTGCCGATCTGCTTATCGCGTGCCGCCGCCCACCGTTGGGCAACTCAGGATTGCGTCTTAACCAGAGAGGCTGCGCTCAACGAAGATGCACGACAGGCTGAGAGCACAGCGCTTCGTGGACTCAAGAGCGCAAGACTTGTGGATTTTGCCGACAGACTCTGTACCAACTTGATTTGCCAGTCCGTAATCGACGGCCAGGTTGTTTTTCGGGACAGCAACCACCTAACCTCCAGCTACGCACGCAAGCTGGCCCCCTTTCTCGAAAGCGAAATCGAACACATTGTAAGTGCTGAGCCCGGGATCGAATCGCCGCTCATCGTTCGAGCATCTCCATAATCACACTGCCGTACAATGGCGCGTACGAACGCGTCCTGGCATTCGCTCATAATCGCCCGTCGGGGGCGAGCCCCACGGGCGCGCTACTTGAAACTTTTCGGTAGCGATGATATGAGATCATTACTTGACGTCGATTTGGTCCTGACGCGAAAGGTTTTCCTCCGAGTTATGAATGCTTCCCGCATGCGCTTCACCGCACGAGCCTTCCTCCTTCTACTGCCATGGGTCTTAAGTTTATGGCTCTGCCCTTACCCGATTGAGGCTTTTGATTTCCGTCAGGGATCTAACACGAACGAGTCCAGTTCCGGCGAGTTCGATGGGCCTGCCGAGCTGCCAAGGATTCATGTTGACAGTTCCTTGCGCGCTACCCCTGCTCCCGGCAAGACGATCATGGTGCGGGCAGGTGAAGATCCCTCCCAAGCCATCTCCAAAGCGTCCTGCGGCGACACTGTTCAATTGCAAGCGGGCGCTACCTTCGACAACCTGCTCTTGCCCATGAAGAACTGCGACGACTCGCATTGGATCATCGTTCGAACCAGTGCGCCCGACTCGAAACTCCCTCCTGAAGGTACTCGTCTGACTCCATGTTATGGCGGCGTGTCTTCTCTCCCCGGCCGGCCCGCCTTCCCCTGTGCTTCCCCTGAAAACGTACTCGCCAAGATTGAATCCAACCAGAAGGGTGGGTCCGGACCCGCCCTCTTTGGGCCCGGAGCCAACCACTATCGCCTGATCGGTCTGGAAGTCACTCGCGCCGTTTCGCGAGCGGTGATTTACAACCTGGTTGGCCCCGACAAGGAAGCAACCGCGGATCATCTCATCCTCGATCGCATGTGGATCCACGGAACTCCTCAAGACGAGACCGTTCGCGGCGTGATGCTCAGTCACCTGCGTTATGTCGCCGTGGTCGATTCCTATCTATCCGACTTTCATTGCGTTGCGAAAACGGGTGCCTGCACCGACTCCCAGGCGATTTCCGGGGGACTCGGCGATGATCCCACCGGCCCCTTCAAGATTGTGAATAACTTTCTCGAGGCCGCCGCTGAAAGCATTCAGTTCGGCGGAGGCCAGGCTACGACTACGCCCACTGACATCGAGATTCGCCACAATCACTTCTTCAAGCCCATGACGTGGCTGAGAGGGCAGCCGGGGTTCGTCGGCGGGGTCGATGGCAATCCCTTCATTGTTAAGAATCTCTTCGAACTGAAGAACGCACAGCGCGTCTTGTTTGAGGGAAATGTTCTGGAAAATAGCTGGGGCGGTTTCTCCCAGACTGGCTTCGGCATTCTGCTGGGGCCGAAAAACCAAGCCATCCGCCTGAGCAACGTCTGCCCCAATTGCCTCGTCACCGACGTTACGATTCGGAACTGCCGGATGAGCCATGTCGCCAGCGGCTTCCAAATCGGAAACGGCTTGTCTGCTAATGGAGGTGCCCCAAAAGACGGCGGCCGCTACAGTATACACAACGTCGTTGTGGACGACATCCAGCCCGACCTCTACAATGGATTTGGCGTATTCGCTCAGATCTCCATGCAACCGGGTATTTCTGCATCGCCGCGACTGCACGATGTCAGCATTGATCACGTCACAGCCTTTCCTCCCCGGAATTTGTTCATCATAGGCGGTCCGCTCGTTGAACCCAGGATGACGGGGCTCTCTATTACAAATAGTATCTTCACGACGGCCGCGCAACCCATCGCGACAACCGGCGGTGGCGTGGACAAGAATTGCTCGGCGCAGCCGCGGGTCAAGTCTCCGGAGAACATCTTCCACGACTGCTTTGTCTCCTACACCTTTCTCCACAATGTCATTGTCGGGGGGGACGGAGGCTGGCCCAAGGACAACAAAACGCCAGCAAACGTGGCGGATGTTGGGTTTGTCAGCCACAAGAACGGAAACGGGGGCGACTACCGGTTGTCCGCCAGTAGCAAGTTTAAGCATGCCGGCGGTGACCAGAAGGATGTGGGCGCGGATCTGGACGCCATCGACCAGGCAACCATGGGAGTTCAGTAAGCCAGTCACCGTCGGACAAGAACCCGACTGAAATTCAATGAAGCAACTCCTGCGGAAGGGTCTTAAGGATATCGTCGTCGATGAGGTTCCCGACCCCGTCGTTACGCCCCATCACGTGATTGTTCGTCCGCATTGCTCGCTCATCAGCAGCGGCACCGAGACCGCCAGCATTCATCGCGGTGGTGCGCTGGGAGCGGTCGCCGAGAACCCGTCCTATATCGGCAAAATCCTCGACGTAATGAAAAACGAAGGACCGATCCGCACGACGCGGGAGGTCCTCGCAAAATTCAGCGAGTATGCGGTTCTCGGATATTCCGGCGCCGGTGTGGTGATCGATAAACACGATTCCGTTCCCAACGTCGAAATCGGAGACCGAATCGCCTATGGGGGCGAAGGCACGGGACACGCAGAGTCCATCCTGGTCGGTCGCAACCTCGTCGCCAAAGTTCCCGAAGGCCTCCCTTTCGAACAGGCCTGCTTCACCACGCTGGGCAGCATTGCGCTCAACGCCGTTCGGATTGCCGATATTTCCCTCGGAGAGAAAGTCGCGGTCATTGGCCTGGGACTGGTTGGGCAATTGATCGCTCAGTTGGCCCGCCTTCAGGGTGGAAACGTCATCGCCACCGACCTGAAACCGGACCGCGTCGCGCTCGCCCGTCAGTTAGGGGCGGACTCCGCACTCGTCGGCGGCCCGGAGTTCGCTCAGCAGGTCAGTTCCCTCACCGGCGGTGTGGGGGTCGACTGCGCCATCATCGCAGCCGCGGCCAAGTCTGCGGCGCCGTGCAGGCTGGCGGTGGAGATTTGCCGCGACCGCGGACGCATCGTCGACGTGGGTGCCGTCGAACTCAGCTTTCCCTGGTTTGAGAGTTATCTCAAAGAAATTCAAGTTTTCATGGCGCGCGCTTACGGCCCCGGCAGTTACGATGCGAGCTATGAACGGCAAGGCCGAGACTATCCTCTCCCCTACGTTCGCTGGACGGAGAAGCGCAACATGGAGGAGTTTCTGCGTCTGGCTGCTCAGGGGCGCCTGCACATTGAGGGTCTCATCACCCATCGCCTCCCGCTCGAAGAGGCAGCCAAGGCATACGAAATCATCATGGACCCTACCCAGAGCAGCCTGGCGGTCCTGCTTAACTATCCCGCGGCCGCAGACGCAATCGCAGTCGCAACCCCGCGCTCGGCGGCCAGGGTTGAGGTTAATCGGGTAGAGTCCGCAGCCTCTGAGATAGGCGTCGCTCTCGTCGGAGCAGGCAATCTGGCCCGCTGGGTCCATCTGCCGAATCTCAAGAAAACGCCCGGCGTGCGCTTGCGCGCGATTCAGTCGGGCAGCGGTTCTCGTGCCAAGAATTACGCGTTGCGCTTCGGCGCAGAGTATTGCACGTCGGATTACAACGAAATCCTCGCGAACCCTGCGATTCAGGCGGTCGTGATCGTCAGCCGGAACCAGTACCACGCCTCGCAAGCTCTAGCAGCGCTGCGCGCAGGAAAACACGTCTTCGTGGAAAAACCGATGGCCCTCACTGAGGAGGAATGTCTTGCGCTCTCTCAGGCCGTGCAGGAGTCCGGAAAGCAGCTCACGGTAGGATTCAATCGCCGCTATGCTCCGAGCTATGTCCGTGTGAAACAACAGATTGCGAAGCGAACCGCTCCGGCTGTGCTGAACTGCCGCATCAATTCTCCCGGCATTTCAGGCTCGTACTGGATGGCCGATCCAGCCATCGGCGGCGCGATCCTCGGAGAGGCCTGTCACTTCGTGGATCTCATGTACTGGCTGCTCGACTCGGAGCCGACCGAAGTTTTCGCTTCTTCGCTGCCCACCGGCAGCAAAGATCCGATCGGTCAGAACAACCTGGTCGCCAGCTTCTCCTTCGCGGACGGTTCCATCGCCAACCTGACGTACTGCACGGTCGGAAGCCGCACCTCCGGAGGCGAGCGCGTAGAAGCCTTTGTCCCGGGGATCGGGGTCTCCGCGGAAAACTTCCGAGAGTCCATAGTCCGCGCCGGCATGGTGCGCAAGAGTTCGAGTTGGTTCGCGGAGAAAGGCTACGACTCGCAGATGCACGCTTTCTTCGCCGCGCTTCGAAGCGGCAGACCTGCGGACATCACCTTTCGCGACGGTGTTCGTGCTACTCTCGGGTGCCTGCGCATGCTGCAGTCCGCGCGCGAACACTTGCCATGTTCCCTTGACCTCGACCAGTTCCTGGCATCGTCGAATCCACAATGAGAGTGCTTCTGTTGGGGCCCTATCCGCCGCCGCATGGCGGAGTGCAGACCAACCTGGTCGCCATCCGCGCTTTCCTGCTGAAGCGCGGCGATTCGTGCGCCGTCATCAACATCACCCGCCATCGCACGGCAGATGCGGACGAGGTGTACTACCCCAAGGGCCCGCTCCAACTCCTGCAACTTCTCGCGCGCCTGCGTTATGACGTCCTTCACCTGCACATCGGCGGAATGCTCACCAGCCGTCTTCTGGCTCTTAGCCTGGCTTGCACGTTACGACCCGGAACGAAGTCCGTCATGACCTTTCACTCCGGTGGTTTTCCCTCCAGCCCGGAAGGGCAGTCTCTAGGACCCGCATCTTTCGCTGGATGCGTGTTGCGCCGTTTCGACGGCATCATCGGAGTGAACCAAGAGATTGTCGGGTTCTTGCACAAAATGCGAGTCCCAGCTCACCACACGCGCTGCATCTCTCCGTACGCCTTCCTGCCAAATGATCCATCGGCAAGCTCGCTTCCTGCGCCGCTGGCAGCGTTTTTTGCGACGCACGATCATGTTCTCATTTCTGTGGGATTGCTTGAGCCCGAGTATGATCTGGCTCTTCAGATAGACGCCGTGCCGCACGTCCGGCAGAAGTTTCCCAATGCCGGGTTGCTCCTGATCGGCTCTGGAAGTCTCGAAGCCGAACTGCGCGCCAGAATCGCTGCGAATCCGTGCGATCCACACATCCTGCTGGCCGGCGACGTTCCCCACGCCGCCACCATGGAAGCAGTCTCGCGATCTCGCCTGATGTTGCGCACCACTCTTTATGATGGCGACGCCCTCTCCGTCCGCGAAGCGCTGCAGCTGGGTACACCCGTAATCGCCACCGAAACCGCCATGCGCCCCGCGGGGGTTCACTTGATGCCGAAATCAGATGCGCAGGCCCTTCTGCGCGCCATCGAGCAGGAACTCCAGCAACCAGCCGTTCGCGAAGAAAGGGCCAGCGGAGACGAAAGCAACCTCCAGTCTGTCATTGATTTTTATCAGGATTTGCTCAAAGCTAAGACTGGATAGAACCCGCGTGGAATTTCTCGCGGCTCAGATCCAGGAAAAGTCACGAGTCACGAGCAACTGCCCGAGCGGCGTTTTCGCTTTCAGATAGAGCTTCGCTTCGAAGTACTTCCGGTACATAGCGCGCATCCGCCGCAACTCCGGCCGATTCAGCGCATCCCGGTCTTTGGTCGCCAACTCGTAGCCGTTTTCTTCCAGCGTGCGGCCGACCAATCCTTCAAACACGGTGAGCTCCTCGGCTGAATACCCACTGCGCCAGCGTCCGGTAGGATTGAAGTTTTCTTTCGCGTCTTCGAACGATGTATTCGGAGCGCTCACCGAACCAATTCCCGCTTGCAGAATCTGATCGTAGTCCAGCCTTTGCCCGATGAAGTCGCCCAGTCGGGCGAGAGTTTCATGCGGCTGCCCAACGAGTTCTTCAAAATGAACCTCGGTGTAATCGCCGCCCAAATCGCGCCCGTCTCGCCGGCCTTTATTTACCATCCATTCCCAGTAGAGCCCGGCGACCATCTTCGAGGGCTTGCGGTCCCAGGGCAGGCGGCGGATGTAGCCCTGCTTGTCCGTCGAAAGCGCAACATCGCGTCCGTCGCGAATAATGTGAATGACCAGCGCATCGGGAATCGTCTCTTTGATGCGATGCAGATGCAAGATATGTTCCGGAGTCGTGTCCGCCCAGCGTTCGACTCCCTGCTTTCGTGCCATCTCCGACATGATGATGCGCAGAAAATCGCCGCCGTTTCTGCATTCGCTCATCACCTTCGCAGCGATCTCTTCTTTGTCCAGTCCCGAAAGCGTGAACAGCCGGCTGTCATACCAGGCTTCGAGCAGTCGCCGCTTGTTGCGCGCGACCGACAGGTCGCCGAATCGCGGCTCCAGCAGATTGATTGCGTTGGACTCGACCCGGTACACCGCAAAATTTCCGGCCGACAACAGCATGTGATACAGCAGCGTCGTCCCGGAGCGCCCGCAACCCAGTACAAACACGGGCGCGAGGCTGCGCGCACTCGCCTTCGAAGGATTCGTCGATGCGGTTTCGGTCGGGACGCTGGTCGTCATATATTCGGTATCATCGCGTTTGTTTCCGTGGACGCTACATCCGGCGCCCGGCGGTCGGCTGTCCAGTTGGATCGCGATTCGATGAAGTTTCTCTGCCAGAGTTCGAGCACCAGCATGCGCCACAGCAGGCCCGACCGGTTCCGGCGTCCGCGCAGATGTTCATCGATGAGCGAACGAACCGCCTCTGGCTTGAAGTAACCCCGCTGCAGGGTGCGCGGTTCGAGCAGCGCCCCCCAGAATTGCGTTTTGCGCTCGCTCCGCATCCACTCCACCAGCGGCATTTGGAAGCCCTGTTTCTTTCGGTGCAGCAAGGCAGATGGAATCCCCAGCCGCTCTGCCAACTTTTTCAAAATACGTTTCCGGGTGCCGGCCCGAAATTTCCAATCGACTGGAAGAGAGGTGACCCATTCCACAAATTCGTGGTCGAGCATGGGCACGCGCACTTCCAGCGACGTCGCCATGCTCATGCGGTCGACTTTCGTGAGTATGTCGGAATTCAGATAAGTCTTGGTGTCGAGATACAGCAGCCGGCTCAGCCGGTCGCGGGCCGGCGCACCATCGTAGAGCCGCTGCCATTCCATCAACGGATCAGGCAGACGCGCCGCACTTTCCAGATATTCCTGCGTGAACAAGTCACGTTCGCGGTGCAGCGCCGGAAAAAAGGAAATGCCATCGAGGTACCGATCCCGATCATTCAGCGACGCATTCCACGCCAGATTTTTCCCGTACATTCCAGCCGGGATCAGTCCATGAACCCGGTCCCGATAAATCGGTCCCAGCCAGCGCTGCAACGGATCGAACTTCGGACGCTCCATCGCCACCAGGTAGCGGTCATACCCGGCAAATAATTCATCCCCGCCATCGCCCGAGAGCGCAACCGTTACATGCCGACGCGCCATCCTGCATACATAATACGTGGGCAGCATAGAAGAATCGCCAAACGGCTCCTCCATCATTCCCGAGAGATAAGTCAGCGTTTCTTCCAAATCCGGCTCCAGCACGAGTTCGTGATGCTCGGTGCCGAACCGCTCCGCCACCAGGCGCGCGTATTCCGATTCGTTGAACTCCTCCGCTCGAAAGCCGATGGAAAATGTCTTGACCGGCTTGGCGCTGGTGCGCGCCATCAGCGCCACGATGATGGAAGAATCCACGCCTCCGCTCAGTAACGCCCCCAGCGGCACATCGCTGATCAACCGGATGCGGACCGCTTCCTCCAGTCGCCGTTCCAATTCCTCAAGACATTCGTCTTCGCTGATCGCCGGATGCGTACCGTATTCGGGCAGGTCCCAGTACTGGCGAATCCTCATTTCGCCGCCGCGGAATTCCATCAAGTGCCCTGCAGGCAATTTACGAATGTGCTGGAACGCGGTGCGCGGATCGTGAATATATCCGAAATAGAAGTACTGCAGCAGGCCCTCGGAATCGACCTCTGCCAGTTCCGGATGGAGAGCTAGGATAGTCTTGATCTCTGATCCAAACAGGAGCCTGCCCTGATGTAAAGCGTAATGCAACGGTTTCTTGCCCAGCCGGTCGCGAGCCAACAGCAGCACATCTTGTTTCGTGTCGTATAACGCAATCGCGAACATTCCTCGCAGCTTCTTGACGCAGTCCGCCCCCATCTCTTCATACAGATGGACGATAACTTCAGTATCGCTGTGCGTGTAGAACCGGTGACCCCGGCCCTCCAGTTCGCCGCGTAGCTCCGGAAAGTTGTAGATCTCGCCGTTGAACACAACCCAGACGGAGCCGTCTTCGTTGTGAATGGGCTGCTTTCCGCCGGCCAGGTCAATAATGCTGAGACGCCGCATGCCAAGGCCCACATAGCCGTGCGAATAGACTCCTTCGTCGTCCGGTCCGCGGTGGACAATCGTCTGGCACATTCGGTGCACGTCGGCAGGATCGATAACTTCGCCCTGCCTCCCGACGATGCCCGCTATTCCGCACACTGGATCATCTCCTTTTCGCCCTGCGGCTGGTTTGCTTCCGGGGACAGAGGTCTGCGTCCCTGCACCGCGATAGGCTGTTCGATGACTCGGAGATCCTCCAGTCCGCAGCTCTCGAACCAGCGGAACACTTCCTCGTACGTGTGCTTCGACTGGTACCACGGCGAATACCAATCGAATGTGTCGAGGACCCGCCAGGTGCGATCGGGATGGAAAGCCATCGGAATCGCATACGCCAACGCCCCACTGGCACGACGGCCTACCAGGGGAATCTTCCTCAGCACCTGATGGATGCCATAGAGCGGAACCACGCCATAGCACAGCTTGTGCAACAACCTCGGCGACATACGTCGCGTTATCTTCCGGTACACATCGCTCATCTTGTACCAGTTGTTGTATCCGCTGTAGAGCCAGATGGCGATTCGGCCGCCCGGCTTCAGCAATGCGGGCAGCATCTTGAAAGCGCGCTCGCAATCCGGCGTGTGGTGAAGCACTCCAATGGTGTAGATGAAATCGAAACTCTCGGGAGCAAACGGAAGCTGAAAGACATCGGCCTGGAATATCTTGGCCTCGCGGCCGGCCAGGTTGCGCGCCGCGACTTCCGCCGCCAAGCTTAGATCAACCCCTACCACGTGCGCTCCCCAGCGCGTGGCCACGTCCGCGAAGCGGCCCATGCCGCATCCCGCATCCAGCACGAGTTTGCCCGCAAGGTCCTCGGGACAGAAGCCAGTGCGCCGCCGGAACGCCCGCTCCGAGCGCTGGCTCTCTTTCGTATCCAACTGCGTGCGAGCGTGCACATGCCACTGGAAGCCAAAGGTGCCGGCGTACTGTTGCGCGTCCACGAAGCGAACGACACCGTTCACGCTGGGATACTTGTGGCCGCATCCGGCACACACCAAGTCTCCTTCGCATTCCTTCAAATGGCCCCGACAAGCAAGGCACCGAAGCACCGACAACACTTCGTCAGCGACCCAAGATCGGTTGAGGTCGAGGGATTCTGTCATGGGTTGCTCTAGTCAAACTCCGGTTTTCGGGCTGTACACGGACCGGCAGTGGTTGGCTGCAGATCCGCATCATGGCACAGGTGTAACCCACCATGAAATACGGATACAGGTTGTACTCGGTTGAGGCGAAACATGCCCCCGCGAGATACGCCGCAAGTCCTGCCCACAAGGCCTGCGTGAAAAGCCGGACTTCTGGGTCCTCCCGATATCGCTGCGACTTCCGAATTTCTGCTATGTTCTTGAATGCGGCCCACAACGCCATCAGAAAAAATACCAGAGCGGCTATCCCGGCTTCCGCGGCCAATTCGGTGTAAGTATTGTGCGCCACGTGCCAGCCCTTGTCCACGAGTACGAAACACCCCGGGCCCACGCCAACCAGGGGATGTGTTGCCGCGACTATCAGGCTTTTTTTCAACAGTTCCTTCCTCGCCGCGAGGGAGCCCTTGTCGCCGGAACCTTCCACATTTCCCATGATGATGCTTTCGACGCGCGCGCGATAGTGAGCGGTCGACAACGCGGCGCTCAGACCCAAAACTAAAGCCACGATCGTTACCACCACAATGTAGCGGCGCTTGCCCTTGATCCCGTATTCCCATACGCAGACGGCGATAGCGAGAATGAAGGCCATCAATCCGCTTCGCGAGTAAGTCAGTACGACGCCCAGCGCCATGAACGCCAGTCCGACTCCCCAGATCGCCTTCATAAAGCCCTTGGCTTGCAGCATGAACGCCAGACCCAGGGGAAAGCTGATGGCGATATTGATGGCAAGGTCGTTGGGGTTCTCCAGGATATTCTTCTGAATTCCCTCGAGCCGGCCATCCAAGTTATGTCTGAGGAGGATGGAAAAAACGGTGACGAGTGCCACGGCGCTCACCTGGATCCAGAGCAGTTTGCCCAGTTCCCGCACCGTGACTACCGCCATGGCGATCAGGAGCGCAACGATCACTCCCTTGTCAAACTTCTCGAAAACGGTGGAAAACGCACCTGCACGCCAGATCGCGAACGGCACACTCATTCCCATCTGCAGCAGAAGCAGACACAGAAACACCACCGCTCGCGGCACCTTCGCCTTGCCCCCACCCATAATTCCGACAAGCAGCGCCACCAGTGCGATGATCCCGGCAATCTTCGCCATTGGAATGTAGTCCAACCCTGGAATGAAGTCCTCTGGCCGGTAGTAATAAAGCCACGAGAACACCACAAGCGCGCCATAGACAAACGGGCGCCGTCCCTGGGCGGCGATGGACTGCGCGCGCGTCATCCAGGTCGCGGAGCGTCCTCTACCGTTCACTGATGCGGCTTTGGTATTCATGAATACTTTCTCTTGCCGCTGCAACTCGATCTGCCTTCCGCCCCCGCCCCTCTGTGGCCAAACGCCCCAGATGGAACGACTCTCAACGTGTCCATTCTGCTCGTCTCCCTGCTACAAAATTGACCAGAGCCACTACCGCGGCGCCATTCAGCAAGACAAAAGTCCCAGCCGCATCCGCCACCCGTGCCGGTCTTCCGCCCTTCACCAACTTGCTCAACGCCAGCACGCTCAGCGAGTAGAACACGAGCTGCAGAATCAACATCACGCGGTAGAAATTTCCACTGAGCACAAAAGATGCGCCCAGCATGGCTGCCAGGGCGAACGGAACCGCCAGTCGCAGCAGTTTGTGACTCCCAAACTCGAAGCGGATGGGATTGCTGGCGCTCAGAAGCCAGGGCGCCAGTTGCAGCAACTGATAGTTGCCGCTGAGGGTGCGGACCTTCCGTGAGAATTCCCGTCCCGTCCCCTGGTTTGGCCTATCCCACGCCCGCGCCCGATCGTCCAAAACCACTCGCTTGCCCTGACGCACCACCTGCATGGGCAGATAGACGTCATCCAGAATCGTCCCCGGCGGGACTCGCGTCAGCAACTCGCGCCGCACAGCGTAGAGTGCGCCTGTCGCTCCTACCACCGAGCCTGAAGCCGACTCCAGTTTTCGAACTTGCTTCTCTATCCGCCAATAGAGGCCCAGTCCTCCGCTGCTCTCGCCCGTTGCTGAATCGCCCAGCATCAATTCCCCGCTCGCGCATCCCACTTCCGGATCCGCAAAGTTCTCCACTAGCAAACGCACCGCTCCGCGCTCAAGAGGCTGTCGCGCGTCGGTGAACACCACCATCTCCCCTCCGGCAAGATCCATGGCATCGTTCAGACCGGACGCCTTCCCCTGCGCCAGCTCGTTCAGAACGATATGCACGCGTGAATCGCGAGCATGTGCGCGCAGAATCTCCTCCGTCCGGTCCGTGGACCCGTCAGACACCACGATGATCTGGCATCGATCCGCCGGATAATCCAGCCCGAGCAAGTTCTGCAGCTTCGCCTCCAGTGTCTGCTCCTCATTGCGCACAACCATCGCGATGGATACCTGGGGTGTGGATGAGCCGCGCTGCACGGGCCGGAAACGCCACAGCATGCGCAACCGCAACCAGCAGGCATACCCTACATACGTGTAGGCTACGAGCCCTGACGCCAACCAGAACACCCACTTCATGCAAGCTTCCCCACTCCTCGTGACCTTACCGCACCGCATCTCGCGATCTTGGTCGTTATGACCTTACGGTCGTCGGCTCCGGGCAGTCATTTTGCTCCCCGCCCCAGCAGAACAATCTTGACCGTCTGGAACCAGATCAGCAGATCCAGACCGAGCGACGCGTTCTTGATATAAAACAGATCGTATTGCAGCTTTTCCAGAGCATCCTGGGAAGTGTTGCCGTACTTGTACTTCACCTGCGCCCATCCAGTAATGCCCGGCCGCACCATGTGACGGACGCCGTAATACGGGATCTCTTTGATCAGCGATTCCACGAATTCAGGCCGTTCCGGACGGGGTCCCACAAAGTGCATATCGCCTTTCAGCACGCACCAGAGCTGTGGAATTTCGTCGAACCGGGCGGACCGCAAGAACCTTCCAACCCGCGTGATGCGCGGATCATCGTCCGTCGCCCAGGTGGCGCCCGTGTCGGCTTCCGCGTCCTGACGCATCGTGCGGAACTTGTGACAGTAAAATGTCGCGCCCCCTTTGCCCACTCGTTTCTGGTGATAAAACACTGGACCCGGAGAGCTAAGCTTGACGGCGAGCGCGACAAAAGGCAGCAGCGGGAGTGCCAGCACCAGCCCGACCAGCGAAACCGAAATGTTCACCGCCCGCCGCACGCCCCGGAAAAAAGGGCTGAAACGGAACCCATCGGCGAAAATCAGCCAGCTCGGATTCAGGTGTTCGACCTCTATTTTTCCGGAGATTCTTTCCAACCAGTTAGTCGCCTCTTCGACCTTCACGCCCTCCTGCCGCAGCGTCAGCAATTCGCTCACTGGGAGCTTCTCGCGGCGCTCGGGCATCGCCACGATCACCCGGTGCACCCCGTTCTGCCGAACCAGTCCCATCATGTGCTCGGCCACGGCATCGCGATTGAACTCCCCGACGATGTTCTCCGTCCAACCCGCGACCTCAATGCCCAACTCCGGGCGCTGCTGCAACCCATTCACTACACGCTGTGCTCGATCGCCAGTGCCCAATACGTATACCCGCTCGCGGAAATAGGACTGTTGTACAAGCCAGGAGTACGAGGCCCGCCAAACGAAAAGCGCAACCGTTAAAACACCCAGTCCCCACGCGACTCCGGGGAGAAAGTCGCGGCCTAAACTTCGGTAAACCAAAGCAACCGCGGCGAGAGCAAACGACACCAACCCAAGCACCATCAACAGCCGGAAGATCAAGTCCCACTTGTCACTCAGGCTGCCGGAATCGTACAGATCGAACCCGTGAGAAAGCAGCAGAACAATCGCGGTTACAAAGAAAATCTTTAAGTACCCGCCGTCGACGTTCAGTACGATCCAACTTGTCTCCGGGTTGCGCCACCACGTCGCCAGGAGAAAGGAAGAGCCTACGACCATGGCCTCCACCACCAGCAGCACCAGGGTCCGCACCGGATAATAGACATTGAAGAGCCGGATCACTTCTCCCCCTAGGCCTTGGTCGTGGTTGCTTTCTTCTGGTAAGACTCGTAGTAATAGCGCGCGTACGGCGTCTCGTCTCCGCTGGTTCCGTTCAGCACCACGCCGACCAGCGCCTGATCGGGAAATTCCAGGCGAGCCTTGCGGGCCACGTCGGACGGGGTCACATTCGACCGCACCACCATCAGCACTCCATCGCAAGCCTTGGCCAGGATGCTGGCATCGGAAACCGGGATGGCCGGCGGCGAGTCCATGATGATCCAATCAAACAAGGGCTCCAGCCGCTGCAACAGGATCTTCAGCCGTCCATTGCCCACCAGTTCCGCGGGATCCGCAATGCCCGTACCGCTAGGCATGAAGAAAAAGTTCTCCATCGGCCCCCGCTGGATGATCGAAAATTCATCGTTTCGTCCCTGCAGGTAGTCGGAGAGACCCGGCCCCGGCGTCGTGCCCAGCATCTGCTGAAGCCGCGGCCCGCGCAGATCGGCATCGATCAGCAACACCCGGCGCCCGTGCTGGCGCACGATCACCTGTGCCAGGTTCGCCGAGATGAATGACTTGCCCTCCTTGGGCAGCGCGCTCGTTACCAGCAACGTCTTGAGCGTCATCTTTTCCCGCAGATGGTAGAGCCGCGACCGCAGGGTGCGAAACTCCTCCGTACCCCGCGCACTGTCGTCCCCGTTCATGAACAACATCGTCGTCATGTCCGGGGTCCACTCCGTCTGGGGGCACCGGGCCAGCAGGGTATCGATGGTGAGAGGGCTGGCGAAGGCAGGCATCCCCAGGTGTGCCGCCGTGCCCGCAGGCGATGACGCCGCAGCCGGACTGTCCGAAAACACCGGCTCGTCGGCTACGGGAGTGTTGGTGTAGCTCGGTGGCGCCGCACCTCCCTGACTCGCTGCCCGCTCCTGCTCGGCTTTCTTTAACGCTTCATGAATACGGCTCATAGTTTCCTTTCGTCGGGGAGGTCTTTGTCTTCCTCACGTAGCCGGTCGGCCAGCGTTGCCAACGACCGCAACGCATCTACCAAATCAAACTTGCCTGGATTCGGACTGGGCGCCGATGCCGGCGTCGTGAGCGTGCCTGACGTGGTGTTGTCGCCCAGATCGAAATCCCGCGCCACTCCATCCACCACATTCGCCCCAATGATCTTCTGCTGATCCACGAAGGCGCTCACCAGGCAGTGCTCGCACAGCAGGTTGATCACGCGCGGTATCCCCAGCGCATAGCGGTGAATCGACACCAGCGCCTGGGGTTCGAAAATCTGCTGGCCAGTCGACCCCGCAATCCGCAACCGCTGCTGCACATACGCCTTAGTCTCGTCCAGGGTCAAAGGGTGAGTCTTCGCCCGCAGCGTCAGGCGCTGCCGCAACTGCCGCAATTGCGGCTGCTTCAGCTTCTGTTCCAACTCCGGCTGTCCCACCAGAACAATCTGCAGCAGCTTTTCCGTGAAGGTCTCCAGATTGGTCAGCATGCGGATCTCTTCCAGCACTTCTTCCGAGAGATTCTGCGCCTCATCGACGATGAGCACCGCCGTCTCCCCCGCCCGGTACCGGTCCAGCAGCCAGTTGTACAGCCGCAGCAGGATCTGGCTCTTGGCCTTCGAATCGCAGGGGATGCCGAAATCCGCCATCATGTAATCCAGAAACTGCGGCGTGTTCAGGCGCGAGTTGAAGATGAACGCGGTCGCCACCTGTTGCAGGCGCAACCACTCCAGTAGCTTGTTGATAAGCGTGGTCTTGCCCGTGCCCACTTCCCCGGTGAGCAGGACAAAACCTTTGCGGCTCTGGATTCCGTAAGTCAGACACGCCAGCGCCTCTTCCGTGTGCCGCGTCAGAAACAGATAACGCGGGTCGGGATTGACGTTGAACGGGTTGGCTCGTAGTCCGTAAAACTCTTTGTACATAGGGGTCCCTGGAATCTGCTTCGCTTACACTCCTACCGTTTCCTTGTGTTCGTCCGGATTCCTCTTCCGATTCCAGAACTTGAACTTGCCATTCTTGTTGTCCGCAGCCGCCAGGCCTACCCAAGGCACCGAAACCAGCATGGGCAACTCCAGAGCCGCCTCGGCGTCCGCCTCGGTGCGAATCGAGTTGTCGCGCAACTCCTGCCACATGGCCAGCCCGCCTCCCAGTGCCAGCCCAGCCGCCAACCCGCCAGCGGCAAACAGCCAGAAGTTCGGAAAGCTTGGCGACTCGGGCAGGTTCGCGGGGGCAAGGAGAGCCATTTGTTCCCCTTGCGCCTGGTTGTTCATGTTGACCGTCAGATCGGCCGAATTTTTCTTGGCCAGCAGCTCTTGATAGTTCTTCTGCGCGGTTTCGTAGTCGCGCATCAGTGCCTTGTACTGCTCTTCAACGTTCGGGCTTAGCGTAACTCGACCCTGGTACACCTCGATCTCGTGCTGCAGCCTCTTCTGGTCGCGGTTGGCCGCCGCCGTCAGGTCCTCGTATTGGTGGACCTGCAGCCGCAACTGGCGAATCTCGGGCGGCTCCATCGCCGAAGCCTTATCACGGCCGGTGACTGTGGCATCCGACGATGCTTTGTTGATCTCCGCCAACTTCTTTTTCACTTCTGCGATGTCGGCCTTGGTTTTGATCACATCCGGATGGTCCTCGGTGTAGCGCGCCTGCAAACTCAGCAAGGACGACTGCAAGTCAGACAACTGTTTCTCCAGAGTCTGAGGATTGGTCGAGGATTGTGTCGATTGCCACGCTGCCAGCTGTTGCGCCAGGATCGACTCGGTGTACGCCTTGTCCTGCTGAGCCCGGTTCAGGGTCTGCGCGTTCGCTTCCAGCTGCGAATTCAGACCCGTCAGGATTTTCAGGTTGTTCTCTTCGTCGCCCGGAAGCTGTCCCACATATTTCTTCTTGAAATCCGCCATTCGGGAATCCAGATCATCCAGATTGTGCTTGGCGTCTTCGATACCGCGGCTCAACACATCGCTGGTGCCCTTGGCGGCCGCCTGGACGGACTTGAGGTTTTCATTCATCATCAACGATGTCAGTTCTGCGCAAATCTGCTGCGCTTCCCGTGCGTTGGGTGCCGTATAGCTCACATAGAATCCGCCCGAGTTTCCCTGCGTGCCGGGCTTTTTTTTGGCGCTGAGCTGCAATAGGTCCGTGGGAACTTCCTCCACCTTCATATTTAGTCGGATGTTGTCGATGATTTCTCCCACTTGCTGGCTGTTCTTGCCCGTGAACACGCGCTCCACGACTGTCTGCAGATTTGCTTGACCCATCACCTGCTGCTGCAGCGTGGCCATTCGCGCTCCGAGATCCTCCGAGACCACCGGTTGCACCATATTCTCCGGCACCTTCTGCGGCTCCACCAGGATCGTCGACTGCGACGTGTACTTGGCGAAGTCCCGTTCCACCACCAGGTAGGCCAGAAATCCCAACAACGTGAAAATCAGCGCCGGAAGTAGAATCCACTTCGCCCGCCGGCGCAACATCGCCAGATAATCGTCCATCGTTAGTTCGCGATTCTGAATCATCTTCGTATTCCTTCTGGCCGCATCGGCTTGCTGCGCGCGGCCCCTCGAATCAATCGATCCGGATCGGCCGGGGGGTCCAATCCAATCCAAACGTCACCACATTGCGGTTCGAAATGCGGTTGCACGCGGTGGTTGCGATACAGTACGACTGGTCAAACGCCAACTCGTTGAACTGGTAGCTGGCATAACCGTGGAAGCTGCGTCCAAACGCGCGGTGCACGCCCCCGCCGATGAAGCCATAACTGTAGGCCATCGCGTTGTTGGCCGGACAGGGCGGCGGCGCGTTGCTCTGGGATACGCCGGCGCATTCGGTCAATTGCTGATAAGACAATGGTTGCACCCGGCTATTGTGCGCATATCCGATGTCGGTGAACGCATCCCAAACCCTGGTGAGGGGGCGATCCGCATTCAGGCGAACTATGTCGCTTTGTGTTCCCGCAAACAAGCCTGAGCCGCTAGTCTCGACCCGTTGATATGTCAGAGTCAGCGACGTCTTGGGGAACTTGTAGCGCAGGCGAGCCTGAGCCGCTACCCCAAGTTTCGTGTTCTTGACGGTTGTGGGCACCAACGTATCCCCCGCCAATAAACACGCAAACCCTGTGAGGCTCGGATTGCTGCACACCGCACTTTGCGTATCGATAAGAGTGATCTGTGGCCCAGCTCCGAGCAGTAAATCCATACGTCCTGAAATCCGGTGTCCGTACAGTCCCTGGATCACGTGGGTATGAAATGCCGTTCCCAAGATCGAAAAATCAAACCCTTGATAGCCGTAGACCAGCGCGATCTGAGTATGCGAAGTGAGGATACGGTTGTATCCCACCTGAGCCGACGTCTGCGCACTGCCGATGAAACTGGTGCCTGTATAAGCGCTTCCGTAAAAATGAGTGAAGGCATACCCTCCGGCTACCGTGATCGCCGACTTAGGTGAGAGATTTTCGGAGATGTCCGCTACGCTCACGTTCAAGATGCGTGGCGCAAGTCCCAGCGTTCCCAGGGAGGCGCCGTTGGCGAAAATGCCAAAGGACGTGGTCCCCAGCGACGAGATCCCCTGCGAGCCCAGCGAACCATAGGAAGATCCGAAGTTGCCTTCGGGCAGATAGCTGAAGCTGTCGCGCACCGACAATTGCCCCCGCTTCCAGGTGATCTTCTGGTCAAGATCCATCTGCTGCAGTAATTTCAGGCCTTCTCCGGGCAGGTCGTAGTAAGCGACACCGCCGATGTAATCCAGCCCCAGGTCGTAGTTGCTCCACAAGCGTCTCAACGTCAGGTTTCCCAGCGCGCGACTGACGGAGTTGAACGACCCGCCCCCCAGCGTATTGGCGACGTTCGAGTCCGCCGATTCGCTGATCGTCGCGCCCGGCTGCAAGTAGCTCAACGGTGCCGCGTGCGGCTCCAGCGACGGCAGGTCCAACCCCGACAGCGGCGGATTCTCGCTGATCGGCGGCGGCGCATTGTCCTGGCCATATGCGGGGATCGGCTCCTGCTGGCCGCTCTGCGGCGCCGGCTCCGTCGCTGGCGGCGTAGAACTGTCTTGCGCCCACGCTCGACTCAGCGCGCAGGCCAGCATGCCCAGGATCCAAATGTTCTTATGTTTCCTCATCGCGTTCCTTACGGGACCACCAACGTGTCGCCCGGCTTCAGGGCGATGTTCTGTTCGGGATGATTCCCCTTGATCACTTCCTTGTAATTGAACGGCAACTTTTCCTGTTTGCCGTTCTCAGTCCGCAACAGGTAAATCCCTTTAACGTTGGCAAATTGCGTAAACCCGGCCTGCGACAGCGCCTGCAGCATGGTCATGTGCGGCAATAACACCATCGGACCGGTGTGCAGAACTTCCCCCGACACAAAAATGCGCCGGCTGTTCATCGCCGTCACCACCACGGTCACGCGCGGGTCGGCGATGTATTTCTTCAGCTTCTCGGTCAGCGAATCCTTCAATTGCAACGGCGTCAGCCCCGCAGCCGTGATGTCGTTCAGCAAGGGCATCGAAATCTTCCCGTCCGGACGCACCGGCAGCGTCTCCGACAAATCCGGTTCCTTCCATACCGAAATGTGCAGCGTGTCGTCGGCTCCGATCACATAATCGGAAGCCGCCGGGGCCTCCGGCGCCTGCGCTGTCGCGGGCGGCTTGTCGCTCTTGTCGGCATCGGGCTTGTCCGTACCAGTCGCCTGCGCCACTAGCCCCGCCGCCAGCAAACCCATCCCCATCAGCACTGCCAGTCTCATCGCTTTCTTCATAACTGTCTCCACAGAGGTTAGGACGCTCCGTATTCAAATCCGATTTGCTTCAACTTGTAAAGCAACGCCTTGTAGCTGATCTGCAATTCTTCCGCGGCCCGACGCCGGTTCCAGCGCGTCCGCGTCAGGGCGTTCAGGATTAATTCCTTTTCCGCCTCGCGCGAGGCTGCCCTCGCCGCCGCCTTCAGCGAAACTCCCGCGCCGTTGCTGCTGGCCTCCGGCTTGAGCAGCAGAGCGCGCAGCCCCCCGAGCGCCACGTGCTCATCTCCCAGCGCCACCAACACTCGGGCGGCATCTTCCAGTTCCAGCATGTTTCCCGGCCACGCGTAATCGAGGAACAAGCGCAGCGTCTCGGCGCTCAGGTCGGGAACGCTGTGGCGGAAGTCCCGCGCGTACTTGCGCAGGAAGTGCCCCATCAGGAACGGGATGTCTTCTTTCCTCTGGCGCAACGGAGGCAGCCGCAGACACACTCCGCTGATGCGATAGTAGAGATCCTCGCGCAGCCGGCCTCGCTTGACCTCGACCTCCAGATCGCGAGCACTGCCACAGATGAGCCGCGCACGATCGCTGCCAGCCGCGCCATTCCCTGCCGATTGCGGCATCACTTCCAGCAGACCCGCCTGACATTCCGCACTCAAATCCGCCAGTTCCTCCAGATAGATCGTTCCCGCACTCGGCTGCGGCCCTTCGTTTTCCCGCCCTTGCAGCGGCTCCAGATCTTCCGGCTTCAAGCCTGTGCATGGAATTCGGCGGAACGGTTGCGCACTCCGTCGCGACATTTGATGAATGCGTTGCGATGTGGCGTGCTTGCCCGCACCGCGCTCGGCCAGCAAAAGGACCGGAACATCGCTCTGCGCCAGTTCCCGGATCACGGCTTCCACCGGACGCATGCTCGCACTAACACCTTCAACAAACGCGAGCCCCGCCGGCTCAGCCGGTGCGCCGTCTCCACCGCTTTTTGCATTATTGGGCAATAAATTCCCCATTTTTACTTTTTCCGGCTGGCGACTGAGGTTCACCCGAGCGTGTCAGAATCCCCACAGCCCTACGAGCACGAGGATTGCCACTGTCGGTGCTCCGGATTGATAAAAGCAGAGACCCAATTATACTCCATATTTTCAATAATTTAGAGCCGGAATGGTGCTACAAAATGGGGGCTAAACCGGGCCGGGCCATGCTTGCGGTCAAACAACTCTAGAGAGTTGTGGGAAAACTTTTTCTCAGTAGTGCTCCCTTCATATCCGTCAACGGTCGTCCGTTCAAGGTTCGTCGAATTCCTATTTGCCAGTTCCGTACGCCCGAGCGGACCCCTCCGTTTCAAACCATATTTGCCCCATCGACCCGCCGGAAGTTACCCTAGTAAGGATTCTGATGACCGGAGTTTTCGGTTCCGAGTTTCCTGCTGAGCGTTTAGCCTTACTTAATTTGACGTTGCATGATCCGTCAAATCTCGCTTATGCTCAGGGTTCCCCAAGGAATGACTGGCGTCTGCCCCTGGATCAGCTGGCGCTCTGCGAACGTGTCCCCAAACCCGCGCAAGGAAATCTCGTGGCTGCAACTTGCGGTCATCGCCGCCTTGTTGCTCTGGCTCTACGGTCCTACCCTCGCCCACCTCATCGCCCAGTGGTGGCACGATCCTAACTTCTCTCATGGTTTCTTCGTGCCGCTGTTCTCCGGCTTCGTGGTCTGGCAGGAGCGCGATCGCCTGGCTCGGATTCCGATACTGCCCTCGTGGTCCGGTCTGGCGCTTCTCGGTGCCGGTCTTTGCGTCTTCATCGTCGGTCAACTGGGAGCGGAACTCTTCCTGGCCCGCTCGTCCATGTTGCTCGTTCTGGCCGGTTTGATCGTGCTCTTCCTGGGATGGAGTTATTTCGGCGCCCTTCTGTTTCCCCTGGCGTTTCTGGTTCTGATGATCCCCATTCCCGCCATCATCTTCAACCAGATCACCTTTCCCCTACAGTTGCTGGATTCGCGCCTGGCCGCCGCCGTCCTGCCCTGGCTCGGCGTGCCCGTGTTCCGCGAAGGCAATATCATCAACCTGCCTTCCATGCCACTGAATGTGGCAGAGGCCTGCAGCGGCATACGCTCGCTCATGTCACTGACCACGCTGGCAATCATTTATGGCTACCTGATGGATCGCCGAATTGTGGTGCGCGTTCTGCTGGCGGTTGCCTCCATTCCTATCGCAGTCGCCGCCAACAGCCTGCGCATTATCGGCACTGGCCTGCTTGTAGAGTACTGGGACGCGGACAAAGCAGAAGGCTATTTCCACGCTTCCTGGGGAGTGTTCGTCTTTGTGATCGCTCTCGTCATGATGTATCTTCTGCACCAGACCATCTGCGTGATCTGGCCGGAAGGGGAAAAGGAAGAGCCGTGAGACTGCGTTTCGTTTGCGCGACTGTTTTAATCGGGCTGACGGCCATTCTGCTCCACGGCCGCAACGAAGATGTCCCGAAGGGACCGCCCCTCAGGTCCTTTCCTCAGCAGCTGGGCGCCTGGAGTGCGACCGACCTGACCATTGATCAAGAGACTCTCGACGTTCTGGGCCCCGGCGACTTCCTGTTGCGTAGATACTCCCCGCAGGGAGACGCGGACCCCACCGTGACCCTGTACATCGCCTACTTTCCCAGCCAGCGCGCGGGCGATACGATTCATTCTCCAAAGAATTGTTTGCCCGGCGCAGGATGGCTGCCCGCCGAAAGTGAGCGTATCGCGCTCGCTCCGCCCGGCCACGTTCCCTTCCCCGTGAACCGCTATGTCATCACCAAGGGAGACTCCCGCTTGCTGGTCCTGTACTGGTATTGGGCCCATGATCGCGGAGTCGCCAGCGAATACTGGGCAAAGTACTATCTGATCAAAGACTCTATCCGTACGAACCGCAGCGATGGCGCCCTGGTGCGGATCATGACCTCCATGAATCCGGGAGAGACTTCCGAAGCCGCGCAGCAACGCATCATGCCCTTCTCGAACCTGGTCGTCTCGTTGCTCAATGACTACATCCCCCACTGACATAATCTACGCAGGGTGAAAATGCACGCGATCCTCCACACGCGATCCTCGGCTTGTAGCAACGTGGCTTTGTTGGCCAAAATCGAAGGAAGCACGGCGGGAGTTTGGATTTTTTGCAGCGTACCTGCTCGCCTTCTTTCTCGTTACTGCGCTATGTGTTCGGGGCCAAGTGAAACCCACCACGAAGCCTGGGTTCTGAGTGAGAAGGCGATCTTTCGTCAACTAGCATCGCACTCGATAATCGCTGACACATTTCAGAATTTGTTTCAAACTGAGCAATTTTGAACAGCCGTCAAGTCAGTGACAATGTAACTTGCCCAGATAGGACGATTGGGATAGACGGATGCAGCCCTCCCCATTTTCCGTCTGTTCCTCATAGGCATGGTCAAGGGAAGCGATGTTGCCACCTCTTCTCTTTTTTGGACGCCTGTCCTGCATGATGCTTGTGGGATTTCAAATTGATCTTTTCGGTCACCTTAAAAGGTGCGTAGTCTTATGCGATTAAGTTGCAAATGATCGACGTTCTTGCGGGGTTTGATTCTTGATTTCTTGCCGGTCTTTCGGGTACTAAGCTTCTGAAGCGAGAACAGCTTATCAGCGTTGCCTGGTGGAGGAGCGCATTGGTGGCCAAAGTGCGGTGACTGTTGTTGGTAGAGTCTTAGAAGGGTAGGAAAAGCTATGAAATCGCGCGGCCTTCGTCTGCTAGCCCTTTCGTTCTTGCCGGTCCCGATGTTGGTATTCAGTGCTTTTGCCAACTCGGACAACTCGGCGGTCAACCTTGGAACTGCCGGCAGCTATGCAGTGCTGGCGGGCTCGACCGTGACCAATACCGGCTCCAGCGTCCTCACCGGAAACCTGGGTGTGAGCGCAGGTTGCGCTGTAACCGGCTTTCCCCCCGGGCACGTCAGCGGAACGATCAATGCATGTAACTCGCGTGCCGCTCAGGCGCAACGGGATTTGACCACAGCGTACAACATCGCCATGGGCCTGGCGCGCACTGCCACCCTGACGGGTAAAGACTTGGGTGGGATGACTCTCACGCCGGGCGTATATTTCTTTGCCAGCTCTGCGCAGCTGACGGGGACGCTGACGCTCAACAACTTGGGCAACCCCAATGCACTGTTCGTTTTTCAGATCGGGAGTACCCTGACCACTGCGAGCAACTCGTCTGTTGTTTTTAGCAATAGTCTGGCTGACCCGAACGTATATTGGCAGGTTGGCAGCTCCGCGACTCTGGGCACAACAACGTCGTTCCAAGGAAATATTCTCGCGCTCACCAGCATCACCCTGAATAATGGCGCAAGCATCGGTTGCGGGAGCGCCTTGGCGATCAATGGTGCAGTGACCCTGAATAACAACGTCATCGGAGGCGGTTGCAGTAGCACGTCGACGGTCCCAGAACCTGGTACTCTGGGTTTGCTGGGGACGGGGCTGACAATTCTGGCCGGCGTAGCACGTCGGAAAATGCGCATCTAGCATATTCGGCTCGTGCGAGCTTAGTCAGTTTCTGCTTCATTTTCCTGAGGGGCACCATACAGGCCCGTTTGAGTGGCGTCCCAACTGGCGAAACCACGAGATACCCATGCGCGGGCAGGTCCCGTCTTAATCATTCTTGAAGTGAATCCCCCTGAAATGCAGGTTCCCTCGCAAAAATTTCCAGCCCTCCGGCGCTTTCCCAATTCTCCTTGCCTTGCCCTACCATGCCTGCCCAGAAAACCTTGCCCGGTAGGTGTTAAGTCCCTGCTGCCTAGAACTTCCAGACTGGGCGACTGCCCAGCACCCCTTGCCCAGCAGTCAGGGTGGGGTCATGGGCCATGCAGTTTCTTTGGGATTGTCGTTGCCCAAAACGCCTCGGCCGCTGAGATTCGACTCCGTTGGCACGAAAGTAATAGTGGTAACTTTTGCAGCATTCTTGGCTTGCAGTATGATGAATCGTTCCACCCGACCTTGCCTATCTCCTCCGGGCTTGCAATTGGAGAAACTCGATGAGTCGTCGCGTTGTCGTCCGACTGTTGCTGATCTGCTCTCTCCTCGCCGCCGTCGTGACCGGCTGTTCCCGCGATCCCAACGTGCGCAAGCAGAAATTCTTCGAGAGCGGCGAAAAATATTTTGCCGAGGGCAAGTACCGTGAAGCAGCCATCCAGTATTCCAACGCCATTCAGATCGACTCCCGCTTCGCCCAGGCGCACTACCAGCTCGGCCAGACGTATCTCAAACTCAGCGACCTCCCACGTGCCTACCAGGAACTGAGTCTTGCCGTGGAATACGCGCCTGACAATTATCGCGCCCACACCGATCTCGCCAACCTGTTGGTCACGTCAAGAAATACAGACGATCTCAAGCAGGCCAAGACCCACCTCGATATTCTCAAAGATAAACAGCCGAACAACCCTGAAACTCACGAGGCCTGGGCCAACTACTACACCGCGCAAAACAATATCGGCGCCGCCATGCAGGAGATGCAGCAGGCAATAGCCGCCGATCCCAACCGCTCTGAGTCCTACCTGCTGCTCGCGCTTTTTGAGCTCCGGTCCGACCTCCCCGATAAGGCCGAAGAGCATTTCAAGAAGGCAACCGAAGTCGATCCCAAAGCCATGAACGCGCAACTTGCCCTGGGCGGCTTCTATCAGTCACGCAAGCGTTTGCCCGAAGCGGATCAGCAATTCAAGCACGCCATCACCGTAGATCCGAAAAGTCCAGCGCCCCGCGCCGCCCTGGTTCGCCTGTTGATGCAGGAGGGCAAGAAGGACGAGATCGAATCCTTCCTGCGTCAAACCAAGAAAGATCTCTCCGACAATTCGGAAGGCTATCGCATGCTCGGCGATTTTTACGCTACCTGGGATGTCGACAAGGCTACCGACGAGTACGCTTCGCTCTACAGCGATCATCCCAAAGACATCAAGGTTAAGAAGAACTACATCGAGCTCCTGATCCTTAAGAATCGCCTCGACGAAGCGGCCAAGTTGAACAACGAGATCCTCAAGGCGAGCCCCAGCGATATCTATGGCCTCATCGACAAAGCGCAGATACAGCTTGGCAAGAACGACGCCAACGGCGCCGTCGACTCGCTGCACAGCGCCCTGCGCAATGATCCCGACAATGCCACCGCGCACTTTTTATTGGGAAATGCCTTCGCACAACAGCACAACGATGACCAGGCTGAATCGGAGTGGCGCCTGGCCGTCAAAATTCGCCCCGATCTGAGCGATGCGCAGCGCGCCTTGGCTGCCCTGGCCCTGCGCCGCGGCGATCTCGATGCCCTCTTGCAGACCGCGCAGCAGATCATCTCTGCACAGCCTTATTCGGTAGATGGTTTCATTCTCAAAGGCGTCGCCGACCTCGCCCACCAGAAATACAGTGATGCCCAGCAGGACGCTGAGCAGGCCCAGCAGAGGGCTCCGCAGAGTCCTGCCCCTTACGTCCAGTTGGGAAACATCCAGCTCATACAGAAGCATTACGACCAAGCCGTGACCCTGTACCAGCAAGCTCTCGACAAGGACCCATCCTCCGCCGAAGGCCTGAGCGGCATCATGAACACCTACTTCGTGCAGAAACAGTTTGACAAGGCAATCGCCGCCGCCAACGCTCAAATCGCCAAGTCTCCCAACAACGCCAATTTCTATGATCTCCTTGGCACCGCACTCTTCAACGGCAAGAAAGACTTGCCCGGCGCGGAAGCCGCCCTGCGCAAGGCCATCGACCTCGACAAAAACAACACTGACGCCCTCGAAAAACTCGGCAAAGTGCAGATCCAGGAAGGCTCCGCCGACAAGGCTCTCGCTCTCTACCAGCAATCTATCAAAGACAATCCGCGGGACGTCAATCTTTACATTCTTTCCGGGGAACTCTATGAGGCGAACAAGGACTGGGATCACGCCAAGACCTTGTACCAGCAGGCGCTCAGCATTTCGCCCGATCATCCTCTCGCTTCCAACAACCTCGCCTATGTGATTCTTGAGCAAGGGGGCAATGTCGACGTGGCGATGGGATTGGCACAAACGGCGCGCCGCGGCGCCCCCGAATGGCCTAACGCTGCCGATACTCTCGGCTGGGCTTACTATCAAAAGGGCGTCTACGATTCCGCCATCAGCCAGTTTCAGGAAGCATTGCGCCTCGCCGAAAAGCGCGGCGACCCCGACAACGCCGACCTCCACTACCACCTCGGCGTCGCTTATCAGAAGAAGAACAACCCCAGACTCGCTCGCGAACAGTTGGACAAGGCCGTTAAGCTCGACCCGAAGAGAGATGACGCCCGCAAAGCCTTGTCGGAACTCCGCGGCTAAGCGGCATCCGCAAATGATCGCAGTAAAAACAAAAACCCCGCCTCGCGGCGGGGTTCTGTTTATTTGTGAAGTGCAACAAAAACGCTAACTCTTCATCTTGCGACGAACCAAACCAGCTAGACCGATCAACCCAGCTCCCACCAGGCTCAACGAGCCCGGTTCAGGAACTGCGATATTCGTGTCACCGCTCGAAATGGTGGTGCTGCCGTTGAAGAAGCCCTTACCGGTGTTGATCGTTAGCTGTACCGTCACACCTTCGGTCGGGTAGCCGGAGCCGAACGCTCCTGCCACGGTACCGGTCAGCGTGTAGTTATGGGTTCCGTTGGCAAGAGTCGTCAGCGTCCAGGTCACAGGAGTGGAAAAAGTTCCTGAGAACAGCGTGCCGTTTGGAACTCCGTTGGTGCCATTCCCGGTGAGAGTAAACGACCCGCCGGCTGCGAACGTACCGCCCATTTGCAACGAACCGCCCGTCAGCGCTCCGGTTGTGAAGCTAACGCTGCCTAGGTCGGAACCTGTGATCAGGCCGCCCCCGTTCAGCCCACTGATGGCAATCAAGACTGATCCACTTAGCGAGAGTCCGCTATTCGAACCGGACAAGGTGCCGCCACTGTTGGTGAAGTCTACGCTGCTGCCGGCAAACATTGCCGTTGGCAGGGCCAGTGCCAGAACGGCCAGCAAGAGGATCTTCCTCATTTTCATTGTACTTTCTCCTTAGGAGTTACTTCGCCCGGGTCACGATGACTACGACGCGTGGCTCGCACCTTATTTTGAGTACGGCAACTACTAACCACTCCCCTCGACGTGCATTCCGAGGACCAAAGTGTGCGGCTCGGTAAGCCATTATTCGATAAGTACTTAGGAGAGATTCGATGACCGCGCTCGGGGCTGGAAATGAAAATGTCTGCGCAACAAACGCAAACGTCGGGAAACCCGCGCTGGGCGCGGCAACTGGCGGGATCAGAAACCGCGCTCAGTCCGCCGCAATTTCCTGTTTGGGACTGTCCGCTTCCCGCCGTTTGACAGCCCGATTTGAGGGCAGTCCGGCGTCGCGAATCTTGTAGAGCAACGCGCGGTAGCTGATGCTCAACGCGCGCGCCGCTTGCTTGCGGTTCCAGTGACAGTTTTGCAGTACCTTGAGGATGACTTTCCGCTCCAACTCGCGTACCGCCTGGCGGGTCAGCTTCTTCAGAGAAATCTGGCCGTCCACCGGAATTTCCGTATTGAAGAAATCGGTCGGCCGCGGCGTCAGATCGGTCGTAATCACATCTTCGTTGCCCAGAATCACGTAGCGCTTGACCAGGTTTTCCAGTTCGCGGATGTTGCCCGGCCAGTGATATTTGCCCAGCTCCGTCATCAACTCGCTCGAGAGCGCACGCGCCCGGCAGTTGTACTTCCGGTTGTGATAGTCGAGAAAATACGCCACCAGATCGGGAATGTCGCTGGCCCGTTCGCGGAGCGGCGGCAGGTGCAGATTCACTACGTTGATGCGGTAAAACAGATCCGACCGGAACGTGCCGTTTTCGATCTCCTGCTCCAGCTTGCGGTTGGTGGCGCACACCACCCGCACTTCCACTTTCTTGTCTTCCTGCGCGCCGATGCGGCAGAACTGTCCGTCCTGCAGCAACTGCAGCAACTTCGACTGCAGCGACATATCCAACTCTGAAATCTCGTCCAGAAACAGGGTGCCGCGATGCGCCATCTCCACCCGGCCCGGCTTCATTCCATAGGCGCCGGTGAATGCTCCCTTTTCATAGCCGAACAGTTCGCTTTCCAGCAGCGTCCCCGGAATCGCCGGACAATTCACTTTCACCCATGGCCCCGTGCGCCAGGGCGATGTTGCGTGAATCATGCGCGCGACAATGTCTTTGCCGGTTCCACTCTCTCCCTGGATGAGTACCGGAACGTTGGCGCTCGCCAGTTTCGTCAGGCGGTCGCGCACGGCCTGCATGGCCTCGGTGCGCCCAAAGACAATCGCGTCGGGAGGCATTTCCCCCAAAGGCTGGGCGAGCGTATTCACACTGCTGATTGTCATAGCTTGGTTTCTACCACTGGGGGAGGACACCTGTGGTGGTCTAACCTGCACCCGGAGAGCCAAAGACATCCTGGCTTACCTTGGCCCACCCAAATCTAGCTTATGTAATTGAGGAGTATCAACTTACCAAAGAGCAGGACTGGCACACCCTGGTAATCAGGGATTGGGTCCGAGAGTAACACTTTCCCCAGGGTTATGCGCAAACATTTTCACACTGTAGACGCGATTTTCCGCCGCCGGGTGTTGGAGTTGCCCGGAACCAACAACGGGCGCGCGAACTTCAGGCCCAGCAAGTAGTAGCCTTCCGCCGGCGTGGTGCGCAGTGCTCTTGCGCGCAACGTTCGGGCCGCTCTTGGTTGCAACGCCAACGCGGCCACCGGCGCGCTCGGAATTTCAAGCCGGATCTGCGCGATTGCGGGCAGTACGCGCCGGATCGCGACCAGCATCCCGCCCGCGCTCACGTTCAAGGCAGTCGCAAACTCGAGAAATTCCTTACCCTTACCATCACGGCTGCGAACAAAAACGGGAATCGCAAGCGGCAGTCGGGCCCACTTCCGCCTCTCATTTCGCGATTTCGCACCGTTCATGCAGACCTCTCCATCAACTGTAGACTCTTGCATAGGAGCACCTCAGGGGCCAAATCTCAGGCGAATACCGTAGGAAACCGGTAAAGCAAACCAAAATCCCGCCCACTCCGACCGCCAAACCCGTAAGAGACCGGGAGTTTCCGGTTCTTTTATTCGCTTTATCTTCGATCCTTGAAAACCCGCCATTCCGCGCCTAATACTCGCAAAAGTGCAAGCTTTTGCTACACTTGGGTAATTCCCGTGCATTTTCCGTTGACAAGAAATTGCGCCTGACATACGATTTTTGTACTGGCACTCGTCCTGAGAGGGCGCGTGCGGTTCCCCCTCTCCCCGTCAACCTGTGGTTTCCACATGGCTACTGTCCAAAAGAACACGTGTGTTTCTGACTCGGGAGGACCCTCGGAACCTATGTCCGCCACTGTTGCCCGTCCTGACGGCGACGTACCCAGCCCAGAAAACCTGCTGCACGAATACAAGGAACTGCGCGAGCGTTTCCAGCGCACCACCAACGCCCTGGCATCTGCCGCCCACGATCTCAAAACTCCGCTTTCGATTTTGAACGGCTACGTCGAGTTACTGCACAGCGAGAAGCTCGGCCCTCTCAGTGATCGCCAGCGTGAAGTCTTACACGACATGCAGGCCAGCGGAAAACGCCTGCAGCAGTTCATCCAGGATTTTCTGACCTACAGCGCCCTCGAAACAGGCGGGCTTCGCATGCAGTTCGATGTGGGCAACATCAACGATTGCTTGTCCGAAGTTTGCCGGCTGTGGTCGAATCGCTTTCAGGAAAAAGGTCTGGCACTTTATTTTCTGGCCAACGACAAGCTTCCGGTTTTTCCCTTCGATTCTCCCAAGCTGGAGCGCGTGATCTCGAACCTGCTGGAGAATTCCTTCAAATTCACTCCGCAAGGCGGAACCGTGTGGCTGCACGCCGAGCCGCACATGTGGGAACGCCGCGCCTCCGCTCAGCCTTCCAGCGCCGAGCGCCGCCGCCAGAACGTAACCCATCCCAATTCGGTCAAGGTCAGCGTTTCCGATACCGGGCCGGGAATCCCCGCCGAGTTCCACCTGGAAGTTTTTGACGATTTTTTTCGCCTGCCCGGCACCGAAGCTCAGGAAGGCATGGGACTAGGTCTCGCTATCGCTCGCCGCCTGGTACAAGGCATGGCGGGAAAGATCTGGGTCGAGAGCGATCCCGGCGCAGGCTGCAAATTTTCTTTTCTGATTCCTTTTAAGCCGGTCCCCGCGGCCGCCAGCAAGGGGAAAAACCGATGAAGCCAACCGCCAAAATCCTGCTGGTTGATGACGAACCCGGCATGCTGCGCTACATCAAGACGCTGCTCGAAGTGGACGACTACAAAGTCGAAACCGCGACCACCGGCGAGGAAGCGTTGCAGCAAGTGAAAAAAGGCCTGCAGCCTGATCTGGTTCTGCTCGACGTGCTCATGCCCGGCATCGACGGCTTGCAGACGCTCGAGCAACTGCGCCAGATCCAGCCGGGCCTTAAGGTCGTCATGCTGTCGTGCGTCAACGACACGCGCAAGGTCGTTCACGCCATGAAGCTCGGCGCTCTCGATTACCTCACCAAGCCTTTTCAAAAAGCCGAACTCGACGCCGTCATCGATCTCAGCCTCGGCCAGGGAAAACAAACCTTTACCGGAGAAATCGAAGAACTTTCCGACGACGTCTTCTTCATCGCGGCCAGCCCGCAGATGCGCAAGATTCGCTCCCAGGCTGCACTCGTGGCCAATGTCGACATCCCCGTGCTTCTGCTCGGTGAGAGCGGGACCGGCAAGGAAGTCCTTGGGCGCCTGATTCACAAGCTCTCGCCCCGCGCCCACCGTACTTTCCTCAAGGTCAACTGCGCCGCAGTTCCCGCCGACCTGCTGGAAAGCGAACTGTTCGGCTACGAGCCCGGCGCATTCACCGGCGCGACTCACGCCAAGCCCGGCAAATTCGAACTGTGCAACAAGGGCACAATTTTGCTCGACGAAATCGGCGAGATGCCGCCCCTCCTGCAGGCCAAGCTTCTGCACGTGTTGCAGGATCAAACCTTCTCCCGCCTGGGCAGCCGATCCATCATCAAGGTCGATGTTCGCATCCTGGCGGCCACCAACATCAACATCCCCGAAGCCCTCGCCAACAAGCGCTTGCGCGAGGATCTCTACTACCGTCTCAATGCCTTCACCATGCAGATTCCACCACTGCGGGAACGCAAGGAAGAAATTCCCATCCTGCTCAAGCACTCCATGACGCGCATGGCCGAGCGCTACGCGCGCGCTCCGCTGCCGCTCTCTCCGGCATTGCTGCAGGCCTGTCAGAATCATTCCTGGCCCGGCAATCTTCGTGAGTTGAACAACTTCCTGAAGCGCTACTTGATTCTCGGGGACGAGAACCTGGCGGTCAGCGAACTGCTTCCCCGCAACGACGGCAACAGCGGAGGGCCCGGAGATTCTTCCTCCCGCGGAGCTGAGTCCGGCGGCTTGAAGTCTCTGGCGCGCACCGCCAAAGATGAAGCCGAAGCCCAGGCCATCACGCAGGCTCTGGAACAAACCAACTGGAACCGCAAGCAGGCTGCCGCGATTCTCCAGATCAGCTACAAAGCTCTTCTATACAAGATCCGCCAGTATGGGATCGCGGAAGCGAAAGGACATCACAAATTGTCGGCGGGCGCGTAGTCGTCGCCGATCAGACTACAAAGACCACGGGTGTTGCGCCCCGTGGGCTTTTTCTTGTAGTCATCTCCCGGACACAGGTCCCGGACGAAGTTACGGAACCTGCAATGTGACCGATTGGTTCTTGGTGTCGCCACCCGACGTCGCGTTGACCGTGATCGTGTAGACGCCGGCAGGCGTGCCCGAAACCGGTGGCTGCGTGCTGGTGGTGCTGCACGCCGGCTGCAGAAACAGCAGCCCGAAAAGCGCACAGAACATGAGTATTCCCAGAATACGTCGCCGCCGCCGACGGCCGCCGCCGACTCCCACCCCCAGCAGGGCCAATCCCGGAACCGCCAGCCACATCGCATAGAAATGCCGCGTCAGCAAGCTCGCCGCGGGTGTCACGATGGGCCGCGCCGTCGTCGTGATGTTGAGTGTCGACGACCCGGGACCTTGCAGGTTGACCGACTGGTTTGTGAAGTTGCACGCCGCTCCCGTCGGCAAGCCGGTACACCCTAGTGCTACAGGAGTCGCATAAATGGGATGTGGGGTAAGTTGCACCTGATACGTGGCAGTGTCCCCCGCGGCTTGTACGCTGGCGTTGTTGGGACTCACATTGAGGCTGAAGTCGGACATCTCCGCCGGTACCGTGGTTTGCGCCAACACAATGTTGCCCGGCCCCATCACTTGCACTGTGCCGCCGTTGAATGTGGCTTGGCTGCCGGTGCTGTTGGGCGTCGGCGTTACCACGATGGTGACTGTAGCGATCGAGCCCGCCTGCAGTGGTGGCAGGCTGCAGCTCACGTTGGTACCGGTTGAGCCTCCTCCGCAGGTTCCGGCGTTCACGCTCGCGGAAACAAAGCCCAGCTTCACCTGGGTGTACGCCGGGCTCAGGTTGTCGGTCAGCGTGAGGTTGCTGGCCAGGTCCGGACCGCTATTGGTCACCGTGTAGGTGAACGTAGCCTGGTTCCCGGCGCTGATGAAAGTCTGGTTCGTGCCCAGCGTCAGCGCTCCAGTGATCTGCAGGATGTAGCGCGGCTGCAATTGCGCCACAAATGCGTCGTAGCCGCCGTTGTTGGTCCCTTCTAACGGTTTTGCAAGCGGCAGCAGTGCGGTCGAGTTCGTGTCACCAGACACGTAGATGCCTTGGTTGACATCGAGAGTGATTCCAGTTCCCTCGTCAACGTCGTTGCCGCCAAAGTATGTCGCCCAGGACGCCGCCGTCGTCTGCCCGCCGGCAGCGGTCGTGGTCGTGTTCAGTCGCGCAATAAACGCGTCTCGTGGCCCGTTGAGCGTGCCCTGGATGGGAGGAGCCGCCGGCGGGAAAACGGGAAAATCGACCGACTGGGTCCAGCCCGTCACCAGCGCGCCGCTTCCCGCATCCACCGTAATCGCCGTACCCGCTTCATCGAGGCTTCCCCCGAGGTAGGAGAAATAGTTGAGGGCCACGTTCACCGGGATCGCGCCAGTGGTCGTAGTCGGGTTGCTCAGCCTCGCCACAAAAGCATCGTTGGGAGAGCCGGCGGTCGCCGTGCACAGCTTGGTCGTCGGATCGACCAGGTTGTCCAGGCAACGCTGAAACGGAGTAGAAGTGCTCAGCGTAATTGCACTCTGACCAATGTCGATGGAGTTCGTGGTTCCTACAATGTAGACGTTCACCGCTCCGCTATCGAGCGCAATTTGGTTCCCCAAGTCGGTTCCGGTGCCACCCACGTAGGTCGACCAGATCAGTTGCTGGCCCTGCACGGCGTTGGGATTGAGCTTCGCCACGAAGGCGTCCGACGCTGTGGGTGATGTTGTATATGTGCATACCGGAGGAGAGACGACCACGGCCGGAGGCGCCTGATCCAGACAGGGCTGGTACGGATTCAGAATAGGAAAGTCGCCGCCGCTGCCGGTGCCCGTGTTGGTGCCCGTGTAGGTGTAGTTCGTCGTGCCGGTGAAGTAGATGATACCGCTGGTATCTACGGCGATGCCGCCACCCGTGGCGACCGGCGGGTTCGTACCCGAGTTGCCTCCGCCAAAGTAAGTCGAGTAGGCGATGCTGCTGGCCCGCGACGCATTCGTATTCACCTTGGTCACGAAGAACTGCGCCAGGCCCGGCGCAGCCTTCGACAGCGGCTGAAACGGCTGCGCATACGGAAGCGTGCTCGCCGGAAATTGATCGGTCGTATTGACGATGGAAGACGTCGTGGTCCCAGTGACGTAAATATTGCCCGACGCGTCCAGAGTCATTCCGCTGGCGATGTCGATGCCATTTCCCGAGAGGTAGGACGAATATTGCAACGTTGAAGCATCGAACAACAACTCGGTCACGAATACGTGCTGGGTGCCCGCCGGAGCGCCCGTTTCCGGACTCGGCTGATAGGCGTTGGTCGAGGTGGTGGGAAAGTTGCTCGACGTAGTCGTGCCCGCCACGAAGGGATCGCCCCGGCCGTCGACGCTGATTCCCACCGGATAGTCAGTTCCATCGCCCCCCAGATAGGTCACGAAGTTGAGAACAGCAGCCGTCTGGCCCAAAGGCGGCGTGATCTTGGCGACATAAACATTTTGCGTCGCTCCGGTAGCCAGCGTCGGCTGAAAGCTTACTCCCGCAATCGTCGGCAGATTTGGCGACGTGGTCGAACCCGCAATGTAAATGTCAAAGGCCGAATCCACCGCAACTGAAGTCGAGAGTTCGTCGCCGCTGCCTCCGAAATAAGTCGAGAAGGTCAGGATGGGATCGATCACCAGTTCGCGCGCGTGATCATACGATCCAATTGCGAATCCCGCGCGGTTGGCCCCGCGCAGAACAAAGCTGCCTTCCACCGCATGTTGCCGCCCTGCAATCTCCTGGTACACTCGCGGAGCCGCGAGCGCCACGCTGCCGCCCTCGCCCTCGATGACCAGGGCTCCGTCCTTTAGCTCCAGCTTTTTTGCTCCGTTGAATTCGAGTTCGGCCTGCGCCGCATCCGCGCCGGGCGCGACCTGGAAATCGTATTCCAGCCGCCCCTGATTTCCGTAGAACACCAGATTGATTCCGGGATAAACATTCTCGTAGCGCACCCGGGCAAACTGCGGTACACCGTGCCGCCACTTCGCCGGATCATTGCCCAGAAAGTAGTTGCTTGTGCCTGGCAGCAGATCCGCACCGCTTACATTTGCGCTCGGATTCGCGCCCGCCAGTTTCATCTGCAGCGATTCCACGTGGGTCGCGGACGACCTGCGCTTCGCCGAATCCTGCTTCGACGCGTCCTGCCTCGAGTCGTCCTTCCGCGAATCATCCCGTGAAACCAGACTCAGGATCGCGCCCTCGGACCCCAGAAACAGGCTGTATCCGGAACCGCGAGTCACAAATTTCGCGCGCGGATCGGCCGGATCAAGGTTCCCTTGTCCCTGGTTTGGTTCGAAGATCAGCGGCAGCCCGGCCAGTAGCGAATTCGCCCGCAACTTCGCTTCCCTGCCGCCTTGGCTCGGCAAGCCCTGCGCCGTGTTCATCAGGCCCGGTGTCGTCCGCTCTTCAGTAGTAGTCGCGGGAAAATGGGCCGCGGCGTTCGCGGCGGTTTGGCGTGAGCGGGAACCCCACCCGAGAACTGCGCATCCTGCCCCAAGCAGCACCAGCCCAGCAGCCAGAACACGAACTCGCACTGCGGATGTTCCCAACCAACGGCGCTCAACGTTCACTCGTTCCTCCGATGCATTCAAATCAGTATTATCTCGCTCGTTCTGTTCCGATCGTCTTCGCGCACTCGCGCGAACGTTCTTCCCTCAGATCAGTGGAGAGATTAGGGACGGCGCACAAGTCCATCCGGCCTCGCGCCGGCGAACGTACTTGGCGAGCCGGCCGCGGCTTGCTGATCACTGGAACTGGCGGAAAAATTAAATAACTACTTAAACATCTGACGGATAGACAAGTCAAGCGACCGCCCCTGTGGGGACAGCCGCCCCCCGGCTGTCCAGTCGAGCCAGCTCGACCAATTTGCTCTTGAAACCGGCAAACTGACAAAGTTCTGCCCCCGGCTCCAAGATTCGTCAGATGCCGACCAAGGTAAGGAAAGATGCCGGGCCTGGCACGAAAGTGCCATGAAAGTGATTGCACGCCGCCTCCGCACGGAAAAAGAAAGATCCTCATAACCGCAACCGATTGCATCAGCCATGGTCCCTCGCACCTCGCCGTCTGCAACGCGCTCATTCTTCACCGAAAACTCGCGACTCCCGCGAACCGCGATGGCCCCGGGATTGCTCTTACCTTGGGTAGAGCCTTGCGCGTTTTGTGCGTCCTTCCCCAGGCTCAACCGACGGATTCTGTTCCGAAATCCGGACGGATTAACCGAATCAGTTCCAATCGGCATTTTGCTGTTGCAAACTGCTGATGTTTCTATACATTTGAGGGCTACAGGGCCGTATCCAATGAAAACTCAGGCCTTGAGCTTTTGGGGGCATTAGCCGTCTGCGTGATCACTTTTCTTGGAACCATGCGCTCTTTGGCGGAGCGCTCAGGCATGCAACCGAATTCACAGGAACGGCGGATGATGCGGCGCTTTGATATGCGACTGCCCGCCATCGTTCGCCTCGAAGGCACCAGCGAATTTCACACCGAGACCCAGAACGTCAGCGCCCGCGGCGTCTTCTTCTATCTCGACCGCGCCGTCGACGCCGGGACTAAGCTCGAAGTCACGCTGACCTTTCCTCCTCACGTCACCCTCACCGACGCCGTCCGCGTCCGTTTCACCGCCCGCGTCATCCGCGTCGAACATCCTCTGCCGTCCGCCCGCATCGGCACCGCCGCCATGATCGAAGACTACGAATTCCTCCGCTCCAACGGCAGCCCCGACTTCCTCTCTGCCTTGCAAAAGGAATGGAAAGCCTCGAACTAATTAAAGATTAAAGAATGTGGGGCGGACACTCCTGTCCGCCGCCTTTGACTTTTCTTTTTTGGGTTAGGGCCCGAGGCCTGGTCAGCGGCAAAACCACCTGCAACGGCGGCGGACAGGAGTGTCCGCCCCACATGAAGCCTTTTACTTTTTCCCCACTTCCCTCAACTGCTGCCGCAGCTTGCCAAATCTCCGCACCAAGCTCGCAAGATAAGCCCCATGAATCACCCACGTGGCAATGTAAGCGGCGAAAAGAAACTTGATCGCGTTCATCGCGAACTCCTGCCGAGTGGCAGGCTGGCCTTGGCCGCTACTCCCGCTCCCGCCAGTGATTCCATGGCGTGCGCTTCTTCAACTTCGCGGTGAAGCAGTTCCAGCCGGAACCGCGACCAGCAGACCAGGAAAGCAAAGCAGGAGAACGCGAGCCAGTTAATCAGAAGGACCTGGCCCATGCGCGGATCCAGAGATCCTCCGCCCCCGATCACCGGCGATGGATGCTGCGTGCGGAAAAACCAGATCGACAAAAAAACCAGCGGCACATCGAGCGCCCCAAATACCGCCAGCGCCGCGGCCAGCATCTGCGTCTGAGCGCTGTTAGAAAAACCTCGCAGCACCAGATAACTCACATAAATCAGCCACAACACCAGCGTCGAAGTCAGCCGGAGATCCCCCACCGCCCACCAGATCCCCCACACCGGCCGCGCCCAGAGCGGCCCGGTCACCAGCACAATCGTGCAAAAAACAACGCCCACTTCGGCGGTCGTCACCGCCAGCACGTCTAGCTTCTCTTCGGGGAACAGCCAACCGATCAGAAAATAAAATATCGGGATCAGCAACACCGTCGTCGCCACCGCGCTCGGGCGCATCCCCGCCGGAAAGAGCTGCTGCACCCGCGGCAGAAAACATGCAATCGTACCGACGGCTCCAATCGCGAGCACAATCCACTTCGCCGCGGTTTTCGCCGACGCCTTGCGGCTGACCAGATATTGAATCGATGCGATGAAATTAATGAAGAACAACAGAAACGCGGTCCACGCCGAAGGCACGTGGTAATAGAAAATCCGCTGTACATCGCCCATGGTGCGCTCCGTTGGAGCCACCACCAAAGCTGCGTATAGGGCGTAAGCCAGCAGGATCGCCGTGATCACCGACAGGATGGGGAAAAGCCGTTTCATTCCGCGTGCAGAATCATGCCGAACAATGTTAGACAAGCTGTAGTAAACACCACATCGTAGGTGAGAAGCAACACGATGTAGAAGTGCGCGGAATCTTCACCGGTGAGAATCGCGGTCGTGCCCGCAACCATTCCCAGCACTGCCGGAATGGAAATCGGAAACAACAGCAGCGGCAGCATGATCTCGCGGCTGCGCGTGCGCAGCGACATTGCCGCGAAAAATGTCCCATTCACTACCAGCGCCCAGGTTCCCAGAACCGCAATCGGAATCAGCTGCCACGCCGGACCCAGCACTCGCAAGTTGTAGAAAATCACGAACAGCGGCGTCATCAGCGCTTCCAGCACGCTTACGAAAATAAAATTCCCCAGCGCCTTGGCCAGAAACAACGCGTTCGCCGGAGCCGGAGAAACCCGGTACGCATCCAGCACCTGATTACGCAATTCCCGCGCCCAAGTCTGATTGAGCGCCACCACCGCCGCAAACAAAAATGCCACCCAAACCAATCCACCCACAATGTGCCGCGACTCTTCAGCCAGGGGATCGAACGAGAACACAAAAATCACAACCACCAGCAACGAAAAAAACAACATCGAATTCAGCGCATCTTTCGAGCGCCACTCCAGCCGAATATCTTTGACCAGCGTCGCCAGCGTGACCGCCCACAGCGCGTTCATTGGATCCCCTCAGCGGAACTCGCCGACCGCGCCAGACTCGCCGTCCGATCCACAATCTCTCCAGCCTGCATCCATACAAACTCGTCAGCGACGCCCTCGAGCAGCAACGCCTGGTGCGTGATCACGAAAACCGTCTTCCCCGCATCACGCATGCCCTTGAGTAGCCCGACCATCGCCCGCGCCGAATGCACGTCCACGTTCGAGAACGGTTCATCCAGCAGCAGCACTCGCGGATCATGCAGAATCGCCCGCGCCAGCGACATCCGCTGCCGCATCCCCTGCGAATACTGCCCGACCGCCCGCGTCAACTCCGGATCGAGCCCCACGGCGCGAATCACCTCTTCGCAACGCGCATCACCCACAATCCCATACAGACTTCCGAAGTACCTCAGGTTCTCCATCCCGCTCATCTCGTCGTAAAGCAGCGACGGATGCGCCATGTACCCAATATCCCGGCAAGCCTCCTGCGGACTCCGCCCGAATATCGAGATCTCCCCCCGTGTCGGCTGCGCCAGCCCAGCCAGCGCCCGCAACAGCGTAGTCTTCCCCGCTCCGTTCTCTCCCAGGATCGCGTGAAACCGTCCCGCGTCAAACTCCGCCGTGACCCCGCGCAGCGCGGCAAAGCGTCCAAACTGCTTGATGACGTTGTTGACGGTGATCGTCGAGCCAGGGGTGTCAGTCACGATGAGCGGCAGAATTCCCACACGTTCAGAGTCGGGAATTGGCACGAATAAATTCCCGGACTCTCGTTGACGATTTGCTGGTTTCAGCTTAACATCCTCGTCCAAACGAGAGCGATGTGAACGCCGAAACCATTTCGCACTACCGCATTATTGAGAAGCTGGGCGGCGGCGGAATGGGGGTTATCTACAAGGCGGAAGACACCCGGCTCCATCGTTTCGTCGCGCTGAAGTTCCTACCTCCCGAACTAGCGCAGGATCCCGCAGCCCTGGCCCGTTTCCAACGCGAAGCCCAGGCAGCGTCAGCGCTGAACCATCCAAATATTTGCACGATCTACGATATCGGCGAGGAACACGGGCGGGCCTTCATCGCCATGGAGTATCTCGAGGGCACGACCCTCAAGCACTTGATCATGGAGCGCCCTCTCGAGCCGGAACGCCTGCTCGCACTCACACTCGAAATCACCGATGCGCTTGACGCCGCGCACTCGGGAGGGATCACGCATCGCGACATCAAGCCCGCCAACATCTTCGTCACCAAACGCGGGCACACCAAGGTGCTGGATTTCGGCCTCGCAAAAATAGCCGGCGCTCCGCACCGCGCTCCCGACCAGCCGACCCTTGAAGACGCGAATCTCACCAGCCCCGGCACAGCCTTGGGCACCGTAGCCTACATGTCGCCCGAGCAGGCACTCGGCAAACCGCTCGACGCCCGCAGCGATCTTTTTTCACTGGGGCTCACAATCTACGAGATGGCGACCGGGAAGCAGGCTTTCTCCGGAAATACTTCGGCAGCAATTTTCGATGCCATTCTGCACAGTACACCAACGCCGGCGGGACGGCTCACTCCATCGCTTCCCCCCGAACTCGATCGCGTGATCGGCAAGTTGATGGAGAAAGATCCAGACCTCCGCTATCAGACCGCGGCCGACTTGCGCGCAGACTTGAAACGCCTGCACCGGGACATAAGCTCTGGGCACACCGCCGCGCACAGCACGGCAGCCGGACCGGTCGCCCACGCGCCGAAGTCTCGACCTTGGGTCAAACTAGCTGGCGCTGCAGCTGTATTGGCGATTCTTGTCGTTGCCGGATGGTTCTACTTCTCCGCCCCGGCCAAATATTCCGGCCCTCCTCTACGGCTGGTACCTTTCACCAGTTCCCCTGGGTTCCACGGGATTTCCGCATTTTCACCGGACGGGAATGAGGTCGCATTTGTTTGGGCGGAAGACAGCTCCAGTGGTTTGGACCCCATGCAGCATCTCTACGTGCAGCTTGTGGGTGCGGGCACACCCCTGCGGTTAACCAATGCCTCCGAATCCGACCATGCACCCACGTGGTCCCCGGATGGACGATTCATTGCTTTCCGCCGCCGGGCAGATCCGCCTGCGTATTTCATTATCCCCGCACTCGGCGGTGTTGAGCGCAAGTTGGCTGACGGAGACCCGTCTTCTCTGCTGGGGGGATGGGGTATGGATTGGTCTCCCGATGGGAAGTATTTAGCAGTCGTGGATGGTGGCGAGAAAGCAGGTCCGGGCAGCGCCAACCGCATCTTTTACATTTCCGTGGAAAGCGGGGAGCGGCGAGAATCGAAGATTGAATTGCCAGGGCCAGTGGTCGCGGACCCGAGGTTTGCGCCTGATGGAAAGGAATTGGCGTTCATCTCTGGATCCGGCAGCGGGTCCAATGAGGTTTATGTGGCGTCGGTCGGAGGCGGCAAGGCCCGCGCGCTCACTTCTCTCCGCTCGGGAATAGGGGGGTTAGATTGGACCCCGGACAGCCGGGAACTGGTTTTCAGCTCCGGTCACCAAGGACAAAACACCCTTTGGAGGATTTCTCGTGCGGGTGGAGATCCCCAACCGCTGAGCGTGGCCGCCGACAAAGCCTATTTCCCCCGTATCGCAGCCCATGGGCACCGGCTCCTGTTTTTACATATGGCCTTCCACACGAATATCTGGAGGGCGCCGCTTTCTCCCAGAGATCACGGGACTCCCAGCCGAATCGCTGCTTCCACACGAGAGGACCTCGGTCCGGCCTTTTCCCCCGACGGAAGCCGCCTCGCCTTCAGTTCGGACCGCGCGGGCAACTCCGAGATCTATATCTCCGCCGCTGACGGTTCAAACCCGGTGCAACTCACCTCGATGAAGACCGGGTCAGGCTCACCCGCCTGGTCAGCGGATGGAAAGCAGATCGCCTTCGACTCCCGGGCAAACGGCCAGGGAGATATTTACCTCATCAGCGCCGAGGGCGGCTCGCCGCACCGGCTCACGAAAGGACCGTACGACAGCGAAGTTCCGACTTGGTCTCGAGATGGACGCTGGATCTACTTCACCTTAGTCGCGCCCGGCACTCCGATCTGGAAAGTCTCTCCGCAAGGCGGCGACCCCATCCTGGTCACGAACACGGGAGGGCTGCGGGCGATTGAAGGCATGGACGGTCATTCCTTCTACTACTTTCGTGATGGGGCTGTTTGGAAGAATGATCTCAGTAGCGGAAAGGAAACCCGCATGATCGATGCCAAAGATTTTCAAGATTGGCGGCTATGCGGGAATGAGATTTGTGTCCTGCAAACGTCCGGGCGATCTGTTGAGTTCGTCCGCTATGACCCGGCAAGCGGACGCAAGCAGTCAAAGCCGCTGGATATCGGGTCGGCGGGCAACATCTGGGACACCGGGATCGACGTATCTCCGGACGGCCGATGGCTCGTCTACACCCGCGCCGACTCAGTCGAAAGCGACATCATGATGGTCGAGAACTTCCACTAGGGTCGTATTCGTGGAAGAGCGTCGCTTCAGCGCCGCGAAAGCACAAAAACATGATGGGCTTTAGCCCGTTGGCTCTATGTCATGCTCTTCGCAGGAGCAGCTTGGGGCGCTGATCCCGGCGTCCCCGGCTGCTGCGGAGCATACTTCGACGCGCACTTGGCCTGCAGTTGCTTGGCATGGAACACGCCATCGCGGTCAAACCGCCCGTCCGCCAGCGCCTGGGAATCATCCTTGAACGTGTCCGGCGGAGCTTCGGTCCCGGTATAGTCCACGTGCAGAGTCTGATCTTCTTCCATCAGCACGAACTGCACGTGCGTTCCCACGCGTTTGATCGACCCCGGCTGGACATTTCCCGCAACTCGCAGTCTTTTCGAGTAAGCGCCGTCGCCCATCTTGTGCAGTTCTTTAATCGTGACGTAATAACTCTTGCTGTCCTGCACCCCGGTATAGGCCAGGTAGCCGAGCAACAGCAGAATAACCGCCGTCGCTCCACCGAACTTGAGATAGGTATTGGCTTGATTCGACATATTTTCCCGGAAGGGGGTGCACCCCACAATTCAAACTCTACGCGTCAAGGACGTCATAATCAAGATGCCGCGTCGTTGGATCCAGGTCACTGCCTGCTCTGCTCAGCGCACTCGGCGAGTTTTTCTTTGCGGTCTCGCGGTTAAATTCCTCGACACCGATCCGCTAGAATAAAGAAGTCGGATCAGAACCCATCCCCCTATGATTCATCCTTGGCACGACGTAACTCCCGGCGACAAGCTCCCCCACGAATTCGATTGCGTGGTCGAAATCCCTTTCGGCTCCAGCGTGAAGTACGAACTGGACAAGTCCAGCGGCCTGATCCGCCTCGATCGCATTCTCTACTCGGCCGTCTACTATCCGGCTAACTACGGATTCATTCCGCAGACGCTCGCCGAAGACGACGATCCGCTCGACGTTCTCGTCCTCTGCCAGGAGCCCGTGGTCCCGCTGACCATCATCCACGCCCGCGCCATCGGCCTGATGACCATGATCGACGCCGGCAAGCAAGACCACAAAATCATCGCCGTCGCCACCGAGGACCCTGAGTTCAACTCCTACCGCCAGGCCGCCGAGATGCCGCCCCACCGCCTGCTCATGCTTCGCCGTTTTTTTCAGGATTACAAGCAGCTCGAAGGCAAGGCCGTCGAGGTCGATGAGATACGCCCCCCAGGAGAGGCCTACCCCATCATCCTCGACGCGCTGCACCGCTACAGCGAACAACGCCGCAAAGGCTTCAAAGCCGCAAAAACGTAGCGCCGGCACCCCCTAAACACTGAAGTCGATTTCTGCTGCGCTCGATGGGTAGACACTAGGCCCAGTTCGCGCAGGGATTGTCATCGTCCCGTCGTTCGCGCGTCATTTCATCGTCATTTCTTGGTTCGTGCCGGCGATTTGTGATTACTTCGTAACATCGTTCGATCTCCGCCTTCGACTCGTTTCTGTACTTGTACCGAAGTAACCTTCCGCGGGTGTCCGGCGTGCCCTAAGATTTCCCAGTCAGACGCCGCGTTTCCGGGTTCATTTCTTCGACCACGTTTTCTGCCGAAAGGCACAAACCAGAAACCACAACGAGGAGACCATGAAGACTGTTCGACATTGCGCCGTACTCGTGTTTTTTGTCGCTGTTTGCACCGCACTCACTTTCGCCGACGATCCCGGAAGGCATCCGGCTTACTTGCACGCACTCACCGACCTGCGCCACGCCCGCGCCCACCTGGGTCAACTGGCGGCAACCGATCATATGGATCGTGAAGAACAGCATGCCATCGACGAGATCGACAAGGCCATCTGGGAAATCAAGAATGCGGCGATTGATGACGGCAAGGACCTGAATGACCATCCGCCGGTCGACGCGCACATGGACCGCCGAGGCCGCTTTCACCGCGCGCTGGAGCTGCTCGACAAGGCGCACAACGACATTGCCCGCGAAGAAGATGATCCCTCCGTGCGCGGCTTGCGCGATCGCGCCATCCACCACATCGACGAGGCCCACCGCATCGTCGACCACCTGATCGTGCAGAATAACTGGTAAGAACATTTCACCTTTCGCGGAGAAAGCCCGGCCGGGAGCCGGGCTTTTTCTTTTGAGGTGGCGAAGAAAAACTATGTGACTGTTCCCGGCACGCTGAAAAACATAAAAGAGCGGAAGAAGCCTTTCTGCATTTTTCTCTTGACTTAATGTACTAGTAGTGTAGTACACTGACACGCATGGGAAGGAACACCACTCCCGCGCCGCCCCGATTCGCCATCGACCTGCACAGCGGCGTCCCCGTTTACCGCCAGCTGATCGACCAGGTACGCAGTGGCATCGCCTCCGGCTCGCTGTCCGACGGCGACCAGCTCCCCACGGTCCGCCAGCTCGCCGTCGATCTCGCCATCAATCCCAACACCGTGATGCGTGCCTACCGCGAGCTGGAACTCGGCAGCCTGATCGAGACCCATCAGGGCACGGGAACCTTCATCGCGAACAAGAAGGTGGAAAAGAATTCCGCCGAGCGCGATCGCCAGCTCGGCCAGATGGCCCAAGAATTCGCGGCCCGCGCAGGCGCCGCCGGATTCTCTCTCGAAGATCTGATCGATCGTCTGCACGACTTGTTGCCAAAAAGGAGATAGATCATGGCAAGAATCCGAATACAGGAAGTCAGTGGCATCGCCCGCTTGCTGTTCGTAGTCAGCCTCGTGATCGGCCTCGCGTTGACGCAGGCCCTACACCATCCCGCCCCGGCCATCATCGGAGCTCTTGTCGGGCTCTACTTTCTGTTCGCGATCAAGGTTGTGCGCCAATGGGAAAAAGTCGCCGTCCTGCGCCTCGGCCGCTACGTCGGCCTGCGCGGCCCCGGCTGGTGCCACATTATCCCGATCGTCGAGACGCTTAGTCCCTATGTGGACCAGCGCGTGCGCGTGGCCAGCGTCTCCGCCGAATCAACCTTGACCCGCGACACCGTTCCCGTGAACGTCGACGCCATCGTTTTCTGGCTGGTCTGGAACGCCGAGAAATGCATTCTCGAAGTCGAGAACTTCATTGACGCCATTAACATGAGCGCTCAAACCGCGCTTCGCGAATCCATCGGCCGCCACGAACTCGCACAAATGATCACCGAACGCGAAACCATGGGCCGCGAACTGCAGCGCATCCTTGATGAGAAAACAAATCCCTGGGGCATCACCGTTCAGTCCGTCGAAATTCGAGACGTGAAAATCCCGGCAGGCCTCGAAGACGCCATGTCCCGCCAGGCGCAAGCTCAGCGCGAGCGCCAGGCGCGAATCATCCTCGGCCAAGCCGAACAGGAAATCTCTAACAGCTTTGTACAGGCCGCAGCCGCCTACGCGGAAAATCCAGTTGCCCTGCACCTGCGCGCCATGAACATGCTCTACGAAGCCGTCAAGGAAAAAGGCGCGATGGTCATCGTGCCCTCGTCGGCAGTCGAAACCATGGGCCTCGGCGGCACGTTAGCCACCGCATCACTAGGCGGAGCAAAACCGTAGCGCCGGCAGCCTGCCGGCTGTCGCGGGGGCGTCTCGCCCGCGCACCCAGCCGACGAATCAAAACCGGTGGTTTTGAAAGTGCCGGCTTAAGCCGGGCCGTTAAGGGCCTCATAAAAACCGGGCTTTACAGAGTGCTGAAAAACTCATATGCCTTGCACAGGAAAATAGGGTAAGAAAGCAGGCATGCGCGGAGACGATCAGCAACAGGATGGGGTGTT